>Ga0209810_1000179_pt1 | contig 182616 bp, 157 predicted proteins | sample Coa_R1_7_FD_187159 | JGI IMG/M metagenome (GOLD analysis project Ga0209810, IMG submission 187159) | Surface soil microbial communities from Centralia Pennsylvania, which are recovering from an underground coalmine fire - Coalmine... | ecosystem: Environmental > Terrestrial > Soil >... | reverse complement strand
GAGCGGCAGGCCGTGCAGCCATGACAGCTCACCTCGTTGCTGCGACGATGGGCGCAACTGGTAGTCCGATTCTGAGTGTGTCAGGGGGCTATTTCGACGCGCGGGTCAAATTATCTTAGCGGCGGTGATTCTGAGTGTGTCAGGGGGCTATTTCGACGCGCGGGTCAAATTATCTTAGCGGCGGTGGGACTCAGACCGGATCAAGGTGTTCTACGGGCGCGCGGCCTTCACGGACAGCCACGCGGTCGCCGTCGACGGCGAGGTCCTCGAGGGCGACGCCTTCCTCGTGGCCACGGGCTCCCGGCCGGCGATCCCGCCGATCGAGGGGCTCTCCGACGTGCCGTACCTGACGAGCGACCTGCTGACGAGCGACGAGGGGCTCGAGCTCACGGAGCTTCCGGCGTCGCTCGTGATCCTCGGCGGGGGCTACATCGCGCTCGAGCTGGGGCAGATGTTCCAGCGGTTCGGCACCCGGGTGACGATCCTGGAGCGCAGCGGCCGGATCCTCCCCGGGTACGAGCCGGAAATCGGGACGACGCTCGCGGCGATCCTCCGGGACGAAGGCCTGACGCTGGTCACGGACGCCGCCGCGCAGCGGGTGAGGCAGGACGGACCCGATGTGGTCGTGGTCGCCGCGGTCGGCGGCCGCCTGCGCGAGTTCCGGGCGGCGCGTCTGCTCGTGGCGGCCGGGCGCGTGCCCAACACCGAGGGGCTGGGGCTGGAGCGGCCGGGGGTGCACCTGGACGCGCACGGGTTCGTCGCGGTGGACGACACGCTGCGGACGACGGCGCCGCACGTGTGGGCCGCCGGGGACGTGATCGGGCGCCAGATCGCCAACCAGCCGGCGACGCCGGTCGGAGCGCACGACGGCGTGATCGCCGCCTCGAACGCGCTCCGGGGCGACGGCCGGCGCGTCGACCACCGGGTGATCCCGCGGACGATCTTCACGGACCCCCAGGTCGCGGTGGTCGGCCTGACCGAGGCCCAGGCGCACGCCGCCGGCCACCGGTGCCGGTGCACCGTCGTCCCGATGAGCGCGGTGCCGCGGGCGGGGGCGGTGCGGGACCCGCGGGGCGTGATCAAGATGGTGCTGGACGCCGACAGCGAGGAGGTGCTGGGCGTCTCGATGCTCGGGCTGAATGCGGGGGAGGTCGTCCACGAAGCGGCGATGGCGCTGCGGTTTCGGGCGACCGTGCACGACTTCATCGACCTCGTGCACGTCTACCCGACGATGGCCGAGGCGCTCAAGATCGTCGCGCTGTCGTTCTTCAAGGACGTGACCAAGCTGTCGTGCTGCGCGGAGTGAGCCTCGGGGCACGGGCGGCAGCTCAGGGGCGGACGGCGGCCGTGCCGGCGCGGGCGATTCTCGATGCCTGCGCGCTGGTCCTTCGACCGCGGTCGTACCGCTGGTGCGCCGCCGTGTTGTTCGCGCTGGCCCTGGCGGCGTACCTCCTCACGCTGCCGGCGGCGTACACGGGCGGCACGATCGGGCCCCGCGCGCTGCGCTACCTCAACGCCGAGCTGGCGTTCTTCGCGGTGGCCCTCGCGCTGCTGCTGAGCCTGACGCTCACGCTGAACGTCTACGCGCTCCGCGCCTCGATGCGCCACCGCGGCGCCGGGCTGGGCGCCGCCGCGGTGCTGGCCAGCGTGGTGCCGAGCAGCCTCTGCTGCACCTCGCTCGTGCCTTCGCTCCTGGCCGCCCTCGGGGCGTCCACGCCGCAGATCTTCGGGCTGGCCGGCCGCATCCAGGGCACCGTGGCGAGGTACGAGGCCCTGTTCCTGGTCGCGGCCCTGCTACTGCTGCTCGGGTCGCTCGACCTCGCGGCGCGCAGCGTGGTGGGATCCTGCGGGTCGCCCGAAGGGGGTGTGTGCGATGTCCAAACCCGATGAGCCCAGGGATCGGGCCGGCCGCCGTGGCCGTGGGGGGCGCGCGTCGCGGTCGCGCGCCGTGTCCTACGGCGCGGCGCTCGTGGCGGCCGTCCTGGCCGCCTTCGCCGCGTACGGCTTCCTCGGCTCGCGCGCCGCAACGGCGGAGGTCAAGATCGGCGCGCCGGCGCCCGATCTGACGTTCACGACCATCGATGGGAAGGTGCACCGGCTCGCGGAGTTCCGGGGCCGGCCGGTGATGCTCTGGTTGTTCGCCACCTGGTGCCCGAGCTGCCAGGCGGGGACGGCGGCGGTGGCCGATCACCTGGCCGAGCTCGCGGGCCTGCAGATCATCCAGCTCAAGCTGTACGACGACCTGGGCTATCCGGGGCCGTCCATCCGGGAGTTCGCCCGGGCGTACGTGCGCCCGGGTCAGGGGTCGCCCGCCTGGCTGTGGGGCGACGCCTCCAAGGCGCTCAGCTATACCTACGATCCGAAGGGGTACCCGGACATCTACTTCCTCATCGACCGTCAGGGGATCGTCCGCGCGATCAGCGGCGCGCCGAGCACCGCGATCCCGCAGATCGTGGCCTTTGCCAGAGGGGCGCGATGATCGGTCGTTGGCGTGCCGGCACGCCAATCCTCAGCCGTCCGCTGCCGGCCACTCGTCCGAACGCGCGCTCCCTCCTTCACGGAACCTACGTCTTACGACATCGGCTCAGCATGGCAGAGGTCGTACTAGCCGGCGGCACGCCGCAACCCTCGGTAGACCGCGTCGGCGGTCGCCGCGTAGGCCACGTGGCCGGCTACACCCCGCGCGTGCACGCACCATGGAAAGGCCTGCGGTGGCGGTGTGAGCTTGAGGACGGCGCTCAGCGCCTCATCGCCGAAGAGCGCAAACGCGATCCCGAACGGCAATCCCGCCGCCTTCGAGAGCGCCGGGACGCGGTCGTGCAGGAGGCCGTACAGCGCGCCCCACGCCAGCCCGTAGGCCCAGTGGAGCGCGCGGCCGGCCGTCGCGCGCGCCGGAGAGGTTAGCGAAACGCCCAGCGCGCCGGCGAGACGTCTCGCCATCACCTCGTAGGACGGCTCCGACCCGTAGCGCCGCTCGAGCTCCTCTTCCTGCTTCCTGCGGCGTTCGCCCTCCGCGTTGTACAGCAGCGTTCCGATTCGTTCGATGACGATCGTCCCGAGCGCGCCTCCCACGATCCCGTAGACAAGATCCTTGACCACACGCCCGCCGCTGCGCGCCTCTTGCGCCATGATCGCCTCCCCGCAGCATGCGCGATTGGCATTCCGCCAACGTCGTATACTTTTTCCCCGTCGACCTGCGGGTTTCACGGAGGGTGAAATACGCGACTCCGGCCGAGTCGCGGCCACGCCAGAATCCCCCCATGCGTTCGCCAAGACCTCAGGCCCTGCCGATCACGCGCGGGCCGGGCGCTGGCCCGGGGCTGGTGTGCCGCCGGCAGATCCATCCCGTGCCGGCGGTGTCCGCCAGATTGAGACACCCGATCCGCGTCCCTATAGTAATGGCAAGGGACCGGCCGAGTGTCTTACCGGCGCGGTCCGCGTCGCTCTCGACGTAAGAGGCCGGAATCGACCGCGTCGGCGCGCATCCGGCGCGATACCCGGGCTGCGCCGACGCGGTGGGCGCCATCGTGGCCGCAAAGGAACGGTGCCCGAGACCGTGAGCATTCGCGACAAGATGCGCCTCCACCGCGAGCGCGCAACGCGGCGGGCCCACGCGGGCCGGATACGACCACGCCGGGACGCTCGATGTGCGCCTCTGCCCCTCACGGTGGTCGCAGCGAGCGGCCAATGAGACGGGTGATGCGATGACAGCGCTCGCCGGATGGGAGAACTTCTACGTCATCGTCGGGTCGTCTGCCGGCGCCTTGGTGGGATTACAGTTCGTCGTTATAACGCTCATCGCCAGCGCCCCGATCACGCGAGGTACGGCGCAGGCCGCCAGCGCGTTCGCGACGCCGACCATCGTGCATTTCGTCGCCGTGCTGCTGCTGTCAGCGCTTCTGAGCGCTCCGTGGCACAGTGTCGGCACCGCCGCCGTTCTTTGGGGCTTGGTGGGCCTCGGTGGGGTAGTGTACGCCGCCATCGTGGCCCGGCGCATGCGAGGACAAGCTGCATACCGGCCCGATTTGGAGGATTGGTCGTTTCACGCTGTGCTGCCCTTCGCCGCGTACACCACGCTGGCGGTGTCGGCATACGCGGCTCGTACCCACCCGCGCGAGGCCTTGTTCGGCGTTGGAGCGGCGGCGCTGTTGCTGCTCCTCATCGGTATCCATAACGCCTGGGACGCCGTCACGTATCAGGTGTTTGTGAGGAGCCGAGGACAGGACTGAGACCTCAGCGTGGCGGCCGCGCTGCGGGAGGCTTGCTGTCTGTCGTCGCGCGTACTATAATCACCTCGGACGTTCAAGAGCCAGAGCGCGGATGTACGCCTAATCCCTGCGAACCGCAGGGAGCGGGGGACCCAGAACGTGGGGCGTATCTCGCGCGTGTGTGCGCGAGTAGGGTAGTCTCTCGACCCGAGCCCGTCAGCTAACCCCGTCGGCGGTGAGAGACGGCACCCAGGGTCGCGGCCCGGAGGTCGTCTCCGGGCCGTGTCGTTTTCTGCGCAGCGGATCCACCGCCCGATCCCGCCGACGGCGATGGCTGGGCGCACCGCCGGCCCGGCCGGAGAGGACATCGTACCTTCTGGAGGGGGACCCATGCCGATGCACGGGACGGACCGCGTGATCGAGCGGATGCGGGAGCAGCTCGCGGGCCGGCAGTTGATCGTGGTCAGCAATCGCGAGCCGTACGAGCACCGGATGACCGCGCGGGGGCCCGCCGCGTCCTCGGGCGCCGGGGGTCTCGCCGCCGCCCTCGACGCCGTGATGCGGGTGACCGGAGGCACCTGGATCGCGTGGGGCAGCGGGGAGGCGGACTTCCTCGTCACCGACGCGTCCGGCCGGATCGGGGTGCCTCCGGACGCACCGCGGTACACGCTGCGGCGGATCGCGCTTCCCGGCCGCGAGGTCGAAGGATACTACTGCGGGTACGCCAACCAAGCGCTGTGGCCGTTGTGCCACATGGCTCTCGACCACGTTCGCTTCTCCGCCTCGGACTGGGCCGCCTACGAGGCCGCCAACCGGCGGTTCGCGGACGGGGTGTGCCAGGAGGCCGCGCCCGGGGCGATCGTGTGGATGCACGACTACCACCTCGCGCTGTGCCCGCGGGCGCTGCGCCAGATGCGGGAGGATCTGTTCCTGATGCACTTCTGGCACATCCCGTGGCCCGCCTGGGAGGTGTTCCGGATCTGCCCCCAGCGCGAGGAGCTCCTCGAGGGGCTCCTGGCCAACGATCTCGTCGTCTTCCAGTGCGCGCGGGACGCCGAGCAGTTCCGGGACGCCGCGGCGCGCGCGCTGGGGGCGCGCGCCGGCGCGGGGGACCACGTCGAGCACGCGGGGCGCCGGATCGAGGTGCGCGCGCTGCCGATCAGCATCGACGCCGCGGCGCTGAGCGCGCAGGCGCGCTCCTCCGACTGCCGGCGGTGGGTGGAGCGGCTCACCCGCCACTTCCGGCTCGCCGGCCGCGCCGTGGTGCTGAGCGTCGACCGCGTGGACTACACGAAGGGGATCCTCCACCGCCTCCGCGCCATCGAGGCCTTCCTGGACCGGTGGCCGGCGTATCGCGGACGGGTCGTGTTCATCCAGAAGGCCGCGCCGAGCCGGACGCGGGTCGAGGCATACCGGCAGCTGCAGCAGGACGTCGAGGCCCGGATCGCGCGCATCAACGCTGCATATCGGACCGCGGACTGGACGCCCGTGCTCTACCTCGCCAAACCGCTCCCGCGGGCGGCCCTCGCGGCCCTGTACCGGATCGCGGATGTGTGCATGGTGAGCTCGCTGCGGGACGGCATGAACCTGGTGGCCAAGGAGTTCGTCGCCTGCCAGGTGGATGGCCGCGGCGTGCTGCTGCTGAGCGAGCTGGCGGGCGCCTGCGAGGAGCTCGCCGGGGCTGTGCCCATGAACCCCTACGATATCGAGGGGTGCGCCGAGCGGCTGCGACGCGCGCTCGAGATGTCCCCGGAGGCGCGTCGCCGGCGGATGCACGCCCTGCGCGCGCACGTCGCGGAGCACGATGTCTACCGGTGGGTGTCCCGGCATCTGGACTGCGCCGCGGCCATCCTGGACGGGCGCCGGGCGGCGTTGCCCCTCGCCGGCGCCTCGGAGGAGGTGCGCGCGGCGGTCCTCGAAGGGGGCCGGACGCTCGCGCTCCTGCTCGACTTCGACGGCACGCTGGCCCCGCTCGGTGACGATCCGGACCGCGTGTGCGTCCCGGCGCCCGTGGAGGAGGTGCTGTCTCGCCTCGCACGGAACCCGCGCGTGATGCTCGCGGTCGTCACCGGGCGATCGCTCCGGGACATCCGCGCGCGGCTGGCGATTCCGGGCCTGTTCTACGCCGGCAACCATGGGCTGGAAATGGCCGGGCCGGGCTGGACCTGGACGCTCCCGGACGCCGCGCCCGCCGCCCGGCTGATCGCGGCGTGCTGCAGCCGTCTGGAGCACAGCGTGCGCGGCGTCCCCGGGGTGTGGATCGAGAACAAGGGCCTGACGGCCAGCGTGCACCTTCGCCGGGTGCCCGCCGGCGACGTGCCGCTGGTGCGGGACGCGGTCCGCGACGCCGTGGCCGGCACGGCGGTGCGGGTGTGCACGGGCAGAGACGTCCTGGAGCTCCGCCCGAACGTGGGGTGGGACAAGGGCGACGCGGTGCGCTGGCTGCTGGCGCGGCGCCTCGGGGACGCGTGGCGATCGCGCGCCGCGGTCGTGTACATCGGGGACGATCAGACGGACGAGGACGCGTTTCGCGCGCTGGCGGGGGCGGCGGTCACCGTTCGGGTGGGCTTGGATATGTCGCCCACGGCGGCCCGCTACCGGGCGCGCGACCCCGGCGAGGTGCACCGCTGGCTCGCGATGATCGCGGCGTGGGTGGATGCGCCTCCGCGCCTCAGGGTAGCCCTGGACGATCCGTCCGAGCGGACGGTGGGTGCCGGCCGCGGCGTCGCATCCTGACGGGCACATGCGCCGGCAGGACCGGGCGCGCGACCTGAAGAACCGCATTCGAGCTGCGCCGCCGACGAAGAACCAGGTGCTCCTGCAGGCGCATTCAGCGCGCCGCCCGGAGCGCGGGCAAGGCGTGCGCACCCCGCGGCCGGGGGGACGACCATCGTCTTCGTCACCCAAACCCTGGCAGCACGCCCGGAAGGCGGGTCCTGTCTGCTCCAAGCGCCACGGCGCGGCAACGACGAGCTCTGGGAGGGACTCGTCGCGTGCGACCGAGACCGGAGGTGGGTGTCACGCGACGCCGGCTGCTCACGACCGCCGCGGCGATGGCCCTGGGCGCCGGCGCCGAGCGGTCGGTGTCCCCCCGGCAGGCCGAGGTGCGGGCGGCGCCCGGGACCACGTCACTCAAAGTCATCGTCTTCCCCGGGGGGTTCAACTGGCCGATCTGGGTGGCGCAGGAGCAGGCGTTCTTCGCCGCGCAACACCTGGCCGTGGCGCTGACCCCGACCCCCAGCTCCGTGTACCAGCTTACGCATCTGATCGCAGGGGACTTCGACATCGCGATGACCGCCATGGACAATCTCATTGCCTACGACGAAGGACAGGGCGAGGTCCCGGTCGAGGGCCGGCCCGATCTCTTCGCCTTCCTGGGCGGCGACAACGGGTTCCTGCGATTGATCGTCCAACCCGGTGTCCGGACGTACGCGGATCTGAAGGGCAAGACGCTCTCGGTGGATGCGCCGACGACAGGGTATGCCTTCGTGCTGCGCAAGATGCTCGAGGTGAACGGGCTGGGGCGGGGCGACTACACGCTCGTCCCGGCCGGCGGTGTCCTGCAGCGCTGGGAGGCGCTGCTCAGGGGCGAGCATGCCGGCACCCTCCTCGTCACCCCCTTCGAGATCCTCGCCCGGTCCCGGGGACTGACCCTCCTCGGGAGCGCCATCGACACCCTGCACCGTTACCAGGGGCTCGTGGGGGCGGCGCGGAGAAGCTGGGCGGCCGCCCACCGGGACGAGCTCGTGGGCTTCATCCGAGCGTATCGCAACGCGCTCGGCTGGCTCTACGCTCCGGGGAATCGCGAGGAAGCCATCCGGCTCCTGGCCCGGAACGCCTCGATGCCCACCGAGCTCGCCGCTCAGGCCTACAGCATCATGGTGAACCCGGCAGGGGGCTTCTTCCCCACGGGCGCTCTAGACATTGAAGGGATTCGCACAGTCATGGCGCTTCGCAGCCGGTACGCCACGCCGCGCAAGATCCTGGCCGATCCCAACAAGTACCTCGATTCGAGTTTCTTCCCGCCCGCGTGACTCGCACGGGAGGACCGCCGGGCGCACGACGTAGCGCTCGACGTGTGCTGGATCTGCCTACAGAACTCGTGCGGCTCCTCATCCGCTGACGCGTCCGGCGAACGGGCCCCATCGGCGGGCACTCGTCCGGATCGGTGAGGGCCGCGATCTGCGCGCCGTTGGCGAGGCAGGCGCGTATCTTCCGCTGGAGGTCCTCACGCCTGTCGCTCTTCGGGGCGACCTCGAACGGCGCGCCCGGGCAGAGCGGCACGAGTCCCTCCTGTTCGGCGTCGGCGGGTGCGTTCGACCGCCCCGGCCGCACCCACGGGGCGCCCGGCATGTGCGGGGCGCCGTCGGGAGCCTGAAGAGGCTTCAGGATGATGGCCCTGGGCGCCCGCCTCTCTGCCTGCCGTCCTTCGTGGCGCGGGCGGCGGTCCCGCCGGGATTCGTCGGGCAAGGAGGCCCCGCGGCCGCCGCGCCGCCACGTGATGCGGCGGGAGGGGGAGCGGTGCACGGCGAACGACGGGGGGAGACGACCTGCGTCAAGGGAGCGGAGGGGATGGACATGGCCACGTTGCTGATCGTCACGAGCACCGGACCCCGGGACCCCACGCGGGCGAGCATCCCGTTCCACATCGCCGTGAACGGGGCGGCCGCCGTTGAGCAGGAGTGCGGCATCGCGCTCGCCGGTGACGCGGCCGATCTCCTGAAGAAGGAGATCGCCGGAGGGGTCCGCGGCGTGGGGCTGCCCGCGCTCGCGGACCTGCTCGCCGGCTGCGCGCAGAAGCGCGTCCGCTTCTACGTTTGAAAGGGCTGCGCGGAGGCCCGGGGGGTCTCGGCCCAGCACCTGGAGGGGTTCACGTGGGAGTTCATCAGCCCGGCCGACCTCGTCCGGCTCACGATGGGAGCGGACCGAGTCCTGAGCTTCTGATGCCTCGCGCCCGCGCCGGCGAGGATCGGGGCCCGGCGGCGCGCGGCGGAGCAGGGCCTGCGAGGTTCCGTCGCGCAGGCGACGCCTCGGCTACGGGCCCTGCACGTGCTCGACGTCTCCGCAGGCTCCCCGTGGGTGATGCCGGCCATTTCGTCCGGCGCATGAAGCTCCTGTCTTCCGAAGACGCCGCGGCCCCCGGGGGCTAGTCTCACGCGCCTCGAGCGCGCCGCCGGGTCAGGGACAGGGGTCTTCGAGAGGTGTGCCGCCCGGCGAGCACGGGGTGCAGGAGGAGGATGGCCATGCGAGCGACCGGCCTGAACCACGTCAGCATCGTCGTGCGTGACATGGAGGAGTCGGTGCGCTTCTACACCGAGGTGTTTGGGATGGAGCCGATCCCGACCCCGAACTTCGGCTTCCCGGTGCAGTGGCTCCGGGTCGGCGACCTCCAGCTCCACCTCTTCAAGCGCGACGTCCCGGCGCCGCCGTACCATCACTTCGCGCTCACCGTCGACGACTTCCACGCCGTCTACCTCAAGGCCAAGGCGCTCGGGATCTTCGACGCCACGAGGTTCCGCCACCACGTATACGAGTTGCCCGGTGGCTGCGTGCAGATGTACCTCCGCGATCCGGCCGGCAACCTGGTGGAAGTGGACTGGCCCGACGCGGCCGCCCTCGACCGCTCGATCGTCACCGATCTGCGCAGACTGGCCGATGCGCATCCGCAGACCGGGGAGCACCGCCGCGCCACCCTCTTCCTGTCTCGCCGAGAACACCGGAAGGGAGGACAGGAGTAGCGGGTCGCACGCTCCCGTCGCGGCCACCGCGGTCAGGATGCGGGCCGTGACGCGAGCGCCGTCTGGACTCCTGCTCGCCTCCAGCCAATGGGCCCGCGCCGCGCGGCGGGAGCGGCCGCCGCCGCCTCTCGACGGGAGGCACGTAGATGAACTTCCTCACCGAGGAGGAGGGCGACGAGCGCGTCCGGGCCGCCTACGGGAGAACTACGCCCGGCTCGTCGAGGCCAAGACGCGGTGGGATCCCTCGAACCCGTTCCGGACGGACAAGAACGTCCCACCGCGGCCGCCGAGCCGGCCGGAACCCTCATCCACAGACGGCCGGCGCGCTCGGTCCGGACGGTGCCAAGGTGCCGACTGCGGGCGGAGGACAGGCGGCGCCGCGAGCGGCCGATCCCCCGTCAGCCGTGGGCCCGGATGTACTCCAGCGCCAGCTCGACCGTCGGGAACATGGGGACCACCTCGTGGAGCTTGACGATCTCCAGGACCCGGTGGACCGGCCGCCGTGATCCGGCGATGACGAACCGCCCGGTGTGCCGCGCGTGAAAGCCTTCGAGGACGTGGATGCCGCTGGCATCCAGATACTCGACCGCAGTGAGATCGAGCAACACCGGCTCGTCGTGGCGCGCCGCCTCGTCGAGGCATCTGCGGAGGATGGGAGCGGTCAGGAGGTCCACCTCGCCGCGGACGCGCACCAGCGCGGCGTCCGGCAACCGCTCTACGGCACAGTCGAGCGGCAGGCCCGATGCCGGACCCTGCAGGACCATCGATCCGCCGCCGCCCGCGGCGCGCAGACCCTCGGCCACGTGCAGCGATGGCGGCGCAACGTGAGCGGTGGACCAGCTCCGCGTCATCGTCTCGCTCCTCCTGTGGGGCACTTACGGTGCCGCATGGACGCGCTTCACCATGCGCACGGCGGCTCCGCGTCCGTGAGCGTCCATCAGCACCTCGAACGCGTCCATCATCCGGCTCATGACGTACAGGCCGAGTCCCTGGGGATCGGTCCTCGGCGGCGGCGTGGCGGGCGGAGCGGGAGGGGCCGGGCCAACGTCCTGATCGTGGATCGTGATCGAGAAGTCGACCCCGTCGAACTCCATCTGCACCTGGACGGGGCGGGCACCGGTGTGGCACGCGCGGCGGTAGGCGTGCGCGAGCCCCTCGCCCGCCGCTATCTCGATCTCCCCCGCCTCGTCCGCCGGAGCGCCCGCCAGCTCGGCCGCGGCCCGAACGAGCCGCCGCGCGGCCCGGATCGATTCCGGCTCGATCTCCAGCTCCAGCGATACCGACCAGGTCACGGCGCCGTCGGCCTCCGCTCCCCAATGCTCCGCTCCACACGGCCGTTTTACCCACCGCGCCGCCTCAAACGGGTGGCGTGAGGATCAGACGCGCTCAGCGCGCCCCTGAGGTCGCCGGCGCCCCGCGCGGCGGATGGGACGCGCGAACGCGGCCACCTGCATGCTGGATCGCCGCGGGCCGAGATCCGCTCGATCGGGAGGTTGGCAGGCCGGCTCGGGGACGGGGCATGCCGAGCCTCGAACAGAGGCGGGCGTAACGCGTCCAAGGACCCCGTCCACGGCAACCTGCGTCGTGCTAAGACCGCACAGGGAACAGTTGTCTTGCGAGCGCTTCCAGCGCGCCGGCACCGGTACGGGCGAGGGGGATGACACGACGACAAAGGAAGAACTGCGAAGGCTGGTGGACACGTTGAGCGACGATGCGGCCGCCGAGCTGTTGGAGTATGCCCGCTGGCTCCAGCAGGAGAGCGAGACGCTCACCGATGAAGAGCGCAACCTTGTCCTCCAAGGGGAGGAGGAGATCCGGCGTGGCGACACTGTGCCCTGGGATGAGTTGCGGCGCGACCTCGACCTGTGACGTATCGCATCGAGCTGAGCAGGCAGGCGGCGCACTACGTGAAGCGGCGCGCACGCGATGACCAGAAACGAATTGCCAGACGGATCGACCAGATCTTCGTGGACCCGTATGGCCGCACACGAAGCCGCTCGCGAACCTGCCCGGGCGCCGCGCGGCCTGAGTCGGCGGCTACCGGCTGGTCTTCACCATCGATGACGCGGCGCAGGTGGTGAACCCGAGGGACATCGGTCCGCGCGGCCAGGTGTACCGGCGGCTGTAGCGACATCAACGGGTGCACCCCGGGGCTGGCCAACCCCCCCGGCGCCGGCGATCGTGGCCGTGATGACCGTCCAGGGCCTCGGGATCCTGCCCCCGACGAACCTCCACGTCTACGTCGAGATGCGCAAGGCGGGACGATCTCCAGCACCCGATGGGCCGTCCGTCGTGATCCCGCGATCACGAGCCTGCCGGCGCGCCGCGCCTGGAAGCCCTCGAGCGCGTGGGTGCCGCTCGCATCCAGATACGCAACCCCGGTGAGGTCCAGCAGCACAGGCTGCTCCCCCGCCGCGCGGCGTCCCGCGAAGCGCCCGCCAGCTCTGCGGCGTTCCGAGCGAGCCGGCGTGCGACCCGGATCGATTCCGGGTGCATCTCGAGTTCAGGCGATACGCACCACGCGACGGGCGCTGGGCCTCCACAGAGCGGTCGCTATCTCGTGTCCCCGCGCGCCCCCCGCCGTCCGGCGAGGCTCACGTAGAGGACGGGGATGAAGAAGACGCCCAGCGCGGTGGCGACGGTCATCCCGCCCACCACTCCCGTGCCGAGGGAGTGCCGGGAGTTGGCCCCCGCCCCCGCGGCGAACGCGAGCGGGAGGGTCCCGAAGATGAACGCGAGCGACGTCATGAGAATCGGGCGGAAGCGCAGCCTCGCCCCGGCGAGGGCGGCGTCCACGACCGGCAGCCCCTCGCGCTCGTGCTGCGCCTTGGCGAACTCCACGATCAGGATCGCGTTCTTGGCCGCGAGCCCGACGAGCGTCACGAGGCCGATCTGCACGTACACGTCGCTCAGGACGTCGCGGAGGAGCATCCCGCGCAGGAAGACGGCCAGCAGCGAGCCGAACGCCGCGAGCGGCACCCCCAGGACGACGCTGAGGGGGATCGTCCAGCTCTCGTAGAGGGCGACCAGCAGCAGAAAGACCAGCGCGAGGGCGAGCGCGAAGACCAGGGATTGCGCCGCGCCGGCCTCCTTCTCCTGCAGCGCGAGCCCGGTCCACTCATATCCGTACCCGGCCGGGAGCGTGGCCTTGGCCACCTGCTCCATCGCGCTGATGGCGGTCCTCGAGCTGGCGCCGAACGGGGCCTGCCCATCCACCTCGGCCGCGTAGTAGCCGTTGTAGCGGGGGATGAGCGACGGCCCCGTGGCGGGGACGACCGAGGCCAGCGTGCTCAGGGGCACCATCGCGCCGCCGCTGCTCCGGACGAAGATCCCGCCGATGCTGGCGGGGGTCATCCGGTACTGGGGCTCGGCCTGGATCATCGCCTTGTACACCCGGCCGAAGAGGGTGACGTTGTTGACCGGCAGGCCGCCGAGGTAGGCCGACAGGTTTTGGAAGATGCTGTCCACCGGCACCCCGAGGGTCCCGGCCTTGTCCCGGTTCAGGACCACGTTGAACTGGGGGACCGATGTGCTGAACCCGGTCGAGAGGCCGGCCACCTCGCGATGCGTGCTGGCCGCGCCCATCACCTCCTGCACGACCCGCGCGAGCGCGTCGGCCTGTCCTGTGCCGTTCCGATCTTCGATCATGAGTTGGAACCCGTTGACGGCGCCCACGCCCGGGAGCGCCGGCAGGGGAAACGCGAAGCCGAGGGCCTCGGGGTAGCCGGCGAACTCGCGGTTGGCACGCCCCAGGAGCGCGAAGAGCTGCGTCTCGTGCGACCTCCGCTCGTCCCACGGCCGTAAGACGACGAACATGGCGAACGTGTTCGAGTTGATCGATTGGGTGAGGATGTCGTACCCTCCGACCGTGGTGACGCCCGCCACGCCGGGGAGGCGAAGCAGGAACCGGGTGGCCTTGGCCTCCACCGCCTGGGCACGTTCCTGCGACGCCCCATCGGGTAGCCGGAACGCCGCCACGAAGAACCCCTGGTCCTCGAGCGGTACGAACGTCGACGGGATGACTCTCAGGAGCTGAAACGCGATCAGCGCGATCGCCGCGAGCCCGCCGAGCATGAGCCAGCGCGCCCGGAGGCAGCGCACCAGGCCCCGGATGTAGGCGTCCGTGGTCCGCCTGAACGCGGTGTCGAACCCCCCGAGCAGCGGGGCGAGCACGCCCCGCCGGCCGGTGCGCGACCCGAGCAGCAAACCGCACAGCGCCGGCGTGAGGGTGAGCGCGACGAGGGCCGAGATGGTCACGGAGGCGGCGAGGGTCAACGCAAACTGCCGGTAGAGCTGACCGCTGATGCCCCCGATGAAGGCGGTGGGGACGAAGACCGCGTCGAGGACCAGCGCGATCGCGATGACCGGTCCCTGCACCTGGCGCATCGCCGCCTCCGCGGCGGCCACCGGGCTCAGGCCGTCCTCGATGTGGCGTTCGACCGCCTCGACCACGACGATCGCGTCGTCCACCACGAGGCCGATCGCCAGGACCATCGCGAACATGGTGAGGATGTTGATCGTGAAGCCGAGCGCCTGGAAGGCTGCGAACGTGCCGATGAGGGACACGGGAATCGCGAGCAACGGGATGAGGGTGGCCCGGGCGCTGCCCAGGAAGACGAACACAACCAGGAGGACCAGCAGGAACGCGATCCCCAACGTCCTCGTCACTTCCGTCAGCGCGGCGTTGATGAAGAGCGTGGTGTCGAACACGATGTCGTAGGTGAGGCCGGGCGGGAAGGATTGGGCCAAGCCCGCCATCGTCGCCCGCACGGCCCGCGACGCCTGGAGCGCGTTCGACCCGGGGGCCTGGAGCAAGACGATCACGGCCGCGGGGTGGCCGTTGCGAACGCCGTACGTGCCGTAGTCCTGCGCCCCCAGCTCGGTGCGCGCGACATCCTGGAGCCGGACCACGCTCCCGTCCGGGAGCGTCCGGACGACGATCCGATTGAACTGGCTGGGATCGGTGAGCTGCCCCCGGGCGGTGACGGTGTACTGGAACGGCGTGTGCGGGCTCGCGGGAGGCTGGCCCAGGGTCCCCGTCGGGGCCACCAGGTTCTGCGCGCCGATGGCGTTGGCGACGTCGCCCGCCGTCAGGTGGAGGGCCGCCAGCGCGTCCGGGCGCAGCCACGCCCGGATCGCGTAGCTCCGGTTGGGGAACACGAGATCGTCGCCGATCCCCGGCACGCGCAGGAGGGGGTCCACGACGTGGATGAGCGCGTAGTTGGCGAGGAACGTGGGATCGTAGCTGTCCTGCGGAGAGTAGAGCGCGACGCCCATCAAGAAGTTGGGGGACGCCTTGCGCACCGTGATGCCGAAGTTGTTCACGGCGGCGGGGAGGTTGCCGGCGGCGGCGCTCACGCGGTTCTGCACCTGCACCGCGTCGATGTCCGGGTCCGTGCCCAGCGCGAACGTGACCGTGAGCGCGTACTGTCCCGCGGACGTGCTCCGCGACTGCATGTAGAGCATGTTCGAGGCGCCGCTCATCGCCTCTTCGATCGGCACGGCGACGTTCTGCGCGACGACCTCGGCGCTCGCGCCGACGTACGTCGTGGACACGGTGACCGTGGGGAGGGCGATATTCGGGTACTGCTCCCGCGGCAGCGAGGCGTACGACAGCGCGCCGAGCAGGACGATCAGCACCGAGATCGCGATCGCGAAGTTCGGGCGATGAATGAAGAACTGGCTCAGCACGGCCGGTCCCCTGCCTACTTTGTGGCGCCCGCTGCCGGCGGCAGCGGGGGGGCGGGCCGCGGGATCGGGGCGACGCGCATGCCGGGCCGGACCTTCTGCAGGCCTTCCACGATCACGCGCTCGCCGGCGCGAAGCCCCTGGAGGACGGTGAAGAAGGCCCCGTACGGGCCGCCGGTCGTGATCGCCCGCACCGAGACGGTGCCGTCCGGCCCGACCACGAAGATCGTCCGCACCCCCTGCACCTCCTGGACGGCGGCCTGAGGGATGAGCACCGTGTTCGGCTGGTCCTGGAGCTTCGCGCGCACGCGCGCGTACATGCCCGGCCGCAGGCGCCGCTCGGGATTGGGGAACAGCGCCTGCACGAGGATCGTCCCGGAGTTGGGGTCCACGGCGCGGTTGAGGGCCCGGAAGGTGCCCGGATGGGGATAGACGCTCCCGTCCGGGAGGAGGAGCTGGAACGTCGGCGCGCCCGTCCCGATGGCCCGCGGGTCGGCTCCGCCGGCGCGGCGGAGGGCCAGCAGCTCGCGCAGGCGGAGCTCGCTCACGTTGAACTGGGCAACGATCGGATCCAGAGACGACATCGTCGCGAGGATCTGGTTCGCGGCGACGAGGTTGCCCTGGTCGACGTTGAGGAGACCCACGACGCCGTCGATCGGGGCCCGCACGGTCGTGTAGGTCAGGTTGAGCCCCGCCTGCGTGACCGCGGCCTGCGCCTGTTGCACCGCGGCGCGGGCCTGCACGATTCCGATCTGCGTGGACAGGGCCGTGTTCTTGACCACGGCCTGCTGGGCCGCCACGTTGGCGGCCGCGGCCTGCTCCGCCGCCGTATCGTTGTCCAGCTGCTGCTGCGCGATCGCCTGCTGCGCCACCAGGTAGCGATCCCGGGCCACCTGCCGTTGAGCGTTGACCAGGGTCGCCCGCAGAGCCGCGAGCTGGGCTTCGGCCTGCCTCAACTGCACCTGCCCGAGGGCCTGCCTGAGGGCGGCCTGGGCGCCGGCGAGCTGGGCCCGGGCGGACTGGAGCGCCGCGACGTACGGGCGCTGATCGATCACGAAGAGCAGCTGCCCCCGCCTGACCTCGCTGCCCTGCGTGAAGAGCACCTGCTCGAGCGTGCCGCCGACCTGCGCGCGCAGGTCCACCGTCTGGGCGGCGACGGTCTGCGCGACGCTCTCGTCATAGACGGGCACGGTGTGCTGGATCGCTTGGGTGACCACCACGGCGGGCGGCGGAGGGACGGACGCCGCCTGCGGCTTCTGCGTGCCGCCGCGGGAGGCCATCCACGCGACCAGCGCAAGGCAGAGCCCTCCCAAGGCAGCCGCGGCGATCCGGCGGAAGGCGCGACCTCGTGTCGCTCGTCGCGCCCCCGCTCGTGTACGAGGCTCCATCGGTTCCACCCGCTTTCACCAGACCCCGACGTGGAGGCGTCAGGCGCTGGACGTAGTGAGGTACCGGATACCGCGGCTGGTTCGAGGCAGGACCGTGCCGTCTCTGTGGGGGTTCCCGGAAGAGAGCACGGCACACCCGTTTGCGTGGCATAACGACCGCGCTCGGCCTCGTCTTCCGCGGCGACGGCGAGGCACGACCACCCCGGTCCGCAGGCGGGCGCGCCGGGAGGCCGCCCCCTGCGTCGATCCCCCGCTGCCCGGGCGGGTGCCCGGCGTGGCGCCCCGCGGGCTCCAGGTCGGCGGCGCCACGAGGGCCCCGGCTATCCCCTCCCTCGCCGCCGGCGCGGTCGCATCCGCGCCGGCGGCGAGGCGAGACCGGGGTGGCGGTCCCGGGAAAATGAGGTGCCGGGCCCCGTCCGCCGGGGGGAAATACCTATCGGGTGCACGTCTACGGACGCGGTCCGGGCGGAGCTATCCCGGACACGCGGTGCGGTGGGCGACTGGAGTCCCATGGTCGGATCGCTGCCTCGGAAGGCACGCACGCCGTGGAAGGAAGTGCTCAGCCGCCTGGGCCTTCTCTACCTGCTCTCGCTCGTGTCCGCGCTGTTCTGGATCGAGCTGCGCCGGTACCGCCGCCTCGAGGAGAAGGTCTCGCGTCTTGCGCGGGTGGCCGAATCGACCTCCGTGCTCCTCGGGGCCGTGCCGGAGCTGCGCTTCGAGGACAGCGATCTGGCCCACCAGGGAGCGGCGAAGTACGACTGAGCGGCGAGCGAGAGGTCGGAGGTGAGGCATGGATCGGCGAGCAGCATGGCTCGGTGCCGCGGGCCTCGGTGCCGGCGCGATGTACGTGCTCGATCCGATCGCCGGCCGGCGCCGGAGGGCGCTCATCCGGGACCGGATCGTGCACTGGACCCGCAGGGCGGGGCGGGCGATCGACGCTGCGCGGCGCGATCTTACGAACCGCACGCGCGGGCTGGCGCGTGAGGCGCGCTCCCGCATCACCCGGCGGATGCCCGAGACGCAGGAGGCGCTGCTGCAGCGGGTCCGCGAGCGCGTCGCGCGCACGGTGTCGCACCCCCGTTCCGTGGAGGTCTCGCTCGAGGACGGTGTTGCGACCCTCTCCGGGCCGATCCTGCGCCACGAGGTGGACCCGCTGATCGCGGCCCTCTCCGCGATCCCCGGCGTGCGGCGCGTCGACAACCGGATGGAGATCCACGAGCACAGGGCCGACATCCCCGGGCTGCAGGGGCAGCCGGCCCGGCGCGCGCGAGGGGGCGGCGTCTTCCAAGAGGTGTGGCCCCCCGCGATGCGCGTCGCGGCGGGCACGGCGGGCGCCGCGCTCGTCGCGCAGGGGGCCCGGCGTCGCACGCTCCCGGCCGTCGCGGCCGGCCTGGCGGGCCTGGGCCTGCTGGCCCGCAGCGCGACGAACCTGCCGCTGAGACGGCTCGTCGGATGGGGCGCGGGACGGAAGGCCGTGGACATCCAGAAGGCGATCCACATCGACGCGCCGGTGGATCGGGTGTTCGAGCTGTGGAGCGCGTACGAGAACTTCCCGCGCTTCATGTCGCACGTGCGGGAGGTGAGGCAGATCGGCCCGGACTGGTCGCACTGGGTCGTGGCCGGGCCGGCCGGCGTTCCCATCGAGTGGGACGCCGAGATCACCGAGTTCATCCCCAACAAGATCCTCGCCTGGAAGACGGTGCCCGGGTCCGTCATCCAGCACAGCGGGATCGTGCGCTTCGACGACGAGGACGGCGGGACCCGCGTCACGATCCGGATGTCGTACAACCCGGGGGCCGGGGCGCTCGGCCACGCCATCGCGGAACTGCTGGGCGCCGATCCCAAGACGCGGATGGACCAGGACCTCGCGATGATGAAGACGTTCATCGAAACGGGCCGGGAGCCGCGGCCCGCGGAGGGGTCGTAGCCGCGCCCGGCAGCGCGCCCGCATCGGAAGCGGCATCCTGACGAGCACCACAGCGCGAAAGGGGGATGGGAGCATGAGCATCATGCGATGGGATCCGCTTGGCGACCTGGCGACCCTGCGCCGCCAGATGGATCGGATGCTGGACGAGTTCTTCGCGCGGCGGCCGCAGCGGGAAGCCGCCCAGGCAGAATGGGTGCCCCCGGTCGACGTGTTCGAAGCCGACAACGAGGTGGTGGTGCGGGCGGAGCTGCCCAACATCGACCCCAAGCAGCTCGATATCTCGGTGAGCCGCGACACGATCACCCTGCGGGGTGAGAGCAAGCACGAGGAGGAGCGGCAGGCGCGGAACTACTACCAGCGGGAGCTCCGGTACGGCGCCTTCATCCGGACGATCCCGCTGATGGCCGAGGTGAAGAGCACGGAGGCCCGGGCGACGTACAAGGACGGTGTGCTCGAGGTGAGGGTGCCGAAGTCGGAGCAGGCCCGGGCGACATCGGTCAAAGTGCAGGTGCAGCAGTAGGGGGCGCTGTTGTGCGGGACGCCCTCGACGATCGCGCCGGCCCTATCGAGGCGGACGACGCGCGGCGAACCCATCTCCGGGACGCCTGTGCACCAGTGCCTCGAACGAGTCGTCCGGCGCAGCGGGGGCCGATCGATCCGGCGGGGCGGGGCGCTCCCTGGCGACCCGCGTCTCCCGGTACAGCTCCTCGGCGGCCCGCACGACGTCTTCGGGCGGGAGGAGCCGAAGACAGTCGTGGTGGCCCTCGGGGCAGATGCTCTGGTAGCAGAACCGGCACGGGACATCGTGGAACAGCACGCGCGCGGGGACGCGCCACGGGGTGTGCTGCGGATTCGTGAGCGCGTAGAGGACGACCACGGGCGCTCCCACCGCGGCGGCGATGTGCACCGGCCCGGTGTTGTTGGCGACGAGGATCGGCGCGAACGACAACAGCGCGGCGAGCTCGCCCAGGTCGAGGCGGCCGGCGAGCGAGCACGCCGGCACGTCCGCGGCGTCCCGGATGCGGTCGATCAGCGCGCGCTCGGGCGCGGTTCCGCTGAACACGACCTGCCACCCGAGATCGCGCACGAGCCCCCGGACGGCGCGCGCGAACCCGTCCTCCGGATACCGGCGGGAGGGCGCCGTGGCCCCCGGGTGCACGACGGCCCAGGGCGCGTCGCGGTCCACCCCCAGGTCGGAGAGGGCGTCGGCGACGCGCTGCCGCGCCTCGTCCGGGACGCGAAGCGACAGCCGCTCGTCGTCCGTGTGGGCGCCGACGGCCGCTACGAGATCGAGCTGCCGCCTGACCTCGTGGCGCACCCGGTGCTGCGGCTCCGGCTCGGGGACCCAGGGGGTCAGCATCTGGTACGGGTTCTCGCGGCAGTACGCGAGGCGGAGCGGGATGCCGGCGAGATAGCAGAGGAACGCGGCCGGCAGCGGGTTCTGGCTGTAGACGGTGAAGACGACCGCACCGTCGAAGCCCTCCGCACGCAACCGGCCGGCCATGGCGTGCTCGGCATCGCTGTCGCTGCGCGGCGGTGTGGCCTTGACCCAGGGCGCCTCGTAGACGATCACCCCGTCGATCTCCGGCACGAGGCGCGCGATCTCCGCGCCCCCCGGGGACGTCAGCAGCGTGATGCGCCGTCCGGGGCACGCCGCACGCAGCGCTCGGATCGCCGGCGTCGTCATCAGGACGTCGCCGATCGCGTCCAGGCGCACGCAGAGCACCCGGCGGGCACGGGCCCACGGCCCGTCCGGCGGGCGGGCGGCGTGCTGCACCGGCATCAGGTCTCCGCGGTGTTCCTCGGTCCGGGCGGCCTCGGGTGCGCCCGGCCCGTCTGCGCATGCGTCGCGGCGGCGCCGGGGCGCCGGATGCGCTCGATGATGCCGCTGGTCGAGCAGTCCTCGACGTAGGGCAGGATCCGCACGGTGCCGCCCAGCGCCTCGACGAGCGGCGCCTCGCGCAGCATCGCCCGCGTGTAGTCGCCGCCCTTCACGTACACGTCGGGCCGGATGGTCCGGATCAGGTCGCACGGCGTCTCGTCCTCGAAGACGGCGATGTGGTCGACGCAGCTGAGGGCGGCGAGCACCTGCACGCGGTCCGCCACCGTGTTGATCGGGCGCCCGGGGCCTTTGAGGCGCCGGATGCTCTCGTCGCCGTTGAGGCCGACGATGAGGACATCGCCGAGCGCCTTGGCCCCGCCGAGGTACGCGACGTGTCCCCGGTGGAGGAGATCGAAGCAGCCGTTCGTGAAGACGATCCGCCGGCCGGCCCTCCGGTGAGCCTCGACGAGGGCGGCCAGGCGTGCCGGGTCCGGGACGTGCTTGGCATCCCCGCCGAGGTGTGCGCCGAGATACGCCCGGAGCTGCGCGGCGGTGCACGACGCGGTCCCGTCCATCTCCACGACGACCGCCGCGGCCGCCGACGCAAGCTCCGCCGCGGCGGGGGTGGAGCAGCCGGCGGCCAGCGCCAGCGCGAGCGCGCTTAGGAACGTATCGCCCGCCCCCGCCGGCTGTGCGTGCCGGGCGGGGCGGGCGTACGTCCGGTACGGCGGCCGGCCGCGCTCCAGGATGAGCGCGCCGTCGCTGTCCAGCGTGACCGCGGCGACCTGGGCACCGGTCAGGCGGAGCAGCCGCTCCTGGTGTGCCTGGATCTGGGCGGCCCGGTCGCCCGGCCGCCCGGCCTCACGTTCCCCGAGCAGGTGGATCGCCTGCGCGTAGTTGGGCTTGACCGCGGTCGCGCCGACCGCACGGTACGCCTCGAGGTCCTTCGCGTCGACGAGCAGCAGCCCGGGCGCACGGGCCTGGCGGTCGGCCAGGAGCCGGAGGACGTTCGCGGTCAGCGCCCCGTACCCGTAGTCCGAGACGACAACGGCGTCGAACCCATCGAGCGCGGCGCCCAGGTGCTCGAGGAGCACGGCCTCGTCCCCGGCCGCCAGCGCCTGCGCGCTGCCGTCGTCGATCCGCAGGAGCATCTGGGACGCGGCGAGCACGCGCTGCTTGAGGAGGGTCCGCCGGGACGGCCGGCGCAGCACGTGCTCCGTCGACACGCCGGCCTCGCGCAGGACGCGCAGGAGGCGGCGCCCGGACGCATCGTCGCCGATCACCGAGAACAACGCGGCGTGTCCGCCCAGTCGACACACGTTCACGGCGGTATTGCCGGCGCCCCCGGCGGCGTGGGTGCGCCCCGACACGGTCACGACCGGGACCGGCGCCTCGGGGCAGAGGCGGTGTGTCTCGCCGCGCAGGTACGTGTCGAGCATCGTGTCGCCGAGCACCGCAACGCGCGACCGCGGAAACGTGTCGATGACGTGGGACAGCGACGGGCTCACCGCAGGCTCCTTGTGGCTACGGCCAGGAGGTCTCCCGCACAGGCAGCACCATCACCTCCGGGATCACCGTCTCCGGCGGCTGCGTCACCACGAAGCGCACGACCGCCGCGACGTTCTGCGGGGCCTGCAGCCCGGTGGGATCGAGCTCCGGGAACCGCTCCAGGAGGAAGGGCGTGCGCATGCCGCCGCTGAGCACCGCGGTGACCTTGATCCGATACGGGCGCCCTTCGACGTGGAGGGCATGGCTCAGCCCCAGGAGGCCCCACTTGCTCGCGTGGTACGCGGAGGCGTTGGCCCACGCCCGGCGCGCGGCCGTGGAGACGACGTTGACGATACAGCCGCCGCCCTGCGCCCGCATCAGCGGAAACGCGCACCGCGCCGCCACGAACGGGCCGCGCAGGTTGGTGTCGAGGATGCGGTCCCACTCGTCCACGGAGAGCTCCTCGAGGGGACACGTGGTATCCACCCCGGCGTTGTTGACCAGCACATCGAGGCGACCACACGCGGCGGCGATGCCCCGGACCGCCTCCTCGACCTGCCGCGCGTCGCGGACGTCGAGCGGGATCGACCGGGCGGCGCCCCCGTGCGCCTCGACGGCGCGCGCCGTGCGCGCGGCCGCCTCGGCGTCGATGTCCGCGGCGACGACGACGGCCCCCGCCTCCCCGAGCACGCGACACGTCGCCTCGCCCAGCCCGCGGCCTCCGCCCGTCACGAGCGCGACCTGTCCCGCGAGGGGGGCGGTGAGGGGCGCCTGGGGTGTCCCGATGATCTGCTGCATCCCGTGCCCTCCCCTGGGCCCGCCGCTACCCGCTCGCCTGGGCGATGCCCGCGTCGCGCTTCCACGTCGTGCGGTCGGCCTGCGCGCCGGCCCGGCCGAGGGAGCCCGCCGCCGCGGCCGCGCCCGCCTCGCTGCCCCGGCCGTAGAGCTGTTCCTCGACCAGCTCGCACAGCGTGTGCACGAGGAGGGTCTGCACCTCCTGGACCCGCTGCGCGTCCGACGACGGCACGACGATCGCGATGTCGGACAGCTCGCGCAGCCGCCCGCCGTCCCCGCCGAGGATGCCGATCGACCGCAGCCCGTGCTGGCGGGCCGCTTCGAACGCACGAACGACGTTGAGCGACCTGCCGCTCGTGCTGATGCCGACGAGCACGTCCCCCGGCCGGCCGAACGCCTCGACCTGGCGCGCAAACACCTGCTCGTAGCCGCAGTCGTTCGACCACGCGGTCAGGACCGACGAATCGGCGGTGAGGGCGAGGGCCGGGATGCCGCCACGATCGGGCCGCTTGAACCGTCCGACCAGCTCGGCGGCGAAGTGCTGCGATTCCGCGGCGCTGCCGCCGTTGCCGCAGATCAGCGCCTTGCCCTGCCGGGTGAAGCAGGTGCCGAGGGCATCCGCGGCCTCGAGCAGGGGGCGGCTCAGCACGCGGTGCGCCTCGCGCAGCGCGTCCTGCGCCGCGTCGAAGTTGCGCCCGATGAGCCCCAGCCGGTCTTCCGTGCGCGCCCCCCCGAGCCGCAGCGCCGTGAGGACGTCCTCGTAGAGCGTCGCCATCGCCGCGACGACGTGCGGCCACGTGAACAGGTCGTTCACGCGCCGGAGGGCCTGCCGGCGGAAGACGCTCATCAGCTTGGGGTTGCGGTAGAGGTGGGCGATCCGCTCCGCGAGCGCCGCGGGGTCGCTGGGCGGCACGAGATATCCGGTTTCCCCGTCCCGCACCGTGAACTTGATTCCCCCGACGGAGGACCCGATCACCGGCGTGCCGCACGCCATCGCCTCGAGCGGGGTCATCCCGAACGGCTCGTACCACGGCGTCGTGACGAACAGGTCGGCCGCGCTGTAGTAGTACGTCAGCACGTCACGGCCGCGGCGGCCCACGAACGTCACGCGGTCCGCCACCCCCTCCTCCCGGGCGATCGCCTGCAGGCGGCCGATCTCGGGGGTCCGGGCCGGGTCGGGATCCTCCGATTCTCCGCCGACGATCAGCACGCGCGCCGGGGTGCGGTGGTCGCGCTGCAGCCGCGGGAGCGCGCGCACGATCGTATCGATCCCCTTGCGCGGCACGAGACGGCCGACGTGGAGGATGATGCGCTCGTCCGGGTTGAGCCCGAGGAGCGCGCGCGCCAGCGGCTTGCTGATCGGGAAGAACTCGTTCGGATCGAAGCCGCACGGGATGATCGTCACCTTGGCGGGGTCGGCGTTGTAGTGGCGGATCAGGTCCTCCTCGTCCTGCGGGCACTCGGCGATGATGTGGTCGCACTCGGCGATCAGGCGGTCCTCGACCGCGAACCGCTCGTCGGGGAACCGGTCGGCCTCGCCCTGGTGGAAGCGGCGCACGCGCCCGAGCGCGTGGAACGTGATGACGAACGGGGTCGCGAGCGCCTGCTTGAGCCCGGCGGCCACGAGACCGGACATCCAGAAGTTGGCATGGGCGAGGTCGTACCCCCTGCGCTGGCGCTTCACGAACCGTGTCACGTACGCGGTGAACTCGTCCATGTACGGGAGGAGCTCTTCCTTGGGCACGTGCCGGGGCGGCCCGGCCGGGACGTAGACGATCCGGGTGCCGTTGACCCATTCGGCGGTCTCGGGGAGCAGCTCGCTGTCCTTGCGCGTGAAGACATCGACGTCGTAGCGCAGCGCCAGGTTCTTCGCGATCTGGCCGACGTAGACGTTCTGGCCGCCGGAGTCGACGCTCCCCGGCATCGCGAGGGGCGAGGCGTGCTCGCTGATGATCGCGATCCGCTTCCTCATCGGGCATCCCCGTGGGCCGCGACGCCGGCGGAGGCGGTGGGGCGGTCGTGCGCCGTGGAGGGCAGGCGGGCCGGGGACGGGCCGCCCGTCGCCCGGGCGAAGGCAGCGTTCCAGTCGTCGACGAAGCGGGCGATCCCGAAGCGCGCGAGCGCGACACGCCTGGCGCCCTCGCCGAGTCGCCGGGCGAGGGCGGGATCGGCCAGGAGCGCGCGCATCATGGCCACCAGCCGCGGGGGCGCCGTGTCGATATAGCCCGATACCCCGTTCTGGACGACCGTGGGCAGCGCGGTCGTCGCGAGGCCGACGATCGGCATGCCGGCCATCATCGCCTCGCACACGGCGAGCCCCAGGCTCGTGTAGCGGACCGGGTGGAAGAAGAAGCGGTAGCGCGCCATGAACGCCGGCAGCCGATCGTGCGGGACCTCGCCGAGCCCCCCCACCGCCTCCGATGCCATGCCCACGATGTCGAGTGGGACATCCTTCCGGACCCGATCGAGCAGGTCGGCGCCCACCCGCCGGCCCCGCCAGGACAGGCCGTTCACGACGACGAGGCCCCGCGCGAGCTCGCCCGTGTACCGCACGCCCTCGGGGATCGCCACGCCGTGCTCGATGACGCACGTGGGGGTCCGCCCGCTGTCCCACATCAGCGCGTTGAAGGCCGTCACGTGCACGAGCAGGACGTCCGGATCGTCGACGACGTGGCGCGTGTCCGTCGGGTGCTGGCGGGGAGGATCGTGCTCGAGGTAGATGCGAGGCCCGCGGCGCTGCGCCGGGGACAGGATCTCGTGCTGATCCTCGAGATAGTGCGTGGCCGATTGGAACAGCACGCAATCCACGTCGAGGCGGCGCACCTCCTCGGCCGGCACCTCGTGCACGTTTGCGGGCCACGGGAACGGACCGCGGCGTCCGTTGTAGCCTGCGGGACGGTCCGGCTTCACAGGGAGATAGAAGTCGTGCGGGGCGCGCGACAGGTAATACAGGTAGCTGCCGTGCACGTGCCAGGTAAGGATCCGCAGGCGGCGCATTACGTCACCTCTCGCGAGAAGCGTTATACCCTGCTCCGTTTGCCGCCCAAACAGCGCCTCTCGTCCGACCGCACGGGCACCCCCCGGACGACGGCCGCAGCCTCGTCCGAACGATCGACGGCCAGGACGGCGGTTCCGGGCGGCGTGCCGGGCCGCCCGCCGCGGCGGGGCCGGGCTCAGGGCAGAGGCGACTTCTCGAGCAGGAAGGAGCCGATCGCGAGGGCGTCCAGCGGTGAGGTGAAGAAGCACGCGAGCGCGTCGCGCGGGGTGCACACGATCGGCTCGCTGTGCGTGTTGAGCGAGGTGTTGATCAGCACCGGCACGCCGGTCCGGGCCGCGAAGGCCCGGATCAGGTCGTAGTAGCGCGGGTTCTGGGTGCGGTTGATCGTCTGGATCCGGGCCGTGCCGTCGACGTGCCGCACGGCCGGGATGCGGTCGGCCACCTCGGCGCGCACAGGATAGACGAACAGCATGAACGGCGAGACCCCGGCGCCGGCGAACCAGCGTCCGGCCTCCTCCTCGAGGACGACGGGCGCGACCGGTCGGAACTCCTCGCGGCCCTTGATCTCGTTCAGCCGGTCCTGCATCTCCGCACGCAGCGGGGAGGCCAGGATCGACCGGCTTCCGAGCGCCCGGGGGCCGAACTCCATGCGTCCCTGAAACCACCCCACGACCTTGCCCTGTGCCAGCAGGTCCGCCGTCTCCTCGACGAGGTCGCCGGGCCGGCGATAGGGGAGTCCGGTCCAGCGCAGCAGGGCCTCGATCTCGGCGTCGGGGAACGCCGGGCCGAGGTACGCGTGGTCCATACGGAACGCGCGCGCCGCCGTCTTCCGCTCCTGCGCATCGATCCACAGCGCCGCCCCGAGGGCCGTGCCGGCGTCCCCGGCGGCGGGCTGGACCCAGATCTCGCGGAACGGCCCGTCCCGCCGCACGCGCGCGTTCACGACGCAGTTGAGACCGACGCCGCCGGCCACGCAGAGGTGCTCGGTCCCGGTCGCCCCGTGCAGCCACCGCGCCAGCTCGAGCACCGTCTCCTCGAGCACCTCCTGCAGCGAGCGGGCGATATCGCGATGCCGCTGGAGCAACGGCTGGCCGCGGCGGCGCGCCGGGCCGAACCGCTCGTCGAGTCGCGGCGGGTGCGTCAGGTACCGGCCGCCCGGTGCGAGCTCGATGATCTCGCGAAACTCCGCGCGGTACCGCGGCTGGCCGAACGAGGCCAGCGCCATCACCTTGTACTCGTCCGAGGCGTGCTGGAACCCGAGGTATTCGGTCACGCGCTCGTACAGGAGGCCGAGCGAGTGTGGTAGCTCGACCTGCCCGAGCCGCTCGAGATGCGTGCCGTCCCCGAGACTGTACGTCGTCGTGGCGCGCTCCCCGCGGCCGTCGAGCGTCATCACGGCGGCGTGGGAGAACGGCGAGACGTGGAAGGCGCTGACGGCGTGGGCGACGTGGTGCTCGACGAAGTGCCAGCGGTATCCCCCGGCACGCCCGCCGCGGAGCCGCGCCTCCAGATGATGCGGGACACCGCCGCTCAGGTGGCGCGGCGCATTGACGATCGATGAGAGGAACAGCGGGTCCCACGCGGACTCCCACCCCTCGGGCACGGGATGGGCGCTGGGCTCCAGCGGGAGCGCGATCGTCTCCCGGCCCCCTCGCTGTCCGAGCAGGATGAAGGGATCGAAGGAGTAGGCGACGTGATCGACGTCCGCGAGCGAGATCCCGGCTTCCCGGAGGCAGTAGTCGATCGCATGGAACGGCAGCTCGTACGTCGAGAACGGGATCGGCCGCTTCCCGTGCTTGATGCGCGTGAACCGCTCTTCCTCGGCGGCGGCGAGCACGCGGCCGTCGCAGACGAGGCAGGCCGCGGAGTCGTGAAAGGCCGCGTTGATGCCGAGCGTGTACACGTCGCGCCCTCCCTGACACCTCGCTATAGACAGCATGCCCCCCCACCGAAATGCTAAACGTGGCCGCCCGTCACGGAGGGTCTGGAGGCGCGCCGGCGGGCGCTCCGATCGCTGCGAGGGGCCCGCGTGCCGGAGGGCGGCGCCCGTTCGTCCGGACGCGGAACCGCTCTTTCGGTGCACGAGCCATCGGCTGCATGCCCGGCCCGCTCACCACCCTATGGGGGGAATCGGACGCGGGTCCGGGATCTCGCCGAGGCGGCCGTCGCGGACGATCCGGGCGCCGGCGGTGGCCTCCGCGGGCTGGCGCACAGGCGCGGCTCGAGGCGCCGCCGGACGACGGCGGCGGGCTATCGTTGCGCCGCTACGTACGTCTCGAACCCGGCTGCCTGGAGCTCAGCGGCGAGCCGGTCCGCCGCTGCCCGGTCGAGGTCCCGGCCAACGCGCACCCGATAGAGCCCGTCGCGGGTGACCGCTGGGGTCACCCCATGCGCCCGAAGCCGCTGCACCAGCTCGTCGGCGTTCTCCCGGTACCTGAAGGCCCCCACCTGGACGGTGTACCGAGGCGCCCGTGCGCTCCTCGGCGGGGCCGGCGGCGTCGCGGGAGACGCCTGCGGTGACGGCTTCGGCGCCGGGGCAGGCGCGGCCGGTGCGGGGACCGGCGACCGGTCCGGCGCCGCGGCTCGACCGGGAGAGGGAGGCGAGGTGCCGCCTGCGGGCGGGGGGGCCACGGTGGGAGACGCCGCGGCATGGTCGGGAGGAGGCGTATGGCGGGAGAGGATCCACGAGCGCAGCCACCAGGGTTGCGATGGGTGTGGTGGAGGGGGGTCGATCGCAAAGATCGCCCCGAGGCTCAGGACGAAGGCGAGCGTGAGCCCGAACAGTAGGTTCTCGGCGAATCCCGACCGCATTCCGCCTCACGAGCACGGCAGCGCCCTCTGCTGGGAGCGCCGGTGCGACACCGGTGTGTTGGGGGGAGGGCTTCACTGTTGCCGCGATCGTTCCCTGCCCGCAGGGCGCGGGACTCGCGCGCTCGTGCCTCGCGTTCGATGGGAGGCGCGGTCCCTGCGGCTTCCGCGCTGCGCTACGCGCCGGCGTGTGTTTGACGCCGGCCGCCGGAGGGAAACAGCAGACGTAGGGGGATCGCGGTGAGCGAGTTCTTTCGACGGTTCTCAGCCAGGTGCGCCGAGGCGCTGGGGTCGCCCTGGGCCTTTGCCCTCGCCGCGCTGATCGTGGTGCTCTGGGCCACGACCGGTCCGGTCTTTCACTACTCGGACTCGTGGCAACTGGTGATCAACACGGGGACGACGATCATCACCTTCCTGATGGTCTTCATTCTCCAGAACACACAGAACCGCGACGCAAAGGCGATCCAGCTCAAGCTGGACGAGCTGCTTCGAGGCGTGAAGGGCGCGCGCACCCGGCTCGTCAACCTGGAAGAGCTCTCGGACGCGGAGCTACGAGAGCTCCAGGAAGAGTTCGAGCGCCTGCGCAAGCGGCTCCAGCGGGGCCAGCGAGGCGATGGCGCGGTGCCGGCGGGGGAGGCTCACCGGCGGCACGGCTAGCGCCGCGTCGCGCACTGTCGACTGGGGGACGCGGCGTGCGCTCCGCGGCCTCCCGGGGCCCCAACGGATCGCCGTGCTCCCGCGATTCATCGGGGCGGGACGCCGTCCATACCGGAGGCGCGGGCCCCCGCGGCCGATCCGTCTCGCTGCAACCCCCGTAGACTCCGGAGATCGTGCGCCGGCACGCGACCGCGTCGGGCTGGCGGCAGGTGAGCGCGCCCGGCCGGTGCCGCCCCGCGGCGCGGGCGTCGCCCGGCGGTTCAGGTGCCGCGCTGCACGCTCGTCAGCACCCAGGCCCTCGTCCGGAGCTGCGACGGGAGCAGCTCGTGGGCGGCCCCCAGTTGCTCAAGCCTCTGGCTCAGGAGCATGGACGGCCAGGCCGTCGCCCCCGGCGCGCCGAACCATGTGCCATCGGAGACCTGCCGGAGAGATCGATAGGCTTTCAGAAAGACGGACGCTGCGGTCTGCGCAGATGTCATCTCGAGTCCCTCCTCCCCGCAGGCCGGACACTTCCACCCTCGCCCGGCGGCAGCGTATCGCGTCTGCGACTGAACGCCCAAAGAACAAGCCGGACGGACCCTGGGTCGTCCGGCTTCGGCAGCCCGTCCGGCCCTCTGCTCCTGCAGAGGGTCACGTGGCTTTGCGCCCCTGCGTTGCCGCAGGTTTGCCTTTATCGGCCGCAGGCGACGATGATGTGCCGCTCGCCGCCGTCTCGAGCGCGATGGTGATGCTGGCCCACTATACCCTCGCCGCGCGTCCGGTGTCAATGCAAACTCCTCAGATATTGACCAGCGCCCTCCGGGAGCTTTGGGGCAGCGTTGCCGGTTCCGGCGGGAGCGGCGGTCGACGGGATCCCAGGTACAGGGCGAGCCCGCCGAGAAACGCGAGCGCGGAGAGGACGGCTCCTGGTGCGAGCCACCGGGGGGCGTATGTGAACGAGACGTGGTGTCGGCCCGCGGGCACGACGACGGCGCGAAAGGCGGCGTCCGCCTCGAGGAGCGGGACGGGACGCCCGTCGACGGCGGCCCGCCAGCCCGGATAGAAGACATCGTTGGCCACGAGCAGCGCCGGACGCGCGACGAACACGTCGACGGCGGCCCGGTCCGGCCCGTCGACGGACGCGAGCACGCTGGCCGAGACCGGCCCTGCGGGCGCGTGGCCGCGGGAGAACGGGTCCTCGTAGAGCAGCACACAGGCCCGGAAGTCGAAGGTGGGCGAGGCGAGCGTCCGGTAGATGGAGGCATCCCTCGGGACCACGCGGTACGCAGGCACGACCGTGAACTCGGGCATCGCGCGTGTGTTCTCGTAGAGCACTCCGTGCCGCATCGCGGCGAGCGGCCGCAGCCCGGACGCGCGCAGCGGTCGGTCCGCGACGATGTAGCGACCGCCGAGGAAGTCGAGGAGCCTCGATCGTCCTCCCTCCGCCATCTGCGCCTCGATGATGTCCAGCAAGGGGGTGTATGCGCGGTTGCGCAGAGGGTCGTAGCCCACGATGCTGCGGATGCCGTAGAGCATGTTGACGTTCGGGAGCAAGCCCGACGTCACGCCCGCGAAGTGGTCCGGGGCGCGGCCGAATCCCGACGAGCTCAGGTAGGTCTGGCTCATCCGGCGCAGATACGACCGCGTCAGGTAGAGGCGCCCATCCCGCCGTCGCCCGAGCTCCGCGGCGATGGCCGGGGGACGAGAGACCTCGTTCGCGGGGATCCCGATGGTGAAGCGGCCGCCGACGGCGAAGAGATCTGCGGCGGCGGCCGCGAGCATGACGGCGGCGGCCGCAGACCGGCCGATTCGAGGCACGGCGCAGAGCGATGCCGACGCGGCCACCACGCCAGCCCACGCGGCGGACCGCATCACGCTGCCCTGCGCGCGGGCGACCAGGTGGGCGACGGTCTCCTGTGGTGTGCGGCCCGGCAGGTGCACAAGGGCGCCGCGCGGGTCGAACGCCGCGAGGGCGCGCGGCATCGCCAGCGTGTTCCACCAGAGCACCCCGAGTACGCCGAGCAGACCGGCCACGATCCACGGCGCGTGCCGCGGCGGCCTGGCCGCGCCGCCGGCCAGCGCCTCCAGGCCGAACGCTCCAAGCGTTGCCGCCGCGACCGTGAACCAGAGGAGGAACCGGGCCGGGGCGCGGAACACGCCCAGGAAGGGGACGATAGCGTACGCGGCCCGGTAGGCCGGCGAGGCTCCGCCGATCGCCAGCGCGAGGCCGAGGCCCAGGACGCCCGCCATGACGTACCGATCCCGCCGCGGCGACCCGACCGCGCCGACGGCCGCGACGACGAGCGGGGCGATGCCGATGTAGCCCGCGAGCTCCCAGTAGTTCCACTCGCCCCAGTAGTCGTTGAACTGGGGCGCCCCAAAATACTCGGGCGCGATGAGCCGCACGAGGCCGGAGGCGGGGAGCGAATACTGCGTAGCGAACGCGTACGGGTCTCTCGGACGCTCCATCCGGTCAACCACGTCGACCATCGGCAGGAGCTGGACGCTGGCGGCGGCGAGGGCGGTGGCCAGCAGCAGGGCCAGCCGGGCGATCGCCCGGCCCCAGGCGCGGGCATCGTGTCGCCGGGGCCCGATCGCCAGCAGGCCGACGGCATAGACGCCGCAGAGGAGCAGCGTGAAGAACCAGGTCTGGATGTGGCCGGCGAGGATCTGCATCCCCGAGGCCAGCCCTGCCCAGACCGCCGGCGCGGCCCCGGCCCGGAGCGCGGCGTTCGCCCCGAGGAGGACGAGCGGGGTCCACGCCACGGCCAGCGTCATGGTCACGTGGAAGAAGTGGCTGATCACGTAGCTGCTCAGCATGAACACGAGGCTCCCGAACAGCGCGGGCAGCGGGCCGACGGGCACGGGCTGGCGCCTCAGGAACGCGTACATGAAGACGCCGGCAGCCGCGACGTGGCTCACCAGCAGGTACGCCATCGCGCGATCCAGCGGGAGGACGTAGAAGAGGAGCCGTGGAGGGTAGAACGTGAACGTCTGCGGATTGGCGGCGAGCGGCGCGCCGGAAAACACATACGGGTTCCACCAGACGAGCGGCGCGTCGCGCGGACCGGTTGCCAGATGGGCGACGGGGTAGAAGTACCGCAGCAGGTCGTCCCAAATCGGGACGAGCCCGCCAACGACGACGCGGTGGAAGGAGGCGACCGCGAGCGCCACCAGGACGGCCACCGCGGCCGCATCCCGGCTCGCGCCGGCAGGTGCAGGCGCACGGGCGGTTCGCGGCACTAGGTCTTCGTCGCGAGGACGACCATGTTGTCCGGGATCCAGAGCGGGATCGCCGGGTTGATCGGGGTCCGCAGGACTGCCCGCAGCGCGGCGGCCAGCGGTCTCGGCCCATAGAGACTGAGGCAGAGGTGCACGAGGTAGCGCAGCGAGACGATCTTCCGGTCCGCCCACACCTGCCACATCCGGAACCCTGCGGCGGCGAGGACCTGCGCGAGGGTGCGGCGGCTGAAGAACACGAGGTGCTGCGGCGGGTTGAAGATGCGGGACCACCGGCCCAGCACCCTCGCCAGCGGAGCGTCGATGCGCCCGGTGCACAGCCCGAGCACGCCGTCGGGTCTGAGGACGCGGTGGATTTCCCGGAGGGAGGCCAGCGGATCCGGCAGGTGCTCGATCACGTCCCACATCGTCACCGCGTCAAACGTGCCGGGCCGGAACACCGCCGGCGAGCATCCCTGCACGACGCGGAGTCCCCGCCGCCGCGCCATCCCCGCCGCGAAGCCGGAGATCTCGAGGCCGTAGGCGTCCCACCCGCGGCCGGCCGCGATCTCCATGAAGTACCCGAGCGCGCAGCCGATATCGAGGAGGCGTCCGACGCGCGGCGCGGCCCCGGTGAGGCGATCGAGCTTGTCCAGGAACGAAGCCTTGATCACGCCTTCGTCGGCCCGATAGTCGTGGTAGCCGCGCAGATCCGGGCGGCCGGTGAAGTATCCGTCCGAGTAGAGCTCCACGAGCGCGCGCGTCGGCGGCATGTGATCGCAGTAGACGAGGCCGCACGCGCAGCACTCGACGATCCGGTAGCCAAACCTCCGGAAGCGCAGCCTGCCGGTCCGGGAGGAGCATCCGGGGCAGGGCGCGCGTGCGTCCGCGGTCTCACGCGTTCGGGGCGACCACGTGCCGGCGTCCATGGGCTGCTCCCTGAGTAGGATGATTCCCTGAAGCTGCGCCCGCCCACCTGCGGGCCCCCAGAGGGTTTGGCGCCGGTGGGCGGGGAGAGACCAGAAGCGGGCGGGGGCGATGGATATGGCGGCCGATCGCGAGCAGCGCGTCCCCCGGGTCGTGATCGTCGGGGCCGGCTTCGCGGGCCTATGGGCCGCGCGCGAGCTGGGCCGCGGCCCGGCCGAGGTCGTCCTCGTGGACCGCCAAAATCATCACACCTTCCTGCCCCTGCTCTACCAGGTCGCCACCGCCGAGCTCGAGCCGGAGGAGATCGCCTATCCCATCCGCAGCATCGTCCGCCGGCTGCCCCGGGCGCGGTTCGTCATGGCGGAGGTCCAGGCCGTCGACCTGGAGGCCCGGCGCGTCACCGGGGACGGGCTGACGCTCCCCTACGACTACCTCGTCCTGGCCGCGGGTAGCGCCCCGCACTTCTTCGACATCCCCGGGGCGGCGGAGCACGCGTTCCCGCTCAAGAGCCTGGAGGACGCCGTCCGGCTGCGCAACCATGTGCTCTGGTGCTTCGAGCGTGCTGCCCGGGAGCCGCAGGAGGCGCGGCACCGCCGGCTCACCTTTGTGATCATCGGGGGCGGCCCGACGGGCGTCGAGTTCGCCGGCGCCCTTGCCGAGCTGCTGCGCGGCCCCGTGGCCGCGGACTATCCCATGGTGCGTGCCGGCGACGTGCGCGTCGTCCTCCTCGAGGCGACGGACCGCCTGCTCCCGGGCCTGCCGGACCGCCTCGGCGCGTACGCCCTCGCCCGCCTGCGCGGGATGGGGATCGACGTGCGGCTCGGCGCGCCGGTGAGCGAGGTGACGGCGGAGGCCGTGCGGGTGCGGGGCGGGGAGCCGCTCGCGGCGGAGACGGTTGTCTGGACCGCCGGGGTCCGCGGGGCTCCCGCCGCCGGGCGCTGGGGGCTGCCGGTCGGCCGCGGCGGCCGGGTGCCGGTGCTCCCGACCCTTCAGGTCCCGGGCCATCCGGACGTCTACGTCGCCGGCGACCTCGCGTACCTGGAAGAGGGGGGCCGTCCGCTGCCGATGATCGCGCCGGTCGCGATCCAGCAGGCCCGCTGCGCTGCGAGGAACATTCGCCGGCAGCTCGCTGGGAAGGCCGCCGTGCCGTTTCGTTACCAGGATCCCGGGATGCTCGCGACGATCGGGCGGGGAGCCGCGGTCGCGCACGTCTGGGGGAAGCAGATGACGGGCTTCCCCGCCTGGGTGCTCTGGCTCGGGGTCCACCTCGTCAACCTCATCGGGTTTCGGAACCGGCTGCTCGTCCTCGTCAACTGGGCGTGGGACTACCTCTTCTACGAGCGCGCGGTGCGCCTGATCCTGCCGTCCCCCGGCCGCGGCTGACCTAAGCCGGGCCACAGAGAGTCCAGGACGGGCCCGCTCTCCGCTCTCCCTCTTCCTGCCACCGCGCGTCTGCGGAGCCGTGCTACCCCGGTGTTCGCGGCTGGCTGCGTTCGGGGTCCGACACCGTGCGCGGTCGCGGGCCGGCCCCGTTTCCCACGGGCGCGAAGATGGCGTCCCGGACACGGGCCAGATCCTCGCGCAGCGTCTGCCGGAGCGCCGCGAGACGGCGCGTGCGGATTCGCCTCATGCCCATGATGCCCAGGATGACCGCGGTCAGGAGCAGCACACCGCACGCGATCAGCGCCGCGGCCCACGCGGGCACGACGAGCGCGAGGGCCAGGACGCCGGCTGCCAGCGCGAGGCCCACGGCCAGCCCGCCGATCGCGGCGGCGGCGATGAGCATGGCGGCTCCGAGCAGGATCTCCCTGACCGCCGTCCGTACGGTCGCTTGCGCCTGCCGCATCCGGCGGTTGGCGTAGTCCTGGGCGACGGCGAGCAGCTCCGAGAGCGACTGCCTCAGGCGCGCCGCCGCGTCTTCCGTTCGCGAACGGTACCCTCCGGTCGCCCACGCGGCATCCGTCTCGTGGCCTCCGTCCGGGGAGCCCCGCGGTCGCTGAGCCATCGTGACACCCTCCGACACCGGTTGACAGCACAGTTGGCGTTCAAGTAGAAGTTTGCCCCGAAACAGCACTTCCCATTCTTCATACGGGATCTTCATCACCTGCAGCTCGCGCTCGAGCGTGCGCAGCCGTTCGCGGCACCGCCGTGCGGTGGGCTCGTCGGGGCGGTGCCGGAGGTCGAGCCACAGCGCCCGCAGCCGGTCTTCCACGCGGTTGGCGTCGTCGCTCCACGTCAGGTACGCCTTCGTGAACGTGAGGTGCTCGGCGAGCATCGCCTGCGCGTGCGCCACCTCCTGCGCCGGCCCGCCGATCATCAGGTCGAACGGGTACACGAGGACGTCGACCGTATCGCTGGTGAGCTGCGTCAGCTGGCGCGCCACGAGCCTCCCCGTCGCCTCCCCGGCGATCACCGCGAGGATCTTGGACGGAAGCCGGAGCAATCGGCTGACCGGCCGCGGGGTCGTCGGGATGCCGCCCGCGGCGAGCGCACGCTGCACGTTGTCGACCACCTCCGCGTAGTCCGGCCCGTGGACGATGACGGGGACGTGGCGGGTCGTGCGCCGGCGCAGCGTGTTCCAGACCTGGATGCCGGGGGCGATTACGCTCAGCATCAGGAGCGCGATCGCGATCCCCACCGTGTAGCGGTAGCCCCTGAACAGCGCGGCCGCCCGGGCCGCCCCCCGGGGCCGCGACGCGGGCGGCGTGAGCAGGAGCGAGGCGGCACCGACGACGGGGGGCAGCACGACGGCCGCGCCCAGCATGGCCAGGCGCACGATCTCGTGGCTGATCCACCGGGGGAGCGTCACGAACGTCAGGAGGAACGTCCCGACGGACGGAAACGCGACGCCCACCACGACGATCATCCAGATCACCGAGAGGAACGCGATCCCCGACAGGTAGAGCTGCCGCTCCTGGGGCACCCGTCCGAACAGCATCACCGTCGCCCACCCCAGCGCCATGTTGGCGATCCGCCCGAGGGAGCGGAGGGCGACGGCGATCACGGCCTGGACGATGACCATGGCTGTCTGTGTCTCCCGGCGCGTATGTACCCGCGGGCCCGTGGCCCGAAACGGCGTCGCCGCCGGGCCCGCGCGGCGGCGGCCCCCGGCGCACCGGCCCGCGAGGGCACCGGTGTGTGTGAGCACGCCTCGTGGGTATATCGCTATGTGGACGGGCGCCGCGCTGCGACGCGCGCTCCGCCCGCTCGGATGCCGATGGGTACCCCGGTCACGCGCCTGAACTGGGGGTGTGGGCCGCGGCCCGCCCCCGGGTGGATCAACTCCGATCGCATCGAGGCCCCGGGCATCGACCTGCGGTGCGACATCCGCGACGGCCTGCCGCTCCCGGACGAGAGCATCGACTACGCCGTCGGCGTCCATGCGCTGCAGGATATCCCCTACCTGGATGTGGTGCCTGTGCTGCGCGAGCTGCGGCGTGTGCTCAAGCCGGGCGGCGTGCTGCGCCTGGTCCTGCCCGACCTCGACCGCGCGATCCGGGCGTACGTGCGCGGGGATCGCGCGTACTTCTATATCCCGGATGCCGACGCCCGGACCCTCGGCGGCAAGCTCGTTGCGCAGATCACCTGGTACGGATCGACCCGGACGCCCTTCACCTACGACTGCATCGAGGAGATGCTGCGCCGCGCGGGCTTCCGGGACGTCGCGCGATGCGGCCACCGGGAGACCCGGAGCCCGTATCCCGAGATCGTCGAGCTCGACAATCGCGAGCGCGAGAGCCTGTTCGTGGAGGCCGTGAAATGAGCGCGGCGGAGGCGGCGCCGAGACGCGTGGTGGTCGTCTCGCCCCACCTCGACGATGGCGTGTTCTCCTGCGGGGAGCTGCTTGCCGAGCACCCCGGCGCCGTCGTGATCACCACGCTCGCGGGCCGCCCGCCCGCCGCGGTTGGCCTCACGGAGTGGGATGCCGCGGCCGGCTTCCGCGCGGGAGACGACGTCGTCGGCGCGCGCCGCGAGGAGGACCGGGAGGCGCTGCGGATCCTGGGGGCCACCCCGGTGTGGCTCGACTTCTGCGACAGCCAGTACGGGCGGCCGCCGGACCCGGGTCGGCTGTCGGCGGCCCTCGAGGGGGCCGTGCGGGCGGCCCGGCCGACCGCGGTGTTCGTCCCGCTCGGGCTCTTCCACAGCGACCACGCGCTCACCCACGAGGCGGGGCTCGCGGCCTGGCGGCGCCTGTCCCGCCGGCCGCGCGTGGAGGCGGGCGCCGGAGGCGGGCCCGCGTGCCCCGCCGTCGGCGAAGGCGGCCCCGCGTGGTTCCTCTACGGCGATGCGCTCTACCGGGGCCTCGCCGGCCTGGTCGACGCGCGCATCGATGCGCTCGCGCGCGCCGGGGTGCGCGCGGTCTCCATCCGCATCACCTCGGGCCGCGGGCGGGGTCCGAAGCGGCGCGCCGTCCTGTGCTACCGATCCCAGCTTCGGGCGCTCCGGACGCCGGGGCGGCCGGGCATCGAGGATGCGTTCGCGGCGGAGACGTATTGGAAGCTCGCCCCGTGACGCCCGCCCCGTCCGATCCCCGCGTCACCGCCGTGATCCTGACGCACAATCGGGCTGCCGGCGTGGCCCAGACCGCCGAGCGGGTGCTCCGCCTCTCGCGGCCGGCGTCTGTGATCGTGATCGACAGCGGCTCCACGGACGGGACCGCGGAGCATCTGGCCGCGTGCGTCCCCGAGATCGAGGTCGTGACCCTCCCGACGAACGTGGGCGCGTCCGGCCGCAACGCCGGCGTCGAGCGGGCGCGCACGCCCTACGTGGCGCTGTGCGACGACGATACGTGGTGGGCGCCGGGGGCGATGTCGCGCGCGGCGGACCTGCTGGACGCGCACCCGCGTCTCGCCGTCGTGGTGGCGCGCATCCTCGTGGGACCGGAAGAGTCCCTCGATGCGACGTGCGTCCGGATGGCGGCCAGCCCGCTGCCGCGGTCCGCCGCGGTGCCCGGGATCCCGATCCTCGGGTTCATGGCCGGCGCATCGGTGGTGCGGCGGTCGGCGTTCCTGGCGGCCGGCGGGTTCGAGCCGCGTTTCTTCCTCGGCGGGGAGGAGATGCTGCTCGCGGTCGACCTCGCGGCGGCCGGATGGGCGCTCGCGTACGTGCCGGAGATCGTCGTCTACCACCACCCGTCGCGGCTGAGGGACGCACGGCTCCGGGCGCGGGTGTGCGCCCGCAACGCGTTGTGGTTCGCCTGGCTGCGCCGGCCCGCCCCGTGCGCTCTACGGGAGAGCCTGCGCATAGTCCGCGACGCCTGCTGCGACGCGTCGCTCCTGCCCGCGCTCATCGAGGCGCTGTGCGGGCTGCCGTGGGTCCTGAGGCGCCGCCGGGTCGTGCCGCCAGACGTCGAGCGGGGGCTCCGGTTGATCGGCGCGTGAGCGGCCGGTCCCGGGGGACCCTCCGCGAGGTGCGTCATGCTGCCGGCGGCCCGGCCGCGCCCGGGCCGCGCGCCGATCCCGTGCGCAACAGGTCGTCGGCGTGCGCCAGAACGTGCGCCGGCGTGGCGGGCCCCGCAGGCCCGCCGGCGAGACGGTGGCGGACGCGGTCCAGCGGCGCCCAGCGCTCGGGGTCCGACGAGGTAACGACGACCACGCTGGGGACGCGGAGGGCCGCCGCGAGGTGCGAGACGCCGGTGTCGTTGCACACGAGCAGCCGGCAGCGCGCCAGCAGCGCCCCGAGCGCGCCGAGCGTCGTCTTGCCGGCCAGGTCGACAGGCCTGGCCCGCATCGCCCGCGCGACGGCGCGCGTCGCATCCCGCTCTCCGGCGACGCCGGTCAGGACGATCCGCAGGCCTCTGGCGGCCAGGGCGTCGGCCACGGCCGCGAACCCGTCCGGAGGCCAGCGGCGGGCGCTGCGGCCTCCGGGGTGGACGCACACATACGCGTCTGCGGCGAGGCCCGCGACCCCGGGCGTCCGGCGGAGCGCGCGCGCGTCCGCTTCCCCGAGCGGGAACTCCAGGCCATCGCCGCGCGGTGGGATCCCGAGGAACGCCATGAGGTGCAGGTGGCGATGGATCTCGTGCCCCCCCGACGGATAGGGAAGGAAGCGGGCCGGGTCGGGGCAGTAGTCACCGGGGCGATAGAAGCCGGCGATCCGCCGCGCGCCCAGCGTCGCCGCCAGGGGATTGGTAATGCGCCCGTCGCCGTGCATCTGCAGCAGCAGGTCGAAGCGGCGCCGCTGTGCCTCCCGTACGAACCCGGGGATTTCCTCGAGCGCCGGCGCCCGCTCGGGCAGGCCCGGGTACCCGGGGAACTCCAGCACGCCGTCGATGTACCGGCGGTAGCGGGCAGCGAACGCTCGCGCCCAGGGGAGGCCGAGCAGCGTGACGTGCGCGCCGGGCAGGGCTGCGCGCAGCGCGCGCCACGCCGGCACCGCGCACAGGAGGTCGCCCAGCCCGAGCGCTCGGAGGATCGCTACACGTGCCGGGGCCGGGCGTCCCAGCCGGTCGGCCGGCTCGCAGGCGCCCATCGCGCTCAGAGGAAGAGCACCCGGTACCGCACGGCGCCGGCGAGCCGCCAGAACACGGCCAGGGGAGGAATCGCGGCCGACGTCACGATCATCTCGGCGATATGCCCGCAGGCGCGCGATGTCCCGTTGAGCCGTCGCGCGCAGAACAGGCCCGTGAGGACGGTCCAGGCGGCCGCGGCGACGAGGGCGTCCCGTCCCCGGCGCAGGGCCCCCGCACCGGCGCACGCCCCGAGGCACCCGGTGATCGCATAGTAGAGCCACGGCGGCGTGCGCTGGACGCGGTCGCGATACAGGGCCGGGTGTTTCTTGTAGAGCAGCGCATTGAAGAAGGCCTTGCGCTGCATCCGGACTCCGATGCCCCACGGCCCCGGCCCCACGGGGTGGAGCACCGCGGCATCGCGCGCCCACGCGAGCGGCCATCCCCGTTCCAGGAGCGTCAGGAAGAGGTCGCAGTCCTCCCGCCACGCGATGGTGAACCGCTCGTCGAACCCGCCCGCCGACTCGAGCGCGGTGCGCCGGTAGAAGCAGCTCGCCGTGGCGAACTCCGCGCCGCTCAGCCGGGCCGCGTCCTTCTCGTAATCGGTGGGCGCCGCGCGCAGCGGCACGATGATCCGACCGGACGCGCCCGCCGCGCCGCGCTCGATCGCGGCGACGCCCCAGCGGAGCCATGTCCGGGTCGGGACGCAGTCGTCGTCGGTAAACGCGATGATCTCCCCGCGGGCGGCCCGCCATCCCGCGTTGCGGGCGGCGGCCGGGCCGCGGGCCGGACACAGCCGGAGATAACGCACGGCCGGCCCGCCGCGGCCCACTCCGTGCGTCCGGATCCATGCGGCGACGGCGTCCCGCGTCGCCGGATCGCCGCCGTCGTCGACGACGATCACCTCGTACGCAGACCGGTCGAACGCCTGCGCGCCGAGCGCGGCCAGGCATCGCGCGAGGCGCCGGGGACGGCCGTGGGTGGGGACGACGACCGAGACACGCATGCCATAGAGAAGGATGCCCAGCCCCCGGGCCGGTAAACGTCCGCGCGAACGCGCTTTCGTTCTCCGCCCGAGAGGCGCTTCGTCCCTTCGGCGGAGGGCCATTCGCCGTTCGAGGGAAGGGACCCGACCGCCGCGGCGGCAATGCTCAGGGTCGGATTGCTCGACTTCCCGTCACGTCTCATCGGGTGTGAGGGACGATGCCGACCCTCCGACGCGCGTCCACGGAGAGAGCGATGATGCACGATGCCGGACCGGCGCTGGCGGAGCTGCAGGCCGCCTATCTGGCGCTCCGGCGGGCCGACCGGCGCGAGGCAGATCTCGGCCTGCCGTTCGTCCCCGTCCTCGATCGTCCGGACCGCGTGGCCCGCGGGGTCGAGGTCGGACTGTCACGCCAAGCGAGACCGGCCGTCTCCCTGCAGCTCGCCCGGATGCGGGCGGCGTGGGAGCTCCTCCCCGAGGTGCTGCGGCGCAAGGCGCACCTCGTGCTCGGCATCGAGCGGGCCCGCACCTGACGTTTCGAGTCCTCTGCCGCCGGGCACATCAAGGATAGAGCAGCACCGCGCCCGCCGCGCCGCGGCGCCGTGCGCGCGGGCGGGTGTGGTCGCCTCGGAGGACAGGGCCGTGCTCCGTGCCACGCGCGCCGAGGCCGCCGTTGAGCGGGTGGTCGTGTCCGCGTACACCATCCCGACCGACGCGCCCGAGTCCGACGGCACCCTCGAGTGGGGTGCGACGACGATCGTAACGGTCGAGCCGGCGGCCGCGGGGATGCGCGGCTTCGGCTACACGTACGCGGACGTGGCTACGGCGCGGCTCATCAGCGACCGGCTCGCGGGGATCGTCTTGGGGCAGGACGCGATGGCGACGCCGGGCCTGTGGGCGGCGATGGTCCGCTCGATCCGGAACCTCGGGCGCCCCGGCGTCGCCTCGATGGCGGTCGCCGCGGTCGACGCCGCGCTGTGGGACCTCAAGGCGCGGCTCCTGGGCCTGCCGCTACTTGCGCTGCTCGGGGAGGCCCGTGCGGCCGTCCCGGTCTACGGCAGCGGCGGCTTCACCTCGTACTCGCCCGCGCAGCTCGCGCGGCAACTCAGCGGGTGGCGGCAGGCCGGGATCCCCCGCGTGAAGATGAAGATCGGCCGGGATCCGGCGGCCGACCGTGAGCGCGTGCGCATCGCCCGCGAAGCGATCGGCCCGGACGCCGAGCTGTTCGTCGATGCCAACGGCGCATACAGCCGGAAGCGGGCGCTGGCGCAGGCCGAGGCGCTCGCGGCGTACGGCGTGAGCTGGTTCGAGGAGCCGGTCTCCTCGGACGATCTGGAGGGGCTCCGGTTGCTCCGTGACCGCGCGCCGGCCGGGATGGACATCGCGGCCGGGGAGTACGGGTACGATCTGCCCTACTTCCGGCGGATGCTGGACGCCGGGGCCGTCGACGTCCTGCAGGCGGACGCAACGCGGTGCGGCGGGATCACCGGGTTCCTCCGCGCCGGCGCGCTCTGCGAGGCCTTCGGCGTGCCGCTGTCGGCGCACACCGCCCCGTCGCTGCACGCCCACCCGTGCTGCGCCCTCTCGTGCGTCCGCCACGTCGAGTACTTCCACGATCACGCGCGCATCGAACGGACGCTCTTGGACGGTGCCCTCACGCCGGTCCGCGGCGCGCTCTCCCCCGACAGGTCGCGGCCCGGGACGGGGGTGGAGCTGCGCCGGGCGGACGCGGCCCCCTACGCGGTGTACGCGGCGGAGCACACGCCGCCGGGTTGAGCCGACAACCGATGCGGGACGCCGCGGGCCGCCCCAGCGCTGCCGAGGCGGGCCCCACCGCACCGGCCTCGAGAGCGGCGCGTGATCCCTACCGCAAGCGCTGGCGAAAGGACGGCTGAGCGATGAGGAACATGCTGAGCGTTGCCCGGATCCGTGCCGAGCGGGCGCGGCGGCGGCCCGGGGAGGAGCGCCGGGCGGTCGGCCCGGTCTTCCCGCAGGCGGAAGCGCTGGCCACCGACCTGCGCCGGAGCATTCGCGGCGAGGTGCGCTTCGACGACGGCAGCCGCGGGCTGTACGCGACCGATGGCTCCAACTACCGCCAGGTGCCGATCGGCGTCGTGGTGCCGCGGGACATCGACGACGTCCCGCAGGCCGTGGAGATCTGCCGGCGACACGGCGCGCCCGTGCTGCCGCGCGGCGGGGGGACCAGCCTCGCCGGACAGTGCTGCAACGTCGCCGTTGTGCTCGACGTGTCGAAGTACCTGCACCGTATCCTCGAGCTGGACCCCGACCGCCGGCGGGCGCGCGTGCAGCCCGGCGTGGTCCTGGACGACCTCCGGCGCGAGGCGTGGCGGCACCATCTCACGTTTGCCCCCGACCCATCGACCCACCGCCAGTGCACGCTGGGCGGGATGATCGGCAACAACTCGTGCGGCGTGCACTCGGTGATGGGCGGCAAGACCGACGACAACGTCGAGGAGCTGGAGATCCTGACGTACGACGGCACGCGGATGCGCGTCGGCGCCACCAGCGAGGAAGAGCTCCAGCGGATCATTCGCGAGGGCGGCCGGCGCGGGGAGATCTACGCCCGGCTCCGCGCCCTGCGGGACCGGTACGCCGACGTGATCCGACGCCGCTATCCCCGGATCCCGCGCCGGGTCTCCGGCTACAACCTGGACCAGTTGCTGCCCGAACACGGCTTCCACGTCGCCCGGGCGCTCGTCGGCTCGGAGGGCACCTGCGCCATCACCCTCGAGGCGACGCTGCGCCTGCTCCCTTGGCCGCGTGCGCGCTCGCTGCTGGTGCTCGGGTACGCGGACGTCTACACCGCCGCGGACCACGTGCCGGAGATCCTGGAGCACAAGCCGATCGGCCTGGAGGGCCTCGACGACCGGCTCGTCGAGGACATGAAGAAGACCGGGATCCACCCGGAGAACATCACGCTGCTGCCGGACGGGGGCGGGTGGCTTCTCGTGGAGTTCGGCGGCGATACGCGCGAGGAGGCCGACGGCCACGCGCGGCGCCTGATGGAGCGGCTCACGGGGCAGGCCGGCGCCCCGAGCATGAAGCTCTTCGACGATCCCGACGAGGAGCGCGCGGTCTGGCTCGTACGGGAGTCCGGACTGGGCGCCACGGCGCACGTGCCCGGCGCGAAGGACACGTGGGAAGGGTGGGAGGACTCGGCCGTCCCCCCCGACAAGGTGGGGGCCTACCTGCGGGACCTCCGCGGACTGCTCGATCGCTACCACTATGCCTGCGCGCTGTACGGGCACTTTGGTCAGGGGTGCATCCACACGCGCATCGACTTCGACTTGGCCACACACGATGGTATCGCGGCGTTCCGCGCGTTCGTGCACGACGCCGCCGACCTGGTCGTCCGGCACGGCGGCTCGCTGTCCGGCGAACACGGCGACGGGCAATCGCGCGCGGAGCTGCTGCCCAAGATGTTCGGCCCGGAGCTCGTCCAGGCGTTCCGCGAGTTCAAGGCAATCTGGGATCCCGGGGGCAAGATGAACCCCGGCAAGCTCGTGGACCCGTACCGCATCGACGAGAATCTCCGGCTCGGCACGGGCTACCGGCCCCCGCAGCCCATGACCCACTTCGCCTACCCGGAGGACGCGGGCAGCTTCGCCCGGGCCGCCCTCCGCTGCGTCGGCGTCGGCAACTGCCGCAAGACCGACAGCGGCACGATGTGCCCGAGCTACATGGCGACGCGCGAGGAGATGCACTCCACGCGGGGGCGTGCGCGCATGCTGTTCGAGATGCTCCAGGGCGCCCCGGTGGCCGGCGGGTGGCGGGACGAGCACGTCAAGGAGGCCCTGGACCTGTGCCTCTCGTGCAAGGGGTGCAAGGGCGAGTGCCCGGTGCACGTCGACATGGCCACGTACAAGGCCGAGTTCCTGGCCCACTACTACGCGGGGCGCCTGCGGCCCGCCTCGGCGTACGCGTTCGGCCTGATCCCGTTCTGGGCGCCCCTGGCCGCCCGGGTGCCGGCCCTCGTGAACTTCGTCACCCAGGCCCCGGGGCTCGCCGACGCGGCCAAGGCGCTCGCGGGCATCGCGGCCGCGCGGCGCATCCCCGCGCTCGCGCCGGAGCCCTTCGTCGAGTGGTTCCGCCGGCGCCCGTCGCGCGATCACGGCGGCCTCCCGGTGGTCCTGTGGCCGGACACCTTCAACAACTACTTCCATCCCGAGGTCGCGAAGGCCGCGGTCGAGGTGCTGGAGGCGGCCGGCTGCCGGGTGATCGTGCCGCGGCAGACGCTGTGCTGCGGCCGCCCGCTCTATGACTACGGGATGCTCGGGCTGGCCCGCGGGCTGCTCGCCCGGACGATGGAGGCGCTGCGGTCGGAGATCGCCGAGGGGACCCCCGTCGTCGGCCTGGAGCCCAGTTGCGTGGCGGTCTTCCGGGACGAGCTCGTCAACCTCTTTCCGTTCGACGAGGACGCCAGGCGTCTGAGCCGGCAGACGTACCTGCTGAGCGAACTCCTCGCCCGGCGGATGCCGGGCTACCGGCCGCCGGCCTTGCGCCGGACGGCGATCGTGCACGGACACTGCCACCAGCAGGCGCTGATGAAGATGGACAGCGACAGGCAGGTGCTCGGCGCGATGGGGCTCGACGTCGAGGTGCTCGACTCGGGGTGCTGCGGGATGGCCGGCGGGTTCGGTTTCGAGAAGTCGCACTACGATGTGTCGATGCGGTGCGGGGAGCGGCGCCTGCTGCCCGCGGTCCGGCGGGCGGCCCCGGATGCGCTGATCGTCGCGAACGGGTTCAGCTGCCAGGAGCAGATCGCCCAGGCGACGCAGCGGCGGGCCCTCCACCTTGCGCAGGTGATCCAGATGGCGATGCGCGAGGGGCCGGCCGGACCACGGGGTGGGTATCCCGAGGCAGGCTACGTGGCGCCGGCGGGCGCCCCCGCGGCGCGCCTCCCGGCGGCGTGGCTTGTGGCGATCGGCGCCGGGCTGGCGGCCGCCGGCGCCGCCGCGGCGTGGACGAGCGCCCGCCGCCGGGAGGCGCGGTGAGGGCGGCCCGGGCTCCTACACGAGCTGCCGGACCGTGTCCGAGAGCGCCGTGAGCGCGATCTTCTCCCGGTTCGGCTCCCCGCGCGCCAGCGACTTCGCGAACTTCAGCGCCTGGTCCCGCGTGACCTTGGGGGGCAGCGGCGGCTCGAACGGATCGACCACGGCCTCCACGATGACCGGTCCTTCCGTGGCGAGCGCCTGATCGAGGATCCGCCCGCAGTCCGCGGGGTCCTCGACCGTGAACCCCGTGCCGCCACAGGCCCGGGCGAAGGCGGCGAAGTCGATCGGGTTGAGGTCGACCCCGTACTCGGGATTGCCGAGAAAGACCATCTGCTCCCACTTGATCTGCCCGAGCGTGTTGTTCTTGACGATGATGACCTTGACGGGAAGCTTGTACTTGACGGCCGTGGCGAACTCGCCCATGAGCATCGTAAACCCGCCGTCGCCCTGGAAGACGACGACCTGCCGGTCGGGGTGCGCGATCTGGGCGCCGACGCCGTAGGACAGGCCGTTCGCCATCGTCGCCAGCGTGCCGGACAGGGTGTGATACTGCCCCCGCTTGGCCGGGATCTGCCGCGCGAACCACGTCGCGATCGTGCCGCTGTCGGAGATCACGATCGCGTCGTTGCGGAGCCGCTTGCCGAGCTCCCAGGCCACGACCTGCGGCTTCATCGGCTTGTCCCGCCGCGTGCCGCTCTCTTCGATCATCCCCCACCACTCGCGCATGCCCTTCTGGGCGCGCTCCAGGAACCGCCGGTCGTCCTTGCGCTGGAGCAGTGGGACGAGCGCACGGAGCGCCTGGCGGCTGTCGCCGACGAGGCCGACGTCCACCGGATAGCGCAGGCCGATGCGCGTGGGGTTCACGTCGATCTGCACCCCGCGCGCCTGGCCCGGCTTGGGCAGAAACTCGATGTAGGGAAACGACGTGCCGACCATCAGCAGGGTGTCGCAATCCTCCAGCGCTTCCTGAGCCGGCCGCGTGCCGAGGAGGCCGATCGTGCCGACGCTGTACGGGCTGTCGTCCGGCACGGCCGCCTTGCCGAGCAGGGCTTTGACGATCGGGGCGGCGAGGCGATCCGCCACCTGCTCCAGCTCCTCGGTGGCGTGGATCGCGCCCTGGCCGGCGAGGATCGCCACGCGCGTGCCGGCGTTCAGCACGTCGGCCGCGCGGCGGAGGTCCTCCTCCGACGGCAGGGGGGCGCCGTGCGCGTACGTCAGCGACGCGTGGTGCGGGATGTTGCGCCGGGACCGGTCGCCCGTGAGCCGCACTTCGTGCTCCTGGATATCGACCGGCATCGACACGTGCGCCGGCCCGCGATACGCGAGCGCGGTGCGGCAGGCGAGCCCGGCGACGTTCTCCACGTGGCTCGGCCCCATCACGCGGGCGTTGTAGACGCAGGCGTCCATGAACAGCTTGTCCAGCTCGACGTCCTGCTGCGTGTACGTCGAGATCAGATCATGGTACGGCATCCCTGTGAGCGCCAGGACGGGCTGCCCGTCCATCTTGGCGTCGTAGAGGCCGTTGAGCAGGTGGATGCCTCCGGGGCCCGAGGTGCCGAGGCAGCAGCCCAGCTTGCCGGTGACCTTGGCGTACCCGCACGCCATGAACGCGGCTCCCTCTTCGTGCCGCACGTGGACGAACCGGACCGTGTCCCGCCGCTTGCGGAGCGCTTCCATGATGCCGTTGATGCCGTCGCCCGGAAGGCCGAACACGACGTCGACGCCCCAGTCGTGGATCGTCTCGATGAGCACATCCGCCGCGGTCACCGTCATGAGCGTCCTCCTCCCGGCCGATCGGGCCGAGCTGCGGGATCATGCGCACCCGGTTCGGCGTGCCGGCGCGGTCCCTCGTCGGTCCGGCGAGGGGCCCGCGGGGGTCTGCCCCGAGCGCGCGTTCGACTCCGTTCCTCCGATAGGAAGCGACGCGCAGACCCCGCGTGGCCCTCCCTGACCGACGCCGCTAGCGTGGCAGCGCCTGCGGCAGCGCGAGCAGCTCGAGCCCCGTCTCGGGGTCCCGCTCGCGCCGGATCTCGCCGTCGAGCTTCGTCAGGAACACCTCCAGCGTCGGCCGCACCACCGCCTCGCTCAGGTGCCCGTTGTGCGCGCGCGTCTGCGCATCGCTGACCGAGACGTGCACGTGGAGGACCGGCTGGCCGCCCCCGTCCCGGGCGATGCTGCCGAGGAGGCTCACGACCTCGACCTGCTCGTCGAGCTCGCGATCGAGGTACCGCTTCTGTGCCACGTCGAAGTAGCGCAGGCGCACGCGGCTGAGCGCGCCGATGGCGAGGAAGTACGCTCCACGGATGTCCTCGTGCAGAGCGAAGCTCCGCAGGCTCGCCATCACCTCTTCGCCGGGGTCCAGCTTGATGACGTAGTGGGTGCCGAACCGCTGGAACTGCATCGGGGCCCTCCACCTCGTACTACTGTGTCTACCCGCGCGGGGCCGCTCCGAAACGCGGCGGCCCGCCCCGGGCGAGCCAGGAATCGGGTTTGGCGCGCCGGGCGCTGTGGGAGACCCTTGTCAGGGAAGCCAGACTCCGTTCCCGTGCACCGCGCCGGGCCGCCGCCGGCGTCTTCCACGGATGCGCCGAGCCTGACAGGAGCCGTGTCGATGAGCCGCAGCCAGAGCCCTCAGGTGGTCGTGATCACAGGAGCATCGGCGGGCGTGGGCCGGGCGACCGTCCGGGCGTTCGCGCGCCGGGGTGCCCATATCGGCCTGCTGGCCCGTGGGCGGGACGGCCTCGAGGGGGCGCAGCGCGAGGTGGAGGGCGAAGGCGGCAGGGCCCTCATCGTGCCGACCGATGTGGCCGACCCCGAGCAGGTGGAGGAAGCGGCCGCGGCCGTGGAGGAGTCGCTCGGGCCGATCGACGTGTGGGTGAACAACGCTATGACCTCGGTGTTCTCGCCCGTCAAGGAGGCAACCCCCGAGGAGTTCCGGCGGGTGACCGAGGTCACCTACCTCGGCACGGTGCACGGGACGCTCGCGGCGCTCCGCCGGATGCTCCCGCGCGATCACGGGACGATCGTGCAGGTCGGATCCGCGCTCGCCTACCGCGGCATCCCGCTCCAGGCAGCGTACTGCGGCGCCAAGCACGCGATCCAGGGGTTCACCGAGTCGCTGCGCTGCGAGCTGCTGCACGACGGCAGCAGGATCCGCGTGACGATGGTCCAGCTGCCGGCCCTCAACACGCCGCAGTTCGGATGGGTCAGGACCCGGCTGCCCCGGCAGCCGCAGCCGGTGCCCCCGATCTACCAGCCGGAACTTGCCGCGGAGGCGATCGTCTGGGCCACGCGCCACGAGTGCCGGGAGGTGTACGTCGGCCTTCCGACCGCGGTGATCCTCCTCGCGAACAAGATCGTCCCGGGCCTCCTCGACCGGTACCTGGCCCGGAGGGGCTACGATGCCCAGCAGACCGACGGGCCGGTCGACCCCAACCGCCCGGACAACCTGTGGGAGCCCCTGCCCGGCGACCGCGGGGCCCATGGCGACTTCGACGACCGCGCGCGCCCGGGGGACGCCCAGTGGTGGGCCGCGACGCGCCGCGGATGGATCGCGCTGGGCGTGGGGGCGGCGGGGCTGGCCGCGGCGTCGGTGCAGCGGCTCTCCTCGCGCGCCGGCCGCGACCGGCCCGCGTGAGTGCCCGGGGCCAGACCCGGCGCCGCATCCGTCGCCGGGCCGAAGACGCTGCCGTAGACGGGCAAGGAGGGATGCCGATGGCGGCGAGCAGGTTTGTCAATCCCGATGCCCGGCCACTTCCCCTCCCGCTCGCGACGCTGATCTATAGCCTCGCGCAGGATGGCGCCGACGAGGAGCTCGGGGAGGTAGCCGATGAGCTGTGGGCCGCGCTGCTGAGGGACGGCCGGGACATCGCCGATCGCGCACGCGACCTCGTCCACTCCGACACGGTGGACGTGCGGCCGGACGAGATCGATGACGAGGCCTGGGCGCAACTCGAGTCGGCGGCCGGCGTGATCGTCACGCGAAACTCCGACGGGAGCATCTCCGTCCAATCGTTCCGGGACGGCGCAGATCTCGCCGCGTCCTGGAACGCGCTGGCGGTCGAGCTATCGCCCGCGGAGCCGGGGTCGCAGTGGACCCGGACGCCGGAGTCGGACGAGAACCCGACGTAGCCCACCCGTCCCCACGCCAGCAGATCGGTGGGGTAACGCGCCGGCGGGGACCCCGGCAGAGCCGGCTCCGGCGACGCGAATCGCCGCGGGTGGCCCCATTGCGGTATGGCCACGGCGGTCGCGAGGTGCTTTAATGGAAGCAACGCGCAGCAGACCATGAAGGGAGCGTGACCGATGGCCCGCCCCAACTATAACGCTGCAAAGCGGGCGAGGGAGCTCAGGCGGAAAGCCAAGCGGGAGGCGAAGCTCGCCCGGAAGCACGCGCGGAAGGCCGAGCAGCAAGCCGGGACCGGGCCGATGAGCGAGGGCGCGCCCCTCACGCCGGCCGTCGAGCCGAAGGCAGCCGAGTAGCACCCGGGACGAGGCCCGCGCCTGGTCGACCGCCGCATCGCGCCGGGCTACGGCTTGGTGACCGGCGGGACGGTGCCGCTGAGCAACCACCGCACCTTTGCGCGCAGGTCGTCCGGATCCGGCTGCCAGAAGTCCAGCCTCATCCGCGCGAGGGCGTCCCACCGCACGAGGGGCCGCCCCTCGATCGTGTACGCGGAGATCGACTCCGGGGCGAGACCCTGAACCCGCCGGGCCCACCCCAGGATCTGTGAGCCCGTCAGGTCGGTCTCCACCTCGCCCCGCGCCGTCTCGACGATCTGCGGGAGGCGAATCCACACCCCGGGGCGGCGCACCGCGGCGAGGGCCGCGCGGAGGAAGTGTTGCTGCCGCCGGATGCGGCCGATGTCGCCCTCCGGGTCGTTGCGGAACCGCAGGTACTGTTCGGCCCGCGCGCCGTCCAGGACCTGCGGTCCGGGGCTCAGGTTGATGATCAGCCCCTGCTGGCGGTCCGTGTAGACCATCCGCTCCTCGACCGCGATCGGCACGCCGCCGATGAGGTCGACGAGGTGCCGCATCGCCGGAAGGCTGAAGACGACGTAGTGCGCGATCGGGATGCCCAGCAGCTTGACGACCGCGGCACGGGCACGGCCGATGCCGCCGGTGGCGTACGCGTGGACGATCTTCGTGGTCCCGATCCCCGCGAGCGTCACCCCGATGTCGCGCGGGACGCCGAGGATCCGCGCGGCGCGCCGCGCATCGTCCCACTGCACCACCATGATCGTGTCGGTGCGGTGCCGGTCTTGGGTTAGGCCGACCACGAGGAACCGGACATCCCCCGGCGGCACGGCAGGGTTCGGCAGGGCCCGCTCCCCGGACGCGGGCCGGGCGCCGGAGGGCGCCGTGCGCTGCGCGGCCGGTGGGCCGGGGGCAGGCCGCGGCAGGGCGGCGAGGGCCAGCACGGCGAGGACGACGACACCCCGCAGAAGGCGCTGCGCGAGCCGACGGATAGGCACGACGGTGGCTCCCGTCCGGATCGTCTGGGGCCATCGCAGCCGGGGGAGCAGAGGCGGCGCTGCGGCGTGGAGCGGCCGCGCCCCGGATCCAGGCCATGCTACCCTTCGCGTTGACGACGGCCGGTCCTGCCAGCGGGCTGCAGGATCGGTCCCGGCGCGGCTGGAAGCCGTAGGAGCATAGCCGGAGACAGTCTCCCGGAAGAAGGCCCGGAGGCCGGATCCAAAAGCCGGCCCCCCTGGACCGAGACGGTTCACGCCAGCTCCGAAGGCGTTTGGCCGCGTCGCGACACCTGTGACGGTTGCGAGGTGCCTGGGATGGGGAATTCTGCGATCGGACGCTCGCTGCGCCGCGTCGACGGCGAGGAGAAGGTCACCGGGCGCGCGCAGTTCGCCGCAGACCTCGAGATGCGCGGGCTGCTGCACGGGCGTATCCTGCTGAGCCCCCACGCGCACGCGCGCCTCCGGCGCGTGCCGAAGGCGGCGGCGCTCGCGTGCCCCGGGGTGGTCGCCGTGCTGACCGCCGAGGACCTCCCTCCGGGGGATGCGGTGCCCGCGCAGCGAGGGCGCGCGCTGCTGGCCCGCGGCGAGGTGCGCTTCGCCGGCGAGCCGGTCGCGCTCGTCGTGGCCGAGTCCGAGGCCGCGGCGCAGGACGGCCTGGACAGGCTCGCGGCTGCCTGCGAGTACGAGCCGCTGCCGGCCCTCGTGGACCCGGAGGACGCAGAAGATCCGGCCGCGCCGCCGGTGCAGCCGCACCTGTCGGGCAGGAGCGCCGAGGCGCAGCTTCACGCGGCGCTCGCCACCGCAGAGGAGCCCGAGGAGCCCGGTCCGAGCAACGTCGCGAGCCGCGTGCGGTTCGTCCGCGGCGACGTCGAGCGGGGGCTCCGGGACGCGGCGGTCGTCGTCAGCCGGCGGTTCCACACGTCGATCGTGCACCAGGCCTACATCGAGCCCCACGCCACGATCGCGGAGTACGACCCCGCGCGGCGCCGGGTGACCCTGTGGACCTCCACCCAGGGGCTGTTCTACGTCCGCGAGCACGTCGCGGCCGTCCTCGGGCTGCCGGAGTCCTCCGTCCGCGTCGTCCCGATGACCGTCGGCGGGGGGTTCGGGGCGAAGATCCTGCTGCTGGAGCCCCTCGCGGCCGCGGCCGCGAGGGCGCTGCGGCGCCCCGTGCGGATCGTCCTCACGCGCGCCGACGAGTTCCGGACCGGGACGCCGGCTCCGCGATCGACGATCGAGGTGACGATGGGCGCGCGCCGCGATGGGACGCTGACCGCGCTGCGGGCGCGGCTCTTGTTCGATGCCGGCGCCCTTCCCGGGGCGCCCGTCAACATCGCCGCCCTGCTGCTCAGCGGCGCCTATCGCATCCCGCACCTCGATGTCCGCGGGCGGGAGGTCCTGACCCATAAGCCGCCGATCGGCGCATACCGGGCGCCCGGCGCGCCCCAGGCGACGTTCGCGGTGGAGTCGATCGTGGACGAGTTGAGCCGGGCACTCGACCTGGACCCGATCGAGTTTCGCCTCCGCAACGTGTGCCAGGGAGGCGACCCGATGCCGACCGGCGAGCCGTGGCCCCGCATCGGCCTCCGCGAGGCGCTGCTCGCCCTGCGCGAGGACCCGCTCGCGCGCCGGGTCGGTGCCGCGTCCGCCCGCGGAGGCCGCGACACGACGCTGGAGGGCGTCGGGGTGGCCGTCGGGGGCTGGCTCGGCGGCCTCGAGCCCGCGAGCGCGTGCGTCCGGCTGAACACCGACGGGACCGTGCAGATCCTCGTCGGCTCCGTGGACATCAGCGGGACGGCTACCGGCCTCGCGCAGATCGCCGCCGAGGCGATGGGCATGCCCGTCGACCGCGTGCAGATCGCCGGCGTGGACAGCGACAGCGCGCCGGCCGCCGGGATGTCCGGGGGCAGCAAGATCACCTACACCGTCGGCGCCGCGGTGCAGCGGGCCGCAGAGGACGCGCGCCGCCAGCTCCTGGCCATCGCCGCGTCCCGGCTCGAGGCGGCGCAGGCGGATCTGGAGATCGTGGACGGAAAGGTGCAGGTCAGGGGTGCGCCGGTCCGCGCCGTGGCCGTCTCCGAGCTCGCCCGCCTCACCTCGGGCTTCGGGGCGGGCTGGCCCCCGGTCTTCGGGGTGGCATCGGATGCGATCACCCAGCGCGCCCCCGCGTTCGGGGCGCACGCGGCGCGGGTGCGGGTCGATCGCGAGTCGGGCCACGTGCAGGTGTGTGAGTACGCAGTCGCGCAGGACGTCGGGCGGGCGATCAACCCCGCGGCAGTGCGCGCACAGATCCACGGCGGCGTCGCGCAGGGTATCGGTTGGGCGCTGCTGGAGCGGATGGAGTTCGACGAAGCGGGGACGCTCGTCACCGGCAGCTTCCTCGACTACGCCGTCCCCCGGCCCCGGGACGTGCCGCCGATTCGCGTGACGCTCGTCGAGGTGCCGTCGGAGCGAGGTCCGTACGGCGCCAAGGGCGTGGGCGAGCCGCCGGTGGTCCCGGTCGCAGCGGCCGTCGCCAGCGGGATCGCGGCCGCGAGCGGCGCGCGCCCGACGCAACTGCCGATGACCCCCGAGGTCGTCCTGCGCGCGCTTGCACAGCGCGGCGGATGAGCCGGTATCAGGTGGCGATCGTCGGGGCCGGCCCCGCCGGGCTCGCCGCGGCGGGGGAGGCGCACGCGGCCGGAGCCCGCGCCCTGCTGATCGAGGAGCGCCCGGCACTGGGGGGGCGCGCCATGATCGTGCCCGGCGCCCGCGGCCTCACCGAAGGGCTGATGCGCGACCTCGGTGGCGTCGACGTCTGGCGCAGCAGCCCGGTCTGGGGGCTGTTCGGCCGCGCGCTCGCGGTGCTGCGCGGCGACCGCACGGAGATCGTCACCGCCGACGCGGTGATCCTCGCGACCGGCGCCCGGGAGACGATGCTGCCGTTCCCGGGCTGGACGCTCGACGGGGTGATGACGGTTGAAGCCGGGTGGGAGGCCGTCCGGGGCGGCCGCATTGGGTCCGGCACCGGCCCGGTGATCGTCACCGGGGGCGCCGAGGCCGGTGGGCTCGCGACCCGCCTCGCCGACCGAGGGGTCGCCGTCGCGACCGTCGGCCCCGCCCGGCCCTCCGGAGCGTCGGAGGGTATCCCGCACCACGCCGGGGCCCTCGCCGCAGCCGAGGGCGGTGAGGTGCTCGAGCGCATCGTGCTGACGGACGGCGCCGTGCACGAGTGCCGGATGCTCTGCGTGGAGTCTCCGCGGGTCCCGCTCGTCGAGCTGGCGCGCCTCGCGGGCTGCCCCTGTACCTACGAGCCGCGCCTCGGGGGGACCGTGCCGCGCTACGACCCGCGGTTCGCGCTGCACGGTCCGACGCCGCAGCTCTACGTCGCCGGCGACGCAGCGGGCGTGGACAGTCCCCGCGCGGCGGCCGAGACGGGCCGTCTCGCCGCGCGCTACGCGTTGCAGGCGCTCGGGCTGCTGGCCGATGCCCAGGCAAAGATCGAAGAGTCCAGGCGCCGGCTGGCCGCCGCCTCGTATCCGATGCCCGGGCGCGCGCGGGAGGCCCTGATGCTCGGCGCCGTGCCCCTCGACGTCATGGAGACGCTGGACGTGCCCGGCGAGACGGTGATCTGTCCCTGCGAGGGCGTGACGGTCTCCGCGCTTGCGGCCGCCGTGGCCGAGGACGCGAGGGCCCCCGACGACCTCGCCCGATGGACGCGTTGCGGGATGGGCGTCTGCCGGTGGCGCCGATGCGGGGAGCCGGTGCTCAGGTGGCTGGGCGGCGCGCTCGGCGTGCCGATCGGCCGGCTGCCGCTGCCGTCGGTGACGCCGCCGGTGCGGCCGGTCCCCATCTCGGCGCTCGCCCACTCTGGCGCGCCGGCCCCAGCGGGTCATGCCTGATCGGCCGGGCGGATACGAGGTCGGGATCGTCGGCGCTGGCATCCTGGGGTCCGCGATCGCCTACGCTCTGGCCAAGCGGCGGATTGCGAGCGTGGTGCTCGACGAGAGCGGGGTTGGGGGCGAGGCGCCCGATACGATCTCCGCGCCGGTGCGCGCGCACGTGGACGCCCCGGCCCAGTACGCAGCGCTGTGCCGGCGCGGCGCCGACCGCTTCCCCGCCCTCCAGGAGGAGATCGGTCCGGTCGAGTACCTCAGGGCCGGCGGGCTCGCCCCGGCCTTGACGGAGGACCAGGTCGCGGCCGGCTCGCAGGTGGTCGAACGCCACGCGGCGATGGGCCTGCCGGTGCGCTGGCTCTCGCGTGAGGAGGCCCTGCGGCGGGAGCCGGCGCTCTCGCCTGCGGTGTTGGGCGCCGTCTACTCGCCTCACGATGGGTCCGTCAACCCGTTCCTCCTGATCCGGCGGCTCCTCTCGACCTCGCGACGGCTCGGGAGCGGGCTGGTCCTCTACTGCCGGCACTTCGTGGTGGAGCCCCGCGGCGGCGGCTTCCTTGTGCGGACCGCCCGCGGAGAGACGCAGGTCCGGCGCCTCGTGCTCGCCTCCGGGCACGGCGTGGCCGACGTCGGCCGCCAGCTCGGCGTTGTGCTGCCCCTCCGCCGGATCCGTCGGCTCGTGCTGGTCACGGGGAAGCATCCTCCCCTGTTGCGACACGTGCTCGCGCGAGCGTGGCAGCAGCTCACCGGGGAAGTGGTCATCGAGTCGGACGCCGGCGATACGGGAGCAGGCCCGGGGGTGTCTCCCGAGGAGATGGAACAGCTCGCCCGCAGCGCGGTCGCCACGGTGCCATCGGTGAGCGAAGCGCGCGTGATCCGCGCGATCGCCGGGGTGCGGCTCCTCCCCGCGGGGCGTCCGCTGGTCGTCGGCCGGGTGGAGGACGGGGTCTATGCGGCGGTAGCGGCCCATGCGGTGACGCTCGCGCCGCTCGTCGGCGACGCGATAGCCGAGCTCGTAGCCAACGACCGTCTGCCCGCGGGCTGGGAGACCTGGGATCCAGGCGATCCGGGCTCACAGCCCGGAGACGAGGACCCCGCGCCCGTTGCGACCAGGACGCCGCGCGCCGGGACGCCCGGCAGGCCTCCCGGGGGCCCCGGGGGCGGGGGTCGGGGCAGGCAGGATTCGGGTTCGACCCCGTAGTAATAGGGGGACGACTTGACGTGGGCAGCTTGCCCCAGGGGAGGAAGGAAGAGAGTATGCCGAAGGGTACGGTGAAGTGGTTCAACCGGGAGAAGGGCTACGGATTCATTACCCCGGAGGAAGGCAAGGACGTGTTTGTTCATTATACCGGCATCGCCGGCGAGGGATTCCGCAACCTCGAGGAAGGGCAAATCGTCGAGTTCGAGATCACCCAGGGACAGAAGGGTCCGCAGGCTCAGAACGTGAGGGTAGTAGGGTAGGACGAACGACTCATACCTGTAGCCCATAGCCGGTTTCGAGGGCGCCGGGCCGATCGGCCCGGCGCCATTCATTGTGCCGACTCCCCTGTAGTGCGGGAGAGCGAGCTTCACCGAATGAATACTCACTCATTAATGACGTCTTTCCGACCTTGCACGCGCATCCCACGGTCGTCGGCTCAAATCAGGCGCGCGACCCGTGCTTCGGGAGTGTTGCGCCTCCCTTGATATGCATGCTAGATTAAATCGAGGAGCGACGGACAGATGGCGCGGAGGTCCACGAGCACGAGTCTTCGGCGGACCAGGGCGACGATGGCCGGTTCGAAGGTCGCCGGGGCCAAATCCGCCCCACGGCCCAGGAGATCGCCTCGCGCGCGTGGCCGCGTGAGGGTCGTGCGGTCCCGCTCAACGGGAGCGCGGAAGCCGACCCGTCCTCTGCCCGCGCCGGAGCCCCTCGGCGAACGGCTGTTCCTCGGTAGCCTCGAGCGCAGCCTGCGGGATCACCGCGCGCTCTGGGAGGCGCTGGCCCGACGATGAAGTACCTGACCGCGGACCAGCTCAAGACTGTGAACCAGCGGATGATCCGCGCCACCGGAGGGCTCTACCTGGCCGGTGAGCAGAACGTCGTCTATCCACCGAGCCTGGAGTCGCTGGTCAACTACGTCCAGACGAGAATCGCCCTGCGCCCGCAGCCGACCGTCTGGGATATGGCCGCGTTCTACCTCGATCGTCTCGTCCGGGATCAGGTCTTCCACGACGGCAACAAGCGGACGGCGCTCGAGGCCACGCGGTTGTTCCTCGAGGGCGCGGGTTACCGCCTCGTGCTGAGCCCGCCGCCGGAGGTGTTGGAGTTCATCACGGCCGTGGCGCGCGGGGGGATGACCCGCGAGGAGATCGCGGCCTGGCTGCGGAGCCGCTCCAAGCGCAAGACGAACGGCCGGCGAAACGGGAAACGATAGGTGAGCACGCGGGGCCGGGCAGCCGGCCCCGCGCTCGTCTCGCGCCGGATGTCTGCCCCAAGGCCGCCGGGCTGGCGGCGATGCGCAGGTTTTTGCGGTGGATGCTGGCGCCGTCCGCGGACGAGCGTCGCGTGCGGCGCACTACGCTCTTGACACGCGCAGGTGCCGGAGGGATGATGGGGCCAGTACGGAAGGAGGTGATGCGGATGGCCTATAATGGTAGACGCTCTGCGCTGTACCGTCCGACCTGCCACCAGTATCCGCGCTCCGAGGTGATAGCCGGGTAGCAGTCGCGCACCGGTCTGCCATCGGGCTGCGGCCCAGCTGGTTGACGACGGTGCGGCGGGAGATCCCGAGTACGGCTTCCTTTGCGCTCGCAGGTCCCGAGGGAGCCGCCGCACAGAAGGCATAGAGGACAAGGGAAGGGACGAGGGGCCCCGCGCGTTCGCGCGGGGCCCCTCGCGTGCCCCGTCCCGTCGGCGGCGCCGCGCCTCAGCGCTACGGCTTCGGGATCGCCCCCCAGAGATGGTCGCTGTCGAGGTAGATCAGGTCGAACAGCATCGTGCCGCGCGTGAGGCCGCTCGACACGCGGATCGCGCGAGTCAGCCTGGCAGGAGCGCCGTCGTAGAGGGAGACGAGGAGGGCTCCCACGAGCGGCGTATCCCCGTGCACGAGGGAGAGGCCCAGTGCGGCCCCGCCCTGGACGCTGATCTCGGCATGGTGGTGGCCGCGGATCGCCTCCCAGATCGTCACCGGCCGGTAGTACAGGCCGATCATCAGGTAGTCAAGCAGCGGCGCCTGGCCGGCGCGCACCCACCGCTCCCCGATCCAGTCGTACGGCGGGTGGACGTCGGGGCTCGCCCAGTTGGAGCCTTCCTCGTAGTACACCGGGTACCACGCCCCGACGTACATCGCCACGGCGACGCGCGGCCGGAGCGCGCGTACCAGATGCGTGACGGCCCGGGTGTAGGACATGATCGTGTGTGCCCGGTAGCCCAGCCACTGGCGGTACAGCGGGCCGGGACGCCGGGCGACCCAGTACCCCCGGGGGACATAGGTGTAGATATCGTCCGGCCAGTGCGCCACGGGATGGCCGATGAACCGCTCGAACGCGGCCCGGCTCAGGTCTGAGAAGTCCTCGCTGAGGTCCTGGTAGCGTGTCCGGTCCAGGATGATCCCGTCGACGTCGTAACGCGCGAGGATCTCGTACACGACGCCGAGCTCGTAGTTCCACACGCGGGGATCCGCCGGGCTGGCGAACGCGAAGATGCTGTGGGCTGAGGATGGCGCCATGCGCGTCTCGACCGGGCCGATCGTCACCCTCGCGCCCGCCGGCAGCGCCCGCAGCAGCCAGGCGCCCGCCTGGCCGTTGCCTGACAGGACGTACCCGCCGCGCGGGATCGCGGCCGGGCCTGGATCGGCGGCGGCCCCGGCGCGGTCTCGGACGTCGACGACGGTGCCGCCCGAGACCGCGACGTCGACGCCCCACCGTGAGGTCGGCGCCTCCGTCCCGCTCGCCGGGGTGTAGAGGACCAGCGCGTCCTCCTCGCGTGGAACATCCACGCCGGCGAGCGCGTAGGAGTCTCCGGAAGGGGCCAGCACGCGGCGTGTCGCCAGGTACGCCGTCGCCTGCCACTCGGGGTGGGTGAACGCGGGGCCGGCGCGGAGCGGGGTGAATCCCTCGCCGAACGTGTTCACGGCGGCATCCACGCAGAGGCCCCGGGCGTGGGCTTCCGCGACGATCGTGCCGAGCATGTCGTAATCGCGCGGATACCACTGCGATGGCGGCGGGTACGCCGGCGGCGCGCTGTGCGGGATCGGCGAGGTGTCGATCGTCGGCGCGAACGCGCTCGGGTATGTGACGAACCCCCACGCGTTCTTCGCCTCCGGCATCACCGTATCGACGCCGGCGGCGCGCGCGCGGTCGAGCGCGCTGCGGACGCCCTCCCGCGTGCTGAGGGCCACGAGGTTGGCCCCCGGCTCCATCCACAGGGCCAGCCGGGGGGGCGTGCCCGAGGCCTTCCGGTGGGAGCAGGCGGCGCTGCCGGCGTCGGCGCGGGCGGCGGCGGGGCCGAGGCCGGAGAGGACGAGAGCGGCGGCGATCAGGAGTGACCCGGCGTGGCTGCGGCGCATCGTATGCTGTCCGATGTGTCGCGCAAGCAGTTCGCGGGCTGCGCGGGAACTCCCTTCAGGATCGCGCCGGAATCCGGGAGCGGCCGCGGCGGGGTACGGTCTTGCGCCCCTCCGAGCCAGTGATTAGGATAGAGGCTGTCCGCGTGGAAGGGAGTGGTCACGTGTGATCCAGGCCGACTCGCTCTCCCGCAGCTACGGAGAGCGCTGGGCCATTCGCGACGTCTCGTTCCAAGCCCGGGAGGGGGAGATCCTCGGGTTCCTGGGCCCCAACGGGGCCGGCAAGACAACCACGATGAGGATCCTCACAGGGTTCCTCGCCCCCACCTCCGGCCGGGCGACCGTCGCCGGCTACGATGTCGTGGAGCGGCCGCTCGATGCCAAGCGGCATCTCGGCTACCTGCCCGAGGTCGCGCCGCTCTACGATGACTTCACGACCCGCGAGTACCTCGCCTTCGTCGCGCGCCTGAAGCAGGTCGAACGGCGGCGGATCCCCGACGCGGTGGACCGGGCGATGACCCTGTGCGGGGTGACCGACGTCGCGGACCGGCTCGTCCGCAACCTCTCCAAGGGCTACCGCCAGCGCGTCGGCCTGGCGCACGCGATCGTCCACGACCCGCCGGTGTTGATCCTCGACGAGCCCACCTCCGCGATGGATCCGAGGCAGATCGTGGAGATCCGCAACGTGATCAAGGGCCTGCGCGGCGGCCACACCGTCATCCTCAGCACGCATATCCTGCCGGAGGCCACGGCGGTGTGCGACCGCGTCATCATCATCAACGACGGCACGATCGTCGCCGTCGATACCTACGAACAGCTCGCCGCGCGCCTGCGGAACTCCGAGAAGACGCTGGTGCGCATCGCCCGCGCGGCGGGGGAGCTCGCGGGACGCCTCGGCCGGATCCCCGGCGTGCTCCACGTCACGCCCGCAGGCGACGGGGCGCTCGTCGTCGAGGCGGCGCTCGGGCAGGATGTCCGGGAGCAGGTCGCGCGCGTGGTCGTCGAGGCCGGCTGCGGCCTGCTCGAGCTGCGGCCGGTCGCGATGAGCCTGGAGGATGTGTTCCTCAAGCTTGTGACGCACGAAGAGCCGCCGGCGGCCGCGGACGGCGCGGACATCCCGGCGCGCGGGAGAGCGCCGGGGACGGGGACACAGGCATGAGCGGCGCCGTCATCATCGCCCGCAAGGAGCTCAAGCAACTCTTCAGCTCACCGATCGCCTATGTGGCGCTGGCGATGTTCTTCCTCGTCACGGGGTTCCTGTTCTTCTCGCTCGTCGGCGTGTACACGACGCAGGTGCTGCAACTGCAGGGGACGCCCCCGCCGGACTTCAACCCGACGCGGATCATCTTCAGCCCCCTCTACCAGGACACGAGCTTCGTGCTGATCCTGCTTGTGCCGGTGCTGACGATGCGGCTGGTCTCCGAGGAAGATCGGACGCGCACGATGGAGCTGCTTGCGACCTCGCCGGTCACGAGCACCGGCATCATCCTCGGCAAGTACCTGGCCGCCCTGGTCCTGGTCCTGGTCCTCCTGGCCGTCAGCGTGTACATGCCGCTGAGCCTCGCCGTGATCGGGAGGCTCGACTGGGGCCTCCTCGCGTCGCTGTACATCGGGATGCTGCTCCTCGGCGGGGCCTTCCTCGCGATCGGGCTCTTCGCGTCGACGCTCAACGAGAACCAGATCGTCTCGGCGGCGATCGGGTTCGCGCTGCTCCTGCTGTTCTGGGTGCTCGGGTTTGCGCAGCAGGCCTCCGGATCCACCGTGCAGCAGGTCCTGTCGGCGCTCTCGTTCTCCACGCACTTCACGAATCTCGCGGGCGGGGTGATCGACACCCAGGACGTGCTGTTCTTCCTGAGCCTCGCCGGGTTCTTCCTCTTCCTGGGCACGCTCGCCCTCGAGTCGCGGAAGTGGAGGTAGGCGGATGAGGCGCCGGAACACGCTGCTCGCGACCAACGCGTTGATCTCCGCCGCCCTCGTCGCGGCGCTGCTCGCGGGGCTCAACTACCTCGCGGCGGAGCACCACGTCCGCTGGGATCTCACAGCGACCCGGGAGCACTCGCTCGCCCCGCAGACGATCAAGGTCCTGCGGACGCTGCCGGGGCCCGTGCAGGCGATCGCGTTCCCCAGCGCCGACGCCAGCGCCCGGTACCGGGATCTGCTGGCCACGTACCAATACTACTCCAAGGACTTTCAGTACCGGATCGTGGACCCCGACCGGAACCCCACGGAGGCCCAGAAGTACAAGGTCACCTCCTACGGCCAGATCGTCCTCCAGCGAGGTCCGGCGTCGTACACGGTGGACGACGGGACCGAGGACGCGCTGACCAACGGCCTGTTGCACGTGCTGCAGACCGCCAAGAAGACCGTGTACGTCCTGCAGGGCGAAGGCGAGATCCCGCTCGACGACTTCACACGCGCGGGCATGGGCACGGCCAAGCAGGCGCTCACCGGGAAGGGCTTCGAGGTCAAGGCGCTGTTCCTCGTGAAGGAAGGCCGGGTGCCCGAGGACGCCGCTGCGGTCATCGTCCCCTCGCCGACGAAGGATCTGCTGCCCCAGGAGCAGGATGTCCTGACCCGGTACTACCAGGGCGGCGGGAAGCTGCTCGTCATGATCGACCCCCAGACGCCGGCCGGCGTCCGGGCCTGGGTGGCCTCGGCGTTCCACGTGAAGGCGCCCGGCGGGCTCGTGATCGACCCGGTGTCCCGGTTGCTCGGCGGGGACTTCGCCGTTCCGATCGTCACGCAGTACCCGTACAACGACATCACGCAGAGCTTCACGCTCGCGACGGCGTTCCCGGTGAGCACGCCGCTCGAGCCGGAGGCCAAGCCGCAGGGCGTCACGATCACGCCGGTCGTGAAGAGCTCGGAGGCCAGCTACGTGAAGGTCAACCTCGACGCCAAGGACGTCCGGTTCCAACCGGGCGTCGACCGCAAGGGACCCGCGGTGCTCGCGGTCGAGGTCGTCCCCAACCCGCCCGCCGGCTCCACCTCCTCGCCGCCGCCGGCCGCGGGGGGGGCCTCCAGGGCGGCGGCCCCGTCGAAGAAGCCGGCCCCGGCCGCGGCGCCCGCTCCGAAGGGCTCCGCGGTGGTCTTCGGCAACAGCGGCTTCGTCCGGAACACCTACATCGGCCTGGTTGGGAACCGGGATCTGTTCACGAGCACGGTGGCGTGGCTCACCCAGTCCGGCAACCTCGTGAGCATCGCGCCGCGGGTCTCCCCGTTCGACCCGTTCATCATCACCGGCCAGCAGGCACGGATGCTGTTCCTGGGTGGCGTCATCGTCCTGCCGGTCGCGCTGCTCGTGCTCGGCGGATCGGTGTACCTGCGGAGGCGCAGCCTGTAGATGAGTCCCCGCATCACGATGGCGCTCGCCGTCATCGTCGCGCTCGTCGCCGCCTACATCTTTGCCGTGGATCGCCCGATGGCGCAGCGGGCGGAGCAGGCCAAGCACCTGATCCAGCTCTCGAAGGACCAGATCACGGGGGTCACCCTGGACAGCGCCAAGGGGCGCGTGGAGCTCGCCCGGCGGGACGCGACCCACTGGGAGCTCACGCAGCCGGTCCAAGTGCCGGCTGCCTCCTTCTCGGTGAGCGACCTGCTCGACGCTCTGACCGGCCTCGTGCCGCAGCGGACGCTCGGAGGGGCGGGCTCGGACCTGTCCAGCTATGGCCTCGACCGGCCGGTCGCGCAGGTCACACTGCGCGCGTCCGGCGGCCGCACGGTCACCCTGCAGGTGGGGAAGCCCTCGCCCGTGGCCACCGCGGTCTACGCGCGCCTCGTCCCGGGCTCCTCGGTGTACCTCCTGGACAGCTCGATCAAGGACACGCTGTCCAAGTCCGCGACCGACCTCCGCCAGAAGACGCTCGCCGACTTCGCGAACGCGGACGTGCAGAAGGTGCGGATCACCTCGTCCAAGGGGCTCCTGGTCGTGGACCGCCTCGGGGCCGACCGCTGGCGCATCGAGGGCCCGCGCGCGTGGCCCGCGGACGACTTCAAGGTCACGGACCTGTTCTTCCCGCTCACGACATCGGAGGCGAAGAAGTTCCACGATGGCGTGGCGGGCCCGGCCACGTACGGGCTCGACCGCCCGGCGGTGACGATGGAGCTCGTGCTGCGCGGCCGGGCCGAGCCGCTGACAGCGCTCATCACCCGGCGGGGCAAGGTGGCGTACGCGATGATCGCCGGCACGCACACGGTGCTGGAGCTCGACCCGTCGGTCGAGGCCAAGCTCGCGCCCGACCCGATCCAGCTCGTCAGCCAGCGGGTGCTGCCCTACAACGCGCAGGACCTCACGGCCGTGGTCTGGCGGCGCGGCGGCCGGTCGCTGGAGATCCGCCGGCAGGGTCCCGGGTTCACGGGCGGAGGGCTCTCCGATAAGGACATCTCGGACATGTTCTCGTCGGTGAACATCCTCGATGCCGAGAAGGTCGAGCCGCTCGTCTCTCCACCATCGGGCCCCGCGGCGTTCGAGATCCAAACCGACGGCGCCGCGGACGCGCGCTTCCTCGTGGCGTTCTACCGCGAACCGAAGGGCGGCTGGCTCGCGATCGATCGCGCGCTGGGCCTCCAGTACCGCCTGAGCGCCAACGCGCTCGACGGTTTCCCGCAGGCGATCAAGACGTTCGTGGGCATTGCGCCGCCGAAGACCGCGGCCCCCGCCGCCCCGAAGACGAAGCCGCCCGCGCCCGCGAAACCCTCGCCGTCGCATCAGGGCAAGTAGGTCGCCCGGGCCGGGCACCTTACCCTCACCCTCCCGTCGCCGAGGGAGCACGCCCTCGGCGAGGGGCCCCTGCGGGCGCGGGCCGACTTACCCGGCACGCGCCTCGATGCCGCGCCCAGCGGAACGAAGAGGGCGTGCTCCCCGGGCATCGTGCGAGCGCGGAGGGCGCACGGGTTCTGTCCGTCGCTCCCACTCGAGGGAGGGATTCGCACGTCCGCTCCCGGGGGACCCTGCGCCCGCCCGTGCCGGTGTGGCCGCCCGGACGGCACGTCCTCGGAGGCGGCGCCTCCCGGGCCGCGTCACCACCGGCGGCCAGGGGAAGGGAGAGGATGCGCCGTCCAGGCGTTCCCCTCTCGGGAAGGATGACGCCTCGGCTGCGCAGAAACTGCCACGCTGCGTGACCATGGGGCCAGAATCGCAGCGCTGAACGACGGGATGCCCATCCTCCAGCAGACGCCGCACCATCGCCGCCGCGCGGGCGCGCTCTCCTTGGGGATCGCGCTCCTCCTCGCCGCCGGCCCCGCCGCGCTCGGCGCCTCCGGGCCGGAGGTCTGGCCGCAGATCCTCGCCTCCGCGGGCCTCACGCTGCCCGTGGCCGCGGGCATCGAGTACCGGCACATCACCCTGACGACGTCGGACGGACCGCTCGACATCCACCAGCTCCGCGTCGACCTGCGCAACCCCACGGTGCAGCTCAGCGTCGGGCTCGCGCGTGACCGGCTGATGAGCGACGACGAACCGGTATCGTCGATGGTGATGCGCAGCGGCGCGATCGCGGGGGTGAACGCGGACTACTTCGACATCCACCAGTCCGGCATTCCGCTCAACATCGTCGTCAAGGACGGGCAGCTCCTGCGGAGCCCGTGGCGGTGGGTGGCGCTCGTCGTGGGCCGCGACGGCCTCGCGCGCATCATCCGGTATCGGTGGACAGGCTCGGTCGCGCTGGTCGAGACGGGCGAGGCGCACCCGCTCGACGGATACAACAGCGGCCTCAGCGCCGGCGGGATCGTGGCGATCTCCAACATCCGCGGATACGGCGCCCCCCCACCGGACCCCGGGACGCGCCAGGTCGTCGTGGAGCTGACCCCGGCCGGCGAGGGCGGCCGCTACTTCGTCAAGCAGCTCTGGCCCCAGCAGGCGTTCTACGTCCCGTTCCCGCAGGACGAGATCATCCTCGTGGGGAGGGGGGCAGGGGCGGACTGGCTGCAGGCCAAGATGACCGCCGGGGCGCCCGTCCAGGTCAACCTGACGACCGACCCCGACTGGCACGATGCGCGGATCGCGATCGGCGGTGGGCCGGTGCTCGTGCAGAACGGGCAGGTCGTGGAAGATCCGGACGCGCCGGCTCCCAAGGAGCGAAACCAGCGGTACCCTGTGATCGCGGTCGGCATCGGGCCGGACGGCCAGAGCCTGACGTTCGTGGAGGTGGACGGCCGCCAGCCCGCGTTGAGCATCGGGCTGACGCGGCCGCAGCTCGCGCAGTATATGCAGCGGCTCGGGGCCTACCAGGCGATGGCATTCGATAGCGGCGGATCGGCGACGATGGTGGTGCGGCTGCCCGGCCAGCCGGCGCCCGCGGTCGTCAACTCGCCGTCGGACGGCAAGGAGCGGCCGGTCGCCGACGCCCTCCTGATCTCCACCACGGCGACGCCCGGCCCGCCCACGCGCATCCTCGTGAACGGCGGCCAGCCCGTCGAGGTGCTCGCCGGCGCGCGCGTGCCGCTCGCGGCGATCGGGGTCGACGCGCAGGGGAACCCGGTGCCGCTCGTCGATCCGCTGCGGGTGACCGGCCCTCCGGGCCTCGTGACGGTCGGCGCGGACGGCGTGGTCACGGCCGGGGCGTCCGCGGGCTCCGGGACCCTCACCGTGCAGAGCGGGGAGGCGACGGGGACGGTCAGCCTCTCCGTCGTGGCCCAGCTCGCCCGCCTCGTCGTGACCCCGGCCGCGACCAGCGTCGCCCCGGGGGCCAGCACGCGGTTCACCCTGCGCGGGGAGGACGCCGCGGGGCGGCCGGTCGTGCTTCCCCCCGATGCCGCGTGGACCGTGGAGCCGCCATGGCTCGGCACGGTATCGCCGGCAGGCGAGTTTACCCCGGGGGCGACCTCCGGCGCCGGGACCGTCACCGCGCGCGTGGGCGGCGCGGTCGCCCGCGCGCAGGTCGCGGTGACACCCGCGGCCGGCACCCCGGCGCGACGCCTCGATATCCCGGGCGGCCGGGGCGGCGGGAGCATCGTCCGCGACATCCTCGGCTTCGACAGCGGCGACTGGTCGTTTCGGGGCTACCCCGACACGGTCACGGGCACGCTGCAGCGCGTGCCGGCGCCCGGCGCCCAGGGCCATCCGTCCGCGCGGCTGGAGTACCACCTCGACGGGACGAAGACGCGGGCCGCGTACCTGATGACCAACCTTCCGCTGCCTGGGACGCCGGCCGGCATCGTGCTCTGGGTCTACGGCGACGGGAGCGGCGTCTGGCTGCGGGGCGTCTACGCGGAGGCGACCGGGGATCGCGGAACGGTGACGCTGGCCCGCCACGTCGACTGGCAGGGGTGGCGCGCGGTCACCGCGATGCTTCCGCAGGGGCTCGCCTACCCGATCACGTGGCTTTCGCTCTACGTCGTGGAGACCGATCCCTCTCGGACCCCCAGCGGCGTGATCTACCTCAGCAATTTCCGGGCGATCTACACGAGCGGGACAAAGTAACCTCGCGTGGTCTCCCGGCAGGCCAGCGACAGCTCGACGGGCGCAAGGCCCGCCCCGCGCCCGGCCGCCGGACGGCGCAGCGGCCCACCCGGAGGGGCGGTCCGGGACCCCGTCGAAGCCTCTGCACATCCTTGGACGCGTGCAGGAGGTGGCAGCATGACCCGTCGGTGGATCGCAGCGGCGGCCGTGGTCGCCTTGGCGGCGTGGGCGTTCCCGGCCAGGGCCGCGCAGGCGGCAGGGGAGGTGGCGCTCGCCCTGTTTGCTCCGCTGACCGGCTCGCAGGCAGACGTCGGTGTCTTCAACAGGAACGCCGTGGAGATGGCCGTGGCGGATGTCAACGCCGCGGGCGGCGTGCGGGCGCTCGGGGGTGCCCGGCTCCGGCTGGTGACGGTGGACAGCACGAGCGAGCCGGCGACCGACGTGGCGGCCGCCCAGCGCCTCGTCAGCACGACGAAGGTCGTCGCGGCCGTGGGGATGGGCATCAGCCCGCTTACGATCCCGGTCCAGTCCGTGTTCGAGCGGGCGCAGATCCCGTTCCTCGTCCACAACATCGCGCCGCAGACGACGACTTCGGGCTACCACTATACCTTCCGCATCGCGCCGACCGGCACCCAGTTCGGCGAGACGCAGGTCGAGTTCTTCAAGGCCCTCAACAGCGTGTACCACCTCGGGCTCAGCCGCGCGGCGGTCGTCTACGAGAACTCGGCGTACGGGACGAGCACCGCCGAGCCGATCAAGGCGCTCGCCAAGAACGCCGGCATCGAGCTCACCCTGTTCGAGTCCTACCCGCACGGGCTCACCGACGCGTCCTCCCTCGTGACCGACATCCGCAAGGCGAACGCGCAGGTGCTGTTTCCGGTCGGCTACACGACCGACGCGGAGCTGATCATCAACACGATGGCGGTCCAGCACGTCAAGCCGCTCATCATCGGCGGCGGCGCGGGGTTCATCTGGCCCGCGATGGGCAAGGACATGGGCGACAAGATGAACGGGCTCACGAGCGTCGCGTCCTGGAACTGGGACAGCAAGCACATCCGCCTCCGGCCCGACCTGTGGGCCATCGTGACCCGGTACCAGCAGAAGTACGGGACCTTCATGCCGGAGCACGCCGGGATGGCCTACGCGGAGGTGTGGGCGGTCGTGGAGGCGATGAACAAGGCCGGGAGCGCCGATGGGACGAAGATCAAGGATGCGCTGCACGCGCTCGACTTCACGCACGGCCCGATGACGCTGATGCAGCCCGGGCACGTGAAGTTCAACGAGCAGGGACAGAATATCTACGCGCACCCCGTCATGGTCCAGTGGGCAGGCGGGGCGCCGCACACGGTGTACCCGCCGACGGACGCGAGCCAGAAAGTCGAGGTCCCGAGGTAGCGCGCCAGAGACCGGCATCGGCGATGCGGCGGCCAGAGGCCGCCGCATCGCCCGCGTGCTCCGCGGATGGCGATCTTCCTCCAGGCGGCGACCAACGGGCTCCTCCTGGGCGGCGTCTACGGCCTCGTCAGCGCGGGCCTCACCCTGATCTTCGGGGTGATGCGGATCGTCAACTTCGCCCACGGCGAGTTCCTGATGCTGGGGATGTTCGCCACGTACTGGCTTGGGCGGGCCTCCGGCCTGCACCCGTACGTCCTGCTCGTGCCCGTCGGCGTCCTGATGTTCGGCGTCGGGTTGCTCGTGCAGCGGGCGCTCATCGACCGCGTGCTCGGCAGGACCGACGAGGCCCAGATCCTCCTCACGGTCGGCCTCTCCGCCTTCCTGCAGGGCGCCGCGCTGTTCGTGTGGGGCGCGGACTACCGGACGATCCCCACGCCGCTCGCGAGCGCCAGCGTCGCCGTGGGACCGGTCTACCTCTCGGTCGCTCGCCTCGTCGCGTTCGGCGTGGCGGTGGTGCTGGCCGCGGGGCTCTACGTGCTCCTCGTCCGCACGGACCTCGGCCGGGCGATGCGCGCGGCCGCGGAGAACCGCGAGGTCGCGCTCCTGCTGGGCATCGACACCGGGCGGATCTACCGGCTCGCGTTCGGGATCGGGACCGGCCTCGTGGGCGTCGCCGGCGCGCTCATGGCGCCGGTGCTGGCGACCTTCCCCACCGTGGGGACGCTGTTCGCGCTGACGGCGTTCGTCGTCGTGGTGCTCGGCGGGATGGGGGACATCGTCGGCGCGATGATCGGGGGGATGATCATCGGCGTCACCGAGGCGCTGATCGCCACGTACGTCGCGCTCGACCTGGCCCCGCTGGCGACGTTTCTCATCTTCCTGCTCATCCTGCTCGTCCGGCCACAGGGCCTCTTGGGGAAGGGCCGGGTGTGACGCCGGGCGAGTCGCCGCCGCTGGCCCACCCGGCGGAAGGCCTGGCGCCCGCGGGTCCCCGGGCCTCCCGGATGGCGCGGCGGCGCGGGCTGTGGGCGGCCGCCGCGCTCGCGGCCCTCCTGCTGGTGCCGTTCTGGCTCTCCGACCGCTACGTGATGCACCTGTGGGTGACGTTCTACCTGTTCGCGGCGCTGGCGCTCGCGTGGGATCTGATCGGCGGGTACGCCGGCCAGCTTTCGCTGGGTCACGCCGCGTTCTTTGCGCTGGGGGCGTACACGCCGGTCCTGCTGCTCCAGAGGTGGGGCCTCTCGCCGATCGCGGGCGGCGTCCTGGGGGCGGCGCTCGCGGCCGCGGTCGCGGTCGGCATCGGGTCCATCGTGTTCCGGTTGCGGGGCGTCTTCTTTGCGATGGCGACGATCGCATTCGCGGAGATCGTGCGCGCGCTGCTGCTCCACTTCCGCAGCCTCACGCAGGGCGACAACGGCCTCGCGATCCCGTTCACCGGCGAGCGTCCGCTCGACCTGATGTTCCGGTCCGAGGCGCCGTTCTACGTGATCGCGCTGGGTCTCGTGGTGGTGACCCTCGCGGTCACGGCGCGAATGCGGCGCTCGCGCATCGGCTACTACCTGCGGGCCATCCGCGACGACCAGGATGCCGCGGAATCGCTCGGCGTCGTCTCCAGGGATGTGAAGCTGGCCGCGCTCGTGGCGAGCGCTGCGCTGACGGCGCTCGGGGGCACCGTGTACGCGTTCGACATCGGCTTCATCAACCCCGACAGCACCGCTTCGCTCGGGCTGTCCATCGAGATCGCGATCATGGCGATCATCGGCGGCGTGGGCACGCTCGCCGGGCCCATCGTCGGCGCCGGGATGATCGTCGCGCTGACGCAGATCACCAACGCGGCCCTCGGCTCCCGCGGAGGGGCGAGCACGGCGCTGTACGGCCTCCTGCTCATGGTCACGGTGCTCCTCCGGCCGGCCGGGCTCGCGGCGCTCTGGTCTCGGCCGACGGGCAGGCGGGGGGAGCGCCGTGGCGCTGCTTGAGCTCACGGGCCTCTCGAAGTCGTTCGGCGGCGTCCGTGCCCTGCGAGAGGTCAGCTTCTCGGTGGACGAGGGCGAGATCGTGGGGCTCATCGGTCCCAACGGCTCGGGCAAGACCACGCTGGTGAACACGGTGACCGGGATGGAGCGGCCCGATGCCGGCCGGGTGCGCCTCGGGGGCCGGGACGTCACGGGGCTTCCGGCGCCGAGCGCGGCCCGCGCCGGGCTGGCCCGCACGTTCCAATCCCCGCGACCGTTTCTGCACATGACCGCGCTCGAGAACGTCGCCGTGGGGGCGCTCCTGCACGCGCCCCGGGTCGCCGACGCGTTGCGCGCGGCGGAGGAGGTGCTGGCGCTCGTCGGGCTCGCCGGCTCCTCCGGCCTTCCCGCGTCCGCGCTCCCGAGCGAGCGCCGCAAGCGCCTCGACCTGGCCCGCGCGCTGGCGCTCCGGCCCCGCGTCCTGTTCCTGGACGAGGTGATGGCCGGGCTCAACCCCTCCGAGCAGGCCGACGGCGTGGCGCTGGTCCGCCGGCTCAACGCGCTGGGGATCGCGATCGTGTACATCGAGCACGTCATGAAGACCGTGGTGACGCTCTGTCCCCGCGTCGTCGTCCTCGACCACGGTGAGCGGGTCGCCGAGGGTCCGCCGGCGGAGGTGCTGGCCGATCCGCGGGTCGTCGAGGCGTACCTGGGGACCGCCGGTGCTTGAGATCGAGGACCTGCACGCCGGGTACGGAGACCTGGACGTGCTCCACGGGATCACCCTCCGCGTGGCGGACGGGGAGACGGTCGCCCTCCTCGGCGCCAACGGGGCCGGGAAGACGACGCTGCTCCGCGCCATCTCGCGGCTGCACCCTGTGCGGGCTGGCGGCATCCGCTGGGACGGGCGCGACCTGCTGGCGGAGCCTCCTCACCGTCTGCCGGCGCTCGGGATCGCCCACGTCCCGGACGGGCGCGGCGTGCTCCGGGCGCTCACCGTCAAGGAGAACCTGGAGCTCGGCGCGTATATCCCCGCAGCCCGCGCGCACCGGCGGGAGAGCCTCGAGCGCGTGCTCGCGCTGTTTCCGATCCTGGCCGAGCGGCGCCGGCAGCCGGCGGGGACGCTCTCCGGCGGGGAGCAGCAGATGCTCGCGATCGGCCGCGCGCTCATGCTGCGGCCGCGGCTGCTGATCCTGGACGAGCCCTCGCTGGGCCTGGCGCCCAAGGTAGCGTCGCGCATCTTCGATGTGATCGAGCGGATCCGGGGAAGCGAGACGGCCGTGCTCCTCGTGGAGCAGAACCTCCATCGGGCCCTCGCGATCGCCGACCGCGGGTACGTGCTCGAGACCGGCCGGATCGCGCTCGCCGGGTCGAGCGCCGACCTGCTGCGGAACCCGAGCGTCCGCACCGCGTATCTGGGGATGTAGGCGTGCGATGCCGATGAGGCTCTTTCTCGCCGCGGCGCTGCTCGCGTTTGTCCTCGCGGGCACGATGCCCGGGGCGCTCATGGCGGCCCAGGATCGGCTCTCCGCGGCGGTGGACGCCTACCGCCACGGGGACCTGGACGCTGCGCGCGGCCTGCTCGAGACGCTCCAGCAGGATACGAGCCCCGCGGGGAGCCGGGCGGCCTACCTCCTGGGCGTCGTGGACCTCCGGCAGAAACGGTTTGCGGAGGCCGCGGCCGCGTTCGGCCAGGCGGCGGAGGGGCTGCCGGTCCTGGCCGACCACGCCGCCTACTACCAGGCGGTCGCCCTCTACGGCATGAACGAGTTCGGCCGCGCCGCCGAGGTGTTCCAGGGTGTCGTGGCGCGGTTTCCCCAGACGGCGCTGCGGGGCCTCGCGCTGTTCTGGGGGGCGGAGAGCCTCTGGCGTGCCGGCGCGCCGGAGGCCCCGGACGCGTTCCACCGCTACTTGGAGGAGTACGGCCAAGGCCGGCACGCGGCGCAGGCGTGGTTCGATATGGGGCAGGCGCTGGAGCAGCAGGGCCGGTGGGCGGAGGCGGCCCAGGCCTACCGGCGCGTCCCCTGGGCGCCCCAGAACGGCCCCTACGTCGGGCCGGCCCGCGCCCGGCTCGCGCAGCTCGCCGCGGCCCACGCGCTGCCGCCGGATGCCACGCCGCCGGAGGCGCTCTATCAGCACGCGCTGGCCGCGCTCGCCGCCGGGGACTGGCGCGCCGCGAGCGTGGAGCTGCGGCGCGTGCTCGCGATGCCCGGCGGGTGGACCGTCGCCGACGGAGCGCTGTACACGCTCGGCGTGCTGGCCTACGGGGGCCGCAGCTTCGATGCGGCGGTGAGGTTCTTCTGGCGCGATGTGAATCTCTGGCAGCTCCACGGCGACGACTCGCTCTTCTACCTGGAGCGGATCGCGCTCCTGCGCGGCCGCGAGGCCGAAGCGCTCGGCCTCGCGCGCATGCTCGCGCAGGCCTACCCGAAGTCGTCGCTGGCCGCGCGCGGCCTCTACGCCGTCGCGGCGGCGCGCGAGGAGCGCGGGGCGCTGGGACCCGCGCTGGCCCTCTACCGCGAGGCGGCGGAGCGCTTCCCGGCGAGCCGGTGGGGCAGCCAGGCGCGCTGGGAGATCGGGTGGATCTACTACCAGCAGGGCCAGGTCGCGGCCGCGCGCGCGGCCTGGCTGCGCCTGGCGCGGGAGGCCCCCGGCACCGACGCCGCGGCGGCGGGCCTCTACTGGGCCGCGCGCGCGGCCGCCTCTCTCGGCCGGCCCGACCTGGCGGCCGAGGCGTACCGGCAGGCCGCCCAGGAGTACCCCGATACCTACTACGGACAGCAGGCCGCCGCGCGGCTCGGCGCCCCGCTGCGCGTCGGGGTGGGGCCGCCCCTCCCGGATCCGCCCCCCGGGGAGCTCGTCTCGCTCGACCGCTTCCGGGAACTGGACGCCCTGGCGCAGACCGACGATGCGACGCGCGAGCTCGAGGTCGCATCCCAGACCGCGCCGCGGCGCTATCTCGCGCAGGTCGACGCGTTGCTGAGCCAGCGCTACGCGCAGCAGAACCAGATCGCCCTCGCGATCCGGACCGCGGAGCAGTCCCGCGACCAGGCGGGGGCCGCGGCCGGGCGCGCCCTGCCGCTCGCGCTGTGGCAGGCGCTCTACCCGCAGGCCAACTGGCCGGCGATCGCGCAGGCGGCCGCGCGCGCCGGCGTGGACCCGTATCTCGTCGCCGCGGTGATCCGGGAGGAGAGCCGGTTCGACCCGCAGGCGCTCTCGCCCGCCGGCGCGTACGGGCTGATGCAGCTCATGCCCGGGACCGCCAGGGGCGCGGCGCGCGGCCTCGGTCTTCCGCCGCCGGATGTGCGCGCGCTCAGCGATCCCGCGACCAATATCACGCTGGGGACCGTGGTGCTCGCCGGGGAGCTCCGCCGGTTCGGGCGCCCGGACCTCGCGCTCGCCGCGTACAACGCCGGGCCGGAGGCGGTCCGGCGCTGGCAGACGCAGCGCCCCGGCGCAGACCCCGACGTGTTCATCGAGACGATCCCGTACGCGGAGACCCGCAACTATGTGAAGACCGTGTTGCAGTCCGCGGCGATGTACCGCTGGCTATACCGGGACGGCCACCCCGCGGCGTCGCCGTGACGCGACGCCGCGCGAGAGGGCGCAGCGCAGGACCGAAACGGAGGACGCTCACCATGACGGCACGCACGGCGCCATACGGTTCCTGGCAGTCCCCCCTGTCGGCCACGATGGTTGCTTCATCCGCGATCGGCCTCGACCAGATCGCCGTCGACGGCGAGGACCTGTACTGGATAGAGATGCGGCCCGGGGAAGGCGGCCGGCACGTGGTCGTGCGACGCGCCTCGGACGGCCGGATCGTGGACGTCACGCCCGCCGGCTACAGCGCCCGGACGCTCGTCCACGAGTACGGTGGCGGGGCGTACGCGGTGAGCGGCGGCGTGGTGTACTTCTCCAACTTCGCAGACCAGCGCCTCTACCGGCAGGAGCCGGGCGCAGAGCCGCGCCCGATCACGCTCGCGGCCGGCCTCCGCTACGCGGACGGCGTCCTGGACTCCCGCCGTCGCCGCCTCATCTGCGTCCGCGAGGACCACACGGCAGCGGGGCGCGAGGCGGTGAACACGCTCGTCGCTGTCTCGTGCGACCGCGATCCCGCCGGCGGCCGCGTGCTCGTCTCGGGCAACGACTTCTACGCGTCGCCGCGCCTGAGCGCCGATGGGTCCCGCCTCGCCTGGCTCACCTGGAACCACCCCAACATGCCGTGGGACGGCACCGAGCTGTGGGTCGGGGAGGTCGCGCCGGACGGCTCGCTGGGCCGGAGAGAGCGCGTCGCCGGAGGGCCGGCCGAATCGATCGTCCAGCCCGAGTGGTCGCCGGACGGGGTCCTGTACTTCGTCTCCGACCGGACGGGGTGGTGGAACCTCTACCGGTGGAGGGACGGTCGCGCCGAGCCGCTGTGCCCGATGGATGCCGAGTTCGGCGGGCCGCAGTGGATGTTCGGGATGTCCAGCTATGCCGTCGAGGCGCCCGGCCGCCTCGTCTGCGCCTACAACGTGCGGGGCGTATGGCGGCTCGCCGAGCTCGAGACCGAGACGCGGCTGCTCCGGCCGCGCGAGATCCCGTACACTCACCTGCGGAGCGTGCGCTGGGCCGCGGGCCGCGCCACCTTCGTCGCCGGCTCCCCCTCCGAACCGCCCTCGATCGTCCTGGTCGATCCGGCGACGGCGCGCCCGGTGGTGCTGCGGCGCTCGATGGACCTGGAGGTCGATCCGGCGTACCTCTCGCACCCGCAGGAGATCGAGTTCCCGACCGAGGGCGGCGGGACCGCGTACGGGTTCTTCTACCCGCCGCGGAACCCGGACTACGCCGGACCCCCCGGCGCGCATCCCCCGCTCATCGTCCGCAGTCACGGCGGGCCGACCTCGGCGACGTCGTCGATGCTGAGCCTCGAAGTGCAGTACTGGACGAGCCGGGGGTTCGCGTACCTCGACGTGAACTACGGCGGCAGCACGGGGTACGGCCGCGCGTACCGGGAGCGGCTCTACGGGCAGTGGGGAGTCGTCGACGTCGACGACTGCGTGAGCGGCGCGCGCTACCTCGCCGCGCGCGGCCTCGTCGACCCGGCGCGGCTCATCATCCACGGCGGCAGCGCGGGCGGGTACACCACGCTCTGCGCGCTCGCCTTCCGCGACGTGTTCGCGGCCGGCGCCAGCTACTACGGGATCAGCGACCTCGAGGTGTTTCGCCGGGAGACCCACAAGTTCGAGTCGCGCTACGATCAGCACCTCATCGGGCCGTACCCGGAGCGGCGCGACCTCTACCGGGCGCGCTCGCCGATCCACTTCGTCGACCGCGTGTCGGCGCCCCTCATCCTCTTTCAGGGCCTGGAGGACAAGATCGTGCCGCCCAATCAGGCCGAGATGATGTTCGAGGCGGTGCGGCGGAAGGGGATCCCGGTTGCCTACATCGCGTACGAGGGCGAGCAGCACGGGTTCCGCCGTGCGGAGAACATCGCCCGCACGCTCACCGCCGAGCTGTACTTCTACTCGCGGGTCTTCGGCATCCCCCTCGCCGATCCCGTGGAGCCGATCCGGATCGAGAACCTCCCCAGTTGAGCCACCCACGAATCGGCTCCGGGGAGGCGAGCTCAGCCACGGGCGACGCGCCGAGGCACCACGGCTCCCGAACCGCGGTGTCCTGCCCCGCCGCGATCCGCGCCCGGGTGGACACACACGGCCCGCTGGGGGCCCGGGCCTGCAAGGCCTGAGGACCGGGACGTGGGGAAACGGCAAGGGACGTGCAGGATGGTGTGTCGGCCGCTGGGGGCCCGGGCCTGTAAGGCCTGAGGACCGCGACGTGGGGAAACGGCAAGGGACGTGCAGGATGGTGCGCCGGCCGCTGGGGGCCCGGGCCTTTAGAGGAAGAGGAAAAGCCCGGGATCGCGACGTAGCGATGAGCAAACTCGCGAAGGAGGGACGGCGATGGCGGAGTCCGGCGATCCTCAAGGACGGCCGCCGAGCGCGCCGCGCCCGCTCACCCGCCGCACGTTGCTCCAGGCAGGCGTGGGGGCGGCCGCGGCCGCGCTCCTGGGAGCCGGCGGCGCAGCCGGGGCGCCGGCGGGCCTGTCTCCGGAGGAGGAGAAGCTCTACGAGGAGGCCCGCAAGGAGGGCAAGGTGGTGTGGTGGACCGCCCACTACGCGCAGAGCGCCGCGGATGCCGTGCGCGACGCGTTTGTGGCCCGATACCCGGGCATCGAGGTCCAGTTCATCCGTCAGACGGCCCAGGTCATCTACCAGCGGTTGAACCAAAACCTCAAGGCCGGCGTCCGCGAGGTGGACGTCTTCGCCAGCACCGACGAGTCGCACTACCTCGCGCTGAAGAAGCAGGGCGTGCTCGCCGCGTACCGGCCTCTCGGCGTCGATGTCCTGCCAAAGGCCTACCGGAATATCGACCGGGACAACACCTACCACGTGGGGGCGCTCGGTTTCGTCCTCATCAACTACAACACGAAGGTCACGACCCCGCCCGGCCAGTGGACCGATCTGCTCGACGGCCGGTGGAAGGGGCAGATCACGCTCGGCCACCCCGGTTTCTCTGGCTACGTCGGCAACTGGGTCGTCGCGATGTGGGACCGGTACGGGTGGGACTACTTCACGAGGCTCGCGAAGAACAACCCCAAGATCGGCCGGTCGATCAACGACACCGTGACCGACATCGTGAGCGGCGAGCGGCTGGTGGGTGCCGGGCCGGACAACTACTCGCTCGAGAACAAGGCCCGCGGCAACCCGATCAACGTGCAGTTCCCGGCGGACGGCGCGATCCTGATCGTCTCGCCGGTCGGCATCCTCAAAGACGCGCCGCACCCCAGCGCGGCGCGCCTGCTGGAGAGCTTCTACTACACCAAAGAGTACTCGATGACGATGGCCAAGGTCTACAATTACCCGCTGCGCGCGGACGTCCCGCCGCCGAGCGGGGTGCCGATCGACAAGGTGAAGTGGTACCGGAACAAGGCCGAGCGCCTGGAGAAGGGGATCCCGGACGCCATCGCCAAGTGGCGCGAGACATTCGGCGTGTAGAGGCGGCCGGACCGGGGAGGAAACCGAAGGCCAGACCCCACGCCCCCGCTTGCCTGCCGGCACCGCCGCCGTCGCTGCACCGACGCGATGGGGCGCCCGGGCGGCACACCGGTCGGTGCGTGTGAACGTCGGGTTCCCATGGTAGAGGCTGCGCCGCCGCTCGCGCTGCCCGAACGACGCCGGCTCGACGCGGGCCTCGCCGTCTGGCTGGCCGCGGCCGCGCTGCTGCTGTTCATGGTCATGGTGCCGCTCCTGTGGATCGCCGTCGCGAGCGTGCACGCCGACTCCGACAACCGCCTCACGCTGGCCAACTACGCCGAGGCGTTCTCGCGCGCGATCTACCTCCGCCCGATCCAGAACTCGCTCACGCTCGCCGCCGCGGCCGCCGCGATCGCGGTCGTCGCGGGCACCGTGCTGGCCTGGGCCGTCAGCCGCACCGACATGCCCGGCCGCCACATCATCCGGCTGCTCGCCTTCGGCGCGTTCGTGACGCCGTCGTTCCTCGGCGCCACCGCGTGGATCTTCCTGGCGGCCCCGAACTCCGGGTGGCTGAACCGGGGCTGGGTGGCCCTCAGCGGGGCGGCCCGCGGGCCGTTCAACGTCTACTCGCTGGGCGGCGCGATCTTCGTGATCGCGATGTACAGCTACCCGTACACCTTTGCCTTCGTCTCGAGCGCCCTGGAGCTCGTGCCGTCCGAGATGGAGCGGTCGGCCGCGCTGCTGGGCGCCGGCTGGCTCCGCATCGCGTGGCGCATCACGCTCCCGCTCGTCCGCCCGGCGATCCTCGCCGGCGCCCTGCTGTCGTTCCTCGAGGCGATCGCCGAGTTCGGCACGCCCGCCTTCCTGCTCATCCCGGCCCGCCAGCAAGTGATCACCACGCAGCTCTACCTCTTCTTCCAGTATCCGTCCCGGCCCAACCTCGCGGCCGCGTACGCGATCCCGCTGCTCCTGCTCACGGGCGGGCTGTTCGCCGTGCAGCAGCGGCTGCTGCGGCGCGGCCGGTTCACCACGGTGGCCGGCAAAGGCGGCGTGCGGCAGCCGTTCCGGCTGGGCCCCTGGCGGTGGCTGCTATTCGGGCTGTGCACGATCCCGCCGTTGCTCTCGCTCATCCTGCCGTACGCGGCGCTCCTCGCGACCTCGCTGTCCCGCGCGTGGGGCCGAGGACCGATCCCCGGCAACCTGACGCTGTACTGGTACCGCTGGGCCCTCGTGGACAACGGGGCCGCGCACCGGGCGATCACCCACAGCCTGGCCTACGCGGCCGCCTCGGCGACGGTCGCCACCGTGCTGGCGTTCGTCACCGCGTACGCCGCCACGCGCCGGCTCGTGCCGGGGGCCCGCGCCCTCTCCTTCATCGCGATGGCGCCCTTCGTCGTCCCGGGCATCATCCTCGCGATCGGGTTCTTCGCCGCGTACGCCCGCCCGCCGCTCGTGCTGTACGGCACGGCGTGGATGCTGATCGTGGCGTTTGCGACCCGCTTCCTGCCGATCGCCTACTCCGGCAGCGAGTCGGCCCTGCGCGCGATCGAGCTGGAGCTGGAGCACGCGGCCCGCACGCTCGGGTCGCCGCCGATCGTCACGTTCCGCCGCATCACGCTGCCGCTGCTGCGCCGCAGCGTCCTGGCGACGTGGCTCATGGCCTTCATCCCCTCGCTGCGCGAGCTGAGCTCGGCGGTCTTCCTCTTCACGCCCGCGACGGCGGTGATGACGACGGTCATCTTCGACCTCTCCGACGCGGGGAACTTCGAGCCCGTCTCGGCGCTCGGCATCATCATGATGGCCATTACGTTTGCGCTGGTGGCCCTGGCGTACCGCCTGTTCGGCGGGACCGTGCTGGCCCGGCGACAGGGAGCCTGAGGCGGAGGACGATGGCGGAGATCCGGCTCGCGCACGTGAGCAAGCGGTACGGGCAGGCGGTGGCGCTCCGGGACGTCACCCTCGTCGTCAGGCACGGCGAGCTACTCGCGCTGCTCGGGCCCTCCGGGTGCGGCAAGACGACCGCGCTCCAGATCATCGCCGGGTTCCTCGTGCCCGACGAGGGGGAGGTCTGGGCCGGCGACCGGCTGATCTCGAGCCCGCGGGCCGTCCTGCCGCCCGAGCGCCGCCGGATGTCGCTCGTCTTCCAGAGCTACGCCCTCTGGCCCCACATGACCGTGTTCCAGAACATCGCGTTCGGCCTCGAGCTGCGCCGCCTCCCCCGTGACGAGATCGCGCGCCGGGTCGCGTGGATCCTCGAGGTCGTCAACCTCGGCGGGCTGGGGAACCGCTACCCGCACGAGCTGAGCGGCGGACAGCAGCAGCGGGTTGCGCTCGCACGGGCGCTCGTCGTGCAGCCGGATACGCTGCTCCTCGATGAGCCGCTCAGTAACCTCGACGCCCACCTGCGCGAGCAGATGCGCTTCGAGATCCGGCGGATCCACACCGAGACCGGCATCACGACGGTCTACGTGACGCACGACCAGGCCGAGGCGATGGTGATCGCGGACCGCATCGCGGTGATGAACGCCGGCCGGATCGAGCAGGTGGGCACGCCGCCGGAGATCTACGATGCGCCGCAGTCGCACTTCGTCGCGTCGTTCATCGGCCAAGCCAACTGCCTGCCCGGGACGCTCGTCGGGCCGGCGCTGGTCCGGTGCGGCGGGCTGCAGCTTCGCGCGGCCGACTGCCGCGCGTTCCGGCCCGGGGACGACGTGGTGCTCTGCGTCCGGCCACCCGCGGTGCGTGTGCGCCGGACCGCCGGCGCGGCGGCGGGCGACAACCTGACCGTGGGCCGGCTGGTGCAGCGCGCGTACCTGGGCGACCTCGAGGACCTGCGCATCGCGCTGCCCGGCGGCGTGGTGGTGCGCGCGTTCGTCCCCGCCGGGCAGCGCTACGAGCCCGGCGAGGAGCTGCTCGTGGAGCTGCCCGCGGACGCGTGCCGGCTCGTCCGGCCGTAGGGCCCCGCGTGGGGTCTTTCTACTCGTGCCGCTCGAGCCGGCGCAGGATCTCGAGGATCAGCTCCCCCTGGTGCTCGATCGAGGCCGTCTGGTGCTCGAGGTGCAGCAGGATCGCCTCCACCTCCCGCTCGGCCTTCTGGTTGATCTCGAAATCGGCTTCCGCCCGCAGCTCCGAGTGGCGATTGAGGAGATTCTGGCCGACCATGAGGAGGGGCATGAGGAGAATCTGAATCATGTTGGAGATGAACAGCCAGAGCACGAACGCCGGCGCGGGGTCGAACCGGTACGGCCGCGGCGCCAGGACGTTCCAGCTCAACCACACCACCGTCCACGTGGCGATCATTAGAAAGAACCCCGGGCTCCCCACGTGCACCGTGGCGGCCAGGGCGATGCGTTCCAGCGGCGTGAAGCTCTGCTGGAGCTCCGTGTTGACGTTCCGCACGGGCGGGTGGGCGTGGCGCCAGTGCGGGATCAGCCGCCGGGTGCCGTCGGCGAACCTGTGCTCCACCATCTCGACGTCGTGCTGGAACCGCCTGAGCAGCGCGTCCCCGATCATGGCGTCCTCCTTCGCGTGAGGCGCGAATCCCCGGCAGTCCGACCGGAGCCGGCCGTCACCGGACGGGCCGTGCGGCGCAGATCTCCGGCAAAGTTGACGAAAAGTGCTAGATACGCGCCCGACGGCAGCCCGGAAATTGGGCATACTGAATTGTAAGGGTTCCCAGACGCATCGGTGAAGGGGGTGAGGTCTCTATGCGGTCCGCCCTGCTGAGCACGGTGCTGATCGTGGCCCTCGCGGCTCCCGGCCTCGCGGCGTCCACCGCGGCCAACGCGAACGTGTCCTACCAGTTCGGCCCGGGCAGTCCTCCCGGAACGCTGACCCTCGGCGGCGTCACTGGCACGCTGAGCTGGAGCGGGAGCAACTGGACGATGACCGTCGCCGGCCAGACGTTTGCGAAGGGCACGTACGACAGCGGCACGGGCGTGTTCACGGTGACGTCGATGCCCGGACTCTCGTCCTGCCTGAGCAGTTGCACGGCGACCACCAGCGCGCTCACGCTTACCGGACAGCTCGCGTTCACCACCCACGGCGCGTGGGTGTCCGCGGTGGCGAACTGGGCCAACTCGCACCCGGGCGCGCTCCAGACCGCCGGGCTCACGGTGGGCGACATCGTGTCGGCCGCCGCGAAGGACTCTCCCCACGGCGCCGCGCAGGCGAATGGCAAAGCCGGCAGCCAGGTGAGCGGCGGGCACGGCGGGGGCGGGGACCACGGCGGAGGGCACGGCAAGCCGTAGCCCGCGCCCGCCTGTTCCGTCACCGGGTCTACCGGCAGCGCGAGAAGGGGGTAGGGATCTCGCCCGGAGCGGGCGCGGGTCTCGGCCTCGACCGGGGGAATCCGCGGAAGGCCGCGTCGGCCTGCGGCCCTCCGGTCGAAGCCATCACCCGCGGCCGGCCGCGGCTCCAAACTGAAGGCCCCGCCGTCCGGGAGCCGGGGGATCCCTCCCCCTGCATCCGTCAGCGCCCATACGAGGTGGGCTACTAGGGGTTAGGGCGCTGCGGTCGGGGCGACCGTGAGCTGCTCCGCGAAGAACCGCTCGCAGGCCGCGACCCCGGCGCCGAGCGGCACGCGGATCCCGGCGACCGTGCACGCCAGCTCCACGCCGGCGATCGTGGCCAGGACCTCCAGCTCGTTCAGCGCGCCCAGGTGGCCGACGCGAAACACCCGGCCCTTGAGCCGGCCGAGCCCGGTGCCGAGCGAGAGGTGGAACCGCTCGGCCGCCCGGAGGACGGCGTCGGCATCCGCGCCGTCGGGGACCACCACGGCCGTCAGGCTGGGCGAGCACAGGCGGGGATCGCGGCAGAGGACGGCGAGGCCCAGCGCGGCCACCGCGCGGCGCACGCCCTCGGCCAGGCGGCGATGCCTCGCCAGGACGCGGTCGAGCCCCTCTTCCAGCAGCATCCGGACCGCCTCGCGGAGGCCGTAGAGCGACAGCGTCGCCGGCGTGTACGGAAAGTACCCGCGCCGCATCTCGGCGAGCACCGGGGCCCAGTCGAAGAAGTACCGGGCCGAGGTGGCCCTCGCGCCCGCCTCCAGCGCGCGCGGGCCCGCGCACAGGATCGCCATGCCCGGGGGCAGCATGAGCCCCTTCTGGGTGCCCGTGAGCGCGACGTCGATCCCCCACTCGTCGAACCGAACGTCGACGCTGCCGAGCGCGCTGACGACGTCCACGAGCAGGAGCGCCGGGTGCCGGGCGGCATCGATCGCCTCGCGGATCCCTCGGATATCCGACGTGACGCCCGTCGACGTCTCGTTGTGCACGACCAGCACCGCTTTGTAGGCCTGAGCGGAGTCGTGCGCGAGACGCTCGCGGACGACCGCCGGCGGCACCCCGTCGCCCCAGGGGAGGTCGACCTCGTCGACCGCGATCCCGAGCCGGCGGGCGCACTCGGCGTACAGGTGGCTGAAGTGTCCGATGTTGAACGCCAGGACCCGATCCCCAGGGCTCAGGGTGTTGACGAGGGATGCCTCCCAGGCAGCCGTGCCGGAGCCGGGGTAGAGGACGATCTCCCCGCGCTCCGTCCGGAAGATCCGCTTGAGCCCCGCGACGATCTCGCCGACGAGCGCGGGCATCTCCGGCCCGCGGTGGTCGATCACCGCGCGGTCCATCGCGCGCAGGATGCGCTCGGGGACGTTCGTGGGGCCCGGGATCTGCAGGAAGTGCCGTCCCGACATCGCCGACCTCCGCTTCGCTCCTCCCCATTCGAAGCCCAGGATCTCTTTCCCTCTGCGCGTGCGCCGGCGCGCGGAGACTGCCCCGCGCTCGGGGCACGGGCGCGGGCCGGTGGCGCGGCTGTCCTGGACGAGGGGTTGGGGCGCAGCGGCATCGAAAGAACATGGGTGCGACGGACGGCTGCGCGCCCGGGGCTCTTCGGCGGGTACGTCCTCGATCTGGATGGGACGGTCTACCTGGGCGCGCGGCTGCTGCCCGGGGCCGCGGAGACGATCCAGGCGCTCCGCGATGCGGGCCGGCGCGTCGTCTTCGTCTCGAACAACCCGCTCGAGACACGCGCGGGATACGCCGCCCGCCTGACCCGGCTGGGCGTTCCCACGGCCGACGACGACGTCATCAACTCCTCGGGCGTGATGGTGCGCTACCTCGGGGAGCGGTTCCCCGGCCGGCGCCTGTTCGTGCTGGGGGAGCAGCCGTTCCGCGAGGAGCTGCGCGCCGCCGGGTTCGTGCTCACCGAGGACCCGTCCGAGGTCGAAGTCGTCGTGGCGGCGTTCGACCGCGGGTTCGATTACCGGAAGCTCACGATCGCGTTCGAGGCGATCCGGCGCGGCGCCCGGTTCGTCGCGACCAACCCCGACCGCTACTGCCCGGTCCAGGGCGGGGGCCTCCCGGACTGCGCTGCGGTGACCGCGGCGATCGAGGCCTGCACGGGCGTGCGGGTCGAGGCGGTCGTGGGCAAGCCGTCGCCCGTGATGGCCCGGGCGGCGCTGGCGCGCTTGGGCGTGCCCGCGGGGCGGGCGATCGTGGTCGGCGACCGGCTGGAGACCGACATCGCGATGGGCGTGGGGGCCGGGATGCACACGGCGCTCGTGCTGACCGGCGCCACCCGCCGTGCCGACCTCGAGCGGTCGGACGTGCAGCCGGAGTTCGTGCTCGACGATATCCGCGGGCTGCTCCCCGCCGGGGGGCGGGGTGGTACGTGAGCGAGGGAGGCATGGGCAACGACGCGGCCTCCGGAGGACAGCTCCCGCGCGGGCGGCGGTTCTGGGGAGGGGGGCGCGTCCTGGGGATCGCGCACCGCGGCGCGTCGCGGTACGCGCCGGAGAACACGCTCGCGTCTTTCCGCCTCGCGCTCGAGCACGGGGCGCCGGCGATCGAGTGCGACGTCCAGCGCACGCGGGACGGGCACCTCGTCGTGCTCCACGATCAGACGGTCGACCGCACGACCGACGGCCACGGCGCCGTGGCCGATCACACCCTCGAGGAGCTCCGGCGGCTCGACGCCGGGGGCTGGTTCGGGCCGGAGTTCGCCGGCGAGCGGATCCCGGCGCTCGAGGAGGTGCTGGACCTCGTGCGCGGCCGGGCGCTCCTCAAGCTCGAGATCAAGAACGGCCCCACGTTCTACGAGGGGATCGAGGCGCAGGTCCTCGACGCCCTCCGGCGCCGCGAGCTGGAGGAGGACGTCCTCGTGATCTCGTTCGATCACCTGAGCCTGCGGACCGCGCGCGCGCTGGCCCCGCGGGTCGCCACCGGGGTGCTCTACGCGGCGCGCCTCGTCGACGGCCCGGCGGCCGCCCGGGCGGCCGGTGCGGACGCGCTCTGCGTGCAGTGGAGCTTCGCCACGGAGGACGTCGTGGCGCAGGCGCACGGCGCGGGGCTGGGCCTCTTCGTCTGGACGGTCGACGACGAGGCGACGGCCCGCCGGTGCCTGGCGCGCGGCGTGGACGGGATCACGTCCAACGACACCCGGCTCCTCGGGCGTCTGCTCGGGTGGTGAGCGGCGGGCGCCCCGTCGGACCCGCACGCGACGTCCCGCGGGCACGGGTGCGCGCGCAGGCCGACCTCCGAGCGCTCGCGCAGGCCGGCGCGTACCTCCTCCCGTCGCTCGTCGTGTTCTGCGTCTTTGTCTTCTACCCGCTCGTGCGGAACCTGGAGCTGAGCCTCTACGAGACCACACCGTTCGGCGGGCTTGGGCTCTTCACCGGCGCGGGGAACTACGCGCAGCTCCTCGGATCGCCGGCGTTCCTGAACAGCCTGCGCGTGACCTTTCTCTTCGCCCTGTACACGGTCCCGGCCGGCATCGCGCTCGGGTTGCCGCTCGCGCTCCTCGCCAACCGGCGGATCCGGGGGATCGTCGTGTACCGGACCGCGTACTCGTTCACGATCGCGGTGAGCATCGCGGCGGCCGCGCTGATCTGGCACTGGCTCCTCGACCCCAACGTCGGGATCCTCGACTACCTGCTCACGCTCGTCCACCTGCCCAAGGTGGGCTGGCTCACCGATCCCCGCTGGGCACTCCCCGCGGTGGCCGCCACGACCGTCTGGAAGGACCTCGGGTTCAACGTGGTGGTGCTGCTCGCCGCGCTGCAGGGCGTGCCGGACGAGCTCGTGGAGGCCGCCCGCATCGACGGCGCCGGGCAGTGGGGCGTGTTCCGGAGCGTGGTCGTCCCGGCGATCTCGCCGGCGCTGTTCTTCGTCGGGGTCGTCTCGACGATCGGCGTCGTGCAGTCCTTCGGCCAGATCCACATCCTGACCCAGGGCGGCCCGCTGGACTCCACGAACGTGATCGTGTACTCGATCTACCGCAACGCCTTCTTCAACTTCCGGTTCGGCCTCGCGGCGGCGCAGGCGATGATCCTGTTCGTCCTGGTGCTCGTCCTGACGGGGCTGCAGTTCGCGGTGTTCGAGCGGTGGGTGACCTACCAGTGACCCGGCCCATCGCCGGCCGGCTGCCGCGCGCTCCCGCGCTCCGGCGCGCCGCGGGCCGCGCCGGGCTCGACCTGGCGATGGTGGCGATCGCCCTCGTCGTGCTCTTCCCCCTGCTGTTTGCCCTCTCGACCAGCCTGAAGACGGACGTCGAGGTCAACCAATATCCGCCCTCGCTGTGGCCGCACACGATCGACCTCGGCAACTACGTGGCGGCGCTCCAGCAGGCCCCGCTCGCGCGCTTCCTCCTCAACTCGTTCATCCAATCCGGCGCGGTGACCCTGGGCCAGCTCGTCACGGCGTCGCTCGCGGCGTTCGCCTTCGCGTTCATCCAGTTCCCCGGCCGGCAGGCGCTCTTCTTCCTCTTCCTCGCGACCCTGATGATCCCCGGGGAGGTCACGCTGATCCCCAACTACCTCACGATCAAGGCGCTGGGCTGGCTGAACACCTACCCCGCGCTGATCGCGCCGTTCCTCGCGACCGGGTTCGGGACGTTTCTCCTGCGGCAGTTCTTCCTCACGATTCCGCGGGAGCTCGCGGACGCCGCGGTGATCGACGGCTGCTCCCGGCGGCGGTTCCTCTGGACGATCGTGATCCCGCTCGCCCGGCCGGCGCTGGCGACGCTCGGGATCTACGCGTTCCTCGCGACCTGGAACCAGTATCTGTGGCCCCTGCTCGTGGTCAACTCGACGGAGATGCGGACCGTCCAGATCGGCCTCGCGCTGCTGCAGGCGCAGGAGGCGGTGTCCTGGGGGCTGGTGATGGCCGGGGTGATCCTCATCGTGCTGCCCACGGTGCTGCTGTTCCTGCTGGGGTACCGGCACGTCGTGCGCGGCCTGACCGCGGGGGCGGTCAAGGGATGACCGCGCGGAGCAGGGGCGCCCTGGGGTGGGGGAGAAGTGGCCGGGCCGGTAGACGGCGTCGGCCGTGCGCCGCCGGGGGCCCGGCGGCGATCCGTGGTCGAGGAGGGTGGTGCATGCGCGCGCGTGTGACGAGGCGTGAGCTTCTCAAGAGGGCCGGGGCGGTCGCGGGCGGGGCCGTCGCGGCCGGGCTCGCTCCCGCGCGGGTCCGGGCGCAGGCCGCGACCCGCATCGTGTTCTGGCACTCGATGGGCGGCAATCTCGGCGAGACCGTCGTGCGGGCGTTCGTGAACCGGTTCAACGCCTCCCGGTCGGATATCCGCGTCGAGGCCCAGTACCAGGGGTCCTACGACGACGCGATCAACAAGCTGCGGGCCTCGATCCAGTCCTCCGCGGTCCCGGCGATCGCCCAGGTGTACGACATCGGCACGCGCTTCATGATCGACAGCAAGGGCGTCGTCCCGGTGCAGGAGTTCATCGACCGGGACAAGTTCGACCTCGGCGTGCTCGAGCCCAACATCCTCGCGTACTACCGGGTGGGCGGCCGGCTCTACTCGATGCCGTTCAATACCTCGACGGCGATCCTGTACTACAACAAGGACATGTTCAAGAAGGCCGGGCTCAACCCCGAGCAGCCGCCGCGTACCTTCGAGGAGATCGAAGAGTACGCCACGCGCCTCACCCAAAGCGGCGTCACCCGGTCCGGCATCGCGCTCGCGATCTACGGGTGGTTCTTCGAGCAGCTCCTGGCGCGCCAGGGCGCGTTGTACGCGAACCACGGGAACGGCCGCGACGCCCCGGCGACCGCGGTCGTCTTCCACGAGGAGGAGGCCGGGGTGCGGATCCTCGAGTGGTGGGCGCGGATGGTCAAGGCGGGCGTCGCGACGAACCCGGGCCGGGCCACCGCGGCGAGCCAGCGTGCGTTCGCCGCGGGCCAGACCGCGATGACCGCGGACTCCACCGCCGTGCTCGCGAGCCTCCTGCGGGGCGCCGGCGGCAAGTTCGCGGTCGGGACCGGGTACTTCCCCAAGCCGCCGGCGGCCGCCAACGGCGGCAGCATCGTCGGCGGCGCGTCGGTGTGGATCCTCAAGGGCCGCCCGCCGGCCGAGCAGCAGGCGGCGTGGGAGTTCGCGAAGTTCATCACCGCCCCGGCGCAGCAGGCCGCCTGGTACGTCGGGACCGGATACTTCCCGATCCGGAAGGACGCGTACCGCGAGCCCGTGGCCCGGGAGACGCTGGCCAAGAGCCCGCAGTTCCTGACGGCGATCAGCGAGCTGCGCAGCAGCCCGATCAACCGGGCGACGCAGGGCGCCCTCCTCGGCGTCTTCCCGGAGGCGCGCCAGAAGGTCGAGGAGGCGATCGAGGCGACCGTCCTCGGCCGCAAGACGCCCAAGCAGGCCCTCGACGACGCGGCGCGCGACATCAACCAGGCGATCGCGGTCTACAACCGGACGATGGGAGTGTCTTGACGGTCCCCTACGTCGCGGCGATCGACCAGGGCACCACCGGCACCCGGTGCCTGGTGGTCGACGAGGCAGGCCGCGTGGCCGCGAGCGCGTACGCGGAGCACGCTCAGCTCACCCCGCACCCCGGCTGGGTGGAGCACGACGCCGAGGAGATCCGGGATACCGCCCTGCGCGTGGCGCGGGAGGCCCTCGACCGGGCCGGGCTCACCGGGTCCGCATCGCGCCGGGTGGCGGCGATCGGGGTCGCCAACCAGCGCGAGACCGCGGTGCTGTGGGACCGCCGCACCGGCCGGCCGGTCTACCGTGCGATCGTCTGGCAGGACACCCGCACCCGCGCCGCCTGCCAGGCGCTGATCGACCGTGGCCTCCAGCCGCTCATCCGGTCCCGGACGGGGCTGCCGGTCGCGACGTACTTCTCGGCGCTGAAGGCCGCCTGGATGCTCGAGCATGTGCCGGGCGCGCGGGCCCACGCCGAGCGCGGGGACCTCTGCTTCGGGACGATCGACTCCTGGCTGATCTGGTGGCTCACCGGCGGCCCGGACGGGGGCGCGCACGTCACCGATCCGACGAACGCCTCCCGCACGCAGTTGATGAACCTCCGCGCGCGGGAGTGGGACCCGGAGCTGCTGGCGCTGTTCGGCATCCCCGCCGCGTGTCTGCCGGAGATCCGGCTGAGCAGCGAGCGGTACGGAGAGACCCGGCCCGACGGACCGTTCGGCGCGGGCGTCCCCGTGTGCGGGGACCTCGGGGACCAGCAGGCGGCCCTCGTGGGGCAGGCCTGCACGAGCCCCGGCGACGCGAAGAACACGTACGGCACCGGGTGCTTCCTCCTGCAGCACACGGGCCCGGATCCGGTGGAGAGTCGCAGCGGCCTGCTGGCGACGGTGGGGTACGCGCTGCCGCAGGCCACCGCGTACGCCCTCGAAGGGTCGATCGCGATCGCCGGCGCGGCGGTGCAGTGGCTGCGCGACAACCTGGGGCTCATCCGCAGCGCCGCGGAGACCGAGGCCGTGGCCGCGTCGGTCGCGGACAGCGGCGGCGTGTACTTCGTGCCCGCGTTCTCCGGGTTGTTTGCGCCGTACTGGGACATGGCCGCGCGCGGTACCATCGTCGGGCTCACCCGCTACGCCACGCGGGCGCACCTCGTGCGGGCGACGCTGGAGGCGATCTGCTATCAGACGCGGGACGTCGTGGAGGCGATGGCGCGCGACGCCGGGCGCCGCCCGAGCGCGTTGCGCGCGGACGGCGGCGCCTCCCGCAACGACCTGCTGATGCAGCTGCAATCCGACGTGCTCGGCATCCCGGTCGTCCGGCCGGCCGTGAGCGAGACGACCGCGCTCGGGGCGGCGTACGCCGCCGGGCTGGCGCAGGGGATCTGGGACTCGCTCGGTGCCGTCGTGCGGGACCGGGCCGCGGATCGGACGTTTACGCCCCGCGCCTCGGAGGCGCAGCGCGACGCCGGGTACGCGGAGTGGAAGCGCGCCGTCGAGCGCGCGCGGGGCTGGATCGTCTAGCATGCCCGCACTGTGTCCGGCCCGGAGCAGCGCTCCGCCGGGTCGGATCCGGCGGCCGCGCGGAGCATTCAAATAGGCTCACACGGGTGGCCGCGGGACACCGCCTCGCTGCCCTGGACGATGCGTGGAACCGCGTGAGAGCCGCTCAGCGCGGGCGTCAAACCCGAACCGGGATTGGCCGGGGCTGTAGGGCCCAAACCGCGCCTGATCCATCGCGCCCGGTTGCCTTGGTAGACAACGATTCCGTCCGAGATATAGAATTTGCCTATGCCGCCTTCACCCGTAGACTTCGCGCTCGGCTGAGCGTCGCCCGCTCCAGCGAGCGGCTCTACACGTGCGCGGGGCGCCCCAGGCGCCCGGCGGTCGCACCACGCCGAGGCGGCGCTTCATGAGGAACGGCACAGCGCCGTGGCTCGCGGACGGCCGACCGCCTCTTGCGGTTGCCGCAGGCGACCATTCTCGCGGGACTTGCGTGGCTGTATCTGGCGCGGAGCCTCTGGAATGCTAACTCAGGAGGTCGTCCGGTGAGCCGATGCCTGAACCCGTTCACCCAGCCGGGCCGCTGGTACCGCGGCGTGTTCCACTGCCACACGACCAACTCCGACGGAGGCCGCTCACCGGAGGCGGCCGTGTCGTGGTACGCGGAGCAGGGGTATGACTTCGTGGCGATCACGGATCACAACCAACTCACCCGCCTTGCGTCGCCGGCCGGCGGCCCCGTGCTCGTGCCCGGGACGGAGGTGGACGTCGGCCGCACGCGGCTGGGGACATCGTACCACCTCGTCGGGATCGGCCTGCGCGCGATGATCGACGTGCCGCGCGAGACGGCGGCGCGGCACGCGCTGCCGGTCCAGGACGTCATCGACGGCCTCCGACGGGCCGGCGGTGTCGTGTTCGTGGCGCACCCGTACTGGAGCGGGCTCGTGCTCGACGATCTCGTGCCGCTCGAGGGGATCGCGGGGATCGAGGTCTACAACGCGAACACCGAGGTCGACGTCGGCAAGGGGCACAGCGGGGTGCACTGGGACGACTGCCTCGCGCGCGGCAAGCCGCTGCTGGGCGCCGCCAACGACGACGCGCACTGGCGGATGGCGGACTACGGCCGGGCCTGGACGCTGCTGCGCGCGGAGTCGCTCACGCCGGAGGCCGTGGCCCGCGGCCTGGCGGCGGGCGCGTTCTACGCCTCGAGCGGCGCGGTGCTGGAGGACGTCGCCTTCGACGGCGAGACGGCGACGGTCCGGGTGGCGCCGCCGGGCGCGCAGGAGATCCGCTTCATCTCCGACCACCGCTGGGGCCGCCGCGCGGTGGCGGACGGCGTGCCGCTCCGCGAGGCCGCCCACACGTTGCGCGGCCAGGAGCGGTATCTCCGCCTCGAGGTGATCGGGCCGTCCGGGGAGCGCGCCTGGACGAACCCGCTGTTCATCGAGCGGTAGGCGCCCGCGACGGTCCGCGTTCACGTGGTATCGGAACTACCGCCGCAGCCCCATCGATCGCTGGCGGGCGCCGTGCGGCAGGACGACCGGGGTATCGGTCAGGGCGGCAAGCAACCGGGGCGCGATGTGTCGTCGAAACACGGCCACGGCCTGCGGGAGGCGGTGGCGAAGACCGACCAGTCACTGGGTGGACCCCCGCTGCACGGGCGAAAGTGCCCCGTCGCGGGAGGCGGCGACGCGGGCCGTCGCGTCCGCCCTACGACCGGGGGGCCGCCGCGTCCGCGACCGCGCGGGCGAACCGCTCCGTGATCGCCTCCGGCATGGTGATCGCCCGGCCGACCACGACCGCCCAGGCGCCCGCGCGCAGCGCCGCCGCGGCGTCTTCGGGCGTCTGGAACCGCCCCTCCGCGACGACGGGGACCGGCAGCCGGCGCGCGAGGTCGCGCACGAGGTCCAGATCCGGCCCGGGCAGCGCGCGGCTGTGCGGCGTGTATCCCGCCATCGTGGTGGCGACGAGATCCGCGCCGGCCTCGGCCGCCGCGATCCCCTCGTCCACGGTGGAGACGTCCGCCATCACCGGCGCGGCGAGCTCGGCGTGGATGCGGGCGACGAGATCCGCAAGCGGGGTCCCGTGCATGCCGCGCTCGCGGGTCGCCTGCGCCGCGACGATGTCAGCGCCGGAGCGCACCACCGCCTCCGCTTCCGCGAACGTGGGCGTGATGTAGACCGGGCCGGACCCGCGGACCTTGAAGATGCCGATGATCGGGACCGCGACGGCCCGGCGGACGGCGGCGATGTCCTCGGGGCCGTCGATCCGCACACCGGCCGCGCCGCCGCGCTCCGCGCACTGGGCGAGCGCGGCGATGATGGCGGGGTGGCGCAGCGGGCTCCCGGGCGGCGCCTGGCAGGAGACCACCAGGCGGCCGCGGATGCGCGCGATCGGGGAGTGCCCTACACCCACCAGGTCCCCGGCCGCTCCTTCCCGGATCTCCCGGCAGGCGAGCCCGCGATCCGCATCTCCCACGTGGCAGCGAGCAGCGCCAGCCGGGCCGGGCTGAGAGGAATCCCGGCGAAGCGGAGCGCGAGCAGCAGCGCGCCCACCGCAGGCGCGAACCTGGGAGGCACGAGCACGGCCCCCGGCGCGTGCTCGGCCAGCCTGCGGCCGAGGGGCCGGAGCAGCGTAGGGCCGGCCGCGAAGACGCCCCCGACCGGCGCCACGGGCACCGTGTTCGTGGGCCACGTGAGGCTGCGCGCGACCGCGGCGGCCAACCCCGCGAGTGCCGCGGCCGCCTCGTCCACCACCGCACGGGCAACCGGGTCTCCCGCCTCGGCGCACGCGGTGACGGCGGGGGCGAGCCGGGCGATCTCGGCGCGCCCGAGGCGCCCCTCGTAGAACGCGAGCGGGATCTCCTCGAGACCACGGCCCGCCGCCTCCGGGAGGCGCTCCGTGAGGGCCGTCCGCGGGCCGGTCCCGTCGCGGGCGCGCAGCGCTGCGCGGACGCCGGCGAGGCCGATCGCGAAGCCGCTGCCCTCGTCGCCGAAGAGGTAACCCCACCCGCCGGCCCTCGCCTGCCGGCCCTCGGGATCCTCGCCGAGCGCGACCGATCCGGTCCCCGCGATCACGATGATGCCGGGCCGGCAGGCGAGGGCCCCGGCCCGTGCCACCAGCGCGTCGTTGTCGATCCGCACGAGCCGCGCCCGCAGGACCTCCGCGATGACCTCGCCGAGCGCGCGGGCCGCGTCGGTGTCGGCGTTGACGCCGGTCATGCCGAACTGCGCCACCCGGAACTCGACGTCTCCCACGCCGCCGGCGGCCAGGGCCTCCCGGACCGACGCGCTGACGGCGGCGTGGGCACGCTCGCGGCCGCCGGGCGCGAGGATGTGGTTGCTCGGGCCGCCGCGGCCGATGCCCACGACCACCCCGTCCTCCGTGCACACGGCGCAGGTGGTGCTGGTGGCCCCGCCATCGACGCCGAGGAAGTACTCCATGCGGGCTCGGCACTTCGCGGGTGGGCACGACCGGTCCTGCCATCCGCCGACGCGGTCGGCGTCCCCGCCCTGGCTGCCGTGGTGCTGGGGCGGTCTAGCGCACGCGTTACAGCAGGGCCCGCGCGACCGCGGCCGCGATCTGCGGCCGGAGGGAGAGGATGCCGGTGCGGTCGCGCCCGAGGTGCACCGCGTTCGTCAGCAGCACGATCGCGAGGGCGTGCTCCGGATCCACGACGATCGCGGTGCCCGTGAAGCCGGTGTGCCCGAAGGCGCTCGCGGACAGGCAGTCTCCCCACCAACCCTGCGGCCCTGCGAGCGCCCACCCCAGGCCGCGCGCCGCGCGGCCTGGGGCCGGCGGGGTCTGGCGGCGCGTCGCCTCCTGCACGAGCGCCTCGGGGACGATCGGCCCCCGGGGCCCGCGCCCGCCGGCCAGCCACATCCGCGCGTAGGCGATGAGGTCGTCCGCGGTCCCGAACAGTCCCGCGTGTCCGGAGACGCCGCCCATCGCGTGCGCGTTGCTGTCGTGCACCTCGCCCCAGATGAGCGTCTTCCGCCACGTGTGCCGCCGGCCCGCCTCCCCGGCCATCTCCTGCTCGATCGCCGTCCCATCCTCGGTCGGCGCGATGCGGTCCCGCAGGTGCTCCGCGGGGCGGTACCGCGTGTCGGCCATCCCGAGCGGCTCGAAGATGCGCACGCGGGCGGCCTCCTCGAGGGGCATCCCCGCGGCGCGCCGCGCGACCTCCCCGAGCAGGATGAACCCGACGTCGCTGTACGCGACCCCGGTGCCGGGGGCCGTGTCCAGCGGCGTCGCCGCGGCGCGCCGCACGATCGCGTCGTACCCGCGCGTCTCCAGGTAGAACGGCACCCACGCCGGCAGGCCGGACGTGTGCGCCAGCAGGTGCCGGATCGTCACCCCGGCGTGCGGCGACTCCGGGAGGTGCCGCGGCAGAGGATCGTCGAGGCCCAAGCGGCCCTGCGAGGCGGCCTGGAGGACGAGCGCGGTCGTCGCCACGACTTTGGTCAGCGAGGCGAGGTCGTAGATCGTCGTGATCCCCGCGGGCCGACTCACCGGTTTGTGCGCCGCCAGCCCCACCGCGCACCGGAGCGCCACCTCGCCGCGGTACAGCACGGCCAGCACCGCGCCGGGGTAGGCGCGGCCGACGCCCTGCTCGAGCAGCCGAAGCGCCGGGGCCAGGGGCCCGGAGGACGCGCTCACGGCCACGTCCACTTCCCGAGCACCAGCGGGCGGCGGGCCCCGGTGACGCGCGGGAAGTTGCCGGGCAGGCCCATCAGGCCCGCGTGGCCGAGCAGCGCGAACGCCAGCGCCTCCTTGGCGTCGGACGGCACGCCGAATTCGTCGATCGTCCGGACGCGGATCGGCGCAAGCGCCGCCTGGAGCCGGCGCATCAGCGTGGGGTTGTGCACGCCCCCGCCCGCCGCGACGAGGTCGTCGATCGCGTGCCGCGGCAGCACGAACCGGACGATGTTGCGGGCAACGGCGTCCGCGGCGAACGCGGTTGCGGTGGCGACGAGATCGTCCGGCGGCAGCCCGCGGCCCCGCGCGAGCAGCGCCTCGAGGAAGACGCGGCCGAACTGCTCGTGTCCGGCCGTCTTGGGCGGCGGGGCGTCGATGAACGGGTGGCGCAGGAGCTCCGAGAGGAGATCCTCGTGAACGGCGCCCCGCGCCGCCCGCGCCCCGTCCCGGTCGAAGGTCTCCGCGCCGCCGGAGTAGTGCCGCGCGAGCCCGTCGACGACCATGTTGGCCGGCCCGCAGTCGAACGCGTACACGTCCTCGCGCCGGCCCCCGGCGGGCAGGACGGTGATGTTCGAGATGCCGCCCAGGTTGAGCGCGATCCGACCCCGCGCGCCCGCGAGCAGCAAGTGGTCGGCGTAGGGCACCAGCGGCGCCGCCTGCCCGCCCGCCGCGATGTCGCCGGCGCGGAAGTCCGCGATGACCGGCCGGCCGGTGCGCTCTGCGATGACGGCCGGCTCGCCGAGCTGCAGCGTCGCCGGACGGCTCCACGGGTCTGCCGGATCGGGGGTGCCGATGTGGGCCACGGTCTGGCCGTGCGAGGCGATCAAATCGACCTGGTCCATCGGGATGCCGGCCTGGCGGGCGATCCCGGCGGCCGCATCGGCGAACAGCTCCCCGAGCAGATAGTGAACCTGCGCGATCTGCTGCGTCGTCGCGGGGCGGGTGAACAGGTCCATCACGCGGCGCCGGACCTCGGGCGGGTACGGCGCGGTGGCGTGGGCGACGAGGCGCACGCGGGGCGGGCTCCCGCTGCGGTCGGTGATCTCCACCAGCGCGGATGCGATCCCGTCCGCCGACGTGCCGGAGATCAGGCCGATGATTCGCTTGGTCGCCCGCGCCCGGAGCGCGGCGAGCTCGCCCCACCTCGACAGCCGCGGGGCCCGCGCGGGCGGCCGCGACGCGGCGGTCACGGTCCCGTATCCTCCAAGGCGCGCCGCACGATCCCGCCGGCCCGGGCCAGCCGGGCCTCGGCCGAGGCCGGATCCAGGTGGCGGGCGGCCATCACGATCGCGACCGGGACGCGTCCGCCCGCCCGCGCGAGCGCGTCCGCCGCGGTCGCGTCGTCCGTTCCGGCGGCGGCCGCGACGATGCGCACGGCGCGGCGCCGGAGCTTCGCGTTGGTCGCCTGGAGGTCGACCATCAGGTTGCCGTAGACCTTGCCGAGCTGCACCATCGCCAGCGTGCTCAGCATGTTGAGCACGAGCTTCTGCGCGGTGCCGGCCTTGAGCCGCGTGCTGCCCGCGATCACCTCGGGCCCGGTGACCGGCACGATCGCGAGCTCGCAGGCTGCCTCGAGCGACGACGAGGGCGCGCACGACACGGCGATCGTCGCCGCGCCACGCTCGCGGGCCCTGCGCACGGCGCCCAGCACGAACGGCGTCTCGCCGCTCGCCGCGATCCCGACGACGACGTCGCCGGGCCCGACCCGGCGCGCCTCCACCTCCCGGGCGCCGGCCGCCGCATCGTCCTCCGCGCCTTCGACGGCCTGCTGGAGCGCCCGCGCCCCTCCGGCGATCACCGCCTGGACCTGGCCGGGCGGCGTGCCGAAGGTGGGCGGGCACTCGGCGGCGTCGAGCGCTGCGAGCCGGCCGCTCGTCCCGGCGCCGACGTAGAGCAGCCGGCCGCCGCGCCGGAGGGCGGCGGCGATGCGCGTCACCGCCGCGGCGACCTCGGGCAGCACCGCGGCGACCGCCTCGGCCGCGACGCGGTCCTCCTCGTTCATCAGCCGCGCCTGCTCGAGCACGGGCAGGAGGTCCAGGTCGCGGGTGCGCGGGTTGATCGACTCGGTAAGCGGATCGTGTTTGTCCATACCGTTCCGCCTCGACGCGGCACGTGTGTGCCTACAGCCGGAGCCGCGGATCGAGGAGGTCCCGCAGCCCGTCCCCGAGGAGGTTGAACCCGAGGACGATCAGCGCGATCGCGGCGCCCGGGAAGACCGCCGTCCAGGGCGCCGTGACCATGAAGCGCCGGGACTCGGCGAGCATGTTGCCCCACGAGGGGGTCGGCGGCTGCGTCCCCAGGCCGAGGAAGCTGAGGGCCGACTCGGTCAGGATCGCGAGCGACAGGCTGAGGGAGGTCTGCACGATCAGCGGCGCGGCGATGTTCGGCAGGATATGGCGGGTCAGGATCCGGCGACCGCCCCCGCCCAGCGCCCGGGCGGCCTCGACGTACTCCAATCCCCGCACCTGGAGGACGCTGGCCCGGCCGACGCGGGCGAACTGCGGCGTGTAGACGAGGCCGATCGCGAGGACGATCGTGGCCGGCGCGGTCCCGGCTACCGCCATGATGGCGATCGCCAGCAAGACCGCGGGGAACGCGAAGATGACGTCCATCGCGCGCATCACGGCGTCGTCCAGCATCCCGCCGCAGTAGCCCGCGAGGATCCCGGCCGCGCCGCCGGCCCCCAGCGCGAGCGCGGTGGACGCGAACGACACCACCAGCGAGGTCCGCGATCCAAATACCAGCCGGCTCAGCACGTCGCGGCCGAACTGGTCGGTACCGAACGGATGACCCCCGCCGGGAGGGGCGAGCAGCGCCTGGGGCGCCATCCGCAACGGATCCGCCGGCGCGAGCACCGGTGCCAGGACGGCCGCCAGCACGTAGGCGGCCACGATCACGGCCCCGGCGAGCGCCACCGGCGCGCGGGCCACCCGCACGCCGAGCGTCACCGGCCGGGCCGCCCGCGCATGGCCGGGCAGACGGTCGGGGCGCTGGATCGCCGCGGCGTGGCGACCCGCCGTCACCCGTAGCGCACCCGCGGATCCACGAGCGCGTACAGCACGTCCACCGCGAGGTTCGCCAGCACGAACAGGCAGGCGATCACGAGCACCACGCCCTGCACGACGGGGTAGTCCCGCTGGGCGATCGCGTTGAGCGCGAACCGGCCCATCCCCGGGAGCGCGAACACCTCCTCGATCACGACCGTGCCGCCGAGGAGGTAGCCGGCCTGGAATCCCACGACCGTGATCACCGGGATCAGCGCGTTGCGCAGGGCGTGGCGGCCGATGACCAGGGGCTCCCGCAGGCCCTTGGAGCGCGCGGTGCGCACGTACTCCTGCCCGAGGACCTCGAGGAGCGAGGACCGGACGAACCGCATGATGATCGCGGCGAGGGCGACGCCCAGCGAGAGCGCCGGGAGCGCCATCACCGTAAGGTTCTCGACGGGGTTGCGCAGCAGCCCGACGTAGATCCCGATCGAGGCGACCGGCGTGACGTTGCTCAGCAGGAGCAGCAGCATCGCGGCGAGCCAGAAGTTGGGGACGCTGAGGCCCACCAGCCCCGCGATCCGGATCACCGCATCCGCGACGCTGCCCCGCCGCAGCGCCGCCACGATCCCCACGGGCAGCGCGATCGCGAGCGCGACCGCGAGCGCCAGCACGGTGATCTCCACGCTCACCGGCAGCCGCGCCAGGATGTCGGGGAGGATCGGGCGGCTCGTCCGCAGCGACACCCCGAAGTCGCCGCGCAGCACGCGGCCCAGCCAGTCCACGTACTGCAGCGGCAGCGGCTTCGCCAGGCCGAAGAGCCGGCGCAGCTCGTCCATCTGCGCGGGCGTCATCTCCACCTGGGTGCCGAGGAACAACTGGATCGCGTTGCCCGGCAGGAGGTGGATGAGCAGGAACACCACGATCGACACGCCCCACAGCACGGGCAGCAGCGTGGCGAGCCGCGAGACGAGGAACGCGGTCACGAGCCCGGCGGGGGCGGCGTCCGGCGCGCGCCCGCCGCCCCCGGGACGCCAGCGCGCTTCACCGCTGGATCGAGGTCTGCTCCAGGTACGTGAGTGCGCCCGTCGGGATGACGCGGAATCCCGTGACGTACCGCTGCAACACCTGCGTTTCCATCGGGGTATACAGGAACACCGCCGGCGCGGCCCGCACGAGCGCCTTCTCCAGCTCGTGGTAGATCGGCCGGCGCTCCGCGACGGTGAGGTGGACGCGGCCCCGGTCCAGCAGCCGGTCGATCGCCGGGTCCTTGAACAGGAAGTTGTTCACCGCCCCCGTGCTGTAGAACGTCCGGTACAGGAACCGGTCGGGGTCCGGGTCGCCGCCGCGCAGCTCCACCATCGTGTCGAAGTCCCGCTTCACCCAGCGGTTGATGTAGGTGCCCCACTCGATGTTCTCGATCGTCGGCCGCAGCCCGACCGCCTGGAGCTGGCTCTGGATCACCTGGGCGACCGCCAGGCCGCCCTCGTACGTCGGGGACGCGACGATCCGGAACGAAGCGCCGGCCGCCCCGGCCTCTTGGAGCATCTGCCGGGCCTTGGCTGGATCCGGGTGGTACTCCGGGAACTCGCTCGTCGGCAGGGCCCACACCTTGTCGGGCGCCGGGATCGGCCCGCTCACGACCCCCAGTCCGAACTCGGCCGCGTTGACGATCGCCTGGCGGTCGATGGCGTAGGCGATCGCATCCCGCACGCGCGCGTCGGTGAACGGCGGCCGGGTCGTGTTGAACGAGAAGATGCGGAGGTTGAGGCTGGGCGCCTGCGCCACTACCAGCGCCCGGTCGGCCAGCGCCTGCTTGACCACGCTGCCGTCGGAGATCGTCGCCATGTCGAGGCTGCGCGCGCGGACGCCGGCCAGCAGTGACGCCTGCTCCGGGATCACGCGGAAGACGACCTCGTCGACCTTGGGCAGGCCCCGCTTGAAGTAGCGTGGGTTGCGGGCGAGACGCATGAAGTTGTCGGGGACCCACTCGGCGAGCATGAACGGTCCGGTCCCGGCCTCTGTCTTCTGCAGGTCGCCTGACTTCAGCACGGCGGCCTTCTCGACGATCGCGGCGTTGCCGGAGGCGAGGCCGGAGAGCAGGGAGGCGAGCGGGTACTTGAGGTGCAGGCGCACCGTGTAGCGGTCCGTCGCCGTCACGCTGTCCACCGGTTCCAGGTACGAGCGGCCGGGGGAGGCGGTCTTGGGCTCCAGGATGCGCTGGATCGTGAACACCACGTCGTCCGAGGTCAGCTCCGCCCCATCGTGGAAGCGCACGCCCTTGCGCAGGTGGAAGACGTACGTGCGGGCGTCCGGGTTGTCCCACGACTCGGCGAGATCCCCGACGATGCGCAGGCCGGCGTCGTACGTGACGAGCTTGTTATACAGCAGATCGATGCGGCGGAACGAGGAGAAGGCGGTGACCTTGTTGGGATCCAGCCCCACGACCTCCTGATCGACGCCGATCGTGAGGGTCGTGCGGGCCGCCGCCGCCTCCGTTCGGCTCGCCGCGGGAAGGCCGGTCGCAAGCGGCACGGCCGCGAGCACAACCAGACACAGGAGCACCCGTCGTCGCAGCACTGTCCACCTCCTCATGGACGCCCGGGCTGGATCGGGCCCAGGGTCTTCCGGTACAGGACCTCGGTGATCCCCGGCTGGATGTAGTCGGCGATCTCGCCGATCCGGCGGTAGCCGCGGCGCTCGTAGAACCGCTGCGCGCGCGTGTTCGTCGCCGTGACCAGCAGAAACACGTTGGGGCCGGCGCGGAAGATCTCGTCCTCCGCGGCGTCCATCAGCAGCGTGCCGACCCCACGGCCCTGCGCCTCCGGCGCCACGCCGAGCGCCCACACGTACCCGCTGTGGCCGAAGGTCCCCCGCAGCAGGTACTCGACGAACCCGATCACGCTCCCGTCCTCCTCGGCCACCTGCACGTGGGACAGCCCGCCGAGGGCTCCGGTGAAGACGCGGCGCGCGGCCTCCGGCGTGATCCGGTACTGCGCCCAGAGCGGGATCCGCTGCATCAGCGCGGCGCACGCGTCCACGTCGCCCTCCACGAGCGGACGGATCGTCATGGCAGCACCATTTCTCCGGCGCCTCGTTGCTCGCCTGCCGCGTCCCTGCGATCGCCCTGCCGCGCGGGCAAGCGGCGGCCACACCGACCGCGACGCGGGGAAGCAGCCACACGGGCATCGCGCCGTGGGCACACGGCGGTGGAGCCGACGTGCCCTGGTGCGGTCCGCTGGGGGCCCGGGCCGGTGAACCCATTGAACGAATACGCAGGAGGCGGGCGCGACGGACCGGAACCACAAGCTCTATCTCGTCGTCGACATGCGAGATTCCTCATGCCCCAGGGCACCCTCGTCCTCGCTGCGGGAACCGTGCTCGCTGCCGACCGCGATCTGCGGCCCGGGTACGTCGCCGTGGAGAACGGCCGCATCAGCCGCGTCGCCGGCGGCCCGCCGCCCGGGGATGCGCTCTCGTTTCCGGACGGGACCGTCATCCCGGGTCTGATCGACCTCCAGGTGAACGGCGGTGCCGGCGTCGACTGCCTGCGGTGCGGGCCGGAGGCATACCAGGTGCTGGGGCGGTACCTGGCCGCGACCGGCGTGACCGGCTACCTGCCCACGATCGTCAGCGCGCCGCTCGAGGAGATGCGGCGCGCGGCCGAGAGCGCCGCGGCGGCGATGGGCCGACACGACGCGGGGCCGGCGATCCTCGGCGTGCACATGGAGGGGCCGTACCTCAACCCGCTGCGCCGCGGCGCGCACCGCGCCCAGGACCTCCGTCATCCCTCCGTCGCGGAGGTCGCCGAGACGCTGCGCCGGGCCGGCGGCGCGCTGCGGATGGTGACGCTCGCGCCGGAGCTCGAAGGCGCGGAGGCCGTCGTCCGGCACCTCGCCTCCGCGGGCGTGGTCGTGGCGATCGGCCACACCGACGGGGGCTTCGAGGAGATCCGGGCGGCCGCGCGCTGGGGGGCGCGGATGGTGACCCACGTCTTCAACGCGATGCGCGGCATCCACCATCGGGAGCCGGGCGCCGCCGGGGCCGCCCTCCTCACCCCGGCGCTCACCCTCGGCGTGATCGCCGACCTGGTGCACATCCACCCGGCCGTGCTCGCTCTGATCGCCCGCGTGGCCGGACCCGCCCGGATCGCGCTCGTCACGGACGCGATCGCCGCGGCGGGGATGGGGCGCGGCCAGTTCACCCTGGGCCCGCAGGCCGTCGAGGTGAGGGACGGCGCGCCGCGCCTCCCCGACGGCAGCCTCGCGGGCAGCGTCCTCCAGATGTTCCGCGCGGTCCGCAACTTCGCGGACGCGGCCGGCGTGACGCTGCGGGATGCGGTCCAGGCGGCGAGCCTCGTTCCCGCGCGGGTGCTCGGGCTCCCCCGGAAGGGGCGGATCGCGCGCGGATGCGACGCCGACCTGGCGGTCCTGGACCGCGAGGGCGGCATCGCCCTGACGATCGTGGGAGGGCGGATCGTGTTCCGGCGAGGCGAGCCCACGATGCCGCGGAGGAGGCCGGACCCGTGACGATCCTGCTGGATGAGGCCGTGCCCCGCACGCTGGAGCGGCTGGTGCGGCGGCTGCCGGACGAGGCGCCCCGGGGCGCCCGCGTGGAGGCCTGGGTGTTCGAGGACGCGGCGCACCGCCGGGCCGCCGAGCGCGCGCTCGCGGGCCGCGGGATCGTCGCGACACTGCGCAGCGCCTACAAGCCGCTCGTGCACTTCTTCCTCGAGGAGGTCCCCCTCCCGTCGCTCCGTCGGGTCGGTGTATGGTACCCCGTGCACGAGCACGCCGATCCGGCGCGGTTCCTGCTCGAGGCGTACCCCCTGGCCGCCCTCCTCCGCGGCGTCGAGGCGCGCTTTGTCCCCGGAGATGCGGGCCTGCACTACCGCGTCGAGCTCGAGCACCGGAACGGGGCGACGGAGACCCACCGCGTGTTCGCTCCGAACCGGCCGAGAGAGGACCACACGGGCGAGGCGGTCCTGGCGCCGACGGGCTGGCTCCGGATCCACGGCCCGCGGGCGGTGGACGAGGCGATCGAGACGGAGTACGAGGCGATCTTCCGCCGCGTCCTGGAGGTCGTCCGGGGCCACCCGTGGGGGACGCCGGAGCCGTACTTCGAGCGCCTCGTGGTGCGCGCGGAGATCCCGGGCGCGGACGAGCGGCTGGGTTACGGTCACGAGTGTCTCAGCCTCGCCGAAGCGCTTCACGAGGACCTGTACTTTTCGCTGCTCGAGGCCTTCACCCAGCGGGGGGGCCGGGCCCTCGACGACCGGACCGCGCGGCCCGGGCAGATCGTCCCCGAGGTCCGGTACGCGGAGGCGAGCCCGCGGGTCACGGTGGCGCTCGAGGCGTCCGAGAACGGCGAGCCGGCCCGGCCCTGGTGCGCGCTGGAGACCGCCGACCGCCCGCTGAGCCTCGCGCAGGTCTCGGCCGAGCTCCGCGCCCTGGGCGGCCGGGTGCTGCGCGCGTGGTCGCGGCAAGGTCGCGTCGTGGCCGGGGTCTACCGCCCGGGCGCGCGGCCCGCGATCCTCATCACCGCGGGCCAGCACGGCAACGAGCCCTCCGGCGTCGTCGGTGCGCTTCGGGCCGCGCGGCGGTTGGCCGCGCGGCCCGACGCGCACTTCGCCGTGATCCCGGTCGAGAACCCGGACGGGTACGCGCTCCACGCCCGGCTCTCCCTCGCGCACCCGTGCCACATGCACCACGCGGGCCGCTATACCGCGTTCGGCGACGACGTGGGCGCGCGCGACCGCGAGCCGTGGTTCGAGACGGCCGCGCGCGTGGAGGCGCGGCGCCTGTCCGGGGCCACGCTCCACCTCAACCTCCACGGGTACCCGGCGCACGAGTGGACGAGGCCTCTCACGGGGTACCTGCCACGCGGGTTCCCGCTGTGGGCGATCCCCAAGGGCTTCTTCTTGATCGTGCGCCACCACGCCGCGTGGGCGGAGCGCGCCGCGGCGTTCCTCGCGCAGCTGACCGAGCGGCTGGGGCGCCTTCCCGACCTCGTGCGCTTCAACCGGGCGCAGCTCGAGACGTACCGGGCTCACGCCGGCGCGCTCGCGTTCCCCGTGTATCATGACGTGCCGTGCCAGATGATCGCCGACGACCGGATGCCGGTTCCGCTCACCGTGATCACGGAGTTCCCCGACGAGACGGTCTACGGCGAGCTGTTCGTGCTCGCGCACACGGTGCAGATGCACGCGGCGCTCGCCGCGGAGGACCTCCACGCGGCGCTGGCGCGCTCGGCGTAGGATCGCGCGGCCGGCGCATCCCGCGGCCCCGCGGCGTCCCCAGCCGCGGAGGGAAGGGGCCGGCGCGATCTACGTCAAATGACCGCCCGGGAACGGCGGCGGTGCTCCATCGCCGGCCGCCCCGCACGCCAGGCGGCGGAGGGACGTATGAGGTGTGGCCATGCGCGCACGGTCCGGCGCCTGCTCGCGCCGGCGCTGGTGGTCGTTCTCGGCGGTCTCGCCGCATCGGTGCCCGTCGGCGCGCAGTCGCCGGCCCAGAGCCGCGGGCGCTCCCTCGTCATCGTCCAGGCGCAGGACCCGCAGCGGTGGGATCCGATCGCGACGTTTCTCCTCTCCTGGGGCATGGTGGGGTGCAACCTCTTCGACGGCCTCGTCGACCGCGGGCCGGATCTCGTCCTCCGCCCCGGGCTCGCGACCGGCTGGTCGTGGATCAGCAAGAATACCCTCCGGTTCACCCTGCGTCGCGGCGTGACGTTCCACGACGGCGAGCCGTTCGACGCCCAGGCGGTGAAGTTCACGTTCGACCGGCTGCTCGGTCCGGAGGGCGCCAAAGGCCCCCAGCAGGGCAACTACACGTCGATCGACCACGTGCAGGTCGTGGACCGGTACACCGTCGACTTCGTGATGAAGACCCAGGACCCCGTGATCATCACGAAGCTGGCGGGCTACGGCGCGATGATCGTGCCCCCGAAGTACATTCAGGAGCGGGGCAGCGAGTACTTCAGCAGCCATCCGGTTGGGACCGGCCCCTTCCGGTTCGTGGAGTACCGCAAGGACGACCACCTGACGCTGGCCGCCAACACCCGCTACTGGAACGGCGCGCCGCGCGTCTCTGCCGTGACGTACCGGTTCGTGCCTGAGGCGGCGACGCGGGTCGCCGAGCTCCAGGCCGGGCGGGCCGACATCGCGCAGGGCGTGCCCGTGAGCCAGGCCGGCGTCGTGAAGGGCGATCCCAGCCTGGTGCTGATGCCGGTCGGGAGCCCGACCGTCATCGAGATCCGGTTCGACCCCTCGAAGCCGCCGGCCGGCGACATCCGCTTCCGCAAGGCGATCACCGCGGCGATCGACGTGCAGACGATCATCCAGACCATCCTGCAGGGGTACGGGCACCGCGTCTCGACGTTTCAGAGCCCGCTGTCCTTCGGGAACGACCCGGCGCTCGCGCCGTACCCGTTCGACCCGCAGCGGGCGAAGCAGCTCCTGGCGGAGGCCGGCGTCAAGCCCGGCACGGACGTCACGCTCAGCTTCCCGAGCAACAACGCCGACTTCCGCGAGGCCGCGCAGGCGATGGTGAGCGAGCTCGCGTCGGTCGGCCTCAAGCTCAGCCTCCAGCCGATCGAGCAGGTGACCTACTTCAGCGACACCATCCCGCACGCGAAGACCGGGCAGATGTACGAGTTCGGGTGGGGCGGGTGGACGCTCGATTTCGACAACACCGCCTACCTCCTGTACCACAAGGGCGAGTACTGGAACCCGGTCTTCAGCGACGCGGACGTCGAGAAGTACCTGGAGCAGGAGCGCTCCACGAACGATCAGAAGGCGCGGCTGCAGGCGTTCCGCGCGCTGGACCGGCGGCTGTACGACCTCGCCATCGACTTCCCGCTCTGGCAGCAGGTCAACCTCTGGGGCGTGAACAAGCGGGTGCGGGGGTTTGTGGCGCCGCCGGACGACCGCGTCCGGCTGCTCTCCGTGAGCGTCCAGTAGGGCCCCGCGTGGTCCGGTACATCGCCGCCAGGACGGCGGGCGCGGCCATCGTCCTGGCGGCGATCACGCTGTTCGTGGCATTTGCCATTCGGCTCACGGGCGACCCCGCGGTCGCGTTGTTCGAGGGGGCGGGGGCGCCGAGCCGGCAGGACATCGAGCGCATCCAGCACGCCTTCGGCACCGACCGTCCGTTCGTCGTGCAGTACGCCGCCTTTCTGGCGCACGGGGTGCGCGGAGACCTGGGGACGTCGTTTCGCAGCGGCCAGCCGGTCACGGCGATGATCGCCGACCGCGCGGGCGCCACGCTCCTGCTGGCGGTCGGCGGCATGGCGGTGGCGCTCGCCATCGCGTTCCCGCTCGGCGTGTACGCGGCGACGCACCGGGACGCCCTCACCGACTTCCTCATCCGGGTCGCGAGCCTCCTGGGCCTCTCGTTCCCGAACTTCTGGCTGGGGATCATGCTGATCCTCGCATTGGCGGTGCGCCTCCGCTGGCTCCCGCCCTCCGGCGATGCCGGCCCGGCGTCGCTCGTGCTGCCCAGCACGACGCTCGGGATCATCCTCGCGAGCACGCTGGTGCGGCTGGTGCGGGCCACGCTCCTCGACACGCTGGGGCAGCCCTACGTCCGCACCGCGCGGGCAAAGGGCCTGCGCGAGCTTCGCGTGGTGGTGCGGCACGGGCTGCGCAACGCGCTGTTGCCGGTCGTGACCTTCATCGGGCTGCAGTTCGGCGGCCTGCTCGGCGGGGTCGTCGTGCTCGAGAACGTGTTCGCGTGGCCCGGCCTCGGCCAGCTCGCGCTGCAGGCGGTGAGCTACCGCGACTATCCCGTGGTGCAGGGCGTGGTCGTCGTCCTCGCGGTGGGCGTCGTGCTCGTCAACCTGCTCGTCGACCTGAGCTACGGCCTGCTGAACCCGCGGGTCCGGGTCGGGCCGTGACGCGGGCCGCCGAGGCGCGGCCCGCGCTGTCCGCGTTGCCGGCGCCGGGGCGCCGCCGGACGGCGCCGCCCGGCCTGCGCCTCACGCTCGCCCTGGGGCTGGTCCTCGTCGGCGCGTCGTTCGCGGCCGCGGTCGCGGCGCCGCTGCTCGCCCCGCGCGACCCCGAGGCGGCCGACCTGCGTGCGCGGCTGACGCCCCCCGCGTGGGCGCGGCCGGGGTCGCCGTATCTCGTGGGGACCGACGCGATCGGCCGCGACATCCTGAGCCGGATCATCTACGGGGCTCGCGTCTCGCTCGAGGTGGGTCTCGTCTCGGTGGCGGTGAGCGGCGTGAGCGGCACCGCGCTCGGCCTCGTCGCCGGATACTACGGGGGGTGGTGGGACGAGGTGGCGATGCGGCTCGCCGACCTCCAGCTCAGCTTCCCGTTCATCCTCTTTGCGATCGTCGTGATCGCGGTCCTCGGCCCGGGCCTCTCACGGATCATCCTCGTGCTCGCCGTGACGCAGTGGGCGTCCTACGCGCGGCTGGTCCGCAGCGAGACGCTCGTGGTGCGCGAGGCCGACTACATCCAGGCCGCACGCGCGCTCGGCGTCTCGGATGGGCGGATCCTCTGGCGGCACGTCCTCCCCAACGCCGTGAGCGCGGTCTCGGTGCTCGCCACGTTGAGCGTCGCCAACAACATCCTGCTCGAGGCCGCGCTCACGTTCCTGGGGCTCGGTGTCGACCCCTCGGTGCCGTCGTGGGGCGGGATGCTGGCGGACAGCCGCAACTACATCCAGACGGCCTGGTGGGACTCGACGTTCCCGGGGCTGGCGATCATGCTCACCGTGATGGGCTTCAACCTCGTCGGGGACTGGCTGCGTGACCGGTTCAGCCCTCGGCTCCAGGGGTGACCCGGGCGTCCGGGACGGCCAGAACCCGAACATTCCGGCCCCTTGCCTTGACAACGTTGGCCATTTCTGCTACGACAGGACCGACGTCCGAAACCGCATAGCCTGCTCGCGGCCGGGCCCGCCGCCCGGCTGGGAGGGAGTGCGCCTAGGGTTCCGCGGCGTCCACAAGACGCCGGTCAGGACCAAGCGGCGCAGGCAGCCGACCGGGCGCCACACCGTCGGGACAAAAGCCCGAGGGAGAGGTTCCTCTCGACACAGGGATCGCTCCCTCGGGCCTTTTCACACGTGGGAGGACCGATCGGGGATGACGGGACTCTGCGATCCGCGGTTCGATCACGACGCCTGCGGGGTCGGGTTCGTGGCGACGACCGGCGGCCGGAGCCACGCGATCCTGGAGCTGGCGCTCGCCGCGGTCGCCCGCCTCACGCACCGCGGGGCGGTGTCGGCCGACGGCAAGAGCGGCGACGGCGCGGGCGTGCTCACGCAGGTGCCGCACCGGCTGCTCGTCCCGGACCTCTACCGGCTCGGCGTGCGGGTGGCGAGGCATGCCGACCTCGGCGTGGGCATGGTCTTCCTGCCCCGCGAGGAGCGGGCACAGGCCCGGGCCCGGGCGATCATCGAGGACGCGATCCTGAGAGAGGGGCTCGTGCTGTTCGGCTGGCGGCGGGTGCCGGTCGCGGTCTCGGCGCTCGGCCAGGACGCCGCGCGCACCCGCCCCGAGATCGAGCAGGTGCTCATCGGCCGGCCGGAGCGCCTGGGCGGCGACGAGTTCGAGCGCGCGCTGTACCTCGCGCGCAAGGTCATCGAGCGGCGGCTGGGCGAGGCGGGGGTCGCCGACTGCTACCTCCCCTCGTGCTCACACCAGACCGTCGTCTACAAGGGCATGTTCACCGCGCCGCAACTCCCGCGGTTCTACGTGGACCTGCGGGATCCGCGGTTCGACACGGCGCTCGCCGTGTTCCACCAGCGGTACAGCACCAACACCTTCCCGAGCTGGCCGCTCGCGCAGCCGTTCAGGTTGCTCGCCCACAACGGCGAGATCAACACGCTGTGGGGCAACGCCAACTGGATGCGGGCGCGGGAGCCCCACCTGCGCTCCTCCCTCTGGCGGGAGCGGATCCGGGACCTCCTGCCGGTGATCCAGCCGGGGGGGAGCGATAGCGCGATGCTCGACAACGTCGCCGAGCTCCTCGTCCGCTCCGGCCGTCCCCTCCTGCACGCGCTGATGATGCTCGTGCCGGAGGCGTGGGAGGGCCAGCCCGAGATGCCGGACGACCTGCGGGCGTTCTACGCGTTCCACGCGGGGATGAGCGAGCCGTGGGACGGGCCGGCGGCGCTCGCGTTCTCCGATGGCCGGTGGGCCGCGGCGATGCTGGACCGCAACGGGCTCCGGCCCGCGCGCTACGCGATCACCGAGGACGGCCTCGTCGTCGTGGCCAGCGAGGTCGGCGTGCTGGACCTGGACCCGGCGCGGATCGTCGAGAAAGGGCGCCTGGGGCCCGGTCGCATGATCGCCGTGGACACCGCCTCCGGCCGCATCCTGACCGACGCGGCGATCAAGCGGGAGGCCGCCTCCCGCCGGCCCTACGGGGCGTGGCTGCAGGCGGCGCGCGTGCGCCTGACGGCCGGCCGGGAGGTCGCCGCCGCGTCCTCGCCTCCTCCGCCCGCCTCCGCTGCGGACCGGCCCGATGCCCCGCTCGTGCGCCGGCTCGCCGCGTTCGGCTACTCGCAGGAGGAGATCCACCGCGTCCTCGCGCCGATGTTCACCGAGGCCAAGGAGCCCGTTGGCTCGATGGGCGACGATACGCCGCTCGCGGTGCTCTCGTCCCGGCCGCGGCTCGCGTACGGCTACGTGAAGCAGCGGTTTGCCCAGGTGACGAACCCGCCGATCGACCCGCTGCGCGAGCGGCTCGTGATGTCGCTCCACACGCTGCTCGGCGCCCGCGGGAGCTTCCTCGAGGAGACGCCGGAGCACGCGCGCCTCGTCGAGCTCGCGACGCCGCTGCTCGGCGCCGCGGACCTCGCCGCGCTCACCGCCCTCGGGGACGGCGCATTCCGGGCGCGGACCCTGCGCGCGCTCTTCCCGGTCGCGCAGGGCGCCGAGGGGCTGGAGCGCGCGCTCGTGCAGCTCTGCGACGAGGCGGCGTATCAGGTGGAGGAGGGGACGGCGCTCCTCGTCCTCTCCGACCGCGACGTGGACGCCGCGTACGCGCCGATCCCGATGCTCCTGGCCGTCGGCGCCGTGCACCAGTCGCTGATCCGCCGGGGGCTGCGGATGCGCGTCAGCCTCGTGGCCGACACAGGTGAGGCCCGGGACGTCCACCACATCGCGGCGCTCATCGGCTACGGCGCGAGCGCGGTCTGCCCGTACCTCGCCTTCGACCTGATCGACGCCGAATCCCGCCGGACCGGCGCCGACCCCGCGGCGGCCGCCGCGAACTACCGGTCGGCGATCGAGGCGGGCCTGCTCAAGGTCATGTCCAAGATGGGCATCTCCACGATCTCGAGCTACCACGGCGCGCAGATCTTCGAGGCGGTCGGCCTGGACCACGCGCTCGTGGAGTGGGCGCTCACCGGCACGCCGTCGCGGCTCGGCGGCATCGGGCTCGCGGAGCTGGCGGAGGACACGCTCGCGAGGCACCGCGAGGCGTTCCGCCGGGACCGGCCGCCGGCGCTGGGCGATCCGGGGCTGTTCCGGTTCCGCAAGGACGGCGAGTACCACGCGTTCCACCCCGCCGTGCTGCGGACGCTCCACAGGCTGGCCGCGAGCGCCGGCCGGGACGACTACGTGGCGTACGCGCGGGAGGTGCTGCACCGTCCGCCGACGGCGCTTCGCGACCTCCTCGAGTTTCGGGAGCGGCCGCCGGTCCCGCTGGAGGATGTGGAGCCGGCCGAGGCGATCGTCCGGCGGTTCGTCGTCTCCTCGATGTCTCACGGCTCGCTCAGCCGGGAGGCGCACGAGACGCTCGCGATCGCGATGAACCGCCTCGGGGCCCGTGCGAGCAGCGGCGAGGGCGGCGAGGCCCCGGCGCGCTACGCGCCGCGGCCGGACGGCGAGTCCGCCAACTGCGCCGTCAAGCAGGTCGCCTCGGGCCGGTTCGGGGTCACGACCGCGTACCTGGGCGCCGCGCAGGAGCTGGAGATCAAGATGGCCCAGGGCAGCAAGCCCGGGGAGGGCGGCCAGATCCCGGGGACCAAGGTGACGGAGGAGATCGCGCGGATCCGCCGCGCGCAGCCCGGGATCACCCTGATCTCGCCGCCGCCCCACCACGATATCTACAGCATCGAGGACCTGGCGCAGCTCATCTACGATCTGAAGCAGGGGAACCCGCGCGCCCGGGTCTCGGTGAAGCTGGTGAGCGAGGCCGGGGTGGGCACGATCGCCGCGGGGGTCGCGAAGGCGTACGCCGACACGGTGCACATCGCCGGGTGCGACGGGGGGACCGGCGCATCCCCCCTCGACTCGATCAAGAACGCCGGCGTCCCCTGGGAGATCGGCCTGGCGGAGACCCAGCAGACGCTCGTCCACAACAACCTGCGCGGGCGGGTCAGGCTGCGGGTGGACGGCGGGCTGAAGACGGCGCGGGACGTCGTGATCGCCGCGATGCTGGGGGCCGAGGAGTTCGGGTTCGGCAGCGCCGCCCTGGTGGCGCTGGGGTGTGTGATGGCGCGGCAGTGCCACCTCAATACCTGTCCGGTCGGGATCGCGACCCAACGGGAGGATCTGCGGGCCAAGTTCCCGGGCACCCCCGAGCGGGTGGTCCACTTCTTCCTGGCCATCGCCGACGACGTGCGGCGCCTCCTCGCGTCGCTGGGCTTCCGGTCGCTCGATGAGATCGTGGGGAGGGTGGACCTCCTGCGCGTCCGGGCGGCGATCCCCGGGAGCCGCGCGCGGCGCCTGGTGCTCGACCCCCTGCTCGCGGACCCGGATCCGAGCGGCACGCGCGCCCGCCGCCACGAGCAGGAGCGGAACGATCGCCCCGGCGCGCCGTTCGACGACCGGATCCTCGTCGAGGTCGGGGCGGCGATCGTGGCGGGCCGGCCGGTGGACCGCGCGTTTGCGATTCAGAACGTCGACCGGACCGCGGGCGCGCGCGTCGCCGCGGCGATCGCGCGCCGCTACGGAGACCGCGGGCTGCCCGAGGGGACGGTGACGCTTCGCTTCACGGGCAGCGCCGGCCAGTCGTTCGGCGCGTGGTGCGTCGGCGGCCTGCGGCTCATCCTGTGCGGGGAGGCCAACGACTACGTCGGCAAGGGCATGGCCGGCGGGGAGATCGCCATCCGTCCCCCCGACGCGCTGCTCGCCGCCTCCCACCGGCACGTGATCGTGGGGAACACGGTCCTCTACGGCGCCACCGGCGGGCGGCTCTTTGCCGCCGGCCGGGCGGGGGAGCGCTTCGCCGTCCGCAACAGCGGCGCCGTGGCCGTGGTCGAGGGCGTGGGCGACCATGGGTGCGAGTACATGACCGGCGGCATCGTCGTGGTGCTGGGCGAGACCGGCCGCAACTTCGGCGCGGGGATGACCGGCGGCACCGCGTACGTCCTGGACGAGCAGGGCGCGCTGGAACGGCGGTACAACCCCGCGCTCGTCGGCCTCGCGCCGGTCATGGACCCGGAGGATATCGCGCAGCTGCGCGAGCTGATCGGCGCCCATTGTGCCGCGACCGGCAGCCGGCGGGCGCGGGAGATCCTCCACGAGTGGGGCCGGTGGCTCCCGCTGTTCCGGAAGGTGGCGCCCCGCGCCCTCCCGCACCGCAGCGGGACGCTCTCCGCGCAGGCGCCCTCCGCCCGGCCGCACCGGTCCTAGTGCAGCTGTGCAGAAGTTCCACGGCAAGCTGCGGCGGGGTGTGGGGGCTCGCCTTCGCGTGCCGTCGAGGGAGGGATTCCCGCCCCGACGAATCGCGGAAGGACGGCGATTCGTCGGGGGCCCGGGGGGCGCTCGGGCGAGCCCTCGTACCCCCCTCACCTGCCTCCGAACTACCGCAACGACGCACTCGTGCCGCGCTGCGCGATGCCCACGAGGGCGCGCGGGGACCCCCGCGGCCGATCCGTCTCGCTGCGGGCCTCGTCAGGCTTCGGAGAGCGTGCACGGGCACCGCCGCCCGCGCCGGGCCGGGGAGGGCGTCCGCCTCGCGGCCGGCGTCCCGCGGGCGCCGGCGCTATCCCTTCACCGCCCCCACGAGCAGGCCGCGGGCCATGTAGCGCTCCAGCGCGACCGCCATCGCGATCACCGGCACGATCATGATCAAGATCAGCACGGACATGTACCACCACTGCGGCCCGCGCGTCGCGTTCTGCGCCGCGATCGTGAGCGGCAGGGTCTGGGCTCGCGCGCTCGTGAGGAACAGCGCGAAGAGGTACTCGTTCCAGGCGAACACGAGCACGAACAAGAACGTGGCGACCAGGCCCGGCGCCGACGGCGGCAGGACGATCGACCAGAAGATCCGGTACCGCGACGCGCCATCGACGGCCGCGCACTCCTCCAGCTCGACCGGCAGGCTGCGGAAGTAGTCGCGCATGAGCCACACCACGATCGGCAGGTTGCTCGCCACGTACGTGATGACGAGCGCGGTGCGGGTGTCGAGCAGGTGCAGCCGCTGGAACAGGACGTACACCGGGATCACGACAGCGACGGGCGGCAGGATCCGCTGGGAGATCATCCAGAAAGCGATGTCCTCGTTACTCGCCGCCCGGCGGAAACGCGCGCGCGCAGCGCGCCACGCCCCCGCGCCCAGCGCCGCCGCGCCCAGCGCCGCGGCCGGCCACGGGACGTTGAGGCTGAGCGCGACGACCGCCACAGCGAGCGACCCCGCGAAGAGCAGGATCGCGCCGACCCTCGGCCGGTAGGGGAAGCGCGCCAGGCCGTAGGCGGCGGCGGATCCGGCCACCAGCGCGATCACGGAGCTCACCGTCGCCACGATGACCGTGTTCGCGTAGGGGCGGAGCGTGTCGTTGCGCAGGTCGACGAAGATGTAGCGCCAGGCGCTGAGCGTCGGCCGGAAGTCGACGAACGGCACGTAGAGCGGCCCGCTGAAGACGTCGATCGGGTTCTTGAGCGAGGTGACGGCGAGCCAGTACAGGGGAAACAGCACCACGAACGTCCACGTCCCGAGCGCCAGATAAGTCGCGACGCGCGCCGCGGCGGGGATCGGGCGAGGACGGGCGTGCCGGCGCGTCATCCCGGCGTCACGCCGCCCCCACGGCGCGGCGGTGGACCAGGTGAACGTACGATACCGCGGCCACGGTCACGATCAGCAGCAGCAGGTAGGCGATCGCGGCCGAGCCGCCGATGTCGAGCGCCCGCCAGATCACGTACGCGTGCAGGGTCAGCGACTCGGTCGCGGTGCCCGGGCCGCCGCTCGTGAGGACGTTGGGCAGGTCCACGATCTTGAACGCCTCGATCATGCGGATCAGCACGAGCGTGCTGCTGACCGGGAGGATCGCCGGGAACGTGATGTGCCGGAAGACCTGCCACGCGCTCGCGCCGTCCGCGACGGCCGCCTCCACCGGCTCCGTGGACTGGGACTCCAGCGCCGCAAGCAGCACGATGAACATGAACGGCGTCCACTGCCAGATGTCCCCCACGAGCACCGCCGCGCGGGCGCCCCACGGGTCGTTGACCCAGGAGAAGTTGACCAGGCCGAGCGCCTTCCAGAGCGGGTAGAACGGCCCCTTGCTCGTGTCGGTCAGCATCCGGAAGAGGTACGCCACCCCGACCGGCGTGATCATCATCGGCAGCAGGAACACGACGCGGAAGAAGCGGCGGCCCGGGATGCGCTGCGCGCACAGGAGGGCGAGGCCGAGGCCGAGCACGTACTCCGCGCCGACGCCGACCGCGACGTAGATCAGCGTGACGACGAGGGACCCCGGGCGGCCGTGGGGCGCGAGCGTGCGCACCGCGAGCCAGACGCCGGCGGCGGAGACCGCGGCCAGGGCGGCGCGCGCCAGCAGGCCGCGGCCGGAGACGGTCCGCGCGCTGCGGGCGAGCCACCACCCGAGCCCCGCCGCGGCGAGGCCCCACGCCGCCCAGCCCGCCGGGGACGGCCCGGCGAGGACGCCCACGAACTCCTCCCGGTCGACCCCTACGATGAGCTTGGCGTAGTTGTCGAGCCCGACGAACGCGAGCCGGAACCCCCCGGGGGCGAACTCGAGCCGCACGAGCGAGAAGTACAGGGACAGCACCAGCGGGAACAGCGAGAAGAGGAGCACGATCGCGGCGCCGGGCGCGAGGAAGATCCACGGGGACGCGCGCTCCAGCCAGGCGCCGAGCCACCCGGGCGCTGCGTCCCGGACGCGGACCCGGCCCGCGCCGAGCACGAGCGGGCCGGGTCCGCGTCGGTCGGCCACGGCGGGCGGCCGTTACCGGGTGATGCTCAGGCTGGCCCGGTACGCGCCGAGCATCTTGGCCCGGCCGAGCTCGTCCGTCTTCTTGTTCCAACCGTCCTCGATCTGCTTCATCGTCTGGGCCGCGGTGAGCTGGCCCGCCAGGAACTCCGCGAGCGCGGTGTCGAGCACGACGCCCTCGTAGTACGCGTTCTGCGGGATCCGCAGGTCCAGCACCATGTTCGGGCTCTGGAGGCTCTGCCGGATCGCGCCGATGTAGCTCTCCGCCATCGGCCGGGTCATCCCCGATTTGACCCACAGGTCGAGCCCGAAGTGCGACCGGCGGTACGGGTTGAAGCCGGTGATCCCGAGCGTCACGTCCACGCGGGACCGCGGCGGCGCGCTCACGTACGCGCAGAACGCGAACGCCGCGTCCTTGACCTGCGGCCGGGCGGCCTTGTTGATCGCGCAGGACCAGCCCCCGAACGCCGCGAACGGCGCGTGGTTCACGCCGCCGATCGCGTACGGGCAGGTCTGCGTCGTGCACGGCACGAGCTTCCCGGTGTCGCGGTCGAGGACCATGCGGGATCCGGGCGTGATGACCGAGCCGACCTTGCCGTTCACCTTGGAGGTCTTGGGGTCCGTGGCCAGCGTGCCGATGTCGCCCCAGTCCACGGAGAGCGCGCAGCGGCCGGAGGTGAACAGCCCCCGCGTGTCCCCGACGTCCATGTTGAGCTGCTCCGGCGGCCCGTCCTTGAGCATCGCGTGGTAGACGTCGAGCGCGGCGGCCACGGCCTGGTTGTCCATCAGCGGGCGCATCGTCCGCGGGTCGAAGAACGCGCCCTGGGAGGTGCCCTTGCTCTGCAGGTAGGGGGCCACGACCGAGAGGAACATCCAGTACGACTGCGCGCTGCGCTTCATCGCGACGCACGACCCGTAGTCCGGCTTGCCGTCGCCGTTGAGGTCGCGCCCGTTGTAGCGCTGGGCGATCGCGAGGTAGTCCGCCCACGTGGCCGGCGGCTTGAGGCCGTCCCGGGCCAGCAGGTCGCTGCGGTAGTACACCATCTGCACGTCGCCGTCGAGCGGGATCGTGTAGACGCGGCCGTTGTAGGTCGCGCTAAAGTTGCGGAAGTACGGCAGGATGTCGTCCCACTGCAGCGTGGGATCGGCTCTGACCCGCCCCGTCAGGTCCTCCAGGTACCCGGCCGAGACGTAGTCGCCCATCCACTGCGGGTCGAACACGATCGCGTCGTAGCTGTTGGTGCGGGTCGCGAAGTCGGTCAGGATCTTCTGGTAGAGGTCGCTGAACGGCACGGTGATGACGTTGATCCGGGCGCCGGTCATCTTCTGGAACTCGGGGCCGTGCCGCTGCAGCGGCTCGGCGATCTGCGGGCCGGTGAAGGTGACGATGTTCACGGTCACGCCGGCAAACGAGCGCGGCGCGGCGCCGGGAGCCGGGGATGGCGGCACGACGGCCGCCGCCAGGACGAGGGATGCGAGCACGGCCAGAACGCGTACCGCTGTCACACGCGACCACCGCATCGTTGCGCCTCCCGAAGAGCGTGTGGAGCGCCGGTCGCTGGATACTACCATGCGCGCGGAGGCCCGTCCTCCTCCGGCGCGCGGCCGGCGAGCGGGCTATGCTACAATGACCTCGTGGAGGACCGCGGCCAGGGAGGAGGGGTGGGGCCGGGCATCGAGCGCCCGGGCGCCCGATGAGCCGCCCAGGAGCGCCGACGATGGGCACGCTCAACGCGTTCGAGCACCTCGCCCGCTTCTTCGGGGCCGAGGAGGAGGTCGTCGCCGCCTACCTCTACGGGCAGCCGGCCGTGACCCGCACCTGGCCGGACTCGGACATCGAGGTGGGCCTGCTCTTCAACGACGCGCTGGACGCCGACGCGATCACCGAGTACCTGGAGGGCCTGCGGAGCAGCGACCCGCTCGGCGACGCGCCCGGGACCCTGATGCCGTTTGCGCTCAACGGTCACATCCTCCCGGTCGTGTACGAGGTCCTGACGTGGGGCCGGCTCCTCGTGGACAACGATCCGGCGGCGCGCGAGGCGTTCGTCAAGCGGGCCGCGGAGCGCATGGAGCGGGAGCGCTCCCGGCTGCTCGAGGAGGCCCACGAGACGATCCTCAAGGCGCGGGCGTTCGGGCTGCCGTCCGGCGACGAGACGGTGCGCACCGTCTCGCAGCCCGCGCGGGGCCTCGATCCGGTGCGGGTCGGCTGGCGCCTTGCGCGGGTCCTGACCTCGGTGCCGATCCTCGAGATGTTCACGCGGGATGTCGAAGCGGTGGCGCAGGACGCGGAGCGCGTGAACCAGATCGTCGGCGTCTTCAGCAACGCGAGTGGCGCGGCGACCGGGATCGCCAAGGCCATGCTGACGACCTACGGCATCGCGCGCCCGCCGCGGCGGTGGGAAGTGTTCCTCCCGCTAGCCGACGCGGGTATCATCCCGATGGAGCTGGCGCTGCACCTGGGCGCGATGGTCGAGACCCGGTGGACGCTGCTCACCGGCAGCGGGATGATGGCGCCCGAGCGCGTCATCGCGATGATCCGTGGCTACCTGCCGCCGATCATCACGTTTGCGCGCCGCGCCTCGTGGGCGACCGAGCTGCCCGGGCCGGCGGCCGCCCAGAAGCTCCACTGAGCCGCCGGGTGCCCGCCGCGCCCGGTGGCGGAGGACGGGGTCGATCGTGCCGGTGGAGAGGCTGCGCGAAGATCCGGACCAGCAGGAGCGGCGCGCGGACATCCCTGCGCCGCTCGCGGTGCGCTTCGCCGCGGCGGAGCTGCTCGGCAGCGGGGGCATGGCGGCCGTGTACCGCGCCTGGGACCGCGAGGCCGAGCGGGTCTGCGCCGTCAAGGTCCTCGGCGAGCTCCTGTCCCGCGACGAGGAGTTTCGCCGGCGATTCCGGCGGGAGGCCGCTTCGGCTGCGGGCCTCGTCCACCCGCACATCGTCGCGGTCTACGGCTCGGGGGACGCCGCGGGGCGCTACTTCATCACGATGGAGTACGTCGCCGGCGGGACGCTGCACGACCTGCTGCGCCGGCGCGGTCCCCTGCCGGAAGCCGACGCGCTGCGGATCGCCGCCGAGGTGGCGGATGCGCTCGCCTACGCCCACGACCGCGGCGTGGTCCACCGCGACATCAAGCCGCACAACATCCTCCTGACCCCGGACGGCGACGTGAAGGTCGCCGACTTCGGGATCGCCCGCACGCTCGACGCGACCTACCTCACGCGGACCGGGACGCTCATGGGCTCGGCCCACTACATCTCGCCCGAGCAGGCGCGCGGCGACCAGGCCGGTCCCGCCTCCGACCTGTATGCGCTCGGCGTGGTGCTCTACGAGATGCTGGCGGGCCGGGTGCCGTTCGACGGCGAGGCCCCGGTGGCGATCGCGCTCAAGCACCTCCACGAGGCCCCACCCGACATCGTCCGGGCGCGCCCCGACGTCTCCCCGGAGACGGCCGCCCTCGTCGGCCGGCTGCTCGCGAAATCGCCCGAGGACCGCCACCCGTCCGCGCGGGACGTCGCCGCGGATCTGCGCCGGGTCCTCGGCGGGCTGCGCCGCCTGGATGGGAGCGAGACACGGCCCCTGGCCGACCGCACGATGCCGTTGCACCGCCCCGCGGACGAGCCGCGCCGGAGGACGGCGCGCCTGCCCGCCGGCGCGGGGTCGGAGGGCGGCGCGCCGCGGCCCGGTGCCACCGCCGTGCTGCCGGCTCCGGTCGCCGGCGCGAGGGGGATGGAGGCGCGGCCGCGCTGGCCCGTGTGGGCCCGGGCCGCGCTCACGCTCGTGGTCCTGGGGTTCCTTGCCGCGCTTGCCGCCGGCATCTACCGGGCGACGTGGCTCGCGATGCACGTGCCCGTGCCGTCGCTGGTCGGCCGGACCGTCGGGGACGCCGGCCGCGCCGTGCTGCCGCTCGAGCTCCGCGTGGTCGTCAGCGCGCGGCGGCAGGATCCCCGCGCCGGCGTGGGGGTGATCCTGGCCCAGGACCCGCCGCCTGGCCGGGAGGTGGCGAGGGGCGCCGTCGTCCGGCTGACCGTGAGCCAGGGGTCCGGCGTCGTCCCGGACCTCCACGGGCTCGCGGTGCTTCAGGCGGCACGCCAGCTCGAGGCCGCGGGCCTGCGCCTGGGGCGCGTCAGCTATACCTACGACGATCGGACCGCCTCCGGGGCGGTCATCTACCAGTTCGTGGGCCCGGGGACCCGCCTCGCGCCGAACGGGGCGGTGGACGTCCTGGTGAGCCAGGGCCCTCCGCCGTTCCCGTTGAAATTGACGACGCCGTGGTTCGTGCCGAACCCGCGGCCGGATCCAGGGGGATCGCGCTGACGAGGGCGGCAGGTGACCGCCGCGCAAAGGAGGCCGATGTGACCGCGCCGCTCACCGTGACCGTGCAACCGACGCCCAACGTCAACGCGCTGAAGTTCGTGGTCAACCGTCGGGTGACCGAAGGCCGCAGCCAGACGTTTACGAGCCGGGACTCCGCCGCCTCCCCCCTGGCGCGCGACCTGCTCGGCATCCCCGGGGTGCGCCAGGTGTTCTTCCTCAACGACTTCATCACGATCACGCGGATCGAGGGAACCGAGTGGGACGCGATCGTGCCCAGCGCAGAGGACCTGATCCGCCGCCACCTGGCGTGAGCTGCGGTGCGCAAGGCGGCGTTTGAGCGCCTCGTCGCGCGGGCGCTGGACGAGCTGCCGCCGGCGTTCGCGGCGCGGCTCACGAACGTGGCCGTCATGGTGGAGGCACGCCCCTCGCGCGAGGTCGCCCGGGAGCTCGGGGACGACATCCTTGGGCTCTACCACGGCGCAAGCGAGCTGCAGCAGTCGCCCATCGCCCCATACGAGCTGCCCGAAGTCATCATCCTCTACCAGGAGAACATCGAGGCGATCTGCCGGACCGACGACGAGATCGTAGAAGAAGTGCGCAAGACGGTGATCCATGAGATCGGGCACCACTTCGGCCTGAGCGACGAGGAGATGGAGGCGCTCGAGGACCGTGCCTGACCGGCGGGTCGCCCGCGCCGATGCCGGGGCGCCGCGCCCGGGCCCCGCCCCGCCCGGCCTCGCGGGCATGGCCTCCCGTCGCGCCCCGCCCAGCCGCGGCACCACCGCTCGCGCGTCGCACGGGCGCGGTGATGCGGAGCCCCGAGGTGCAGGAGCCCGGAGGCCGATAGGCCGTTCGTCCGGAAGATAGACATGCCTCCTTCCTTGGGTTGACAGGGCCGGCGGGAGGTCTGTATACTCCGCTGGGAGACTGACCAGTCAGTCTGGAGGGGCGGATGGCGACCGCGATAGAGCGATTGAGCAAAACGCAGCAGCGAGAAGATACCCGCCGGAAAATCCTCGAATCTGCCGCCCAGGTCTTCTCAGAGAAAGGTTTCTACGGCTCGGTCGTTGACGACATCGTCAAGGCGTCGGGGACATCGAAGGGCGCCGTCTACTTCTACTTCGACAGCAAGGAACAGATCTTCCTCTCGCTCGTCGAGGAGTACGCCGCCACGGTCGCCCAGCAGCTCCAAGCAGCCGTCCACAGGAGCCGGGGACTCGTCGCGCAGGTGGAGGCGACGGTGGCCACGCTCATCCGCAGCTTCCAGGCCAACCGCGCGCTCGCCAAGATCGTCCTGGTGGACTGGCTCGCGGCAGGAGCGGAGTTCCAGGGCACGCGGATCGCGCTCAAGGCGATGCTCGTCGAGGTGCTGCGCGGATACCTCGACCGGGCGGTACAGGATGGTAAGATCGCGGCCCAGGACACCGAGATGGCGGCCTACGTCTGGATCGGCGCGATCAGCGAGGTCGTGATCCGCTGGCTCAACACCGGGAAGCCGACCCCGCTGGAGGAAGTGCTCGCCCCGCTCACGCGGCTGCTCCTCAGCAGCGTCGGGCTCGCGCCGTCCCCCGCCGCCTCGGGCTGAGGCGTGGAGCCGGTCCCCGCTTCGATCGTCGCGGCGCTCCGCGAGCGAACGTGGGCGCGGCTCGTGCGCGCGGCGTTCCTCCGCGGCGACTTCGTGCTGAGCTCGGGGCGGCGCAGCCCGTTCTACATCGACAAGTACCTCTTCGAGACGCAGCCCGAGCTGCTGCGGGATATCGCCCGCCTGCTCGCGCGGGAGGTTCCTCCGGGGACGATGCGCCTCGCCGGCCCGGCGCTCGGCGGCGTGCCCCTCGCGACCGCGGTGGCGCTGGAGACCGGGCTGCCTTTCGTGATCGTCCGGCCCGAGCCAAAGGACCACGGCACCGCGCGCGTGATCGAGGGCCAGCTCTCCCCCGGCGATCGCGTGGTCGTGCTCGAGGACGTCGTGACGACCGGCGCGCAGGCGGTGCGCGCCGCGCGCGCGATCGAGGCCGCCGGAGGCCGGGTGATCCTCGTCTTCGCCGTCGTGGATCGCCACGAGGGCGGCCGCGAGGCGATCGAAGCGGCCGGGTACCGCTTCGGCGCGCTCTACGACCTCGCTCGGACGCCTGTGCCCGCCGAGAGTTAGGCAAAGTTACGCAAGTTCTCGATTGACATAGCTGGGCCCCGGCGCCTATACTAAACATGACTAAGTTAGTCGAGAATCGCCCCGGCCCATGTCATCCCGGCCCCCGCGTGCGACGGTACCGGGTGGCGTCCGTGCGCGGGGCGGTGGGCGCGCAGGCGGAGGGACGGATGGCGGCAGAGCTCGGGATCACGGACCTGTGGGCGCAGGTCGAAGACAAGGTCATCCTGAAGGGCGCCAGCCTGACCGTGCGGTCCGGGGAGATCCACGCGCTGATGGGCCCCAACGGGTCCGGCAAGAGCACGCTGGCCAACGTGCTGATGGGCAACCCCTTCTACCAGGTCATCAAAGGGGAGGTGCTCTACAAGGGGGAGGACCTCCTCGCGATGGCGCCGGACGAGCGGGCCCGGAAGGGGCTCTTCATCGCGTTCCAGTACCCCGTCAGCATCCCCGGCGTGACGATGGCAAGCTTCCTGCGGACGGCGGTGAGCGCGCGGCGGGGGTACGAGAAGGACCAGCTCATGAGCCTCGCCGAGTTCCAGAAGCTCGTGCGCGGCAAGGTCGAGGAGCTCCAGATCGACCCGGCGATCCTCGGCCGGTACGTGAACGAGGGGTTCAGCGGCGGCGAGAAGAAGCGCGCGGAGATCCTGCAGATGGCGGTGCTCGAGCCGGAGATCGCGATCATGGACGAGACCGACTCCGGCCTCGACGTGGACGCGGTCAAGATCGTGGCGGCCGGCGTCAACCGGATGTACGAGCACTCCGGGCGGCAGATGGGCGTGCTCGTGATCACGCACTACCCCCGCATCCTGAAGTACATCAGGCCGACGCAGGTGCACGTGATGTTCGACGGCCGGATCGTGACCTCCGGCGATGCGGAGCTGGCCGACGAGCTCGACCGCATCGGGTACGACGGGATCCGCGCCCAGTACGAGCAGGTCGCCGCCGAGGTGGCCGGCGAAGGCGAGGTCCGCAGCGCCGGCAAAGTGTTCTGGGTGAGACACTGAGGAGGGGATACCGTGGCAGTCGCCAATCCGCTCGGCATCGATCTCGACCAGTACAAGTGGGGGTTCCGCGACCCGGAGCAGTACGCGTTCAAGTCCCGCAAGGGCCTGGACCGCGACGTCGTGGAGATGATCTCCCACATGAAGGAGGAGCCGGACTGGATGCGGGCGTTCCGGCTCCACTCGCTCGGCGTCTTCGAGAAGAAGCCGATGCCCACGTGGGGCGCGGATCTGAGCACGATCCACTTCGACGACATCTACTACTACGTGAAGCCCACGGAGAAGCAGGGGAAGAGCTGGGACGAGGTGCCGGAGAACATCAAGAGGACCTTCGACCGGCTGGGCATCCCCGAGGCGGAGAAGAAGTTCCTCGCCGGCGTGGGCGCGCAGTACGAGAGCGAGGTCGTCTACCACAGCCTGCGGGAGGAGTGGACGAAGCAGGGCGTGATCTTCCTGGACATGGACTCCGGCCTCAGGGAGCACCCGGACATCGTCCGCGAGTACTTCGGCACGGTCGTCCCCCCCGAGGACAACAAGTTCGCCGCGCTCAACAGCGCGGTGTGGAGCGGCGGCTCGTTCGTGTACGTGCCGGAGGGCGTGCACGTCACGATCCCGCTGCAGGCGTACTTCCGGATCAACGCCCAGAACATGGGCCAGTTCGAGCGAACGCTCATCATCGCCGAGCCGGGGTCCTACGTCCACTACGTCGAGGGGTGCACCGCCCCGATCTACACGACCGACTCGCTCCACAGCGCGGTGGTGGAGATCATCGTGAAGGAGGGCGCCCGGGTCCGGTACACGACGATCCAGAACTGGTCGAAGAACGTCTACAACCTCGTCACCAAGCGGGCGGTGGCCTACCGGGACGCCACGATGGAGTGGGTGGACGGCAACCTCGGCAGCAAGGTGACGATGAAGTACCCGAGCGTGTACATGCTGGAGCCCGGCGCCAAGGCCGAGATCCTCTCGGTCGCCTTCGCCGGGAACGGCCAGCACCAGGACCCCGGCGGCAAGGTGATCCACGCCGCCCCGTACACGACCTCGTCGGTCGTGAGCAAGTCGATCAGCAAGAACGGCGGGCGCGCGGGCTACCGGGGCCTCGTGAAGGTGTACCCGGGGGCGCGGGGGAGCAAGTGCGCGGTGCGGTGCGACGCGTTGATCCTGGACGAGCAGTCCCGGTCCGACACGTACCCGACGATGGAGATCGACGAGGACGACGTCCAGGTCACGCACGAGGCGACCGTCTCCAAGGTCTCGGACGAGCAGCTCTTCTACCTGATGAGCCGCGGGATCAACCAGGACGAGGCGATGAACATGATCGTCCGCGGGTTCATCGAGCCGATCTCCCGCGAGCTGCCGATGGAGTACAGCGTCGAGCTGAACCGCCTGATCGCGCTCGAGATGGAGGGATCTGTCGGGTAGCGGGCGATGGTGCCGCGGTCCCAGGCGCGCCCGCGTGCTCGGGCGTAAGCGGGAGGGCAGGGCGCGAGCCCTGCCCTCTTCGACCGTGGACGGCCCGGCCCCGCGGTGCCCCGACGCGGCGAAGAGGCGGTCGCACGTCCCGCGACGTGGGCCGACGGCAAGGGACGTGCAGCGTGGTGCCCCGGCCGCTGGGGGCCCGGGCCTTGAGACCCGGGCGCCGCACGTGGGGAAACGGCAAGGGACGTGAAGCGTGACGCCCCGGCCGCTGGGGGCCCGGGCCTTGAGACCCCGGGCGCCGCACGTGGGGAAACGGCAAGGGACGTGCAGCGTGGTGCCCCGGCCGCTGGGGGCCCGGGCCTTGAGACCCCGGGCGCCGCACGTGGGGAAACGGCAAGGGACGTGCAGCGTGGTGCCCCGGCCGCTGGGGGCCCGGGCCTTTGAATCACAATCGGAGGATGCGCGTGAGCGAGCCCCAACCTGTGACGACCACGACCCTGAGCCGCGACCTCGTCGTGCGGCAGAGCGAGGCCGCCGGGGAGCCGGCGTGGCTCCTCGAGCGCCGCCTCGCGGCGTGGGAGGCGTTCGTCCGGCTGCCGCTGCCCCAACCGTCCGACGAGGAGTGGCGGCGGACCGACCTGAGCGGCTTGGACCTGGACGCGCACGCGCCTCTCGCCTTTGCCGCGGCCAAGAGCAAGCCGCCGGCCCCGCTCATGGCGCTGGTGGGCGACCCCGCCCAGGCCGCCGGGCTGCGACTCGTCGTGGACGGCCTCCAGGTCGGCGAGCGGGTCGCGACGGAGCTCGCCCGCGGCGGCGTGGTGTTCACCTCGCTGAGCGCGGCGGCGCGCACCCACCCCGACCTCGTGCAGGAGCACCTGGGGTCCGTGGTGCGGGGGGACGAGAACAAGTTCCGCGCGCTCCACGCCGCCCTCTGGAGCGGAGGCACATTCCTCTACGTGCCCCGCGGCGTGGAGGTCGACCTGCCGCTCGTCGTGGGGACGTGGCTGGGCCGGGAGGGCGTGGCGTACATGCCGCACACGCTCGTCGTGGCCGATGAGCAGAGCCGGGTCACCCTGGTGGAGCTCGCCGGCTCCGCGCCGGGGAAGGCCCGAACGCTCGTGAACCACGCGGTGGAGTTGATCCCGCGGGACGGGGCGCAGGTCCGCTACGTCCACCTCCAGCATTGGGGCCCGAGCGTCTGGGAGCTGGGGATCGTGCGCACGGTCCTCGCGCGGGACACCACGGTCAGCACGGTCATGGGCGCGTTCGGGGGCGCGCTCGTGAAGACCAACGTCGAGTCGCGCCTCGTGGGGCCGGGGGGCACCTCGGAGATGCTCGGCGTCCTGTTTGGGGACGGCAGCCAGCACTTCGATTACCACACGCTGCAGGAGCACGCCGCCCCCAACACGACGAGCGACCTGCTGTACAAGGGCGCGCTCAAGGATCAGGCGCGCTCGGTGTTCGCCGGGCTGATCCGCGCCGACTACGGCGCCCAGAAGACCAACGCGTTCCAGCTCAACCGGAACCTGATCCTCTCCGACGGGGCGCGGGCGGACAGCATGCCGAAGCTGGAGATCATGGCGAACGACCTGCGGTGCACGCACGGCGCCAGCACGAGCCGGCTGAACGAGGACCAGATCTTCTACCTGATGAGTCGCGGCCTCCCCCGGCCGGTCGCGGTCCGGATGATGGTGGACGGGTTCTTCGCGGAGATCTTCGACCGGATCCCGCTGGAGACGGTCCGGCGGCGGCTCAGCGAGGCGATCGCGCAGAAGATGGTGATGGGGACGTGACGGAGTTTGTGCGTGTGGCGCGCACGGGCGACGTGCCGCCCGGGACCGTCAGGCGGGTCGAGGTGGCGGGCCACGCCGTCGCCCTCGCCAACGTGGACGGCGAGTTCTTCGCGGTCGAGGACACCTGCACGCACGAGGAGGCGTCCCTCAGCGCCGGGGGCCTGTCCGGCGAGGTGCTCGTCTGTCCGAAGCACGGCTCGCGGTTCAACGTGAAGACAGGCCGGGTGCTGTCGCTGCCGGCGGTGCGGTCGGTCGCGGTCTTTCCGGTCAAGGTAGAGGGCGGCGAGGTGTTCGTCGCCACGGAGGCGCAGAAGCCCACCGGCCTTCCGCACCGGAGGTAGGCCGGCCGGGGATATGCGGCACGCCCGCAGGAGCCGGGCCCGCGCCGCGGGGTCTACAGCACGGGCATGTGACACAAGGAGGCGCAGCGATGGGAATCCCGGCGACGATCCGCGAGGATTTCCCGATCCTGGGGCAGCGGGTCAACGGCAAGCCCCTCGTGTACCTGGACAGCGCGGCCACGTCGCAGAAGCCCCGACAGGTGCTCGACGCGGTCAGGCGCTACTACGAGGAGTACAACGCGAACGTGCACCGGGGCGTGTACTCGATCGCGGAGCGCGCGACCGCGGAGTACGAGGCGGCGCGGGCCGCGGTGGCGCGGTTCCTCGGCGCGGCGGGCCCGGACGAGATCGTCTTCACGCGCAACGTCACCGAGGCGCTCAACCTGGTGGCCTACGCGTGGGGCCGGCGGCACCTGCGGCCGGGGGACGAGATCCTCACGACGGAGATGGAGCACCACAGCGACCTGGTGCCGTGGCAGCTCGTCGCGCAGGAGCGGGGCGCGCGGCTGCGGCACATCCCGTTCGACGACCAGGGCCGCCTCATCCTGGACGAGTTGGATCGCCTGCTGACCGAGCGGACCCGCATCGTCGCGCTCGTGCACGTGAGCAACACGTTCGGCACCGTGAACCCGGTGGCGGAGGTGACGCGCCGCGCGCACGCGTGCGGCGCGCTCGTCATCGTGGACGGCGCCCAGAGCGCGCCCCACCGCCCCGTCGACGTCCGGGCCCTCGGCTGCGACTTCTTCGGGTTTACCGGGCACAAGATGCTGGCCCCGATGGGCATCGGCGGGCTGTGGGCGCGCCGCCCGCTCCTCGAGGAGATGGACCCCTTCCTCGGCGGCGGCGAGATGATCAGCGACGTCTGGCTCGATCGCGCCACGTGGAACGAGGTGCCGTGGAAGTTCGAGGCCGGCACCCCGAACGTCGGGGGCGCGATCGGGCTCGGAGCGGCGATCGATTACCTGGAGCGCCTGGGCATGGACGCGGTGGCGGCCCATGAGCGGGAGATTACCGCCTACGCGATGGAGCGCCTGCGGGAGATCCCCGGGCTCCACATCCTCGGCCCGGGCGTCGATGAGCGTGGCGGCGTCGTGTCGTTCTGGATGGACGACATACACCCCCACGACATCTCGCAGGTCCTGGACACCGAGGGCGTCTGCGTGCGGGCCGGCCACCACTGTACGAAGCCGCTCCACCGGAAGCTCGGCATCGGCGCCTCGGCGCGCGCCAGCTTCTACGTGTACACGATCCCGGAGGAGATCGACGTGCTCGCCCGGGCGCTCCTCAAGACGAGGGAGCTGTTCAGTGTCGCTCGATGAGCTGTATCGCGAGGTCATCTTGGACCACTACACCCACCCCCGGAACCGGGGCGTCCTGGAGCCCGCCGACATCACGCGCGACGGCGCCAACCCGCTGTGCGGCGACGAGCTTCGCATCTCGCTGCGCGTCCGCGGCGGGATCGTCGAGGATATCCGCTTCCAGGGGAAGGGCTGCTCGATCAGCCAGGCCTCCGCATCGATGATGACCGAGCAGGTCAAGGGCAAGCCGGTCGAGGAAGTCGTGCGCCTGATCGCCGCGTTCAAGGCGATGATGCACGGCGAGGCGCCGGCGGCCGACTCGCTCGGCGACCTCGAGGCGCTCCAGGGCGTGCGCAAGTTTCCCGTGCGGGTGAAGTGTGCAACGCTCTCCTGGGTGACCCTGGAGCTGGCGCTCGACGAGCTGCGACCCGGGTAGCGCGGCCGCGACGGTGCGGCAGGACAGCGGCGCCGGCGCGCCCGTTTGCGGGCCCCCTGCCCGCGTGTTACGGTAGTGGCGAGCTCAGGCCCAGAGGGGGACGCTGAGCCGAGCGAGGAGAGGGTGTATGTCGACCGGATTCGCCGAGACACCGTCGGGCGCGCCCGCAGAGCTGCCCGCGCGGAAGAGCCAGATCGCGCCGATCGCCGAGGCCGTCGAGATCCTGGACAGCCTGCCCGGCGGGGGGCTCATCCTGACGACCGTCGAGGCGGCCCTCAACTGGGGCCGGGCGGCCTCCCTGTGGCCGCTCACGTTCGGCCTGGCCTGCTGCGCGATCGAGATGATGGCCGCGTTCGCGAGCCGGTTCGACCTCGACCGGCTCGGGGTGATCCCGCGGGCGACGCCCCGGCAGGCGGACCTCATGATCGTGGCCGGCCGCGCCACGTACAAGATGGCCGTGATCGTCCGGCGGCTGTGGGAGCAGATGCCCGAGCCCAAGTACGTGATCTCGATGGGCTCGTGCGCCACCTGCGGCGGCCCCTTCTACTACGATAACTACTCGATCATCAAGGGCATCGACCAGGTGGTGCCGGTCGACGTGTACGTCCCGGGATGCCCGCCGCGGCCGGAAGCGCTGATCGAAGGCATCCTGAAGCTGCAGGAGCAGATCAAGAAGGAGCCGTTCCTGCGGCGGCAGGCCGCCGCGGCGCTCGCCGCGCAGCCCCGCTAGTGCAGCAGCGCCGCGCGCTGTCGACGGGGGGACGCGCCGGCCCTGCCGTGCGCGCTCTCTCGGGCCCCCCGACGAGTCGCCGCGCTCCCGCGACTCGTCGGGGCGGGACGCCGTTCCGCGACCGGACGCGCGGGGCACCCCCGCGGCCGATCCGTCCCGCTCCCCCTTCGCCGGACGTCGGAGGGCACGCACGAGGGGAGGCGCCGCCGCCTCCCGGCGGTGCGCGCAGGAGCGGGGCGAGCCGGGCGTTCCGCGGCGGACCCCGGTGCCGTGACGGGCGGGGCTGGACCGATCGCACAACCACCGGCGGCAGGGCGTTCGCGGAGATCGCCCGGGTGCGGAGCGGGGGGAAGACCCTCGTTCCCACGGCGCCGTCGGGTCGCCGGCCGGACTCAAGGGGGGAGGGTGGTGGCGCTCCGGACTGAAGAACTCATGCTCAACATGGGGCCGCAGCATCCCAGCACGCACGGGGTGCTGCGCCTCGTCGTCACGCTCGACGGCGAGAACATCATCGAGGTGCAGCCGGACATCGGTTACCTCCACTCCTCGGTCGAGAAGATGATGGAGCACCGCACCTACTTCCAGAACGTGTCGCTGACCGACCGGGGCATGGACTACCTGATCGCCCTCCAGAACGAGGAAGTGTACTGTCTGGCCGTGGAGCGGCTCGCCGGCATCGAGGTGCCCGAGCGGGCCCGGTACATCCGCGTCGTCATGAACGAGTTGCAGCGGATCGCGAGCCACCTGGTGTGGCTCGGCACCTGGGGCATCGACCTCGGCGCGACGACGGTGTTCCTGTGGTGCTTCCGCGAGCGCGAGATGATCATGGACCTGTTCGAGCAGGTCACGGGCGGCCGTCTCCACCACGCGTACTACCGGATCGGGGGCGTCTACGCCGACCTCCCGGAGGGGTGGGCGGAGCAGTGTCAGCGGTTCGTCGATTACTTCCTGCCGCGCGTCGACGAGTACGACGCGCTGCTCACCGCGAACCCGATCTTCCTCGCGCGGACGCGGGGCGTGGGCGTGATCAGCCGGCGCGACGCGATCGCGATGGGCGCCTCCGGACCGGTGGCCCGCGCGAGCGGGATCGCCCTCGACGTGCGCAAGGAGGAGCCGTACGAAGTGTACGACCGCATGCAGTTCGACGTGCCGGTGCAGAGCGAGGGCGACTGCTTTGCGCGGTACCGCGTGCGCCTCGAGGAAATGCGCCAGTCCGCGCGCATCATCCGGCAGGCCCTGCGCGGCCTCCCCCCGGGCGAGATCCGCACCCGGGTGCCGATGACGATGAAGGCGCCGCGCGGCGAGGTGTACGTTCGCACCGAGTCGGCGCGGGGAGACCTGGGGATCTTTCTGGTCAGCGACGGCGGGGAGACGCCGTACCGGGTCAAGATCCGGGCGCCGTCGTTCAGCAACCTGTACGCGCTGACCGAGATGATGAAGGGGTGGAAGGTCGCCGACGTGATCGCGATCCTCGGCAGCATCGACATCGTGCTCTCGGACGTGGACCGCTAGTGCGGCGGGGCAGGAGGTCCGTGGCAGGCAGGGGAGGGCGTGGGGCGTCCTTCGCGTTCCCGCGAGGAGCCGATCCGAAGGGACGCTCGGGTCAGCCCCCACACCCGTGCTCCCCTGCCCCAACCTGGCGCGGTGGTGCGCTCGTGAGGAGGTACGGCGGATGGATCGTCGCGTGAGCATCGCGGCGCGCGTGGCGCGCGGGCTCGAGGCCCTCGCCATTGGCCTCGGCCTGACGTGGCGGGCGATGCTCCGGCCCAAGGTCACGGTGCAGTACCCGGTCGAGAAGAAGAACGTCTCTCACCGGTTCCACGGGCTGCTCGGGCTGCCGATCGACCCGGAGACCGGGAAGGACCGGTGCATCATCTGCTTCCAGTGCGAGCGCGTCTGCCCGTCGCGGTGCATCCACATCGAGGCGACCGGCAAGGGGAAGGAGCGCGTGCTGACCCGGTTCGACATCGAGATGGACAAGTGCCAGTACTGCGGCTTCTGCGTCGAGGTCTGCCCCACCGAGGCGATCGTGTTCGCGCCGCACTACGAGGCGTCCACGTACAACCGCGCGAACCTGCTGTACACGCTCGACGACCTGCACAAGCTCGCGCCGAAGGAGCCGATCGCGACCGGCATCGTCCGGACGAACGGGAGGAAGCACCGATGAGCCCGGAACGGATCGCCCAGTTCCTGGAGCGGTTCCCTCGCGTCCGGGATCTCGCGGCCGAGCAGCGGGCCGAGCAGGCCCGCGAGGACGAGGAGTGGGCGGCCAAGCAGCGCGAGTGGCAGGAGGCGGTCGAGAGGGCGAAGGCGGAGGGCAAGCCGGCCCCGCGGCCCCTCAAGCGCGAGGAGTCCCGCGTCTACCACTACCACGGGCCGACGTTCGGCGTCGAGCGCGAGGAGCTGCTGGACGTCTGCCGGTGGCTGCGCGACAACCCGGAGTTCGACATGTCCTACCTCTCGTTCGTCTCGGCGATCGACTGGCGAGACCGATTCGAGGTGGTCTATCACCTGCGCTCCCCGGCCCGCCGGCACAGCGTGGTCCTGAAGGTGCCCGTCCCGCGCGACGACCCCCGGGTGCCCTCCGTCACCGGGCTGTGGCGGGGCGCCGAGTGGCACGAGCGCGAGGCGTACGATCTCCTCGGGATCGTGTTCGAGGGGCACCCCGATCTCCGCCGCATCCTGATGAGCGCCGACTGGAAGGGCCACCCCCTCCGGAAGGACTATGTCTACGAGGATCCCCAGTGGCTCGTGGAGGTGGCGTCCCAGCGCCAGCGCGAGATCGCCGCGACCGGCGAGGACTGGGAAGGCCGCGGGTCGCGTAGCTAGCGCCGCGTCGCGCGCTGTCGACCGGGGGACGCGGGGCCCGCGCGCCGTGCCCTCCCGGGGCTCCCGAACGCCTCGCCGCGCTCCCGCGCTTCGTTGGGGTGGGATGCCGTCCCGCGACCGCACGCGCGGGGCACCCCCGCCGCCGGCCCGTCTCGCTAGGCCCCTTCAGACCCCGGGGAGCATGCGCGGGGCCCCTCGCCTACATGCAATCTTTACACGGCCCGTCCTACAATAGGGGTGAGGCGGCCGGCGCGGCCGCGCCGGGCCGCCGCCGGCAGGGGGAGGGGCCGATGAGGCGAGAGTCGGTTCTGCACAGACGCGCTCCCGCAGCGGGCGAACATCCCTCGGGGCCCGGCGCCCGGCGTGCCCTCGCGGCCGGGATCGCCGGCGGCGTGGGGGTGGTGGTGGTGTTGTTCGCCTACCGCTTCGCCACGGGGATGCCGACGCTGCAGGAGGCGCTCGCCGAGCGGATGATCCGAATGCTCCCGCTGCCGGTGTTCGCGTTCATCCTGGCCAAGCTCCAGCACCTCGCCAAGCCGCTGGGGTTCGGGATGGCGGTCCTGGCCAGCATCGTCGGGTTTGGCGCGGGCGGATGGGTGTACGCGTGGGCGACGCGGCGGAGCCGCAGGCCGCGCGTTGTGCTCGGCCTGATCGCCGCGGCCGTGACCTGGGTGTTCCTCACCTTCGTCTTCCTGCCGTTCATCGAGGGAGGGCTCCTCGGAGCGCCGCTCACCACGGTCGTCTCCGCGCCGGCGCTGCCCATGGCTCTCGCCAGCGCCGTCTACGGGCTGCTGCTGGCCGCCCTCTCCGGTCCGTCCAGGACGACGCGGAGGGCCGGGGCGGCGCGCCCGGCCGACGGCGCGGGTGTCCCCCGGGATCGAGGCCGCGCGGGCGGATCGGGGCCGGCTGGGGGTGCCGGCGATCCGGCGGTCCCCGACGATCGCACGCGCGACGGCGCGGCTGCTGCTCCTGTCGTGCCCGAGAGCGTCACCCGGCGGGACCTGCTGCGTCGCTCGGCGCTCGTGGTGCTGGCCGTATCGGCCGGCGCGAGCCTGGCCGCGTGGGCCCGCGCCGCCGGCTCCCACGCCGCCGCCGCGGCGCGCGGCGCGTTTCGCCTGCTCAAGGGGATGCCGCCCGAGGTCACGCCGAACGACAAGTGGTACCAGGTGTCCAAGAACTTCTTCGACCCGACGGTCGACGTGGCGAAGTGGTCGCTCGAAGTCAAGGGCCTCGTCGAGCGGCCCCTCAGGCTGTCCTTGCCCGAACTCCAGAAAGCCGCGCCGGGCGTGGAGCGGTACCAGACGTTCGAGTGCATCAGCAACGAGGTCGGCGGCGACCTGATCAGCACCGCGAAGTGGAAGGGCGTCCGGGTCAGGGACATCCTCGCGCTGGCCGGAGTCCGGCCGGGGGCGACGACGATCATCTGGCGCGCCGCGGACGGGTACTCCGAGTCGATTCCCCTGCCGATCGCGATGGACCCCGACAGCCTGCTCGCCTACGAGATGAACGGCGAGCCGATCCCCCAGAAGCACGGCGCCCCGGTCCGCGTGCTGCTCCTGAACCGGTACGGCATGAAGCAGCCCAAGTGGCTCACCAGCATCGAAGTGGCCAACCACGACTACACCGGGTACTGGGAGCAGCAGGGCTGGAGCAAGGAGGCGATCGTCAAGACCAACAGCGCGTTCCGGGTAGAGGCACGGGAGGGCGGCCGCATCGCGCTCGGCGGCTGGGCGTTTGCGGGCAGCCGCGGGATCTCCAAGGTCGAGATCAGCGCCGACGGCGGCAAGACGTGGTTCCCCGCCGAGGTCAAGGAGCCGCTCGCCGTCAACTGCTGGCAGTTCTGGTCCGCGGAGTGGACGCCGCCGGCTCCCGGGAGCTACACGTTCAGGGTGCGGGCCGTGGACGGGACCGGCAAGGTGCAGCCCGCGGGCCCGAAGCCCACGCTTCCCGACGGCGCGGAGGGCTACCACACCGCTACCGTGCGCGGCTGAGCGGCCCAGCGCGGCTCCCCGGTGCTCGGAGGCGGCCCGCGACGTCGTGGGCTGTGCCCGGTCCGGCGTGGCGCCGGCAAGGGATTTGTCCGGCCACCCACCAACAATATCCGAGTGACGCGCAGCACGGCCAGGCGCCGCTCTGTCCCGGGGCTTCGGGGGGTGCGGGGGTACGTCCGGCGGATCGTTACCCTCGGCGATCCCGACGGCGCGGTGCTGAGATCTCGCAGCCGGCCCATCCCGGTGGTGGACCGCGCCATCCGCAGGTTGATCGCGGACATGCTCGTGACCATGCGCCGCGCCCGCGGGGTCGGCCTCGCGGCCGTGCAGGTCGGCGTGCCGCTGCGCGTGCTCATCGCGGACGCGGGGACCGGGCCGGTGGTAGTCGTCAACCCACGGACGCGCCGCCGGAGGGGCAGCCAGGTGGGGCAGGAGGGATGCCTGAGCATCCCGGGGACGTACGGCACCGTCCGCCGCGCACAGGAGGTCGAGGTGCACGGCCGAAACGCCCGCGGCCGGCGGATCATCGTGCGGGGCGCAGGCCTCCTGGCCCGGGTCCTGCAGCACGAGATCGACCATCTGAACGGCGTGCTCTTCATCGACCGGATCGCCGCGGAGGCGCGCCGCGCCCGTCCGAAGGAGAGACCCGTGGGGGAGGCCGCGCCATCGCGCAAGGCCGGATCGGCCGTCTGAGCGGCGTCGGGGAGGGGGTCGGCCTGGCGGCACGCTACTTCACCCTGGAGGAGGCCACCGCGCTCCTGCCCCGGCTCACCGGGATACTCGAGGCTCTCCGGCGGACCCGCGACCAGGCCGTCGTCAAGAAGGCCCAGGTCGACCTGCTCTGGGAGCGGCTCGGCAGGGGCGACCCGGTCCTCGGTGCGCTCGGCGAGGAGCAGCGCGAGCTGGACGCGCTGACCGCGCGTCTCGCCGCGATCGCCGCAGAGCTCGACGGGGTCGGGTGCATCCTGCGCGACGTGCAGCTCGGCCTCGTCGACTTCCCGTTCCGGGCCCGCGGGGGCACCGCCGTCTATCTGTGCTGGCGCCTGGGCGAGCCGTCGATCGCCTTCTGGCACGGCATCGACGAAGGCTACGGCGGCCGCAAGCCGATCGCCTCGCTGCCGCTCGATGAAGCCTAGCGCCGCCTCGCGCACCGTCGGCCGGGGGACGTGGCGGGCCCGCGCCCCGCGCCCTCCCGGGGCCCCCGACGAAGCGCCGGAGCGCGGCGATTCGTCGGGGTGGGACGCCGTTCCGCGACCGGACATGACGGGCGGGCCCCCGCGGCCGATCCGTCTCGCTGCGCCCCCCGCCAGACGTCGGGGCGCGCGCACGAGTAGGGCGTTCCACGCGCTCGCTGGCGGGCGTGGTTGGGGGACGGGGTCTGCCCTCCGCTCCCAATCGACGCGATCTTGCTTCGGTTTGGCGCGCCGCTCGGCCAAGGGGGCGGCGCCGGCCGGAGGGCCGCAGGCCCGGAGGGGTCGAGGTCTTCCCCTGATTCCCTCGATCATGGCCGAGACCGATGTCCGCTCCGGGCGGATCCCCGTCCCCGACCTCGTCGCCCCCCGCACGTCGGCAACGGACCACTCAACTCGGAGGTGAGCGCGTGGTGGATGCGTTCGACCTGGTCGTGATCGGCGGCGGGCCGGCCGGGTACGTCGGCGCGATCCGCGCGACGCAGCTCGGCCTCCGGACCGCGATCGTGGAGCGGGAGAAGGTCGGCGGGACCTGCCTGCACGTCGGCTGCATCCCCACCAAGGTGCTGCTGCACACCGCCGAGCTGCTGGAGGAGATGCGGGGGGCCGAGCAGATGGGCATCCTCGCCGAGGACGTCCGGTTGGACTACCCGCGGGTGCAGGCGCGGCTGGAGCGGGTCGTGACCACCAACTACCGGGGCGTCGAGTATCTGATGCGCAAGCACGGCATCGCGGTGATGCCGGGGCACGGCCGCCTGCTCGGGCCGACCCGCGTGGCCGTCGCGGCGGCCGACGGCTCCACGTCCGAGGTGGAGGCGCGGCACATTCTGCTGGCGACGGGCTCGCGGCCCCGCAGCCTGCCGGACGTCGCGATCGACAACGAGCGGATCCTCGACAGCACCGGCGCGCTCCGTCTGCCGGCGGTGCCGCGGTCGATCGCGATCCTGGGGGCGGGGGCGGTCGGGACCGAGTTTGCGAGCATCTTCGCGGCGTTCGGCGCCTCCGTCACGCTCCTCGAGATGATGCCGCAGATCCTGCCGCTGGAGGACGAGGAGGTGGCGGGCGTCCTCCAGCGGAGCCTCCAGCGGCGCGGCGTCGTGGTGCGCACGGGCAGCGCGGTCACGGCCGTCCGGCCGGCCGGGGACGGCGTCCGGGTCACCGCGCGGGCCGGGGACGCCGAGGAGACGATCGACGTCGACTACGTGCTGGTCGCCGTGGGCCGGGCGCCCCTGACCGACGGCCTGGGCCTGGAGGCGGTGGGGCTGCGGGATGCGCCGGGCGGGCTAGCGGTCGACGAGCGGATGCAGACCGCGGTGCCGTCCATCTTTGCCGCGGGCGACATCACCGGCGGGCTCCTGCTGGCGCACGTCGCGTACGCGGAGGCGATCACGGCGGTGGAAGCGATCGCCGGGCAGGCCCCGCCGGCGCTGGACCCGGCGCTCATGCCCCGCGCGACGTACTCGATCCCGCAGGTTGCGAGCGTGGGGCTGACGGAGAAGCAGGCGCGCGAGCGGGGACACGACGTCGCCGTGGGACGGTTCTCGCTCGGGGCGAACGGCCGCGCGACGATCCTGGGCCAGCGCGAGGGCCTCGTGAAGATCGTCTCCGACCGCGCGCTCGGCGAGATCCTCGGCGTGCACCTCGTCGGCCCGCAGGTCACGGAGTTGCTGCCCGAGGGTGTGCTCGCGAAGTCGCTCGAGGCCACGGTCCTGGAGATCGGCCAGGCGGTCCATGCGCACCCGACCCTCTCGGAGGCCGTGCGCGAGGCGGCCCTCGGCGCGCTCGGTCGCGCTCTGCACGGCTAGGCCGGGGGCCCCGCGGCCCCCAGGGGAGGAGGCCCTGCGCGGGGCGCGGAACTCTGAGACGGAGCGGCGCGACGGCGCAAAAACGCCGTGCGTCCGTGGAACAATCCAGGGTGGAGCCGGGAACGGCGGCCCACGAGGCCGCACGCCCCGCACGAAAGGGGAGGCCGCATGAGCGCAAAGGAAGCGAAGGCGGTCAGGACCCGCGACGAGATCACCCCCGAGACGTTAGGCCTCACCCACGCGAGCCTGCTCGAGATGTACTACTGCCTTCGCCTCGCCCGCGCCGTCGACGAGCGGATGTGGGCGCTGCAGCGATCCGGCAAGGCGGCGTTCGTGATCTCCGGGCAGGGCCACGAGGGCGCGCAGGTGGGCGCGGTGTACGCCCTGGATCGGGACAGGGACTGGCTCGTCCCGTTCTACCGCTCGGTGGCGGCCGTGCTGCTCAAGGGGATGCCGCCGGCCGAGCTCTTCCTCATCCAGCTCGGCAGGGCCACCGACCCGTCGAGCGGCGGGCGGCAGATGCCCGGCCACTACGGCCACTCCCGGCACAAGATCCTCTCCACGAGCAGCCCGGTCGCCACGCAGGTCCTGCACGCCGTGGGGATCGCATACGCGGCGAAGGTGCGCGGCACCGGCGAGGTGGCGCTGACCGAGCTGGGCGAGGGCGCGACGAGCGAGGGCGACTTCAACGAGGCCCTCAACTTTGCCGCGGTGCACCGGCTCGCGGTCATCTTCCTCGTCGAGAACAACGGGTACGCGATCTCCGTGCCCGTGAGCAAGCAGATGGCCGTGCCCACCGTGTCCGCGCGCGCGGCCGGGTTCGGGCTGCCGGGCGTGACCGCGGACGGAAGCCATGTCCTCCACGTCTACGCGGCCGCGCGGGAGGCGGTCGCGCGGGCCCGCCGGGGCGAGGGCCCCACGCTCCTCGAGGTCACGGTGCCTCGTCTCACCGCGCACAGCAGCGACGACCGGCAGGAAAAGTACCGGTCCGCCGACGACATCGCGCACAGCAAGGAGATCGATCCGGTGCGCGTCTTCACCGAGGAGCTCCGCGCGTGGGGCGTGCTGACGGAGGAGCGGAGGCGGGAGATCGAGGAGCGCGTCCGGCGCGAGATCGACCTGGGCACCGAGATCGCGGAAGCGGCCCCGCTGCCGGACCCCTCCACCGCGACGCGCTACGTGTACGCGGAGCCCGGGCCGTAGGGGCCCGCCATGGCCGAGAAGCGGTTCATCGACGCGATCCACGATGCGCTGCACGAGGAGATGGCGCGGGACGAGCGCGTCATCGTCCTCGGCGAGGACGTCGGCCGCAAGGGAGGGGTGTTCGGCGTCACCGAGGGCCTGTACGAGCAGTTCGGGGAGGCCCGCGTGCTCGACACGCCTTTGGCGGAGTCGATGATCATCGGCGTCTCGATCGGGATGGCCGTGGGCGGGCTCATCCCGGTGCCGGAGATCCAGTTTGCGGACTTCATCCATCCCGCGTTCGACCAGATCGTGAGCGAGGCCGCGCGGCTGCGGTACCGGTCGTGCAACGACTTCGGCTGCCCGATGACGATCCGGGTGCCGTTCGGCGGGGGGGTCCACGGGGCGCTGTACCACTCGCAGTCGATCGAGGCGTTCTACGCGCACGTGCCGGGGCTCAAAGTGGTGGTCCCGTACACCCCGGCGGATGCCAAGGGCCTCCTCAAGTCGGCGATTCGCGACCCGGACCCCGTGCTCTACCTGGAGCACAAGAAGATGTACCGGATGGTCCGCGGCGAGGTGCCGGCCGCGGGCGACCATACCGTGCCGATCGGCCCGGCCGTCGTGCGGCGGACCGGCCGGGACCTCAGCATCTTCGCGTACGGCCTGATGGTCCACGAGGCGCTTCAGGCCGCGACGGTACTGAGCGCGGAGGGCATCGAGGCCGACGTCGTGGACGTGCGCACGCTGCGGCCTCTCGATACGCAGACGATCCTGGGGTCGGTGCAGCGCACCAGCCGCGCGCTGATCGTGCACGAGGACAACCGGTTCGGCGGGTTCGGCGCCGAGATCGCCGCCACCATCGCCGAGGAAGGCTTCCGCTACCTCGACGCGCCGCCGACGCGGCTGTGCGGCCCCGACGTCCCCGCGGTTCCGTTCTCGCCGCCGCTCGAGGACTGGTTCATGGTCGACGCCGAGAAGATCGCCGCCGCGGCCCGCCGGCTGGTCGCATACTGACGGGCCGGATCGCGAGGAGACGCGGATGCCGACCGAGATCAGGATGCCGCAGCTCGGCGAGAGCGTGCACGAGGGAACGCTCGGGAAGTGGCTGAAGCGCCCGGGGGAGGCCGTCGCGAAGTACGAGCCGCTGGTCGAGGTGATCACCGACAAGGTCAACGTCGAGATGCCCTCGCCGTTCGCCGGGGTGCTCACGGAGGTGCTCGTCCAGGAGGGCCAGACGGTCACCACCGGCACGGTCATCGCGCTGATCGAAGAGGCCCCCGCGGCCCCGCGCGCGGCGGCGGCCGGGGCCCCCGGGACGGCCGGGCCGCCCCATCCCGCCGGGCCGGCCTCCCGCGAGCAGGGCCCGCCGGCGCCGTCGTCGCCGGACGGCGAGCGGACCGGCGCGCCGGCGCCGGCCCGGGAGCGCGAGCCCGCCGCGCGCCTGTCGCCGCTCGTCCGCCGCCTGGCCGAGGAGCACCGGATCCCGTTCGACGAGCTCGTGTCGATCCAGGGGACCGGGGCGAGCGGCCGGATCACGAAGGACGATGTGCTGCGCTACATCGAGCGACGGGGCGCGGCGCCGGCCGCCCCACCTGCCGCCCCCGGAGCGGCGGTGGCCCCCGGCGAGGCACCGGCGCGCGCGCCGGGCGATCGGCTGGAGCCGCTCACGGCGATGCGGCGGACGATCGCCGACCGGATGGCGCGCAGCGCGAGGGAGATTCCCCACGCGTACGGGGCGATCGAGGTCGACATGACGCGCCTGGTCCGCCACCGGGAGGCGCACAAGGACGCGTGGCGGGCGCAGGAGGGCGTGAACGTCTCGATCACCGCGTTCATCGTCCGGGCCGCCACGCGGGCGCTGCGGGCCTTTCCCGTTGTGAACGCGACGTTCACGCCGGAAGGCATCGTGGTCCGCCACGCGATCCACCTCGGCATCGGGGTCGCCCTCCCCGACGGCCTCATCGTCCCCGTCGTCAAGGACGCCGACCGCAGGAGCGTCGTCGGGCTGGCGCGCGAGATCGAGGCGGTGGTCGCGCGCGCCCGCCAGGGCAAGCTGACGCTGGACGACGTCTCCGGCGGGACGTTCACGTTGACCAACCCGGGGGTGTTCGGCTCGGTCCTCTCGGTGCCGATCATCAATTATCCTCAGGCGGCGATCCTCGCGGCGGACGCGATCGTCCGGCGCCCGGTGGTCCTCGGCGAGGGCATCGCGATCCGCGAGATCATGCACCTCGGGCTCGCCTTCGACCACCGGGTCTTCGACGGGGCCCTCGCGATCCAGTTCCTGGCCCACATCAAGCGCCAGCTCGAGGAGTTTACGCCGGTGGGGGACTCCCCGGAGTTCTAGGGCCCCATGACAGCGGTTCGGTGGCAGATGCTCGCCTGCCGCCATGCTGACGCGATGGGCCGCCGGGGCAGCGCCGCGGAGCCCGGCGCAGGGGGAGGCGGGGGGTCCGTCCGGGGCGGACGGTGGTCCCGGTCTCGATCGAACGAACCAGCGGAAGCCCTCGACCCCTCGGGCCATTCGGCCCCTCCGGTCGACGCGGCGACCCTTGGCGGTGAGGTGAACGCGTGAGCGTCGAGCGGCGCCCTGAGTGGCTCAAGGTGCGGCTGCCGGCCGGCCCCAACTTTCGCGCGCTGGTCGGCATCATGCGCACGCAAGCCCTGCACACCGTGTGCGAGGAGGCACGCTGTCCCAACATCGGCGACTGCTGGGAGCGGCGGACGGCGACGTTTCTGATCCTGGGCAACGTCTGCACGCGCCACTGCGCGTACTGCGCGATCGCGCACGGCCTGCCCACCGCGGTGGACGCCGAGGAGCCGGCGCGCGTCGCCGCCGCGGTGGCGGCGATGGGGCTGCGCCACGCCGTCATCACCTCCGTGGACCGGGACGACCTCCGGGACGGCGGCGCGGGGCTGTTCGCCCGGACGATCCGTCTCATCCGGGAGCGCGTGCCCGGGTGCACCGTGGAGGTACTGATCCCCGACTTCAAGGGGGACCCCGGCGCTCTGGACACCGTGCTCGAGGCGCAGCCGGACATCCTCAACCACAACATCGAGACGGTGCCGCGGCTGTTCCGCGCCGTGCGCCACGGCGGCAACTACCGGCGGTCGCTCGCCCTGCTCGCGCGGGCGAAGGCACGGGGGACGCGCTGGCTCACCAAGAGCGGGATGATGGTCGGTCTCGGCGAGACGTGGGATGAGGTGCTGGGGACGATGCGCGACCTGCGAGACGCCGGCTGCGACATCCTGACGATCGGCCAGTACCTGAGCCCGGGCCGGGACTACGCGCCGATCGCCCGCTACTACCACCCCGACGAGTTCGCGCAACTGCGGGCGGAGGGCCTCGCGATGGGGTTCCGCCACGTCGAGTCGGGGCCGCTCGTGCGCAGCAGCTACCACGCCGACGAGCAGGCGCGGGCGGCGGCGACGTAGCCGGGCGGGCCCCCTGGCGCGGCGGCGCGACGCCTACGGGACCTTGGCCGCCGCCTCCCGCTGCCTGGCGTGGACGTCCTGCGAGCTGCTGTGGCCCGGGAAGACGCTGGCCTTGGGGTTGATGTACTGGGCCGCGTTGTTGACGGCGGTCGCGACCTCGCCAAAGCCGGTCGCGATCAGCTTGACCTTGCCCGGATACGTCACGATGTCCCCGGCGGCGTAGACGCCGGGCAGGTTCGTCTCCATGCGCGTGGTGACGCGGACGCTGTCGCCTTCCAGCTCGAGCCCCCACTCCTGGATCGGGCCGAGCGTGCTCAGGAAGCCGAGCGAGGCGACCGCGGCGTCGACCTCGAGCGTCTCCTCGACGTTCGTCTTGTTCTGGTAGATCACCGCGCGCTCCACCCGCCCGTCGCCCTGCAGGCGGCGCAGCTCGTAGAACAGCTTCACGGTGATCGGCGAGTGCAGCATCTTCTGCACCGAATCCTCGTGGGCCCGGAACTGGTCCCGGCGGTGGATCAACGTGATGTCGCGCGCGATGCCGAGCAGGCCGTTGGCCCAGTCCACGGCGGAGTCCCCGCCGCCGACGATCAGCACGCGCTTGTCCTTGAAGTCCTGAAAGCTCTTGACGAAGTAGTAGAGGCCCTTGCCCTCGAACGAGTCGATCTCCGGCTTCTTGAACGTCTTCGGGTGGAACGCGCCGATGCCCGCGGTGATCACGAGCACTCGGGTGAGGTGGGTCGCCCGGTTGGTCACGAGACGCAGCGTGCCGTCCGCGTCGCGCACCAGCCGTTCCACCGTCTCCCCCGTGCACACCGTAGGATGGTACTGCATCGCCTGCTCGGTGAGCTTGTCGACGAGCTCGCGCCCGAGGATGCGGGGGAAACCGGCGACGTCGTAGATCCACTTCTCCGGATAGAGCGCGGTGATCTGGCCGCCCAGCGCGTCCAGGCTCTCCACGATCTTGGTCCGCAGCGTCCGAAAGCCGGCGTAGTACGCGCCGTACAGGCCAACCGGCCCTCCGCCGACGATCGTGATGTCGTAGAGATCGGTTTCCATCGATCCTCCCACTCCTTCTGCGCCTCCGGGGAGCGCTGCGGTGCGCCCGCGGCCCCGCCGCCCGCCCGGCGGGCGCCAGCGGTCATTATAGCACCCGGGCTCGGTCTCCACACGGCCGGACGCCCCCGCGCGTTCGTATTATTCCCTCCCCCGCCCCCGCCAGGTCGCCCGGGGTGCGGGAAGCGTGCGCGCGCTCGGGCCGTTGCACCCAATGGCGGCCGGTTCCTTGACAGCCGCGGGGGAGCACCCTATCGTAAGGAGTGCCACGCGATGGATGCGGCAAGCCGCGTCCCGCTCGGGCGATGGAGGCGACGAGGATGGCGACCACCAGGGTCGAGGAGAGGCGCACGCCGGCGCCGCTGCTCAACGCGACGCAGATGGAGCGGTACTCCCGCCAGCTCATTCTCGAGGAGGTCGGGATCGAGGGCCAGTCACGGCTGCTGCGCGCCAAGGTACTGATCATCGGCGCGGGCGGCCTCGGCTCTCCCGTCGCGCTGTACCTCGCGGCGGCCGGCGTGGGCACGATCGGGATCGTCGACGGGGATCACGTCGATCTCACGAACATGCATCGGCAGATCCTCCACACGATGCCGGCCGTCGGCCAGCCCAAGACCGAGTCGGCGCGCCGCACGCTCGAGGCGCTCAACCCGGATGTGACCGTGGTGCCGTACCAGACCGTGCTCACGAGCGCCAACGCGATGGAGATCCTCGAACCCTACGACGTCGTCGTGAACGGCAGCGACAACTTCCCCACGCGCTACCTCGTGAACGACGCGTGCGTCCTGCTGCGCAAGCCGCTCGTGGATGCGAGCATCCTCAAGTGGGAGGGGCAGGCCACCACGTTCCTGCCGGGGCAGGGCTGCTACCGGTGCCTGTTCCCGACCCCGCCCCCTCCCGGGGCGGTGCCGAGCTGCGCCGAGGGAGGAATCCTGGGTGCGCTGTGCGGCTTCATGGGCGCCCGCCAGGCGCTGGAAGTCCTCAAGATCCTGCTGGGCGCCGGCGAGACGCTCGCCGGCCGGCTGCTGATCTTCGATGCGCTCGAGGGCACCACCCGCGTGGTGCGCTGGAGCCGGAACCCGCAGTGCCCGGTCTGCGGTGACGCGCCGACGATCCACGCCCTGATCGACTACGAGCAGTTCTGCGGGATGCCGGCGCACGACCGCCAGGCGGCCGGCGTGGGCACGCCGATCCCGGAGGTCACCCCGGGCGAGGCGCAGGAGATGCTGGTGCGCGGAGGCGTGCAGCTCATCGACGTCCGGGAGCCGTGGGAGCACGAGGAGGCACACATCCCGGGCTGCCGGCTGATCCCGATGGGGGAGGTGCCGGCCCGCCTCCGGGAGATCGATCCGGACGCGCCGGCGATCGTCTACTGCCGCTCGGGCGGCCGCAGCGGCAAGGTCGTGTCGATGCTCCGCGGCGCCGGGTATGGCAAGGCGCTCAACCTCAAGGGCGGCATCCTCGCCTGGGTGAACGCGCAGCTACCGACGGAGTAGGCGGCGCGGGACGGCGCCCGGTAGCGCGCTAGACGCCCATCACCTGGACATAGAGGCGCCGCGTCTGGGGGCCGTCCAGCTCGCAAAACAGGATCCGCTGCCAGGTGCCGAGGACGAGGCGGCCCTGCTCGACCGGCACCTGGAGCCCCGACCGGAGCAGGAGCGCGCTCAAGTGGCTCCAGGCGTTGGCCCGGTTGCAGTCCGAGTAGGCCGGGTCGTTGTGCCGGTAGGGCGCGTCCTCGGGGACGAGCCGCCGGAGCGTCTCCAGGATGTCGTGCAGCAGCGCGTCCTGGTGCTCGTTGATGATGAGCCCGGTGGTCGTGTGGAGACTGTGGAGCAACACCCACCCGTGCGTAATCTCGTCGACGCCGGGCAGGCGGGCGATCCGGTCTGTCAGGTCGTGGATCTCCCGGCGGTCCCGGGTGACGATGGTGAGCGTCGTGGTCGTCGCCTTCATCGCTACGCCGGTCCGCGGCACGCCAACGCCTCCTGACTTGTGCGAGTAGGTAATTGCCACGGCGCGCGAGGCCAACCCCGGCCGGATTGTAGCATGGAAAGTTTTGGTTTGACAAACCCCCCGGATGCCGCGTAGAATCGATCTGGACGCGCACAGTGTCCCGCTCCGGGAGGAGGCCGTGACCCGATGATTACCCTCACCGACCAGGCGATCACCAAGCTCAAGGAACTGCTGGCCGAGCAGGACGATCCAACCCTCTGCCTGCGGGTGTTCATTACCAAGGGCGGCTGCGACGGCTACTCCTACGGGATGACGTTCGACAACGCCCCGGAGGCCGACGACGAGGTGATCGAGCGTGGCGGGGTCCGCGTGCTGGTCGACAAAGCCAGCTCCCGGCTGCTGGCCGGATCGGAGATCGACTACGTCACGAGCGTGACAGCGACCGGCTTCGCGATCCGCAACCCCAACGCGATCTCGACGTGCGGCTGCGGGCACTCGTTCCAGACGCGCGAGGACCCGGGCGAGCCGCACCCCTGCGGCGAGGACGCCGAGGGGAAGGAGTAGGGGGGCTGACCGATGGACCAGACCGGCGGGCACGTCGCCACGGATGCGCCGACCCTGCAGCGCCGGGTCGAGGAGGTGCTGGACAACATCCGCCCGTACGTGCAGGCGGACGGCGGCGACATCGAGCTCGTGGACATCGTCGACGGCGTCGTGCAGATCCGGCTGGCCGGGTCGTGCGTCGGGTGCATGTACTCGATGATGACGCTGCAGGCGGGCGTCGAGCGGATGTTGAAGGAGCAGGTGCCGGAGGTCAAGGCGGTCGAAGCGTTGCCTTTCTAGCGCCGGCGCGACGGGGCACCCTCCCCGAGGGAACGGTGGCCGGCGCGCCGCTGCGCTGCCCCGACGCGTAGGGACCTGCAAGAGGGAGGACCGAAAGAAGCGGACCATACAGAGAGGAACCCTGAGCCTCTCGTGGAACCCCACGGGAGGCTCTTGCGTTGTGGCGCCGCGGCGCAGGCACCGCGCCGGCCGCAGCCGGGTGCCACCGCTCGTGGAGGCCGGCGCGTGCGCGTCGAGTACACCGAGGACCAGCGCCTCGTCCACCAGACGGTACGGGAGTTCGCGGCCCGCGAGCTGCGGCCCCGCGCGCGCGCGTGGGACGCCGCGGGGGCCTTCCCGGAGGAGGTCGTCGCCCCGATCGCGCGGCTGGGGCTGTGGGGGATGACCGTGCCGCCGGAGCTCGGCGGGGCCGGCATCGACGCGGTCAGCATGGCGCTCGCGATCGAGGCCCTGGCGTGGGGAGACGGGGGCGTCGCCCTCAGCGTGGCGGCCCATAACTCGCTGTGCGCCGGCCACATCGTGCGGGCCGGGACCGCGGAGCAGAAGCGGCGGTATCTGCCGCGCCTGGCCTCCGGCGAGGACCTGGGCGCGTGGTGCCTCACGGAGCCGGATTCGGGAAGCGACGCCGCCGGGCTCGCGACGCGGGCGGTGCGCCGCGGCGACCGGTGGGTGCTCAACGGCACCAAGGCGTTCGTGACGCAGGGCAGCATCGCCGGCGTCTACGTGGTGATGGCCCGCACGGACCCGGACGCCGGGCACCGGGGTATCTCTGCGTTCATCGTCGAGCGGGGGACGCCGGGGCTGCGGATCGGCAAGCACGAGGACAAGCTCGGCATGCGCTCGAGTGATACCGCGGAGGTCGTGTTCGAGGACTGCGAGGTGGCCGAGGAGCAGATGCTCGGGGCGCCGGGCGAGGGCTTTCGGGATGCGATGCGCGTGCTCGAAGGCGGCCGGATCGGGATCGGCGCGCTCGCGCTCGGCCTGGGGCGGGCCGCGCTCGACGCCGCGGTCGCGTACGCGCGGGAGCGGCGGGCGTTCGGCCGACCGATCGCGGAGTTCCAGGCGATCCAGTGGATGCTCGCGGACACCGCGACCGAGCTCGACGCGGCGGAGCTCCTCGTCATGGAGGCGGCTGCCCGGGCGCAGCACGGGCGTCCGTACCGGCTCGAGAGCTCGATGGCCAAGCTGTTCGCGTCGGAGGCGGCGGCGCGGGCCGCGTCGCGCGCGGTCCAGATCCACGGCGGGTACGGCTTCATCAAGGACTATCCGGTCGAGCGGATCTATCGGGATGTGAAGCTGTGCGAGATCGGCGAGGGGACCTCGGAGGTCCAGCGGCTGATCATCGCGCGCGAGGTGCTCGCGTGACGCGGGGGCGGAGGTGGACCGCGTGAAGACGACCGTCGTCGGCAGCTACCCCAAGATTCCGGACCCGCCGGCTCCGGGGCGGTGGCGCACGAGCGTGGAGAAGCTGCAGCGGGGGGAGATCACGCCGGCCGACCTCCGCCGGGTCGAGGACGAGGTGACGGAGGAGGTCCTGCGCGAGCAGGACGAGGCGGGCATCGAGATCCCGACCGACGGCCAGATCCGCTGGGGGGACGGCCTCACGTACTTCGCGCGGGGACTCGAGGGCTTCGCGATCGACGGCCTGCAGCGCTACTTCGACACCAACGTCTACTACCGCCAGCCCGTCGCGACGGGCGAGGTGGGTTGGCGGGGGCCGATCAGCGTCGCCGACTACGCGTTCGCGGCGGCGCGCAGCGCGCATCCCGTGAAGCCGGTCGTGACCGGGCCGTTCACGCTCGCGCTGCTCAGCCGCGATGAGTTCTACGGCAACCTCGACCAGCTCGTGATGGCCCTCGCCACGGCGCTGAACCGGGAGCTCCGGGCGCTCGTGGAGGCCGGCGCGCCGCTCGTGCAGGTCGACGAGCCGGGTCTCCTCCTCCGGCGGGACGCGTTCCCGCTGGTCCGGCGCGCGATGGGCGTGCTGTGGGACGGGGTCGCGGCGCGCCGGGCGCTCTACACGTACTTCGGCCACATCGACGGCCTGTACCCGCAGGTCCTCGATCTCCCGATCGACATCCTCGGCCTGGACTTCGTGGCCGGTCCCCGCAACTGGGAGGTCCTGCGCCGCTCGCCGTTCACGAAGGCGCTGGGGCTCGGGGTCCTCGACGCCCGGAACACCCGGATGGAGACGCCGGAGGGCGTGGCGGCGGCGTGCCGGCGCGCCGCCGAGATCGTGCCCGCGGAGTCGCTGTACGTCGGGCCGAGCGCCGGGTTGGAGTTCCTGCCCCGCCGCGTCGCGCGCCGGAAGCTGGAGGTGCTCGTCGCGGGCGTGCGCCGTGCCAGGGAGGGTGCCGCATGACGAGCTTGCCGACGACGACGGTCGGAAGTTTCCCCAAGCCGCCGTACCTGCTGGAGGCGCGGCGGAAGGTCTCGCGCAAGCAGATGGAACCCGCGCGCCTGCGCGAGCTCGAGCGCCGGGCCACGGAGGAATGGATCCGCCGCCAGGAGGAGATCGGGCTCGACATCCTGGTCGACGGGGAGATGTACCGCGGCGACATGGTCGCGTTCTTCGCCGACCAGATGGACGGCTTCGAGATCGCCGGGCTGGTGCGCTCGTACGGGAACCGGTACTATCCGAAGCCGGCGGTCGTCGGCCCGGTCGGCCGTCGCGGGCCGATCACGGTCGAGTGGTTCCGCTTCGCGCAGGGCCTGACGTCCCGGCCGGTCAAGGGCATGCTCACCGGGCCGTATACGATCGCGGAGTGGTCGTTCAACGAGCACTATCCCACGCGCCGGGAGCTCGTGCTCGAGCTGGCGCGGGCGATCCACGACGAGGCCGTCGATCTCGCGCAGGCGGGGGCGCGGTACATCCAGATCGATGAGCCGGCGATCCACACCCGGCCCGACGAGGACTTCGAGCTGGCCACGGAGGCGATGGAGATCGTGACGCGCGGCCTCTCCGCCTATACGATCACCCACGTCTGCTACGGGGACGTGCCGCGGATCTACCCGGCGATGCTGCGGCTGGCCGTCAACCAGATCGACCTGGCACTCAAGAACGAGGACTTCGCCCTGCTCGAGACGTTTCGGTCCCCGCGGTTCACGAAGGATATCGGCGCCGGCGTGATCGACGCGCACAGCCACCGGGTGGAGACCCCGGAGGAAGTCGCCGACGGGATCCGGCGCACCCTGCGGGTCATTCCGCCGACCCAGGTCTACGTCTCCCCGGACTGCGGGCTCAAGACCCGCACCGTGGACGAGGCGGTCCAGAAGCTCGCGGCGATGGTCGAGGGGACCCGCATCGTCCGGAAGGAGCTCGCCGCATAGCCGCCGTCGCCCCCCAGCCGCTCGTCGCCGAGGCACGGCGCATCGTGCGCGCGGCGCCGGAGTACGTGTACGGCTTCCTCGCGCATCCCGAACACCTGCCGCGGTACGCCGCGCCGCTCTGGATGGCCGCCGATCCGGTGGAGAAGCGCGGCCACGTGCACCTCGTGTCGCTGCGCGGGTACTTCGTCGGCCTCCCCGTCGAGTCGGTGCAGCGCGTCACCGTCCGCGCCCCGGCCTCCGTGGAGCAAACCCAGATCCGCGGCACGCTGCGGGGATTTGCGGCGCGCTGCACGCTGCGGGCCACGGAGGACGGCACCGAGGTGGTCTACCGCGTGGACGTCGACCCGGGGATCTCGATGATCACCGACGAGGCGGCCCAGCAGTTCCTCGTGCAGCACGTGGAGCGGACGCTGGACCGCATCAAGCTCGCCGCCGAGCGCCGCCCCGCGCCGCGACGCCCTCGCGCCGCCCCCGGGCCGGCCCGTCCGGGGACGGACGAGGCTCCCGCCGAGCCGGGCGAGGAGGACGCGGCGGAGAGCCCAACCGGTCCCGCCGACGCGCACGAGGCCCCCGCGCCGGCCCGGCCGCTCGAGGAGGCGCCGGCCCCCGCCGTCCCGCCGGCCCCGCGTGCGCCCGATCAGCAGCGCCGCCGGCGCCGCCGGCGCCGGCGGCGCTCCGTCCGTGACGGCGCCCCATCACCGAGTCCCGCCTCCGCCTCGTAGACCCCCGCTACGCCGGCCCTCCGGCCACCACGTCCCGCGCCAGCCCCATCACCGCGTCCGCGTGCCGGTCCCACGAGAACGCGCGCGCGCGCGCCGGCCCGCCGGCCGCCATCCGGCCCCTCGCGGCCTGGTTTCGCCAGAGCGCTGCGATCGCCCGCGCGAGCGCCGCCGCGTCGCGCGCCGGGTAGTAGGCGGCGAGATCCCCGCACATCTCGCGGCACAGGGGCCGGTCGGCGGCCACGATCGGCAGGCCGCTCGCCATCGCCTCGACCAGCGGGAACCCGAACGACTCGCACAGCGAGGGGTAGACGAAGAGATCGGCGGCCCGGTACAGGCGGTGCACCGCCTCGTGCGGGATCCGTCCCAGCACCCGGACCTCGCGGCCGAGGCCGTGCCGCTCGATGAACGCGAGGTACCCGGGGACCCCCTGCGGCCAGTCCTCCGGCGCGATCGTCAGCCAGAGCGTAAACGGGAAGCCCTCGTCCCGCAGCAGGCGGCTTGCCTCGAGCAGCACGTCGATCCCCTTGTAGGCCGCGGCGTGGGAGACGTACAGCAGGCGCGCGCCCGTGGAGGTGCCGACGGCCCGCGCGGCCGCCGGCGGCAGCGCCGCCCCGGTCTCGAACTGCTCGCGCCCGAAGCCGTGCGGGATGACGCGAAACTTCTCCGGGGGCAAGTCGGGGTAGACGCCGCGGATCATCTCGCGCATCGCCGCAGACGGGGTGACCACCACGCGTGCGGCGCGCATCACGGCGTGGGCGAGCGCCCGCGCGGCCGTCACCTCGAGCGCGCGGCCGCGGCCGAGCATCCGCAGGTATTCGTGGCAGAAGTACACCGGGTTCCGCTGGAAGACGATATGCGGGACCGGCGCGCGCACCGGGCCAAAGTTCAGCAGCGAGATCAGCACGTCGGCGCGCTCGCGCCTCGCGAGGCGGGCGACGCCCCACTGGTCCCACGCGGCGTGGGAGAGGCGGCCGCGGAGGTCGCCGGCCCGGACGAGGCGGACGTTCGGCGGCAGGTCCGCGGCCTCCCACTGGCTGTTCACGCAGGCGATCAGCGCGTCGCCGGGATGCCGACGGCCGGCCGCACGCAGGAAGTTGGGCAGGTGGGTCGCCGCGCCACCCATCCGCGCGGCGACCGCGTTGATCACGACGCGCACGCGTGAGCGGTTCGGGGCGGTCCCGCGCGCCTCCTGTGGTGCGCCCCCTGCGCCGCGGGGGCTCCCCGCTCCTCGCACGACCGCCTGGGGCGATCGAGGGGGTGCGCTCCCTTGACCGGGGCGGGGCGCGGTGCTACGCTCGATGCGGGAAGTGAGAATTGTTCTCAGCAGCGATGGTGCGCACCGGGACAGCGCTGGATCACTCTAAAGACGCCCCGGACCCCTATCCCGACGCCGCCCCCGTCGCCACGGAGGGGTCATCCGGACGGCGGACGGCCGTCTGACCGAAGCCTGCGCCGGATGAACCCGAGGAGGTTGCGGATGTCTGCCCGGCAACTCGCCGTCACCAAGGAACAGGTCATCGAGGCCCTGCGCGACGTCATGGACCCCGAGCTCCACCGGAGCATCGTGGAGCTCAACATGGTGAAGGACGTGGCGATCCGGGACGGGACGGTTCGGGTCGACGCGCTCCTGACGATCGGCGGCTGCCCGCTGCGCGAGACCATCGTCGATTCCATCCGGAGCAGGGTCGCCTCGCTCCCCGGGGTGCAGCACGTCGACGTGCAGCTCGGCGTCATGACGCCGGAGCAGCGGCAGGGGCTCATCGCGCAGCTCCGGCCGGGGCCGCAGCGTCAGTCTCCGCTGCTCGCGCCCACGTCCACGACGCGGGTCATCAGCGTGGCGAGCGGAAAGGGGGGCGTCGGCAAGTCCACGGTGACGGCCAACCTGGCGATCGCGCTGGCGCGCCGCGGCCGGACGGTGGGCGTCGTCGACGCCGACGTGTACGGGTTCAGCATCCCGCGCATGATGGGGGTCGCCGGGCGGCCCACGATCATCGACCAGATGATCATCCCCCTCGAGAAGTGGGGCGTTCGCCTGATGTCGATCGGGTTCATGGTGAACGAGGGGGAGGCGGTGATCTGGCGGGGCCCGATGCTGCACAAGGCCCTCACGACGTTCCTCACGGATGTGCACTGGGGGGAGATCGACGACCTGCTGATCGACCTCCCGCCGGGCACCGGCGATGTCTCGCTCACCATCGCCCAGACGCTCCCCAGGGCCGAGATGCTGATCGTCACGACGCCGCAGTCGACCGCGACGGGAGTCGCCTACCGCGCCGGCCGGATGGCCGAGAAGGTGAACATGCCGATCGCCGGCGTCATCGAGAACATGTCGTACTACCTCCCCGCCCCCGGGGCGGAGCCCGTCTACATCTTCGGCCGGGGCGGCGGCCAGCAGCTCGCCGAGATGGTCGGGGCGCCGCTGCTGGGCCAGATCCCGCTCGATCCGGCGATCCGGGAGGGGAGCGACCGCGGCGAGCCGGTGGCGCTCGCCCCGGATGCGCCGTCGGCGCGCGTCTTCTACGAGATCGCCGACGCGCTCCTCAGGGAGTGACGGCGTGTCCGAGGCGTCCGCGGCGCCCGCGCGCGGGGCGGACCCCGTCGAGGTGAACGCCGCGCTCGAGCAGTACGTCCGGCCGCAGACGTTCCCGCTCGGGATCCGCATGGTGCGGCCGGGAGAGCCCCTGCCGGAGCGGGTGCGGATCCCGAGCCGGGATCTCGGGATCCGGGTCGCGATCTGCCAGACGTTCTCGATCGCGCGGCGCTACGGATGGGCGCTCGCGGTCGGCCGCGACGATCTGAGCTGCCCCCTCGCGAAGACCGCGTTCGGGTTCGAGCCGGTGCTGCCGTACTACGCCGAGGGTCACCTCGCCTGCGGGATGTACACCGCGACGCCCGAGGCCGCCGCCCGCACCGAGGCGGAGGTGCCGAAGCTCCCGTTCGGCGAGTACGACCGCATCGTGGTGGCCCCGCTCGGGCGGGCGGCGTTCGAGCCTCACGTCGCGCTGCTCTACGGCAACTCGGCCCAGGTGATGCGGCTCGTGGCGGCGGCGCTGTACCACCGGGGAGGCCGCCTGCACAGCAGCTTCTCCGCCCGGCTCGACTGCGCCGATGCCGTGATCGAGACGATGCGCACGGGCCTCCCCCAGGTGATCCTCCCCTGCTACGGCGATCGCATCTACGGCCAGACCGAGGACCACGAGATGGCGTTCAGCTTCCCGTGGGGGCTGGCCGGCGAGATCACGAGCGGCCTGCGCGGCACGCACGAGGGCGGCGTCCGGTACCCGATCCCGGCGTGGCTGCGGTACACCGGCCAGTTCCCCGAGGCCTACCGTCGCCTCGACGCGCTGTGGGAGGAGGAGAGGAGGAAGGGGCAGCCCTAGGGCGACGTGGCGGGGCAGGGCCCGGTGCGCCGTGCGCCGGCGGGCGCGGACGGCAGGGCAGCCGGGGAGCCCCGCCGTACATAAGAGGGATGGCGCGACCGATGATCCGCAGGGCCGTGCGCCGCCCCGTCTCCCCACGAGGGGGCCCGGGTGGCGGGGGAGGCCCGACCTCAAGCGGGGGTGAGAGACCGTGGCACGACGTGTAAACGACATGACGCTCCGGCTCGCGGGAGAAGCGGGACAGGGGGTGGAGTCCGGCGGCGCCGGGTTTGCCCAGGCCCTCAGCCACGGAGGGCTCTGGCTGCACACCTACACGGAATACATGTCCCGTATCCGTGGCGGGCTCAACTTCTTCCAGATCCGGGTCTCCGACCACCCGCTGTGGAGCCACACCGAGGGCACCAACATCCTCGTCGCGTTCAGCCCGGAGGCGGTCCGCGACTACGGGCCGCACATCGTCCCGGGCGGCGCGCTGCTCCACGACGAGGGGCTCAAGTTCGACCACGATGCGGTGGCGCGCCGCGGCACCCAGCTCTTCCCGATGCCGCTCACCAAGATCGCCCAGGAGGTCGGCGGCAACAAGATCATGATGAACACCGCCGGCCTGGGCGCGCTCGCCGGGATCATCGAGTACCCGTTCGAGTTCGTCGCGGACGTCATCAAGAAGAACTTCAAGCGCAAGGGCGACGCGGTCGTGGAGGGCAACCTCAAGGTGGCCGCGGAGGGCTACCGGATCGCGCAGGAGCGGTACGCGGCCTCGTTCGACTGGAAGGTCTCGCCGCTCGACGCGCGCCCCCACCGGATGCTCATCAACGGCAACCAGGCCCTCAGCGTCGGGGCGATCGCCGCGGGGTGCCGGTTCATGTCGGGGTACCCGATGACGCCCGCCAGCTCGATCCTGGAGTTCATGGCATCGCATGCCAGGAAGTACGACATCGTCGTCAAGCAGACCGAGGACGAGATCGCCGCGATCTGCATGGCGATCGGCGCCGGCAACGCGGGCGCGCGCGCGATGACCGCGACGAGCGGGGGCGGCTTCTCGCTTATGGTCGAGGCGCTGGGCCTCGCGGGCATGGCCGAAGTGCCGGTCGTCATCGTGGAGGCGCAGCGGCCCGGGCCGTCCACCGGGATGCCGACCAAGACCGAGCAGGGGGACCTGCTGTTTGCGCTGTTCGCGAGCCAGGGCGAGTTCCCACGCATCGTGCTCGCGCCGGGCACCCAGGAGGAGTGCTTCCACGCGGCCGCCCGCGCCTTCAACCTGGCGGAGAAGTGGCAGTGCCCGGTGATCGTGATGACCGACTTCTACCTCACGACGAGCATGCGCACCCTGCTGCCCTCGGAGTTCCCGATCGAACACGTCACGATCGACCGCGGGGAGCTGCTCACGTCCGAGCAGCTCGACCGGCTCGCCGGTCCCTACCTGCGTTACAAGGACACCCCGAGCGGGATCTCGCCGCGAGCCCTCCCCGGCCACCCCAAGGCCGTGCACCAGGCCTGCAGCGACGAGCACGACGAGTACGGGCACTTCGAGGACGAGGACGCGGCCAACCGCCTCAAGATGGCGGGGAAGCGCATGCGCAAGTTCAGGAACATCGTCGAAGACCTGCGCGCGCCGACGATCTACGGTCCGGAGCGGGCGGAGGTCACGCTCATGGGGTGGGGCAGCTCATACGGGGCGATGCGGGAGGCGGTCGATCTCCTCAACGCGCGCGGGGTGCGCGCCAACATGCTGCACTTCGTCGACCTCTGGCCCTTCCCCGAGGCGAAGGCGGCGCCGCTCATCGAGGCCGCCCGGCAGCTGGTCGCGGTGGAGGGCAACCAGACCGGGCAGTTCGCCCACCTCGTCCGCGCGATGACGGGCCGCCGGGCGGACCGCCTCGTCCTGCGGTGGGACGGCCGGCCGCTCTCGCCGGAGTACATCCTGGCCACGCTCGAGGAGGCAAAGGTCCATGCTTGATCTGAAGCTGTACAACAACCCCGTCAAGGTGACGTGGTGCCCCGGCTGCGGGGACTACGGGATCCTCAACGCGGTGAAGAGCGCCCTCGCGCAGCTCGAGATCTACCCGCACGAGGTGCTGTTCTTCTCCGGGATCGGCTGCGGGAGCAAGCTTCCCGACTACGTGAACGCCAACGCGTTCACGACGATCCATGGCCGCGCGCTCCCGATCGCGATGGGCGCCAAGCTCGCCAACCACGATCTGCACGTGATCTGCATCACCGGGGACGGCGACGGGTACGGGATCGGCGGGAACCACTTCCTGAATATCCTGCGCCGGAACCCGGACGTCGTGCACATCGCCGAGAACAACATGGTGTACGGCCTCACGAAGGGCCAGTACGCGCCCACGAGCCAGCGGGGGTTCGTCACGAGCACCACGCCGGAGGGTAGCATCGAGATCGCGTTCAACCCGCTCACGACCGCGATCAACGGCGGCGCCACGTTCGTCGCCCGCGGGTTTTCGGGCGACCCGAAGCACCTGGCCAAGCTGATCATGGCGGCGATCCAGCACAAGGGGTACGCGCTCGTGGACGTCCTGCAGCCGTGCGTGATCTACAACAAGATCAACACCTACGATTACTATCGCGAGCGGGTGTACAAGCTGGAGGAAGCCGGGCACGATCCCGCCGACCGCAGCGCCGCGATGCAGCGGGCGCAGGAGTGGGGCGACCGGATTCCCATCGGGATCGTCTACCAGGCGACAGGCGAGCCGACCTACGAGGACCAGGTCGCGGCGCTACGGGCCGGACCGCTGGCCAAGCGCCGGCTCGCGCCGCTCGGGCCGGAGCAGGCGGAGGCGCTGCGCCGCGAGTTCTTCTGAGGAGGCCCGCCCGGCATGCCGCGCCGCCGGCGCGAGCGTGCGGGCGGATGCGGTCGGTGGTGGGAGCGATGCCACACTCGGCCCCGGTGGACGCCACGCTGGGGGCGCTTGCGCGGCAGGGGTACCGGCCGACGCCCCAGCGGCGCGCCATCCTCGCGGGGATGCTGGGGGCCGGCCGGATGAACGTCTCCGCGGAGGAGATCTGCCGGCGCGCCCGCACGCTGTGCCCGACCGTGAACCTCGCCACCACCTATCGCACGCTCGATCTGCTCGCCCGCCTCGGGCTCGTCCGGCGGCTCGCCGGCGGCGACGGCCGCAGCGTGTTCTGCGCCAAGCCCGAGCCGCACTATCACGGGACCTGCCTGCGGTGCGGCGCGGTCGTCGATCTTCCCCGGGGGCCGGTCGCCCGGATCCTGGAGCAGCAGCAGCAGGCGCTCGGGGACGGCGCGTTCACCGTGGTGAGCCATCGGATCGAGTTCTACGGGTACTGCAGCCGTTGCGGCGCGGCCGGCCTCCGCTCGTCCGGGCCGCGCGCGCGGGCCCTGGCACCGGCCCCTTGAGACGGCAGCCGCGGGCGGCCGGGAGCGGCTCCCCTTCCGCGAGGCCCGGCGCCCCCTCGGCGTGGCGCCGGCTCCGGGGTGTGCTCCTCGTCGCCTCCCTCCTCGCGGGCGCGGGCGGGATGTGCCCGCCGGCGGGGTCGGCCGCCGCGGGCCGGCGTCCCGCGCCCGCCCGTCTCGAGAAACCCCTCCATATCGTCGCCGACGAGGTCGTGATCGACAACTCCGGCGCGATGCTCCTCGCGCGAGGCCACGTACAGCTCACCTATGGCGCTCGGCGCGCGACGGCCGACCAGCTCCGCCTCAACCGGGCCGCCCGCACGGCCGAGCTGAGCGGGCACGCGATCGTGACCGACCCACAGGGCCGCGCCACGGGCGACACCGTAACCCTGTACCTCGCCCCGGACGAGCAGGTGCGCAGCGTCGTCATGGTCGGCGCCGCCGGGGTCGAGACCCGCGAGTACGCCCTGTCCGGCGACCGGATCACGGCCGACCAGCAGTCCGGCCGGCTCCTCGCGGAGGGCCACGTGCGGGCCTTCTCGGCGCCCGACCTCCTCGTCACGGGCGACCGCGCCACCTACGATCGCCGCACGCAGCACGGGACGGTGGCCGGCCATCCCGTGGTCTCCAACAAGGCGGGCCGGGTGCGCGGCGACCGGATCGAGCTGTTCCAGGCCGCCGGCCGCGCGGTGGTGCATGGCCCCGTCGACGCGGAGATCTACGGGGCCACGATGCGAAGCGCAAGCGCCGTCGTCGATTTCAGGACGTCCACCGCGGTCCTCACCGGTCAGGTCGTGATCACGCGGCGCCAGGGGACGCTCCGGGCCGACCGCGTGACGATCTTCTACAAGACCCGGCGCATCCTCGCGACGGGTGCCACCCACGTCCGGCTCACGGACACGGCCGAGGACGCCGCGCCCTGATGGGCCGGGCGCGCAACACGGCGCGGAACGAAGGAGGGATCCGATGGTCGTCCAGCGTGTAAAGCGGCCGACGCTCGATGAGATGGACCTGCCGGTCGGCAAGAAGACGCGGCTCCACCGCATCCTCTACGAGCACGGGCCCGGGCACGGCGTGGCGTTGATCCTGCCGATCGATCAGGGGATCGAGCACGGCCCGGTGGACTTCTTCGCCAACCCCGACAGCGCCGATCCGGGGTTCCAGCTCCGGCTGTGCCTGGAGGGCGGCTACTCGGCGATCGCGTTCCACTACGGGTTGGCCAGCAAGTACCTGCGCCCCTACGCCGGGCGCGTGCCCCTCATCCTGAAGATCAACGGCAAGACCAATATCCCTCCGGATACAGCACCGCTGAGCGGCCTGACGGGGACGGTGGAGGACGCGGTGCGCCTCGGGGCCGATGCGGTGGGGTACACGCTGTACGTCGGCTCGCCGCGGCAGGACGAGGACATCCGGCAGCTCACGGAGGTCCGGCGGGCCTGCGACGCGTACGGGATGCCGCTGATCGTGTGGTCGTATCCGCGGGGCGAGGCGATCGACAAGAAGGGCGGCCGCGACAGCCTGTACGCGGTGGACTACGCGGCCCGGTTGGCGTGCGAGCTGGGAGCCGACATCGTCAAGCTGAACGTGCCCGAGTTCACCGAGAAGGCCGCTGCCTCGCCCAAGCCGTACGACACGCTGCGCCTCGGGTACCGCGAAGCGGTCGAGAGGGTCGTCCGCAGCGCGGGCCGGACGCTCGTGCTCTTCAGCGGCGGCAGCAAACTCGGGGACGACGACCTGCTGGAGAAGGCACGGCACTGCATGGAGGCCGGGGCTACGGGGTTGATCTTCGGCCGCAACATGTGGCAGCGCTCGATGGCCGACGCGCTGCGCCTCACCGCGGAGATCAAGCGGATCATGCTGGGGACGGTGTAGTGCGCCGCGGTCTCCGCTGGGTCGCCGCGGTCGCCGCGGGGGTCGTCGTGTTCGAGGGGATGGACCTGCTCGCCTCCAGCGCGATCACCCGGGTGTGGGTGCCCGCCGCGGAGTCCCTGCCCGCGGCCTCGCCGCTCGTGGCGGGCGCCCTGGCCGCGTGGTGGGCCTCCCCGCATCCGCCGTTCGCGCTGCTCGCCTCCGCCTCCACCGTCTGGGCGCGGATCGGGGTGGACCGGGGCCTTGGGGCGCTTCGGGGCGCGCGTCTGCCGCCGGAGGCCGGATGGGTGCTCGTCCTCGCGTTCGGCGCCCCGTGGACGGCGGCGGCGCTCGCCGGCGGCGCGGTCGCGGCCGCCGCGCGCTGGCTGATCCGGCGGACCGCCGGCGGTGCGCCTCGCAGGTCCGGCGATAGATAGGGTTGCGGGGCGGACCCCGCCCTCCGCGCCCGGCCGGCGCGACCTTCAGTCCGACGCGGCGGCCGGGCGCACGTCCGCGTCGACCGGGGGCCGCCGGCCTGGCGGGCTCGAGGTCTTCCGCTGATTCGCGTGGCGAGGCCCGAGATCGATCTCCGCGGGGCGGGTCCCGTCCCTCCCTGCACCGCCGCCTGCTCGCGGCAACGGGCCGTCAGGGCTCCTCGCCGCGGGTCAGGTAGTTATAGAGGGTGCGGTCCCGGTAGGCGAGGTTGAACTCCCGCGCGGCATCGAGGCTCCGGCCGGTACGGGAGTAGGCCGCGCCCAGCATGTAGTGCAGCACGCTGTTGCTCGGGTCGAGCCGGACCGCCCGCTCCCACTGCGCGATCGTGTTCTTTGCATCGTTGCGGGTCGCGTAGAGGTAGCCCAGGTATCCGTGGTTCATCGCGTTCTCGGGATCCTGCCGGGTGATCTCCTGGAACTCGCGGAAGGCCGTTTGGTGATCGCCCGCGATCCACGAGGCGAAAGCCAGCGAGTAGCGGGCCAGCAGGTCGCGGGGATCCCGCTTGATGGCCGCCGCGGCGCTCGCGATGATCGCCCGCTCCGCCTGCGTCCGGCGGGCACCGCGGCCGACCATCCGATCCACCTGCTTGAGCACGTGCCAGCCGTCCACGAGCATGCCCTCGTGCGCGTACACCATCGCCAGCCGGAACGCGACCTCCGGGTCCGGGTGCGCGGCGACTTGAGCCCTGAGCCCCGGGATGAGCGGCCTCCAGCTCCGGCCGCCGTGCTGGGCCGCGGACGGCGGCGCGCCGGCGAGCAGCACCGCGCACGCGGCCGCCGCGAGGCTCCCCAGCCGGAGGCACGTCGATCCCGTCCCGGTCATCTGCGTCTCACGCCCGTCGGTCCGGCTGTCATAGTATCGTCGCGTGCGAGCGGCCTCTCTCCGCGACCAGCGACCGCGGCGATGGAGGATCGCGATGGACACGCGTCGTGCCTGCCCGCCGGCGGATGCCGGCCACGGGGTACTCGGTCTCTTCGCCGGTCGCGCCGTGCTCCTCCTCCAGATCTCGGGGCCTGGGCCCCACCGGACCGGCGGGCGCGCACGAGATGATGGAGCGCGGCGAGCAGTTCGGAAAGCTCGCCCTCGTGCCGTAGCCCACGCGTCAGGCGGGCTCGACGCCGACCCAGGCCTCGCCGCCCTCCCAGACCTCCTTCTTCCAGATCGGCACGGTCTGCTTGAGGGTGTCGATCGCAAAGCGTGCCGCGGCGAACGCCTCGGCCCGGTGCGGGGCGGAGACCGCGATCGCCACGCTCGTCTCGCCGACCTCGAGGAGCCCCGTGCGATGGACGATCGCGACACGCGTCACCGGCCAGCGCGCGCGGATCTCCGCCGCGACGCGGTCGAGCTCGCGCCGCGCCAGGGCCTCGTAGGCCTCGTACACGAGGTGCCTCACTCGCCGCCCCCGAGCGTTGTCGCGGACGACGCCCAGGAAGAGCGCGACCGCACCCGCCCGGGGATCCGCGACCTGCCCGAGCAGGCGGTCCACCGAGATCGGCCGGTCGGTGATCTCGATCAAGGGAGGGGCGTCGTCCCCGCCGCTCACCGGCGGGATCAACGCCACCTCGTCCGAATCCCGCAGCGGGCGCGGTTCCCGGGCGTACTCGCCGTTCACCGCGTACCCGGCCGGGGCCGGGAGCGACGCCAGGGCGGGGTATCGCGCCACCAGGGCGGCCCAGAGGCCGCGCCAGTCGGCCCCGTCGTCGAGCGGAATCTGCACGCGGGCGCTGCCGACGGCTTCCCGGTAGGACGCGAAGAGCCGCACCGTCACGCGGGTCACGGCACGATTGTAGCACCTGGGTAGAATAGTGGCGAAGGCCGCCGGTCGCGGGGGCGACGCCGGGAACCTCCACCCGGCGCCGGCCCGTTTGGAAGAGTGGAGGCGAGGGGTCCGACGCGCCCGGCCACCGGGCGCGGCAGGAGAGGCGATCAGGATGAGCAGCAGGGCTCGCCGTGTCACGAGTCTCGGGCTGGTCGTGGTCTTCGCCGTGGCGACGTCGGTCGCGGCGCTCGGCCCGCTGCCGGCCGCTCACGCCCAGCTCTTCGGCGTCAGCGAGCAACAGGAGATCCAGATCGGCAGGCAGGTCGAGGCCCAGCTCGCGCGCAAGCCGGGGTTTGTCGATAGCCCGGGCCAGCTCGAGTACGTGCGGAGCATCGGCGTGCGGCTGGCCCGCGTCTCCGAGCGCCCCAACCTTCCCTGGACGTACCACATCCTCAACGACAAGGGCGTCAACGCGATCGCCGCGCCCGGGGGCTTCGTTTTCGTGACCCGCGGTCTTTTGAGCTTCGTCGGGAGCGAGAGCGAGCTCGCGTTCGTGATGGGCCACGAGACCACGCACGTCGCCCACCGGCACGCGGTCGAGCTCGCGCAGCGGGACATGGAGCTGCAGTTCGGCGCGATCCTGCTGACGCAGATCCTCTTCGGCGGCAGCCTCACCGCGTACCAGCTCTCCCAGCTCGGGCGGGCCCTCATCGACGCCAAGTACTCGCGGGACAAGGAGCTCGAGGCCGACCACTACGGGGTCATCTACGCGCGGAAGGCCGGCTTCGATCCGACGGCCGCCCTCACGTTCTTCGAGCGCCTCCAGGCGACCGAGAAGCAGCAGCCCAGCGCGCTGCAGCACGCCTTCGAGGACCACCCGGACACCCCGGCCCGGATCGCCGCGATCCGCGCCGAGCTGCGGCAGATGGGGTATCAGGTGCCCGGCCCGGCCAGCTCCTCGGCCGCCCCGCCGCCGCCACCACCCGCGATCCGGCCGGCGACGCAGCCGCCCGCGTCTCCGCCTCCGCCGCCGTCGTACGACCCGACCAACCGGTAGGCCCGCCCCACCCAGGGAACCGGCGTCCTCCCCCGAATCTCCCCCGGGGTGAAGCATCCACGGATCGCCGACCCGTACGCGGTCCCAGGCTCGTACCGCAAGGCGCAGCTCCACTGCCACACGACCTGTTCCGATGGCACGCTGCCGCCGCCGGCGCTGCTTGAGCGGTATAGGGCCGCGGGGTACGCGTTTGTGGTCCTCACCGACCACGACCGCGTCACCGCGTGCGACGACCTCAACGACCGGTCGTTCCTCGCGCTTCCGGGGGTCGAGACGACGATCGGACGGCCGTTCCGGCCGCTCGGACCGCACATGGGGCGCCTCGGGGCCCCCGGCTCCCTCCTGGTCCGCGGGGCGCAGGCCTGCATCGATGCGACCGTGGCCGCCGGCGGCGTGGTCTCGCTTCACCACCCCTCCTGGTCCGGCAACCTCTGGACCGGCGGATGGTCTCTCGCCGAGCTGGTCCGGCTCCGCGGCTACCACCTGATCGAGGTGAGCAACCACCACAGCCGGACCGCCGAGGATCTCCGGCGGTGGACGGCGGTGCTTCGCGCGCGCGGTCCCGAGGCCCCGGTGGCCGCCGTCGCCTCGGACGATCTGCACCGGGACCGCGACTTCGACACCGGATGGGTGATGGTCAAGACCGCGGCCGTGACGGCCGAGGCGCTCCTCGGGGCGCTGCGCGGACTCGCGGTCTACGCCTCCACGGGGCCCGCGGCGGAGTTCGGGGTTCGCGACGGCGCGGTGGTCTGCTCGACGGACGCGTCCCGCATCCGGTTTCTCGACGCCGCAGACCGCGTGCGGCACGAGGCGCCCGGTCCCGACGCCGCGTATGCGCCCAGGGGGGACGAGGGCTTCGTGCGGGTCGAGTGCCTCGGACGGTCCGCGGGGACCGCCTGGTCACAGGCCTTCTGGCTGCTCTGAGATCCCGGCACCGGTTGAGGCAGGAAGGCGGGCGTCGATGAGTAATCAATATGGCCGGCGAGCATGCGCACCATGCCAGTAAACATTTGTCCTCACGACACGGCCATGCTCGACGGGAAGGCGCTCAGAGGGTTGCCAACAGTTTGTCGGTTTGGTCATAAATGATGGCAAACGTGTATTCGTGTATGCTATCATCGAGTCGTGAAACTGGCAGCGTGGGCCAGACAAGCTGGCATCCATCCCAAGACGGCCTACCGGTGGTTTGATCGCGGGGTGCTCCCGGTCCCGGCCCGGCGGCTGCCGACCGGGACGATTCTGGTGGAGACGCCGCCGGCCGAGCGCGGGGGCCGGACCGCCGTGTATGCGCGCGTCTCGTCCCACGATCAGCGGGCGGATCTCGACCGTCAGGTCGCACGCCTGACGGAGTGGGCGACGTGCCACGGCTACGCCGTGGGAGTGACGGAGGCGGAGGTGGGCTCTGGCCTGAACGGTCGCCGCCGACGGCTCATGCGGCTGTTGGCCGATCCGACGGTGTCGACCATCGTGGTGGAGCACCGCGACCGGCTCGCCCGCTTCGGGGCGGAATACGTCGAGGCCGCCCTCGCGGCCTGCGGCCGGCGGCTCGTGGTGGTCGATCCGGCCGAGACGACCGACGATCTGGTGCGCGACATGGTAGACGTGTTGACGTCGTTTTGCGCGCGGCTCTACGGCCGCCGCTCCGCCCGCAACCGTGCCCTGCGGGCCCTGACGGCCGCCAGGGCGGCGTCGCCACGGCCGGGGCTGCGCCGCCGCAGCCGCACGGCTCACTGAGGGCCTGGGAGACTCCCGTGATGCAGCGCACGTACGAGACGCGGCTCCCGGACCATCCGGCACGCGATGTCCTCCTGGACGCCTACGCCGAGCTCTACGAGCGCGCGAAGCGGACCCTGTTTGCCCGGCTGCAAGCCGGGGAGCCGCTGGGTGCGCTCAAATGCGCCTTGCTCCGGCGCTTCGGCCTCACCGCCCGCCAGTTCAACGCGCTGGCCGCTGACGTCCGGGGCACGATTGCCGGGATCACGGCACGGCGGCCCACGCTCATCGCGACGCTCGAGCACCGGATCGCGCGTGCCCGCACGGTCTTGGCGAAGATCCGCCGGGGGACCAACGCGTACCACCAGAAGCGCCGGCGGCTTCGAATCCTGGAGCAACGCCTTACGGCGCTGCGGGCCGACGAGGCCGCCGGCCGCGTGCGGGTGTGCTTCGGATCCCGACGACTGTTCCGCGCACAGTTCGCCCTGCACGAGAACGGGTATGCCTCCCTCACGGCGTGGCGGCGCGACTGGCACGCTGCACGATCGAGGCAGTTCTTTGTGATCGGGTCGGCGGACGAGACGGCCGGCTGCCAGGGCTGCGTCGCGACCGTGGAGGCCGACGGGAGCATCACGCTGCGGCTGCGCCTGCCGGATGCGCTCGACGCGCGCGGCAAGTACGTGCTGATCCCCGGGCTACGGTTTCGATACGGCCACGAGGCCGTGGTCGCGGCGATCGGCCGCAACCTCTCCCCCAACAAAAGTGACTGGCAGGCGATCTCCTGGCGCTTCGTGCGCGACCGCAGGGGCTGGCGCGTGCTGTCCACGGTGTCGGTTCCGCCAGGAGAGCGCGCGAGCCGGGAGGGGCTGGGCGTCGTGGCCGTGGACCTCAACGCGGACCACCTCGCGGTCGCCGAGCTCGACCGGTTCGGCAACCCCGTTGCCTCGCTCCGCATCCCGTGCGCAACCTGCGGCAAAACGCACGAGCAAGTCGCGGCGATCATCGGCGATGCGAGCAAACAGGTGGTGGCGTATGCGCGTGCGCGCTGCAAGCCGATTGTGGCCGAGCGGCTCGATTTCAAACAAAAGACAGCGGAGCTCGAACACCGGGGCGCGCGCTACGCGCGCGTGCTGTCCAGGTTCGCCTACGCCACGTTCCACGCGATCCTCGCGGCGCGCTGCGACGACGCGGGGATCGCGCTGCGGCGCGTCAACCCCGCGTACACGTCGGTGATCGGCGCCTACAAGTTTGCCGAGCGCTACGGTCTGTCTCGGCATCACGCCGCTGCCTGCAGTGTCGGGCGGCGGGGGATGGAGCTCGCTGAGCGGCCGAACCGCCGCATGGGCGATCACGTCACCTTCCCCCTACCCGTGAGGAATCGGGGGAAGCATGTGTGGTCGTTCTGGCGCAAGGTAGCTCAGCGGGAAGCGGCGCTCCGAGCGCGCGGACGGCCGGGCCCACGGGCCCGATCCTCGCCGGCAGCACGCCCGGCCCGGCGTGGGATCAGCTCGTCCGCTGCCGGTGGGACTCCGGCACGCGAATCGTCAGCAGCGCTGTTCGGCTGACGTGGGGACATGTCCCAAATGTCCTCGAAATTAGGAACGGTAGCCACGACGCGAGCGCGTTCGCGCGTCGAGGTCCTGCGAGCGCGCCGCGGAAAAGAGGTGACGACCGGGGGGAGAGCGATGGATCAGGATGGCGACATCGACATCGATCTTCGAAAATACCTCAGCGTCCTCCGCAGGCGGTGGCCCGCGATCGCAGCCGTGGCCGCCGTCGCTGTGCTCACGGCGGCAATCCTGAGCTTCCTGCTGCCGCCGGTGTACGAGGCGAAGGCGGTGCTGCTCGTCGCGAGGGCCCCACTCCAGGCAGGCGCGGCACCGGACCCGATGACGCCCGGCGTGAAGATCGCGGCCGTGCTCGCGTCGGACCTCCCCACGGGGACGCTGGCCGCGTTCGCGACCCTGCCCGCGGTCGAGCAACGGGTCGCGCGGCTGGCCGGAGAGCCCACCCGGAGACTCGCGAGGACGCTGAGCGTCCGCCCTGTGCCGAACACGAATCTGCTCGAGCTCCGCGTGAGGGAACATACGCCGCAGCGGGCCGCGCAGATCGCCAACCTCTGGGCCTCCGTGGTGGCTGCCGGAAGCCATGCGCTGTTCTCCACGGAGGCCCGGTAGTCGTATGCGTTCTTCGACCGCGAGCTCGGTGCGGCCAGGGACCGGCTCCTGGCAGCCGACGAAGCCCTCCGGAGGTTCAACGCCGCGAGCACGATCGGACTGCTGCAGGCGCGGGTCAGCGCCCTGACCGGGCAGATCGCCGGCTATCAATCCCGGCTGACCGACCTCGCCGTCGACCTGGACAAGTCGGAGACGGAGCTGGCCCAGATCCAATCCCAGATCCGGCGCGAGCCGGAGAAGGTTGTCCTCTTACAGTCGATCACGGCGGATCCCTTCGTGCTCCAGGCCGCGAGCCAGGCCGAGAAGCGAGATTTCATCGAGCTGAGCAAGTTGAGCATGCGCAACGAAGCGCTCAATCCTCTGTACACGAACCTGGACCAGGCCCGCGCCAACACCTTCATCCGGATCGCGGCCGCGAGGGCGGAGTACGCGCGCGTGAGCCAGACGATCGCGCAGCTCAAGGGCGAGCTCTCCCGCCTGCAGGACGAGCTCGCCGCGCAGCAGTTCCAGTCGACGCAGCTCACCCGGGCGCTCAACGACGCAAAGCAGGTGTACGACGTGCTCGTCCAGCGGCGCGACGAGGCGAAGGTCGCATCGGCCAGCCCCGCCGGGTCAGCGAGGGTGGTGAGCGAGGCCGTTGCCCCGGATGCGCCCGTGGCTCCCCGCAGGGCGCTCAACATGGCCCTGGGAGGGATCCTGGGGCTGTTGGGTGGGACCCTGCTCGCGTTCGTGCTCGAGTACGTCGCGCGCCCGTCCGCCGAGATGAGGTCGTCCTCCGCGCCGGCCTGACCTCCCTGCCCACCGGCGGGTATCTCCGCATCACGGGGAGGGCCGGCCGCTCCGCGAACGCGAGGACGGTGGCCGCGCCACGCGGAGCGCGGGCTTGCGGCCGTCACTCCCGCGCCACGCCCGTCGCGGGAACGCGCCGGCGAGGTACCCGGTGAGCGCGTGGCCGATCGCGAGGTGGACGTCCTCCACGACCTGGTAGTCGTCGCTGGGGACCACGACCGCGAGGTCTGACAGGCGCCGCAGCATCCGCCCGCGCGCGCCGGTGAGCGCGATGACCGCCGCCCCGGCCGCGCGGGCCGCGCGGGCCGCCGCGACGATGCTCGGCGAGGCGCCGCTGACGGAGAGCAGGACCACCGCATCGCCGGGCCGCGCGACCGTCCTGATCTGCTCCGCGAACGCCCGCTCGTAGCCGCAGTCGTTGGCCCACGCGGTCAGCACGGGCGAGGAGTCCGACACGCAGAGCGCGCGGATCCTCGCGCCGCGCTCTCGCGGGGGCCGGCCGAGGGTGCTCTTGCTGAGGTCGAGCGCCATATGCGCGGCGGTCGCAGCGCTCCCGCCGTTGCCCGCGAGCAGGATCAGCCCTCCGGAGGCGGCCACGCGCTCGAGGCGCTGCGCGATCGCCGCGATCTCCTGCGGTGCGACGGTCGCAAGGCACCCCCGCAGCCGATCCAGGTGGGCCGTGACCCCGGCGTGCGCTGCCTCGCGGCGCGGCGGGCCCGCGCGGGAGCCGGCGCGACGCTCACTCCTCGACATAGATGACGCGGCTGCCGTACGGCTCGAACCGGAACGGCACCGGCCGCAGCTCGGGCAGGCTCTCGAGGATCGCCCCGTGGTCGCGCGGCGGGGCGAAGAGGAGCAGGAACCCGCCGCCGCCGGCCCCGAGCAGCTTGCCGCCGAGCGCCCCCGCCGCGCGGGCCCGCGCGTACCACTCGTCGATCTGCGGGGTCGTGATCCCCGAGGCGAGCCGCCGCTTGATCGTCCACCCGGCATCGAGGATCTCGCCGACCTCGCCGAGACGGTGCCGGAGCAGGGCGAGGCGGAGGTCGAGCGCGAGGTCGCGGAGGCGCACCGTGTCCTCCACGGTCTCGGCGGCCTCCTCGAGGTTGCGCCGCTGCTCGGCGAGGATCGCCTCGGCGTTTCGGGTCACCCCGGTGTAGAGCAGCAGGAGGTGCTCCTGGAGCGCCTGCCGGACCTCGGCGCCCGGCAGGACCGGCTCGACCGACACGCCGCTCTCGTCGAACTGGATGAACTGGAGGCCGCCGAACGCGGCGATGTACTGGTCCTGCCGGCCGACCGGCCGGCGGAGACGCTCGAGCTCGATCTCGCAGGCCTCCTCCGCCAGCCGCTTGGCGCCCACGTACCTCCCCGCGAACGCGTGCAGCGCGTGCAGGACGCCCACCGTGTACGCGCTGCTGGACCCGAGGCCCGTCCCGCGGGACGGGATGTCGGAGATCGAGGTGATCTCGATGCCGCCGGCGATCCCGGTGAGCAGAAGCGCCTCCCGGATCAGCTCGTGCCGCAGGTCCTCGACCCGATCGACGATCTCCGTCACGGAGTAGCTCGCGCGGATCCTCTCGTCGAACTTCTTGTTGACCGTGATGTAGATGTACTTGTTGATCGCCGTGGAGACGACCGCGCCGGCCTCCCGGCGCACGAACGCGGGAAAGTCGGATCCCCCCCCGGCGAGGCTGATGCGCAACGGCGTGCGTGTGATGATCACGCCAGCAACATTTCGGCCCCACCGGGGGAACTCCTCGCCGCCCGCCGCGTTTGCGCGCCGGAGAGGTCGAAGCGTATAATCTCGGCGTGAGCGCCGCGCCGCCGAACGCCTGCCGCGATGCCGCGGACCGGCCGGAGACCGCCCCCGAGCTGGTGATCGTGTCGAGCGGTCCGGGCGAGCTCTCGAACTGGGCCGTCCCGATGGCCCGGGCCGCCGCGGCGTGGGCGGCGCGCCGCGCGCTGCCGCTCCGGCTCTCGCTCGTGCTGCCGCCGTGCCAGTTCGCGAGCGGGCAGGAGATCGCGTTCGCCCGCCGCCACGAGGTGTTCGCGCGGATCCTCGGCCCGCGCGCGTGCTTGGCCCTCGTCGCAGGCCTCCGGCGGCTTCCCACCGGAGGGCCCGGGTGCGTGCTGCACCTCGGCGGGGATCTGTGGTACTCGGCGACGGTCGCCCGCCGGCTGCGCTTCCCCGCGTTCGCGTACGTCGAGACGCCGCTCGTCCGCCGGAGAGCCCACCACTTCCGGCGCGTGTTCGTGCCCTCGCAGCCGCTCGCGGACCGGCTCGTCGGCGCCGGCGTGCCGGTGGGGCGGCTCGCGGTGGTGGGAGACCTCCGGGTGGATCACCTCGCGGCGTTCCGCGCGCCCGCCCGCGATGCGGGCGCCGCCCCGCGCGTTGCGCTCCTGCCCGGCAGCCGGCGGTGGATCGTCGAGGGCTTCCTCCCGTTTCTCCTCGGGACCGCCGCGGCGATCCGCGCGCAGCGGCCCGATGTCGCGCTCTCGCTCGTCGTCTCCCCGTTCCTGCCGCCGGACGCGCTGGCGCGGCTGCTCGCGGCGCACGGCGGCGCGCTGGGGGCGCTCGGCGTCGAGATCGTGCAGGACGACCGCCCGGGCGGCCGCCTGGGGGCGCTCGCGCGAAGCGACCTTGCCATCACGCTACCGGGCACCAACACGGTGGAGCTCGCGACGCTCGGCGTCCCGATGCTGGTCGTGCTGCCCCTGGACCGCCCCGGGCAGATCCGCACCGAGGGGTTGAGCGAGTGGCTGAGCCGCCTCCCCGGGCTGGGCGCCCTCGTCAAGGGGACGATGGCCTGGCGGTTCGCGCGGCGCCCCGGGCTTCTCGCGTGGCCGAACCGCGAGGCCGGGAGGGCGGTCGTCCCGGAGCTCGTCGGCCGCGTCGCGCCGGCCGACGCCGCTCGCCGGGCGCTCGAGCTGCTCGGCGACAGGGCGGCGCTCGAGCGGACCGCCCGCACGCTGCGCGGGCTGTACGCCCAGCCTGCCGGCGCGGCGGAGCGGATGCTGGACGAGATGGCATCGTGCTTCGAGCCGGCCGCGACGCGGCCCGCCGCCGATGCGCCGGCACGACACGGCGTGCCGGCGGCGCCGCGCTCGTGAAGCGCCTCCTCGTCGTCAGCAACGGCTACGGGGAGGACCTGGAAGCCGCGCAGGTTGTCCGGCACCTGCCGCCCGGCGCCGTGGCGGTCTCCGCGTACCCGCTCGTCGGCCTCGGCCGCGCCTACCCCGCGGGCGTCACGCTCCTCGATCCGCGCCGGGACCTGCCGAGCGGGGGGTTCGGCCTGCGGGCCGGCTGGGCGGCGGCGTGGGCCGACCTCCGCGGCGGGTGGATCGGCCTGTGGAGGCAGCAGCGCCGGACCCTCCGGTCGCAGCGCGGGGCCGTGGACCTCGTTCTGGCCGCGGGCGACGTGTACTGCCTCTGGATGGCGTCCGCCGCGGGCCGCCCGGTCGCGTACCTGGCGCTCCCGCGATCCGAGTACATCGGCCCGCACTCGCCGCTCGAGCTACGGATCATCCGGCGGACGGCGAGCGAGGTCTTCGCGCGGGACGAGGTCACCGCCGCGGCGCTGCGGCGCGAGCGCATCCCGGCCCGGTATCTCGGCTTCCCGCTCATGGACACGCTCGCCCCGTCGGGCGAGACGTTCGGCATCCCCGCGGAGCAGCCGCTCGTGACGCTCCTGCCGGGGAGCAAGCCCCCGGCGTTCGAGAACGTGGCGCTGCTCCTGCGCGCCGCCGCGCTCGCGCGCGCGCTCGCCGCGCGGCACACCCCGCCGGTCCCACCGCCCGCGGTCCTCGTCGCGTGGGCGCCGGGCCTCCCGGTGGCGCGCCTCCGGGAGACGGTGGAGGCGCTCGGGGGGCGGTGGACGGACCCGCGCCGCTTCCAGCTCGATGGCGGCGAGGTCGTGGTGACGACCGAGCAGTTCGCCGACGCGCTCGCCCGCTCGACCGTGGTGCTCGGGATGGCGGGCGCGGCGCACGAGCAGGCCGCGGGGCTCGGGAAGCCGGTCGTCGCGTTCCCCGGCCGGGGGCCGCAGTTCACGGCGCGGTTCCTCCGGGAGCAGCAGCGGCTCCTCGGCGACGCGCTCGTCGCCGCCACGGGCCCCGAGGACGCGGCGCGCGCCGTCGTCGGGCTCCTCGCGGATCGCGCGGAGCGCGAGCGCCGCGGCCGGGTCGGCCGCGAGCGCCAGGGAGGCGCCGGGGGCGCCGAGGCGATCGCGCAGCAGCTCGCGCGCCGGCTCGGCCTCCGGGAGATGTCCCGCGGGGGCGCGTGAGGAACCGGCTGCTCGACCCGGACCAGCCCGTGGCGCGGGCCGCCGGCGCGGGCGGCGACGCCCTGGCGAGGCGCGAGCGGCTCTGGGTCGCGGTCGTCCTCCTGGGGGTCGCGGTCCTGGTGTTCTACCGGCTCGGTGCCGGGTCGCTGTGGGACCAGGACGAGACGAAGTACGCCCAGGTCGCGCGCGAGATCCTCGAGACCGGCGACCCGATCACCCTCCACGTCAACGGCGCGCCCTGGTACGTGCATCCTCCGCTGTACATGTGGCTCGTCGCCGCGACCGGCGGCGTGCTCGGGTTCAGCGAGCTCGCCGTGCGGTTCTGGTCCGCGGCGGCGACCGTGCTCGCCGTCTACGCGACGATCCTGCTCGGCCGAGCGCTGTGGGGGCCCCGGACCGGCCTGCTCGCCGGCGCGATGCTCGCGGTCACCTTCCAGGTCCTGGTGCAGTCGCGGCTCGCGGTCTTCGATACGGTGCTGCTCGCGTGGATGCTGCTCGCGATGCACGCGTTCGTCCAGGGCTACCGGCGCGGCCGCCGCGCGGACTATCTGCGCTTCTTCCTGTTCGCCGGCCTCGCCACGCTCACCAAGGGCCCGATCGGGCTCCTGCTCCCCGCGCTCGTGATCGTGCCGTTCGTGACCCTCCGCGGCGCGTGGGACCGCTGGCGGGAGGTGCCGTGGGCCGAGGGCGCGGCCGTCTACGCGATCGTGGGCCTCTCGTGGTACGGCGTCGAGACGTGGCTCCGCGGGCGGGCGTTCGTCCAGGCCGTGCTGGGCTACTACGGGGTCGGGCGGTTCTTCGGCGTCGTGGAGAACCAGGCCGGCCCGTGGTACTACTACGTGCCGGTCGTCCTCCTCGGCGGCTTCCCGTGGACCGCGTTCTGGCCGTCGGCGGCGGCGTACCATGCCGGCCGTGCCCGCAGAGACGACGGCAGCCTGCTCGTGCTGTTGTGGTGCGGGCTCGTGTTCGCGTTCTACTCCGCGGCCGGGACGAAGCTGCCCAACTACGTGCTGCCGATCTACCCGTTCGCGGCCATAGGCGTGGCGGCGCTGTGGGACGAGGCCGGGCCGCCGGGGTTCCTCGGGCTCTCGGCCGGACTGCTGGTGGCGCTGGTGGCCGTCCTGTACGCGGGGATCGGGTGGTACCTCGCGGGGCGGTATCCCGGCCCGTTCCACAGCCTCGGCCACGTGCTGCTCCCGCCCGCGGCGGCGCTGGGAGCCGGGGTGTGCCTGACGGTTCTCCTCGCCGCAGCCCGCCGGCCGTTCGGCGCGCTCGCCGCGCTGTGCGCCGCGATGGCCGCCACGTGGCTCGGCGTCGTCACCTGGATCGTCCCGGTCGTCGATGCCGCGAAGCCGATGAAGCCGCTCGCGCTCGCGATCCGCGGGGCTCTCGAGCCTGGCGACCGGATCGTGGGATACCGGCTCAGCCTCTATTCGTCGCTCATCTTCTACACGGACCACCACGTCGAGTGGGTGGAGACGCCCTCGGCCCTGCGCCGGGCGATCTGCGCGCCAGGCCGCGTGTTCCTGGTGATCACGGAGCAGGACGAGGCCGCGGCCCGCGCCGTGCTGCCCGCCGGCCTGCGGCCGCTGGCCGTGCGGGGCAGCACGACCGTGCTGCTCAAGCCCGCGGGGGTCACCTGTGCGCTCTCGCGCTCGCGCGGGAGCGGGGCGAGCGGCTGGCTGGGCAGGGAAGGGGGCGCGGCGGGCGCCGGGGGCGGCGGGAGGCGGGCCGGGAACGGCTACGAGAGCAGCACCTCGAGGTCCTCGCGGCGCAGCGTGCGGACGAGGCTGTTGTCCGCCGTGATGATGGCGTCGGCGAGCTCCCGCTTCGTCTCCTGGAGCGCCAGGACCTTCTCCTCGACGGTGTCGCGCGCGATGAGCCGGTAGGCAAAGACCGGGCGGGTCTGGCCGATCCGGTGAGCGCGGTCGATCGCCTGGGCCTCGGCGGCGGGGTTCCACCATGGGTCGAGCAGGAAGACGTAGTCCGCGGCGGTGAGGTTCAGCCCCAACCCGCCCGCCTTCAGGCTCACGAGGAACAGCCCGCAGCCCGCGTCCTCCTCGAAGCGCCGCACGCGCGCGGCGCGATCGCGCGTGCGGCCGTCCATGTACTCGTACGGCACGCCGCTGCGGTCGAGCCGGTCGCGCACGATCGCGAGCAGGCTCGTGAACTGGGAGAAGACGAGCGCCTTGTGCCGTCCCTCCACGACCTCCGTGAGCCGCGGGAGCAGCACCTCCAGCTTGGCGCTCGGCTCGTCCCGGCGGGAGCGGTCGAGCAGCCCCACGTGGCAGGCGGCCTGCCGCAGCCGGAGCAGCGCCTCGAGCACCTGCAGCTTCGCCCGGTCGAGCCCCTCGCGCTCGATCCGGCGCAGGAGCGAGCGGCGATAGTGCTCCCTGAGCTCATCGTAGACGCTGCGCTGCGACGGCGCCAGATCGCAGTAGAGCGTCTGCTCGTGCTTGGGGGGCAGGTCCCGGATGACCTGCCCCTTCGTGCGGCGCAGGATGAACGGGCGCAGCGCGCGCGCGAGCAGCGCCCGCGTCTCCGGCGACGGGGCCCGGCCCTCGACGCCGGCGAGGCGGAGCGCCGGGGACGCGCCGAGCATGCCGGGGTTCAGGAACTCGAACAGGCTCCACAGCTCCCCGAGGTGGTTCTCCACCGGCGTGCCGCTGAGCACGAGCCGGTGCGCACCGCGGAGCAGGCGCGCGGCCTTGGCTGTGCTGGTGCCGGCGTTCTTGATGGCCTGCGCCTCGTCCAGCACGACGTAGTCGAACTCCACGCCGGCGAGGTCGCCGATGTCCCGGCGCAGCGTCCCGTACGTCGTGATCACGACGTCGTACTCGCGGAAGTGCTCGCCCGGCGCCGCGCGGCCGGTGCGGGCGTGGTCGAGCACGCGAAGGTGCGGGGTGAACCGGGCGGCCTCCTGCCTCCAGTTGAACACGAGCGATCTCGGCACGACCACGAGCGACGGGCGCGTGGCGTGGCCGCGCCGGGAGGCGAGCAGCGCGAGGACCTGGACCGTCTTCCCCAGCCCCATGTCGTCGGCCAGGCAGCCGCCCCACCCCAGCCGCTGCAGGAACTGGAGCCACCCGAGGCCCTCGCGCTGGTAGCCGCGCAGCTCGCCGGCGAAGGCGGGCGGCGGATCGGCCGGTGCCACCGCGTCGAACCGGCGCAGCTCCTCCCGCGCGCGGGCGAACGCCTCGTCCCACGTCGCCTGCGGCTGCGATGCGAGGAGCGCGTCGAGCACCCCGACCTGGCTGCGGGCGAACCTGAGGCGGCCGTCCTCAGGCGTCCCGAGGCCCGCGAGCAGGCCGTACTTCGCGAGCCACTCTTCGGGCAGGACCCCGTAGGTGCCGTCGCCCAGGCGGACGATCGATTCGCCCCGGCGCATCGCCGCCAGCACCGCCGGCAGCGGTGCGGTGAGGTCGCCGAACTCCACCGTGCCGCGGACGTCGAACCAGTCGATGCCGGAGGCGACCTCGATGCGGACGTCGCCGGCAGGGCGGTAGATCCTGCCCTCGGCCTCGACGCGCCAGCCCTCGCCGACGAGCTGCCTGACCACGCGGGGAAGGCGGCGGGGAGCGAGCGTGAGCATCGGCCCCCCCGGCGCGTGCGGAGCGGCGGAGTCTGAGGACGGCCGGAACCCGAGCTCGCGCAGCCGCGCGGCCGCCCGCTCCTCGGCGCCGGGATCGCGCAGGATGAAGCGGCGTTCGCGGGCCAGGAAGGCGCCCCGCGCAGGGTCGCCCGCGCCGACCGTGATCCCGCCGTAGTCGAACGAGAGCTCCGCTTCGAGGTACGCACCCGGCCAGGCGTGGCGGGGCGCCCGCACCACGAGCCGCGGCGCCGGCGGGCCCGCGGTCTCCTCGTACCGCAGCTCCTCCGGCAGCACGAGCCTGGGGAGGCGCGGCAGACGCAGCAGCGATGCCAGCAGGTCGTCCCCGTGCTCCGGCGGCACCGTGATCGGGCCCTCCCGGCGCAGGTGCGCGATCCAGGCGAACGCCCCGAAGTGCTCGAGGCGCCCGCACCGGCCGTCGTGGAACACGAACCCGCTCTCCAGGAGCATCGCGGGAGCGGGGAGCTCGATGCGCTCCTCCGCGCGCCGCAGCGCGCCCGTGACCGCGTAGGCGCCGTCCCCCCGGTCGCGGCCGACTTCGAGGGTGAGCTCCCACGGCGGCCCGTCGTCCCAGAGGACCGCAGCCGGCGCGCCGGCCTGGCGTCCCGGCGCCGCGTCCTCGGGCGGCGCCGTGCGCAGGAACAGGCGGCCGGTGCGGCACAGCAGTGGGATCAGGGTATCCTGCAGGGGTCCCGGAACGATGTAGCGAGGGCGCACCGTGCTGTACGCGCCCCAGAGATCCCCGGACGCGTACCCCGCACTATCCACGGCGCCGGCGAGAAGCGCCAGGATGCGGCGGTCGGATGGGTCCGGCAGCCGCGCGATGTCGCCGCGGGGGATCGCGGGCGGGCCCACGGTCTGCCACGCGCCGTCGGCCTTCCTTCGCCGGCCGCCGATCTCGAGCACGAGCTCGCCCCCCGCGATCGTCGAGGGCAGGTCGATCGCGTAGACGATCTCCCGCCCGCCCCACGCGCTCCGCGAGGGCGCGCGCGGATCCGGCGCGTGCGTCGACTGCTCCAGGAGGGCCAGGCGCCGCCGCCAGGAGGCGGGCTGCGGACGGCGGGAGCCCCTGACGGCCTGCGGCGCCGGGGAGGTGTGCTGCGCCAGCGCACCGGCGATACGGGCGCGGCCGGCCGCGGCGAGCCACGCCAGGCCGGCCGCCACGCAGTGCTTGCAGAAGATGCCGTCGTCGCCGAGGGGGCAGGTGCAGCCGGAGGCGAGCCCGCCCGCCTCCGCCCGCAGCGTGACGCGGTAGAGGTACGTGCCGCGGACGGTCGCGGTGATCGTGCCGCCGCGCTCGTCGAGGGTCAGGACCCGGCCGGAGGCGAAGTACGCGGTCCCCCGGTCGAAGGAGCGCCCCCCGGCCATCTGCTGCAGGAGCCCGCGGGTCAGGATCCGCTCGAGAGGCGAGGCCATGATCTGTGCGTCGACGACGGTCTCCCCCGATCTCCGTACGCCGCGATTCCACGGGTCTCCTGCATCGCAGCGCGCACCGCGGCGGTCGCGCCCGTCGCGACCCGCCCGGCGTGCGCCCCAGCGGGCCGCCGTCCTCCCGGCCGCGAGGGGTCACCGCTCGGCCGCGCGCTGCGGTCCGGGCTGGGCCGCCGTCCGCGGCCGCGGCGACCGCAGCGCCTGGAACACCCCGTCGTAGTACGCCTCCCACAGCAGGTGGTTGTAGCACTCGTTGAGGGGCAGCAGCCACCCGCGCGCCTCCGCGCGCGGGACCAGCCACCGGACCAACGGGGTGACGAGCGGCGTCCGGTAGACCAGCCACTTGACCGGGAGCATCGGCGGCGCGATCTCGAGGAAGACGCCGATCCGCATCGCGCGGCCGTGCTTCCGCCAGAAGTACACCGCGCCCCGGCCGGCCTGCCGCAGCTTCTCGCGGACGCCCTCCAGCGTCTCGACGTGGTAGTGGTAGCCGAGCGCCTCCGGCTCGTACTCGAAGACGACCCCGCGCCGCCGCATGCGGATCGCGAGCTCGATGTCCTCCCAGCCGTATCCCCCGAACTCCTCGTCGAACCCGCCGGCCTCCTCCACGTCCTCGCGCAGGAAGGAACAGTTCCGGGTGGTGACGTGGAACGGCGAGAGGTTGCGCCGGCGACGGAAGGTGAGGTCCGGCGTCGTCTCCTTGACCCGCATGAACGGCGTGACGCGCGAGGCGGGGTGCGTGACGCTGCGGCCCTGGACGCCGCGGCGGCGCGTGCCCGGCGGGTAGTGGCGGTGGTGCGCGGCGAGCAGCGTCGGCGCCGCCCAGAGGTCCGAGTCCACGAACACGAGGATGCGGCCCCGGGCCGCCCGCACGCCCAGGTTCCGCGCGGCCGCGCGGCCGCCGTTGCGCTGCGAGACGTACCGGATCGGGGCGCGGCCGCGCACCGCCTGCACCATCTCCGCCGTCCCGTCCGTGCTGCCGTCGTCGGCGACGACGATCTCGTACGCGTCCTGCGGCAGCGTCTGCTGCTGCAGCGCCTCGATCGTCCTGCGGAGCACGTCGCGGTTGTTGAAGGTGGGGACGATGACGCTAATCTCCATGCGCGCGCTCGGCCACATCGACGTGCGACCACAGCCGGGCCAGGTACCGCTCGTTGAGGACGCCCCAGAGCAGCACCCGGCCGAGGCCCGGGATCCCCCACCGCCTCGTGCGCTCGAGCCAGGCCTCGATGTTGCCGGCGTGCACGAGGCCGAACCCCCGCTGCAGCGCGTTGAGCCACCGGTGGGCCGGCGTGAGCTGCGCCGCGAACCGCGCTTCGAGCGTCGGGTGCTTCGCGACGAAGAGCCGGGCGGTCCGGGCGCGCTCCTCCTCCTTCGCGAGCATCGCCTGGAGACGCTCCGGCGCGACCCGGGGCTGGTAGTGGTACAGGGCCGCGTCCCGCCGGAACACCCGGCGCAGGCCCATCGCCCGCAGCCGGAACCCGAGGTCGAGCCCCTCCCACCCGTACGGGTAGAACCGTTCGTCGAACAGCCCGGCTTCGATGAGGTGCTCGCGGCGGACCGAGCCGTTGTCGGTGTCGAAGTACGCGGTCGAGAGGTCGAGGATCCCCCCGCGCGCGGCGAACGGCCGGTCCAGCGAATGGGTCGCGATGACCGGGCCGCGGCAGACGATTCCGCCGCGGCGGGACGCGTGGGCATCGAGGTGGGCGGCGAGGAAGCCCGGGGGCGCGAGCGCGTCGTCGTCGACGAACACGATGATGGCCCCCCGCGCCTCCCGGATCGCCCGGTTGCGGGTGGCCGGCACGCCGCAGCGCTGCGCCGTCCAGGAGGCCCGGATCTCGCAGCGCGCCCGTCGCTGCGCCTGCGCGACCACGTCCCGCGTGTCGTCCGTGGACGCGTCGTCCGCGACCAGGACCTCGTACCGCGCCGGGTCCAGCGACTGCGCGGCGAGCAGATCGAGGCAGCGGCGGAGGACCGGCGCCCGGTTGCGGGTGGCGGTGACGACGCTCAGCTCGATCGCCATGCCGCCGGCAGGGGGCCGCGGCCCCGGCCGGCCTCCTCGATCAACTGGCCGCGCACGAGGCGGCTGTACGCGCCGTCGCGCGCGGCCAGCTCGTCGTGCGTGCCGCTCTCGACGATCCGGCCGTCCAGCATGACGACGATGCGGTGGGCGGCGCGCACCGTCGAGAGGCGGTGGGCGACGATGAACGTCGTGCGCCCGGCGGTCAGGCGCGCCATCGCCGCCTGGATCGCCTCCTCCGACTCGCTGTCGAGGGCGGAGGTCGCCTCGTCCAGGATGTAGATCGCGGGATCGTTGAGCACGACGCGCGCCAGCGCGAGCCGCTGCCGCTGCCCGCCCGAGAGCTGCAGGCCTCCCTCGCCGAGGGTCGTCTCGTAGCCCTGGGGGAGCTCCGCGATGAACGCGTGCGCGCCGGCGACGCGCGCGGCGTCCTCGATCTCCGCGCGCGTCGCCTCGGGCCGGCCGTAGGCGATGTTCTCGGCCACCGTGCCGGCGAAGAGGACCGTCTCCTGCGGGACGAGGCCGATCTGCCGGCGCAGCGACGCGATCGTCACGCGCCGCAGGTCGCGCCCGTCGATCTCGACGCCGCCCTCGGTGGGGTCGTAGAAGCGCGGGATGAGGTTCACGAGGCTGCTCTTCCCGGCCCCGCTCGGGCCGACGATCGCCACGTGCTCGCCCGGTTCCACCGCGAGGTCGATCTCGCGCAGCGCCCACCGCCCGGGCTCGTAGGCGAGGGAGACCGCGCGGAAGCGCACGTGCCCCCGCACGGGGCGCAGCGGGGCGGCGCCGGGCGCCTCCACGACCGTCTCCGGCACGTCGAGCAGCTCGTGGATCCGGACCAGCCCGGCCATCGCCTGCCGGGCCTCCGAGTACAGGCGCGTGATCCCCATCGCGGGGTCCATCGCGAGGGCCAGGTACCCCAGGAACGCCAGGAGCGAGCCGGGGGTCGTCTGGTGCCGCGCGAGGAGCTGCGCGCCCGCCCACAGGACGAAGACCAGCGAGAGCGCGGTGAGGAGGCTGACGAGCGACACCTCGACCGCGATGAGGCGCCGGATCCCGTAGTTGGCCTGGAACGTCCGCTCGTTCTCGCGGCCGAACCGGGTCTCCTCCCGCGGCTCCTGCACGAACGCGCGGATGATCCGGGCGCCCGCGATCGACTCCTTGAGGAGGCTCGTGAGCGAGGCGACCTGCTGCTGGGCGCGCGCGGACACCCGCTGGACCTCGTGCCCGAACGCGCGCGCGGCGCCGAAGAACACCGGCAGCGTGAAGAACGTCAGCAGCGCGAGCCGCCAGTTGATCACGAAGACCATCACGATGATCCCGCCGAGCGTGAGCGCGGTCGTGAGGAGGTCCACGATCCCGGTCAGGAGGCGCGCCTCGACGAGCTGGGTGTCCTGGATCGTGCGCGAGATCACCTCGCCGCTGTGCCAGCGGAGGAACCGGTCGAGCGACCAGCGCTGGACGCGGCGGAAGATCTCGCCCCGCAGGTCCGCCACGAGCCGGTGCCCGACGAACGCCAGCAGCGAGAGCTGGACGTACAGGCAGAGGCTGCGGAACGCGTAGATGACGAGGACCACCAGCGCGGTGCGGTTGAGGGCCCCCAGGCTGCCGGTCTCGATGATCACGTCGGCCTGCTCGCCGAGGTACCGCGGCACATAGAGCCACGCCACGGCGACCAGCACCGCGGCGAGCGCGCCCCCGACCAGCTGCAGGGTGTACGGCCGCAGGAACCGGGCCAGCCGGCGCAGCTCGATCATGCAGCGCTACCGCGGCAGCAGGATAGCCAGCATCAAGGTGACCCGGTTGGCCGGGACGATGCCGGTGACCCTCCGGGAGATCGTGCCGAGCGTCTCCTCCATGCGGGCGGTCCGGCGCCCGATGCGACCCGGCCGCTGGGTCACGTCGCCCGGGCGCTTGTTGCTCTGCTCGGACGCGCCTTCGAGCCTGGCCATCCGGACATCGAGCGCATCGGCCATGGGTTCCTCCAGCCGAGATCATAGCACAGTCCCCGGACGATGTGGGCTCCCGGCGTGGCGGTCCGTGCGCTCCGCGCCTGCGGCCTCCTTCCTTCTCCGGCGTTCGACCGCTATCATGGTGTCCAGACTGGAGGTCACCACGATGCCGGTACCCCCCGAGATCTTTCGCGAGTACGACATCCGCGGGGTCGTCGGCCGGGAGTTGAACGCGGAGACGGCCGAGACGATCGCCCGCGCGTTCGGGACGTACCTCCGCCGGGCCGGGGGGGCGCGCGCGGTCGTCGGCCACGATAACCGCGTCAGCTCCGAGGAGCTGTACGGGGCCGCGGTCCGGGGCCTGGCCTCCGCCGGGTGCGACGTGCTCGCGGTCGGGCTCGTGCTCACGCCGATGCTGTACTTCGCGCTGCGGCACTTCGGGGTCGACGGCGGCATGATGGTCACCGCGAGCCACAACCCGCCGGAGTTCAACGGCTTCAAGCTCTGCCACGGGCCCGGCACCCTCTACGGGGCCCAGATCCAGCAGGTGCGGGAGATCGCCGAGGCGGGGGTGAGGGCCCGCGGCGCGGGCCGCGTCGAGCGGCGCGAGATCGCGCCGGCATACCTCGCGATGCTCGCGGAGAAGATCCGGCTCGGCCCGCGTCGCCTCCGGGTCGCGCTGGACTGCGGCAACGGCACCGCGGGGGCGTTCGTGCCGGGGATCCTGCGGCGCTGGGGCTGCGAGGTGCTCGAGCTCTACTGCGATCCCGACCCCTCCTTCCCCCACCACCATCCGGACCCGGTCGATCCCCGCAACCTGACCGACCTCGTCCGCCTGGTGCGGGACCGGCGCGCCGACCTCGGGGTGGGGATCGACGGCGACGGCGACCGGCTCGGCGCGGTCGACGACCGGGGCGAGATCCTCTGGGGGGACCTCCTCATGGCGCTGTTCTGGCGGGAGATCCTGCCCGCGCACCCGGGGACCGTGGCCCTCGTCGAGGTCAAGTGCTCCCAGGCGCTCGTGGACGAGATCCGCCGGCTCGGCGGGCGCCCGGAGTGGACACGGACCGGCCACTCGCTCATCAAGGCGCGGATGCGCGAGATCGGGGCCGTGTTCACGGGCGAGATGTCCGGGCACATGTTCTTCGCCGACGAATACTACGGCTACGACGATGCGGTCTACGCCGCCGGCCGGCTCCTGCGGATCCTCTCGCACGCCGGCCGGCCGCTGTCCGCGCTCGCCGCCGAGATCCCCCGTTACCACGCGACGCCGGAGGTCCGCGTGGCGTGCCCGGACGACCGCAAATTCGACGTCGTCGCCGCGCTCGTGCGCGACTTCCGGCAGCGCTACGAGGTGATCGACGTGGACGGGGCCCGGGTGCTGTTCCCCGACGGCTGGGGCTTGGTGCGGGCGAGCAACACGCAGCCGGTGCTGGTCGTCCGCGCGGAGGGCCGGACACCCGCCGCGCTCGACCGGATCAAGGGCGTGGTCGAGGAGGCGCTGCGCCGGCACCCGGAGGTGGCGCCCCCGGACTGGTGATCCGCAGGCGGCCGCGCGCCGCCCCTGCACTTTCGCTGGGCCGCGGGAGGACAGTAGAGGGCGGGGCCTGAAACACCGCTCCCAGCCAGCACCACCCTCCGGCCATCCCGGCCCGGCAGGGAATCGCGGCGTGGGGACGGAGGGATCGGTGGCCGGACGGTACCCCCAGGCTGATCGATGCTGACCCGAAGGCGGCGGAGGAGCCGCCCGCTCCGGCGGCTCCTCGCGCGGTGCTCCGCGGCCGGCACGGCCTGCCTGCTCGTGCTGTCCCTGATCGGGGTCGCCCTCGCGGCCCCCGCGCCGCCCGAGCAGCCCGTCACGCTGACCGCGGACCACATCGAGTACGACACGCAGAGCGGCGCCGTCGTCGCGGACGGCCACGTCCGCATCTCGCGGGCCGACCTCCTCCTCACCGCGGACCACGTGGAGGGGAACCTCCAGACCGGGGATATCGCGGCCTCGGGGGCCGTGACGCTCACCCAGGCCGGCCGCGTCGCCACCGGGCGGTCGCTCCGGTACAACCTGCGGACGCGCAGCGGGCGGGTGGAGCAGGTCGCCACGAAGTACGACGTCTGGACCGTCCACAGCGAGGCGCTCGAGACCGCGGGCGGACGCGACATCGCGCTCAACACCTCGCTCACGCCGTGCGACCCCCGACGCCCGGCGTTCCTCATCAGGGCGCAGCGGGTCGTCGTGGTCCCCGACGACTACCTGACCGCCTACCGCGCCGCGCTGTACGTCTACGGGGTGCACGTCTTCACGATCCCCCAGTACACGGCGTCGCTGCGGCCGGGGCGGCGGACGGCGAGCGGCCCCGGCATCGGCTACAACAACGCCGACGGGGGGTATGTCGAGTACAACTACTACTCCCGCCTCGGCGCCGCGGAGAACCGGCTGCGGGTCCGCCTCGGGTCGCGCTCGGGCCTCTCCGGGGAGGACGTCCTCAGCGAGCGCATGGCCGATCACGTTCTGAGCCTGCACCTCGGCCGCGCCGAGACGTTCGACCAGAACGGCACCCTGTTCACCCTCGACCAGTACTCGCTCGACCTCACGTACGACCGGCACCCGTTACTGGACTGGCCGGTCTCCTATAGCCTCGAGGCGCACGCGGGGAGCTACACGGAGAGCCAGACAGGCGTCGGCACCACCCGCGGGGAGGCGTGGCTCAACGTCAGCTCGGCGACGTTCCGGCTGTCCCCCACCGTCACCTGGGCCGCGAGCGGCCAGGCCCGCGTGGACGTGTACGGCACCGGACAGGAGCGCACCGTGCTCGGCTCGACGATCGGGGTGACCGACGTCCTCGGCCGCTTTGGCGTGCTCACGATGACCTACAACTTCGCCGGCATCGAGGGGGCGACGCCCTTTGCGTTCGACGCCGTGTCGCCCGACAGCACCGTGGCCCTCGCCTACAGCTTCAGCGCCGGCGTCCTGCAGACGGGCGGGGTGAGCGTCTCGTACAGCTTCCTCTCCCGGCAGACGACGCTGGGGCTCAACGCGGGGGTGGCCGTGGGGCGGCAGGTGTTCCTCAGCGCGAGCGCATCGTACAACCTCACCACGAGCCAGTGGACGGAGGTCGACTACGCGGTGAGCGCCCAGTGCGACTGCGTCTCGGTCGGCCTGTTGTACCGGACGTTTCCCACCAACCCCTCGCAAAACCAGATCCTGCTGACGGTCGGGCTGTCGGCGTTCCCGCAGACCCTCACGACCGTCAGGTTCTGAGGGGCTCCGGTGGCGCTCCCGGGCTCCGCCCTCCGGCGACGGATGCGGTTGGGGAGCGGGGCCTGCCCGCCGCCCCCGCCGGCGCGGTCCTTCGGTCCGCCGGCGGTCGCTGCCCGCACAGCCCCCTGCGGCGCCGGCGGTGGATCGCCGGGCGCGGCCCGGGAGGATTCGCGGGGTGGCCCGCGAACGGTCCCGTGGCCGAGACTCAGCTCCTCGCCCGCACAGCCCGGCGACGCGATAAGGTGAACGCTATGGCCCGGATCCTCTGCGCCCTCGTGATGCTCGCCCTCTGCCTCCCCGCCAGCCCCGCCCCGGCGCGGGCCGCGCTGGCGGTCGCGTCGACGGAGGCGCTGCGCCCCGTCTTCGGCCGCCTGCTCGGCGACCCCCCGGTGATGCACCTGGAGGCGGTCCCGGACCTCTACGAGGGCGGGTACGCCCGGATCAGCCTCTACGCGCGCGACGTGGACATCAAGGGGATGCGGATCGACGAGCTCTGGATCCGGCTGGTGGGGGCGAGCCTCGACCCGGAGGCCCTCCGCCGCGGCGAGCTGCGGGTGCTCCAGCTGCGCGACAGCGCGCTGTACGGCAAGCTCCGGCTCGCCAGCGTCCAGGACTTCCTGAACCACCAGGGGGCGGTGCGGGACGTGCAGCTCGGCCTGAGCGGGGAGTCCGTGGTCGGCACGGGGACGTACGTGTACAACGGGGTGCCCACCCGCGTGCGCATCCAGGGGGTGTTCCAGGTCTACGGCGAGCCGGAACCGGACTTGCGCAAGTCGCAGTTTGGCGCCCTATAGGGGCGTCACGGCACATTTCAGTTGACGGCGGGACATGAAGGCGAGCGAGACTGTGGTGTCGACGTCAAACCCGCGCCCCATCCACTTC
>Ga0209810_1000178_pt1 | contig 183839 bp, 179 predicted proteins | sample Coa_R1_7_FD_187159 | JGI IMG/M metagenome (GOLD analysis project Ga0209810, IMG submission 187159) | Surface soil microbial communities from Centralia Pennsylvania, which are recovering from an underground coalmine fire - Coalmine... | ecosystem: Environmental > Terrestrial > Soil >... | reverse complement strand
ACCAACGCCTGGCTACGCCGCTTCAAACGACTCACGATCCGAACCGAACCCAACAGCCGCGTCTACCTCGCCTACCTGACCCTCGCCCTCATCCTCATCCTCGCCCGCGCATTATGAGTTCAGTTCCTGACACCCTTGGTGTCAGACACCACTCGCGAAGCGCGCTGCGGAACGCGCGCGCCGCCTGGCCGCCTCGACCTCGCGGTCGCGCGGCGGCGCCGCGGTCACGAGCTCGCCGAGCAGCCGCGAAGTCACCGCGGCGACGTCGGCGACCGCGCGTTCGAAGGCGGCTTCGTTCGCCTTCGACGGCTTCGTCATCCCGCTCACCTTGCGGACGTACTGGAGCGCCGCCGCCTGGACCTCGTCGTCCGTCGTCGGCGGCTCGAAGTTGTAGAGCGTCTTGATGTTCCTGCACATGCGCCCAGTCTACGACCGGGCGCATGTGCGGAAGGTCAAGGCAGCTTCACGACGCGCGCGAGCGTGTTCTGCCCGTTCACGCGGTCGCAGCGGATCTCCACCAGGTCGCCGACCTTGAGCCCGAACCGGGGCAGGATCGCGGCTGCCCGGCTCTTCGCCGGGATCATGCAGGTGAGCCCGTTGACGGTGATCGAGTCAGGGGAGAGCGCGGAGATCGCGCCGCGTGCCTGGCTCTGCATGGGATGGGCGATCTGCGGCCGGCACGCACCGGTCCCGATCTCCACGGCGCTGCCGCCTGCGGTGCCGCCGCCGATCTTCGCGCCGGTGAAGCCGGTCGCCGGAGCGAAGGTGGCGGAGAAGTTCGCGAGCAGCCGCGCCCCGGGGTCGTGCGCGCGGCCGACGAGCATGCCGGCGATCGTCCCGTGGTCGTAGACCGCGGTGAAGACGCCGCGCGCGTCGCGGCCGTTCGCGACGGCGATCCGGAACGCGCCGCTGACGACGCCGACGTTGTCGGTCGTGTTCACGACGCTGTGCGCACGGAGCGTGAGTGCGCCGGTGAGGCCGGGATCGCCGGACGCGGTGCCCGTGTAGGTGCCGTTGGTGACTGCGATCGTCTTCGCGTCGGTCGACGTGCACGTCCGCGTCGAGACGTGGGCGGCCGAGGACGCGGTGAACGTCGCCGAGACGGCCCGCTCGGACTCGGCTCCCTTGATCCCGTGTGCGACTGCGACGCTCGTCGCCGCGAGAGCGACGAGACCGACGATCGTGAGTAGCAGCTTGCGCATCCAGTCCCTCCGATCGGTCGATATGTCACCGGAAGGTTGCCGCACGCGGCGTATGCAGGGAGCGAGCGCAGCGTAAGGCGCAGGTAAGGCGACGGGTGGGTAGAGTCGCCCGCCATGACGACCTGGCTCGTCCACTACGGCGTCGTCGCCGTCTTCCTGCTGCTGCTCGTCGACGCGGTCTTTCCGGCGGCGAGCGAGCTGGTGATGGTCTACGGCGGCGCTCTTGCGTCGGGGGCGCTCGCGCACGAGGTGGACGTCCTGGGAGCGCACACCTCCGGCCTCTCCGCCTACCTCGCCGTGGTCGTCGCCGGCGTCGTCGGCTATCAGATCGGCGCGATCGCGGGCTGGTGGATCGGGCTCCGCGGCGGGCGCGGCCTCGTCGAGCGTCACGGGCGCTGGCTGCACCTGTCGCGGGAGCGCCTCGAGCGCGCAGAGCGGTGGTTCGAGCGCTGGGACGCCTGGGCGGTCCTGATCGGACGGGTCACGCCCGTCGCCCGTTCGTTCGTCTCGATCCCGGCCGGCCTGTTCGAGAGCCCCTTCTGGCGGTACTGCGTGCTGACGCTCGTCGGCAACGCCGTCTGGTGCGCTGCCCTTGCCGGTGTCGGGTGGGGTCTCGGGTCGAGCTGGAGCACCTTCCACCACGACTTCGCGTACGTCGAGTTCGTGGTCGTGGCGGGAATCGTGGTGCTCGCGGCGTACTGGGTCTGGCGGCGACGCCGCTCATCTACGCTGTCACCCCGTGAAGATTCCGCACGTTGACGTCAAGGCGCAGTACGCGCCGCTGATCCCCGAGCTGCAGGACGCGTTCGCGCGCACGCTCGAGAGCGGGCGCTTCATCTTCGGCCCGGAGGTCGAGGCGTTCGAGCGCGAGGCCGCGGCGAAGCTCGGCGTACGCGACGCCGTCAGCTGCGCGAACGGCACGGATGCGCTCGTGCTCGTCCTCGACGCGCTCGGGGTCGGCCCCGGCGACGAGGTGATCTGCCCGGCGTTCACCTTCTACGCGACCGCGGAGGCGATCGCGCAGCGCGGCGCGACGCCTGTGTTCGCCGACATCGACCCGGCGACGCTGAACCTCGACCCCGCCGACGTCGAGCGCAGGATCACGCCGCGCACGAAGGCGCTCCTGCCCGTGCACCTCTTCGGGCGGCCCGCGCCCGACCTGACCGAGCTCGGCATCACCGTCGCCGAGGACGCCGCGCAGGCGTTCGGCGCCCGCGGGATTGCGACGAGCATCGCGTCCACCTTCAGCTTCTTCCCGACGAAGAACCTGTTCGCGCTCGGCGACGGCGGGCTCGTCGCGGTCAACGACGACGAGCTGGCGCAGCGGCTGCGGATGCTTCGCTTCCACGGCTCGGCCGCGAAGAAGGAGTTCGTCTACGTCGGCTACAACTCGCGTCTCGACGCGGTGCAGGCGGCGTTCCTGCGCATCTTCCTGCGTCGAATCGACGAGTGGAACACGGAGCGGCGCGAGGCCGCGGCGCGGTACGCGGAGCTCCTCGACGGCGTGGTCGAAACGCCGGAGGACGACGACGGGCACGTCTACCACCAGTACTGCGTGCGCTCGCGGGAGCGCGACCGCCTCGCCGCCGCGCTCGAGGACGCCGAGATAGGCTTCGCGATCTACTACGACCCGCCGCTGCACCTGCAGCCCGCGCTCCGGTACCTCGGCTACCGCGAGGGCGACTTGCCCGAGACCGAGCAGGCCGCGCGCGAGAACCTGTGCCTCCCGCTCTGGGCCGGCATCACCGAGGCGCAGCAGGAGCAGGTCGCCTCGGTTCTGAAGCGCGCCGCCGAAGTCGTCCGCTCCTGACATGAGATTCCCGGTCAACCGGCACCGGGTCTGGCAGCTCGTCTTCGACGCGGTCCTGATCGTCGGCGCGTGGCGCCTGACGTTCTTCCTTCGCTTCGACAAGACCACGCCGGTCTTCTACCGGCACCTGCTCGACTGGCAGCTCGTCGCGCTCGTCGTGGCGATCAAGCTCTCCATCTTCGTCCTGTCGGGCTTCTACAACCGCTGGTGGCGGTACGTCTCGACCCGCGACATGTGGGCCGCCGCGCGCGGCGTCACGATCGCCTCGGCGCTGACGTACCTCGCGCTGTACGCGTTCCCACCGAACCACACGTCGCGCCTGCCGCACAGCATCGCCGCATTCGACTACCTGCTCCTGCTCGCGTTCGTCGCGGGGAGCCGGCTGCTCGCGCGGACGCTGATCGAGCGCCCGCGCGCAGGCCTCGTCGCGCGCGGCAAGGAGGTGCTCGTCGTCGGCGCCGGCGACGCCGGGCAGCTGATCGTACGGGAGATGCAGCGTAACCGGCAGCTCGCGTACACGCCGATCGGGTTCGTCGACGACGACCCGCGCAAGCGCGGCACGCGGATCGTGGGCGCGCGCGTCCTTGGCACGACCGACGACCTTCCGCACGTGCTGCGCGACAACCGGCCGGACGAGGTGCTGATCGCGATCCCGTCTGCCGCGGGCGCCGTCCGGCAGCGCGTGCTCGAGCTGTGCCGGGCGGAAGGGGTGCCGGTGAAGACGCTGCCCGGCCTGAACGAGCTGATCTCCGGCGACGTCAACCTCGCCGGGCAGATCCGGCCGGTGCAGGTCGAGGACGTGCTCGGGCGCGAGCAGGTCGAGGTCGACCTCGAGCTCGTCTCGTCGTACGTGGAGGGCCGGGTGGTGCTCGTAACAGGAGCCGGCGGCTCGATCGGGTCCGAGCTCTGCCGGCAGCTCGCGCGCCTCGGCGCGGCGCAGCTCGTGCTCGTCGACAAGGGCGAGTCGGCGCTGTTCGAGACGGAGCGCGAGCTCCGCGACGAGCGCGACTTCACGGCGGCGATCCCGGTCCTCGGCGACTGCGGCGACCGCGCGAAGATGCGCGAGGTCTTCGCGCGCTACCACCCGCGCGTCGTGTTCCACGCGGCGGCGTACAAGCACGTCGGCATGCTCGAGGCGAACCCGCTCCAGGCCGTCAGGAACAACGTCCTGGCGACGCGCAACCTGGTCGAGGTCGCGATCGACGCGGAGGTCGAGCGCTTCGTCCTGATCTCGACCGACAAGGCGGCGAGCCCGAAGAACGTGATGGGGCAGTCGAAGGCGGTTTGCGAGTGGATCATCGAGTCGTTCGCGCTGCGCGAGGACGTCGAGACGCGGTTCGTCGCGGTGCGGTTCGGCAACGTGCTCGGGTCGTCGGGCTCCGTGATCCCGATCTTCCGGCGGCAGATCGAGCGCGGCGGCCCGGTGACGGTGACGACCCCGGAGATGACGCGCTTCTTCATGACGATCCCGGAGGCGTCGTCGCTCGTCGTCCAGGCCGGCGCGATGGGAGGCCGCGGCCAGGTGTACGTGCTCGACATGGGCGAGCCGGTGCGCATCCTCGACCTCGCGAAGCAGATGATCCGGCTGTCGGGGAAGGACGAGAACGAGATCCCGATCGTGTTCACCGGCGCGCGGCCGGGCGAGAAGGTGCACGAGGTGCTGTGGAACGACGGCGAGATGGTCGGCCCGACGTCGCACCCGAAGATCATGCGCGCGGCGCGGGCGGTGATCGACCACGAATGGCTCGACGAGTCGCTCGCCGAGCTGGAGCGCCTCGTCGAGAGCGGCGCCACGCTCGACGTCGTCGCGAAGCTGAACGCGATGATCAAGGAGCCGCAACGGATCGGCAGCGAAGCGGTTCTGGAAGACACGTTGCACTGACGCGACACGTGGTCCGCCGGGGCCGCGGCTACGGTGCCTCGGTGGATCCCCTCGACGGGCTGAACGCGGAGCAGCGCCGCGCGGCGGAGGCCGTGCGCGGGCCGGTGTGCATCCTCGCGGGCGCCGGCTCCGGCAAGACCACGACGATCACGCGCCGGATCGCGCAGCAGGTGCGCTCGGGCGCGTTCGCGGCCAACGAGATCATGGCCGTCACGTTCACCGACAAGGCCGCCGGCGAGCTGCGGGAGCGCCTCGCCTCGCTCGGCGCCGCCGGCGTCCGCGCCTCGACGTTCCACGCGGCGGCGCTCCGTCAGCTCCGCCACTTCGCGCCCGGCCGCGTCGGCCGGATCCTGCCGTCGAAGGTGCTCCTGCTCCGCCAGATCGCCAACCGGCTGCCCGCGCCCTACAAGTTCCGCGCGGCCGCCGACCTCGCGACCGAGATCGAGTGGGCGAAGAACCGCCGGGTGGCGCCGGAGGCGTACGCGGGCCGGGAGCCGCCGATCCCCGTCGACCTGATGCAGCGCGTGTACGCGCAGTACGAGCGCCGGAAGCGCGACGAGGGGCTCGTCGACTTCGAAGACCTGCTCGAGCTCGCGATCGGCCTGTACGAGACGGAGGCGGCCGCGATCGAGACCTTCCGCGCGCAGTACCGGGCGTTCACGGTCGACGAGTACCAGGACGTGAACCTCCTGCAGCAGACGCTGCTCGACCTCTGGCTCGGCGACCGCGACGACCTCTGCGTCGTCGGCGACGACTACCAGTCGATCTACGCGTTCACGGGCGCCGGGCCGCAGCATCTGCTCTCGGTGCCGGAGCGCTTCCCGCACGCGCTGGTCGTGCGGCTGGAGGAGAACTACCGCTCGACACCGCAGGTGCTTGCGCTCGCGAACCGGCTCGTGCCGAAGCTCGGCGGCGTCGGGAAGACGCTACGGTCGACGCGGCCGGACGGGCCGGAGCCGACGGTGCAGCCGTTTCCGACCCCGGCGGACGAGGGCGCCGCGATCGTGGCCGCGATCCGCGCTCTCGACTGCCCGCTCGAGGAGGTCGCGATCCTCGCGCGGACGAACGCACGGCTCGCCGACTTCGAGGAGCTGCTACACGCGGCGCAGATCCCGTTCCAGGGCGCGTCGCTGCTCGAGCGCGACGCGGCGCGCCGGCTCTGCAGGCGCCTCGAACGGTCGGCCGCACCTGCCGCCGGCGCGGTCCGCGACGCGGCCCTCGATGCCGGCTGGCTGGAGCTCCCGCCGGACCGGCTCGGCGAGCGAGAGCAGGTGCGCCAGCAGGACCTCGCCAGGCTGGTCGCGCTCGCGGCCGCCTTCGACGGCGACGCAGCGGCGTTCGTCGAAGACCTGCGCGCGCGCTTCGCTCCGGGCGGCGACGGTGCGCACGGCGTGCACCTCCTCACCTACCACCGCGCAAAGGGGCTCGAGTTCGAGGCGGTGTTCCTGCCGCGGCTGCAGGACAAGGAGCTTCCCTCCAGGCAGGCTCGGTCGCAGGAGGAGATCGACGAGGAGCGCCGGCTCCTGTACGTCGGGATGACGCGCGCGAAGCGGGTGCTGTGGCTCTCGTGGAGCGGGAAGCCCTCGCGGTTCCTGCGCGAGCTCCGGGCGGAGGCACGCGAGATCGAGCCCCGGGGCGAGCCGAGCCCCTGCGTCTCGCGCCTCAAGGAGTGGCGCCTGCAGCGCGCGCGGGCCGACAACGTGCCGCCGTACGTCGTGTTCCACGATTCGGTGCTGCAGGCGATCGCCGCCGCGCGGCCCGCGTCGCTCGGCGAGCTCGCGCAGATCAGCGGCGTCGGGCCCGCGAAGCTCGAGCGTTACGGAGACGAGGTCCTAGCGCTCGTCGAGCGCTGAGAGCAGCAGGTCGAGCATCACCTGCGGATCGCGCCGGATTCGGCCGTTCGGCGCGCGCTCGCGCTTGCGCAGCTCGAGCGCGCGTGGGTCGGTCAGCGGGAGCAGCCTCCCCTCGCGGATCAGCTCCTCGTCGACGCCGCCCAGGCGGCCGCCGTACGTCGTGTAGACCGGCACGCCGAGCGCCGCGGCCTCACGGTTCATCGTGCCGCCGGCCGAGACGACGAGGTCTGCCAGCGCGATCAGGCTCTGCGCGTCGACCGCTTGCTCCGGGACGATCACCGACGGCAGCTCGAGCGCGCGCACGTAGTCGCGCTGCTCGTCGGTGCGCGGGATCACGAACGCGTGCACGTCATCGGCGCGCCCGAGGTGCTCGAGCGTCTGCGGGAAGAGGGGGTTCGAGTGCCGGTGGTACAGCGAGACGTCCGGCGGCGGCCGCAGGACGACGAGCACCCGCGCCGGGTCGATCGACCACTCGCCGAGCACCGACGCGTCGGGCTCGAAGTCGGCGAGGTAGTACTCCTCCTTCAGCCCCGGATACTGGCGCAGCTTCGGCGGCACCGCGGTGTAGCGCGCGAGGCGGTCGGGTGGGATCGACGCCGGGACGACGACGCGCGTTGCGGCCCGGCAGCCGAGCTGGTGCTGCAGCCAGGCCCACTCGTAGTCGAACGTCGTCGCGCTCGGGATGCCGAGCCGCCGCGCCGTCATCGTCAGCTCGTGCGACCCGTGCGCGAGCGCGAGGTCGAAGTCGCGGCCGCGCGCCCACCTCCGGAGCGCCTTCAGCCGCGCGCGCATCTGCGCGAACTTGCCGAACGCCGACCGGCCGCCGTGATGGCCGATCACCGTCGCGGTCATGCCGTGCGACTCGATCAGCTGCAGCGTCTGCGCGTACTCGCGCGCCGTGATCTCGACCTCGTGCCCCTGCGCGCGCAGCCGTTCGACGAGCGGGCGGAACACGAGCGGGTGCGCCGACGCCGTGAAGTCGCACCAGACCCTCATCTAGTTCGCGAGCGCCTCGAGCGGCGCGTCGCGGCGGATCCCCTCGACGTGGTGCTCGTGCCAGAGGGTGAAGGCGAGCAGCCCCCAGAGCTGCCGCGACAGGTCCTCGCGCCCCGAGACGTGCGCGTCGATCAGACCGGCGACCGCGCCCGGCCGGAAGAAGCCCTGCCGCCGCAGCGTCGCCGGCGAGAGCGTCTCGCGCGCGAACGGCTCGAGGCCGCCGCGCAGCCAGGCCGCCGCCGGGATCGAGAAGCCGCGCTTGCGGCCGTGCACGACCTCGCGCGGCAGCAGCGGCTCGACGGCGCGCCGAAGCAGGCGCTTCTTCTGGAAACCGCGCACCTTGTGCTTCGCCGGGAGCGAGAACGCGAAGTTCGCGACGACGGTGTCCATGAAGGGGACGCGCGCCTCGAGCGAGCACGCCATCGACGCGCGGTCGGTCTTCGTGAGCAGGTCGTCGACGAGGTAGAGCCCGAAGTCGACGTCCTGGAGGCGCGTCAGCAGCTCGTGCCCCTCCGTCTCCGCGAACCGCGAGCGGTGCGCGGCGAGCGGGTCGAACGCGCTCACCCGTCCCGTCAGCTCGGCGCGCACGTCGGCGGAGAAGATCTCCTTCCAGCCGTGGTGGCGCTCGAGTGGCGGCAGGCCCGCGGCGCGCGTGAACCGCTTCGCCTTGTAGTCGAAGCTCGCCTTGCGCGTCGACGACGGCAGCAGCTCGGCGAGCGGCCGAGCCGCGGCGGCGACGCCGCCGAGCCGCTCCGCGAGGAGGTCGGCGACGTAGGTGTAGTAGCCGCCGAACAGCTCGTCGCCGCCCTCGCCCGACAGCGCGACCTTCACGTCCTGGGCCGCGAGCTGCGAGACGAGGTACGTCGGCAGCGCGGACGAGTCGGCGAACGGCTCGTCGAACGCCGCGGCGAGCGCCGGCAGGAGCAGCGCGGCGTCGGGCTTCAGCGTCAGCTCGCGGTGGATCGTGTCGTAACGTCGCGCGACCGCCCGCGCGCCCTCGAGCTCGTCGAACGACGCCTCCTCGAAGCCGATCGAGAATGTGCGGACCGGCTCGGGCGACTCCTCCGCCGCGAGCGCGGCGAGCGTACCGGAGTCGACGCCGCCGGAAAGGAGGACGCCCACGGGCACGTCGGCGATCAGGTGCGCGCGGACGGAGTCGCGCAGACGGGCCCGGCACTCCTCGAGGAGCTCCGCCTCGTCCTCGCCGTGCCGCGCGGGCAGCGGGCCGGTGCGGGCGAACCGCTCGAGCGCGATGCGGCCGTCCGTCCACGTGAGCGTGTGACCCGGGAGCAGCTTGCGCACGTCGGCGAAGATCGAGAGCGGCGCCGGCACGGTGTTGAACGCGAGGAACGCCTCGAGCGCGTCGACGTCGACGTCGCCGTGCGGTAGCGCGTCGAGCTCCGACGCGAAGCCGAGCTCGCCGCCCGCGTCGCGGTACGCGAGCGGCTTGATCCCGAACCGGTCGCGGGCGAGCACGAGCCCTCCGTTCCGTGTATCCCGGACGGCCACCGCGAACATCCCGCGCAGCCGATCCCACAGCCGCGGGCCCCATTCCTCGTAGCCGTGGACGAGGACCTCGGTGTCGCAGCGCGTGCGGAAGCGGTGGCCGGCGCGCTCGAGCTCGTGCCGGAGCTCGAGGTGGTTGTAGATCTCGCCGTTCTGGACGACGACGACGCTGCCGTCCTCGTTCGCGATCGGCTGGTCGCCGCCCGTCACGTCGATGATCGCGAGCCGCCGGGCGGCCATCCCGACATGCCCGTCGAGGTGCATCCCCTCCGAGTCCGGCCCCCGGTGCCGGAGCGTCTGCGCCATCGACCGGAGGCGCGCCTCGTCGACGGTGCCGCGCGCCGAGGCGATCCCGCAGATCCCGCACATGGCGGGAGAGGTTAGAGGGTGCGGCTGCGGCTCCCGAGGACCTGCGCCACGACGCGGGCGGCTGTCACGAGCACCGTGCGCAGGTACAGCCGGACAGAGCGGTCGGCGATCCACTCGAGGTCGTGCGCGAGCTTCTCCGCCATCGACGTCTCGTAGCCGCGGCGGAGCTGCGCGAAGCCGGTGAGGCCGGGGCGGACGACGAGCCGCTGCCAGTACGCCGGCAGCTCCGTCGCCAGCTCGGCGAAGAACCGCGGCCGGATCGGGCGCGGCCCGACGAACGACATGTCGCCGCGCAGCACGTTCCAGAGCTGCGGGATCTCGTCGAGCTGCGACGCCTTCAGCCAGCGGCCGAGCGGCGTCAGCTCGGCTTCCGTCGCCTGCACGAGCTCCTCGCCGAGGTACTGCCCGATGCGCTCCTCGGCTCCCGGCCGCATCGTCCGGAACTTGAGCATCTGGAAGAAGTGGCCGCGTCGGCCGACGCGCTCGCCGCGGTAGAGGACCGGGCGGCCGCTCGTCGCGAGCTGAAGCAGGGCGATCGCGAGCGCGAGCGGGAGCGCGAGGATCCCGAAGACGGTCGCGAGCGCGATGTCGAGGATCCGCAGCTCGAGGTCGATCCGCCGGCGCTGCGCCTCCGTGGCGAGTCGGACGTAGCCGCTGACGAGCGTCTCCTCGAGCGGTGGCGGAGTCGCCGCCTGCACGCGCCGATGGTAGACCCTCGTCCTGTGACCATCATCGGCATCGACCACGTCCAGGTGGCCGCCCCGCCCGGGTGCGAGGCGGAGGCGCGCGCGTTCTACGGCGGCCTGCTCGGGCTCGAGGAGGTGGCGAAGCCGGAGCCGCTCGCCTCGCGCGGCGGCTGCTGGTTCCGCGCCGGCGCCCAGGAGCTGCACGTGGGCGTGGAGGAGCCGTTCTCGCCCGCGCGCAAGGCGCACCCGGGCCTCGTCGTCGACGACGCGGACGCGCTGGCCCGCCGCCTCGCCGGCGCAGGCGTCGAGGTGCGCTGGGACGAGTCCGTCCCGGCCGTGAAGCGCTTCCACGTCGCCGACCCCTACGGCAACCGCCTCGAGGTGCGGGAAGGAACGCGCTCGTGAGGGAAGCGCTTCGGATAACGTTTCCTTATGGACACGCGGCAGCTTCGCGCCTTCTGCGAGGTGGTGGAGCGGAAGTCGTTCTCGCAGGCGGCGGAGCGGCTCGGGATCACCCAGCCCGCGGTCAGCCTCCAGGTTCGCGCGCTCGAGAAGCGGCTCGGCACGCAGCTCCTCGACCGCTCCGGCCGCCGCGTCGAGCCGACGGAGGCGGGTGCGAAGCTGTATCGCTCCGCGCAGCGGCTCCTCGCGCTCGAGGACGAGATCGTCCACGAAGTCGTCGAGGGCGCGACCGGCGAGCTCTCCGGGACGCTCGAGATCGGCGCCTCGACGGGCCCCGGCGGCGTCGTCCTCTCCTCGCTTCTCTGCAAGTTCGCCGAGCGCCACCCGCAGCTCCACGTCGTCCTCTACGTCTTCGACACGCAGACGGTCGTCGAGCGCGTGGCCGACCGGACGCTCGAGCTCGGCGTCGTCGGCGCGGCTCCGCGCCACCGAGGCGTCGAGTACGAGCCGTTCCTCCGCGACACCGTCGTCCTCGTCTGCCCGCCGGGACACCCGTTCGCCGGCCGAACGGTCACGCTCGAGGAGCTCCGGCACGACACACTGATCCTGATGCAGGAGGGCGCGGGGGTCCGGCAGCTGCTCGAGGAGGAGCTGCGGCGTGCCGGGAGGAGGCTGCGCGACCTCGACGTGCGGCTCGAGCTCGGGCTGCAGGAGTCGGTCACCCACGCCGTCCGCGCCGGGTACGGCGTGACGTTCATCTCCCGTTCGTCGGTCGAGGCGGACCTCGCCGCCGGGACGCTGGTCGAGGCGCGGGTCGCGGGCCTCGAGCTCGAGCGCGAGATCCATCTCGTGCGCGCGGCGGGGCGGACGGAGACGCGGTCGGCGCGTGCGTTCGTCGACTTCGCACGCGAGGCGCTCTCGTGATCGCTGTCCACTGGGGGCTCGACGAGCTCCCGCGTGCGCTCGCCGAGGCCGGCGTCACGCGGCCGCTCGTGATCGCGAGCGCCCGCTGGAGGTCGCTGGACGTCCCGGCTCACGTCGGCTGGTGGACCGAGGTTCCGTCGACCGCCGTCGCGGTGCCGGACGACGCCGACGGGATCGTGGCGATCGGCGGCGGCTCCGCGATCGACACGGCGAAGCACGCGTCGGCGCAGAGCGGGAAGCCCGTCGTGCACGTGCCGACGACGTACTCCGGCGCCGAGTGGACGACGTTCTACGGCATCCGCTCGCCCGACCGCGTCATCCGCGGCGGGGGCGCGGGCGCGCACCCGGCCGCGATCGTCTACGACGTCGACCTGACCCTCGACCTTCCGCGCGACGTCACCGCCGGCACCGCCCTGAATGCGCTCGCACACTGCGCCGAGGCGCTCTATGCGGCAGGGCACGACCCGGAGGGTGACGCGCAGGCGCTCGCGGGCGCGCCGCTGATCGCGTCGTCGCTGCCGCGCGTGCTCGAGCGGCCGAAGGATCGAGGCGCGCGCGAGGAGCTCCTGCGCGGGGCGATGCACGCGGGGCGCGCGCTCGGGATCGCGGGGCTCGCGCTGGCCCACGCGATGGCACAGGCGGTCGGCGGGGCGTACGGGCTTCCGCACGGTGCGATGAACGCGCTCTGCCTGCCGCCGGCTCTCGGCTTCAACGCCCGCGTCGTTCCGGACGCCGTGCGCCGGTTCGGCGACGCGATCGGCGGCGACGCGGTCGGGCGAACGCGCGCGCTCGCCCGGCTCGGCGGCTTCGAGCGGCTGCGCGACTTCGGCGTCCCGGAGGGCGACCTGCCGGCCCTCGCGGCGTCCGCGGCGCAGCGCGGCGGGAACCAGGCGAACCCGAAGCGCGCGACGCCGGCGGAGATCCTCGACCTTTTCCGGTCGATCTGGTGAAGATTAGATAAGCACCCCTTATCTCAGGTATAGTCCGACCGTGACGCAGACGGCGCCCCCGTTCGACGTGCTCGTGATCGGAAGCGGCGCCTCGGGGCTCGCCGCAGCCGTGTCGGCCGAGCGGGCCGGCGCCCGAGTCGCCCTCGCCACGAAGGGCTCGCTGCAGGCGTGCAACTCGGCGAAGGCCCAGGGCGGCATCCAGGCCGCGTTCGGCGACGACGACTCGCCGGACCAGCACGCCGCGGACGTGCTCCGGTCGTCGCACGAGACCGCGAACCCGGCGCTCGTGGAGACGCTCACCGCCGACGCGCGCTCCGCCATCCGCTGGCTCGAGGAGCTCGGCGTCGAGTTCACGCGCGACTTCGACGGCCGCTACCGCCTCGCGCGGTGCGGCGGCGCGTCCGCGAAGCGGCTCCTTCAGGTCGGCGACCGCACCGGCCACGCGATCACGAAGGCGTTGCGCGAGGCGTGGGAGGCGTCGAGCGGCACGAGCTTCACGAACGCGCCGCTGCGCGAGCTGGCGCAGGTGAACGGCCACTGGCGCGCCCGCGTCGGCGAGCACGAGGTCGAGGCCGGGTCGGTGGTGCTCGCCGCGGGCGGGGGCTGCTACGCGGAGGCGGAGCGGCGCGGAGAGCTTTCGACGAACCACCCCAACGCGACCGGCGAGGTGACGCAGCTCGCGCTCGAGCTCGGAGCGGAGGCGCGCGACCTCGACGCGCTGCAGTACCACCCGAACGGCGGCGCGTGGCCGCCGAACATGCAGGGGTACTCCATCCCCGAGACGACGCGCGCGTACGGCGCCGTCCTCCTGAACGCGGACGGCGAGGAGTTCACCGACTCGCTCGGGCCGCGCGACGCCGTCAGCCAGGCGATCTTCGACGAGGTCGAGAAGGGGAAGGGCGTCGAGACGCCGGACGGCCGCCCCGCCGTCTACCTCGACACGACGCGCATCCCCGAGGCGGACGCCGACGTCTCGCTGCCGTACATGCTGCGCCGCTACCGCGGCGCCGGCATCGACCCGCTGAAGGAGCGGATCCTTACGTATCCGGTCCTCCACTACCAGAACGGCGGCCTCGTGATCGACACGAACGCCGAGACCACGCTCGAGGGCCTCTTCGCCTGCGGCGAGATCGCGGGCGGGACGCACGGGCGCAACCGCATGATGGGCAACAGCCTTCTCGAGTGCGTGGTCTTTGGTCGGAGGGCTGGCAAAGCTGCATTCGAGAAGGCTAGGAGCTGACCATGACCGCCACCGACACCACTAGCGTTTTCGACGCGGTCGAAAACGCTGCGGCGCACCTCTACGTCTGGGCGCTGAAGGACATCCCGCAGGACCTGCGCGACGCGCTCGCGGCCGCGCGCGAGAAGGAGACGTCCGTCCCCGGCCGGCGCGTCCTGGAGACCATTCACAGGAACGTGAACGTCGCGGACAGCGAGAACAACCTCGTGTGCCAGGACACGGGCATCGCCGTCTACCACGTGCGCGTCGGCGAGCACTTCCCGCTGCACCCCGCGCGGATCTACGAGGGGCTGCGCGACGGGACCGCGCGCGCGACGGTCGAGCATCCGCTGCGCTCGAACGCCGTGCACACGATCACGCGCGAGAACACCGGCCCGAACATCGGGCACCGGCTGCCGATCGTCCACTGGGAGTTCGTCGCCGACTGGGACGGCCTCGACGTCAAGTGCGTCCCCAAGGGCTCCGGCTCGGAGAACATGAGCTTCCTCAAGATGTGCGTCCCCGCCGACGGCGTGAAGGGGATCAAGCAGTTCGTGCTCGAGTCGATCGTCGGCGCCGGCGGCAAGCCGTGCCCGCCCGGGATCGTCGGCGTCGGGATCGGCGGGTCGGCCGACTACGCGATGCACCTGGCCAAGGAGGCGATCATGCGGCCGATCGGGACGCGGAACCCCGACCCGCACGTCGCGCAGCTCGAGGAGGAGCTCTTCGAGCTCCTCAACGAGACGGGCATCGGGCCCATGGGGCTCGGCGGAGACGTGACCGTGCTGCAGTGCCACGTCGAGCACGCCGACACGCACATGACGCTCAACCCCGTCGCCGTCAACTACCAGTGCTGGGCGGCGAGGCGGGCGTCGGCGCACATCTCCGCCGCCGGCGACGTCGACTACGACCGCGAGTTCTAGGAGCGCCCGCGCCATGGCAACCCACGAGGTCACGTTCCCGGTCACGGACCCGCAGGAGATCCTGAAGCTCCACGCAGGCGACGAGGTGGTCGTCCAGGGCCACATCATCGGCATCCGCGACCGCACGCAGATCCGCATCTTCGACCAGGGCCAGGAGCCGCCCATGGACCTGGGCGGCGCCTTCCTGCTCCACACCGCGCCGAACGTCCGCAAGGTGGGCGAAGGGCGGTACGAGAAGATCTGCATCGGCACGACGACGAGCGCGCGCATGGTGCGGTTCACGGAGCCGCTCGGGCGCCGCTACGGCGTCCGCGCGATCTGCGGCAAGGGCGGCTTCCCCGACGAGGCGATCGAGCCGATGCGCGAGCTCAGGATGGTCTACTTCGCGATCGTCGGCGGCGCGGCCGCGCTCGAGACGACGCAGATCGAGGAGATCGAGGAGGTGGCGTGGGAGGAGCTCATGCCGGAGTGCCTCTGGAAGTTCCGCGTGAAGGACTTCGGCCCGCTGACAGTCGGCATCGACGCGCACGGCAACTCGCTCTACCGCGACGTGCAGGAGCGTGCGAAGAAGAAGCTGGAGGAGCTCTATGCCCGGCTGTGAGCTGGATCTCGCCCTGACGCGCGACGGCGGCCTGACGCACGTCCTCGACAAGGGCCTCGGGCCGCGTGCGTGGGAGGACCTGCTGGAGACCGCCGGCGAGCACATCGACATCGTCAAGCTCGGCTGGGGGACCGCGTACGTCACGTCGAACCTCACGCGCAAGCTCGACGTGCTGCGGGGGAAGCGCGTCGTCATCGGCGGCACGTTCTTCGAGGTCGTCTACGTGCGCGGAAAGCTCGACGAGTACAAGCAGTGGCTCTCGAAGCTCGGGCTGACGCACGTCGAGGTCTCGGACGGCACCGTCCAGATCCCGCGCGAGCGCAAGCTCGAGCTGATCGCCGACTTCGCGCGCGACTTCACCGTCCTCTCCGAGGTCGGCTCGAAGGACTCGGAGGTCGTGTACGCGCCGTACGAGTGGGTCGAGTGGATCAGGGAAGAGAAGGACGCCGGCGCGTGGAAGGTGATCACCGAGGCGCGCGAGGGCGGGACCGCCGGGATCTTCCGGCCGGACGGCGACATGCGGACCGGCCTGATCGCCGAGATCGAGCACGCGATCGACTTCCACGACCTCGTCTGGGAGGCGCCGACGAGGAAGTCGCAGGCGTGGTTCGTGAAGCACTTCGGGCCGGAGGTCAACCTCGGGAACATCCCGCCGGAGGAGGTCATCCCGCTCGAGACATTGCGTCTCGGGCTTCGCGGAGACACGCTGAAGGAGGTGCTCATTGGCAACGGCCAACCTTCGGCTGCCTCCTGACGTGGAATCGCTGTCCGCGGAGGAGGTCCTCGCCTTCTGTCTCGAGACGTTCTCGGACCGGGTCGCGCTCGCCTGCTCCTTCCAGAAGGAGGAGAGCGTCCTCCTCGACATGCTCTTCGCGCTCGACCCGAGGGCGCGCGTCTTCGCGATCGACACGCACTACCTCTTCCCCGAGACGTACGAGCTCTGGCGCAAGGTCGAGGAGCGGTACGGAACGAAGGTCGAGGCGTTCGAGGGGCCGCCGGTGGAGGAGGGGCTGTGGGAGACGAAGCCCGACCTCTACCTCGCGGTCGCGAAGGTCGAGCCCCTCAACCGGGCGCTCCTCGACCTCGACTGCTGGATCACGGGCATCCGGCGCGACCAGGCGCCGACGCGCGCGAACGCGCCGAAGCTCGGCTGGGACGCGACGCACGAGCTCTGGAAGGCGAACCCGCTCGCCGACTGGAGCGACGAGGACTGCTGGGCGTACATCCGCGAACGCGGCCTGCCCTACAACGCGCTGCACGACCGCGGCTACGCGTCGATCGGCGACACGCACTCGACGCTTCCCGGCGTGGGCCGCGAGGGTCGCTGGGCGGGCACCGACAGGACCGAGTGCGGGCTCCACGTCGGGTCCGTCGGAGGCGCCGCGTGAGGACGCTCTCGCACCTCGACGCCCTCGAGTCCGAGGCGATCCACATCATGCGCGAGGTCGCTGCGGAGCGGGCGCGGCCGGTGCTGCTCTTCTCGGGAGGCAAGGACTCGATCGTGCTCCTCCGCCTTGCGGAGAAGGCGTTCCGCCCGGCGCGGTTCCCGTTCCCGATCATGCACGTCGACACCGGCCACAACTTCCCCGAGGTGATCGAGTTCCGCGACCGGCGCGTCGCGGAGCTGGGGGAGCGGCTCGTCGTCGCGAGCGTGCAGGAGTCGATCGACCGCGGCCGCGTCGCCGAGCAGACCGGCCCACGCGCGTCGCGCAACCAACTGCAGACGACGACGCTCCTCGACGCGATCGAGGAGCACGGCTTCGACGCGGCCATGGGCGGCGCACGGCGCGACGAGGAGCGTGCACGCGCGAAGGAGCGCATCTTCAGCTTCCGCGACGACTTCGGCCAGTGGAACCCGCGCGCGCAGCGGCCCGAGCTCTGGAACCTCTACAACGCGCGGATCCGGAAGGGCGAGCACATCCGCGTGTTCCCCATCTCGAACTGGACGGAGCTCGACGTATGGCAGTACGTCGCGCGCGAGGAGCTCGAGCTGCCGGCGATCTACTTCGCGCACGAGCGTCAGGTCTTCCGGCGCGACGGGATGCTCTACGCGGCCTCCGACTACGTCGAGCGGTATCCGGACGAGGAGCCCTTCGTCGCCTCCGTCCGCTTCCGGACGGTCGGCGACATGACGTGCACCGGCGGCGTCCTCAGCGACGCGCGCACGCTCGAGGACGTCGTGACCGAGATCGCGTCGACCAGGGTCACCGAGCGCGGCGAGACGCGCGCCGACGACCGCGTCTCGGAGGCGGCGATGGAGGACCGGAAGCGTGTGGGCTACTTCTAAGCCCACCGCGGGAACTGAGTTCGGCGAAGCCGATCTCGGTTCCGGAGGCACGCGGTGACCTCGCCGGAGCTGATGGCGTCCGAGCTGCTGCGCCTCGTCACCGCCGGCTCCGTCGACGACGGGAAGTCGACGCTGATCGGCCGGCTGCTCTACGACACGAAGCAGATCCTCGTCGACCAGCTCGAGCACATCGAGGACGCATCGCGGCGGCGCGGCTACGACTACGTCGACCTCGCGCTGCTCACCGACGGCCTCCGGGCAGAGCGCGAGCAGGGGATCACGATCGACGTCGCCTACCGGTCGTTCGTGACGCCGCGGCGCAGGTTCCAGCTCGCCGACGCGCCCGGGCACGTGCAGTACACGCGGAACATGGTGACCGGCGCCTCGACCGCCGACGTCGCGGTGATCCTCGTGGACGCGCGCCAGGGCGTGATCGAGCAGACGCGGCGCCACTCCTACATCGTGGCGATGCTCGAGCTGCCGCACGTCGTCTACACGGTCAACAAGATGGACCTGGTCGGCTACTCCGAGGAGCGCTTCGACGAGATCGTCCGCGACCTGTCGGAGCTCGCGTCGCAGCTCGGCCTCCACGACCCGGCGATGATCCCGATCTCCGCGCTCAAGGGCGACAACGTCGTCGAGCGGAACGGCGCGATGCCGTGGTACGGCGGGCCGACGCTGCTCGAGCACCTCGAGTCGATCGAGCTGGGGCGCGGGCTCAACGTCGACGACCGGCGGTTCCCCGTCCAGTGGGTGATCCGGCCGATGGACGACGACCACCACGACTACCGCGGCTACGCAGGCCAGGTCGCAGGCGGCACCTGGCAGGCGGGCGACGAGGTCGTCGTCCTGCCCTCGGGCCTGCGCACCACGGTCGCCGCCGTCGACACCGCCGCGGGCACGCTCGAGCGCGCGATTCCCGGCCAGTCGGTGACCATCCTGCTCGCGGACGACGTCGACGTCTCCCGCGGCGACATGCTCGCCGACCCGGCGCGCCCGCCGATCGTGACGCGCGAGCTCGTGGCCCGCGTCTGCTGGATGTCGGAGCGCCCGGTCGACGAGCGCGCGCGCCTCCTCGTCAAGCACACGACGCGCACCGTTCCGGCCCGCCTCGACGAGATCGTGTCCGTCGTCGACGTCGCCACGCTCCAGGACCGTCTGCGGCCCGGCCGGATGGAGCTGAACGACCTCGGCGTCGCGCGGCTCCGCCTCGGCGAGCCGCTCGCCGTCGACCCGTACGCGCGCAACCGCGCCACGGGCGCGTTCATCCTGATCGACGAGGCGACGAACGAGACGGTGGGCGCGGGCATGGTCGTCGAGGCGTCGTGACCTGGCAGTTCTCGCTCGCCGGGCTCCTGGTCGGGGCCCTCGTCGGGATGACCGGGATGGGCGGCGGCTCGCTGATGACCCCGATGCTGATCCTGCTCTTCGGCTTCGACCCGAAGACGGCCGTCGGCACCGACATCCTCCACGGCGCCGTGTTCAAGTCGTTCGGCGCGTGGCGCCACCGGCGGCTCGGCAACGTCCACGTGCCGCTCGCGGTCTGGATGCTCCTCGGGTCGGCGCCGCTGTCGCTCGTCGGCGTGCAGATCGCGAGCTCGTTCTCGACCGCGACGCAGGACGCGATGAGCCAGGTCGTGGGCGGCGCGCTCATCGCAGGAGGCATCGGCTTCGCGATCAAGACGTTCCTGCACGGCTACCACGGCGACGCCGCGCTGCACCTGACCGGGAGGCAGAAGGCGATCGCCGTCGCGATCGGGGCGAGCTGCGGTTTCGTCGTCGGCCTCACGTCCGTCGGCTCGGGCACGTTCTTCGGCCTCGCGATGCTGCTCGTCTACCCCCTGACCGCGCAGCGGATCGTCGGCACCGACATGCTCCACGCTGCGCTGCTCCTGTGGGTCGCGGGGATGGGCCACCTGCTCCACGGCAACGTCGACCTGCACGCGATGGCGTGGCTCCTCGTCGGCTCGATCCCCGGGGTGATCGTCGGGTCGCACCTCTCGATCCGCGTGCCCGACCGTGCGCTGCGGGTGGCGTTCGCCTTCGTGCTCGTGCTCTCGGGCGTGAAGCTCGTGAAGGTGCCGAACGCCGACACGATCGTGGAGGTCGGCGCGGCGCTCGGCATCGCCGGCCTCGTCGTCTGGACCGTCCAGACGCTGCGAACGCGCCGGATCCCCGTGCACGACCCGGCCTGAGTGCACCACTAGAATCGCGCGGGCGTTGGCCCGCGTCCTCTCCACGGGGCTCGTCCTCGTCCTGCTCGGTGCGACGGCGGCCGCGTTCGCGCTGACGGAGCGCGCGAAGCTGGAGCTCTCGCCGATCTACGGCACGCAGCCCGGCCAAGTGTTCTCCCCCGAGAGCAAGATCCCGGGCCGGAACGTCGCCCGCATCCACTTCCGCGTCCGCCGCCGCGAGCGGATCGACGTCTGGGTGCAGAGCGCGAGCGGGCGGAGGGTCGCCGAGCTCCTGAGCGGCCGGTCGGTGCACCCGCGGCAGCGGCTCCAGCTCGTCTGGGACGGGTTCCTGCCTTCGGGCCTGATCGCGCCCGACGGCGTCTACCGGGCGGCGGTGAAGCTGATCGTCTCGCACCGCACGATCGTCCTGCCGAGCGACATCAGCCTCGACACGAAGCCGCCGCGCATCGTCGTGCACCCGGCCACCAAGTACCCGATCGTCTCTCCCGACGGCGACGGTCACGCCGACGTCTTCCGCGTTCCCTACACGCTCGACCAGCCCGCGCACGCGATCCTGCTCCTGCGCGGACGGCAGATCCTCTTCACGAAGAGCGAGAAGCGGAGCGGCGACCTGACCTGGAACGGGAAGGGCAAGGGCGGCAGGCCGCTGCGGCCGGGGCGGTACACACTCGGCGTCGCCGCGCAGGACGTCGCCGGCAACCGCTCGAAGGCGTACCCGTTCGCGATCGCGCAGATCCGGTACGTGACGCTCGCGCGTTCGCGCGTCGTCGTCAGGCCCGGCGCCAGGTTCGCGATCCGCGTCTCGACCGACGCGCCGCGCGTCCGGTGGACGCTGCACGGGCGCTCGGGGTCGCTTCCGCGCGGCACGCTCCACCTGCGTGCGCCGAAGCGGCGCGGCGTCTACCACCTCTACGTGACGGTCCGCGACCACAGCGCCGTCTGCGCGGTGGTGGTCGTGTGAGCGTAGACTCGACGGAGCTCACCAAGGAGCGGAGGCGGCGGCTTTGCCGCCGCCGGAGCGGGAGATGACCACGACGGCGGCGCAGATCGCGGGCGCGCTGGGGGCGGTCGGGCTCGCGGTGCTGATCGCCGCGCACCGGCGCGACCTCCGCATCGCCGGCCTCGTCGCGTGGGCGCTCGGGTGCGGCGGCCTCGCCGCCTATCTCGCGCCGCACGGCCACCACCGGCTGCTCGCGGCGGCGGCGGTGCTCGGGCTCGTCGCGGCCGGGATCGGAACGTGGATCGTGCTGCGCGTGCCGTGGCTGCTCGCCGCGGCGACGCTCGCGTGCGTGCCCGCACGCATTCCGGTTCACGTCGGCTCGACGCAGGCGAACCTCCTGCTCCCGTTGTACGCGGTCGTCGCCGTCGCGGCGCTCGCGCTCGCCTGGGAGCTGTTCGACGAGCTCCCGCGGTCGCGCGAGCTGGGACCGCTCGCGAACCCGGTCGCGCTCTTCGTCGGCTGGGAGGGCCTCTCGCTGCTGTGGTCGAAGGACGTGCGCCAGGGCGCGATCGAGCTGCTGTTCTTCGTCTTGCCGTTCGGGCTGCTGGCGGTCGCGCTCGCGCGCCTGCCGTGGTCGCGGCCGTGGGTGCTCGCGCTCTACGCACAGCTCGCGACCATGGCGCTCGTGTTCGCGATCGTGGGGATCGTCCAGTACGAGACGCGCAACATCTTCTGGAACCCGAAGGTGCGCGTCGACAACGCGTACGCGCCGAGCGGCTGGTTCTACCGCGTCAACTCCGTCTTCTACGACCCGTCGATCTACGGCCGCTTCCTCGTCGTCGCGATCCTCGCGAGCCTCGCCGTCATCCTGCTGCGCCGCGGCGACGTGCTGTGGCAGGTCGCAGCCGTGCTCACGATCGGGATCACGTGGTTCGGGCTGCTGCCGTCGTTCTCGCAGTCGAGCTTCGTGTCGCTGATCGCGGCGACGGTCGTCGGGACGATCGTCGCGTGGCGGCGCGCGAGCCTGCCGATCGTCGCGGCCGGCGTCGTTGCCGTCGTGCTCGCGATCGTCGTCTCGCCCGCGGTGCGGCACAAGGCCTCGCTCTCCCACGTCACGAGCGGCCGCTCCACGCTCGTCTCGAAGGGCGTGAAGGTCGCGCTCCACCACCCGCTGCTGGGCGTCGGCGTCGGCGGGTTCAAGCGCGCGTACGCCGAGATCGCGCATCTCCGCGGCAAGGAGCCGAAGGCGGCGGCGTCGCACACGACGCCGGTGACGGTCGCGGCCGAGACCGGGATCCCCGGGCTGCTGCTCCTCCTCTGGCTCGTCGCGACCGTGCTGCGCGTCGGCCTCGCGCGGATCCGGCCCACGTTCGACGGAGCCGCGCGACTCGCCTTCGGACTAGCCTTGACCGCGATCCTCGTGCACTGCGTCTTCTACAACGCGCTCCTCGAGGACCCGACGTTCTGGGGCCTCCTCGCGCTGGTCGTCGTCGCGGCGCGGCACGTCGCGGAGGCGCCGGCGTGATCGACGGCGTCGAGCGCGCACTCGTCCTCGCTCCGCACACCGACGACGGCGAGTTCGGCTGCGGAGCGACGATGGCGCGCCTCGTCGAGCAGGGCGCCGACGTGCGCTACGTCGCCTTCTCGATCGCGACGCGCTCTCTGCCGGACGGCTTCGCGCCCGACACGCTGGCGCGCGAGGTGCGCGACGCGACGGCCGAGATCGGGATCCCGCCGGAGAACCTGACGGTGCACGACTTCGACGTGCGGACCTTCCCCGAGCACCGGCAGGAGATCCTCGAGCTCCTGATCGAGGTGTGGAACGACTGGAAGCCGGACTGCGTCTTCCAGCCGTCGCTGCACGACGTCCACCAGGACCACCAGACGATCGCGACGGAGGGGCTGCGCGCGTTCAAGCGCACGACCGTGCTCGGATACGAGATCCCCTGGAACAACTTCGACTTCAGCTACCAGGCGTACGTCGCGCTCGAGCGTCCCCACGTCGAGCGCAAGGTCGCCGCGCTGGAGAGGTACGCGTCGCAGCAGCACCGGCGGTACGCCAACGCCGACTACGTGTGGAGCGTCGCCCGGACGCACGGCATCAACGTCAACCGCGAGTACGCCGAGGTGTTCCAGGTGTACCGCCTGGTGGGCTGACGACGGATGGCGGCGCTGGTCGTCCGGCTGGGTGTGGCGGCCGCGGCGGTCGCGGTCGGCTTCGGCGCCACGGTTCGCCCGCTGTCCGCCCACCAGCGCGCGGAGGTGGTTGCCGCGCACGAGTGGCACGCCGGATGCCCCGTCTCGCTCTCGCAGCTCCGCGTCCTCACCGTCACGTACCACGGCTTCGACGGCCGGACCCACAGCGGGCAGCTCCTCGTCAACCGCGCTGCGGCGGCTCGGCTGCGCGCCGTGTTCGAGCGGCTGTACGCGCTCCGCTTCCCGATTCACCACATGGGGTTCGACGACACGTACGGGCCGGTGCGCGGCCGCCCTGCCGACGGCGACGTCACCGCCTCGTTCGAGTGCCGCCAGGCGTCGTCGTCGCCCTGCACCGGCCTCGCCAACACCGGGACCGGAAGCTGGTCGGAGCACGCCTACGGCGAGGCGGTCGACCTCAACCCCGTCGAGAATCCCTACGTCGGCTGCGGGATGACGCGCGACAGGACGGCGCTCTCCTACCTCGACCGCAGCCGCGTCAGGCGGGGAATGGTCACCCCGGCCGTCGTCGCGGCCTTCCGCTCGGTCGGCTGGGGCTGGGGCGGCTCGTGGACCGGGTCGACGAAGGACTACATGCACTTCTCCGCCACCGGCCACTGACCGGCCGTCGCCGGCCCCCGACGTTCCGCGACCGCCGCGACGCGGGCCGGCGGCTCGCCCGCGCGCTACCGGAGCTCGCCGCGCCGCTCGTGCTCGGCCTCCCCCGCGGCGGCGTCCCGGTGGCCGCCGCGGTCGCGGAGGAGCTGCACGCGCCGCTCGGCGTGTTCGTCGTGCGGAAGCTCGGCCTGCCCGTCCAGCCGGAGCTGGCGATGGGCGCGATCGCCACCGGCGGCGTCCGCGTCCTGAACGAGGACGTGCTCCGCGAGGGGCGCGTGTCGTCGGAGGTGCTCGAGGAGGTGACGCGGCGGGAGTCCGCGAGGCTCGCCGCCCGCGAGCGGCTCTACCGCGGCGACGCACCGCCGCCGGAGCTCGCGGGGCGCGAGGTCGTGCTCGTCGACGACGGGCTCGCGACGGGCGCGACGATGCGCGCCGCCGTCGCCGCCGCGCGGGAGCAGGCGCCGGCACGAGTCGTGGTCGCGGTTCCGGTCGCGCCGCCGGAGACGGTGGAGGCGTTCCGGCGGGACGCGATCGAGCTCGTCTGCCTCGTCGTCCCGCGCCCGTTCGTCGCGGTCGGCGTGTGGTACGACGACTTCGGCGCGACGAGCGACGACGAGGTCGTGGAGCTGCTCGGCCGCCCAGCCTCGTGACAAACCCCACAACGGGTGCGATGCTTCCGGCATGACCGCCCTCGTCGAGAAGCTGGTCGCCGAGGAGCACCACCTCGAGGAGATCGTGCAGGACGGCTACGCGCCGGCGACGCTGCCGATCGTCCTCGGCGTGATCGTGCTCGCGCTGACCCTGATCGTGGGGATCGCGCTCGGCGTCACGCTCGCCGTCTACTACCTCACGTAACCGAGCTCCGGCGGCAGCGGCCGCGCGTGCAGCACGATCAGCGTCTTCGTCGGGCGCGTGAGCGCGACGTACAGCTCGCGCAGATCCATCGCGGCCGGCTCGACCACGACCACGTGGTCGAACTCGAGCCCCTTCGCCTGCCGCGGCGTGAGCACCGGCACGAGCTCGTCGGAGGGCGCGTCGCCTGCCAGGTCGTCCGGGACGATCACCGCCAGCAGGCCGTCCGGCGCCGCGGCGGCGGCCCGGAACGCCTCCGCGAGCAGCTCCCGGCCCGCCACCTGCCGGACCGCCGGCGCCTGCGCGCCCGTCCGGTAGGCGACGGGCGGGGCGACGCCGGGGGCGACGGCATCGAGCAGCGGCAGCGCGAGCTCCATGATCTCGCGGGGTACGCGGTAGGCGTGGCGCAGCTCCTCGACCGCCGCCTCTCCTCCGCGCGGCAGGTGCGGCAGGACGTCGCTCCAGCCCGCGTAGCGCACGGGCCCCGTCGCCTGCGCGACGTCGCCGAGCACGGTGAGCGCTCCGTCGCGTGCGCGCCGCGCGATCATCCGCAGCTGCATCGGCGTCAGGTCCTGCGCCTCGTCCACGATCACGTGTCCGTAGGCATGCGGCGGCTCGTGGAGGAGCGCGCGCGCCTCGTCGAGGAGCGGGACGTCTCCGTCCGACCAGCCGTGCCCGCGGCGGAGGAGGAGCCTCTGCTCGCGCGCGTCGAGGATCCCGTCGGCCGCCTCCGCGAGGAAGGCAGCCGACGAGAGCAGCCGGCGCACGAGACGGTCCGGTGCGACGGCCGGCCACGCCGCCTTGAGCACGCGGTCGAGGTAACCCTTCGCGCGCGCGGCGCGCTCGACCTCCTCGAAGCTCCGGATCGCGGCGGCGCCGTGCACGCGTCCGTACTCCTCGTAGAAGCGGCGCAGCAGGCTCATCCTGAAGCGCTCGCGCGCTGCCGCGGTCAGGCCGAGGTCGTCGCGCGCCTCCTGCGCGAGCTCTCGGACCTCGTGCTCCTTCACCCACACGAACGAGCCTTCGAGCCGGAGCACGAGCTCCTCCGGCTCCGACTCGAGCTGGAGCTCTGCCGCGCGGCGCACCACCTCGGCGATCCGCGTGTCCGCCTTCAGCTCCGCGACCGCGGGCGGGTCACGCAGCTCCGGCGTGACTCCGCCGACGAGCTCGTCCACTGCGAGCTGCTCCACCGCGTCCTCCCCGAGCGCCGGCAGGACGTGCGAGACGTACTCCATGAACATTCGATTGGGGCCGACGACGAGCACGCCGCGCCGCTGCAGGCGCTCGCGCAGCGTGTAGACGAGCCAGGACGCGCGGTGGAGGCCGACTGCGGTCTTGCCCGTGCCCGGCCCGCCCTGGATCACGAGGACGCCGTCCGGGTCGTGCGTGATGAGCCGGTACTGGTCGGCCTGGATCGTCGCGACGATGTCGCGCATGTGCGATTCGCGGTCCCGCTCGAGCTCGTCGAGCAGGAAGTCGTCGACGGCGGCGCCGTCGACCACGGTGCCGTCGAGCGCCTCGTCGGCGATGTCGAGGAGGAGGCGTCCGTCGGTGCGGAAGCGGCGCCGCAGGGTCACGCCGTGCGGGTCCTGCGGCGTCGCCGTGTAGAACGCCCGCGCCGCGGGCGCCTGCCAGTTGACGACGAGCTGCCGCTGCTCCTCGTCGTGCACCCAGCGCCGTCCGACGTAGACGGGCCGCGAGAGCGACTCGAAGTCGAGACGGCCGAAGCAGAGGCCGCGCTCGGCGTCCTCGAACGTCCTCAGCCGGCGCGCCGTCCACGCGTCCATCGCCGCCTGCGCCACCTCGCCCTCGACGCGGTCGGCCGCGCCCGCGACCGCGAGCCGCATGCGCTCGAGGTGCTCGTACGCGCGGTCGACGTACTCTTGCTCGGCGTGAAGGTCGGGATGCGCCATCCGTTCCACGGTAACGGGACCCCTCGCGGCTCTCGCCGCGTAGTCCCCGCATGAACCGCCGCCGCTTCCTGGCCGCTGCCGCGGTCGCGCCGTACACGCTCCGCGCGCGTTCCGGGCCCCGTCCCGTCGCGCTCGTGACCTGCGACAGCGAGGCGCAGCTCGCGCTCGTCGACCTCGCGTCCTTCCGCCGGGTCGGAACGGTCGCGACGCCGCCGGATCCCCGCTCGATCGAGACCGTCGGCACCGTCGCCGTCGTCTGCCACACCGCCGTCGGCGCCGTCTCGATCGTGGACCGCGAGCGTGTCCGGCACGTGCTGCGCGGATTCGCGGAGCCGCGCTACACGGCGGCGCACCCGGACGGTGTGCACGCGTTCGTCACCGACTCGGGGCGCAGCGGCGTCGCGCTGGTCGACACGCGGCGCGGCGCCGTCGTCGACCGCGTGCGCCTTTCCGGCTGGGCGCGGCACGTGACCATCGCGCGTGACGGCTCGAAGGTGTGGACGGCCCTCGGCTCGGCGTCGGCACACGTCGCCGTCCTGTCGACCCGCCCACTCCGGCACGTCGCCGACGTGACGCCGGGGTTCCTCGCGCACGACGTCGGTCTCGCGCCGGACGGGCGGCTGTGGGTGACGTCGGGATCGAGCGGCGTGCTGTCGGTCGGGGAAGCGAAGCAGCCGGCGGACCTCGCCCCGCAGCACGTCACGTTCGGCGCCGGGCGTGCCTACGTCACGAGCGGCGACTCGGGCACGCTGCACGTGCACACGCACGAGGGCGCCGTCCTCGCTCGCACCGTGATCCCCACCGGGTCGTACAACGTGCAGTTCGCGCACGGCCTCGTCCTGACGCCGTCGCTCTCGCGCGGCACGCTCGCGATCCTCGACGTGCGGGGCCGCAGCCTGGCCACCGTCGCCGTCGCCGACTCCTGCCACGACGCCTGCGTCCTCGCCTGAGCCTTTACGAAAGCCTTACCGGATGGACGGTGGATCTTGGCCGGCCGTAGGGAACATGGCGGCGAATGAAGCGCCTCCTTCTTCTCGTCGTCGTGGTCCTGGCCGGGCTCGCGCCGGCGACCGGCAGCGCGTCGACCCCCTGTCGTGACCGGATCTACAACGACTGGTATCCCGACGGGAAGATCAAGACGACGTACCCGATCGCGTGCTACCGCGACGCTCTGAAGCACATCCACGGCGACGCGCTCGTCTACTCGAGCCTGTCGGACGACATCCGGTCGGCGATGCAGGCCGCGCTCGCGCGCCTGCACGGACACGCCAGGGTCCCCGCGCAGGTCGGAAGGAGCGGGCCGCCCGCGTCGAGGAAGCGCACGCGGCGTCCCGCGACGAGCGACGTGTCGCTGACGACCGACAAGCGGCCGCCCGCCGGCCCCACGGCGTCCACCGGACCCATGACGACGCTTGCGGTTCCCACCGCCGCCGGCGGCGGGAGCAGCGTTCCCGTGCCGCTGCTCGTGCTCGGCGGCCTCGCACTGCTGCTCGTTGCCGCGGGCACGGCCGGCGTCGTCGCGGAGCGGCGGCGCGGCTAGAAGATCGGCACGAGCCGCCGGATCCGCGCGCGCTCGACCGGAAGGTAGAAGCCGACGAGCGCCAGGCCGAGCGGGTACGCCGCGACGACGAGCAGCGACGGCGCCAACGACAGATGCCCGGCGCGCGCCGCGACGTTCAGTGCGACGGCGACGCCGACGGCGCTGCCGACGCGGCGCCACTGGTACGCGACGGGGTACACGTGCTGCGCGTACAGCGTCATCCCCGCGAATAGCACGACGTACGCGGCCAGCGTGGAGATCGACGCGCCGACCATGCCCCACCTCGGGATCAGCCAGAAGTTGAGCGCGACGTTGGCGAGCGCTCCGGCACCGGTCACGACCCAGTTGAGCTGCGTCCTCCGCGCGCGGCCGCTTCCGATCGCGAGGACGGTGTAGCCGGCGTAGATCGCGCCGGCGAACGCCAGCAGCGCGATCCCCTTCTCGGCGCGCAGGTAGTGCGGGCCGCCGGTGAGGAGTCGCGTCCACCACGGGGCGAGCGCACCGAGCGCGAGCGCGACCCACGACGCGAACGCGAGCAGGTACGTCAGCACGAAGGCGTACGTGCGCTTCGCCTCGCGGTCGTCCTCGATCGAGTAGGCGAATGCCGGCCACGCGGTCCGGAAGGCGATCATCACGAACGTGATGACCGAGGCGATCTTGACGGCGGCGGAGTAGACGCCGGCCTCGCCGAGCCCCTTGAACCACACGATGAACTCGCGGTCGACGAAGTTGATCGCCCAGAGCGCGAGCGCGGACGGGACGAGCGGCAGCCCGAACTTCTGCATCCCGCGCAGCAGGTCTCGGTCCCACTCGAGCCCGAGCTGCTCCGTGCGATACACGAGCAGCGCGACGTACACCGCGAGGGTGCCCGTGAAGTTGCCGACCACCAGCCCGATCGCGCCCCAGTGGAAGTCGGCGACGAAGAGGACCATCGCGGCCACCGTCACGACGACGTTTGTCACGCTCGCGATTGCGAACGCCGTCGAGCGCTCCTCGACGCGGAAGAGGTTCGTAAGCTGCTGGTAGTTGGTCTGCGCCCAGAGCCCGACGGCGCCCGCGCGGACGAGCCACGGGTCGTGGCCGAGCCCGAGCCAGTGCGCGAGCGGCGCTGCGAACGCGAGCCCGAGCACGAGGCCCAGCGTCGCCATCGCCATCGTGAACCAGAAGGACGTGCGGACGACGGTCAGCTTCTCCGCCGGCTGCTTCGCGTCGAAGTAGAAGCGGAAGAAGGCCGACGACACGCCCATCTGCAGCACGATCGCGAGGACGGCCGTGGCCGCGGTGATGATCTCCACGCGGCCGAACGCGTTCGGCGGGAGGTAGTGCGTGTACAGCGGCAGGAGGAGCGTCGCGAGGATGCGCGACACGAGCCCGCCGACTCCGTACACGGCCGAGTGGCGCGCGAGGCGCCGCATCTGGAACGCGAGGCTCATCGTCGTCAGAGGGAACGGTAGATGTCGATCAGGCGGTCGGCGACGGCGTCGACGTCGTGCACCTGCTCGACGTACGCGCGGCTTGCGGCGCCGATCTCCCGGCGCAGGGCCGGGCGCTCGACGAGCGGGCGCAGCGCCTCGACGAGCGTGTCCTTCGTCGCCGGCACGATCGGCACGCGCACGCCGAAGCCCTTCGCGCTGCGCTCGACGACGTCCGGCTTCAGGTACGCGACGACCGGCTTGCCGAGCGCCATCGCCTCCAGCGCGAAGACGCCGTGCCAACCGGCTTGGAGCTGGTCGACGACGATGTCGGCGCGCGCATACCGGGCGCGCGCCTCGTCGTGCGGGACTCCCTCGACGACGTCGAGCTCGACCGGCAGCCGCTCGCAGGCGTCGATCACGAACTGCGTCCCCTTCTTCTCGCGGCTCGACGGCGCGTGCACGACGAGCGGCCGCGGGTTGTCGGACGGCGGCACGGGCGCGAAGGGCCGCAGGTCGAGTCCCGGAGGCACGACGTGCGCTTCCGGCACCCAGCGGAGCGCGTCGTAGCTCCCGACGATCTCGGCGTCCGCACGCTTGCCGTAGGCGAGCTGCGCGGGCGTCTTCCCGCGGATGTCGGAGCCGAGGTAGTGGAAGACGCTCTTCTTCCGCAGCGCGCGCAGCACCGGGAACTGGACGGACTTCGGGATCAGCGTCAGCCCGAAGTAGAAGTGGAAGACGTCAGTCTGCGGCGCGAGGCGCACGAAGGCGGCGAGCTGCTGCGCCAGCCGCTGCGGCAGCGGCCCGTGGCGGTCGAGCGACCAGTCGGCCTCGTGGTGGAGCCGCCCGCGCTCGAACACGACGAGCCGTGCCTCGACGCCCTTCCGTCGCAGCGCCTGCACGTTCTCCCACGGGATCCCGGCGGTGTTGACCGGGCAGTGCGTGACCCGAAGCGCCTGTGCATGCTTCGTCACGCTTCCGCAACCCTCGCCAAACGAGGGTGACAAATGTGTGCCATCTACGCGTCGAACTCGAGCTGGTCGAAGTAGCGGAGCGCCGTCCGCCCCGGTCGCACGCGGGTGGCGTAGGCGCGCAGCTCGTCGTCCGAGATCTCGCCGAGCGCGCGCTTCACGCCGAGGTAGGGCAGGTTCAGGTCGTCCTGGTAGACGATCGTCGAGATCCGCGGGTTGATCTCGATCACCAGGCCGCCGACGAGCTGGATGTTGAAGAAGTGCTCGATGCCGAGCTCCGCGACGATCAGGTTCGAGATGCGCATCAGCTCGTCGTCGGCGAGCGTGACGAAGTACATCGCGAGACCGGCGCGCATAGCCTCGCGCGTCTTCGGGTGCCCGAGGACGATCTCGCGGCCGTTCGCGATCCCGTCGATCGTGCGCTCACCACCTGTCGCGAGCTCCATCACGAGCAGGTCCGGGCCGCCCTCGCCAGGTAGGAGCTCGACCGCCTCCTCCAGCCGCATCGCCACCGACCCCGGCCGCTCGTGCAGGAGCTGGTGCGCCCGGTCGACGGTGGGGTCGAGGACGCGGAAGCCGCGCGAGCCGGAGGAGAACACGGGCTTGAAGCACACCGCGCGGTCCGGGTACCCGAGCTCGCGCGCCGCCTCCTCGACCTCGCGCGCGCCGTTCACGCGGCGAAACGCGGGCGCGGGCACGCCGATCCGGTGCAGGAGCGCGTAGCTCTCGGCTTTGTCGTTCGAGCGCGCGATCGCTTCCGGCCGCGAGACGAGCACCGGCATCGGGAACCGGTCGAGGTGCTCCGCGAGCCCCGCCAGGTCGAACGACGACTGGGGGAGGACGGCGTCGACGCGCTCGTGCGTCGCGACCTCGAGCATCGCGTCCGGGAACGCCGGGTCGGAGCCCGCCGGCACGAGGTGGAACGCGTCGCAGAGGTGGCGTCCCACCGAGCGCTCGCTCATGTCCGTGCCGACGAGCCGCACGTCGCGCTCGCCGTTTCGGCGCAGCGCCCGCAGGAGCGCCGCCGTTCCCGGCGCGCCGGACGCCGTGACCATGACCGTGATCGGCCTCACGCGAGGTCGATCCTGTCCTGCTTCAGCTGCTCCCAGCGCGCGGCGCGCTCGGCGTCGAGCATCGACTCCATCGTCTCGCGCATCGTCCCACCCTCGAACGCCCAGATCTCCGGGTGCGTCAGGAGCTGGAGCCAGTCGAACTCTGCCCGCGCGAGCTGCTCGTGCGGGCATCCGTTCCTCCACCGCCCGTTCGAGTCGGAGCGGTAGTGCTCCTCGTCGAAGAACGGCGGCTCCATTGCGTTGACCGCCCCCTCCACGGGCCGACGCATGTACGGCGGGTCGGGGTTGTGCCACGCGACGATCGGGTCGAAGCGCTCGTCGAGGTCGAGGTCCGGCCACACGGCGTGGTGTCCGACGCGATGGCCGAGCTCGCGCAGGCGCGCGATCGCGCGCGTTCCCTCGGGTGACGCGAGGTTGTAGAAGACCGACCGCGTCATCAGGAACCACGTCGACCATGCGCCTTCGTCGGCTTCGAGCTGCGCCACCGAGAGCGCGGCCGAGAGCGAGAGGTCGACGTCGTGGCGCAGGATCAGGTCGCCGCTCTCCGGCGGCCGGTCGAAGCCCGCCCACCGGTAGCCGCCCGCCTTCGCCGCGCGCAGCAGCTCGCGGTAGTGCGCGAGCGAGAAGTCGCAGCTCACGCTTCGACCTCCACGTCGAGCAGCCTCGCCGCCGCCTCCGCACGCTCGAGCGCCTCGAGGTTCGTGTCCGCCGTCGCGATCACGTAGCCGCGGCGGTCGCCGTCGAGCCGGACGGGGCGGATGGTCTCCCCCACCTGGAGGTAGACGTCCGCCTGCACGACGCCGGGGAACGCGAGCACCTTGTCGAGCGGCCCGATGCGCTTCACGACCCCCGCGGCGAGCGGGCCGGGCGACGCGGTGAAGAAGCGGATCGCGAGCGGTTGCGCGAACTGCGGCCTGACGAGCTCGTCGGGCAGCTCGTCGCCGAGCGCCATCCGGATCTGGGTCTCGACGAGGTCGACGCCGACCGCCCACCGCACGAGGTCCGCCATCTGCCCGCCGGGGACGCGCGCGGCGCACTCGACGACAACGACCCTCCCGTCCTCCGCCGCGAGCAGCTGCGGGAACGCGATGCCTGTGCGCAGGCCGAGGGCGTGGACCGCGTGCACGGCGACGCGCTCCGCCTCGGCGAGCTGCTCCGGCGGGATCGTCGGCGGGTACACGTGGATCCACCCGACGCCGAACCCGATGCCCGGCGGCCGCAGCCGGTCGGACAGGGTGAGCAGCGTCGCCTCGCCGTCGCGCGCGACGACGATGCCGTTCAGCTCCGTGCCGTCCACGTACTCCTCGAGCACCGCTTCCTCGGTCGGAGACGCGGCGAGCGCCTCGTAGAGGTGGCGGTCCACGTCGTCCGTCGAGTCGACGCGGAAGACGCCGCGCTGGCCGCCCGAGTCCGCGGGCTTGAGCACCGCGGGGAACCCGACGTCCGCGGCGGCGCGCCGCGTCTCGGAGAGCGTGCGCACGGCCGCGAACCGCGGCTGCGGCACGCCGGCCTCGGCGAGGCGGCGCCGCATCGCCACCTTGTGCGTCATCAGGTGCGCGGTCCGGGCCCCGATCCCCGGCAGCCCGCGCGCCTCGGCGACCGCGGCGACGACGGGCACGGCTCGGTCGGCGCTGACCGTGAGGACGCCGTCGATGCGCAGCCGGGCCGTCGCCCTCAGCACCGCGTGGACGTCGGAGAAGTCGACGACGCGGGCGAGGTCCGCCTCCCGCAGGCCCGGCGCGTCGGGATTGCGGTCGACGGCGGCGACCCGCAGGCCGAGCTCCTTCGCCCGGAGGATCGCGCGGCGCTGGTGGCGGCCGGCGCCGACGAAGAGAACGGTCCGCACGGGTGGTTGATGCTACTTCCGCGCGAGCGCCGACCTGACGAGCTCGACCGTCCCGTCGACGTCGACGGGATCGCCGAAGCGCGCCGCGACCTGGATCGCGAGCCCGTCGAGAACAATTCCCAGGAAGCGCCCGACCGTCTCGAGCGGCACGTCCGTCCGAACCTCGCCGCGCTCGCGCATCGCGCCCAACCGGCCGCGTAGCTCCTGGACGAGCTCCGGGTTGAGGTCGCTCCACCGCTCTCATCCCCTGGCTCGGCAGCGCGCCTCTGCTCGTGGTCGACGCCGCGACGTACGTCGTCGCGTTCGCGATCGTGCGCTCGTTCGTCGGGGGCGGCCAGCCGGTGGACATGATCGTGATGAAGCTGCTCGACCGGTTCGCGCCGCTGCGGCTCGCGTCCACCGGAATGGCGCTGCTCACGCTGCCCCTGTGGGTGATCGCCTCCCACGTCGCGTGGGTACCGCGCGTACGGCAACGCCGGTGTCTGGGTGACGATCGCCGGCGGGATGACGGCGGGTGCGATCCTGCTCCTGCTCGCGGCGTGGAGCGGCTCGGCTCGTGGCGCGGCGGGCCTCGTCGCGGTGCCGCCGGTCGCGGACGGCCAGCCGTAGCCGCTCGCCGAGCGTCGCCGGCCGGAGCTCGGCGCACAGGACGGCGGACGCGCCGGGGCCGCGCGCGCCGTAGCGCAGCCCCGGCGAGAGCGCCTGCACGGAGCGCCAGCCCTCCGCCGTCAGCTCGTACAGCTCGTCCTCGAAGACGGCGAAGCCTGCGCGCTCGAAGCGTGCGACCCATTCGGACGGCTCGTACACCGCCTGCTCCGGGAGCAGCTCGTGCTCGCCCGTCGGGACCGTCACGAGCACGCGCGCTGCGACGCGCCGCAGCTCGCGCAGCGCCGCGTCGAGCGTGTCGTTCTGCTCCGGAGCGAGGCGGTACTGCGTGTTGTCGCGACCGACGTGCTCGAGCGTCGAGATCGCGACCGCGACGTCGAACGCGCCGTCGGCGAACGGCAGCGCCCGCAGGTCCGCCTGCACGGTCTCGACTCCCGGGACGTCGCGGTGGACGAGGTCGACGCCGGTGACGCCGCCGAGCGCCGCGAGGGCGTCCAGGTAGACACCCTCCGCGAACGCATAGCCGACGTCGAGCACACGCTCGTCCTCGCGGAGCCGAGCCAGGCACCACGGAATCTCGACCGGGCGCTCGTCCACGCCGGCCGGCGCGGTCAGGTTACGGGGGCGCTCACGCGCCCGGCGCTGCGCAGCGGCCCAGGCGACCGCGTCCTCGAGCCTGCGCAGGTGCTCGAACTCGTCCGAGGTCGCGAGCTCGTGCAGCAGCGACGCATACGACATCCCGGCGGCGAGTCGCGCTTCGGTCGCCGCGCGCTCCTCGGGCTCGATCGGCCGCCGCAGCACGAAGCGCCACAGCTCGTCGAGGTCCGCCCGCACAGGGCCAGGCTAACCTTCGCCGGATGCTGGAGGGCAAGCGCGTCTTCATCACGGGCGGCGCCGGCTTCATCGGCACGACGCTCGCGCGCGACCTCGTCGCGCGCAACGAGGTCGTCGCCTACGACAACCTCCACCGAGACGTCCTTGCCGGCACCGACCTCGCCGACCACCCGAGCTTCACGCTCGTCCACGGCGACGTGCTCGACGCCGACGCACTGCGCGCCGCGGCGGCCGGTGCGACGCACGTCGTGCACTGCGCGGCGATCGCCGGCGTCGACACGGTGCGCGAGAGCCCCGTACGGACGATGCGGGTGAACGTGATCGGGACGTACAACGCGTTGGAGGCGGCGCTCGCCACGAGCGACACGCTCGAACGGCTCGTCGACTTCTCGACGAGCGAGGTGTTCGGGACCCACGCCTTCCGCGTCGAGGAGGGGCAGGTGTCGACGATCGGCTCGGTCGGCGAGGCGCGCTGGACCTACGCGGTCTCGAAGCTCGCGGGCGAGCACATGGCGCACGCCTACCACGACGAGCTCGGGTTGCCGGCGGTGACGGTGCACCCGTTCAACGTCTACGGGCCCGGCCAGGTCGGCGGCGGCGCCATCCGCGCGTTCATCGAGAACGCCGTGGCGGGCCGCGACCTGACGATCCACGGCGACGGGTCGCAGATCCGCGCCTGGACGTACGTCACGGACATGGTGAGCGGGGTGCTCGCGTGCCTCGAGCATCCCGCGGCGGTCGGCCAGACGTTCAACATCGGGAACCCGCGGTCCGCGGTCACGATCTACGACCTCGCCCAGCGGATCAGGCGTCTCTCCGGCGCGCCGGTCGACATCGTGTTCCAGCCGCTCCACTACGCGGACGTCGAGCTGCGGATCCCGAACGTCGAGAAGGCGCGTACCGTGCTCGGCTGGGAGCCGCTGGTCGAGCTCGACGAGGGCCTCGAGAAGACGATCTCGTGGTACAGGGCGAGGACGCTCGCGTCCGCCTAGGCCGGCCCGACACCGGCGAGGCCGAGCTGGCCGCGGTGGCCGAGGTCCTCGAGAGCGGCACGCTCACGATGGGGCCGAAGGTGGACGACTTCGAGCGCGAGCTCGCGCGGGCTTGCGAGGTCGAGCACGCGCTGGCCGTCAGCTCGGGCACCGCCGCGCTGCACCTCGCCGTGCTCGCCTTCGGCCTGCGGCCGGGAGACGAGGTGCTCGTCCCCGCGTACACCTTTCCCGCCACGGCCAACGTCGTCGCGCTCGCCGGCCTGAAGCCGGTCCTCGTCGACGTCGACCCGGAGACGATGAACCTCGACCCCGCGCGGATCGAGGTGACGCCGCGCACGAAGCTGGTCGTCGGCGTGCACCTGTTCGGCCGGCCGCTCCGCCTGGACGAGCTGCCCGCGGACGTGCCGCTGCTCGAGGACGCGGCCGGCGCGCTCGGCGCGCGCCGGCGCGGCCGCCCCTGCGGCGGCCTCGGCGCCGCCGGCTGCCTCAGCTTCCATCCCCGCAAGGTGGTGACGACGGGCGAGGGGGGCGCGGTGACGACGAACGACGCCGCGCTCGCCGACGAGGTGCGCGCGCTCCGAAACCACGGCTGGCGCTCGCTCGCCCCGCCCGAGCTGCCGGCGCCCGGCCTCAACTACCGGCTCTCCGACATCCTCTGCGCCGTCGGGCTGCCGCAGCTGCGGCGGCTCCCCGAGCTGCTCGGCGCGCGGGCGCGCGTCGCCGCCGGCTACGCCGAGCGGCTGGCGCACCTGCCCGTGGTGCTCCCGGACGCCGACGACGGCGACGTCCACGGGTGGCAGGCCTACGTGATCCAGCTCGACGACCGTGACCGCGTCCTCGCCGGGCTCCGCGCCGACGGGATCGAGGCGCAGATCGGGACGTACGCGCTCCCGCTCCTCGCCGCGTACCGCGACCAGGGTGAGTTCCCCGGCGCGAAGCGGGTCTCCGAGCGGGCCCTCGCGCTGCCGCTCCACACGCGGCTCCGCGACGGCGATCTCGACCGCGTAGCGGCCGCCCTTGACAAACTAGTAAGTCATCACTAATATCTCGCCCGTGGTCGTCCAGGAGCGGAAGTCGAAGGAGGAGCGGCGCGAGGAGATCCTCGACGCGGCGTTCGCGGTGTTCGCGGAGCAGGGCCTCCACGGCGCCTCCACCGAGGAGATCGCGGCCCGCGCCGGCATCTCGCAGCCGTACGTCTTCCGGCTCTTCGGGACGAAGAAGGAGCTCTACCTGGCCGCCGTCGCCCGCTGCTTCCGGCAGACGCTCGAGATCTTCCAGCGCGCGGCCGAGGGGAAGCGGGGCGAGGAGGCGCTGGAGGCGATCGGAACCGCGTACGAGCAGCTGCTGGGCGCGAACCGCTCCTACCTCCAGGCGCAGATGCAGGCCTACGCCGCCTGCGACGACCCGCAGATCCGCGAGGTCGTGCGGAACGGCTACGGCGACCTCGTGAGCTACGTGGAGCGCGTCTCGGGGGCGGACCCGGCGACCGTGACCCGCTTCTTCGCCATGGGGATGCTGCTGAACGTGCTGGCCGCCATGGACCTCTCGCACCCGACCGAGCCCTGGGCCGTCCGCCTGCTCGAGGGCTGCAGCAAGGGCCACTGAACCTCTCTTTTTTTCACGCGGAGGGAAGTAATGACTCACAAACAGAACATCAGCAGGGCGACGTGGTGGACGTTCGCGATCACGTCGCTCGCGCTCTTCATGGTCACGCTCGACAACCTCGTCGTCACGACGGCGATCCCGGTGATCCGGCGCGACTTGCACGCGGGGCTGAGCGGCCTCGAGTGGACGGTGAACGCCTACACGCTGACGTTCGCCGTGCTGCTCCTCACCGGTGCGGCGCTCGGCGACCGGTTCGGCCGCCGCCGGCTGTTCGCGATCGGGATCGGGATCTTCACGGCAGGCTCCGCGGCCGCGGCGCTCGCACCGTCGATCGGCGTCCTCGACGCGGCGCGCGCGGTGCAGGGTCTCGGCGGCGCGATCGTGATGCCGCTGACGCTGACGATCCTCTCGGCGGCGGTGCCCGAGGGGCGGCGCGGCGTCTTCCTCGGCGCGTGGGGCGGCATCAGCGGCCTCGCTGTCGCCTTCGGGCCGCTCGTCGGCGGCGCGGTGGTCGACGGCATCTCGTGGCACTGGGTGTTCTGGCTCAACGTCCCGGTCGGCGTCGCGCTGCTCGCGCTCGTCCCGCGCCTCCGCGAGACGACGGGCCCGTTCGGCAGTGTCGACCTCCCCGGCGTCGTGCTCGCCAGCACCGGCCTGCTCGGAATCGTCTGGGGCCTCGTGCGCGGCAACTCCGTCGGATGGGGGTCGCCCGAGATCGTGGGCGCGCTGCTCGCTGGCGCCGCCGTGACCGCGCTCTTCGTCGCGTGGGAGCTGCGCGCGAAGCACCCGATGCTTCCGATGCGGTTCTTCCGCAACCGGACGTTCGCGCTCGCCAACGTCGCGTCGATGCTGATGAGCTTCGGGATGTTCGGGTCCGTCTTCCTGCTCGCCCAGTTCTTCCAGACGGTGCAGGGCTACTCGCCGCTCGGCTCCGGGCTGCGCATCCTGCCGTGGACGGCGATGCCGATGATCGTCGCGCCGATCGCGGGCGCGCTCAGCGACCGGATCGCGCCGAGCAGGATCATCGGCACCGGCCTCGCGCTGCAGGCGATCGGCCTCGGCTGGATCGCCGCGGTCTCCACTCCGACCGCCGCCTACGCGTCGCTCGTCCTGCCGTTCGCGCTCTCCGGGATCGGGATGGGGATGTTCTTCGCGCCGATCGCGAACGTGATCCTCGGCTCCGTGCGCGGCGAGGAGGAGGGGCAGGCGTCCGGCGCCAACAACGCGATCCGCGAGCTCGGCGGCGTGTTCGGCGTCGCGGTCCTCGCGTCCGTCTTCTCGCACGCCGGCGGGTACTCGAGCGGCCGCGCGTTCGTCGACGGGATGACGCCGGCCGTCTGGATCGGGGCGGCGGTCGTCATGGTCGGCGCGCTGGCGGCGTTCGCGATCACGGGCGGCGCCTCCCGCAAGCGGGCGCTTCAGGTATCCCTCTCGGAGGCGTGAGCCTCTCCGACTTCGACCGTGTCCCGCTGACGTTCGGGCCGTCGCCCGTGCATCCGCTCCCGCGCCTCGCCGAGCGTCTCGGCGGCGCCGTGGAGATCTGGGCGAAGCGCGAGGACTGCAACGCCGGTCTTGCCTACGGCGGCAACAAGACACGCAAGCTCGAGTACCTCGTCGCGGACGCGCTCGCGCAGGGCTGCGACACGCTCGTCTCGATCGGCGGCGTCCAGTCGAACCACACGCGGCAGGTCGCGGCCGTCGCCGCCCACCTCGGCCTGGGCTGCGTCCTCGTGCAGGAGCACTGGGTCGACTGGCCGGACGCCGTCTACGACAAGGTCGGGAACATCCTCTGCTCGCGGATCATGGGCGCAGAGGTCAGGCTCGATCCGGCCGGGTTCGACATCGGCTTCCGTCCTAGCTGGGAGCAGGCGCTGGCCGACGTCGAGGCGCGCGGCGGCAAGCCGTACGCGATCCCCGCGGGCGCATCCGACCACCCGCTCGGAGGCCTCGGCTTCGCGCGCTGGGCCGGCGAGGTGGAGGAGCAGGAGCGGGAGCTCGGTCTCTTCTTCGACACGATCGTCGCCTGCTCGGTGACCGGCTCGACGCAGGCCGGGATGATCGCCGGCTTCGCCGGCCAGGAGCGGCCGCGGCGCGTGCTCGGAATCGACGGCTCCGCGACGGTCGAGCAGACGTGGCACCAGGTCGCGCGGATCGCGCGGCGAACCGCGGAGGCGATCGGGCTCGGGCACGAGCTCCGCGACGACGAGATCGTGCTGCTCGACGAGTGGCACGCCGGGACCTACGGGATCCCGGATGCGAAGACGATCGAGGCGATCCGGCTTTGTGCTCGGCTCGAGGGTGTGCTCACCGACCCGGTGTACGAGGGGAAGTCGATGGCGGCGCTGATCGACCTCGTGCGCTCGGGCCGGATCGAGCCCGGGTCGCGAGTGCTCTACGCGCACCTCGGCGGTCAGCCCGCGCTGAACGCCTACGCCGGCGCGTTCTGACGCCGCCGCGCCGGGCGGAGCCGGGTTGCGGCCGCGGCCACGCCGGCGGCGATTGCCGCGAGCGCGAGGAAGGAGACGCGCAGCGACGACACCTGCGCCACGAGGCCCACGAGCGGCGGGCCGACGAGCAGGCCCAGATAGCCGATCGTGGTCACCGTCGCGACCGCCGTCGCGGCGTCGCCGCGCCGACCGGCGAGCCCGAAGACGATCGGCGCGTTCAGCGAGACCCCCGCCCCGCCGAGCGCGAAGCCGACGAGGCCGACCGCCGGGCTCGGCGAGAGCGCAGCGAGCGCACAGCCGGCCGCGCCGACGGCCGCGCTCCCCGACAGCAGGAGCCGGTCGGCGATGCGCGGAGCGGCCTGGCCGAGGAAGCGGCCGGCGGCCATCGACGCGCCGAAGACGCCGGGCCCGAGGCCGCTCACGCTCGGGTGCGCGTGGAGTTGCCGCTCGAGGAACAGGGCGCTCCAGCCCTCGATGCCGCCCTCGACGACGAACCCGGCGGCGCCGAGCAGCCCGACGAGGACGAGGCCGCGCGCGATGCGCACGCGCTGCACCGTCTCCGCGCGGACGGGCGCGCGGTCGGAAGACGCGGCGGCGGCCGCTACCGCGACACACGCGGAGACGGTCAGCAGGATCGGCTCCCGGGCGGCGCCCGCGCCGCGGGCGAGGCCCGCGCCGACGGCCCCGGCGAGGATGCCGACCGAGTAGAGCCCGTGCGCCAGCGGCATCAGCCGCGCCCCGGTCGCGCTTTCGATGCGCCCGGCGTTCGCGTTGATCGAGACGTCGAGGACTCCCGACGCCGCACCGGTGGCGGTCAGCGTGACGACCAGCACCGGGAACGAGGTCGCGAGCCCGGGCAGGGTGGTGGCGACGGCGAATGCCGCCGCGCCGAGCGCGGCTGCGCGCGCCCCGAAGCGTTCGGCCGCAGGCGCCGCGAGCAGGAACATCGCCGGGATCGACCCGAACGAGACGAAGAGCATCGCCACCCCCAGCGCGCCCTTCGAGATCCCGGTCGCCTCCTGCACGCTCGGGAGGACCGATGCCCACGCGCCCCAGAAAAGGCCGAGGACGAAGAACCCGGCGAGGGTGGTCGACCTGCGCGGGATCACGCGCCGACCGCGTCGTCAGCGAGGGGCGCGAACGTGAGCTGCGGCGTCCCAGGCGGGATCGGGCTCCCACAGCGCCCACCACGGATCCCACCACCGCCGACCGGCGGCGAGCTCGAGCTGGAGCCGTTCTCCGACCGCCCGGATCTCACGCGCCTGATCTTCCGTGAAGCGGCCTTCCCGGACGCGCACGTCGAGCAGGTCGTCGTCCTTCACCTCGACGCGCCCGTCGCGGTGGACGATCAGGTCGAGCTCGAGGTCCTGCGTGTCGTAGCCGCGCGCGGTGCGGCGGAACGGCTCCTGCAGGTTGAGGTACCAGCCGGTGAACTCGCGCTCGGGGCCGTGCCAGAAGACCCAGACCGCGTAGGCGTCGCCGGGCCGCTGCAGCATCAGCACGCCGTGGCCCTGCCACCGCGTGCGGCCCGCCCAGGGGTGCGACTCGGGACCGGGCGGGAACGTGAACGGTGTCCCGCTCGGGATGTACGTGGCGAGCAGGCCGGGGTCGTCGCGGACCACCACGACCGGCACCACGAGCCACGCCCACCCGTCGTTTCGCACCTCGCGGCGCAGGATCACGTCACCCGCCTGCCACACGTGCTCGATCCTACGAAGTGCTGGTTAGGGTGCTGTGAGATGGACGTATCGGTTGTTGTCACCGTGTTGAACGAGGAGCGATCGGTGGGGGAGCTGCACCGGCGTCTCGCCGACACGCTCGACGGCCGCGACTGGGAGGCGATCTTCGTCGACGACGGGTCGACCGACGGCACCTTCGCCGCGCTGCGCGCGCTCCACGACCGCGACCCGCACGTCCGCGTCGTCCGGTTCACGCGCAACTTCGGCCAGCACCCGGCGATGCACGCCGGCCTCGTGCGGGCGCGGGGCAATCGCATCGTGACGATGGACGGCGACCTGCAGAACGAGCCCGAGGACATCCCGAAGCTCCTTGCCGCGCTCGAGCGCGCCGACGTCGCATCCGGGCGGCGCGTCGCCCGGCGGGACTCCGCCGGTCGCACGATCCCGAGCCGCGTCATCAACGGCCTCCTGCGGCGCTTCACCGGTGTCGGGATCTCCGACTTCGGCTGCGCCTTCAACGCGTACCGCCGGAGCGCGATCGAGCCGATGCTAGGCGCGATCGGGCGGCAGAAGTTCACGAAGGCGCTCGTGCTGACGAGCGGCGTCTCGGTCGAGGAGGTGGACGTCGCCCATGCGGCCGCGGCGTCCGGCTCGCGGTATTCGCCGGTCCGCCTCCTCCGGCTCGCGTTGCACGTCGTCGCCGGCTTCTGGCCGCAGCCGGTGCAGTGGATCGGCGTCACGCTCGGGCTGGTCTGCACGCTGGCGGCGTTCGTCCTCGGTGCGTACGGCCTCGGCTACTGGATCTCGCAGAGCAACTTCCCGGGCCCGCTGTTCGCGGGAGCGGGCATCGTGCTCGTGCTGGGCGTGCAAGGATTCCTGCTCGCGCTGATCGGGGAGTCGCTCGGCCGGATCCAGCGCGACGTGGAGGGGCGGCCGTTGTACACGATCGAGGAGGAGCTGTGAGCGTAGGCTCGACGGAGCTCACCGAGGAGCGGAGGCACCGGCTTTGCCGGCGCCGGAGCGGAGAATGAAGCGGGTACTAGTGACGGGGGGTGCGGGGTTCATCTCCTCGAACTTCATCCGGCACCTGCTCGACGCGACCGAGCACGAGGTCGTGACGCTCGACGCGCTCACGTACGCGGGCAACCTCGAGAACCTCGCCGACGTGATGAGCCACCCGCGCCTCTCGTTCGTGCACGGCGACATCCGCGACGCGGAGCTCGTACGCGAGCTCGTCGGCGGCGTCGACGTGATCGTGAACGCGGCCGCGGAGTCGCACGTCGAGAAGTCGATCGAGCACGGCGCGTCCGAGTTCGTGACGACGAACGTCGAGGGGACGCAGATCCTCCTCGACGCGATCCGCGAGACGCCCGTCGAGCGCTTCATCCTCATCTCGTCGTCGGAGGTGTACGGGACCGCCGAGCGCGTACCGATGGACGAGGAGCACCCGCTCAACCCGCGGTCGCCGTACGCCGCCACGAAGGCCGGTGCCGACCGACTCGCCTACTCGTACTGGACGACGTACGAGCTCCCGATCGTGATCGTTCGGCCGTTCAACAACTACGGGCCGCGCCAGCATCCCGAGAAAGTCGTGCCGCGCTTCATCACGCAGGCGCTCGACGACGAGCCGCTGACGATCCACGGCGACGGCCATGCGTCGCGCGACTGGCTGTACGTCGACGACGACGCCGAGGCGATCGAGGCGGTGATCGCTGCCCCGCTCGAGCCGATCGTCGGCGAGGTGATCAACGTCGCGACGGGCGTCGACATCCCGGTGCGCGACGTCGCCGCGATGGTGCTCGACGCGCTCGGGAAGCCGCCCGACCTGACGCGCCACGTGCCGGAGCGGCCCGGTCAGGTCGACCGGCACGTGGGCACCACGGAGAAGGCCGAGCGGCTCCTCGGCTGGCGGGCGCGGACCTCGTTCGAGGCGGGCCTCGAGCGCACCGTCGCGTGGTATCGCGACAATGAGGCGTGGTGGAGAGCGATCCTCGCTCGCGGCGCCCGCGCCTTCTCGTCCTAGGCGCCGGCCCCGCCCAGCTCGGGCTGCTCGAGGCGGCGCGCCGCCGCGGCCTCTGGGTCGCCGTCGCCGACCGCGACGCCTCCGCGCCCGGGTTCGAGCACGCCGACCGCCGCTGCATCCTCTCGACCGAGGACGAGCCCGCGATCGACCGGCTCGTCGGCGCGCTCGGCATCGACGGCCTGATCGCGCCGGGCACCGACTGGCCGGTCGCCGTCGCGGCGCGCGTCGCGGAGCGCGCCGGGCTCCCGCACCCCGTCACGCCTGCGACCGCGGCCCTCGCGACGAACAAGCTGCGGCAGCGCGAGCGCCTCGCGGCCGCGGGCGTCGCGCAGCCGCGATGGTGGGTGATCGGAAACGGCGACCAACCGCCGCGCGTCGCGGGGCCGGTGGTCGTGAAGGCACCGGACCGGCAGGGGCAGAAGGGGCTGACCCTCGTCGAGGACGAGGCAGGGCTCGTGCCGGCGATCGAGCGGGCGCGCGGCGCGTCGCGCAGCGGGCTCGCGCTCGTCGAGGAGCGCGTCGACGGTCCCGAGGTGACGGCGGTCGGCTTCTCCCAGGGGGGCGTCTACTGGTGCCTCGCGATCACGGACCGCGTCGTCGCCGACCCGCCTGCCTTCGGCGTCGCGCTCGCGCACGTCTGGCCCTCCACGGTGTCAGACACTTTGGAGGTGTCTGACACCGTTGCACGGGCGCTGGCCGCGGTCGGCCTCAGCGACGGCCCTTCGTACACGCAGCTCCGCATCGCGCCGGACGGGCCGCGGGTGATCGAGGTCGCGGCACGGCTGGGCGGCGGGCACGACGCCGAGCTGGTCGAGGCCGCGACCGGCGTCGACCTGAACGGCCTCGCGCTCGACGCCGCGCTCGGAAACGGCGTCGTGCCGCCGCAGCCGGAGCCGCGCGTCGGCGGCGCCGTGACACGGTTCCTCGTCGCGCCCCCGGGGGTGCTGCAGCACGTCGACGTCCCGGACCGGCTCGAGGGCGTGGAGCGCGTCCGCATCTACCGCCGCCGCGGGTACGTGCTCGTCCCGCTGCGCCGGGGCGCCGACCGCGCCGGTGCGGTGCTCGTCACCGGCGCGACGCGCGCCGAGGCGGTCGAGCTGGCGGAGCGGGCCGCGCGGGCGATCCGCTTCCACGTCGGCGCGCCGCTAGCGGAGGTGGCGAACTAGGAACGCGGCGGCGCGCGCGATCCCCGCCGCGCCCTGGGCGCCGGGCCAGTCGTGCGTGCCGGCCCCGTACACGTACAACGCCGTGGGGACGTGCGCGGCGCGTGCCGCCGCGTAGAGCGCACGGGCGTTCTCCGGCGGCACGATGTCGCGCGGCCCGCCGTCGAGGAAGATCGAGGGCGGCAGCGACGTGGCGCGCTCGAGCGTCGGCGGGTACGCGAGCGCCGAGAACGCCGCCACTGCGTCGAAGGCGTGCAGGTCCTCGGCCGCCGCGAGTGCGACGCCGGCGCCGAGCGACCAGCCGGCGGCGCCGACGTGCGCGTAATGCGGCCGGAGCGCGTGCGCCGCGAGCGCCGCGATCCGCTCCCAAACCGAGAAGAGCCCGAGCGGCCGCGTCCAGACGCCGCAGAATCCGCGCTTTCCCGGCGGCGGCGTCCTCGCGAAGTAGTCGACGTACAGGGTCGCGATCCCGTAGCGCGGGAGCTCAGTGGCGAGCCGGTGGTCGAACGTCGAGAAGCCGCCGCACCCGTGCAGCACGACCACCGCGCGGGCGCCCGACGCCGGGCCGCAGCGCACGGCGCGAACACCGGCGAAGTCGGCGCGCACGCACCCGGCGACGCGCGGGAACGACGCGCGAGCGGGCGCGGCGGCCAGCGCCAGCACGCCTGCCACGAGCGCGAGCCCGCGGAGCACGCGGATACGCTAGCGCCCGTGGAGACGACGCGGCGCGAGGCGTTCCTCTCGTTCCAACCGCCCGCGATCACGGAGGCCGAGGTCGAGGCGGTCGCAGAGACCCTCCGTTCGGGCTGGCTCACGACGGGGCCGCGGACGGCGGAGCTCGAGGCGCGGATGCGCGACTACCTGCACGCCGACCACGTGCTCGCGGTGTCCTCGTGCACGGCCGCCCTCCACCTCTCGCTGGTCGCGCTCGGAGTCGGCCCAGGCGACGAGGTGATCACCACCGCGCTGACGTGGCCCGCGACGGCGAACGTGATCGTCCACACCGGCGCCACGCCGGTCTTCGCCGACGTGTGCGAGGACACGCTGAACATCGACCCTGCGCACGTGCGGGAGCTCGTCACCGAGCGCACGAAGGCGATCGTCCCCGTCGACCTCTACGGCCAGCCGGCCGACCTCGACGAGCTCGCGGCGATCGGCCTGCCGCTCGTCGAGGACGCCGCGCACGCCGCCGAGGCGTGGTACCGCGGCCGCAAGGTCGGCTCGATCTCCGACCTGACGTGCTTCTCGCTGTACGCGACGAAGAACGTCGCGGCGGGGGAGGGCGGGCTGATCGCGACGAACCGCGGCGACCTCGCCGCGACCCTCGACGACCTGCGCGTGATGCGGCGCGGGCACGGCTCGCTCTACGACATCGCCGTGCCGGGCTACAAGGCGAACCTGAGCGACGTGCTCTCGTCGATCGCGCTGGTGCAGCTCGACAAGGTCGAGCGGCACGCCGAGATCCGGCGGCGCCACGTCGCCGCGTACGAGGAGGCCATCGCCGACCTGGACGGCGTCGACCCCGTCGCCCGCGACCCGCGTGATGCGCACGCCAACCACCTCTTCGTCGTCCGCGTCACCTTCGCGGACCGAGACGAGGTGCAGCGGGCGCTCGCCGACGAGAACATCGGCACGTCGATCCACTTCCTGCCGGTGCACCGCCTGACCGCGTACCGAGACCGCCTCGCCCCGCACCAGCCGCCGCTTCCGGTCACCGAGCGCGCGGGCGCGGAGGTCCTCTCGCTGCCGCTGTCGCCGGCGCACGGCGACGAAGACGTGCAGGACGCGGTCGCGGCGTTGCGGCGGGTGCACGCGCGCCTCACGGGATGAAGCGCTCGCTCCGCGTCGTCGCGACGCTCCTCGTCACGTCGCTGGCGGTCGCCTACATCCTCTCGAAGGTCGACCTCGGGCGGACGGCGCACATCATCGCCTCGGCGAGCATCCCGTGGCTCGTCTGCTCGGCGGCGCTCACGATGGTGACGGTGGCCCCGATGGCGTGGCGGTGGCAGCAGCTCCTCGCGGCGCGCGGCGTCTTCGAGACGGTGCCGTGGCTCGTCCGCGCCTACTTCGTCTCGTACGCCGTCGGGCAGGTCCTTCCGACGTCGGTCGGCGGCGACGCGTCCCGCATCTTCGAGACGGCGCGCCGCCATCCCGGCCAGATCACGCCCATCACGGGCTCCGTCCTGCTCGAGCGGTCGCTCGGCGGCGCCGTCACGCTCGTGCTCGCGGGGATCGGGCTCCTGCTCGCGATCGGCCGGTACCCGATCGGCGCCTACCTCTGGATCGTGCTCCTGTTCCTCGTCGCGACGACGCTGGTCGCGTTCGTGTTCTTCTCGCGCGGGATGCGACGACGGCTCGCGTTCCTGCTCCCGTACGCGAGACGGTTGCGGCTGGAGACGGCCGCGCGCGCCGTCTACGACGGGTTGCACGGCTACCGCGACTACCCGGGCACCCTCGCCACCGTCGCCGTCGTCACCGCGTCCGCACAGCTCGTGCGCGTGCTCGCGATCTACGCGTCCGGGCGCGCCGTCGGCATCCATCTGTCCGTGCTGCCGTACGTCGTGCTCGGCCCGCTGCTCTTCCTCGTCATGCTCGTGCCGTTCACGATCAACGGCATCGGCGTCCGTGAAGCCTTCTTCGTCAGCTTCCTCGGGAACCTGGCCGTCGACCACGACTCCGCCTTCGCGTGCGGGTTCCTGTTCTTCGTGATGACGATCCTGCTCGCGCTGCCCGGCGTGGCGATCGTCCTGTGGGAGAACGTGTTCGGCCGGACGCCGGTGCCCCATGGAACGGCCTGACGCAACGGTCGTCGTCGTCACGTACAACGCGCTGCCGTGGCTCGAGCAGTGTCTCGAGTCCGTCCGCGGGCGCGAGCTCGTCGTCGTCGACCACGGCTCGACCGACGGCACGCTCGCCTTCGTGCGCGGGCGGCATCCCGGCGCGGTCGTCGTCGAGCAGGAGAACAAGGGGATGGGAGGCGGCAACAACGCCGGGATGCGCGTCGCGAACGGCCGCTACTTCTTCCTCCTCAACTCGGACGCCTGGGTCGCGGGCGACGGCCTCGACCGGCTGGTCGCGTACGCGGACGCCCATCCGGAGGCGGCGGTCGTCGGCCCGCGGCTCCGCAACCCCGACGGCACGCTCCAGCGCTCCGTCCGCGCGGAGCCGACGCTGTGGCGCCTCGCGACCGAGTACCTCGGCATTCGCAAGCTGGCGCCGCGCTCGAACCTCCTGAACCCGCTCTACGCCGGCGGCTTCGACCACCGGTCCGAGCGCGAGGCCGACTGGCTCTACGGCCCCGCGCTCCTGGTGCGGCGCGAGGCGGTCGAGGAGGTCGGCCCCTTCGACGAGGCGTTCTTCATGTTCAGCGAGGAGGTGGACTGGCTGACCCGCTTTCGCCGCGCCGGGTGGAAGGTGCTGTTCTACCCCGGCGCCGAGGTCGTCCACGTGGGCGGAGCGACGCACGGCGGCCGCATGTACGTCGAGAACCTGCGCGGCCACCTGCGCTTCTTCGCGAAGCACCGCGGCCCGCGGGCGGCGGAGCGCGCGCGGCTGCTCCTCCTGTGGTCGCTGCGGCTGCGGGCGCTTCTCCTGCGGCGCGAGCCCTACCGCGCCGGCGTCCGCTTCCTCTCCTCGGGCGACGCCGCGAGCCTCATCGAGTGATCGAGTACCTCCGCCTCGCCTTCGGCACCGTGGTCGTGCTGCTCCCGGGGCTTGCGCTCGGACGGAGCGTGTCGGAGGTGGTCGCCTGGACCATGGGCGCCGTCTTCGCCGCCTGGGCCGTCGTGTTCGCGGTGCACGCGGACATCCGTCTCGCTCTGGGCCTGCTGCTGGCGCTCGCCGCCGTCGCGTTCGTCGCGCGGCGCCGAAGGGTGTCAGACACGTTCAAGGTGTCTGACACCGGCGGGGTTCTCGCGGCCGGCGTCGTCCTGGGCTGGCTGCTCTGGCCCGTCGCGGGGGCGATCGTCGGCGACGGCCTCTTCCACGAGGGGCGCGTGCGGAAGCTCGTCGACCTCGGAGACCTGCACCTGAGGACGCTCGACGAGTTCAGGGACGGCGGCCTGCATCCCGGATACGCGTTCCCGCTCTGGCACTGCCTCGACGCCCTGATCGCATGGGTGTCGGGCCTCGATCCGAGCGTCGTGCTCCGCCACGAGTCCTCGCTCCTCGCGCCGGTCGCGCTCGCCGTCGCCTGGGAGGCGGGCGTCGCCGTCTTCCGCTCGCGGTGGGCCGGCGCGACGCTCGCGCTCGCCCAGGTCGCGATCTTCTGCTTCGGGCCGGGCCACGGCGGCTCCTACGCGCAGCTCGCGCAACCGGGCACTGCGTCCCGGCAGATCCTCGCCCCGGCCGCCGTCGCGCTCTTCTTCCGGCGGCGGTACCTCCCGACCGCGCTCGTGTTCGGCGCCCTGGCGCTGGTGCACTCGACGTACGCCCTCTTCCTGCTCATCCCGCTCCTCGTCGTCGCGGCATGGGAGTGGCGCTCGTACGTCGCGGCCGTCGTGCCGGTCGGCGCCGTGCTGCTCTGGCTACGGCCGGTCGTGGCGGAGACGCGCTCGCGCAACCCGTCGCCGGTCGAGCGCGCCACCGAGCTGAAGCACTACGGGTCGCAGCTCGTCGTGTCGGGCCCGCACCACTTCCGCCTCGCACCGGAGGTGTTCGGCCGCAGCGGCGCGGTCGCCGTGGCCGCGCTGTTCCTCCTGCCGGTCGTCGGGCTCGCGCTACCGCGCCGCTGGGCGCAGTTCGTGCTCGGCGGCTCGCTGCTCGTGCTCCTGCTGATGGAGGTGCCGTGGCTCTTCGTGCACTTCGCCGACGCTACGTCGCTATCGCAGGCGCGCCGCGCCGCCGGATTCGCGCCGCTGCCGTTCGCGTTCGCCGGCGCCCTCGCGCTCGTCGTGCGGCGCGTCGTCGTCGTGCCGCTCGCGCTCGTCGCCGGGATCGTGCTGCAGCGGCTCTGGCCGGGCGACTTCGAGTACGGCCTCCGCCACGGCGGGCCGGCCGCCGCGACCTGGGGCGCGCTCGTCGGCGGCGCCGCGGCGCTCGCGGTTGCGCTCCTCCGGCGCCCCCGCGCGCCCTCCGAGCGCCACGGGCTCGCGGCGGCGGCCGCGGCGCTGTTCGTGCTGCCGGTCGTCGTGCACGGCTTCTGGCACTGGAGCGCGGCCGCGCCGACGGATCCGAACGCGCTTTCCGCACGGCTCGTTCACGAGCTGCGAACACGCGTGCCCGAGGGTTCGGTCGTGATCGCGCCGGTGCAGACGAGCTACGAGATCGTGGCCGCGGCTCCGCTCTACGTGGTCGCGGCGCCGGTCTCGCACGTGGCGAACACGACCGCGAACGACCCGTACGCGCGCGTCCACGCCGTCCAACGCTGGCTCCGGACCGGCGACGCGTCGATCGCCCGACGCTACGGCGCCACCTGGGCGATCCGCCGCGGCCGCCTCTACCGTCTGCCCTCATGAAGCGCGGAATCCTCGGCGCCTCCGTCGCGTTCGCGGTCGTCTTCCCGCTCCTCGTCCTGGCGGCGAGCCCGGGCCGGCTCCTGCCGATCTTCCCGCGGTATCGGTACGAGCCGCTCGCCGGCGACACGTACGGCTACTACTACTGCGTCCGCGAGATCCTGGTCGCGCCGCGCCGACACCCCCTTGCCGTCGCGCTCGCGGTCGTATTGGCGGTCGTCCTGGTCCTCGTCGCGCGGCGGGTGGTGCGCGATCGCACCTGGCGCCTGCTCGCGTGGTGGTGGGCGCTGGGCGTCGTCGCTGCAGCGCTTGCCGCGGCGGTCCGGTTCAGCGGGGCGCCGCAATTCGGATGGCCGCTGGTCTGGAGCGTCCCGATGGTCCCGCTCCGGGTCGTCGGCCTGGTCGGGCCGAACGCAGCGTTCGTGCCCGGGCTCGTCCTCTCGCTCGCGTGCAACGTCGCCACGATCGTCGCGGCGTACTCGATCGGGTGGCGAGGCGGCCTGCGACCGCAGGTCGCGGGGGCCGGCGCCGCCCTCGTCGCGTTCTGGCCGCTCCTGTCGCCCCTGACCGGGCCGAAGGCTGGATGGAACGGGCAATGGCAGGACTACCTCGGCGTGTCCAACTACACCGAGCCTCTCTCGACGGCGCTGGTCACCGTCTCGCTTGCGCTGCTGCTCCGGCGGGAAGCGGCGGATCGGTTCGCCGCGGCCGGTGCCGGCGGACTGCTGGGGCTGGCCACGCTGGTGCGTGTCTCGAACGCACTGATCGCCGGCGTGGCGCTCGTCTGGCTGGTCTACCGCCGCGCGTGGGGCGCTGCGGCCGCGTTCGCCTCCGCGTCCCTCGCCTGGGCCGCGGCCGTCGCATTCTACTGGCCGAAGGGATATCCCAAGCTGGGCCCGCCGACGTTCCCGCGGCATCCGTTCGCCCTCGCCTACGCGGGAGATTCGTGGGCCCACTCGTACCTGTGGCATCCTGCGGTCCTGGCCGTCCTCGTCCCGCTCGCCGGCGCGGGGGCGCTGTGGGTGCGACGGCGAGCGGCGCTGTTGCTCGTCGGCGCGATTCTCGCGACGGCGCTGTTCTACACCTTCTACCGGGACACGCCTATCCACCCGCGGTTCCTGTACGTCGTGCTGCCGAGCACGTTCGTGCTCGTCGCGGCTGGGGTCGAAGCGCTCATCGCTAGAGTCGAGCGCCGATGAGCAGGGCTGTCGTCACGGGCTCGTGCGGGTTGGTAGGCTTCGAGTCCGCGCTGCACTTCGGCCGCGAGCACGTCGTCGTCGGGATCGACAACGACATGCGCGCCGCATTCTTCGGGCCGGAGGCGTCGACGCGTGCGAGCCGCGCGCGCCTCGAGCAGCAGCTCGGGAGCGGATACGAGCACCACGATATGGACATCCGCGACCGCGAGGGCGTCCTCGGGCTGTTCGGGCGCTACGGACGCGATATCTCGCTCGTCGTGCACGCGGCGGCCCAGCCGTCCCACGACTGGGCGGCGCGGGAGCCGTTCACCGACTTCGACATCAACGCGGTCGGCACGCTCAACCTGCTGGAGGCGACGCGTCTGCACGCGCCCGAGGCGGTCTTCGTCTTCACCTCGACGAACAAGGTCTACGGTGATGCGCCCAACTCGCTCCCGTACGTCGAGCTCGAGAAGCGCTGGGAGATCGAGCGCGGACATCGGTTCGAGGACGGGATCGACGAGACGATGTCGATCGACGCATCGCTGCACAGCCTGTTCGGCGCGTCGAAGGTCGCAGCCGACGTGCTGGTGCAGGAGTACGGCCGCTACTTCGGCCTCCGCACCGCCTGTTTTCGCGGCGGGACGCTCACCGGACCGAATCACGCGGCGGCCGAGCTGCACGGCTTCCTCGCCTACGTCGTCCGCTGTGCGATGACGCGCACGCCGTACACGATCTTCGGCTACGGCGGCAAGCAGGTGCGCGACGCGATCCACTCCAGCGACCTGATCGCGTGCTTCGACGCCTTCTACCGCGAGCCGCGCGTCGCCGAGGTCTACAACATCGGCGGCGGCCGCCACAGCAACGTCTCCGTGCTCGAGGCGATCGACCTCGTGCAGGAGGTGACGGGTGAGGAGATCGCGACGAGCTATCGCGGCGATGCGCGCGTCGGCGACCACATCTGGTGGATCAGCGACAACGGCCGCTTCGCGTCGCACTATCCGAGCTGGTCGCAGGCGTACGACGTGCGCGCGATCGTGCGCGAGCTCCACGAGCAGAACCGCGAGCGCTGGGTGCCGGCGGTCAGCCGGCGGCCGCGGCCTGCGCGTCGCTGACGAAGCGCTCGAGCACGCCGCCGGCGACGGCGACGTACGTGATCCCGATCGTGCGCGACTTCGCGACGGCGACGAGGCCCGGAACGGCGGCCGCCTTCGCCGCGGCGACTGCCGCGCGGCCCGCGCGCTTCGCGACCAGCTCGGCGAGCGCCGCTCGCGCGGCCGCGGCCCAGGCCGCGGTCGTCGTTAGCCAGGGCTCGACCTCGGCCAGGAACTCGGGGTTCGGCAACGTCGCCGCGAGCGTCGCGGGCGCGCTGGCCAGCGTCTGCAGCGTCGCGTCCAGCCGCGCGGCGGCGGTCGGGTGGCCGGCGTTCCAGCCCGCCCAGAACGCCTTCACCGCCGCGGTCAGCGCCGGCGCCTGGACCGGGTTGAGCTGCGAGCCCCAGTTCGCGTCGGCGAACGCCCGCAGCGCGGCCAGCGCGTGCGGGTCGCCGCCGGAGAACTCGCGCAGGCTTGCGTTCCACGAACGCAACGCGTCGTACGCTTCGCTGTTCCACGCGTAGTCGGCGACGGTGAAGAGGCCGATCCGCGACGCCTCCGCCTGCTCCATCGGGTCGGCGACGAGCCCGCGCAGCGACGTCACGATCACCGGGTCGTGCCGGTCGAGGGGGCCGAGCGCGAGGTACTGCGGCGCGTAGTCGGTGACGTAGTAGTTGTCCCAGACGAGCAGCGGGTGCCGGTAGATGAACGACGCCGCATGGACGTCGTTCCCGCCGATCACGACCGAGACGCCGTAGGCGCCCGTCCACTGAACGACCACGCGCGGGTCGAGGTGGTTCGCGAGCGCGTCGGTGTACGGCGTCGCGGCGACGCCCGAGTACTGAGTCGGGACGGCGAGCAGCGGCAGGACGCCTGGCCGCTTGCGTACGAACTGCTGCTCGACCGCGTCGAGAAGCGAGGCCTGGACGACCGCGGCCGCGACCTGGTCGGTGCCGTACTGCGCGTCCGGAGCGCAGTGCGGGCGCGAGAGGTCGATGTCGTCGAGCGCGATCGTGAACGAGCGGACGCCGAGCGCGTAGGCGCTGTCGAGCTTCGCGATCAGCTCCTGCCGGTCCCACGGCGACGTGTAGCAGATCGACAGTCCCGGCGAGAGCACAAGGTTCAGGACGACGTGATCGGCGGCGGCGCGCGCGACGAGCGCGCGCAGCTTCGCCTGGTACCACGCGGGGAACGGCGCGTTCCAGCGGGCGCGCAGGTACACGTCCGCCTTCGGGCCGTACATGAAGAAGTTGAGCTTGTGCCGGCCCATGAAGTCGAGCATCGCGAGCCGCTCGGGCTGCGCCCACGGACGGCCGTAGAAGCCCTCGACGACGCCGCGCCACCGCAGCGACGGCCAGTCGCGGATCACGAGGCTCGGGATCGAGAGGCGGTGGTCGAGGAGCTGGCGGAGCGTCTGCGCGGCGTTGAACTGGCCGTCGCGGTCGGCGCCGTCGAGCACGACGCGGCCGCGGCCGTCGCGCCCGCGTCCCGAAACGAGGACGTAGCCACCCGTCGGCAGGCCGGCGGCCGTGGCCGCGCCGAGCGTGCGTTCCACGGCGGCGTCGCGCCCGACGTAGACCCAGAGCGCGGCCGCGGGCGTCCGCACGATCGTCAGCCCGGCGTCGGCGAGCGCTCCGGTGACCGCCGCGACCGCCGCGGGATCGGACCGCTGCGTCGTCACGAGCCGGACGACCGGCGGGACGCCGATGCGGCCGCCGCGGAGCGCGACCGACTGCGGCGTGGGAAAGATGGCGGGTGCGGTGGGACCGCGCGAGCCTTGCGCGGTGCCGGCGACGGCGAGTGCTGAGGCCGCGAGGATCACCGCCGGGCCGAGGCGGTTCACGAGGGAAGACGGTAACCGGCGAATGTGATGGATCTGAGTACGATCGCCGGCGTTGAAGGCACTGATCGTGAGCTTCTACTTTCCGCCGGCCGGCGGCGGAGGCGTGCAGCGGCCGCTCAAGTTCGCGACGCACCTGCCGGAGCTCGGGGTCGAGACGCATGTCCTGGCGCCGGACGACCCGAAGTGGGTCCACCGCGACGAGGAGCTGCACCCGCCGACGCTCGCATGGGTGCACCGCGCCCGCTACCTCGGTGCGAGCGGCCGCAAGCCGGCCGAGGAGCTCCACGGGTCCCAGGGGCTCGAGCGATTCGGCAAGCAGGTGCAGCTCCTCGGCCGGCGCTTCCTCGTCCCGGACGAGAACGTCGGGTGGAACCTGACGGCGATTCCAGCCGCGATCAGGATCGTCCGCAGCGAGGGGATCGACGTCGTGCTCACCACGTCGCCGCCGTCGTCGGTGCACCTGATCGGAGCGGCGGCGAAGAAGGCGACCGGCGTGAAGTGGGTCGCCGACCTGCGCGACTCGCTCGTCGCGCATCCGCACCGGCGCGCCGAGCGGCTCGTCGTGCGGGCGAAGGAGCAGGGCGAGCACGCGGTCGCGCGGCTTGTCGCGCGGTCGGCGGACGCGATCACGTGCGTCTCCGACGCGATCGCGGAGGAGATGCGCGAGCGCTCGCCCGCCGGCGGCGTCGTCACGATCGCGAACGGCGCCGACTTCGACGACTTCGCCGGCCTAGAGCGGCGGCCCTCCGACCGCTTCCGGCTCACGCACGCCGGCTCGTTCTTCGGGAAGCGCGACCCGCGCCCGTTCCTCACCGCGCTCGGGCGGTCGGGGCTCGAGGACGTGGTCGTCCGCTTCCTCGGCGACTTCCGCTCGGCCGACCGGGGGTGGGCCGAGACGCTCGAGCTCGGCGAGCGGCTCGAGCTGATCCCGTACGCGCCGCGCAGGCGCTCGCTCGAGCTGCAGCGCGACTCGGAGGCGCTGCTCCTGCTAATCCCCGACGCCGGCGGCCGCGGGAAGGGCGTCCTCAGCGGCAAGGTCTTCGAATACCTGGCGGCGGAGCGGCCGATCCTCGCCGTCGTCCCGCCCGACGGCGCCGCGGCCGACCTCGTCCGCGCGACAGGAGCAGGCGTCGTCGTCGCGCCGGACGACGTCGACGGGATGGTGGCGGCCCTGCGTGCGCTGCACGCGCAGTGGCTCGCGGGAACGCTCGACGTCTCCCTTCCGGACGAGTGGCGGCGGAAGGTCTCGCGGCGGGCGCGCGCCGAGGATCTCGTGCGCGTCCTCGAGCAGGTGCCGTGATGCGGCGCGTCACGAGCTTCCTGTTCCTCGCGAGCGTCTTCTGCGTCACGTTCGAGAAGGTGCACTGGAACGTCGCCGGGACGGTCTCCCTCGCGGACGTCCTCGCGATCCTCTTCCTCGTCGCCTTCGCGACCGGGACGCGCCGCTGGCGCGTGCCGGTGACGACGGCGGCCCTGCTCGGGTTCTTCGCCTGCTTCCTGCTCGTCTACCTCGTCGGCTACTTCGACCTCTCCGACTCCGACGCGCTCGCGCAGTGGGCGAAGGGGCTCACGAAGTGGCTCATCCACTTCGCCTTCCTCGCCGCCGCCGTCGTCTGGCTCTCGCGCCGCGGCCAGCGCTACTTCTGGCGCACGCTGGGGTGGTTCAGCGCCGGCCTCGTCGTCAACGCGCTCTACGGCGTGCTCCAGCTGCTCGACGCGCGCCGCGGCGGCAACCTCGACGCGACGCTGCTCTCGCCGATCACCGGCGGCGCGAGCCAGATCAACATCTACGGCGCGATCAACGGCGCCAACGTCTACCGCCCGAACGCGATGACGGGCGACCCGAACCACCTCGGGATCATGCTGATCGTGCCGCTGCTCGTGCTCACCCCGCTCTACCTGCGGCTCGAGAAGGGGCACCGGATGCGCAAGTGGCTGATGCTGACGATCGGGTTCCTGCTCGTCGTCGAGGCGACGACGCTGTCGCGCAGCGGCCTGCTCGGACTGGGAGTCGGCGCGCTGATCCTCGCAGTGCCCTACCGGCGGTACCTGCGCACGCCGCAGCTCCTGGTCCCGATCGGCGTCGCGATCGCAATCCTCGTCGGGATCGTCCTCTCGAACCGGTCGTTCTTCACGACGGTGCTCAAGTCGCGGGTGCAGACGAGCGGCGCGTCCGAAAGCGCGCACTTCTCGGTCTACGGCTTCGTCCCGCAGGTCCTGCACGTCGACCCGCTGTTCGGGCTCGGACTGAACACGTTCTCGGTCTACTACGAGTTCGTCACCGGCAAGACGAACTGGGGGCCGCACAGCTACTACGTCGCGCTGATCGTCGAGACGGGGCTCGTCGGCACCGCGCTGTTCGCGCTCTTCATCTTCTGGGTCTTCCGCCGCCTGCACGCGGCGCGCGCGCTCGGGCGCCGCCTCGCCGCGGCGCGCGACCCGCTCGCCGCGCGCGTCCGCCCGCTCGCCTGGGGCTGCACGGCGGCGCTCGCGGGGACGCTCGCGGCGAACGCGTTCTACCTGACGATGCAGTTCTACTACTTCTACGCCTTCGTCGCGCTTGCGCTCTCGATCCCGGTCGTGTTCGCCGCGCGCGAATGAAGGTCGTCGTGCTGACGACGTCCTATCCCACGCCCGCGCATCCGGTCGCGGGGACGTTCGTCCGCTCGTACGTCGAGGCCGCGCGGGCGGCGGGCGTCGACGTCGAGGTCGTGTCGCCCGAGTCGTTCCCGCACTTCGGCGTCGCCTTCGGCGCCGGGATCGCGCAGAACCTGCGCGCGGCGCCGTGGAAGGCCGCGCTCGTGCCGGCGTTCCTCGGTGCGTTCGCGGCGGCGGCGCGACGCGTCGCGCGCGGCGCCGACCTCGTGCACGCCCACTGGATCCCGTCGGCACTCGCCGCCCGCGCGAGCGGCAAGCCGTACGTGCTCCAGGTGTGGGGGACGGACGTCGAGCTCGCGCGGCGTGCGCCCGCCCTCGTCCGGCCGCTCGTCAGGCGCGCCCGTCTCGTGCTCGCCGCCTCCGCCTACCTGGCCGGCGAGGCGCGGGCGCTCGGCGCCCGGCGCGTCGAGGTCGTGCCGGTGCCGATGAGCGTCCCCGGGCGCGTCGCGGAGCCCGCCGAGCCGCCGCACGTCCTGTATGCAGGCCGCCTGAGCGAGGAGAAGGGGATCCTGGAGTTCCTCGCGGCGACAGACGGCCTGCCGCGCGTGGTTGTCGGCGACGGCCCGCTGCGCGACCGCGTGCCCGAGGCCGCCGGCTTCGTGCCGCCCGACGAGCTCGGCGCCTACTACGAGCGTGCTGCCGTGGTCTGCGTGCCGTCGCGCCGCGAGGGCTACGGTATGACGGCACGCGAGGCGATGGCGTACGGCCGCCCGGTCGTCGCGACGCTCGTCGGCGGTTTGGCGGAGCTCGGCGACGGCGCCATTCTCGTGCCGCCGCGGGACGTCGCGGCGCTGCGCGAGGCTGTTGCCCCGCTGCTCGCCGACCCGGAGGAGCGCGCGCGCACCGGTACTGCGGCGCGCGAGCATGCGCGCGGGTCGTGGTCGCGCGAGACGGCCGCCGCTGCGCTGGGCGCAGCCTACGCGCGCGCAATCCTCCGTTGAGCGGCGAGGCGGGATACACGCGCTTGGCGGAAGACGTGACGCTCTCCGTCGTCGTCCCCGTCTACAACCTCGCCGGTTCCATCGTCCAGAACGTGACGGTGATCCGCGACCGGGTCGCGGTGGGAGTCGACGGCGCGATCGAGGTGATCGTCGTCTCCGACGGGTCGGTCGACCGAACGGACGAGGCGCTGCTCGAAGGCCGGCTCGACCGAGTCCGGCTCCTCCACTACGACCGCAACCTCGGCAAGGGGTACGCGGTCAAGGTGGGCGCGCTCGAGGCGAAGGGGCGCTGGGTCGCCTACTGCGACGCCGACCTGGACCTCGACCCGGGGCTTCTGCCCGGGTACGTCGCGGAAGCGGAGCGTGATGGCCTCGACTTCGCGATCGGCTCGAAGCGCCATCCGCGGTCGCAGGTGCGGTATCCGCGCTCGCGTCGCGTCTCCTCGTGGCTCTTCCAGCAGGTCGTTCGCCTGCTCTTCCGGCTCCAGGTTAAGGACACGCAGACAGGGCTCAAGGTCTTCCGCCGCGAGATCGCCGAGCAGGTGGTGCCGCTCTTGCTCGTCAAGCGGTACGCCTTCGACATCGAGCTCCTCGCGGTCGCGCGCGCGTTCGGCTTCGCCCGGCTCAGGGAGATGCCGGTCAAGCTCGACTACCGGTTCACGGGCTCCGGTGTGCGATCGCGAGCCGTCCTGGCCGCGCTCGTCGACACCGCAGCGATCTTCTACCGGCTGCGCGTGCTCAAGACGTACCAGCGGAAGCGTGCGCTGTTTGGCGCCTTCGGCTGGACGCGGCCGGGCGGCTACGCACCTCTGGTGACGGTAGTCGCCCGCGAGCCGGATGCGCTGCGCCGACTCGACACGGCGGGGCTGCGCGTCGAGCTCGCGCGGACGGCCGAGGACCGCCGGCGCGTCGCGAGCGAGTCGACGAGCGAGCTCCTCGTGTTCGTCGAGGACGGCGGCGTCGTCTCCGCCAACTTCCTGACCGCGACCGTGCCGTTCTTCGCCCGCGGCGAGGTCGCCGCCGTCGTGGTCTCGAAGGTCGCGCCGACCAGCGGCACGGCGCGGGAACGCGCCGCCGCCGCGATCCGCGAGTCGCGCTTCGGCGGCGGCTCCCAGTACTACCGCTTCATGCCGGGGAACATCCGGTACGTCAGAGACTTCCGCTCGGCCACCTACATCGTGCGCCGGGAGGCGTACCTGCGCCTGCCCGACGACGTGTCCGCAGAGGACGTTCCGGAGGCGATCGACCTCGCCGGCGAGCGCGTCGTCTACACGCCGGAGGCGTTCGTCGTCGCGTCGGCTGCGCCGCTCTTCCTGCCGCACCTGCGGAACGCGGTGGCGTACGGCCGCGCGCGCGCGGCCATGATGGTGCGACGCGGGCCGGCGGCGGTGCGGCGCTCGACGGCGGCGGCGGTGGCGGTCGCGGGGCTCGTGGCGCTCGGGTGGCTGCTCGTCTTCGCCGGCCGCGGGTGGCTCGCGATCTGGGCGGCGGTGGTCGCCCTCTACCTCGCGCTCGTGCTCGTGCAAGCGGCGCTCGCAGGGATCCAGCACGGCTCCGCCGCGATCGGGGGACTGGTCGCCGTGGGGCTCGTCCTGACCCACGCCGCGTACCTCGGCGGCCTCGTCACCGGCCTCGTCAGCGGGCGCCGGCTCGCAGGTATCCGCGAGCCTCGAGATCGTCGAGGATGATCGCGCTCGGCGAGACGTTCGGCGGCGGCGTTTTTCGCCGGTGGACGTGCGGGTCGTCGAGGAACCGCGCGAGCACCGACAGGTCGAAGCCCGAGACGACGACGTTCTCTCCGACGCCGTCCGTCTGCTCCACCTTCTTCCGGTGGACGAGGCACGGCTTGTCGAGTACGTAGGACTCGACCTGTGTGCCGCCGCTGTCGGTGACGGCGAAGTCTGCGCGCCGGAGCAGGCCGATGAAGTCGAAGAACGAGCGGCGCACCATCGGCACGACCGAACTGCCCTCGAACATCCCGAGCAGCCCGAACCGGCGCATCGCGGCGATGGTGACGGGATGCTCGACGAACAGCATCGGCCGCTGCGCCGGATGGCGCGCGAGCGCGTCCAGCGTCGCGCGCAGCAGGCGCGCGTCGTTCAGGAGCTCGTACCGGTGCAGGCTCACGAGCCCGAACGGGCGGCCCTCCACCTCCCTCGGCACGTCCACGTTCGCAGCGGCCAGCTCGAGGCTGTCGCGGATGGTGTTCATCGCCGTGTCGACGACGGTCCCGCGGCGGATGTTGGCGGCCGCGGCTGCTCCCGGCGCGTAGTGGATCTGCGCGATCTGCGTCACGACCCGACGGTTCAGCTCCTCCGGAAACGGATGGCGCAGGTCCCACGTCCGCACGCCAGCTTCGACATGTGCGACCCGCGCGCCCAGCCCTCTGCCGATCAGCGCGCCGAGCACCGTCGTCATCGTGTCGCCGTGCACGAGGACGAGCGGCGGCGCGCCGTCGGACCGCAGCGCGTTGCGCAGCCGGCGGCGATTCTGGAGGAAGCCCCGCACGACTGCCGCCAGCCACGGCGGGATATCGCGGTTCGTGTGCAGCTCGCGGCCGCCTCGCCCACGCGCGAAGTAGACGTCGGGCTGCGGGAGCCCGAGCTGGGTCAGCAGGCCGGGGATCTGCTCGACCTGCTGGGCCGTCGTCGTGTTGACGAACCGGCCGCCGCGCTCTCCGATTCCGCGCAGGACCGGCCAGAGCTTGATCAACTCGCCCGTCGTCCCGTAGACGACGCAGATCACGCCCGCCAACTCCGCGCCCGCGCCTGTACGGCGAGCGCGAGCCCGCGCCACATCCCCACGCCGTGGGCGGCGAGGTAGACGGGCATGAGCCCCGCGAGCGCCGCCACCTCGCGCGGGGGCCGGCGTTTCGCGATTCCGACCGTGGCCGTCGCAGCGATCGTCGCGACCGCAGTCACGGGCGCGACTGCGGGCCGCCGCGCGGTCGCGAGCGCGAGCACGATGCTCGCCGGGAAGAAAGCGATCACGGCCGGGAAGAAGCGCGACTCGCGGTGCCCGTGCCCGTCCACGAACACCGAGCCGCGGTGGAAGGCGTGCCGGACGAACGAGCGAAGGTTCCGCCGCGGCCGGTACACGCAGCGGAACCCGGGCGCGATGTTGATTCGCCGGCGTTCGGCGATGTAGCGGATGATCGGCCCGTCGTCGTTCGCGAAGCGCGTGTCGCCGTACACGGACCGGAAGGCCGCGAAGGACTCGAGCAGCAGCGCGCGCGGCGCGAGAAAGCAGCCCGTTCCCTTCGGGAACGGCTCGAACTCCTCGATTCCGAAGCTCGTCTCGCGCGGGTCGTCGAGGTAGATCGCGAACGCGAGCGCGCACACGGCCTTCCAGAAGAGCGCGAACGGGTTCGCGCCCGCGTCGATCAGCACGTCGCCGTTCCAGACGCTCCGGCCGTCGGCGATCCGGGGCGCGAGGAACGCCAGGCTGCCGGGCTCGAGCTCGATTCCCGCGTCCACGAAGAGGACCAGGTCTCCCGCGGCGGCCTCCAGGCCGTGCCGGCGCGCTTCGAAGCGGCCGCTGTTGCGGTCGAGTCGCGCGACCCGCACGGGAACGTCGCCGGCGGCCGCGCGCGCGGGCCCGGCGACGTCGACCGTCGAGCCGTCGTCCGCGATCACGAACTCGGCGGGGGCGAGCGCCGGTGCGGCCGCGAGCGCCGCGGCGACCGTCGCGACCGTCTCGGCGACTCCGTCCGGCTCGTTGTAGACGGGGAGGACAACGCTGAGGCGCACGCGCTAGTAGCTTCGAACGGTCGTGGAGAAGTCGGCGAGCGGCTGCGCGGACATCTTCACGATCGTCAGCCGGGCACCGGGCGCCGTCGCGAAGACGTAGCGCGTGTTCGTGGCGAGCGGGCCGAAGCTCACGTTCGTCGGCTGCGTGCCGACGGTCCAGCGACCGACGACGTTCCCCGTCTGGTCGCGAACGGCGAGCGGCTGCGGGCCGTTCGAGCTGGTCGCCGTCACGTACAGCTCGGCGCGTCGGAGCGCCCACTGGCCGGTGCGGAGGGTCACGCTCGCCGACCCGTGGACGACGGTCGCGCCGCCCGCCGTGGTCGCGCCGCCCTGCACCGCCACCTGCGGCGGGTTCAGCCCCTGGACGGCCGCGATCTCGGCTGCGTGCTGCTCGAGCGTGGCGGAGATGTCGGCGGGGGCGACGTCGGAGTCGAGCTCGAGCGCCCGCACGTCGCCCGGGATCCGCGCGACGAGGTGCATGCCCGCCGGCACGGGCGGCGGCGTCTCGCCCGCGAGGCGGTACGTGTCGTCGTGGAGGAGCACGTACTTCACGCCCTCGGCCTTCAGCACGCCCGGCGTCACCGGATCGGTGACGTAGCGGACGAGGTCGCGGATCGCGTCCTCGCGGGTGCCGCCGTACCCGCTGCCGAACATCGTGAACTCGGGGTGCTTGTTGTAGATCTGCTGGAAGTACGTCTCCGCGACCAGCCGGAGGGCCGCAGGGTTGTCCGTCGGCATCGGGTAGTTCGCGACGATCCCCTGCGGCTGCTTCGCGATCCAGGCGGAGTACGGCAGCTCCTTCAGCTTGTAGATCGGCAGAACACCGTTCGAGTACTCGAAGACGAGGAGGCCGAGCGCGACCGCCGCGAGCCAGCGGCCGTAGTCGCGGCGGCGGATCAGCTCCGTGAGCGCGAGCGCGGCGAGCGCGGCGAGCGCCAGCGTCACGAGCTCCCCGAACCGCGCGTAGACACGCCAGAACGACGTGAACTCGCTGATCACGTACGACGGCATCGGAATCGTGACGCCGAACCACGTGGTCTTCCGCTGGAGCGAGAACAGGAACGCCGCCGGTGCGAGCACGGTGATCCCGACGTAGAAGAACCGAGTCGATGCCCGGCGCAGGAGCGTCGTTCGCCTGCGGATGACGAGGTAGGCCCCGACCGACGCGATCAGGATCAGCGACCATCCGAGATACAGCGTGTTCTCGGACCAGACGTAGGCGGCCTGCGGGTAGAAGTGCTTCGTGATGTGCCCCAGCACCGGGTTGCGGTACGACGGCAGGAAGTACGCCTGCGTCGTCGCGCCGAGGCTCTGGACCTGGTTCGCGCCGTTCGAGACACCGGCGCTGACGGCTCGCTTGTCGTGCACCCACGCGACGAGCGCCGGCACGAACGCGGCGACGGCGGTGAGGACGGAGATGTCGGCCATCGTGAACGTCCAGAACCGCTCTGACCGGCCTCGCTGGACGACGAAGTCGAGGATCCAGAAGATCCCGAAGACGAGCGCCGCCATCAGGCCGTAGTACGAGTTGTCGTAGAACGCGAACGCCAGCACGAGCCCGGCGAGGACCGCCGACCCCACCGTCCGCCGCCGGTGCACCCGCAGCATCGCGCCGATCGTCAGCGGGAAGATCCACGCCTGCATGAACCCGCTGTGGCCGGCGGCCGCCCGCTCGAGCATCCACGGATTGAGCGAGAGCGCGTACCCGGCGTAGAACGCAGCCAGCGGATGGATACCCAGGCGCGTGAGCAGGACGTAGAACGAGAACCCCGTCAGGACGATCCCGCCGAGCAGGAAGATGTTCGATGCGCCGGTGAAGCCGACGAGGTAGTGGAGGGTCCAGATGGTGGTCGGGATGAGCGCGTTCGCGATCTGGATCGCCGGCGCGATCGGGAGGCCCTCCGGCGCGCCGTTCAGCGGGTCGCGCGTCTGCGTGAACGGCGTCGAGTGCAGGTACTCGGCGCCCCAGTACTGGCGGATCCCGTAGGACGCGTCGTTCGGGCCGTAGAGGACCGCGTCGTTGTAGTTGAAGAGCAGCCGGTGGAACCAGAGGACGACCACGGCCGCGTAGCCGAGGAGCGCGACGCCGTCCCGCACGCGGCGGTCGGCGAGCGTGATCGAGAGGCGCGCCACGACCTCGCCCAGCGGGCGCACAACCCGTCCGGCCGTCTCCACGCGCCCCAGGATAGCCTCGGGGTCAGCGGGCCCAGGCGCGCCTGAAGCGCCGGACCAGCCAGCGCGCGGCGGACGGCAGCGTCCGCTCGTACACGAGCTCGTGGACCGCGACGAGCACCGCTCCGCTCCCCAGGTTCACGAAGACGAGCTGGTACGTCGACCCGTGGACGAGCGCGTAGACGCCGATCTGCAGCGCGGCGGCGACGAGCAGCAGCCACGCCATCTCCTCGCGGCCGTGGCCGATGTGGTAGACGAGCTGCACGTTGAGGATCGCGTACAGCGTCATCGCGATCCCGAACACGCCGACCAGCGGCACCGCCTGGTCGTAGGCCGATCCGAACGCGAGGTGCACGATCAGCCGCGGGACGGCGACGAGGACCGCGGTGCCTGCGAGCGAGAAGAGGGCCGTGATGGCCAGGCTCGCGTGGAAGATCTCCGCCGTGTCCTGTGCGATCGCGACGCGGGACGTGATCTTGGGCAGCAGCACGGTCGCGATCGTCATCGGGAGGTAGAGGAGGAGGCGCCCGACGAACGAGGCCGCGCCGTAGACGCCCGCCACGTGCGGGGAGAGCGCGACCTTTGCGACGATCAGGTCGACGGTCGTCAGCGACGTGATCGCGAGGACGCCGGCGATCACCGGCGCAACCGATCGCACGACGGCGCCGCGCGAGATCGCGCGCGCCGCCGTCTTGCCGCGCCGGTACCACCCCCAGCAGAGCGGCAGGGGCACGACGATCGCCACGCAGGCCGCGGCGGCGGTCGCCGCCATCACGCCGCCGGCGCCGAGACCGAGCGGGATCAGCGCGAGGATGAAGGCGATCCGCGCGACGACCGAGCCGGTGAGCGACGCCGAGATCAGGCCGAAGCGCTGGAATCCCTGCGCGACCCCGTTGAAGGTCGGCAGGAGCAGCGCCGGGAAGATGTACACCGTCGTCAGCACGACGGCGGCCAGCTTCCCGACGCCGAGCGCGTGCTGGATCAGGGGCGAGAGCGCGGTGGCGACGACGGCGATCATCGCGGCGCCGACGAAGGTGGCGTTCACCGAACGCCGCACGAACGCTGCGACCGCGTCGGCGTCGCCGCGTCCGGCATCCTCCGCGACCGAGCGCGCGATCGCGTACTGGACGCCCCCGAACGGGAGCGTGAACAAGCCCTGGGCCGCGACGAGGGAAACGACGTCGCTGTACTGCCCGGGCCCGAGCAGGCGCGCGCTGAGGAGGTGGAACACGGCGTTGCCCAGGTTCAGCGACCCGACGCCGATGAGGACGAGGAAGCCCGCGTGCGTGCCGCGCACCTCTGCGACGATCGGAGCCGGAGCCGGGAGGTCGGGCGCCGTCTGGGAGGTGACCGTCGAACGCGCGGGCTGCCAGGCGCGCATGGCAGCCACCCTACCGCCGCACGTAGATCGACACGCCGCCCCGGTGGTACCGGAGCGCGAATCGGCGGCGCACGTAGGCGAGGACGCGCGGGCGATGTCCGAGCGCGCGCGACACGACCACGGCGCGCGCCGGCCGCAGGTCGGCGACCACCCGCCGGTCGTCCAGCGAGCCGGTCTGCCAGCGGAGGAACGCGAGATCGACGAGCTGCCCGACCACCTGCCGGCGCGCGAGGAACGAGACGATCGGCCGGTCGTCGACGGTCAGCGCGCCGGGTGGAACGAGGCGGGCGAGCGCGCGCGCAGCGGCGACGTTCGACGCGGGCTCGGCGACGCGCGCCGCGTCGACGCGGTGGAGCTGCTGCACGTAGCCGGCCGCGACGGCGAGCGCACAGACGAGGAGCAGCGGCCGCGGCGCGCGCTCGAAAGCCGCCGCGAGCGTCGCGCCGGACGCGACCGCCAGCGTGAACGGGAACTCGATCAGGTGGTTGTAGTGCAGCGGCTTATGGACGAGCAGGAAGACGAGCGCGAGCGCGACCCACGACCACAGGGGCCACACGCCGAGCGGCCGGCGAAGCACGAGGAACGCAACCCACACGACGACGGCAAGGACCGCGAGCACGAAGAACGGCGTCCGGTGCGGGATCTGGTCGAGGATCTGGCGGTGCGGATGCGGGATCACGGCGGGCGTCGAGCGCGCGTTCTCGTGGTAGGTCACGCCGCTCGTCCACAGGTCGCCCAGCGCGTGCAGGTGCGCGAGCAGCAGGACTGCGACGAACGCCGCGAAGCCCGCCAGCGCCGGCACGAGCCGCCTGCCCAGCAGCCAGACGAGGACGACGATCGCCGTCAGCGCCGTCAGCTTGACCGAGAGCGCGGCGCCGAAGACGACTCCCGCGACGACCGCGGCCGCGGCGCCGGGCAGCGTCGCGACGCCGAGCGCGAGCGTCGTGAGCGCGAGCGCGGGAGGGTCGGCGAGCACCTGCGCGCCGAACAGGTCGAGCGGTGGCGCGATGACGAGCAGCGACGCGACGAGCAACCCGCCGGTCGCGCCGCCCACGCGCCGGCCGACGAGCCAGCCGCCGACCGTCCCGGCGACCGTGACGCCGAGCAGGCCGCTGCGGAGCGCCGCGACGCCGAGGCCCGTCACGTACGAGAGCCCGCGCAGGAGGTCGTAGAAGCCGGGGAACTGCGCCGCGAAGACCTGCGTCCCGAGCGCCTGTCCATGGCGGAGCGCGTCGACGGCGGCGAGGTAGACGTCCTCGTCGTAGCTGGTCGCGTTGTGCAGGAGGCGCGCGAGGAGGAACGCCTGCGCCGCCAGGACGACCGCCAGGAGGGCGAGCTCTGCGGCGAGGGCCCGGCGCATCCGGGCGAGCGTACTATCGGGCGCCGTGGTCGCAGTCGAGGCCCTCTTCTGGCTGGCGCTCGCCGCGCTCGCGTGGACGCACGTGCTCTATCCGGCGTTCGCGCGCGCCGCGGCCTCGGTCGCGCCGCGGCATGTCCGCAAGGCCGACATCGAGCCGACGGTCGCCGTGATCGTCGCCGCGTACAACGAGGAGTCGGTGATCGCGCGACGGCTCGAGAACCTGCTCGAGCTCGACTACCCACGGGAGAAGCTGCAGATCGTCGTCTCGAGCGACGCGTCGACCGACCGCACCGAGGAGATCGCGCTGCAGTTCCCAGGCGTCCGCGTGGTGTCGAACCCCCGCGGCGGCAAGGTCGCCGCGCAAAACCGCGCCGTGCGTCAGACGTCGAGCGAGATCGTCGCGTTCTCGGACGCGAACTGCACGTGGTCGCCGGACGCGCTGCGGAAGCTCGTGCGTGCTTTCGCCGATCCCGCCGTCGCGTACGTCTGCGGTCGGCTCCGCCTGCTGCGCGCCGACGGCTCGAACAAGGAAGGCGCCTACTGGCGCTACGAGCTCGCGGTGCGCGACGCCGAGTCGCGCCTCGCGTCGGTCACCGGCGGCAACGGCTCGATCTACGCCGTCCGCCGCTCCGACTACGCCGAGGTCGACCCGCGCTTCGGGCACGACCTGTCGCTCCCGTACCTGATGGTGCAACGAGGCCGCCGGGCGGTCTACGAGCCGGAGGCGCAGGCGTGGGAGAAGCCGACGCCGACGAACGAGACGGAGTACCGGCGCAAGGTGCGGATGTTCGAGCACTGCTGGCTGATCGTGCTTCGCGGGAAGATGCTGCGCCGCCTCGGCGCGGTCTACGGCCTCGAGATCGTCTCGCACCGACACCTGCGCTACGCGTCGGGCGCCCTGCACGTCGTCCTGCTCGGAAGCTCGCTCGCGCTGGTCGCGCAGGGCGTGGTCTACGACGTCGTCCTCGGCGCGCAGCTCGCGCTCCTCGCCGCGGCGGCCGCCGGCGTGGGGATCGCGCGGTACTACGTGCTCGTGACGTGGGCGACGCTCGTGGCGCTGTGGAACTACCTCCGTCGCGGCGTGCCGCCGACATGGGAGGCCGCGGAGGGAACGCGCTGAACCGCGCGCTCGACGTCGCGATCGCAGGCACCGGGCTCGTCGTCACGAGCCCGCTCCTCGCGCTCGGCGCGCTCGCGGTCAAGCTGGAGGACGGCGGGCCGGTGCTCTACCGGCAGACGCGCGTCGGCAAGGACGGCGTCGACTTCGACCTGTTGAAGCTGCGGACGATGGTCGTCGGCGCCGAGACGCAGGGTGCGGGCTTCGCCGTCGACAAGGGTGACCCCCGCATCACGAGCGTCGGCCGGATCCTGCGCCGGCTCTCGATCGACGAGCTGCCCCAGCTCTGGAACGTCGTCCGCGGAGACATGTCGGTGATCGGGCCGCGGCCGACCCTTCGCTACCAGGTGGAGCAGTACGACGAGCGGCAGCGCCACCGCCTCGACGTCAAGCCCGGCATCACCGGCTGGGCGCAGATCCACGGGCGTGCCGCGCTGCCGTGGGCGGAGCGGATCGAGCTCGACCTCTGGTACGTGCGCCATCGCGACTGGAAGACCGACCTGCTGATCCTCGCCCGCACGCCGCTCGCCCTCTTCGGCGGCACGTACAAGGGTGCGACGGGCGGCTGGCGGGGCTGACGTGGTCTCGACGATGCTCGAGGTCGCGCGGAGGCGGCTGAAGGGGACGCCGGTCCAGAACTGGCGCGTGACGAGCGCGCTCTACCGGAGGTACGTGCGGTATCTGTCGCGCGGCCTTCCCGGTGGCTCCGACTCGGTCCGCGTCTCGTTCCGTGGCCTCGAGCTCGAGATCGAGCGCGGCGACATCACGATGCTTCCGACGCTCCTCAGTGGCGAGTACGAGGCCGAGGAGATCGACACGCTCAGCGCGCTGCTCCGCCAACGCGCGGCCTTCGTCGACGTCGGAGCGAACGTGGGCGTCTACTCGCTGCTGGCGGCGCGTGCGCTCGAGAGCGGCGGACGCGTGGTCGCGGTCGAGCCGAATCCGGACGCGCGCCGGTTCCTCGAGCTGAACCTGCAGCGAAACAGCGGGAAGCGATCGGTCGAGGTGGTGCCGCTGGCGCTCGCGGACGTAGAGGGGGAGCTTCCGTGGGCCCGCACCCGCTACCACGGCACGGGGCGGCTGGCGAGCGAGGTGCAGGGGCCCGCCACGGAGAGGGTGCGGGCGACGACACTCGACAGACTCGTCGCGTCGCTCGGCCTCGACCTGAGGAACGGCGCGGTGAAGATCGACGTCGAGGGGTTCGAGCCGCGCGTGATCGAGGGAGGCGAGAGCACGATCAGCCGGGAGCGCCCGGTGCTGCTCGTGGAGGTCTGCGGCAGGAGCTCCGCCGTGGCGTCGGTTGCCTGGGGGCGCGCGATCGAGATCCTCGCCGAGTCCTACGAGCGGGTGCGTGTGTTCGGTCCTCTCGAGCCCGCGAACGGCGCGGTGCGGGACGTGCTGGAGGCGGTCGTCGCCGACGGGCGCCAGCACAACGTCCTACTGCGGTGAGCTGCGCCTTCCGGTGCCTTCACGACCCGGCTGTACGCTCAGGGGCCGTGACCGTCGTCCTCTTCACGTGCGCCGGGCAGCGCGTGGACATCGTCGGCGCGTTCCGGCGCGCGGGCGCGACGACGATCGCGACGGACGTCGACCAGCTCGCGCCCGCGCTCTACCACGCCGACCACCGCGCGCTGGTGCCGCGCGTCGACGAGCTCGGCTACGTGGGCGCGCTCGCGGACCTCGTCGCGCTCCACGACGTGCGGCTGATCGTGCCCCTGACCGACCTCGATCACCTCGTGCTGGCACGCTCACGCGACGAGCTCGCGCCCGCGGTCGTGCTCGTGCCGGACGAGGAGACGTCCACGCGCTGCGCCGACAAGTACGCGGCGCATCGCTTCTTCGAGGAGCACGGCATCGGCTCACCGCCCACGTGGCTGCCGACGGAGCTGCCCGACGCGCTCGACTTCCCGGTGCTCGTCAAGGCGCGCCGCGGGTTCGGGTCGCGGCACATCTACCGCGCCGACAACCGGACGGAGCTCGACTTCTTCCTCCGCTACACCGCGGTCGAGTCGATGGTGCAGCGGGAGTGCAGGGGCGAGGAGTTCTCGATCGACGTCTTCTGCGACCTCGACGCCCGCTGCGTCGCCGCGATCCCGCGGACGATGATCGAGTCCAAGGGCGGCGAATCGATCAAGGGCATGACGATCAAGGACTCCGAGCTGATCGAGTTCGGGCGGATCGTCGCGGAGGCGCTGCGCATCGTCGGCCCCGCGAACGTCCAGTGCTTCCGCGAGCCCGACGGCCGCCTCGAGGTGACCGACGTGAACCCGCGCTTCGGCGGCGGCTTCCCGCTTCCCACGGCGGCGGGGTCGCGCTACCCCGAGCTCGCGCTTGCAGTCGCCGGGGGCGAGACGCTCGAACCGCGCCTCGGCGACTTTCGGGAGGGCGTCGTGATGACCCGCTACTTCTCGCAGGTCATCCTCGAGGAGGTCGGCGGAGCTCTCGAGCCGATGCAGGCGGAGGCGGTGCCCGGAGAAGCGTGAGGCGGCTGGGCCTGCTCCTCCTCGGAGCGACTCTGCTCGCGGGCTGCGGCTCCCGACACGAGGCGGCGACGACGACGGCGGCGCCGAGGCGGCAGCCGGCCGCGCGCGCGGCGCGTCCCCGGGAGCCGGACGTGCGCCTGCACCGCGTCGCGGTGACGGTGCTCGACGGCGACACGAACGCGCGGGTGGCGTGCGCGCGGGTGACGATCGGGCGCCGGTCCGCGCTCTCCGACCGCCGCGGGGTGGCGCGCATTCCGCTCGCGCGCCGCGCGAGCCTCGTCACGGTCGCCGCGAAGCGCGGCTACGCGACGCGCGCGGTGCGGCTGCCCTATCGCACGCACCCGCGCGCGACGATCCGCATCTACCGGTTTGCGCTCCAGTGGTCGATGTACGGAGTCGACCCGCAGCGCAGTCAGGCGCAGGACGCGATCCGGCTGCGGCCGCCGTTCCGCGTCGTCTGGTCGCGCGGGCTCGGCGGCCTGATCGAGTTTCCGGCCGTCGTCTCCGACGGGGTCGCCTACATCGGCAACGCGAGCGGGACCGTCCGTGCGCTCGACATGCGGGACGGAACCGTGATCTGGCGCCACGACACGCCGAACGGGAAGATGGCGTCGTCGCCTGCCGTGTGGGGGAGCGCGCTCGTCGTGCACGGGATGGACGGCCACGTCCGGGTCCTCCGGCGCAGCGACGGCCGCCTCCTCTGGGACTACGACGTGGGCTCGCCGATCGAGTCGTCGCCCGTCGTCGCACGCGGCGTCGACGTCTTCGGCGCGTGGAACGGCACGGTCACGGCGCTCGACCTGCGGACGCACCGCGTCCGCTGGCAGCGCGCGTTCGGCTGCAAAGTCACATCGTCCGCGGCGTTCGACGGCGGCACGCTCTACCTCGGCGACTACTGCGGGCGGCTGCTCGCGCTGCGCGCGTCGGACGGCGCGCTGCTCTGGACGGGGTCGGTGAACGGGCGCATCTACGGGACGCCGGCGGTCGCCGGCGGGCGGGTCTTCGTGCCGAGCTCCGACGGCGGGTCGCTGACCGCGTTCTCGACCCGCGGCGCGTACCTGTGGCGGCGCTCGATCGGCTCCTACGTGTACTCGTCGCCCGCCGTCTGGCGCGGGCGCGTATTCTTCGGCTCGTACAACGGCGTCTTCTACGCCGTGTCTGCGGCCACGGGCGCGACGCTCTGGGAGCAGGCCACGGGGGGCCCGATCTCCGGCGCGACCGTCGTCGTCGACGGCGTCGCGTACGCCGGCTCGTTCGCCCACCGCATCCTCGGGGTCGACGCGCGCAGCGGGCGCGTCCTGCTCGACTTCCCGCACGGGGAGTACGTGCCTGTCTCGGGCGGCGGGCGCCGGCTTCTCCTGCACGGCTACTCCAGGCTCTACGCCGTCACGCGCCGATGAGGCGGGTTGCGCTCGTCGTGCTCGCCTTGCTCGTGCTCGGCGCGGTCGGCGCCGCGGTCGGCTGGTACCTCCACATCAAGCACGCCTCCCGCGACATCCGCGGATCGTCGACCGTCGAGTTCGTGACGACGAACGTCGTGCCGCCGCCGCCCGAGCCGGGCATCGCGTGGGCGACGTACGGCTTCGACGCGGCGCGCGTGCGCTGGGGCGAGGGGATCGGGCTCGCGCCGCCGTTCAGGCGCGTCTGGACGTTCCACGCGCAGAGCCTCGTCGAGTTCCCGCCGGCGGTCGGCTACGGACGGCTGTTCTTCGCCAACAACGCGGGCACCCTGTTTGCGGTCGGTGCGAAGAACGGCAGGCGCGCGTGGAGCGTCGCCACGCACCGGTGCGTCGCCGCGTCCCCGGCGCTCGACCACCACGTCGTCTTCCAGACGTACCTGAACCCGCCGCCGTGCAACCGCCACCCGGCCGCCTCCCTCACCGGCGAGGTCGCGGCATACGCCGTCGGCACCGGCCGCGTGATCTGGCACCGCACGATCGGCCCGTCCGAGTCCTCGCCGCTCGTCGTCGGAGGAACCGTGTACGTCGGCGACTGGGACGGGCGCGTGTGGGCACTCGACCGGAGGACCGGCGCAACGCAGTGGGTGGCGAAGCTCCACGGGCAGGTCAAGGGGGGCGTGGCCGTGTCCGGGCGGCGGCTCTTCATCGGGGACTACTCCGGCCACATGTACGCGCTCGACGTGCACACGGGCAAGGTGCTGTGGCAGGCGAGCGCGCAGCCCCGCTTCGGCAGCACAGGCACGTTCTACGCGACACCCGCGGTGGCGTACGGCCGCGTCTACGCCGGCGCGACCGACGGCAAGGTCTACTCCTTCGGCGCCGCCAGCGGGAAGCTGCGCTGGTCGCAGTCCACCGGGGGCTACGTCTACTCGTCCGCCGCCCTCTGGCGCGACCGCGTCTACGCGGGCTCCTACTCGCACCGCTTCTACTGCTTCGACGCCGCCACCGGCCGCATTCTCTGGCAGTTCCAGGCCAACGGCCCGATCTCCGGCTCGCCGACCGTGATCGCCGGCCGCGTCTACTTCGCGACGCTCGCCGGTCGGACGTACGCGCTCGACGCGAAGACGGGGCGCCTGCTCTGGACGTTCCCCGACGGCAAGTACTCGCCGGTCGTCGCAGACGCCGACCGCCTGTACCTCGTCGGCTACGCGAAGGTCTACGGCCTGGTCCCGCGCCGGGGGTAGTGTCCGCCGGTGCGCTACGCGGTCACCGGCGCGGCCGGCTTCATCGGCTCACATCTCGCGGAGGCGCTCGTCGCGGGCGGGCACGAGGTCGTCGGGCTCGACAGCTTCACCGACTACTACGACCCGGCGCTGAAGGAGGAGAACGCACGCGGCCTCGACGTCCGGCGCGTCGACCTGGGCGAGGACCCGCTCGACTTCTCCGGCTTCGACGCCGTCTTCCACCTCGCGGGGCAGCCGGGCGCGCGCAGCTTCGGCCACGTGTTCCCCGACTACCTGTGGCGGAACGTGCTCGCGACGCAGCGGGTGTTCGAGGCGGCGGTCGACGCCGGCGCGCCTGTCGTGTGGGCGAGCTCGTCGTCGGTCTACGGCGACGCCGAGACGTATCCGACGCCGGAGGACGTCGTCCCGCGCCCGAACAACCCGTACGGCGTGACGAAGCTCTCGTGCGAGCACCTGCACGACACGTACGAGCGGCTGTTCGGGCTGCGCGCCGTCGCGCTGCGCTACTTCACCGTCTACGGGCCGCGGCAGCGGCCCGACATGGCGTTCGCGCGGATGGTCGCCGCCGCCGCGCGGGACGAGGAGTTCGAGCTGTACGGCGACGGGACGCAATCGCGCTCGTTCACGTTCGTGAGCGACGTCGTGGACGCGACGATCCGGGCGCTCGAGGCGCCGCCGGGGACCTACAACGTCGGCGGCGGCGAGGAGGCGACGATGCGCGACGCGCTCGCGGTGCTGGGGGAGATCGCGGGCCGGCCGGTGTGCGTCCGCTACGGCCCGCCCCAGACGGGCGACATGCACCGTACGAAGGCCGACACGAAGCGCATCGAGCAGGCGATCGGCTGGCGCGCGACGACGCCGCTCCGCGAGGGCCTTCACGCGCACTTCACATGGCAGTCAGCTAGGGTCGCAACCGCATGACGGCGGCTCAACTCGACGCGGAGCGCGAGGTCGACCTCGCGCGCTGGCGCCGCGCGGTGGTCGCGCTGTGGTGGCTGCCGGTCGGCGGCCTCGTGCTCGGCGCGATCGTCGGCGTCCTCTACTCGTTCCGGGGCGGCGCGATGTACAAGGCGAGCTCGCTGATCTCCCTGGGGCAGCCCGTTTCGCCCGGCGGCGTCGTGGTCAACGGCTACGGGACGAACCCGCGTGCCGTCTCCGAGATCGTCTCCGGCGCGGCGTTCCAGGAGGAGGCGGCGAACAAGGCGGACATGCGGCCGGGGGCGCTGCGCGGCCACGTCTCCGTCGCGCAGGTCGGGACGACGACCGGTACGGGCGCGACACGCTCGACGCCGCTCATCTCGCTGACCGTCACCGGTAAGAAGCCCGGCCCGACGGCGGCCGCGGCGAACGCGCTCTCGAACATCGTGGTGGCCCAGACGACGGCGAAGTACGTCGGCGTCAAGATCGCGACGTTCCAGGCGACGCTGAAGAGCGTCGACGAGCAGCTCGCGTCGGTGAAGCGGCGGCTCTCGATCACGGAGTCGGCGCTCACCGCAGCGGCCTCCCGACATCTCGACCCGCTCCAGCAGCTCGTCATCGTCGGTCAGGAGGACAACGCCGAGACGCGGCTCGGGAACCTGATCGCGCAGCAGGAGACGCTGCAGCAACAGCTCGCGTTCGCGACGCAGGTGGAGAGCGCGAGGGTCGTCGAGCCGGCGAAGTCCGTGAAGTCGTCGGCGCACTCGCGCTCGACCTCGCTCGTTGTCGGTGCCTTGATTGGCCTCATCCTCGGCGCGATCCTCGCGATCGCCGGCGAGGGCAGGTTCCGCCGCGCCGCCGTCTAGGAGCGCTCGTTGCTCGAGGGCAAGCGGCTCGCGGTCGTCGTCCCCGCGCACGACGAGGAGGAGCTGATCGTCGCGACGCTGCAGGGGATCCCGGGCTTCGTCGACCGCGTCTACGTCGTCGACGACGCGTCGCACGACGCGACGGCCGAGCGCGCGCGCACGGTGGCGGACCCGCGCGTGGAGGTGATCGTCCACGACGCGAACCGCGGCGTCGGCGGCGCGATCGTGACGGGGTACAAGCGTGCGCTCGCCGAACGCGTCGACGCCACAGCCGTGATGGCAGGCGACAACCAGATGGACCCGGACGAGCTCGAGTCGCTCGCGCTGCCGGTCGTGCGCGGCGAGGTCGACTACGCCAAGGCGAACCGCCTGTTCGCGGGGAGCGCCTGGCAGGTGATGCCGCGCAGCCGCTACGTGGGGAACGCCGTCCTCAGCTTCCTGACGAAGATCGCGTCCGGCTACTGGCACGTCGCCGACTCGCAGGCGGGCTACACGGTGCTGTCGCTCCGCGTCCTCCAGCTGCTCGACCTCGACCGCATCTACACGTCGTACGGGTTCCCGAACGACATGCTCGTGCACCTCAACGTCTGGAACGCGCGCGTGCGCGACGTTCCGTCGCGGCCGATCTACGGCGTCGGCGAGCGCTCCGGGCTCAGGATCCGGCGCGTCGTGCCCCGGATCTCCTGGCTCCTGTGCAAGGGGTTCTTCTGGCGGATGCGCGAGAAGTACGTGATCCGCGACTTCCACCCGCTCGTGTTCTTCTACTTCCTCGGCTTCCTGATGACGGCCGCCGGCCTCGTGCTCGGGATCGTCGAGACGGTGCTCCGGCTCCTCGGGCACGGCATCACGCCGGCGACGATCGTGCTCGTCGCCCTGCTCCTGATCTCGGGGACGCAGTTCACGCTCTTCGCGATGTGGTTCGACATGGAGTCGAACAAGGACCTGCGCTGAGACGGGCTCCGGAGCCGGCAGCTCGTCGGCTGCAAACGCGCGAGACGCACCTTGACCTGGCGTGAACGACGGTGGTAGCGTCGGCCGACTTGAACAGGCGATCGATATTTGAAACGCATGTTCAAGGCTCACAAGACGAGCCCCGTTTCCATTGCGTCCCGGCTTCGGCCGGAGGGAGGTTCTCGTGTCGGGTGCACCGCCACATCCAGCCCGCACCGCAGCAGCTCGCGCGCTCGAGATCGGACGCGCACGTCTCCTTCGCCCGGCGATCTTCCTGGTTCTAGGCGTTGCGGCGGTCGCCGCCGCGGCAGCGCTCGCCACCCCGGGCGGCGCCAGCGGCGCCGGCGGCCCGGTGACGATCAAGGTCGTGACCGATACCGGGTGGTCGTTCATCCTCGAAGCGGCGAAGCAGTTCGAGAAGCAGCATCCGAACGTCAAGGTCGTGTATGCGCCCGTTGCGAACTCGGAGAGCATCCCCTACTTCTCGAACCTCCCGCGCAACCTCGCCGCGCCGACGGCCCCGGACATCGACACCGTCCGCGTCGAGCCCGGGCCGTACTACGGCGTCCTGCGGCAGCACCTGCTCGCCTCGCTCGACGACGTCTGGAAGACGGACGGGCTCGCGAAGGCGTACCCGGCGTCGGTGGACAAGCTCTACACGGCTCCCGACGGGCACCACTACGCGATCGGCGTCGACCAGTGGTGGCCGGTCGTGTGGTACAGCAAGCCGGCGTTCCAGAAGGCCGGGATCACGCCGCCGGCGAACGGACGGATCACGAGCCAGGCGCAGCTCCTGGCCTGGGGGGCGAAGCTGAAGAAGGTGGGCTACCCGGTGCCGCTTGCGTCCGGCACGACCGACGAGGAAGGCCCCGCGTACATCTTTGGGCAGCTCCTGCAGAGCGCCTGCGGTGACAAGGCGCTCACCAACCTCGACACGAACTGGCACCCGAATGTCCCGCGTACGACGAAGTGGACGTCGCCGTGCGTCATGAAGGCGCTGCAGGCGACTGAGGCCTATGCAAAGGGCGGCGTACTCGGTCCCGCGCCGGCGACAGAGTCGGACGAGCAGGCCACGTCCTACTTCACACAGGGCAAGGCCGCGATGTACATCTCCGGATCGTGGCAGCCGTCGTCCTTCGCGTCGCTGAAGCTGACGATGCCGTACGGATGGCTGCTGCTCCCGCCCGTGCCGGGCGGCTCGCCGACGGAGGTGCTGTCGGCGAACTACGATGCGCTCGCCGTCGTCCGCTCGTCGAAGCACCAGACGGAAGCGAAGGAGTTCCTCGCGCTCGTCGCGTCGAAGCAGTTCATGTACGGGCCGGGGTACGGCAAGACGTTCGGTCTCGCTCCCGACCGCACGGACGGGGTTCTGAAGACGTCCGCGTTCTTCCCCGCGGTGGTGTCGATCCAGAGCGCAATCCCGAAGCTCGGTGGGCCGGTGCCGCTTCCCTACACGCAGGTTCCGTGGGGGCTGACGGTAACCCCCGCGATCGCATCGATGTGGGCAGGCTCGAAGAGCCCGCAGCAGGTGGCTGCCGCCTTCGAGCAGGCCGCCCTCGCGGCACGCGCGAACCCGGAATCGGTGGGCTGAGACCGCCAATTCGCCGGCGATGGGTGTAGAGCTGACGGAAGAGCTGAGTCCGCTCGGCAACGCGGCGGCTCGAATCGCCGCCGTACCGCGGGGGTTGAGGTGGCTTGTCTTCCTCGCCCCCGCGGCTGCGCTCACCGGCCTGTTTCTCGTCTACCCCGTCGTCGCGACGATCCGGCTTTCGTTCTACAACTGGTCGGGGTACGGCAAGCAGCAATACGCCGGAACGAGCAACTTCCGCCAGCTCTACCGTGACCACGACGCGGTCACGGCCACTGTCCACTCGCTCGAGTTCGCCGTCGTCACGACGGTCGTCACCGTCGGCATGGGCGCGATCCTCGCGCTCGCGATCGACCGGAAGATCCGAGGGCACAGGATCTTCCAGTTCGCGCTCTTCTTGCCCGTCTTGCTCCCGAGCACGTTCCTCGCGCTTGTGTGGGCGTACGGGCTCGACCCGATCTCCGGCTGGTTCACGCACTTCCTGCAGTTTCTCGGGATCGGAAGCGGCAACTGGCTCGCCGATCCGCACTACGGCATCTTCGCGGTCGCGCTCGCCTACATCCTCCAGAACACCGGGTTCGCGATGATCATCATCCTCGCGGCCCTCAGCGACATCTCGCCCGAGATCCACGAGGCCGCGACGTTGGACGGAGTCGGCCAGCTGCGCCGGGCGCGCAAGGTGAGCCTGCCGCTCGTACGCGATGCGATCGTAACGGTGAGCCTGCTGCAGCTGATCTACGGGTTCACGAACTTCGACTTCGTGTATGCGATGGTCAACGGCGGTCCGGGCACCGGCACCGACGTCGTGAGCACGTTCGTGTACTACCAGGCGTTCGTGAGCCATCGGTTCGGCTACGGCGCCGCGGCCGCGCTCGTCGCGAGTGGTGTCGTCGCGTTGATCGCGATGGTCTTCATGTCGGTCTTCCGGCCGCGCGGGATCCGGCGTGCCGGCTAGCCCCCGCCGCGCGAGCTGGCTCGCCCGCCACGTCAGCCGCCAGGCGGCGTACGCGGGCCTTCTCGTCTGGGCCGTCGCGACGACGATTCCGATCTGGGCGGCGCTGACGGCATCGTTCAAGTCGACGAGCGAGGTGATCTCCAACCCGCTCGGGATCCCGCACGCGTTGCACCCGGACAACTACGTCGCCGCGTGGACGGGGAGGATCGGAGCCGGGACCTACTACGGCATCCAGTCGGAGCCGCTGTACCGGTTTGGCCTGCACAGCGTTCTCGCGGTGTCGATCGGCGTCGCGCTCGCAATGGGGACCGGCACGCTCGCCGGCTACGCGCTGGCGCGCAACGCCGAGCGTCTCAACTTCCTCAACCGCTACTTCATCGTCCTGCTCGCGCTGCCGGCGATCGCGACCTGGGTCCCGCTCTTCTCGCTGATGGAGTCCCTCGGCCTTCTGGCGTCGCCTGCCGGTCTCGGGCTCGTCTACGGCGCGATGGTCACGCCGCTCGTGACGGTTCTCATGCGGACGTACTTCTCGAGCTTCCCGCTCGACCTCGTGGAAGCCGCGCGCGTCGACGGAGCATCCGAGTCGTTCGCGTTCGCACGCATCGTCCTGCCGATGTCGAAGGGTGTCCTGACGGTCGTCGCCCTGATCCAGGCGGTGTTCCTGTGGAACGAGCTCGCCGTTGCGGAGATCCTCCTCGTGACCCCCGACCGCGGGACGCTTCCGATGGGGTTGATCGCGTTCAAGTCGCAGTTCGCGAGCAACCTCGGGCCGCAGTTCGCGGCGCTCGTGCTCGCGATCGTCCCGGTCACCCTGCTCTACATCGTCGCCCAGGGGCGCATCACGCAGGGCATCCGGCTCGGAGCGCTGAGATGACCCGGGCGACCTTCACGAAAGGACGGCATGGCCGGCGTCGAGCTTGAGCGCGTAACGAAGACCTACAAGAACGGGCAGGATGCGGTTCGGGACCTCTCGCTCGAGATCCACGACGGCGAGTTCATGGTCCTCGTCGGCCCTTCCGGCTGCGGCAAGTCGACCACCCTCCGCATGGTCGCCGGCCTCGAGACCATCACCGCCGGGACGATCCGCATCGGCACGCGGGTCGTGAACGACGTCGAGCCCAAGGATCGCGACGTCGCGATGGTGTTCCAGTCGTACGCCCTCTACCCGCACATGACGGTGTACGACAACCTTGCCTTCGGCCTGAGGCGGCAACGCCAGGCGAAGGCCGACGTCGACAGACGCGTCACCGACACCGCGCGGGCACTCGGGCTCGACGGGCTCCTCAGGCGGCGGCCCGCCGAGCTGTCGGGCGGGCAGCGGCAGCGCGTCGCGCTGGGGCGCGCGATCGTGCGCGACCCGCAGGTGTTCCTCATGGACGAGCCGCTCTCGAACCTCGACGCCCTGCTGCGCGTGGAGACGCGCTTCGAAATCCTGAAGCTGCATCAGCGACTCGCTGCGACCTTCATCTACGTCACCCACGACCAGGTCGAGGCGATGACGATGGGCGACCGCATCGCGGTCATGCGGGGCGGTGTGCTGCAGCAGGTCGACACGCCCGGCCGCCTGTACGAGCGGCCCGCGAACCGGTTCGTCGCAGGCTTCATCGGCAGCCCCCGCATGAACTTCCTCGACATGGAGCTGAGCGAGGTCGACGGCGAGCTGCGCCTGCTCGGCAACACCGTCGCGTTGCCGCTGACGCGGGCTCAGCTCGGCGCGTCGAAAGCCGGCCGAGGCGCGCGGTTCGTCGTCGGGCTGCGTCCGGAGCACCTGCTCGACCACCGCTACGCGTCGAACGGGGCGACGACGGTGTCGGCCTGGGTCGAGGTGGTGGAGACGCTCGGCAGCGAGATCCACGTGCACGTGCGGGTCGGCGACCAGCCGTTGGTCGCGCGCATGGACCCGCGGAGCGCGGACGTCAGACCGGGCCAGGAGATCAGGCTCGCGGTCGACCACCGGCGGCTGCAGCTGTTCGATCCGGAGACCGAGCAGGCGGTTGCCGCATGACGCGGCGCACCCCGGCGATCCAGAGGCAGTCGATCGGCGACCTGCGTCGCTCGGAGCTCATCGACGCGGCGATCCTCACGCTTGCCGAGAAGGGCTACGAGAACACCACGGTTCGCGATGTCGCCCAGGCGGCAGGAGCCTCTCCCGCGAGCGTCCTCTACTACTTCGAGTCGACCGAAGCCCTCCTCGCCGCCGCCTTCGAGCGTGCAGACAAGGAGTTCCGCGACCTCGTGCGTAGCGAGCTCGCGCCGCTGAAGGGCACGGCCCGTCTCGAGCGCCTGGTCGAGCTGTGCCTGCCGACCCCCGGCGAAGCCAGCCCCGCCTGGGCGATCGAGATGGACCTCTGGGCCCTCGCGGCGAGACGAAGCGACTTCCGCACGATGTTCGGCGCTGCCAACGACGACTGGCTGTCGATCATCGGCGAGGCGTTCGACCAGGCCGTCGCCGCCGGCGAGCTCACGGAACCGCGCGATCTTCGCGATGCCGTCGTCCGCCTGGCGGCGTTGATCGACGGGCTCGCCGTCTACACACGCGTGACGGACGGCATCACCGCCGAGCAGGCGCGACGCATCGCGCTGCGCGAGGTCGAGAGCTCCGGCACGTGAGCCCCGACCGGATCGGCGTCGCCGCCTGCACCTGGGGGCTCGAGCCCGGCTATCCGTGGGTGCCCGAGTACGACCCGGCGGAAGTCCTTGCGGCTGCGGCTCGCATCGGCTTCTCGGGCTACGAACCTGCAGCGGAGAGCGGGCCGGGAGGGCACGTTGCCGAGCAAGCGGCCGCCCTCGGGATCGCCTGTCCGGCGCGCTTCGTCGGGCTCTCGCTCGCCGACTCCGACCAGGCGCGGAAGCAGGGACGCGCTGCGCTCGACGATCTTCTCGCCCTCCGCGGCGAGGTGCTGATGGTCGGCGTGGAGGGCCTCGGCGACACCCGGCCTCTCGTCGAGCTCGCCGAGGCGTGCGCCGAGGCAGGCGTCACGGCGGCAATCCATCCCGAGCTCGGGACTCCCGTCGCCACGGCGGCGGCAGTCGACGGGATGCTCGCCGCGTCGCCGGCACTGGCCGTCTGCCTCGACACCGGCCACTTCTGGGCGGCCGGCGACCATGGCCTTCCGGAGCTCGTTCGCCACTGGGACGGCCGGATCGCGCACGTCCACTTGAAGGACGTGGCGGCCGATCAGGCCGCGGCGGTGGACGCGGGCAGACCGGTGCCGGAGGCGGTCCAGGCCGGTCTCTGGGAGCCGCTCGGGCAGGGCGCGGTTCCTCTCGCCGAGACGCTCGAGGCGCTCCGTGCGCAGGGCTACGAGGGCTGGCTGATCGTCGAGCAGGACTTCGCGCCCGATCCCGAGCAAAGCGCCGCGCAGGGCCTCGCCTGGGTGAGGGAGGCGGTTCGATGAGGTTCCGCCGCTTCGAGCCGCTCGGCCGCGACCTCTCCGTCCTCGTGCTCGGCACGGCCCTCTTCGAGAAGGCGACGTACGACGAGTCGACAGCGTTGCTCGACGCGTGGGTGGAGCGCGGCGGGAACGCGATCGACACCGGGCGCCAGTACGGCAACGCAGAGGCGATCGTCGGCCGCTGGCTTCGAGAACGCGATCTCGGCGACGAGGTCGTGGTGATCACGAAGGGCGGCCACTACGACGAGGTCACGCTGCGGCCGCGCGTGACCGCCTTCGATCTCGCAGAGGATCTCGCCGAGAGCAAGCGGCAGCTCGGTCGCGACACGATCGACCTTCTCCTCGTCCACCGCGACGACCCGACGCGGAGCGTGCAAGCGATCCTCGACGACGTCACGGCCAGCATCGACGGAGCGGTCAGGGTCGTCGGCGCATCGAACTGGAGCACGGCCCGGCTCGAAGAGGCCGCCGACTACGCCGAACGCGCCCACGTCCGTGGCTTCGCATGCTCCAGCCCCAACCTCAGCCTCGCTCCGGCGAACGAGCCGCCGTGGCCCGGCTGCGTCTCCATCCATCGTGGCGCCGACGACGACTGGTACACCGCCACACAACTGCCCGTCTTTGCCTGGCAGGCGCTCGCGGGCGGGTTCTTCGCCGGGATACACGACGACGACGTCGAGCGCGTGTACGGCGGTGACCGAAACCACGAGCGGCTCGCGCGAGCGCGGCAGCTGGCGGAGAGGCACGATGCGACTCCGTCTCAGGTCGCGCTCGCGTGGGTGCTCGCGAGGCCGTACCCGGTGCACGCCATCGTCGGCCCCCGCTCGGTCGAGGAGCTGGACGAATGCACAGCTGCGCTCCAGCTCGAGCTGTCGCCCGAAGAGCTCGCCTGGCTCGACCTTCGGACGACGTCCTGACACCGGAGCCCGCCCGGCGGACCGTCGCCCTTCCGAGGCTCCGCGATCAGCCGAAGCTGCGCGCCGTCCGCTGGTGCAGCGCCACGACTGCAGCCGCGAGCGCGGCGGCGAGCGCCAGCGCCGCCACGTCCTGCGAGAGGCCGTGGTTCAGCTTCGGGCCGGCGAAGAAGATCACCACCCAGGCCGCGAAGGCCGCCAGGGCGAGCGGCACGTCGCGGCGCGCGATCGCGAGGCGCGGCAGCGCGAGCAGCAACAGCCCCAGCGCCACGGCGATCAGGACGAGGAACGGCAGCGGCGCGAGCCAGCCGCCCGGCCGGCCGGCAGCGAGCGAGAGCCAGCTGCGCGTCGCGAAGACGCCGTTTCGGAGCCGCCACTCCCACTCCGTCGGCCCGAGCACGGTCGGGACGAGCGGCTCGGTCGCCGTCGCGGCGATCATGATCGCGGCCGACGGCACAGCGAGCGCCGTCGTCACCGCCGCGAACCGGCGGTACGACAGCGCGAGCGGGAACGCGAGGAACGGCAGCACCGGGATCAGGAACCGCGGCCCCGGCGTCCAGCCGCCGAAGGGCAGGTAGTAGCCGGAGTTGTAGAGGAGGAACAGCGCGGCGACGCCCGCGACGACGAGCGCCTCCGCACGGCGCCCGCCGCGGTAGAGCAGCACGGCGCCGACGGCGCCCATCGCGACCACGGGCGTCAGGCGGAGGAGCCCGAACTGCGAGAAGAGCAGGTCGACCGCGCGGCCGAGGTGCGGCGACGCGACGCCGTAGACGCCCTGGTCGTTGGCGCCGATCACGTCGTGCCCGCTCTTGCCGGGGACGAGCACCGCGTGCGCGTACGGGAACGTCAGCGGCGAGCCGAACGCCCACGCGTTGTAGAGGAAGCTCGGCAGCGCCCCGGCCACTGCTGCCGCCCCGTACGCGAGCCCTCGCCGGACCACGTCGCCGCGCGAGACCGCGTAGAGCCCGAGCACCACGCCGAGCACGACGAGCGGGTACTCCACCACGGTCGCCAGCCCGGCGACCACGCCGGCGGCGGCGACGAGCGCGAGTCGCGGCGGCCCCTGCCGTTCCCGCCAGAGGAGGAAGAAGGCGGCGAAGCCGAGCGTCGTCGAGAGCGCGTGCGCGAAGAAGAGCGTGGAGAACGGCAGCACGAGCGTCCCCAGCCCGAGGGTCATCGCAGCGAGCACGCCGAAGCCGGGCGCGAGCGCGTCGCCGACGGCTCGGACGAGCAGCAGGAGGACGAGGGCGGGGAGGGCTGCGCAGAATACGCCCAGCGCCCAGATCATCGAGTCGGGCCTGCCCGACGCGCCGGTCACCCGCACGATCCCGCGCACGATCTCGAGCGGGACGAGGGCCGCGAACGCCAGGCCGGGCGCCTTCGAGGAGTAGTAGTGGCCGCCGACGTACGAGACGTCGCCCGTCGTCGTGTGCCAGCGGTCGATGATGGGGGTCCCGTCGCGCAGCGACTGGACGAGCGCGTAGTGCGACGTCTGGTTCCACGTGTTTCGCTGAACCAGCATCGACCCCGCCAGCACGACGGCCACGATCGCGGCCGTCCCTGCCCGGTGCTTCGACACCATCACGCCTCCGGTCGCTCGGGCGACACGATAAGACAGTGGCCGGGCGTCGGCGCGTGCAGGGCGGTAGCGTCCCGACCTCGATGCGGGCGCGCCTCGTCACGGTGGTGCTGGTGGCGCTCTACCTGGCGGTGCTGGGTGGGATGGGCGGGCGCCACGAATGGGGCCGGCTCGGCGTCCCCGCCGGCACGCTGACGTTCGAGGACATGCGCTCGGTCACGACGGGCTGGGAGTGCACGCGCCGCGGCGTCCACGTGCTCGCGCTCAACCCGTGCGACCCGTTCAAGCGGCCGGCGAACTACCCGCAGGTCTGGATGCGGCTGTCGTTCCTCGGCCTCGGCGACGGAGACACGAACGTCCTGGGGCTCGTCACCGCGGCGGTTGCGGGGCTCGCCGCGCTGCTGCTCGTGCCCGCCGAGGCGCCCGCCTGGTCCGGCGTCGTCTACGCGGCCGCGATCTGCTCGCCGGCGGTGATGCTCGGCTTCGAGCGCGGCAACGTCGACCTGCTGATCTTCGCGCTCGTCGTCGCGGGGACGCTCGTCCTGCGCCGGGGGCTCCGCGGCGAGGTTGCGGGGCACGCCCTGCTCCTGCTCGCGGCCGTTCTCAAGCTGTTCCCGGTGTTCGCCGGCGGCATGCTGGCGCGGCGCGCCCGCGGCCCGCGATCACGCCTGCTGCTCGCGGCCTTCCTGATCGGCTTCGCCGTCTACGCCCTGGCGATCCTCGGGGAGATCAGGACGATCGCGCGCGTGGTGCCGCAGACGGACCTGCACTCCTACGGCGTCCGCACCGTGGCGATCTGGTGGTCGACCGAGGTGCCTCCGCACTCGTCGCGGTTCTGGGGGCTGCTGTTCGTGGCCGCCGCCGCGGTGCTCGCGATCCGCTTCGCCCCGCGGCTCCCGCCGGGCGAACGCCGCGGCGACGCGGAGCAGCGCGATCTCGACCTCTTCTGGGCCGGAGCATGCATCTACGTCCTGACGTTCGCCTTCTTCCAGAGCTTCGACTACCGGCTCGTCTTCCTGCTGGCGACGCTTCCGCAGCTGCTCCGGTGGACGGCCGCCGGCAGCAGGCTCGCCCTCGCCACGCTCGCCTTTCTTTTCCTCACGCTCTGGCTGGCGAGCCCGTGGACCGGCGTTCCCGTGCTCGGCTGGGTGCAGACGGGGTGGGGCTACGTGACGGCGCTGCACCCCGTCGCGAGCTACAACCCCCTCAGCGCCGCGGCGACCGCGCAGCTCCTGCTCGCCTTCGGGCTGATCGCTGCGCTCGCGGGCACGGTGCCTTCGCGTTTCCGCCGCCGACGTCACCGCGTGCTGTAGGCGACGCCGAGGAAGCGGACACCCAGCGCGCGCGTGTCCGTCGCTCCCCGCTCCACGCGGGCCGGCACGCGAACCTGCGCAATCGTGAAGCCGACCACGCAGGTGCCGGCTCGCGGCTGCAGCGGAACGTCGAGGTTCCTGACGCTGGAGTCTGGCGGGACCTCGACCCTCGCCACTGCTCGTCCGGCCTCCGTCGCGGTGACGGTCTGAGCGGTGTCGTAGAGGCGCGGGTCGCTCTGCAGCGCGACCTCGATCCGCCCGCCGCGGCAGCGGCGGCGGCGGTAGGTGACGTGCCTGCCGGACCAGACGTCGCCCGGATAGAGGCCGACGAGGTCGCCGAGGACGACGGCGCGCCCGCCGAGGCGGAAGAGCCGCAGGCCGTGGTCCGCATCGCTCGCAACGAGCGTCCCGCCGATCGACAGGGACGGCGGCACGAGCATCAGCCGCGACGGGTATGCGGCGCCCCGGCTCGTGGCGAGCGCGCCGTCGGCGCGCTCGCGCAGCTCGACGGTGGGCAGCCCGTCCGGGTACGGCGGCCCGATCGACGCGACACGGCGCACGCTGCGGTTGAAGAACTCGGTCTCCCACACGGTCTGGATCGGCGCGGTGCCGTTCCAGACCTCGGTCACGTCGGCACCGCGGCCGACGGCGCGGTCGACCCAGTCGTAGGTGTCTCCGTGGATCCCGGCGCGCAGCGTCTGCCGTGCGGCCGTCGTGATCCCGTGCCTGCCCGCGTCGGCGATCGCCGTGGTCGCGGCGAAGTAGCACGCGGCGAGCACGACCGGCAGCGCCCGCAGCGTGCGCGGCGCGAACAGCATCGCGCCCGCGACCGCGGACGCGCCGAGGGCGACCCAGCGCAGCGCGCCGTAGCCGACGTGGTGGTCGTGCAGCGACCACCACGGCAGCAGCGCGAGCGTGTCCGGCGTCGCCGAGCTGTTGAGGAAGCGCTCGAACGGGATCGTCGCGGGAAGCACGGCCGCGACGAGAGCGGCGGCGGCCCCCGTGGCGCGCGTCGACGACACGCGTCCTTCGACGACGGCGAGCAGCGCGACGAGCGCGAACGGCGCGAGGTAGAAGATGTTCCGCTCCTCGATTCGGAACGACTGCTCGGACGCGAAGACGGCAACCTCCGCGATCAGCAGGACCGTCAGCGGGAGCGAGGCCGCCGCGAACGCCTGCAGCTCCGCCGGCGCGTCGCGTCGTGCAGCCGCGAGCCACCCGAGCAGGAGGGCCGCGAAGGGAGCGACGCCGACGTAGAGGTCGAGCCCGCCGACGTGCCAGAGCAGGTAGTGCGCGACGGACCACGCCGAGTAGTGCACCTCGGCGGCGGCGCGGTAGGCGCCGAGCAGCGTCAGCGGCGAGCGGCCGCGCGCCGCCGTCACGGCGACGGCGGCGATGACGACGGCTGCCGCCGACGCGTAGAACGGAAGCCACGCCCGAAGCCGCCGTGTCACGTCCCGCTCGAGCGCGCCCTGAACCGCGGGCGCGACGGCGGCGGCCGCCGGCAGCACGATCGCCTGCTGCCGCGTCGCGTACGCGAGCGCGAACAGCGCGAGCAGCCCGAGCTGGCGCACCCGTGTCGGGTGCTGCAGCGTCGCGACGAGCGCGAGGCAGACGAGCACGAACAGCGGGTAGAACGCGTTCTCGGTCATCAACGTGCCCGTGTAGAGCATCGACGGCACGACGACGGCCAACGCCGACACGCAGAGCGCCGCGAGCGGGCTGACGAGACGCCGGGCAAGGAAGTAGGCCGGGATCGCCGCCAGCGACATCAGCACCGCGTTGATCGTCTTCGCGGCCGCGTAGGCGGCGGTGGCGGAGCCGAAGAGCTTCCACGCCGGCGCGATCAGCAGGGGGTAGACGAAGCCGTAGCCGGTGGCGGCGACGCCGCGGATCTGGAAGTGGCCCGTCGCGGCGGCCGACTTCGCGAGGTCCGAGTACACGAGCTCGTCGACCATGATCCAGGGGGCGACGATCTGGCGGCCGAGCACGACGCGGACGCACGCCGAAGCGACGACGACGATCGCCAACCAGAGCCACGCGCGGCGGCCGTTCTCGCGGGAGGTCACTCGCCGTATCGTGAAGGGTCCGTAAGGATCGAGCCGCCCCGTCACGGTGCCGCAGTACCATCCGGCGCATGCCGACCTCGGTGGTCACGGGCGGCGCCGGGTTCCTCGGCTCCCATCTCTGCGATTACCTGCTCGGCGAAGGCCACCAGGTCATCTGCATCGACAACCTCGAGACGGGGTCGCTCGAGAACATCGCGCACATCCGCGAGGACTCCTTCGCGTTCGTGAACCACGACGTGACCGAGCCGATCTGGCTGACCGAGCAGATCGACTTCGTGTTCCACCTCGCCGCGCTCGCGAGCCCGGTCGACTACATGCGGATGCCGCTCGCGTCGCTCAAGGTCGGCTCGTACGGCACGCACCACGCGCTCGGCCTCGCGAAGTGGAAGCGTGCGCGCTTCCTGCTCGCGTCGACGAGCGAGGTCTACGGGGACCCGCAGGTGCACCCACAGCCCGAGACGTACTGGGGGAACGTCAACCCGATCGGCCCGCGCGGCGTCTACGACGAGGCGAAACGCTACGCCGAGGCGCTGACGATGACCTACCACCACCAGCAGGGCGTCGACACGTGCATCGCGCGGATCTTCAACAGCTATGGCCCTCGCATGCGCCGCAACGACGGCCGCGCGTCGGTCAACTTCATCCACCAGGCGCTCGAGGGGAAGCCGCTGACCGTCTACGGCGACGGCTCGCAGACGCGGTCGCTTTGCTACGTCGACGATCTCATCCGCGGCCTGCACCTGCTCGCGACGAGCGGCGAGCACCTGCCGGTGAACCTGGGCAACCCGGACCACGAGGTGTCGATGCTGGAGCTCGCGCAGACGGTGATCAGGGTCGTCGGCTCGACGAGCGAGATCGTTTTCGAGGCGCTGCCGACGGACGACCCGCAGGTGCGCCGCCCGGACATCACGCGCGCACGGCAGGTGCTCGGGTGGCAGCCCGAGATCGACCTCGAGGAAGGGCTCACGCGCTGGCTCAAGGCGCTGCGCCCGGAGCCTCTCCGAGTCTGAGCCCCTGGGTGCGCCGTCTCGGGGTCGTCGTCGCCGCCACGGCGGCGCTCGCTGCGCTCGCGCAGCCGGCGGGCGCGTCGCGCTTCCTGCGGATCGGGATCTACGACGAGGCACAGACGCTCTACGGGCCCGTCGACCAGACGTTCCCGATGCTCAAGCAGCTCCACGTCCAGGAGATCCGCCTGAACCTCTACTGGGGCGGGACGTACGGCGTCGCGACAAGGCGCCCGCGCCGTGCCACGAGCGCGACCGATCCCGCCTACGACTGGTCGCTCTACGACCGAACGGTCGAGTACGCCGCGAAGTACGGGATCCACGTGCTCTTCTCGGTGTACGGCACCCCCGCCTGGGCGAACGGCGGCCGCGGCCCGAACGTCGCGCCGACGCGCGGCACGGACCTCCGGAACTTCGCGTTGGCGGCGGCGACGCGTTACGACGGCACCCACCTCGACGCCAACGGCAACATCATCCCCGCAGTGAAGGAGTGGCTCGCGTGGAACGAGCCGAACAACCCCGTCTTCCTCACGCCCCAGTTCCGGAAGGTCGGCGGGCGCTGGGTGATCCAGAGCGCGATCGACTACGCGAAGATCTGCAACGCCGTCTACGACGGCGTCCACGCCTCCGACGCGGTGGGCGAGCGCGTCGCGTGCGGCGGCACCGCGCCGCGCGGCAACAACGACCCGAACACGGAGCGCGCGTCCGTCTCGCCGCTCGCGTTCCTGCGGGCGGTGAAGAAGGACGGCCTGAAGACGTTCGACGCCTGGGCCCACCACCCGTACTACGCGGGGCCGAGCGACCAACCGACGACGAAGCCGGTGACGGCCAAGGGCGCGCCGGCGACAGCGGTCACGCTCGGGAACATCGGCGACCTGATCAAGCTCGTGACCCAGCTCTACGGCAACAAGCGGATCTGGATCACCGAGTACGGCTACCAGACGAATCCGCCCGACACGATCTTCGGCGTCACCTACGCCGAGCAGGCCCGGTACCTCACGCAGGCGTTCGCGATCGCGCGCAAGAACCCGCGGATCGACATGATGCTGTGGTTCCTGCTCCGCGACGACCCGAACCCGAACGGATGGCAGTCGGGGCTGCTCACGGCGCGGGGTGCGAAGAAGCCGTCGTTCAAGGCGTTCCAGCACCTCCCGCACTAGCAATGAGCAGCTGGCCCGGTGCGGAGCGGCGCGATCCACCGAGGACGTCGGCCACGTGGGTGATCAGGGACGCCCTCGCGCGCTGGCTCCGCGCCCAAGCAGATGAGCTGCGCACGGGGCCGCGCGTGCGCATCCTCGACGTCGGCTGCGGCGTCAAGCCGTACTACCCGTTCTTCGCGGGCGTCGCGTCGGAGTACGTGGGGATCGACGTCGTCGACAACCCGATGGCGGAGCTGCGCGGGCTGGTCGAGGCGCTGCCTGTCGAGGACGCGAGCTTCGACGTCGTGCTGTGCACCCAGGTGCTCGAGCACTGCGGCGACCCGGCGCAGGCGGTCCGCGAGCTGCACCGCGTCACCCGGCCGGGCGGACGCGTGCTCGCGTCGACCCACGGGGTTCAGGTGTACCACCCGTCGCCCACCGACTACTACCGCTGGACGCACGAGGGGTTGCGGATGCTGTTCACGACGAGCGCCGACTGGAGCTCGCTGACGGTGACGCCGGCGGCGGGGACGGCGTCGGCGCTCGCGATGCTGCTCGCCACATTCGTCGAGATCGCGCTGCGCCGGAGCGTGCTCGCCCGCGGTCCTGTCTACGCGCTGAACCGGATCGGACCCGCTCTCGACGCGCGGGTCCCGCTTCTGCGCCAGCCTGTGCCGGGATCGCTGATCCCGAACCTCCACGTCGTCGCCGTCCCGTAGGGATGCGTCTCCTCCGGCGGAACACGCTCGGCGTCTACGCGGTCTACGCAGCTGCGATCGCCTCCGGCCTCGTCGTCACGCCGATCGTCGTCCGCGCGCTCGGCAAGTCCGGCTACGGCGTGTGGACGTTCATCGGCGCGGTCACGATCTACCTCTCGGTGCTCGACTTCGGCGTCGGGCCCGCGATCGTGCGCTTCGGGGCCGAGGCCCGCGGGCGCCGCGCCGACGACGACGTCAACGAGATCGCGTCGACCGGGCTCGCGCTCTACGCGGCGATCGGCGCGCTCACGCTGCCGGTCGGCGTCGCGCTCGCGTGGCTCGTCCCGTGGCTCGCGGGCGTGCACCAGCACCTGGTCTGGCAGGCGCGTGGGGCGACGCTTCTGATCGTCCTCTCGCTCGCGCTGCGCTTCCCGCTCGGGCTCTTCAACAACCTGCTCGTCGCCCAGCAGCGCTGGGACCTGCAGAACCTCGGAAACTTCGTCTCGACGGCGCTCTACGCCGTTCTCGTCGCGGTGCTGATGCCGCGCTACGGCAGCCTGATCCTCGTCGCCGGCCTGACGCTCGGGACGACGCTCCTCCGGCTGACGCTGCCGCTCGCCTGGTTGAAGCGCGAGCTGCCGGCCCTGCGCCTGCGCCGCCGGTTCGTAACGCGCGCCCGACTGCGCGAGCTGACCTCGTTCAGCTCGTCCAACTTCCTCGTCCACGTCGCGCAGAAGATCGTGTTCTCGACCGACGTGATCGTGGTGACGCTGGTCCTCGGGAAGGAGTCCGCAGCGGTGTACGGGGTCGCCGCCAAGCTGTTCGCCCTCGTCTTCGGGATCGGCACCGCCGCCACGTCGCTGATGTTCCCGGCGTTCGCCGAGCTCGAGGGTGCGGAGGCGCGCGAGCGGCAGCGCGCGCTCCTCCTCTCCGGGCTGAGGATGGGCGTCGCCCTGATGCTGCTCCTGGCCCTGCCGCTCCTCCTGATCCCCGACCTCCTGATCAGCGCGTGGCTGCAGACGCCTGGCTACGGCTCGAGCTACACCGTGATGGCGATCCTGGCCGGCGTCCTGCTCGTCCACCAGCCGATCTACGTGCTGACGCAGTTCCTGATCGCGCGCGGCCTGCAGCGGCCGATCGCGGTCACGTCGATCGTCACGACGGGCGCCAACCTCGCCCTCTCGTTCGTCCTCGCGTGGACGGTGGGGATCTGGGGCGTGGCGCTCTCGACGCTCGTCACCGACGTGGCGATGCTGCTCTGGGTCGTGCCGCGCATGTGCGCGCCCGCCGCGGACGCGACGGCGTTCTCGCTCTACCGCGCGATGGTGCGGCCCGTCGTGCCGGCGCTCGCCGCCGCCGCCGTCGTGCTCGGCGCCGCCGCGCGGCTGACGAAGCCGTCGTCGCTCGTCGCGCTCCTCCCGCTCGGCGCGCTCTGGGTCGCCGCCGCCGCGCTCGTGCTCTGGTGGCTCGGGATCGCGCCGGAGGAGCGGCTGCGGCTGCGCCGCGAGTTCCTCGCGCGCCGGCCCGCGACGGCGTGAGCGGCTGCGAGCACCGCGCGGACGTAGCGATGGACCTGCACCGGATCCGGCTGACCGGCCGGAAGCTCGGCCGCGAACGCGGTGGTGCCGCGGAGCGTGTTGTTCTGCCACGAGACGGCGCTGCCTCCGAGCTGCGGCATCGGGTGGTACGGGAGCCCGGAGACGCGCGCGAAGACCCGCTCGACCCGCCGGTCGCCGCCCGAGGCCCAGACCATGTCGAGGTGCTGGTGGAACCAGATCGTCACGCGCGGGCGCAGTCGGAGGATCAGCCGGTACGCGATGCGCGCCTCGCGCTCGGACAGCGGGTGCGGCCCCGACGCGTAGACGCCGCCGACCGGCCGCCAGTGCCACGGGAAGTTCCGGTTCAGGTCGATCCCGTGCGCGTTGCCGCGCGTGCCGGCGGCGACGCCGTCGGGGTTGAGGTCGGGGACGACCCAGAGGTCGACGCCGCGTGGCGAGAGCCGCTCCAGCGCCCGCGCGACCGCCGTCCCCGCGGTCTCGTTGCCGTGGATCGCGCCGACGACGAGCACGCGCGTTCCGGTCCTGTCGCCGACCTCGACGGCGTCGATCGGCCGGCGGAGCCAGGAGCGCCCGAGCAGGATGGTGCGACCGGACGCGGCCGGCACGAGGCAGAGGAACGCCGCCGCCGTCACCGCCACCGCGTACGTTCTCACGGTCACCTGTTGCTCACCCGCGCCTCATCCATCACCCTGTAACACGCCGCGATGGCCTCACTGGACTTCCGCCTCGAGCACGATCTGAACCGCTACGCAGGCCACCACCACACCGTCGACGTGGCGGCTCGGCACATCGCCGAGAGCCAGGTCGAGGTGGCAGTCGTCGTCGTCGGCCTGATCGCGTTCGGCTGGATCGCCCGGCGCAACGCGCTCGTGGTCGGCGGCATCGCCGCGCTCGCGGCCGCCGCGCTGGCGCTGGTCGGGAACGTCATCGTGTCGTCGCTCTGGTTCCGGAAGCGGCCGTTCGTCGCCCACCCGCACGTCGTGCACCTGATCGTGCACCACCCGGCCGACGCCAGCTTCCCGAGCGACCACGCGGCCGCCCTCGCCGGCATCAGCGTCGGGCTCCTCGCCTTCGCATGGCGGCTCGGCGTCGTGGCGGTCGTGTGGACGCTGCTCGTCGGGCTCGCACGCGTCTACGTCGGCGAGCACTATCCCGGCGACGTCGTCGGTGGGTATGCGATCGGGGTGGTCGCCGGCCTGCTCGTGCTCTGGGCCGTCCGCAGCCGTCCCGCCCGGGCCGCGGTCGCGCGGCTGCCGGCGCACCTCAGGACGCGCCTCAGCTACGGCTGACGACGCGGGAGCGAGCGCAGCACCGCCGCCAGGCCGGCTGCGAAGTGGCGCATCGTGTGGCGCTGCTCGATCGTCTCTCGCGCGGCGCGACCGACCCGCTCGGCGCGGTCGGGCTCGTCGAGCAGCACGCGTACCGCGGCGGCGAGCGCTTCCGGGTCCTCGGGCGGCACGACCAGGCCGCTCTCGCCGTCGCGGAGGTACTCGTGGAACACGGGCCGGTCCGAGACGACGACCGGCTTCGCCATCGCCATCGCCTCGAGCAGCGCCGTCAGCCCGCCGCCCTCCGTCCCGTAGGCGTACGACGGGCTCCGCACCGGCAGGACGACGCACGCGGCGCCGGCGTAGAGGTCGCGCAGCTCCGCGTACGGGAGTCCGCGCCGGACGCTCACGTTCGGCGGCAGCTCGATGCCCCGCACGTTCCTCGGCTCCGTCACGACCACGAACGGAACGTGGACGCGCGCGGCGGCCTCGGCGAGCGTCCGGTAGTCGCGCGCGAGGTCCTTGCCGACCGCGAGCACGAAGGGCTCGGATCGGCTGCGTTCTCCCGGGTGCAGGAACTCGTGGTCGATCCCGAGCAGGACCGTGTGCGCGCGGCGCGGGTCGAGGGCGACCCGCTCCAGCAGCCGGCGTCGCTGCACCTCGCTGAGCGAGACGACGGCGGCGGCCGACCGAAGCGACGCCTCCAGGACTCGGCGCTCGAGGCCGCTGCGGCGATCGAGCAGCGTCGCGAGTGCGAAGTCGAGCACGACGACCTGCGGCCGCCGGCGGACGCGCGCGCTCAGCGGGAGGAGGTTCGGGAGCGCGCTCACGACGACGTCGGCGTCGCCGAGCTCCCACGGGACGAGCGCCTCGCGCAGGTTCCAGCGCACGCGGTGCGCGAGGCCGCCCTCCTCGCTGACCGCCCGGAGGCGCGGCTCGTGGACAAACGCGTCGTAGCCGAGCTCCGCCAGGTGGTTCTGGCCGAGCAGGAAGCTGTCGGCGCCGGTCCCGGCGGCGACCTCCGCCGCGAGCTGCAACCGCGAGTTCGGGTAGACGAACGCGACCTTCGGGCGCGGCACCCGCGGATCCTACGGCGGCGCCGGCGGCAGGTAGACGTCGAGCACCTCGCGCTCGAACCGCCGCGCGAGCACGTCCCAGTCGAGCGCGCGTCCCGCAGCGCGCGCGACCGACGCGATGCGCGCCCGCTCCTCGCCGTCGTTCAGGAGCCGGGCTGCGGCGTCGACGAACGAGCGCGCGTCGGGAACGAGGATCCCGGCGCCCGTCTCGCGCAGGTTCTCGGTCACCTGGTAGTCGTACGAGACGACGGGCACGCCCAGGCCGATCAGCTCTGCGACCTTCGCGGCGCGGATGCCCGTGTCGGCCGTGCGCGCGTACGGCGCTACGTCGAACTGCGACGCGACGGCGAGCGCGTGCGCGCGCGGCAGCCGCCCGAACAGCACGACGTCGTCGCGGCCGTCGACGCGCCCCGTGAGCCGTTCGCTCGCGCCGCCGACGAGCCAGAGGCGCGCGTGCGGGACGCGTGCGTGGATCTCGTCCCAGAGCTCGAGCAGGTGGTCGACGTTGTAGAGGGGGTTCGTGTCGTCGCGGTCGCCGGCCGTCAGCAGGTGCGCCGCCATCCAGCCGAGCACGACCTCGCCCGGCCGCTTCCGCGCTGCCGCGTCCCGCCGCAGCTCCTCCGTCGCCGCCGTCAGGTTCACGCCCTGCGGGATGACGACCCACGGCTTCTCGACGCCGAGCGACTCGTACGTGCGCGCAGTGCGCTCCGCCGTTACCACGTACGCGCGCAGCGACGGGCTTTGCATCAGCCCGACCTCGCGTTCGCTGAACGACGGGTCGTCGGCGTCCATCACGGCGGCGCCGGGCCAGTGCGCGAGCTGGTCGAAGTCGAGCGTGAGGAGGTTCCGGTAGCGCGTCGCGGCGCGGCCGAGCAGCGCGCGCAGCAGGAGCGGCTTCGTCCGCACGAACGCCCGAAACCCGAGCGCGCGCGGAAGGCGCGCCGTGGGCAGCCGGAGCAGCGCCGCGTCGAGCCGCTCGAGCCGAGGCACGAGCTCGGCGTAACGCGGGTTGTTGTGGTCGCGGAACCAGATCGAGAACAGCGCGACGCGGTCGGGCGCCGGCCGCCCCGAGGCGAGGCGGCGCAGCGGGACCTCGTTCACCGAAGCGCCTCCTCGTAGACCTCGAGCGTCCGGTCCGTCATGTGCGCGACCGAGAACTCCTCGAGCGCTCGGCGTCGTCCCGCGGCGCCGAGGCGCCGTGCGAGCGCTCTGTCGCCGAGCAGCCTCGTCAGCGCGTCCGCGACGGCGCCGACTGACCCCGGCGGCACGAGCAGGCCGGTCTCGCCGTCGACGACGATCTCGGGCACGGCGCTCACGCGCGTCGCGACGATCGGAAGCCCGCAGAGCATCGCCTCGAGCAGCACGATCCCGAAGCCCTCCCAGCGCGACGTGTGCGCGAGCACGTCGGCCCGCTGCAGCCAGTCGCGGGGCTCGACGCGGCCGAGGAGGTACGCGGCGCCGTCGAGGCCGAGCTCATGCGCGAGCGCGTGCAGCTCGTGCTCGAGCCGCCCCCAACCGAGAACCGCGAGCCGCGCCTCCCGCACCGCCTCGCGGACGCGCGCGAACGCGTGCAGCAACGTCGCGTGGTCCTTCTGCTCGATCAGCCGGCCCACCGCGAGCACGAGCGGCGCGTCGGGCGGGATGCCGACGTCGGCCGGCGTCGTCTCCGACGGCGCCTGCGGCGGCTCGTCGAGGCCGTAGTGGATCGTCACCAGCTTGTCCGCCGGAAGCCCGGCCGCGACGTGGAACTCCCTCACCGCGTCCGAGATCGCGACGATGCGGCGGACGCCGTGCATGAAGGCGCGGTCGACGTACCGGAACGGGCCGAGCAGGTAGCGGTCGTCGTTGTGCCGCGTCGAGACGAACGGCTTCCGCAGGACGTGCGCCGCGGTCGAGCCGTAGACGTCAGCGTGGACCATGTGCGTGTGCACGAGGTCGGGGCCGCTGCGCCTCGTCGCGCGCACGACGTCGTAGGCGAGGCGCAGCGACGCGTCGACGCCGCAGGGCACGCGCTCGTACGGGATCTCGCGGTCGGCGAGCGCGCGGTGGAAGCGCTCGGCGTCGCCGCCTGCGTCGAGCGACAGGAACCGCGCGTCGACCCCCCGCTCGCGGAGCGCCGGGAGGAGCGCGAGCAGATGGCGCTCCGCTCCGCCGATGCCCTGCACCTTCGTCGAATGGAGCACCTTCACCGCGAGAGGATCTCCTCGTACAGGTTCTCGACGTCCTCGACCATCCGCTCGATGGAGAACGCGCTCCGCATCCGCTCGCGCCCTGTCTCCGCAAGCCGTTCTCGCAGCGCGGTGTCGTCGCGCAGCGTGCGCAGACGGTCTGCCATGGCGTCGACGTCGCCGACCGGGACGACGAAGCCGGTCTCGCCGTCCGCGACGACGGTTCGCGTGCCGCCTGCGTCCGTTGCGACGACCGGCACTCCGGCGGCCTGCGCCTCGATGCCGACGACCGGCGTCCCCTCGTTCAGCGAGGTGAGCAGGAACGCGTCGAAGGCGGCGTACCAGGCGCCCATGTCGTCGACGTAGCCCATCAGCCGCGCGCGGTCATGGACGCCGAGCTCGTGCGCGAGCGCTTCGACGTCGTTCCGCAGCTCGCCGTCACCGGCGAGCACGAGCAGGCTTCCGTCTACCGCGGCGGCCACGCGGACGAGGTCGAGCGGTCGCTTGATCGCGGTCAGCCTCCCCGCCCAGCCGACGACGAACGTGTCGCCGGCCGCACCGGCCTCGGCGCGCTTCCGCGCACGTGTCTCCGGGTCGCTGCGCACGCGGCGGTCGAGGTCGAACCCGTACGGGACGACGGCGATCTTCTCCGGCGGCGCGACGTGGAAGGCCACGAGGTCGTCGCGAACCTCCTCGCTGACGGCGACGACCCGATCGGTCGCGAGCGCGAGCGCGCGCTCGATCAGCCGGAACGCGCGCTCCCGCGCGGGGTCGAAGTACCCGCGGAGGACGTGGCCGTGGAACGTGTGGACGACGGCGCGCGGGCGGGCGCCGCCGGCGAGCAGCGCCGCGAGGCGACCCGTCGCTCCGGCCTTGGCGGTGTGGGTATGGAGCACGTCCGGCCGCCGCTCACGCAGCAGGCGCCGCAGCGCGCGCACGGTCGCGGCGTCGGACGACGCCGACACGTCGCGCTGCAGCGACGCGAGGTGTAGATACGGCACACCGAGCTCCGCGGCGACGTGCTCCATGGACGCCTCGCCGGCGGCGATGCGGCCGCCGACCACGGTCACGTCGTGGCCGCGGCGGAGCTGCCCCGCGGCGAGCTCGAGCACCGACAACGCCGCGCCGCCGACGTTCAACCGCGCGATCGCGTGCACGATCCTCAGCCGCGCCACGCCGCCCGCCTCGCCCGCGGCTCATTCCGCGCGTGGTCTGACAGCTGTCTGACGCCGGCGGAAACGAACGGCCCCTCCGCGCGGAACCGGGTCACTGGCCGCAGCGGACGGTGGGGCCGAGCTGCCAGAAGCCGCTTCGTTCCTGCCTGCGTACCACTTTCGTGACGAATTCGTTCGAAAGTCGTGTGTCAGACACCAGTCAGACTCCGGTCCGACGAGGACGAGGGGAGGGAGACACCGCGAGCCGCCGCCACGAGCGGCGCCGCGCCCCACGTCCCCGCCGCGAGCGCGACGCCGACCGCCAGCCAGAAGGTCGCCGTGAGCGGCGTCCCGCCGTACAGCGCCTCGCCGGCGATCGCGCCGATCCCCGCACCGAGCCAGGCTGCGCCGAGCGGCGCACGCGCCGCGACCCGCACGGCGCCCGCGAGCAGGACGAGGAATGCGGCGGAGCCGACGACGCCGAGCTCGGCCGGGATCTGGTCGAACGTCTGCTGCGGGTTGAGCGGCCGGTCCGGCGGAGGGAAGTAGTTCGCCGGCTGGTCGCTGAACCGGCGGTGCGCCGCGGACAGGTAGCGGTCGAACTCGCGCGGCGGCAGGTCGGGGTACCACCCGGTCCCGAGCACCGGGTGGTCGAGGAAGACGCGCCCGTCGACGTACGTGTAGATGAGCCGCTGGCTCCAGCTCGCCGCGTACTGGCCGGGCCGCGACGGCGGCTTCCCGAACCACGACTGCAGGAACGAGAGCTCGCCGCCTCGGATCGCGACGGTGCCGCCGGTGACGGCGGCGAGCGTCACCGCGACGACGACGAGCGGCCGGAGGCGCAGGAACCCGCGCAGCGCAGCGAGGAGCACGAGCGCCGCGGCTCCGAGGTAGAGGCCGAGGAGGCTCGCGAGCGCGGCGCCGAGGGTGCAGCCGACCGCGCCTGCGACGATCGCGAGCGCGGCGCGCCGCGGCCGCCGACCCGCGAAGGCGAGCACGTAGCCGTAGAGGAGCGGCAGCGCCGCGAGCGCCGCGAAGTCGTGCTCCCCGAGGAACGCCGACTGACGCCCGCCGCCGCCCGTGACGAACTTGACGAGCCCGATCGCGTCCGCCACGAGCGTGAAGAGGAGCAGGACGTCGACGATCGCCTCGAGCACGTCCTCGGCGCGCGCGAGCAGCGCGGCGCCGGCGGCGAGCACTGCCAGCTCGGCCATCTTGCCCGCGGCGACGAGCGCACCCGCGCCGTTGGCTGCCGCCGTCGCGAGCACGAGGACGAGGAACGCGACTCCGCCGGCGAACGCGACACGCATCGCGCGCGGCAGTCCGCCGCGGCAAACGAGCGTGACGAGCACGACGACGAAGACCAAGAACAGCGCGATGTCACCCGGGACGACGTGCGCGCTCGTGTTGCCGACGGAGACGGCAACGTCGGGCTGGTCGCGCGCGCGGACGAGCGAGAAGGCGATCGCGACGAGCAGGATCGCGGCGGCCGGAACACGCAGCTGGCGCCACAGGACCATCTGCCGGATCGCGGCCACGCCGCCGTACGATAGCCCGATGCGCTGCGTGTTCCTCACGGGCATCTGGCCGCCGGACGTCGGCGGTCCCGCGACGCACGGCCCCGACTTCGCGGGCTTCCTCCGCGACCGCGGCCATCACGTCGAGGTCGTGACGATGGCGGACTCGGAGCCTGCCGAGCGCCCCGTTCCGGTGCACGCGGTCGCGCGAACACGGCCCTTCGTCGTGCGCTACCCGAACGTCGCGCTCGTCGGCGCGCGGCTCGCACGCGGCGCCGACCTCGTGTACGCGACGGGGACGTACGGAGCCGCGGCGGCCGCATCGACGGCGTCGCGCCGGCCGCTCGTCGTGAAGCTCGTCTCGGACCCCGCCTACGAGCGCGCACGGCGGTACGGCGTGTTCCGCGGCTCGCTCGAGGCGTTCCAGCCCGCGCGCGGCGCCAGGATCGACGCCCTCAAGCGGCTGCGCACGGCGTCGCTTCGCCGGGCGGCCCGGATCGTGGTACCGAGCCGCTACCTCGCGGAGATGGCCGTGCGGTGGCACGTGGACACGGCGCGCGTCGAGGTGCTCGTCAACCCCGCGCCGCCGGCGGTCGACGCGGCGCCGGCGAGGCTTCCGGCGGGGACGTTCGTCTTCGTCGGCCGGCTCACGGAGCAGAAGGCGCTGCCGGTGCTGCTCGACGCCGTCGACCGTGTCGACGGCGCGCGCCTCGTGGTCGTCGGCGACGGGCCGGAGCGCGAGCGGCTCGAGCGGCGGGCGTCGAAGCGCGTGACGTTCACGGGGCCTTTGCCCCGCGCCGAGGTTCTCGCGCAGCTCGCCGGCGCCCGCGCCGCGGTGCTCTCGAGCGCGTGGGAGAACCTGCCGCACGCCGCAGTCGAAGCGCTCGCCGTCGGCACGCCGGTCGTCGCGACTGCGGTCGGCGGTGTCCCCGAGGTCGTCACCGACGGGAGCAACGGCCTCCTCGTGCCGCCGAACGACGCAGACGCGTTCGCGAACGCGCTCCGCCGGCTGCTCGTCGACGACGATCTGCACGCGCGCCTCGCCGCGAACGCGAAGCCGTCGGTGGCTGCGATCGGGCGCGACGCCGTGTACGAGCGGCTCGAGCGCATCCTGCTCGACGCCGCGGCGCGAAGGTGAGGCCGCGCGTCCTCTTCGTCGGCCGCGGACGACTGTCGCTGCCGCTGCAGCCGTGGCTGCGCAAGAAGTGGGACGCGCTCTCGGAGGTGTTCGAGCTGCGCGTGCTCAACGCGGGCAGCGGGACCGGCGACGCGCGGTTCCGGATGCTGCCGGATGCAGCCGTGGCGTTCTACCCGCGGCTTCCGATCGAGGTCGCTCGCGAGCTGCGCGCGTTCCGTCCCGACGTGGTGATCGCTTCCGACCCGTTCCTCGGCGTCGCCGCGCGCGCGGGCCGAGCGCTCGCTCGCTCGCGCGCACGGATCGTCGTCGAGGTGCACGGCGATCCTGGCACGTTCACGCGCGGTTACGGCTCGCCGCTGCGGCGAACGCTCGCCCCGGTCGCCGACGCAGTTGCGCGTGTCGGCATCCGCGGCGCGGACGCGACGCGCGCGCTTTCGAGCTTCACGTCGTCGATCGTCGAAGACGTGCGCGGCGCCCCCGCCACGGCCTCGTTCCCGACCTACAGCGACCTCGAGGCGTTCGCCGAGCCTCCGAGGGTGCCGGTGCCGGAGGAGCGGCGCATCGTCTTCGTCGGCGCGCTCGAGGCCTACAAGAACGTCGGGGGCCTCGCCGCGGCGTGGCGGCGCGTCGCTGCCAGGTTCCCCGACGCGAAACTGACCGTGATCGGGCGAGGATCGCGGCGGGCCGTCGTCGACGAGCTCGCCGCGGACGTCCTCGGCGTCGAGCACGTCGAGTCGCTCGAGCCCCCCGAGGTCGCAGCCGCGCTCGACCGTGCGCGGGCGCTCGTGCTGCCTTCGTGGCCGGAGGGGCTCGGGCGCGTGGTGCTCGAGGCGTTCGCGCGCGGCCGGACCGTGGTCGCGACGAACGCCGGCGGGATCCCCGACATCGTCACCGACGGCGTCGACGGCCTCCTTGTCCCGCGCGGCGACACCGCCGCGCTCGCCGACGCGCTCTGCCGCCTCCTCGAGGACCACGAGCTCGCGGCACGGCTGGGTGCGGCGGCGCGTGAGACATACGCCCGCTGGCACCAGACGCCGGCGGACTTCGCCGCCCGGTACCGCGAGCTCGTCGACCGCGTGCTCGCGGGAGCGCGCTGATGAAGCTGGTCTTCGTCACGCAGACGCTCGATCCGGCGCACCCGGCGCTCGCGCAGGCGGTCGACCTCGCACGGGCGCTCGCCGAGCGGGTCGAGGAGCTCGCCGTCGTCGCGCGCGATGTCGAGTGGGCCCTGCCCGCGAATGCGAGCGCGCTCACCTTCGAGGCGCCGTCGCGCCCGGCACGTGTCGCCGCGTTCGAGCGCGCCGTCCTCCGTGCGACCAAGGGCGCCGACGCCGCGCTCGTCCACATGGTCCCGCAGTTCGCGCTCCTCGCGGCGCCGGTCGCGCGCACGCGGCATGTGCCGCTCCTCCTCTGGTACACGCACTGGCACGCGAGCCGCGCGCTCCGCTACGCGACCCGTGTGGTCGACCTCGCGCTGAGCGTCGACGCGGCGAGCTATCCCGTGGCGACGCCGAAGCTGCACGCAATCGGCCACGCCATCGACGTCGCTGCGTTCGACGCTCCGCCGGTCGGCGACAGCGGAGGGCCGCTGCGCCTGCTCGCGCTCGGCCGCACCGCCCGCTGGAAGGGGCTCGCGACGCTCCTCGACGCGCTCGAGCAGACTACGGCCGACCTGCGGCTCGAGATCCGGGGACCGTCGCTGACACCCGACGAGGAAGCCCACCGCACGGAGCTCGCCGCGCGCGCGGACGGGGAGCGCGTGCGGCTGATGCCGGCGGCGCCCCGCTGCGAGATCCCGGCGCTGCTCGCGCGGGCGGACGCCGTCGTGAGCCCGAACGAGCCGCGCGCCGGAGCGACGCTCGACAAGGCCGTCTTCGAGGCCGCCGCGTGCCGGCGCCCGGTCGTCTCCACCAACCCCGCGTTCGCCGGCCTCCTCGACGGCCTGCCGCTCGAGCTGCTCGCCCGCCCGCGCGACCCGCAGGCGCTGGCCGCGCGTCTCGACGGGCTCGCCGCAGCGCCGCACGCCGTCCGCGTCGCGGCGGGCGAGGAGCTGAGGCGCCGGGTAGTGGCGGGCCACTCCCTCGACCACTGGGCGGACGCGGTATGCGGGCTGGCGAGGGAGGTACGATCGCGCCGTGCAACGGCCGGTTCGCGACGCGCCGGCTAGCCCGGTCGCGCCAGCCGCGCCGGTCGAGGACGTCCGGGCGGCGCGCCCCTACCTCCTCGCTCCGACGCCGCTGAAGGCGCTCGCGCGGCGGGCGGCGAGCACGCTGGTGCTCGCGACCATCGACATCGGCGGGCTCGTGCTCGGGCTCTTCCTCGCGCTGTCACTGCGGGCCGAGGTGGTCGACCCGAAGCCGATCCTGTGGGGGCTCCTCTGGGACCAGGAGACGAGCTGGCTCGCCTTCCTGATCCTGCTGCAGGCGCTCGTGTTCTGGCAGGGGCGGCTGTATGCGGCGCGCGAGGTGCGCGAGGGCGTGGGACGCGTCGTGCCGAGCGTGTTCCTCGTCGCTCTGCTCGCGCTCGCATTCGCGATCGGCACCGGCCAGCACATCGCGACGCTCGGCCTCTACGTGGTCGGCGCGATCTTCGTCTCGGCGCTGATCGCAGTCTTCCGCGCCAGCTACGAGGCGCTGACCGAGGTGCTGCTGCGGCGGGCCGGCGTTCGGCGCCGCGCGGTCCTCGTCGGCGAGCGCGAGCAGCGCGCGCACCTTCGCCAGTCGCTCGGCGCGAGCCGCGGCGGCATCGACTACGAGTTCGTGGACGAGGTCGATCCCGGGCACGCGGTCGAGGAGGTCCTCGCGCACGCGCCGCTCGACGAGCTGATCGTCGCGGACTCGGGCATGTCCGACGAGCGGCTGCTCGAGATCGTCGAGGCGGCGCACCGCCGCGCCGTCAAGGTGCGGATCGCGCCGCGGACGACGGAGCTCCTCGTCGAGCGCGGGGAGTACGTGCCCGGCCAGGGCGTCCCGCTCTTCGAGCTGCGGCCGCCGATCTTCGCCGGCACCGAGTGGGCGGTGAAGCGGACGTTCGACGTCGCCGTCGCATCGTTGATCGTCGTCGTCGGTTCGCCGCTCTGGCTGCTGATCGCGCTGACGATCAAGCTGACGTCGCGCGGCCCCGTCTTCTACGCGGACCCCCGGATCGGCCTCGCCGAGCGCGAGTTCCAGATGCTCAAGTTCCGCACCATGATCGCCGGGGCCGCGCAGCAGCAGCAGGCGCTCGAGCGCGCGAACGAGGCGACCGGTGCGCTGTTCAAGATCCGCCGCGATCCGCGCGTCACGTCCGTCGGGAGAATGCTGCGGCGGTACTCGCTCGACGAGCTCCCGAACCTCGTCAACGTCCTGCGCGGAGAGATGTCGCTCGTCGGGCCGCGGCCGCTGCCGCTGCGCGACTACCGGCTGCTCGACGAGTGGCACCGCCGCCGCTACAACGTGCTGCCGGGGGTGACGGGGCTCTGGCAGGTCGCGGGCCGCTCGGACCTGAGCTTCGACGACCTGGTCCGGCTCGACTTCTACTACCTCGAGAACTGGTCGATCTGGCTCGACATCTCGATCCTCGTGAAGACGCCGTTCGCCGTGCTCCGGCGGCGCGGCGCCTACTAGTGCGCCGCTGGGCCCGCGCGCTCGCGCACCGGGCCGGCTTCGAGATCACCCGCTACACCCCGCGCAACTACGCGCACCTGCGCCGTCTCGAGCTGCTCCGCTCGGGTCGCGTCGACGTGCTGCTGGACGTCGGGGCGCACGACGGCTCCTGGGCGCTCGCCGCCCGCCGGGCGGGCTTCGGGGGCAGGATCGAGTCGTTCGAACCGCAGAGCGCGCCGTACGAGCGGCTGGCCGTCCGGGCGAGCGCCGACGGCCGCTGGCGCGCGCACCGGCTCGCGCTCTCCGACGAGGCCGGCGCCCGCGTCCTGCGCCTCTCGCCCGACCAGAAGTCGAGCTCGCTGCTCGAGCTCGGTGTCCAGGAGCAGGTCGATCCCGCCTTCGCGTACACCGGCGCGGAGACGGTGCAGACGGGGCTGCTCGACGGGCTCGACCTCGTCGGCGCCGAAGAGTCGGGATACCTGAAGGCGGACGTGCAGGGGCACGAGCTCGCCGTCCTCCGCGGCGCGGAGCGGACGATCCGGCGCTGCGCGGCGGTCGAGCTCGAGCTGTCGTTCGTTCCGCTCTACGAGGGCCAGCCGCTCGCGCACGACCTGATGGCGTGGCTGGCCGGGCGGGGATTCGGCCTCGTCGCGGTCGATGTCTCCTGGCGCCACCCGCAGACCGGCAACCTGCTCGCGGCGAACGGGATCTTCGCTCCGGCACAGCACTAGCAGCCGTACCCGGCCGGTGACCGCCGCCGTTCTACGGATGCCTGTGGAAAACGTAAGGGGGGTTCTGGCATGGGCGATCGCACGCAGCGGATGAAGGGCGCCGCCAACGAAGTCGCCGGCAAGACGAAGGCAACGGCGAGCCGCGCCGCCGGGAACCGGAGCGGCGAGGCGAAGGGTGCGGGCCAGGTGGCGAAGGGAAAGGTGCAGAAGGCGGTCGGCAAGGCGAGGAGCGCCGCCAAGCGGAAGACGCGCTAGGCCGAAAGGAGACAGCGATGGCGAACGGGAACGGCCACGAAGGGGCCGGCGCGACGCGCGACGCGCTCGTGTCGGCGCTGAAGAGCAAGGAGGTCCTCGTACCGGCGGCGCTCAGCGCCGCGGGCACGATCGTCGCGTCGAAGGGGCCCGACCTCCTGCACCGCTTGACCGATGCGACCGAGAGGAAGGGCGAGAACGAGGCCGAGGAGCTGGGCGAGAAGGCCGCCGAGGGCGCGAAGGCCGGGCTGCGGGGGAAGGGCGGCCTGGCCGGGAAGGCGCTCGCGAAGGCGCTGCCGGGCGGCGGGAGCGGCGGCAAGAAGACGCGCCGCCTGCCGATCCAGCGCTGGACCGACGTCGCGGTCTCGGTCGACAAGGCGTACGAGGCCTGGACCGAGTTCAACGACTTCCCGAAGTTCATGCACCGCGTCCTGAACGTCCGGCAAAAGGGCGACGATCGCGTGAGCTGGCAGGAGAAGATCTGGTTCAGCACGCGGCAGTGGGAAGGGCGCATCACCGACCGCCGCAAGAACGACCGCATCGCCTGGAAGACGACGTCCGGCATGTCGCACCGCGGCGTCGTGAGCTTCCACCGGCTCGACGACAACCTCACGCGCGTGATGGTGACGATGGAGTTCGAGCCGAACGGGATGGTCGAGAAGATGGCTTCCGGCCTTCGCTTCGTGAAGCGGGCGGTGCAGTCCGACCTCGCGCGGTTCAAGGCATACGTCGAGCTGAAGGACGCGCGCGGGATCGAGTACCGGCCGGCGGACAGCGAGCGGCGCGACGACGGGTCCCGCCGCGGGTCGAGCGGCGAGGACCGCGACCAGGAGCGCGAGGCACGGCGGAAGTCGCGGGAGGAACGGCGAGAAACCGTCGAGGCATCCTCGTGAAACGGTTGAAAATTCCGACGGCGGGGTAGTCGGCCGCCATGGCCGTAGCGACCCAGGGAACCGCCGCGAACTACCTGCAGCGCGCGCCGAGCCCGAGCGGGCTGGCGGAGGTGCTCGATCTGATCCTGGACAAGGGTCTGGTGATCGACGCCTACGTGCGGGTCGCGGTGATCGGGATCGAGCTGGTCACGATCGACGCCCGGATCGTGATCGCGAGCGTGGACACGTACCTGCGCTTCGCCGAGGCGGTGAACCGCCTCGACTTGACGCAGACCGAGCTGGCGGGGCTGCCGGAGCTGCAGGAGAAGGGCGCGGAGGAGATGACGGAGGGCGCGATCGAGGGCGTCGAGCACGAGCTGCTTCCCGACTCGCTGCGGACGGCTGCGAAGGGAGCGGCCGCCGCTGCGGCCGTCGCAGCAGCCGCCGCGGTCGGCCGCGAGCTCGTTTCCCGCCTGAACGACGAGGACTGAAGCGAGGACCGCGATGGACGTGAAACCGCAGTCGAAGAAGGGGGGCGACGTCGCGTCGCGTCTGCTCCAGAAGATGCTGATGCCGATCGTCGCCGGGGCGGCGAGCGCGGCCGCGACCTACGTCGCGAAGAAGGGGCCGCAGCTGCTCGACGACAAGGTCGTGCCGAAGGTGCGCGAGCTCCTGGACGGCGCCGGCGGCGCGGCGCACGACCTCCCGTCGAAGGCGCGGGCCGCCGCCGGCGGAGCGGGCGACGTCGCGGAGCGGCTGACCGAACGGGCGCGCTCCGTCGCGGGCGGCGTGGTCGGGACCGACGGCCACCACGGCGGGGACGTCTCGCCGAAGGAGCTCGAGGATCGTCTGCGGAGGCGCGCCAAGTCGCGCGCGGCGCGCAGGAAGGCGACGAGGTAGGAGGCGTCGATGGCGATCGCCACGCAAGGAACGGCTTCGAACTACCTGCAGCGCGCGCCGAGCCCGAGCGGGCTGGCGGAGGTGCTCGATCTGATCCTGGACAAGGGTCTGGTGATCGACGCGTACGTGCGGGTCGCGGTGATCGGGATCGAGCTGGTCACGATCGACGCCCGCATCGTGATCGCGAGCGTGGACACGTACCTGCGCTTCGCCGAGGCGGTGAACCGGCTCGACCTGACGCAGACGGAGGCCGCCGGGCTGAAGGAGCTCCGCGAAGGCGGTGGAGGAGGCGGCAACGGCGGCGGCAAGTCGCGCGGGATGATCGAGGGCGCGAAGCAGGCGTTCTCCGGCAACGGGAAGGAGAAGGCGGGCGTCCGCTCGGACGAAGAGGACTAGCCCGTGAGCGCAATCGAGGAACAGCAGCTCGAGCGGCGCGGCCGCGCCGACGCGCCGGTGTACGTCTACGGGATCGTGCGTGCCGGGGCCGGTGTCCCGCGGGTGCCCGGCGTCCTCGGCTCGAGCGTCGCGGTCGTACCGGAGCGGCAGGTCGCGGCGCTCGTCAGCGTCGTCGCCGACGAGCGGGTGCGCGCGAAGCGGCGCGACCTGCTCGCCCACTCCGACGTCCTGCAGGAGGCGCACGGCGGCGGCGTCGTCCTCCCGTTGCGCTTCGGCACGTTGTTCCCCTCTGAGGAGGAGCTGCGCGCCGGGTTCCTCGGGCCGCGCCACGACGAGCTCCGGTCGCTGCTCGACCGCTTCGAGGGGCTGGGCGAGATGCGCCTCCGCGCGAGCTACCACGACGAGCAGAGCGTGCTCGGCGAGATCGTCGCGGAGGACCAGCAGGTCGCGCGGCTGCGAGAGGCGACCCGGACCGGGGCGGCCTCGCACGCGCAGCTCGTCCGGCTGGGCGAGCTGGTCGCGGCGCGGCTCGAGGCGCGCCGCGCCGCCGACGGCGACGAGATCGTGCGGCGCCTGAGCGAGGGCGCCGTCGACGTGAACGTCGACGCGCCGGAAGGCGACCTCGGCGTGGTGAAGGCGTCGTTTCTCGTCCGCGAGCAAGACCGGCGGCGCTTCGACGAGCTCCTGGAGGCGACGGCGCTGCGGCTCCGTCACCTCGTCGACTTCACCTGCACCGGGCCGCTGCCGCCGCACAGCTTCGTCGCGATCGCCGGGGGGCGCTGAGGTGGGCGTCCTTTCGGGGCTCCTGCTGCTGCCGCTGGCACCGTTGCGAGGGACGATCTGGCTCGCGGAGCGGCTCGCGTCCTACGCGGAGGCGCAGATGGACGACGAGCAGGCGATCCGGCGCCTGCTCCTCGAGGTCGAGGCGGCGCTCGAAGCCGGCGAGCTGACGGAGGACGAGTACGACCGGATCGAGGACGAGCTCCTCGACCGGCTCGAGGCGATCCGGAGCTCGACCCACGTGGGAGGGACTGTCTGATGGCGGAACGTGCCGCGCAGGAACGCCGTGCCGCTGCGCGCGAGCAGCGGCGCGCCAAGACCGAGCAGCCCGCGGACGCCGCGGCCGACGCAGTCGAGGGCGGGCCGTCGATCGCGGATCCCGCCGAGGCGCTGCGGACCGCAGCGTCCGCCGCGCTCGCGGGCGCCGCGGTCGGCGCCGCGCAGGCGCTCGCCCGCCGGAGGCACGACGCGCCCGAGGGAGAGGAGCAGCAGGAGGCGCCCGACGAGATGCCGCAGCCGGCGGCGGAGGGTCAGACGGACGACGTCGCGCCCGGGGAGCCGGAGCCGACGCGACCGCGCCGTGACGACGAGGCGCGGCCCTCGGGCCCGCGCCGGGGCACGTCCCCGGAGGAGGCGCGGCGGCTCGTGCAGCGGGCGCGCGACCAGCTCCGCGACCTGCGCGGCGCGGACGCCGAGTCGGTCTCGTCGATCAAGCGGATCGACGACGGCTGGCGGATCGGGCTCGAGGTCGTCGAGGTGCACCGCATTCCCGAGTCGACCGACGTCCTGGCGACGTACGAGGTCGACCTCGACGGCGACGGCAACCTGATCACGTTCGAGCGCACCGCGCGCTACCACCGTTCGGAGGCCGACCGACGGTGAGCAGCCGCGACGTCACGACGCGCAGCGGCGCGCCCGGCGTGGTGCGCGGAGGCCCCGCCCCCGCGCAGCTCGCCGACGTCCTCGAGCGCGTGCTCGACAAGGGCATCGTGATCGCGGGCGACATCCAGATCAACCTGCTCGACATCGAGCTCCTGACGATCAGGCTCCGGCTCCTGGTCGCCTCGGCGGACAAGGCGCGCGAGATGGGCATCGACTGGTGGGACGGCGACCCGTTCCTGTCGAGCCGCGGCCGCGACGGCCGCAGCCTCGAAGGGCGCCTCCGGCGGCTCGAGACGGCCGCCGGGCTCGAAAGCGGCGAGGAGCCGCAGTGAGCGAGACCGCGACCGCGACCGCGCTCTATGCGTACGCGGTCGTCGGTCCTGTCACCGAGCGCTTGCGGAACGAGCTCGGCGACCGTCTGGAGCTGGTCGGCGACGACGAGGTCGCGGTCGTGACCGGCGAGGTCCCCCTCGCCGACTACGGAACCGAGGTCCTGCCCGAGCGGCTGAACGACCGCGCGTGGCTGGAGTCGGCCGCGACGGAGCACGAGGGGGTCGTGCGGCGGCTGCTCGGCAGCACCGCCGTCGTCCCGTTGCGGTTCGGCTCGATCCACCACGACCGCGCCTCGGTCGAGCGGTTCCTGCAGGCGCGCCGCGCGGAGTTCGCAGCGACCCTCGAGCGGGTGCGCGGCCTCGTGGAGGTCGGAGTGAAGGTCTGGCTCGAGCCGCGCGACCGGGCCGCGGAGCCGGAGGCGCCCCTCCCTGCGAGCGGACGCGAGTACCTCGAGCGCCGGAAGCAGGAGCGCGACCGCGCCGCCGCCGCGTCCGGCGAGCTGGACGACCGGCTGCGGGGCATCCACGAGCGGCTGGCCGCAGTCGCGGAGGCCGCCGCGCTGAACCGGCCGCAGGCCCGCGAGCTGACGGGTGCGGACCGGGAGATGGTCTTGAACGCCGCCTACCTGGTCGCCACGGACGACGAGGCGCTGCGCGCGGAGGTGGAGCGGCTTCGCTCGGAGAACGCCGACCTCGCGTTCGAGGTGACGGGGCCGTGGGCGCCGTACAACTTCGTCGGGGGAGCCGACCAGTGAGCGTCGTCGAGCGCCCACGCTCGCTCCAGGAGCAGGTCACGCTCCTCGATCTCGTCGACCGCGTGCTCAACAAGGGCGTCGTGCTCACCGGCGACCTCACGCTCTCGGTCGCCGACGTCGACCTCGTCTACGTCGGTCTGCGCGTGCTGCTGTCGTCCGTGGCCTCGCTCGAGCGCGGGAGGGAGGGCGACGCGTGATCCACGTCTACGCGTTCGCCGAGGGCCTCGACGCGCTCCCCGCGGTCACCGGGCTCGACGGCGCCGAGCTCGAGCAGCTCTCGCTCGGGCGCGTCGCGACCGTCTTCAGCCGCCGCACGCGACCGACCTCGGCCGAGACGGTGCGCCGCGACGCGCTGACGCACGGCGCGGTCGTCGAGGCGCTCGCGCAGGCGGCCACAGCCGTCCTGCCCGTGCGCTTCGGCGAGGTAGCCGACGACGAGGGCGCGCTGGCGGAGTCGCTGCGCCGGCGGATGCCGGCCATCGTCGCGGCGCTCGACCGCGTGCGCGACTGCGTCGAGGTCGGCCTGCGCGTCTGGCACGAGCCGCCGCCGCGCGAGCACGCCGAGAGCGGCGCGGCGTACATGCGCCGGCGCCTGGAGGGCGAGCGGCGCCGGCGCGACACGGTCGGCCGCCTCCACGAGAGGCTCACCTCGATCGCGCGCGACGCGCACGCGACGGTGCACGACCTCGACGCGCGCGAGCAGCTCACCGCCGCGTACCTCGTGCCGGCCGCACGCGTCGGGGAGGTCCGCTCGCTCGTCAACGACTTCGCTGCGCGCCACCACGACCTGCCCGTCGTCTGCACCGGTCCGTGGCCCGCATACAGCTTCGCGCAGGAGGATGCCGCGTGAACGAGCTCGACCGGCTGCTCGCCGCAACCGGCGACCTCGACTTCGTCGCCGAGCGCCTGGACCGCATCGACGACGCGTTTCCGAAGAGGGTGTCCGCCGACCCCGAGAAGGTGGAACGCGGCCTCGCGCAGCTCGTCCTCACGCTGATCGAGCTCCTGCGCCAGCTGATGGAGCGCCAGGCGCTTCGGCGGATGGACGAAGGCGGGCTGACCGACGAGCAGATCGAGCGGCTGGGGCTGACGTTCATGCGCCTCGCCGAGCGGATGGACGAGCTGAAGGCGACGTTCGGGCTGCAGGACGAGGACCTGAACCTCGATCTCGGTCCGCTCGGAAGTCTTCTGTAGGAGGGGCGTGAAAAGTGAAGGTGTGGGGAAGCTTGCAACGACTACGGAGAAGGGAGGAGACGGTGGCATCGATCAAGGATGTCGAGCAGGTCGCGGACGATCTCGCGTCGCTGGTGGACGAACTCCGCCGGGAGCTCAAGAACGGGGCGGACTTCGGGAAGCTCGTCTCGATCGCGGACGAGATCAGCGAGCACGCCGACAACGCGGCGCAGACGTTCAACAGCGTCAACGACGCGCTGATGGAGCGCCTCGGCGAGATCACGGGGAAGAAGACGTCGTCCTCGTCGTCCTCGTCCGGCGGCTCGCGCGAGAAGAGCCAGTCGTCGTCGTCATCGTCCTAGGGGGTCGACCGCTATGGCACAGGTACAGGACACGGTCCAGGAGAAGCTCGAGACGGTTCAGGAAAAGCTTCCGAGCGGCTCCGGCAACACCGCGCTGAAGGCGGCCGCGGCCGCGGCTGCGACCACCGCTGCGACGTACGCGGTGCGCAAGGCGTTCTCGCACGACCACGAGCGCTCGAGTGAGAACGGCAACGGAAGCTCGCTGAAGGAGAAGGCGAAGAAGTCGAACGGCATCCTCGCGTCGGCCGCCGCGACGAGCTGGGACGCCGCCGCCGAGGTGCTGCTGCCGATCGCGGACGACGCCGCTGAAGCCGCAGGCAAGTACGTCGCGACGCACGGGCCCGAGATCCTTCGCGAGCGGATCGTCCCGAAGTTCATCGAGGCGTTCAACGACGCGAAATGACGAAGCGCGCCGCGTGAGGTAGGCGCGCGGGAGGTGACCATGTCGAACGAAGAAGACGAGGGCCTGTCGACCGCGCAGAAGGTCGTCGCGGGGACGGCGCTCGGCGTCGCGATCCCCGCCGCCGTCGGCGTGGCGAAGAAGCTGATCGGCTCGGACGACGAGTCGTCCGGTGACGAGGAACAGTCGGCCGCCGAGCCGCGGCGGCGCTCGACCTCGGCGCGCCGCAAGTCCGCGAGCTCGCGGAAGAAGTCGAGCGCGAAGAGGTCGTCGCGGGCGAAGAAGTCGAGCACGAAGAAGTCGAGCACGAAGAAGTCGAGCACGAAGAAGACCGGCGGGCGGTCGAAGAGCTCGAGCGCGAAGTCGAGGACGAAGGCGAAGTCGAAGGCGAAGTCGGCGTCGTCCCGCTCGAAGTCGAAGTCGAAGTCGAAGTCGGCGACGAAGTCGAGGTCGAAGGCGGCCTCGAAGTCGCGGGCGGCGTCGAAGTCGAAGTCGAAGACGAAGGCGAGGTCGAAGGCGAGGTCGGCGTCGCCGAAGCGCAAGACGTCCGCGCGCTCCCGGTCGAAGAAGACGTCGTCTTCGCGCAAGCGGAGCTCGCGGTGAGCTGAGGCGGATGGCAGAGGCGGACGTCTTCGTCGCCGACGTCAAGGCGCTTCGGACGCGGTCCGGGAACACGCGATTCGTGCTCGTCAGCGACGACGGGCGCGAGTTCTCGACATTTCGGGAGGAGGTCGCCGCCGACCTGCCGTCGTTGAAGGGGCAGCGCGCTCGCGTCGAGTTCCACGAGGAGCGGCGCGGCGCGTACACGAACGTGTACCTCGACCGCGTCGAGCCGCTCGACGGCGACGTCGAGGAGGGCACGGACCCGCACGAGGTGGCGTGGCGGACCGCTGTGGACGCCGCTCCGTACCTGCTCTCGTCGGCCGAGCTCGAGCGCGAGGTGCCGCCGGAGGAGCTGTTCGAGCGCCTGCGCCCGTTCAAGGAGCTCGTCGCCGACGACATCGCGCGCCCCGACGACGAAGACGCGTAGCGGGCTCAGGTCGCGCGGCTTGCGGCGTTCGTGGCGCTGACCGCGCCGACGATCACGACTGCGACGATCGCGGCGATCACGAACTGCAGCACGTTCCCCACGCCGACGATGTGGCCGATGACGCCGCCGAGGAAGGCGGCGGCGATGCCCGAGCCGGCGGTCGCCAGGAGGCCGATCTCCTGCTTCCCCGGCAGGATTAGACGAGCCATCACTCCGAGGACGAGGCCGAGCAGCGCCCACCAGAGCACCTTGATCACGACTCCGACGAGCAGAAACGCGACGACGAGCAGCACGACGATCGCGGCGATCACGAGCAGGACGATCTCCATGTGGTCTGGCTGTCCGCTGGCCGGACGTCCCAAACGCGTTGCTGCGCGCGGGCCCCGGCCTATAGGCGAGACTAGGGGTCTGTCATGGCGGACGAGGGGTCGAGGACGGCAGCGAGGATCGCGCTCGTCGGCACGTACCCGCCGACGAAGTGCGGCATCGCCACGTTCAACGCGTCGCTGGCGGAGTCGCTGCGGCGGGTCGAGCCGCGCTGCGAGATCGGCGTCGTCGCGTGTGCCGACGAGACGCCGCGGCCGTCGCGCTCGAGGGACGTCGTCGCGGAGCTGCAACCGGAGTCGCCGGCCTCGCGCGGCGCTGCCGCCGCGACCCTCGACACGTTCGACGTCGTCGTCCTCCAGCACGAGTTCGGGATCTACGGACGTGAGGACGGATCGGCCGCCGTCGACCTCGTTCGCGACGTGCGGGTCCCGGTAGCCGCCGTCTTCCACACCGTGCTGCGCCGGCCGACGCCGCGGCAGCAGGAGATCCTCGAGGGCCTCGCGGAGCTCGCAGACGCCGTCGTGGTGCAGAGCGGCGCCGCGCGGGCTCTTCTCCTCGAGCGATACGACATCGACGCGGCGAAGGTGCGGACGATCCCGCACGGCGCCCACCCGAACCTCGCGCCGCCGGTGCGCCTCGACGACACGCCCGTCGTGCTGAACTGGGGCCTGATCTCGCGCGACAAGGGGCTCGAGTTCGGGATCGAGGCGATCGCGCGGCTGGGCGACCTGCCGTCGCCGCCGCGCTACGTCGTATGCGGGCAGACGCACCCGAAGGTGCTCGCGCACGACGGCGAGGAGTACCGGCGGTCGCTCGTCCGGCTCGCGGAGTCCCTCGACGTCCGGGACCGGGTCGAGTTCGACGACGGCTACCACGACACGGCGTCGCTGCTCGCGCGCGTGCGCGAGGCGGACGTCGTGCTCCTTCCGTACCGGTCGCGGCAGCAGGTCGTCTCGGGCGTGCTGGTCGAGGCGATCGCCTCGGGCCGGCCCGTCGTGGCCACGCGGTTCCCGCACGCGGAGGAGCTGCTCGCCGAGGGCTCCGGGCTGCTCGTGCCTCACGAGGACGCCGGCGCGATCGCCGACGCGCTGCGCCGGCTGCTCGCCGACCGGCCGTTTGCCGAGCGAGCCGCCGCGGTCGCCCGGCGGCAGGCGCGGGAGTTTGCGTGGGAGAGCGTCGGCGGTCGCTACCACGAGCTCGTTGCAGACCTGCTCGAGGTCCGGCGGCCGATCCGCCGGCTGCCGATCGTCCCCGCGCCGCGGTTCGACCACCTGCTGCGCCTGTCGGACGCGACCGGGATCTTCGAGCACGCGAAGCTGACCGTGCCGCGCCGCGAGCACGGCTACTGCACGGACGACGTGGCGCGGGCGCTCGTCGTGCTGATGCGCGAGCCGGAGCGGAGCGCCGCGCTCGAGCGGCTCGCCGAGACGTGTCTCGCCTTCCTCGAGCGTGCGCAGCTTCCCGACGGCCGGTTCCACAACCGGCTCTCACCCGCCGGCGAGTGGCTCGACGACGTCGGGCCGGACGACGCGACGGGACGTGCGCTGTGGGCTGCCGGCGTGGCGGCGCTACGCGCCACGGACCCGGCGCACCGCAGGCTGGCCCGAGCGCTCTTCGACGCCGCCGCCGGCTTCCGCTCGCCGTGGCCGCGCGCGAATGCCTACGCGATCCTCGGCGGCGTGGAGCTCGCTGCGGAGGCGCTGGTCGAGCGGGCCGCCGCCGGGCTCGGACGACCGCCGCACGACCCGGCCTGGCCGTGGCCCGAGCAGCGCCTGACCTACGCGAACGCGCTTCTCGCGGAAGCGCGGATCGCGGCCGGGGCCGCGCTCGGCGACGGGCGGCTGCTGGACGAGGGCCTTCGGCTGCTCGCATGGCTTGCGGGCGTGGAGTCCGCCGGCAACCAGTTCAGCTTCACGCCCGCCGGCGGATGGAGCCGTGGCGAGCCCCGGCCCGGCTTCGACCAGCAGCCCGTCGAGGCCGGCGCGATGGCGGAGGCGTGCGCCCGCGCGTTCGACGTGACCGGCGATCCCGCCTGGGCCGTGCGCGCGGTGCGGGCGGCGGCGTGGTTCCTCGGCCACAACGACGTCGGCCTGCCGCTGCTCGACCGCGAGACCGGCGGCTGCCGCGACGGGCTCGAGCCCGACGGCGTCAACCTGAACGAGGGCGCGGAGTCGACGATCGCGCTTCTCGGCGCGCTGCAGCAGGCGAGGCGAGTTCAGGCGGCGGCGCGCAGCGCCCGGACGAGCGCGTCGGTCTCGATGACCGCGGCGCCGATGCAGCGATCGGCGGCGCCGTAGGTGAGGTAGATCGTGCCGTCCGCCAGGGGGACCGCGCCCTGCACGAACACGACCTCGTCGACGTCGCCGCTCCGCTCCCACTCGAGCTCGGGCCGCAGGATCGGGTCGTCGAGCAGCGCGTCGACGCGGCCGCTCGCCGGGTCGAGGAGGGCGACCTTGATCGTGTACGTCGAGTCGGCGCCGCGCTCGTGGTAGAAGAGCAGAAGGTCGTCGCCCACCGCGACCGGCGGCGCGCCGGCGCCGACGCCGAGGGAGCCCGGCTGCGGGCGGATCAGCGTGTGTCGGTCGAGCTCGCGCAGATGCTCTTCCCAGTAGTCGCCGTCCGCCGCGTACAGGTGGTTGAGCGAGTCGAACACCGCGAGCTGCATGTCGGGGTGAAGGCGGTGGATCATCGCCACGCGGCCGTCGCTCAGGTTGAAGACGACGACGTCCTTGTCGGGTACGTCGTCCGGCCCGACGACCCGCGCACGCTGGCGCGCCAGCCGGAAGCGGCCACCGCGGTAGCTGAGCGCCCGCACGCCCGCCTGCCACGGCCTGCCCGAGTCGGGGTGCGGAAGGTGGGTGTACGTCATCAGCACGTGCTCGCGCCGTCCGACGCGCACGCGCTGGACGCGCGGGTCCTCGACGCTGTGGGCGCCGACGTCCTCGCCCGTCGCGAGCACCTGCTGGAACGCGTAGTCGACGCCGTCGAGCGAGGTGAACACGAGCACGTCCGACACGTAGTCGAGGAACCGCGCCCCGGGGCCCTCGTTGCGGACGTAGCCGTCGCGGACGCCGCGGGCGAAGAGGTGGAAGACGCCGTCGACGGCGATCAGGCCGGCGTTGAAGATCGGGCCGTAGCCCTCGACCGCCCCGAACTCGACGATCGGGGTGTCGCGGAGCCGCCGGATCGGGACGGCCGACGACTCGGCTGTGGCTCGTGTCGCCAACTGATGCAACCTCTACAGAAGCCATCGGACGTGGACGCCCGGACTTGAGGTCTCCCGAGCTCTTCGAGCGCCATCCGGACAACCCGGTGCTGACGGCGGCGGACTGGCCGTACACGGTCAACGCGGTCTTCAATCCGGCCGCCACGCGGCTCGACGGGCAGACGGTGCTGCTCGCGCGCGTCGAGGACCGCAGCGGGCTGTCGCACCTCTGCGTCGCGCGCAGCCTCGACGGCCTCACCGGCTGGACCGTCGACGTCGGACGGCGGCTCCTCCCCGACCTCGAATCCGAGAGCGAGCGCTACGGCGTCGAGGACCCGCGGATCACACAGTTCGGGGACGAGTACATGGTCGTGTACACCGGCTACTCGAGCGGCGGCCCGCTCGTGCGGCTCGCATCGACCCACGACTTCAGCACGTACGAGCTGCACGGCACGCTGATGCCGCCGGAGGACAAGGACGCGGCGCTGTTCCCGCAGACCTTCCGCGACCGCTGGGCGCTGATCCACCGCCCCGTCGCGGTCAGCCCACGCGACATGGCGCACATCTGGATCTCGTGGAGCCCCGACCTCCACTACTGGGGCGAGCACGCCATCCTGCTCCCCGCGCGCGAAGGCGGCTGGTGGGACGCGCACAAGGTCGGGCTCGGGCCGCCGCCGCTCCTCACCGATCGCGGCTGGCTCGTCCTCTACCACGGCGTGCGCGTCACGGTCTCCGGCTCGCTGTACCGGCTCGGCCTCGCGTTGCTCGACGCGGATCGGCCGGAGCGCGTGCTCGCGCGCTCGAGCGAGTGGATCTTCGGCCCGCACGCGCCGTACGAGACCTCGGGCGACGTCCCCGGCGTCACGTTCCCCTGCGGGTGGACGGTCGACGGCGACGGCGACACAGTCCACATGTACTACGGCGCCGCCGACACCTCGATCTGCGTCGCAACCGGCAGCATCCGCGCGCTGCTCGACTGGCTCGAGCGCCACTCGTCCTGAGCATGCTCCGCGTCGCGATGCTCGCGCCGATCTCGTGGCGCGTGCCGCCGCGCCACTACGGGCCGTGGGAGCAGTTCGTGTCGCTGCTCACCGAGGCCCTCGTGGAGCGCGGGGTCGACGTCACGCTGTTCGCGACCGCCGACTCGGTGACGGGCGCGCGGCTCGTCGGCACCGCCCCGACCGGCTACTCGGAGGACCGGGCGCTCGACGCGAAGGTGTGGGAGTCGCTGCACATCGCCGCCTGCTTCGAGCATGCGGACGACTTCGACCTGATCCACAACAGCTTCGACTTCCTTCCGCTCACGTACAGCCGCCTGGTCGCGACGCCGGTCGTGACGACGATCCACGGCTTCTCGTCGGCGCGCATCCTGCCGGTGTACGAGCGCTACGACGACCTCGTGCACTACGTGGCGATCAGCGAGGCCGACCGCCATCCCCGCCTCCACTACGACGCTGTCATCCACCACGGGATCGACATGAGCGCGCTCGCGCTCGGCGACGGCGCGGGTGGATATCTCCTCTTCTTCGGCCGCATCCATCCCGACAAGGGCGTCGTCGAGGCGCTCGACGCCGCCGAGCGCGCCGGGCTTCCGCTCGTGCTCGCGGGCATCGTCCAGGACGAGGCGTACTGGGAGCGCCTCGTCGGTCCGCGCGTCGACGGCGAGCGCGTCCGGTATCTCGGGCCGGTTGGGCCGGAGCGCCGGGGCGAGCTGCTCGGACGGGCGCGTGCGCTCGTCCACCTGGTGAACTTCGACGAGCCGTTCGGCTTCAGCGTGGTCGAGTCGATGGCGTGCGGCACGCCCGTGGTCGCGCGGCCCCGCGGCGCGCTCCCGGAGCTCGTGCGTCCGGGCGTGAACGGCTTCCTCGTCGAGTCGATCGACGAGGCGGTCGCCGCCGTCCACGCGTCGGCCGCGCTCGACCGTACGGCCGTTCGCGCCTCCGTCGAGGAGCGATTCGACGTCGCGCGGATGGCAGACGAGTACCTGGCGCTCTACCGCGCGATTCGCGCCCGGCCGAGGGGCGGCGCTACGGCTTCGTCTTGATCACCTTCCCCGCGGGCGACAGCACGTACCACAGGCCGCCGTTCAGGTTCAGCGCCTGGCCCGTCGCCTTTCCGGGCTTGCGGTCCGCGACGTACGTGTAGAGCGGCCAGTGGTTGTACGTGACGACGCGGCCGCCGCTCGGGTTCGGATCGCTTCCGAGCAGCCGCGCCTTCGCCTTTCCACTCGCGACCGCCTTCGCGCCCTTCGGCAGCTTCACCGGGGGCCACACCGCGGCGCACGCAGCCTTGCACGTCACCCGCTTCTGCTTGTCGGGGACGAACATGTAGAGCGTCAGGCCCTTGCTATTGACGAGGACGGTGCCGAGCTTCGGCAACGTCCGCGTCGAGATCACCACTCGGGCCGATTGCACCGCGGAGGGCGTCGCCGACGCAGTCACGGTCGCGACGACGGCCACCGCGGTCGCGATCAGGAGCGCCAACGGGAGCAGCTTGCGCATTTCGTCTTCCTCCTTTTTCGTGCTCGCTTGGAGTGTGACCGCACGCCGCGGTCGGTGAATCCCGCAGCGGCACCGCCTTAAGCCGCGCTCAACAGAGCGGCGGGATGGCTTCCTGCGCCGTCGCGGCGCATACTCCGCAGGGGAGATGAGCGGTCGCGTTCGCGGTGGGCGGTGGGCGGCGGCGGTCGCCGTCGCGGCCGGGCTGCTGCTCGGCCTCGCCCGAACCGGCGATGCGCGGCAGGCGGCCGACACGACGTCGCCGACGATCAACGGAGCCTCCGACATCTCGGTGCCCGCCACGTTCGACTGCGGGCAGACGTTCTGTGCCGACGTCACGTTCCCCTTCACCGTCAGCGATCCCGACGACCCGCCGGACCAGATCGTGGTCGTGTGCAACAACCCGAACGGGCAGACGTACTTCTGGGGCCTGTCGATGACGACGTGCCAGGCGCACGATCCCGCCGGCAACCACTCGGCGCCCGTCATGTTCACCGTGACCGTCACGCTGCCGCCGCCGACGTTTCAGACCGTTCCGGGGCCGCTGACGTTTCCGGCCACCGGGCCGGCCGGCGGTCCGGCGACGTTCACCACGCCGCCGGCGGTCGACGTCGGCGGGCAGTCGGTGCCGGTGACGTGCGACCACCAGAGTGGGCTCGTCTACGCGGTCGGCGTGACGACGATCACCTGCACGGCGCAGATCCAGCGGAACGACTCGCAGGGAAACCCGATCCAGGGCCTCCCGTCGGCGACGACGACGTTCGCGGTGACGATCACGACCGCGGGGGGCGGGCCGGGCGGCGGCGGCTCGAGTGGAGGCGGCGGCGGCTCGAGCGGCGGCGGTTCCGGGCCCGGCGGGAGCGGCGGCGCGACCGGCGGGGGAACGACCGACACGACCGCACCCGCGATCGCCCCGCACGGGCCGATCAGCGTCGTCGCGGTCAGCCCGGCCGGTGCCGCGGTCGACTACTCCGTCCTCGCGACGGACCCCGACGACGGGACGGCGCGCCTCCAGCTCTCCTGCACGCCTGCGTCCGGATCGGTCTTCCCCCTCGGCCGCCGCCGCGCGACGCGTGCGACGACCGTCACCTGCCATGCGCGCGACGCCGCCGGGAACGAGGCGAAGCCGATGACATTCACGGTGACCGTCCTCGGCGCACACGACCAGCTCGTCGCGCTCGAGAGGCGTGTGCGCGGAGCGCGGGTTCCGACGGCGGCCGGCCGCGCGAGCCTGCTGGACGATCTCCATCGCGCGGACCGCGCCTGCGCCGCGGGAGCCTACGGCCGTGCCACGAGCGCTCTCGCTGCGTTCGTCGCGCAGGCGGAACGGCTTCCACGGTCGTCGCGCGCCGCCGTCGTCGAGGCAGCCGCGCGCGTCATCGCGGTCGTCGGGTAGCGCGCGGCGCGAGCAGCGGCTCGGAGGACGAGGTGGAGAAGATCGGCGCAGCGGTCTGGGCGACCGGACGAGCGGGACAGGAGATCGTGCGGGCCGGGCTCCGCCGGCCGTGGCTCGAGTTCCGGGCCGGGATCGCCTACACACCGGCGAAGGACGGTTTGGATCTCGGCGAGGCCTGCGGTCTCGACGTCCATCTCGACGCACCCGTCTCGACCGACGTCGAGGCCGTGCTCGGACGCCGCGACATCGACGTCGTCTTCTACGCCGGGCTGGGGACTCCGAGCGAGGTCGCCGAGGCGTGCCTGCAGGCGAACCGCACGGGTAAGGACGCGATCACCATTTCCGGCCTCGTCGACCCGGCGTCGACGCTCGGCGCGGAGGCCGCGGCCGCGCTCGACGCGGGCGCCCGCGCGGCGGGCAGGCGCATCCTCGGCACCGGCCTCTGGGACTACCTGACGGTCACGCTGCCGCTCTCGTCGATGTCGAACGTGCTCTCCTTCGAGGAGCTCCGCCTGGAGCGCGTCGCCGACACGAGCTACTGGGGCCACGGCATCCTTCGCGACGAAGGAATCGGCGGTCCGGCCGAGCAGGCAGGCGGCGGCTTCATGATGAGGAACTTCCTCATCGAGTCGCTGCAGCTCGTGGCCCGGTCGCTCCGTCTCGAGATCGAAGAGCCGGTCTTCGAGAGCGCTCCGATCCGTTCGGAGGTCAGGCGCGAATGCGGCGGCTACGTGGTCGAGCCGGGCACGGTCTGCGGCCATACCCGAACCGCCACGGCCGACGTCGCCGGGGGCGGGCGGTTCGTCTCTTCGTGGCGGGGGATGTTCGACCTCCAGCCGGAGCGTGACGGGCTGGAGGGCGGCGCGAAGGTGATCGTCGCCGGCGAGCCCAGCTTCGAGGTCGCGGTCCGCGGCGACCTCTTCCTCGACACGTACCCGCCGACCGGCGCGCGGGCCATGGCGGCCGTGCGTCCGCTGCGCCTCCTCGCGCCGGGCCTCCACACGATCGACGAGCTTCCGCAGCACCCGGGCTTTCTCTAAGGGCGAAACGCCCAGGTGCGCAGGCGCGTCCAAGGGGACCAGCTGCCAGGTCCGTCCTGACGGATCTCTGTGCGGCCCAGCCAGCGCGTGCCACAACGGGCGACGGATAGCACTCTGCGGTTCTCGCGACCGCTAACCGGGCGACGATGCGGTGGGACGACCTCGTCCTGAGCCGGTTGGTCGTCAAGCGGATCGTCATCGTGGGCGGTGTTTTGCCGGATCGTCATCCTGCTCCAACTGCCGGCGAGCGTGGCCGCGCCGAGCGCGAACGCGAGCGTGACGCCGATGCGAGCCGCGGAGGTCGGTAGCAGGGTCAGGGAGATGGCGCGGGTGAGGATCGGGTACATGGTGAAGCCCTGGTAGAGCGTTCCGAACGCGGCCAGGAAGGCGATGAAGACGCGGATGCTTTGGTCGCGGTGGAGCAGCCCGTAGAGCAACAGGAAGCCGATCAGCGAGGTGAGCGCGACCTGTAGCCAGCCGACGGCGCCGACGGTGGGGCGACCGTACAGCTCACGGCTGACGCGCAGGATCCAGACGACCAGGACAGCTGCGGGGGCGAGGAGGAGGGTTGTGCGACTGCTTCGCCGCGCCGCGAGCAGGCCGAGGGCTGCCAGGACTGCTGCGACGGCGGCCCATGTGAAAGCTGACGGCGGTGGCTCGTAGTGAAGGGAGCCGCCGAGTGTCTGCTGCCGGCCGTCGACGAGCAGGGGGACGGTCCAGGTGCCGAGTGTTTGTGGTTCGTCGAGGTGCTTGGCGAGCGGTTCGAGCAGATGGAGGCGGTGCTCGTGCCAGGCGTAGGCGTGTCCGGCGGTCAGCTTGTGCCAGAGCGGCGGTGCGTTCGGGTTCGGGTCGGGTCGGAGGTCGAAGCGGTCGATACGGTCGGTCTGCGCGGTCAAGCTGCGCAGGTTTACCCAGACGCCCTGTGGGTCGAAGCGCAGCAGCGGCTCTTCCTCAATCCCGGTGATCGCGACTCGGTGGCGGCCAGCGTTGAGCCAGAGGGTCTGGTCGCCGTCGACGACCTTCGCCGTGATTCCGGGGACGGGATGGCTGATGTGCGCTTGGAAGTTGGTCGCGACGGGTGGGCTCTTGCCGGCGTGGGCGGAGGCGACCGCGGGCAGCGCGAGGGCCGCGACGGCTGCGAGCAGGAGGATCGTCCTTCGTTGTGGTGGCGTCACCGCGCGAGCAGGGTCTGCGGGTCGCGGATTGCGGTCGCAGGAACCGATCCTGCCACGGGCGGTCGCGGCGGGCAGGTGGTTCATCGGGCGGCGCCGTGAGCCGTCGGTCTCACCGTTCGCTTTGGCAGTCGGCGCAGGTTCCTTCGAGCTCGATCGAGTGGTGCTTGACCCTGAATCCCGTGCGGGACTGGATGCGCCGCTCGCTGAAGCCGAGGTCTTCGTCGTCGAGGTCGAGCGTCTGGCCGCAGTCGCTGCAGACGATGTGGTGGTGATGGTGGCGTTCGGCCCATTCGAAGCGGCTGCCGCGCTCACGCCAATCGATGCGGGTGATCCGTCCGGCGCGCTCGAACCGATCAACAAGGCGGAAGATCGTCGAGTAGGCGGTAGCGGGCAACTGCTTCTGCACCCGCTCGTGAAGTTCGCCAAGCGACAGCGGCTTCGGATCGGCCCGGAAGATCTCCTCGACCAGTCGTGTCAGGCGCGTGTTCCGCATTCGCCCGTGCCAGCCTAGCCGTTAACGCAAGTTGCTTGCATCAACGAGCCGCCGAGCTACAGGATGGCGGCGTGGCGCTTGTTCTCGGGGCAGCGGCCGTGCTGGCTACGACGTGCGGCGGGGCGTTCGCGCTCATCCGTCAAGACCGCTTGCACCTGATCCTCGGCTTCAGCGCCGGCGCTGTCCTCGGCGTGGCGCTGTTCGACCTGCTGCCGGAGGCATTCGGGTTGGCAAGCGGGCGGTACGCGACCGCGACGGTGGCGCTCTTCGTCGGCGCCGGCTTCTTCGCCTTCACGCTTCTCAACCGCGTGATGCTGCTCCACCTTTCGGCGAGCTGCGACCCGCGGACGGCGTCCCGGCGCGGCGCGCTCGGTGCTGCCAGCCTGTCGCTGCACAGCTTCCTCGACGGTGTCGGGATCGGTCTCGCCTTCAAAGTCTCGACCTCGGTCGGTGTCGTCGTCGCGGCGGCGGTGCTGGCACACGACTTCTCCGACGGCATCAACACCGTCACGGTCATCCTCAAAAACCGCGGCCGCGGACTCCGGGCGCTGCGCTGGCTCCTCGTCGATGCCCTAGCGCCGCTCGCCGGCGTTGCGTCGACCTACCTCTACTCACTCTCCGACGCGCAACTCGGGCTCGTCCTCGCCACCTTCTGCGGCTTCTTCCTTTACATCGGCGCCAGCGACCTGCTCCCGGAAAGCCACCAGCGACACCCCAAACGCCTCACCGCAACCCTCAACATCGCAGGCGCAGCCGTCATCTGGTTCACAATCCACCTCGCAGCCATCTAAAACCGCGGCATTCCAGTCGCGCGCAGTTCTAGCGCTGGAGTTACTTGCGGTGGTCGTGGTGATGGGCGCTCAGCGGGCCGAGTGGGGGGTCGCCTCTACGGGTTTTCCCGCGACGAACCCCGGGGTCTACTCCCGATGCCTCGCGCAGCCTGCTTGTCCAGGCTTTCGACATGCGCCCGTCTCGGAGAATCGGACTAGCTGCCGCGATCCTGGTCATGGCCGCCACCGGCGCGATCCTCGCCTCTCGAGCGGTGCTGCAAGCATCTGCGTCAGCCGCGGCGTTCCCGCGCATCCTGCCGGCCAACACGCAGGCGACACGCGGAGCCGCCCGCGTCACCAGGAGCGGTTCCTACCGGATCACGGTCGTGGTTCGGCCCAACTCATCGACCGCGCTCAACCGCATCTCCGTTCGGCTCACGCGCAACGGCAGGCCGGTCGCGGGCGCTCGCGTCACGATCAAAATCCGGATGTCCGAGATGTCGATGCCGGCCATCCTCGGTCGGCTTCGGGAAACCAGCCACGGTCGCTACGTGACCAGAGACGCCGTCCTCGGCATGGAGGGACGATGGAACCTTCGGATCACAGTCGCCCCGCCGCGAGCCGAGCCGTTCAGCATCCGCTTGGTCGACCGCGTCTCCGCATGAGCCGCAGGCGCTTCTAGCACCAGCAGCGTGTACGGCGGCGCATGCGATCGGAGAGTGCGTCGCCGCCGCAACGCCCGCGCCGCGCAGCAGCGGCCACGCCCACGACTGCGCTCCGGGGACAACGACGGGCGACGTCCGGCCGGCGATGCCCCCCGCCGGCGGTCACGTTCGGCGCGGCTTGGCACCCCTTATCCCTCAACCCGAGCTGCGGTTTACGGCGTCCTCACGAGCACCTGCGACACTTGGCACATGGCGCGCGCGCCCAAGATCGTGGCCCTCGCCTCGTCGATCGACCTCAGCTTCCGCTACGGATGCACGCCCGCGTGGTGGCAGCTCTGGAAGGGGATGTACGAAGAGGGCGTCGACCTCGTGCTCGCTCCCTACCGCGGCCGGGCGATCGAGTCGCCGTGGTGGCGCGTGGCCGCCAACCCCACGTACCACGAGGGCGAGGCATTCGCCTTCGCGCGCGACGCGCTCGCGCGGCTGAAGGGCGACAGCCACCTCCGGCGCGCCGAGGACAACCCCGAGGACAGCCTCGGCGACCGGCTGACGCGCGAGGTCATCTGGCGCTGGGTGACGCCTCGCTGGCGGAAGCACCTCCAGCGGCTCGTCGAGCGTGAGCGGCCGGACGCCGTCGTCGTCTTCACGGTGCCGATGGCGCACCTGCGCGGCATCCCGACCGTGCTGCGCGAGAGGTTCGGCGTCCCCGTCGTCTTCTACGACGGCGACCTGCCGATGAGCCTGCCCGAGTTCGGCGGGATGGACACCGGCTTCAACTGGTACCACGACGCCGATCCGTCGGAGTACGACCTCGTCGTCGCGAACTCCGAAGGCGGGCTCGACCGGGTGCGCGAGCTCGGCGCGCGGCGCGCGGAGACGGTGCACTGGGCGGCCGACCCCGAGTTCTTCACGCCGCACGACGTGCCGAAGGAGATGGACGTCTTCTTCTACGGCTACGGCGACAAGTTCCGCCGCGAGTGGATGAAGGCGCTCGTCGGCGAGCCGTCGCGGCGGCTGCCTGACGTCGACTTCGCGCTCGGCGGCCGCGACTTCCGCGGCGACGTCGGGAACGCACGCAGGTGGGGCGAGGTCCCCACCAGCACGATTGCGCGTGCGATCTCTGCCGCGCGGATCAACCTCTGCATCACGCGGCGCGCGCACGCCTCCGTCTACGCGTCGTCGTCGTGCCGGCTGTTCGAGCTCGCATCCACCGGCGCGGCGATCGTCGCCAACCCGGTCGAGGGGATCGAGCGGTGGTTCGAGCCGGGGTCCGAGGTGGTCGTCGTCTCGAGCGCCGACGATGCGGTGGCCGCCTACCGCGAGCTGCTCGACGATGCGAGCCGCGCCGAGGAGCTGGGGCGCCGCGCACGCGAGCGCGTGCTCGAGGAGCACACGTACCGTCATCGCGCGCGGCGGCTGCTCGAGCTCCTCGGGCTCCGCGAGGAGGCGCGTGTCGCCTGAACGGCGCATCGCGATCGTTCCCGCGTTCAACGAGGAGCGGAACATCGGCCGCGTCGTGGCCGAGCTGCGCGCGTTCGACCCGTCGCTCGACGTCGTCGTCGTCTCCGACGGCTCGGCCGACCGCACGGCCGAGAACGCGAGGGCGGCCGGAGCGCTCGTGCTGCGGCTGCCGTTCAACCTGGGCATCGGCGGCGCCGTGCAGACGGGGTTCCGCTACGCGTGGGAGCGCGGCTACGACCTCGCGGTCCGCTGCGACGGCGACGGGCAGCACGTCCCGTCGGAGCTCCCGAAGGTGATCGAGCCCGTTGTGGCGGGCCAGGCCGACATCGCAGTCGGCTCGCGCTTCGTCGCCGGCGAGGGCTACCGGTCGTCGGCGTCGCGCCGCGTCGGCATCCGCGTGCTCGCCGCCGTCGTCTCCGCGATCGCGCGGCAGCGCGTCACCGACACGACGTCGGGCTTCCAGGCGCTCAACCGGCGGGCGCTCGAGCTCTTCGCCGCCGACTACCCTCACGACTACCCCGAGGTCGAGGGCATGGTGATGACGATCAAGCACCGCCTGCGGCTCGTCGAGGTGCCGGTGCAGATGCGCGAGCGCGAGCACGGACGGTCGTCGATCACCGCCGTCCGCTCCGTTTATTACATGGCGAGGGTGTTGACGGCGCTCTTCATCGGGCTCTTCCGCCGCCACGTAGTCCCCCTGGAGGAAGCATGATCGGGGCGCAGACGCCGCTGAAGGTGTCGATCGCGGCGACGGCCGCCTCGATCGTGCTGGTGCTCGTCGTCTTCGAGCTCGTACGCTCGCGGCGGCTGCGGGAGCGCTACGCGCTGCTCTGGTTGCTGACGGGCTTCGTGCTGGTCGCGCTGTCGGCGTGGCGCGGCGGGCTGAACACGATCGCCGGGTGGCTCGGCGTGCGCGGGTACCCGCCTGCCGTCCTCTTCGCCGTCGGGCTGCTGTTCGTCATCCTCGTGCTGCTGCACTACTCGACGGTGATCTCGCGGCTCTCCGACCAGAACGTGATCCTCGCGCAGCGGCTCGCGCTGCTCGAGCTCGAGCTCAGCTCGCCGGACGGCGAGCGAACGCCGGCCGCAGACGCGGCACCAGAAGCCAGAGGGAGCTGAGGAGCACACCGCCGAGCGGCGCGAGCGGCGCGAGCGAGCGCCAGAAGCCCGCGCCGTCGAGCGGATGGTGCGCCGCGCGCAGGATCACCGACACGGCGAAGCAGGCGACGGCTGCGCCGAGGAGCGGTCGGCGCAGGACCGCCGCCGCGACCGTCGCCACGAGCAGCCACTCGGGAAAGGCGACGCTCCACGCGGTCTCGTGCAGGAACGGCTGCAGCGCGCCCAGCCGCGACGGGCTCCACACGACCAGCGAGGCGACGAGCGCTGCGCCGCCGCACGCCGCGGCCGCTCGTTCCGGCAGCGCCGCGGCGAGCGCCGCGGCCGCGATCCCCAGGGCGAGCAGCCACGTCGACCGCGTCCCCACGAGCGCCGGCAACGCGTGGCGGTCGAACGCGCCGCGGGACGGGCCCAGCACCAGCCGGTTGGCGAGGAACGGGAGCAGCACGTAGACGGTCGCCGCGGCCGCCGGGAAGCGGCCACCTGCGAGCCGCGCCGCCGCCGACGCGACCACGACCACCGCGACGGGCGCGAGCAGGAGCGCGGCGACGACCGCAGCGGCTCCCGACGTCGGCTCCGCGGCGGCCGTGCCGGCGACGACGGCGATCTGCGCAGCCACACACGCGCCGAGCCAGAGCCAGTGGCGGCGGTCGAAGCGCGGCAGCACGCGGCAAGCGTATCCGGCAAGCTGGCGCATCCCTCCGAAGCCCGACTCCTACTTCGAGCAGTCGCGCCCAGAGCTCGTCGCGGTCCTGCCGCCGCGCCTCGGGCGTGTGCTCGACATCGGCTGCGGCGCCGGCGGCGTCGGCCGCGCGATCCGCGACCGCGCCGACCGGCTCACGGGGATCGAGCTCGACGCGGCGGCCGCCGCACGTGCGCGCGAGGCGTACGACGAGGTCCACACCGGCGCAGCAGACGGCGTTCTCGACGCGCTAGAGGGACCGTTCGACACGATCCTCCTCTACGACGTGCTCGAGCACCTCACCGACCCGGCGGCGGTGCTGCAGCGCGTGCGCGAGCTCGCCTCCGGCGGCGCGCTTCTGCACACGTCGGTCCCGAACGCCCGTCACTGGTCGCTCGTACGCGACCTCGTCTTCCGCGGGACGTTCGGGTACACGCCCGCCGGCCACCGCGACGAGACACATCTGCGTTGGTTCACGCCGCGCGACCTCCGCGCGCTGCTCGAATCGACCGGCTGGCGCGTCGAGCGCAGCGGCCACCCGCCACTCAGCCCCGGGGGGCGCCTCGCCGAGCGTGCGACGCGCGGACGCAGCGCCGAGTTTCTGGTCTACCAGTGGTGGGCGCTCGCGCGCGCGACTCCCTAACGCGCCGCCGGCGTCGTCTGCGCGAAGTGCGACGGCAGGTCGCCGGTCGCCCGCAACCGCAGGAGTCCGGCCTGCCGGCGCAGCGCCTCGCGCACCGGCACCGTCGCGAGCTCGAACGGCGCCCGGAGCGGCGGCCGCGCGCGGCCCTCGCGCGTCCCGCGCCACCGCTCGCGCAGCGGCCCGGGCTCGCGCCGGACCAGCAGGTGCACCGCGAGGACGGGCCAGTCGAGGAGCGCGATCGCGGCACGGGTCGCGGGGCTGTGCCCCGCGACGCGGTAGCGCGAGAGCACGTAGCCGCGACCGAACGCCTCCAGCCGGCGCTGCCGGGGCGACGCTGCGCCGACCGTCTGCCCGTGACGATGCAGCGCGCGCGCGTCCGGGGCCCTGCGGCAGCGATGGCCCGCGAGCCGCAGGCGCAGCGCGAGGTCGACGTCCTCCCAGTACGCGAAGAACGCTTCGTCGAACCCGCCGACCTCGCGGAACGCCTCGGTCAGGTAGGCGGCGGCGCCTCCGCACGGCCCGACCGGCTCGGCGGCGCGTGCGAGCTCGCCGACGGGGCGGTTCCAGAGCATGTCCCACGAGCGCAGCGTCCGGTCGAGCTCGATTCCCGCCGAGTCCACGAGGTGCGGCCGGTCGTACTGCAGCAGCACGCCGGCCGCCATTCCGACGCCGTCCTGCTCCAGCGGAGCCAGCAGACGCTCCAGGAAGTCCGGCGCGCAGAGGACGTCGTTGTTGATCAGCACGAGGACGTCGGTCTCCACCTCCTCGACGCCACGGTTGACGGCGCGGCCGAAGCCGAGGTTCCGGTCGAGCGCGACGAGCCGGACGTACGGGAAACGCTCGGCGACGAGGGCCGCGGTGCCGTCGCTCGACCCGTTGTCCACCACGACGACGTCGTGCTCGACCGTCTGCGCCGCCAGATGCTCCAGCGTCTCGCTGAGGAGCGACCGCGCATTGAACGTGGGGATGACGACGGTCGCCCGCATGTGCGTCCGGCACGATAGAGCGATGGCCGCCTCCGAGACGCAGCTCGACCTGCTGACGGCGCCGGGCGCGGGGGGCCGCGTCGTGCGCGGCGGGCTCCTGCGCGGGCTCGGCTACGGCGCCGGGACGCTCGTCGCGGCGGGCACCGCGGTCCTCCTGCTTCGCCACTTCGGACGCGTCGACTTCGGCCGCTACGGGACCGTCGGCGCGCTCCTCGGCGTGATCAGCGGCGTGAGCGACGCCGGGTTGACGGCGGTCGGGTCGCGCGAGCTCGCGCTCGCCGCGCACCCCGACCGGCCGCGCCTCCTCCGCAACCTCGTCACGCTGCGGCTCGCGATCACGCCCGTCGGCGTACTCGCCGCTGCGGTGTTCGCGTTCGTGTCCTACGACCGGACGATGTTCTGGGGAACTGTCGCCGGCGGTGTCGGCGTGCTGCTGGTGAACACGCAGGCGACGATGATGGCGCCGCTCTCGGTCGAGCTCCGGCTCGGCACCGTCACGCTCTTCGAGGTGCTGAAGACGACGCTGACGTTCGTCTTCGTCGCCGCTCTCGTCGCGTCGGGCGCGTCGCTGCTGCCGTTCCTCGCGGTCCAGATCCCGGTCGGCGTCGCCATCATCCTGCTGACGCCGCTCGCCGTACCGGTCGGGCGCGGGTTGCTGCCGGGGTTCGACCGCGCCGTCGCCGCCGGACTGCTGCGCGAGGCGCTTCCGCTCGCGGTCGCGCTGACGATGAACGTCGTCTACTTCCGCGTGCTGATGATCATGACCTCGCTGCTCGCGTCGAAGGACGCGACAGGCCTATACGCGACGTCGTTCCAGGTGTTCGCGGTGCTCTTCTCGCTGCCGCTGCTCGTGCTCTCTTCGGCGCTGCCGCTCCTGTCGGTCGCCGGCCGCGACGACAGCGAGCGGCTCCGGTTCGGGCTGCAGCGGATGACGGAGGTCGCGCTCGCCGGCGGCATCGCGTTCGTGCTCGCGATCGTCGCCCTCGCGCCGGTGCTGATCCCGTTCCTCGGCGGGCGCCAGTACCGCGGCGCGGCCCCGGTCCTGCAGATCCAGGCGTTCGCGCTCGTCGCCGTCTTCGTCGGCCAGACGTGGCAGCTCGGGCTGCTCTCGCTGCGCCGCCAGGCTGCTCTGGCGTGGGCGAACGGAGGTGCGCTCGCGGTCGTGGTCGCCGCCGGGGGCGCCCTCATCCCCACCGTGGGCGCGCGCGGCGCGGGGATCGCGGCGGTGATCGGCGAGACGGCGCTCGCCCTGTTCGTCTACGTGGCGCTGCGGCGGGCGTCGGCCGAGGTGGCGCCGCGGCTCGGTCTCACCCCGCGCGTGGTCGTCGCGTCGCTCCCGGCGTTCGCCGCGCTCGCGCTCCCGGTGCCCTGGGAGCTTCGGCTCGTCGGCTCGCTCGCCGTCTTCGTCGCGTTTGCGCTGCTCGTGCGGGCGGTGCCGCACGAGCTCCTGCACGCGCTGCGGCGATGACGAAGCCGCGCGTCGTTCTGCTGCGCGGGCACTCGGCGAACCCGTGGGACCTCCGGCCGTGGGAGCTCCTGCGCGACCGGTTCGACGTGCGCGTGCTCGTCACGGGCTCGAACGCGTTCGACCTGTCGGGGCTCGACCTTCCCGTCGAGCACGTAGGCGCGCTCCGCGACCGGTTCCCGCGCGGTCGGAGCGGCGACCTCGCCGCGCTCGCGCTCGGCGACCGCTACCTCGGTCTCCGGGAGAAGCTCGCGGCCGCCGACGTCGTGCACGCGGCGGAGATCGGCGTGCCCTACAGCCACGGCCCGGCGCTGCTCAAGGACGAGCTCGGGTTCCGGCTCGTGCTGACCGTGTGGGAGACGATTCCGTTCGGCGACGCGTACCGCCGCTTCCGCGGCCGGCGGCAGCGGCGCGAGACGATCCCGCGGGTCGACCTCTTCCTGCCCGCGACGGAGCGGGCGAGGCGGATGCTGCTTCTCGAAGGCGCGCCGGAGGATCGGTGCATGGTGACGCCGCCCGGCGTCGACACGGTGCGCTTCCGCCCCTCGGCGCCGCCCGGCTCGCACCTCGTCCTGAGCGTCGGCCGGCTCGTCTGGGAGAAGGGCCACCAGGACTTGCTGCGTGCGCTCGCGTGGCTCCGGCGGAGCGGCCGCGACGTGCGCGCGCTGATCGTCGGCGCCGGCCCCCACGAGGCTCGCCTGCGTGCGCACGGACGCGACCTCGGCGTCGCCGACCTCGTCGAGCTGCGCCGCGCCGTCCCCTACGAAGACGTCCCAGCCGTCTTCGCGGGCGCGTCGTGCTTCGTCCTCGCCAGCCTGCCGACGCCGTTCTGGGAGGAGCAGTTCGGGATGGTGCTCGCCGAGGCCGCTGCGTCGGGGCTGCCGATCGTCGCCGCCGCATCGGGCGCGATCCCGGAGGTGCTGCGCGGCCGCGGCGTGCTGTTCCCGCCGGGGGACTGGGAGGCGCTCGCGCGGGCGCTCGCCCAGCTGACGGCCGGGCCGCCGCGGCGCGAGGATCACGGGGAGCTCGTCGCGGAGTACTCGAGGGAGGCTGCCGCCGAGCGCTACGCGGCCGCCTACGAGCGCGTGCTCAGCTCGAGGTAGACCGCTTCCGAGCGGCGTGCCGTCTCGTCCCAGTCGAAGAGCGGCGCCCGCGCGAGCCCGCGCGCGACCCACGGCGCCGGATCGTCGAGCACCTCGCGCACCGCCTCGACGATCGACGAGACGTCCTCGGGATCGAACAGCCGCGCCGCGTCGCCCACCACCTCCGGCAGCGCGCCGCGGTCGGAGCACGCGACCGGGCAGCCGCACGCCATCGCCTCGAGGGGCGGGAGCCCGAACCCCTCGTAGAGCGACGGGAAGACGAGCGCCGACGCCCGCCGCATCAGGTCGGCCACCTCGTCGGGGGGTACGTGCCCCTTCGCCTCGACGCCCTCCGGCAGCGCGTCGTACGCCCCGCCGCCGGTGAGCACGAGCCGGAGCGACGGGTGCTCGCGCCGCAGCTCGGCGAACGCCTCGAACAGCCGCGGGTGGTTCTTGTGCGGCCACGGCTTCGCCGGGTAGAGGAGGATCGGGTGGCGCCGGTTGCGCCCGGGCTTGAATCGGCGGAAGTCGACGCCGAGCGGCGTCACGGCCACGCGGCCCTCGTCGAGGCCGAGCCGTTCGATCGCACGCGCCTTGACGAACTCGCTGACGACGAGCACGCGGTCCGCCGTCCTCGCGGCGCGGTCGTACGCCACGGCGCGGTAGGCGCGCTCGGCGCGCGAGAAGAGGTGCGGCAGGTCGAGGTGCTGGACGTCGTGCAGCGTGACCACCCGGGCGAGCCGCGTGCGCGGGATCGGGACCGTGAGCGGGTAGTGGACGACGCGGGTGCCGTAGAAGAGCTGCGCGTAGCGCGGGCTGACGGCGGCCCGCGCCATCGCGACGGCTCGCTGCCCGCCGTACCCCTGGACGACGACCGTCGGCAGGTCCACGGCGGCGTCGCGGGCGGCCGGCGGCAGGAGGATCCGGTACGAGGTCGTCCCCACACGCGCCAGCGCGCGCAGCAGCTCGCGCGCATACGTCTCGCTTCCTCCCACGACGCCCGGAACGAGCGTGAGCAGCGAGATCGCGATCACATCGGCGCCTCGAGCATCGCGCGATCGTAGTGTGCCGCCGTGCGCTCGCTGATCGCCGTCCTGCTCGCGTTCGTCACCTCCACGTTGTACGCGCTCTCCACCTCGTTGCAAGCGCTCGAGGCGCGGCGGACGCCGCGGTCGACCGCGCTGCGGGCGAAGCTCCTGGCGCGGCTCGCGCGCCGGCCGCTCTGGCTCGGCGGGATGGTGGCCGGCGTCGTCGCGTGGCCGCTGCAGGCGGCGGCGCTGGCGTTCGGCTCAGTCGCGCTCGTACAGCCGGCGCTCGGCTTCGGCCTCGTCGTGCTGCTCGCGCTCGGCGTGCTGCTGCTCGGGGAGCGAGTCGGCCTGCGCGAGGTCGGCGGCGCGTGCGCCGTCGCGGCCGCCGTCGGCGTGCTCGGCTGGGCGGCGCCGCCGTCGACCGGCGCCTACTCGCACGCCGGCGTCTGGTTCGTCGGTGCCGGGGTGATCGCGCTCGCGCCGGTCCCGTTGCTGCTTCGGCGGATCGGCCGCGCCGGCGGCCTCCCGACCAGCCTCGCCGCCGGGGTCGGCTGGGCATGGGTCGCGTTCGCGACGTCGCTGTTCGACCAGTCGCTCGCGGACCGCCACCTGATCTGGGTGGCCGTGTGGGGCGTCGCCGTCGCCGTGGTGAGCTGGGGGACGCTGATCCTCGAGATGACGTCGCTGCAGTGCTGGCCGGCGACCCGGGCGATCCCGATGGCCTTCGGGCTGGAGATGCTGCTGCCGGCCGCTCTCGATCCCGTGCTGACGCACGCCGTGCCTCCGCATCCCGTCGCCTTCGGCGGTGCGCTCGCGCTCGCGTGCGCCGGCGCCGTCCTGCTCGGCGGGTCGCGCGTCGTCGCGACTGCCGCGGCGCCGGAGGCTCTACGCTCTCCTCCATGACCGAGCCGCCCGAGACGCAGGTTCCGGCCGAGGAGCCGCAGCGCGAGCGCCCGCACCGCCGCGCCCTGCGCTACGGGCGCCAGACGGGCCACTGGCTCTGGGTCGCGCTGCTCGTCGCGGCCGCGGTCTTCATCGTGATCCTGATTGCCGAGAACACGCGGCACGTCAAGGTCGGCTGGGTCTTCGGCTACAGCCACATCTCGCTCGTCTACCTGGTCGTGTTCGCAGTCGTGCTCGGCTGGCTCCTCGGGATCGCGACCACCGTCCTCCTGCGCAGGCGCGTGCGGCGGACGCTCGCCGAGCACGAGGATCGCGGCGCCGTGCGCGGCTGACCCGCTTACAGAGCCGTAATCCCGCCTCTTTACACTCCGCCGGATGACCGAAGAGCCGGCCGACGTCGCCGCCCTCTACGCGCGGCTGCAGGAGGAGATCCGTGCAGCGGGCCCGCGCGGCGCGGACGTCCCGCCCGCGCATGTGCGGCTCTCGGTGCGCGACCAGGCGGAACGGCTGTGGCCGATCTCGGCCGAGCGGCCGATCGTGGGCAAGGGCGGCCCGGTCAAGGCCGTCCTGCGGCGCCTGATGCGCTGGTACGTCGAGCCGGCGTTCGCGGACCAGCGCGCGTTCAACGACGCGGTCCTGAAGCTGATCGACGACCTCGACGAGCGCCTCCAGCGGCTCGAGCGGCAATGAGCCTGCCGCGCGCGAGCGGAAGGCGGTCAGGGGCGTGAGGATCGCGGTTGCGGCGCCGCAGGTGCCGTTCGTGCGCGGCGGCGCGGAGCTGATGGCGGAGGAGCTCGTCGCTGCCCTGCGCGCGCGGGGGCACGAGGCGGAGGTCGTCACGATCCCGTTCAAGTGGTATCCGGGCGCGCGCGTGCTCGACCAGGCGTTCCTCTGGCGGCTCGTCGACCTGACGGAGTCGGACAGCCGCGCGATCGACCGAGTGATCGCGACGAAGTTCCCGGCCTACTGCGTGCGCCACCCGAACAAGGTCGCCTGGGTGCTGCACCAGTTCCGGCAGGCGTACGACTACGACGGCACCGACCTCGGCCAGTTCGGCGACTCGCCCGCGGAGCGCGCGACGGTCCGCGCCGTCCGCCGGCTCGACGCGGTCGCCCTGGGAGAGGCGCGCAAGGTCTTCGCGACGTCGCGCAACGTCGCCGAGCGGCTGCGCCGCTTCAACGGCGTCGAGGCCGAGGTGCTGCCGCACCCGCCGCAGTCCCTGCCGTACCGCGAGGACGAGCCCGAGGGGTTCGTGCTCTCGGTCAACCGGCTCGACCGCGCGAAGCGGATCGACCTACTGATCGAGGCGGCGAAGCGCGACCCGTCGCTGCGGATCGTCGTGACGGGCGAGGGGCCCGACCGCGCGCGGCTCGAGCGGCTCGCCTCGGGGCTGAACGGCCAGGTGGAGTTCGTCGGCCGCGTGGACGGCGAGGCGCTCGCGGACCTCTACGCGCGTAGCCTCGCCGTCTACTACGCGCCGGTCGACGAGGACTTCGGGATGGTCCCGTACGAGGCGTTTCTCTCCGGCAAGCCCGTCGTCACCGCGTCGGACAGCGGCGGCCCGCTCGAGGTGGTCCGCGACCGCGAGACTGGCGTGGTCGTCGCGCCCGAGCCCGACGCGGTGGCGCGCGCGTGCGCATATCTCGCGCAGCACGTCGACGAGGCGAAGCGGTGGGGGCGGGCCGGGCGCGCGGTCGCCGAGCGGGTCACGTGGGACGCGTGCGTCGACGCGCTGCTCGGGTGACGGCGTTGCGCGTCGCGTACTACTCGCCGCTCGCGTCGTCGCGGTCCGGCATCGTCGACTACTCGGCGCTCCTCCTCCCGGAGCTGCGGAAGCACGTCGACGTCGTCGTCGCCGAGCCGGGCCGCCGTGTGCCTGCCGCGGACGTCGCGCTCTACCACGTCGGCAACGACCCCGATGCGCACGGCTGGATCGTCGACGCGCTGCGCGCGCGGCCCGGAGTCGTCGTCCTCCACGAGTACGTGCTGCACCACCTGGTCGCCGGGATCACGATCGGCCGGGGCGACGGCCGTGGGTACCTCGACGCGATGGAGCGGGAGCTCGGCGTCGCGGGTCGGCTGCTCGGGCTCGGCGTCCTCGACAACCTGCTCCCGCTGCTCTGGGAGACGCAGCCCGAGCGCTTCCCGCTCGCCGGCGCCGTCCTCGACCACGCGCACGGGCTCGTTGTGCATTCGCAGTACGTCGCCGACCGGGCACGTGCCGCCGGCTACCGCGGGCGCACGTGGCGGATCCCGCACCCCTCGTGGCCCGCGACCGAGGTCGCGCCGGCGCAGGACGTCTCGGGCGAACCGCTGCTCGGGTGCTTCGGCTTCCTGACGATGAACAAGCGCATCCCGCAGCTCCTGCAGGCGTTCGCGGCGCTCCGGCGCGAGCGACCCGGTGCGCGCCTCATGCTCGTCGGCTCCGCCGGCGAGCGCTTCGACGTGCAGCGGCGCCTCGAGCGGCTCGGCCTGACCGAGGGCGTCGAGCGGCTCGGCTACGTCGACGAGCGCCGGTTGTGGTCGCTGATGGCGGCCTGCGACGTGCTCGTCAACCTGCGCTACCCGACGATGGGCGAGACCTCCGGGTCGGTGCTGCGCGGCCTGTCGCTCGGCAAGCCGCTCGTCGTGTCGGACGTCGGCTGGTTCGCAGAGCTGCCGGACGACGTCGTGCTCAAGGTGCCCGTCGACGAGTACGAGGTCGACGTGCTCGCGGCCGCGCTCGGCGTCGCGGCCGACCACGGCGCCGTCCTCGGCGCGGCGGCGCGCGCCCACGTGCGGCGCGAGCACGACGTCGCGCAGGTCGCGCAGCGCTACGCCGACGCTCTCGAGGTCGCCGCCGGGGGCGACGCCGTCGAGGACGAGGTGCTCCGGCGGGTCGCGGAGGCCGCGGCCGAGGTGGGGATGACCGACGTCTCGCTGGTCGCCGCGCGGCTGCGCGAGGTCGGCATCGGTGCGTAGCCGGCTCGCGGCCGCGCCCGCGCGGGTGTGGGTCGGTGCGATCGTCGTCTGCTCGTTCGCCGTGCGCTTCGCGTTCGCGCGGCACATGGTCGGGCCGTGGATCATGATCGACGAGATCGTCTACTCCGAGCTCGCGAAGAGCTTCGCGGCGACCGGGCACTTCGCCGTGCGCGAGGTGCCGACGACGGGGTACGGCTTCGTCTACCCGATCCTGATCAGCCCGGCGTACGCGCTCTTCCGGTCGATCCCGACCGTCTACACGGGGATCAAGGTCATCAACTCGCTGCTGATGTCGCTCGCCGCGGTCCCCGCCTACCTGCTCGCGCGTCGCGTCGTCTCCCAGCGCGGCGCGCTCGTCGTCGCGGTGCTCACGGTCGCCGTCCCGTCCATGTTCTACGCCGGCACGGTGATGACCGAGAACGCCTTCTACCCGATCTTCCTCCTGCTCGTGCTCGCCCTCGTCGCGGCGCTCGACGCGCCGAGCCTGCCTCGCGTCGCGCTCTTCCTCGCCTCGCTCGTGCTCGCGTACGAGACGCGTGCGCAGGCTGTTGCGGTGCTCGCGGCGGCGCTGACGGCGCCGCTCGTCGCGGCTGCGCTCGCGCGGCGGCCGCGCGAGACGCTCGCGCACCGCTGGCTCTACGGGCTCGTGCTGGGAGCCGCGGCGATCGCGATCGCGGCCGAGGTCGTCCGCGGCCACAGCGTCCGCTCGCTCCTCGGTGCGTACGCGTCGGCAACGCACTCGGGGTACGGGATCGGCGGCGTCGCGCACTGGCTGCTCTGGCACCTCGCCGAGCTCGACCTCTACGTCGGGGTCGTGCCGGTGCTCGCGCTGCTTCTGCTGTGCACGCGCGGTGCTGCGCTCGCGCCCGCGGAGCGGACCGTGGTCGCCGCCACGGCGTCGGTCGTCGCGTGGACGGCGCTCGAGGTCGCCGCGTTCGCGTCGCAGCCGAGTGTCCTGCGGATCGAGGAGCGGAACCTCTTCTACGTCGCGCCGCTCCTCTACACGTGCCTCGTGCTCTGGGTCGAGCGCGGACTGCCGACGCCGCGCGCGGCGGCCACCGTGGCCGCGGTCGCCACGGTCGTCCTCGCTGCCGCCGTTCCGTACGAGCGCTTCTTCACGACGTCCTCGACCTCCGACACCTTCGGCGTGCTGATGCTGTGGTCGGTGGCGCTGTGGTTCGGCATCCATGCGCAGGACATGCGCTGGGTGGTCGGCGCCGCCGCGCTCGTCTTCGTCGTGGCGGCGCTCGTCGTTCCTCGCCGCTACGGGCTCGCGCTGGCTGCGGTCCCGCTCGCGATCTCGCTCCTCGCGATCCAGCCCGTCGACAGCCGCACGCAGCGCGCGTCGATCGGTGCGGTCTTCCAGGGCGTCGCCCGCCCCGACCGCGACTGGATCACGGGGATCGTGGGGTCGCGCGACCCGCAGCTCGTCTCCGTCGTGTGGACCGGCGCCACCGACCGGCTGACGGTGAACGAGAACGAGTTCTTCAACCGCGACGTCGGCACCGTCTACACGACGAACGGGCCGGTGCCCGGAGGGCTCGCGCAGACGCCGATCGCGCTCGACCGCCGAAGCGGCACGTTCCGCGCCGGAGGCCGCGACGTCCACGTCCGCGACCTGCTCGCCGACACCACGATCCCCTTCGCCGGCGCCAGGCTCGGTGCAGATCCGATCCGGGGCCTCGTCCTCCTGCGCGTCGACGGGCCGCTCCGCGTCGCGTACGAGACGAGCGGGATCTACGGCGACTCGTGGTCGGGCAGGACGGCGACCTACCGGCAGATCGACTGCAACGGTGGGATCCTCTCTGCCACGCTCGGGAGCGACAAGAGGCTCTACCGCACGCCGCAGCGGGTCGTTGCGACCGAGAACGGGCGCACGATCGCGTCGGCGTCGGTGCCGCCGTCACGACTCGTCACGATGCACGTCCCGCTCCGCGGCACGTGCCTCGTCCGCTTCACCGTGGCACGCACGCGCGTTCCCGGCCACGGCGACACGCGCCGTCTCGGCGTCCGCTTCGTCGCGTTCAGCGTCTCGTGAGGATCGCCTTCGACGTCAGCCCGCTCTCGCATGAGCCGTCAGGGATCGGCAACTACCTGCGGGGCTCGCTCGCCGGCCTGGCGGAGGCCGCGGCGCAGCACCACGAGATCGTCGCGTTCGCGCCGACGAGCCCCGAGGGCAGGTGGCGCATCCCGCAGCTCGTCGGCGACCTGCCGGTCACCCTCTCGCTCCGGCTGCTGCCCTTCGCCCACTACTGGCGCCAGGCGTGGAGCCGGCTCGGGCACCCCGCGCTGGAGCGCTTTCTCGGGCCGGTCGACGTGCTGCACTACTCCGACTGGATGTTCCCCCCGCAGCGCGGCGGCGTGCGCTCGACGACGATCCACGACCTCGTGCCGCTCCACCACCGCGACTGGGTGACGCCGCGCACCTACTCGATGCACAGCGCGAAGTACCGCGACGCGCGCAGGTGCGACACCGTGTTCGTCAACTCGGCGTTCACGGGCCGCGACGTGGTGGAGACGCTGGGGCTCGACCCGGCGCGCGTGCTCGTCGCGCCGCCCGGCGTCGGCCCGGCGTTCGGTCCGGACGGCGACCGCGCCGACCTCGGCGGCGACTACGTGCTCACGGTCGCGACGCTCGAGCCGCGAAAGAACCTCGCCGTGCTCGTCGACGCGCACCGCCTGCTCGACGGCCGGCTGCTGCTCGCGGTCGCCGGCGCGCGCGGCTGGGGCGAGCAGCCGTCGCTGGACGCGCCCGGGATCGTGCGCCTGGGGCGGCCGAGCGACGGCGAGCTCGCCACGCTCTACCGCGGGGCCGCCGTCGTCGCGTACCCGTCGCGGTTCGAGGGGTTCGGAATCCCGATCGTCGAGGCGATGGCGAGCGGCGTCCCCGTCGTCGCGTCGTCGCATCCGTCGCTCGACGAGGCGTCGGGCGGAGTCGCGCTGCGGGCGGACCCCGGCGACCCTCGCGCCTGGGCGGAGGCGCTCGTGCAGGCCCACGAGCGGCGGGACGAGCTCGTGCCGCGCGGGCTCGAGCACGCGAGGCGGTTCACGTGGCGCGGCGTCGGCGAGACGATGCTCGCCGCGTGGGAGGAAGCCGTGGCCGCGTGAACGTCGGGATCGACGTCGCACCGCTCGTGCTCGACAACGCCGGCACGGCGCGCTTCGTGCGCGGGCTCGTGCAGGAGCTGCACGGGCGGCAGGGGCTCGAGCTGCACGAGCTGTCGTGGGGCGGGCCCGGCCGCCCGACGGCGGCGCTGCGCGACGTCCTCTGGTACCCGGCGCTGCTGCCGATGCGCGCGCGCGGCCTCGACGTCCTCCACTGCACCACGTTCCGCGCGCCGCTCCGCTCGCGCGTGCCCCTCGTCGTCACCGTCCACGACCTCGCGGCGGTCAGGTTCCCCGAGCTCTTCACGGCGTGGACGAGGCTCTACGCGCGCACGCTGCTCGGCACGGTGCTGCGCGCCGCGACGCGCGTCCTCGCCGTCTCCGAGTTCACGAAGCGCGACGTCGTCGAGCTCGCCGGCGTGCCGGCGGAGCGCGTCGACGTCGCCTACAACGCGGCCGACACGTCCGTCTTCACGCCGGAGGGGCCCGCAGCGGAGGGCGAGTACGTGCTCGCCGTGGGGACGCTCGAGCCGCGCAAGAACCTGCCACGGCTGATCGACGCGACGGCGCGGCTCGGGCTCGAGCTGCGCGTCGCCGGCGCGCGCGGCTGGGGCGGCGTCGAGATCGGCGGCGCGCACGTCCGCTGGCTCGGCCGCCCCGCGGACGAGGAGCTCGCGGCGCTCCTGCGCGGCGCGCTCTGCCTCGCGTATCCGTCGCTGTGGGAAGGCTTCGGGATCCCGGTGCTCGAGGCGATGCTGTGCGGCACGCCCGTCGTCACGTCGCGCGGGAGCGCGATGGAGGAGGTGGCGGGCGGCGCGGCCGAGCTCGTCGAGCCCGAGGACGTCGAGTCGATCGCGGCCGGCATCGAGCGCGCGCTCGCGCGGCGCGACGAGCTGCGCGCGGCGGGGCTCCAGCGCGCGCGACGGTTCGGCTGGGCCGCGACCGCCGACGCCGCCGTCGCGTGCTACCGCAGGGCGTCCGCGTGAGGACGGTCGTCTTCGACGCCGACGTGCTGGGCCGGCAGCGCACCGGCGACGAGACGCACGTCGCGAACCTGCTGCGCGAGGTCGGGCGGATCGCGTCGGGCCTTCGCATCGTGGCGTTGACGCGCCGGCCCGACCTCGTGCCGGAAGGCGTCGAGCCGTACCGCCTCGACGCGCGGGTGCAGGAGGTGCGGATGGCGCTCGCGGTTCCGCGTGCGCTGCGGCGGCTGCGGCCCGACCTCGTGCACTTTCAGCACGTCCTGCCGCCGTTCCACGGCGGGCCGGCCGTGGTCACCGTCCACGACCTGTCGTTCGAGCGCGACGCCTCGTCGATGGGCCGGTTCGACAGGCTCCTCTTCCGGACGCTCGTCCCGCGGGCCGTCCGGCGCGCCCGGCGCGTGCTGGCGGTGTCGGAGCGCACGCGGCGCGACCTCGAGGAGCTGTACCGCGTGCCGCCGGAGAAGATCGTCGTGACGCCGAACGGCGTCGACCCGCGCTTCGCGCCAGGCGGGAGCCAGGGCTCGTACCTGCTGTACGTCGGCGCGATCGAGGAGCGCAAGGATCCGCTGGCCGCGCTCGACGCGGCGCGGGACGCGGGCATGAGGCTCGTCGTCGTGGGGCCGGAGCGGGACGGCGGGCTCGCGCGCCGCCTGGAGGCGGGCGGCGCCGACGTCCGCGGATACGTCGAAGGCGAGGAGCTCGCGCGCCTGTACCGGGAGGCGGCGGCGCTCGTGTTCCCTTCGCGCTACGAGGGTTTCGGGCTGCCTGTGCTCGAGGCGATGGCGAGCGGGACGCCCGTCGTCGCGACGCCCGATGCCGCGGTGCGGGAGGTGGCCGCCGACGCGGCGCTCTACGCGCAGCCCGCCGAGCTCGGAGCGGCCGTACGGCGCGCGGTCGCAGAGCGCGCGCGGCTCGCGGCCGCGGGGCTCGAGCGCGCGCGGCTCTTCTCGTGGGAGGCGGCCGCGCGCACGACGCTGGCGGTCTACGAGGAGGTGCTGGGCTCGTGAGGGTGGCGGCGGTCGTCGTCTCGCACGGCGACGCGGGCGACGTCGACCGGCTCCTGCCCGTGCTCGCGCCGCAGGTCGACGAGCTCCTGGTCGTCGCCAACGTCCCCGGGAGCGTCGGCCTGGTGCCCGAGGGCGTGACGCTGATCGCGAACACCACGCCGCTCGGCTTCGGCGCGAACGTCAACCGCGGCGTCGCGGCCACGACGGCGGAGCTCGTCTGCTCCGTCAATCCGGACGCGATCCCGCGGCCGGGCGCGATCGACGAGCTGCGCCGGTTCCTCGAGGCGCAACCCCGCGCCGGCGTCGCCGGGCCGGCGATGGTGTACCCCGGCGGCGAGGTCCAGCCGTCGCGCCGGAGGTTCCCGACGGTGCTCGGCACGCTCGTCCGGAGGACGCCGCTCCGGCTCGTGTTGGACCCGTACAGGCTGCAGCGGCGCCACTACCACCTCGGCGACCGGCCGGACGAGCCCGTCGAGGCTGACTGGATGCTCGGCGGCTTCCTGATGCTGCGGCGGACGATGCTGGAGGAGCTCGGCGGCTTCGACGAGGGATTCTTCCTCTACGGCGAGGACATCGACCTCTGCTACCGCGCCTGGCGCGCCGGCTGGTCGTGCTGGTACGTCCCGTCGGCCGTCGTCGAGCACGAGCACCGCGCCGTCACCGACCGGCGGCTCCTCACGCGGCGGACTCTCTGGCACTGGCGTGGGATCGTGCGCTTCGTGCGCAAGCACCCCGAGTGCCTGGCACCCGGTGTCAGGCAGCGCTAGCCGGCGACGCCCGGGCAGAGGCGGCGGTACGGCCGCCCGGGCAGGAAGGCTTGCCATTCCGCACGCGTCAGGTTCCGGTTCGCGACCCGGCAGGCGGCGGCCTCCCACGCCTGCAGCGTCACCGGGACGACCCACGTCCGTCCCGTGTCGTCGCTCACCACGGCGTTCGCCCCGTCGGGCGTGAACGCGACGTAGGGATTCTCCTGGCCGGGTGCGAGCTGGAAGGGCGGGCCGACCTCGCGCTGTGTAGCGACGTCGAACAGCCGCAGCGTCGAGCTCCAGTCGGTCAGAGCGATCGTCTTCCCGTCGGGGCTCCAGGCGACGGACGCGGTGACGCCCTGGTCCGGGTCGGGGATCGTGGCGAGCCGCTTTCCGCTCGCCCGGCTCCAGATGTCGAGCGTCCCGTTGAAGTCGGTCGTCGCAACCTCGGTTCCGTCGGGCGAGAAGGCGACCCCGAACGTGTAGGAGCTGTTCGCCGGGAGCCGACTCTGGAGGGTGTTCTTCGCGGGGTCGAGGACCTGGGCGCCGAAGTTGTAGCCGCCGACGGCGACGGTCGTGCCGTGCGGCGCGAACGCGACGTCGGTCGCATAGCCGCCGCGGACGATCGACGTCCCGATGCGGCGTCCGGTCGCGGCGTCCCACTCGAGGACGGCTCCCGCCTTCTTGTAGTCCTGGTTCGCGAGCCAGCCGGACGCTGCGACCGTGCGCCCGTCGGGGCTCCATGCGGCCCACGTGAGAACCGGCACGTCGCGGACGTCGAGCGACCGGACGAGCTGCGGTCGCGTGCCGAGGCGCCAGATGCGCAGCCACGTCTTCCCCGGTCGGGCCGCGTCGCCGGCGACGAGCAGCTCGCGCCCGCCGCCGCCGAACGCCACCGCGGCGACCCGTCCCGGCACGGCTTGGAAGCTCTTTACCTTCCGTAGCGTCCGGACGCCCCAGAGCGCGACGTCGCCGGTCGTGCTGCCGACGGCGACCGTGCGGCTGTCGGGGCTGACAGCGAGCGACCAGAACCGCTGCGTCGGGTCGGTCCTCACGGCCGTGAAGGACGGCGCGAGGCCGCGAGACCCGGTCAGGTCCCAGCCGATGACGTTCGAGTCGAAGCTGCCGGTGTACAGCGTCGACCCGTCGGAGCTGATGGCCTGCGCGTGGATCGGGCCCGCGTGGCCCGCGAGCGTGGCGCGAACCTCGTGCGTCGCGACGTCCCACAGGAGCGTCCTGCCGTCCTCGCCGCTCGTCGCGAGGGTCTTGCCGTCGGGCGTGAACCCCATCGCGGCGGTCCCGCCGGGCTGCGCGCCGATCCCGAGCACCAGCTTGCCGGTCGCGAGGTCGAGGAAGCGGACCGCGTCGCCCTGCGCGAGCGCGGCCGTCCGGCCGTCGGGCGAGACCGCGAGGCCGCCGCCGCCGACGCGGTACGACCGTACGCGGTGGCCGGTGCGGGCGTCGACGACGGTCAAGCCGCTTCCGGTGGAGAAGACCAGGCGCCGCCCGGGGAGATACGCGATCCCGCCGACGTCGCTGGGCAGCGCGATCGTCGGCCCGGCGAGCCGGCCCGTCGCGTAGTCGTACTGCGCGAGCTCGGCTCGATCCGTCACCGGCCCATTGGGTGTGTCGTGGCTCCGGGCGAGCACGACGGCGAGCCGGCCCCCGGCTGCGGCGAGCGCGTTCACCGTCGTGCCCTGCGCGCGCAACGGCCGCGGGAACGCGATCGCGCGCCTCACCTTCATCGTCAGAGGATCCCGAACCTCGATCATGCCGGGCCGGCCCGTGACCGACACACCGGGCGCCGTCAACACCGATCCGTCGGGCCCGAATCCGATCAGGTCTGCGTGGATCGTCCCGAGCCTGCGGCCGGACGAGGTCGCCTGGACGACGGTGTGGCCGTCGTTGTCTTCGATCGCCAGGGTCCGGCCGTTGGGGCTGACTGCGACGCCGTCGTTCCGGTTCGCGTTCCAGTGATAGGTGCGCACCGCAGTCGGAACGCGGAGCAACGTCGTCAGCAGGTCATTGCGCACACGGATCGTCGGGTCGAGTGCGACGGCCGCCCGACCGAGGAGCATCGCGAGGTCGATTCGCGGCTCGGACACGGCCTGTGCGCCGAGGCTCTGCGCCAGCGCCGCCGTCGCGGCGCGGCGTGCCTGCCCCCGCTGTACGAGTGCGACCGCGCCGGCTGCGACTGCCGCGAGGAGGAGGATCGAGAGGAGCACGATCCCGCCTCGCAGTCGCCGAAGCGCCCGCTCGCTCGCCTGCCGCCCCGCTGCGAGAAAGTCGCGCTCGAGCTGGTTGAGCTCGTGGGCATGCGCGGCGCTCCACTCGAGCGTGGTCTGCAGGCGGCTGCCGCGGTACAGCTCGCCGCTGTCTCGGCCGCGGTCCGCCCACTGGCGCGCGGCCTGCGCGAGGTGGCGGCGGAGATGCCGCCCCTGCGCGTCCTCGTACAGCCATCCCTGCAGGCGCGGCCACTCGCGCAGGAGTGCCTCGTGCGCCACCTCCACGCCGTCGTCGCTGCGGGTGAGCAGGCGATCGTCGACCAGCCGCGTCAGGACACGCGCGGTGACGGGATCGCGACCGACGTCGAACTCGTCGAGCTCCACGCGCCGCCGCACGAGCGTCTCGCCGTCACCCGCCGCCGACAGGCGGAGCAGGATGCTGCGTGCCGCGACGCGCTCCTCGTCGTCGAGCTGCGCGTACGTCGCCTCGGCGAGCCGCGCGACGGCGCCGCGGACGCCGCCGGTCTCGCGGTGGGCGTCGAGCCGGAGCCAGCCGTCCCGCCGCTCTCGCCACAGCTCGACGAGCGCGGTCGAGAGAAGCGGGAGCGCGGCGGGCTCGTCTGCGACCTCGGCGAGGAGCGCGTCGACGAGCACCGACTCCACGCGCAGCCCGGCACGCTGCGCGGGCAGCTCGATCGCGCGCCGCAGCTCGTCGTGCGTCATCGGCCCGACCAGCACCTGGTTGGCCGACACGAGCTCGGCGAGGGCGGGGTACGCAGCGCAGCGGTCGACGAAGTCGCCGCGGATGCTCACGATCACGATCGTCCGCTCCGGATCGCGCGCGCGGTCGACCAGCGCGTTCACGAACGCTGCGCGCTCGTGCTCGTCGTTGCAGACGGTGAAGAGCTCTTCGAACTGGTCGACGACGAGCACGTTTCGCTCGGACGCATCGAGCGGCGGAACGCGTGGGTGCTCGCCGGGGCGGATCGACTCGACCCGCCAGCGGGCGCTCCCCGGCAGCAGCCCCGCCGCGAGCGACGGCACGAGCCCGGCCGCGATCGCCGACGACTTGCCGCTGCCCGAGGCGCCGACGACCGCGAGCAGGCCGGCGCCGACCGTCCGCGCCGCGAGCTCGCCGACGAGCCGCTCGCGCCCGAAGAAGAGCCGCGCGTCCTCCGCCGCGAACGAGGCGAGGCCCTTGTACGGGCACACGCCCTCGGCGGTCTCCGTACCGGGCTCGGCGGCGTAGAGGCGCGCGAGCTTGAGCCCGATCACGTTGTTCGCGAACCGGAGATTCGCCTGCCGCTGCGAGCGCTCCTGCGACAGCCAGTCGGCTGCTGCCGCGAGCCGCCGCCCGGCTTCCTGCTCGGCCCACTCGCCGAGCAGCTCGTGCGCACGCCCGGGCAGCCCGGCGCTCGCGCGCGCGATCGCCTCCAGCGGGACGTCGTCGACGTCGTCGCGGGCATACACGCGCGCCAGCTCGCGCAGCTCGCGCTGCTCGAGACCGTTGAGCCGGCGGTGACCGTCGCCGAGCTCGTCCGCCGCCGCGACGACTCGCGCGAGCGCGGGCGTCGTGTCGGTGCGGCGGACGAGGCAGACGAGCAGCGTCGGGTGCCGCTCGACCTCGTCGAGCAGCGACGCGAGACGTTCTGCGGCGACGTCGCCGAGCGCGTCGAGGGCGTCGAGCACGAAGAATGCCGGCGCCTGCGCCGCTGCTGCAGCGTCGAGGAGTGCGAGCGCGGCCGAGATGTCGCCCGCGTATCCGACCGACGCGCCGGAGCGGAAGGCGTGCTCGGCCACTTCGGCCGCGAGCCGCGTCTTCCCGCTCCCGGCGGGGCCGCTGACGACGAGGACACGGCCGTTCCCGCGGCGCGCCTGCCGCCACGCGCCCCGCAGCCACGCGACCTCGCGCTCACGGCCGACGAAGGGCGAGGACGCGTCGAGCTCGAGCGGCGGAGCGGCGGCCGTCGCCGCCGTCGGCGGAGCGACCGCGTGCTCCGCTTCCGCCCGGAGGACGTCCACGGGCGTGTCGAAGCCCTTCAGCTCGGCGCGTTCGTGCGCGACGTACGTCGTTCCGGGAACCGGCCCGGCGCGCGCGGCGAGCTCCGCGCTCACGAGCACCTGGCCGGCTTCGGCGCGTGCGCAGAGCCGTGCGGCCAGGTTGAGGGCCGCGCCGCGGAACCCGTCCTCTACCGGCACCGCCTCGCCCACGTCGATGCCCACGCCGACGTGGAGCGGCAGGTCCGACTGCAGCTCGGCCTCTTCACGGCAGGCGGCGACGAGCTCGCCGGCGGCGCGAACCGCCGCTGCAGGCGAGGTGAAGACGGCGAGCGCTTCGTCGCCCCGCAGCTCGACCACGCGACCGCCGCGCGCCTCGACGGCGTCGCGCGCGAGCCCCGCGAACGTCCGCGCGAGCCGCGCGGCCTCCGCGTCGCCGCGCTCGCGGGTGAAGCGCGTGTAGCCGCGGACGTCTGCAATCAGGAACGTCAGCTCCCCTGTCGCAGCGTCCGCAGCGCGCGCCTCGAGCTCGAGGTCGCTCATCGACCACGATCATCGATCGGGATCCGCATGCTTTCAAGACTGGCGGCGTGGCCGCCGCCTTCCCTCGCTAGCGGGGTTCGAAGCCGAACGTGACCTGCGCCGAGAGCTGCCGCAGGTCGTACTGCGACGGCTGGAACGTCCGGTTCGCGCTCAGGTCGATGCGGTACGGCGGGCGGGCGGGGATCCGGACCGTCTTCGTCTCGCAGGGTGTCGAGCGGATCGTGACGCGCCGCAGCGCGAGCAGGCGCTTCGGCGACGGCTGGCCGTTCTGGTCGATGTGGAGCGACGAGAGCCGGATCGTGATCACGGAGGACGGCAGGTCGCCGCACGCGGCCGCCCGCGAGAGCGTGACGGTGGCGAACCCCGGGCGCCTGCCGGCCGACGTGAAGCGGTAGTAGAACGCCGAGGTCGACATCCAGTTCGCATCCGTCGTGATGCCGCCGTCGGCGTCGGCGACCCTGATCGGGTGGGGCACGTGGTAGAGCCGCAGCCCACCCGCCGTCGTCACGAGCTGCCCGACAGGGTCGACGCCGGGACCGGCGACGACCCAGTCGAGCGGGAGCTGCGGGTCGACGGCGCCGGTCAGGTCGAGGTAGTTCGGCGTGCGCACGAACCCCGGGCCCGGCGCCGACGCGTCCGTCGACCAGACCTCGACCATGGACTGGTTCCAGAACTCGAGCGACCAGAACACGTTCGACCCGGCCATCGACTGGCCGAAGTACATCGCCGGCCGGCGCCGCGTCGTGGCGTCGATCCAGCTCGGCGGCCGCGGCAGCACGTCGATCATCGCGGTCGAGAACGTGTTCGACGCCGAGGCCGCGGCGATCTCGCCCCAGAGGTTCCACCCGACGACGGCGACGGCGAGCAGCGCGCCCGCGCCGATCATCGCGCGACGCGCGACCTCGCGCCGCAGCGCTACCTCGCGCGCGAGCACGACGACCACGGTGCCGACGAGGATGCCGAAGAGGAGGCGGCGCGCGTCCGTGGTCGTGAAGTAGATCTTCTGGTTCAGCCACTGCAGGACCGACAACCCCGGCGCGTCGGAGTAGAAGTGCTCCGTGTTGTGGTACGGCGTCGTGTCGAGCAGGTACCAGACGGCGCCGGCGGCGAGCGCGAGCGCGACGATCCGCGTCCGCGCCGACACGGCCCACCGAGCGAGCACCGCGAACACGACAGGCGCGACGTAGATCAGGTTCCGCTCCTCGACGCGGATGGCGAAGTTCGTCGACAGGTACGACGCCTTCACCGCCGTGTAGAGGCCGAAGGCGATGACCGAGCCGACGAGCAGCGCCCCGAGCGCGCGGTCCTCGTGCGCGCGGAACGGGTTCCCGAGCAGCCACGCCAGCGCGACGACCACGGGCAGCACGCCGACGCCGATCGTGAACGCGCCGACTGCCCAGAGCCCGTACGTGAAGAGGCGGTGGTGGAAGTGCGTTCCGATCTCCCACGAGACCGAGTGGTGGTTGGCGAAGGCGCCGAGCGCGATCGCACCGCCGACGAGCAGCAGCACGGCGCCGATCCGCTCGCGGGCCGACCACGATCCGATCATGCTGCGCCCGCGTGCACCCGTCGCGGCGACGATCAGGCCGGCGACGATCGCGGCGAGGAACAGCACGGTCAACTCCGAGCGGACCGGCACGGCGATCACAAGCGCGGCGACCGCCGTCGCGACGGAACGACGCGTCGGACGCATCAGCGCGCGCGCCAGCAGCCAGAGCGCGAGCGTCGACCAGAAGTACGCGAACGGCTCCGGGATCAGCAGGCCGACGTACGCGAGCGACGGAATCGCGGCGGTCGCGACGCCGCAGGCGATCGCGGGCAGGCGCGGGACGAACAGGCGCGCGAGCGCGTAGCCGGGGAACAGCGACGCCGTCATCACGACGGTGTTGATGTACTTGGCGGCGGCGTAGCCTCCGGACGTCGTGCTCGCCCACCACGCGGGGGCGATCAGGTACGCGTACAGCGACTTGAACGGGACGTCCTGGCCGCGGAGCTGCGGGACGCCGTGATGAGCGACGCCGCGCGACTGCTCGGCCCACTCGAGCTCGTCGGTGAACAGCCACGGCGTCGAGTGTCTCGTCGTCTGCCAGACGTAGAGGATCAGCAGCAGGACGTACGCGAGCAGCAGCGGGTACGCGGCGAGCAGCCGGTCGACGCGCCCGCTGCTCGCGCTCACGAGCGCGCGAGGATCACGTTCGGGTCGAGGTCGACGTCCCGCCGGACGAAGCGGCAGTCGGTCTCGCGCGCCGTGCACGCGTCGACGACGCGGTCGAGCTGCTCGCGCGGCGCGTTCGGGATGGTGACGAAGACGATGTCGGGGTGGAAGCGGTCGAGCGCGCGGTCGAGCGTCGCGGTCGTGGCGACGACCTTCGCGCCGTTCAGGCGCCGGCCGCGCAGCGCCGGGGCGTCGTCGACGAACCCGAGCACCTTCTGCCCCGGCGTCTCGCGCAGCTCGCGCAGGAGGCTTCGGCCGGTACGGCCGGCGCCGACGATCAGCACCCGCCGTGACTCGCGCCTGCGCGCGAGGTCGACGAAGTGCACCAGCGCACGCTCGGCGAACCGGGCGGCCACGATCGCGACGGTGCAGATGAGCGTGTCGATCACGAACACGCTCCGCGAGAAGTCGCCGATCGGCCCCTGCGTGATCGCGAGGATCCCGATCGCGGTGACCTCCGACGTGCCAACGGCTGCGGCGGCGCGCAGCGCGTCGCGCGCGCTCGTGTACCGCCACACGCCGCTGTACATGCCGAACACGAGCAGGGCGACGTAGCGGGTGAACAGCAGCACCGGCAGCGTGAGCAGGAAGTAGTGGCGCTGGTTCGGGGTGCCGATGCCGTTGAAGCGGAGGAGGTACGCGGCGAGGAAGGAGGCCGAGACGAGCGCGCCGTCGACTGCGACCTCCGCGAGCCGCCGCGTGTAGACGTACGAGCGCCGCACCGTCCGTCCCTCGCGGCCCACGTCGGCCAGGAAGCTGCCGAACTGCACGAGGAGCGCGAAGCTGACGAGCACGCCGAGGGCTGCGAGGCGGCCGTTCCCGAACGCCTCATACGCGAGGCTGGTCGCGCCGAGCGCCGCCGAGACGAGCGCGAGCAGCACGACGGCGCCGGTCTCCGACACGCCGAGCGAGACGAGCCGGTGCGAGCTGTGGTCGCGGCCGCCCTGCGACACCGGCCTTCCCTCGAGCAGCCGCACGATCGTGACGAGCGTGGTGTCGAGGATCGGGACGGCGAGCACGAGCACCGGCAGGACGAGGGTGGCGACGGTCGACGACGCGACGGTGTAGCTGGACGCGAGCCCGAGGGCGGCGAGCGTGAACCCGATCACCTGCGACCCGCTGTCGCCCATCCACGCGAGCGCGCCTTTCCCCGGGCGCAGGTTGAACGGCAGGAACCCGAGGACGCCGGCGGCGAGCGCGACGGAGGCGACGAGCACCAGGCGCGGCTCGTGCTGGAGCCACGCGTCGCAGGCGAAGAACGCGGCCGCGATCACCGCGAGGCTGCCCGCGAGGCCGTCCATGTTGTCGAGCAGGTTGAAGGCATTCGTCATGCCGACGAGCCAGAGCACGCCGATCGGAACCGCGAGCCACCACGTGTGCACGATCTCGACGCGCGTTCCGGTCGCCAGCACGGTCGCGGCTGCGCCGACCTGCGCCGCGAGCTTCGCCGCCGGCGGGAGCGACCAGAGGTCGTCCGCGAGCCCCGCGACGAAGAGGATCGTGGCGCCCGCGAAGAGCCCGGTGAGCTGCGTGGTCGCCGTGAGCGGTCCCGCCAGCACCGTCAGCCAGATGCCCGCCGCGAGCCCCGCGTAGATGCCGATCCCGCCGACCAGCGGCGTCGCCGACGCGCGCCAGCGGCCGACCTCGGGAGGCCGTCCCAGGCGGCGCGAGAGCGGTGACCGGAGGAGGCCCCAGACGACGGCGGCCGCTGCGGGGAGGGCCGCGAGAGCGACCACGGTGCTCACGAAGAGGGAGGGTAGAGGGACGGTGTTAGGGCTGTGTGTGCCCGCACGAAGCCTCCCTACACTAGACCGCAGCCGTGACGGTCTACACCGACCTCGTCCGCTACCGCGAGCTGTTCTCCAACCTCTTCAGGCGCGACTTCCAGGCGAAGTACAAGGGGTCGCTGCTCGGCGTCTTCTGGTCGCTCCTGAACCCGCTCGTGCTGCTCGGCGTGTACCTGCTCGTCTTCGGCGTCATCTTCCCGTCGAAGACGCCGCACTACGCGCTCTACCTCCTCTCGGGCCTCGCCTGCTGGATCTTCTTCGCGACGTCGCTCCAGTCGGCGGCGCGCTCGCTCGTCGACTCGGCCGACCTCGTCAAGAAGGTGCGCTTCCCGCGCCAGCTCGTCGCGCTTTCGATGGTCGCGACGCAGGCCGTCACGTATGCGGTGATGGTCGCGGTCCTGATCGTGCTCTCGCTCGTTCTCCTCGCCGGCGCGCGGACGACGGTGTGGCTCGCGATCCCGCTCGCGGCGCTGTTCGTCGCCGAGGTCGCCGGGCTCGCGCTGATCGCGGCCTGCCTCAACGTCGTCTTCCGCGACGTCGAGCACGTGCTCGCCGCGGCGCTGCTCCCGTGGTTCTTCGTGACCCCGATCCTCTGGAGCGCGCAGACGCTCGGCGGCCGCGCGCTCCGCCACCACACGCTGCTCGGCGTCCTCCACTGGGTGAACCCGGTCGCGCCGCCGATCTTCGCGATCCGCGACGCGATCTGGTCGGGGCGCCTGCCGCACGCGGGCGACGTCGTCTACCTCGCGGCCGCCGCCGTGGTCTCGCTCGCGCTCGCGGCGGTCGTCTTCAGGTCCGTCGACGACCGGATCGCGGTCGAGCTCTGAGGACGGCCCGGCCGTCGTAGATCCACGGCTCGTCCCGCGGGGCGGCGAACGCGGGGAGCCCGGCGACGTCGCCGAGGCGCTCCAGCTCGATCCCGGGGAGCACCGACGGGCAGAGGAGGGGCGCGTCGAACCCCGGGACGCGCCCGCCGCCCGGCACGTACGGCGCGAGCGCGCGCGGCCGCGGGTGGAGCAATCCGCCGTGCCACTCGATCGAACCGGCGACGACGCCGTAGCCGTCCGCGTGCGCCGCGCGCACGTGGTCGCGCCAGCCCGGCGCAGGCTCGACCCCCTCGGGCAGCGACGTGCTCGGCTCCCCCTCGCGCGGCGCGACGACGAGGTCGAGCGCGAGCATCGGGTTGCCGAGCTCCGAGAACCACGCGCGGTTCTCCGCGACGAGGTCGAACGCGAGTCGGTACGGGCCCGGTGGGATCGGGCTGCGGACCGTGACGTCGACCGTGGTGCGCTCGCCGGGCCGAAGGCGAGGCGCCGCCGTCCGCACGCCGTCCCAGACGATCGGGTTGTCGCGCGCATCGAGCCAGTGGTAGGCGACGTTGACGCCGTCGTGCCATGCGACCGTGCCGGCATTCGCCACCTCGAGCCGCACGTGCGCGAGCGTTCCCGCCTGCGGCGCGAGCTCCGGCGGCGCGCCCCACGCCACGGCGAGCGGTCCCTTCGACACGGCTGGCTAGCCTAATCCGCGAGATGGAGCCGCTCCTCGTCCGCGCGGCGCGCCGCGAGCCGGTCGAGCGGACGCCCGTCTGGTTCATGCGCCAGGCCGGGCGGTCGTTGCCGGAGTACCGCGCCGTGCGCGAGCGGCACTCGTTTCGCGAGGTGGCGGAGACGCCGGAGCTGTGTGCGGAGGTGACGCTGCAGCCGGTCCGGCGGCACGGCGTCGACGCGGCGGTGATGTTCGCCGACATCGTGACCCCCGTCCTCGCGATGGGCGTCGACGTCGACCTCGTGGAAGGCGTGGGGCCGGTGATCGCGGAGCCGGTGCGGTCGCGCGCCGACGTCGACGCGCTCGTCAGGCCGGAGGCGGACGGCGCGTTCGCGCCGCTCCTCGAGGCGATCCGGATCGTGCGAGCCGAGCTCGCCGCAGACCAGGCCGTGGTCGGGTTCTGCGGCGGCCCGTTCACCGTGGCCGCCTACCTCGTCGAGGGGAAGCCGTCGCGCGAGTTCGCCCTCGCGAAGGCGTTGATGTACGGCGAGCCGGACGTGTGGAGCGCGCTCCTCGACGTCCTCGCCGAGTGCTTCGGCGACTACCTGCGCGCGCAGGTGCGCGCCGGCGCCGACGTCGTCCAGCTCTTCGACTCGTGGGCCGGCGTCCTCTCGCCGCGCGACTACGAGATGTTCGCCGCCCCGTGGTCTGCACGCGTGCTCGCGAGCGTGGACGTCCCGACGATCCACTTCGCCACCGGTGCCTCGACCCTGCTGCCCGCGATGGCACGTGCGGGCGGCGACGTGATCGGGCTCGACTGGAGGATCCCGCTCGACGACGGATGGGCGCTCGCCGGCGGCGACGTCGGCGTGCAGGGAAACGTCGACCCGGCGGTGCTGCTCGGCCCGTGGAGCCGCGTCGAGGCTGCCGCGCGCGACGTCCTCGCGCGCGCCGGCGGACGTCCGGGCCACATCTTCAACCTCGGCCACGGCGTCCACCCGGCGACGGAGCCGTCCCAGCTCACGCGCCTCGTCGGGCTGGTGCAGGACGCGACGGTGGAAGCGCGTGTCTGACGTCGTCCGGCCGCTGCGGGCCGACGAGTACGAGGCGTTCCTCGAGCGCGCGCTCGTCGAGTACGCCGCTGACATGGTCCGGGCCGGGGTGGAGCCCGCCGTCGCGCGCGCGAAGTCGGAGCGGGACCACGCGACGCTGCTCTCGGACGGCGTAGACACGCCCGGGCACTCGCTGTATGCGATCGTGGACGGCGGCGAGCGTGTCGGCTACCTCTGGCTCGCCGAGCGCGACGCCGAGCTCGGCCGGAGTCTCTTCGTCTACGCGATCCGCGTGGACGAGCCCTATCGGAGGCGCGGGCTCGGCCGGGCGGCGATGGTGTTCGCGGAGGAGGAGGCGCGGCGGCGCGGCTTCGCCAGGATCGGCCTCAACGTGTTCAGCGGGAACGACGTCGCGCGCGGCCTGTACGCCTCGCTCGGCTACCGCGAGACGGCGACCTACATGGAGAAGGCGCTGTGACGCCGGGCAGGATCGTCGTCGACCGCGTGTCGCGGACGTTCCGGGTCTACCCGAAGGCGCAGCGCACGCTGAAGGACCTGTTCGTCGCGCGCGGCCGGCTCGGCGTGCGCGAGGTGCAGGCGCTGCGCGACGTGTCGCTGACGATCGAGCCGGGCGAGGCCGTCGGCCTGGTGGGCCGTAACGGCTCCGGCAAGTCGACGCTTCTGCGCCTGATCTCGCGGATCATCGTCCCGACCGCCGGCCGCGTCGAGTCCGGCGGACGTATCGCGTCGCTGCTCGAGCTCGGCGCCGGCTTTCACCCCGACTTCACCGGCCGCGAGAACGTGTACCTGAACGCGTCGATCCACGGCCTGCCGCGGGCGCGCGTCCGCGAGGTGATGGACGAGATCGTGTCGTTCGCGGAGCTGGAGCGGTTCATCGACCTGCCGGTGCGCACGTATTCGTCGGGGATGTTCATGCGGCTCGGCTTCTCGGTCGCCGCGCACATCCGCGCCGACGTGCTGCTCCTCGACGAGGTCTTCGCCGTCGGTGACGAGCAGTTCCAGCGCAAGTGCTTCGGCAAGGTCGCCGAGTTCAAGCACCGCGGCGGAACGATCGTGTTCGTCTCGCACGACGCGCAGGCGGTCGAGCGGCTCTGCGACCGGGCCGTGCTGCTGCAGCAGGGAGAGGTCGCGTTCGACGGCGCGACGCGACAGGCGATCGCGGAGTACCGGCGGCTGCTCGGCGCCGACGTGAGCCCGGACGAGCTCGAGGCCGGCCTGCGCGAGTGGGGGACCGGCGCAGCGCGTGTCGTCGCCGCGTCGCTCGTCGACGCCGAAGGCGACGAGCGCATCCAGTACACGGCCGGCGAGCCCGTCGTCGTGCGCCTCGTCGTCGACTCCGATCCGGGAGTCGCGCCGCCGTCGGTGCGGCTCGAGCTGCGGGACGACGGCGGCCTCGTCCTCGGAACGGTCGCGCAGGACACGGCGCCGCTCGGCTGGAACGGCGGCGGCGGCCTCCGCGAGCTGCGGTTCCGCCTCGACCGCCTGCCGCTCGCCGACGGGCGGTTCCACCTCCGCGTCGGCCTCGTCGACGCCGCCGGAGCGCCGCTGCACGCGCTCGACGACGCGCTCCGCTTCTTCGTCTTCCCGGCCGGCGGCGAGACCGGCGCCGTGCTGCTCGACGGCGAGTGGTCGATGCAGGAGATCGCCGCGACCGCGCCAACTCGGAAGCCGTGAGCGCGCGCGCGTGCCCGGACTGGCCGGCCTTGATGGAGATCGCCCCCGACCTCCAGTTCCGGCACGTGACGCTCGCAGAGGCGCACCTGCCGGTCGAGGCATTCGTGCAGCTCGACGGGATCGGCCCGGACGAGGTGGTGCTGTGCTGCGACCTCGACGCGCACGTCTTCAACCCGGTGCACACCGATGCGCGCGTCGTGCAGGCGCTCGCGGGCACGCACTGGATCGACGTGCGCGAGGTCGCCGGCCGGAACCGGAGCTAGCGCCGAAGCACGTCGGCCAGCGGGCGCGTGTTCAGCACGTCGTCGGCGGTGCACCAGCCGCGGCGCGCGGTCGCGACCGCCAGGCGCATGTTCCCGAGGCCGCGCACCGAGTGCGCATCCGTCGAGCAGGTGACGGCCACGCCGGCGCGGACCGCGTCGTGGACCAGCGCCGAGCTGAGGTCGATGCGGTCCGGGAGCCCGTTCGTCTCGACGGCCGTCCCGGTCTCGAGGCACGCGGCGAAGACCGCCTCCAGGTCGACTGCGTTCGGCGGCCGGTGGTTCAGGATCCGCCCCTGCGGGTGGCTGATCGATCGCACCGCCGGATGCTCGACCGCCGCGAGCGTCCGCTTCGTGAGCTGGTCGCGCGACTGCCGCTGGCCGGCGTGCACCGACGCCTGCACCCAGTCGAGCTCGGCGAGGACGTCGTCGGGCAGGTCGAGCGTCCCGTCGGCGAGGATGTCGCACTCGGTCCCCCGCAGCACGCAGACGGGCGCAACGCGCTCGTTCACCTCGGCGATCTCCTCGCCCTGCCTGCGCACGTCGTCGGCGTCCAGCCCGGGGACGACGCGCACGCTGCGCGTGTGGTCGCAGATCGCGAGGTAGTCGTAGCCGAGGGCCGCAGCGGCCTCGGCCATCTCCTGGATCGAGGCCTTCCCGTCCGACCACGTGGTGTGCACGTGGAGGTCGCCGCGGATCGACGAAAGCTCCACGAGCGGGGGCGGCTCGCCGTCGAACGGCTCCTCCCGCAGCTCCGGCGGGAGGTACGGCAGGCCGAGCCGCGCGTACACCGTCGCCTCGTCGCGGCCCTCGGGGAGCGCCCCGAGCGCCGCCACGTACCGATCGCTTCCCGTCGCGCGCACGAGCTCCGTTCCGAAGCGGGAGGGCGCCGCCACGACGATCTCCACCGGCACACCCTCGACTGTCACGCCGACCGCGTGCCGCCCGCCGCGGTCGACGACGGCGACGATCTCGGGCAGCGCCGCGAACCGCTCGAGCACCGGCGCCGGGTCCTGGGCGGCGACGACGACCGCGAGCCGGTGCGACGTGTCGCAGAACCGGCGGACGTCGCCGGCGAGCTCACCGCCCAGCGCCTCCGCGATCCCGCCGACGAGGTCCCAGGCGCGGTTGAGGAGAAGCCCGCGGCGCGGCGCGGGACGGGGCCGCTCGAGCGCCGCGCGCACCTTCGCCTCGGTCGCAGGACCGATCCCGGCGACGCCGCGCAGGCGTCCCGCCGCCGCGGCCTCGCGCAGCTCCTCGGCCGTCGACACGCCGAGCGTCCGGCCGAGGTCGACCATGCGCTGCGGGCTCAGCCCGACGAGCCGGGCGAGGCCGACGAGGTCCGGCCGCACCTCGGTCTCGAGCTCCTCGATCTCGGCGAGGCGCCCCGTCTCGACGAGCTCGCGCAGCCGCGACTCGATCGCGCCGCCGATGCCGCGCAGCTCCCGCACGCGCCCCTGACGGACCAGCTCGGCCACCGGCGCAGGCGTCGTACGGATCAGCTCGGCTGCGCGTCGGTACGCGCGGACGCTGTAGTAGCTCGCCCCGGCGAGGTCGAGCAGCGCGGCGAGCGTCTCGAGCCGCTCGGCGATCGCCGCGTTGTCGAGCGCAGCCACGCCGGTAGTGTCCTCGACACATGCCGACCGTCGTCGTCCCCTTTCGCGGCAGCGGCCCGAAGCAGCGGCTGGCGGTGGGCGCGGAGGCCCGGCGGGTGCTGGCGCAGGCGATGCTCGCCGACGTGCTCGCAGCCGCCGCCCAGGTCGGCGACGTGGTGGTGGTCGCGCCGGATCCGCCCGACGTCGGCGTCGTCGTCCCGAGGGTCGTCGAGGACCCGGGAGCCGGGCAGGGGGCGGCCGTGCGCGCGGGCCTCGAGAGCGCGCTCGCCGCCGGGCTGCCGCCGCCGTACCTCGTCGTCAACGCCGACCTGCCGTGCGCGGCCCCGCGGGACCTGCTCGCGCTCGCCGGCTCGGTCCCCGGCGACGGCCTCGCGCTCGTCCCGGCGCCCGACGGAACCACGAACGCGCTGGCGCTCGCGGACGCGCGCCTCTTCGAACCGCTCTACGGCCCCGGCAGCGCCGCGCGGTTCGCCGAGCTCGGTCCGTCGCGTGTGGTCGACGCGCCGAATCTCGTGGATGACGTGGACACGCTCGACGATCTCGTGCGCGTCCGGGGCCGGGTCGGCGTGCACACCCGGCGTGTGCTCACCTTCCTCGACCTCGCGTCGGCGGCGTGAACGTCGCGGTCCTCTCGGGCGGCGTGGGCGGCGCGCGGTTCCTGCGCGGAGTCGTCTCTGTCGTCGATCCAGACAACGTTTCCATCGTAGGCAACGTGGCGGACGACATCGAGCTGCTGGGCCTTCGAGTCTCGCCCGATCTGGACAGCATCCTCTACACGCTCACGGGGCGCGCCGACGAGGTGCGCGGCTGGGGGCGCGCGGGCGAGACGTGGCACGCGCTCGAGAGCGTGCGCGAGCTAGGCGGCGAGGACTGGTTCGCGCTCGGCGACCGCGACATCGGCCTGCACCTGGTGCGCACCGAGCTGCTGCGGGCGGGCCTGCCCCTGAGCGAGGCGACGGCGCGCATCGCGCACGGCCTCGGCCTGCAGGCGACGCTGCTGCCGGCGACCGACGACCCCGTGCGCACCTTCGTCGAGACGCCGGCGGGGACGTTCCCGTTCCAGACGTGGTTCGTCGCGCGCGGCCACCGCGACGAGGTCGACGCCGTCCACTACGCCGGTGCGCCGGCGGCCGCGCCGGCTCCCGGCGTGCTCGAATGCCTCGACGGGGCGGACGTGATCCTGATCGCTCCGAGCAACCCGTACGTCTCGATCGGTCCGATCCTCGCGGTCGCGGGGATCCGCTCGGCGCTCGAGCGGCGGAGCGTTCCCTGCGTCGCGGTCAGCCCCCTGGTCGGCGGGCGCGCGGTCAAGGGGCCGGCGGACCGCATGCTGCTTCGGCTCGCCGGCGGCACGACTCCCGCGCACGTAGCGGCGTGCTACGAGGGCCTCGTCGACGCGCTGGTCGTCGACGTCGCCGACGCGCCGGCACAGCTGCCCGCGGGTGTGCGGCCCGTCGTGACGGAGACGCTGATGCGGGACCTCGACGCAGCGCGCCGGCTCGCCGCGGCGGCGCTCGACGCTGCCGGAGCCCCCGCGTGAAGGTCGCCGTGCTGGGCGGGACCGGCAGCTTCGGTCGGGCGCTCGCAGGACGGCTGGCGTCGCGCGGCGAGGACGACGTCGTGATCGGCTCGCGTGACGCGGAGCGTGCGCGTGCGGTGGCGGCGGAGCTCGGGGGCCGGCGCGTCGCAGGTGCCGCGAACGAGGACGCCGTCCGCGGCGCCGACCTCGCCGTGCTCGCGGTCAAGGCCGAGGCCGCGCTCGAGACCGCCCGCTCGATCGCACCGGCGCTCGCACGCACGCCGCTCCTCAGCGTGGCGAGCGCGATCCGGTTCGAGAAGGGCGTCGGCATGCTGCCCGACGCCGACGCGCTCAGCCTCGCCGAGCGCGTTCAGGCGGTGGTCGAAGCGCCGGTCGCAGCCGGGCTGCACTCCGTCGCCGCGGCGAGCCTGGGGGACGAGGCACCGGACGAGGACGCCCTCGTGTGCGGCGACGACATCGGCGCGAAGGCGCTCGCGCTCGAGCTCGCGGACAGGCTCGTGGCGGGACGTGCGCTGGACGCCGGCCCGCTCGCGAGCGCGCGCGCGCTCGAGGGCCTGACGGCGGTGATCGTAAACCTGAACCGGCGCTACCGCGCGCACGCCGGGATCCGCGTCACCGGCGTCGAATGATCACGCTGCTCCCGGTGCACGGCCTGCCCGAGATCCACGAGGGCGACGACCTCGCGGCCATGGTCGCCGACCGCGTGCGGTTCGAGCCCGAGGACGTGCTCGTGCTCGCCCAAAAGGCGGTCTCGAAGTCGGAAGGGCGCGTGATCCGGATCGACAGCCTCCAGGCGTCCGCCAAGGCGACCGAGCTGGCGGGCGACGAGCGCGACCCGCGCGAGATCGAGGCGATCCTCCAGGAGGCGAAGCGGGTCGTGCGCGAGCGCGGGCCGCTCGTGATCGCGGAGACGCGGCACGGGTTCATCTGCGCGTCCGCCGGCGTCGACCACTCGAACGCGCCCGAGCCGGGAACGCTGGTCCTGCTCCCGCTCGATCCGGACGCGAGCGCCCGCGCGGTGCGGGAGCGGCTCGCGGAGCTGACGGGCCTCTCGATCGGCGTCGTCGTGACGGACTCGTTCGGGCGGCCCTTCAGGCAGGGGACGACGGACGTCGCGATCGGCGTCGCCGGGATCCCGCCGATGCTCGACCTGCGCGGGACGAAGGACCGGATCGGCTACGAGCTGCGCTCGACGCGGATCGCCGTCGCCGACGAGATCGCCGCCGCCGCCGACCTCGCGCGCGGCAAGGCCGAGGGCGTCCCGGCCGTGGTCGTCCGCGGGCTCCGCCTCGAGGGCGACGGCACGGCGCGGGAGATCGTGATCGAGCGGGAGCTCGACCTCTTCAGCTGAGGGCCGGGCCGCCCGCACGCCTTTACAGAAACTTCAGAGCTTCCTTTCACCTCCTCACATTCCATGGCTACCGTCCCGCGGTCACGTGGCGGGCCCGGAGCCCACGGCGCCTGCCTGGAACCCCCCTTGATGCCAGTACGCGTGGGCCAGAAGGAGGCAACCTCGTTGTGCGACTACGTTTCTCGCTGAGCCGGGCCGGGCTTGCGGCGCTCCTCTCGTTCGCGGCCGCCGGCGCCGCGCTGGCGCGGCAGAACGTCCCCCCGCCGGCAAACGACTCGGTGCGCGCGCTGCGCGCCGGAGTCGAGCACTACCGGTGGCTCGCCTGGGAGTTCGAGCGGGCGGCGCACGTGCGGAGGACGCCGACCTCGTACTCCGAGCGCCGGAGCTCCGACCTCGCCTACCTGCGGTGGACGGTCGAGACGTGGATGCGGCGGGCGTACACCGCGCGTGACCTCGCGCTCAGGCGCGTCCACCGGCGGTTCTCGGTTCCGATCCCCCGGCCGCCGACCGTGCACAGCCGTTTCGCGACCCGGGTCTCGTTCAGCCGCGCGGTGGCCCTCGACCTGCGGCGCATCTATCCCGGCACCGTCACGCGCCGCTTCGCCTCGGCGCGCGGCGCGACGAGCACGGCCACCCTGCAGCTCTGGCAGGTCCGGCTCGCGGACGCGGCGCTCGCCGTGCTCCGCCACGGGTACGCAAGGCCGCCGATCCCGCGCTTCCTCGAGAGCGCGTTCCTCTGCATCCACCGCTACGAGGCGGCGTGGAACGCGGACACGGGGAACGGCTACTACGGCGGGCTCCAGATGGACCTCGGCTTCCAGCGCCGCTACGGCGCCGACTACCTGAGCCGCTGGGGCACGGCCGACAACTGGCCGGCGTGGGCGCAGCTCGAGACGGCGGTGCGCGCCTACCGGTCGGGCCGCGGCTTCGGCCCGTGGCCGACCGCGGGGGCCTGCGGCCTGTAAAGAGCGCGCAAAAGCCGCACCACCGCCCGGTTCGCGCTATCAAGCCGCGCGCCGCCGCCGCCGATTATGCGTCCATGGTGACGCAGTCTGCGGCGGCGGCGCACCCTCCCGATCCGGGCGCGCCTCCGGACGCCGCCGGCACGCCCGAGAGCCTCGTCGAGTCGTACCGGCGACTCGCGGAGGTCTTCCACGAGGTCCTCTCGGAGCAGAGCCTCGACGCCCTGCTCGACCGCATCGCCGTCACCCTCGAGGACCTCATGCCGTACGAGGCGCTCCACATCTACGAGGCCGACACCGACCGGCGCGTGCTCGTGCCGCTGCACGCCCGCTCGCAGCAGTACGAGGAGGAGATCATGCGGAGCCGGCCGCGGTTCGGCGAGGGCATCACCGGGTGGGCGGTCGAGAACCGCCGCGCGGTGTGGACGAACCGCGCACACCTCGACCCTCGCTCGGTGAACGTCCCCGGCACGCCGGTCGAGCCGGAGGCGATGATCTCGATCCCGCTGATCGCGCGCGGTGCGCTGAAGGGGGCGCTCAACATCTACCGCATCGGCGAGGATGCGGAGTTCGCCGAACACGAGTTCCACCTGGCGAAGTCGTTTGGCGACGCCGCTGCGCTCGCGCTCGACAACGCGCAGATCCGCGCCAGGCTCGAGCACCTCGCGCAGACGGACTCGCTCACGGGCCTGTACAACCACCGCTACTTCCACGAGCGGCTGCGCTCGGAGCTGACGCGCGCGTCGCGCTCCCACGACTCGGTCGCCGTGCTGATGTTCGACCTCGACGACTTCAAGCGCGTGAACGACGTCTACGGTCACGGCGCCGGTGACCAGCTGCTCATCCAGGTCGCCCGGATCGCCCGCGACACCGTCCGCGGCTCCGACGTCGTCTGCCGCATCGGCGGCGAGGAGTTCGGGGTGATCATGCCGTCGTGCGACGCGGGCGACGCGCTCGGGCTCGCCTCGCGCCTCGCGGAGACGCTCCGCGAGATGGACTTCGAGCCCGCCGGCCGGATGACCGTCTCGATGGGCGTCGCGCAAGGGCCGGAGCACGCGATGAACCCGCGCGAGCTCGTCGCGTGTGCAGAGGCGGCGATGATGACCGCGAAGGCGCGCGGCAAGAACCAGAGCGTGGTCTACGACGACGGCGCGACGGAGCGTCCGAGCGCGGCGGTCGTCGCCGGCCGGGACGTTCGCTCGATCGCGCACCTGAAGATGCTGCAGTCGCTCGCCGGGAAGCTGAACCGGCTCAACGACGTCGGCGAGATCGGGAGGACGATCGCGACCGAGCTGCGCCTGCTGATCGACTACCACAACTGCCGCGTCGTACTCCGGGACGGCGACGAGCTCCGGCCGATCGCGTTCGTCGGCGACTACGACGTCAGCGTCTCCGACACCGCCGACGCCTACACGCAGCGCGTCGGCGTCGGCGTCACGGGCCGTGCGGTCGAGACCGGCGAGGCGCTGCTGATCCCGAACGCGCTCGAATGCGAGTTCGCCTTCCGCATCCCTGGGACCGAGGAGCTGGAGGAGTCGCTCGCGGTCGTGCCGCTCCGCTACGGCTCGCGCGTGACGGGTGCGATCGTGATCTCGAAGCTCGGCGTCAACCAGTTCGACGAGGACGACGTGCGGCTGCTCGAGGTGCTGGCGGGCCAGGCGTCGGTCGCGCTCGAGAACGCGCGGCTGTACGAGCAGCAGCGGCGCGAGGCCGAGGGCGCGAAGGCGCTGCTCGCGTTCGCGGACGACATCTCGCGCGCGCACTCCGTCGAGGACATCTGCGGGCTCGCCGTCGGTGCGGCCGGCCGCCTCTTCGAGACCGAGCGTGCGTCGCTGTGGCTCGGCGGCGAGTGCGTCGCCGCGGTGGGGGAGCCGCTCGTGGACGGCGCCTGCGCGCAACTCGTCGAGGGCGAGGGGATCGACGGGAGGATCGTCGTCGACCTCGCCCCGATGGACGAGGACCGGGAGCGGCTCCTCGCCTCGTTCGCCTACCAGCTCTCCGTCGCGTTGCAGAAGGCGCGGCTGTACGAGAAGCAGATGGAGGCCGCCGAGGTGGCGAACGCCCTGCTCGAGGCGGGGCGGGAGCTCGCGACGGCCGAGTCGCCGGACGTCGTCCTCGGCCGCACGGTCGAGGTGACCGCGCGCGTCCTGAACGTGCCGCGCGTCTCCCTCTGGATCCAGGAGGAGGCCGAGCCGCGGGACCTCGTTGCGCGTGCGTCGTGCGGCTATTCACCCGGCCTCGACCCGGTCGGCAACCGCCGCTACCCCGCGCCGATCGCGCGCGAGTGGCTCGAGCGTACGGAGCCGTTCGTGCTCGAGCCCGAGGCGCTCGCGGCGGTCGAGGGAGTCGACCCGCAGCACATCGCCCGGTTCGTGATCGCGCCGCTGCGGCTCGAGGGCGCCCGCGTCGGCGCGCTCGTCGCCACCGTCGAGGATCGCCAGATCGACGATCGGCAGCTCCGGCTCGTCGCCGGCCTCGCGCACCAGGCGAAGCTCGCGATCGAGAGCGCCGAGCACTACGCCGGCCTCGAGCGCACGTTCGTGGCAACCGTGGCCACGCTCGCGAACGCGCTCGAGGCGAACGACGAGTACACGTCGTCGCACGCGCACTGGATCAGCGACATGGCCCTCCTCGTCGGCGGCGTCCTCGGGCTCGACCGCGAGGCGCTGAAGCGCCTCGAGCTCGGCGCGCTGCTGCACGACATCGGCAAGATCGGGATTCCGTCCGAGATCCTCCGCAAGCCCGGGCCTCTGACCGAGGAGGAATTCGAGATCGTGCGGGCCCACCCGGAGCTGGGCGAGAAGATCCTCGCGCCGATCGACCGGCTGCACGACGTGCGGCCGATCGTGCGCGCCTGCCACGAGCGGTGGGACGGCCGCGGCTACCCGGATGGCAAGGCCGGTGCGGAGATCCCGGTCGAGGCGCGGATCGTCCTCGTCTGCGACGCGTTCCACGCGATGGCGACCGACCGGCCGTACCGGAGGCGCCTCTGCCCCGCCGAGGCGGTGCGGCGGCTCCGCGAAGGGTCCGGCACGCAGTTCGATCCGGCCGTGGTCGACGCGTTCGTCCGCATCTACGACGCCGGCGGCGTCCTGCCGATCCACTAGCGCGGGTCCTCGAGGCGTCGGATGGTGCAGACGTCGACGAAGCCGACGCGCTTCAGGATCGGATACGACGTCCCGGGAAGCGCCTCGACGACGAGCGCCGGCGTCCCGCGCGCGGCAGCGTCGTCCCAGCGCGCGCGGACGAGCGCGCGGTAGACGCCGCGGCCGCGCGCCCACTCCGCGACGGCGCCGGCGATCAGGAACACGCCGCGATCCGAGTAGATCGAGCGCCCCGCGCCCGCGGGGCGGCCCGCGAGACGCCCCAGGAACGTGGCGGGCACGCCCGCCCGCTGCGCCGCCTCGAACTCCGCCCGCAGGTGCGGCCGCTGCCGCTCGCGCCGCTCGGCCGATGTGGCGAACGCGTCCCACATCAGGTCGGTCGCGGTCAGGTAGTCGTGGAGGGTCTCGACGCGGAGCACCTCGACGTCCCGCGCCCCCGGCGGCGGTGCCTCGACGCACGCGAGCGCGTGCAGCACGCCGTGCCCGTCCTCCGGTTCGCGCAGCCCGAGGCCGAGCAGGCGCTCGCGAAGATCGGACGGGCGCGCCTCCGGGTCGATCAACCACGTCGTGTTCTTCACGCGCGGGACACGCGTCCGCACCTCGTCGACGAGCCCCTGGACCGCATCCGCCTCGACGCGGACGCCGGAGACGGTGGCCCAGGTCGTTCCCTGGACGACGCAGACACGCTCGTCGGCGGTCCGTTCGACGTCGCCGGAGAGCCGCGTGTAGCGGTCCGGCGCGTGCGCGAACGCGCGGACCTCGGGCGTCAGCACGTGGCCGGGTCGAGCAGGACCTCCAGCTCGCCCTGCGGCTCGAAGCCCAGCCGCTCGAGGATCGGCCGCGACGTCCCGCGCGCCTGCACGCACAGCGCGCCGAAGCCCGCTGCGACCGCGTCGTCCCAGCGGGCGCGGACGAGCGCCCGGTAGACGCCGCGTCGCCGCGCGTCCGGGAGCACCGACCCGCCGACGAGCAGCGCCGCCGGCAGACCCTCCTCGACGATCGCGCTCGCCGCGCCGACGGGCCGTCCGTCGAGGTACGCGACGTAGACGCGCGGGCCGTGGCCGCCGCGCTCCGCCGCGAAGCGCTCCGCCTCGACGCCCTCCCACTCGCGCTGCCGGTCCTCCGGCGTCTCGAACGCCTGGTGCGAGACGGATGCCGCCAGCCGGAACTCGGCGAGGTCGCGCACGCGACGCGCATCCACGTCGGGCGGTCCCGCCGACGGCTCGGCGGCGAGCGTCAGCGACGTCAGGTGGTCGTCGGCGACGAACCCGTGCGCCTGCAGACGGTCGGCGAGGTCGGCCGGCGTGGCTGCGGCGCCGACGTGCCAGAGGGCGCGCGTGTGGCCGCGCGCGGAGACCGCGGACCGCACCTCGGCGATCGCCTCGGGGACCTCGTCGGGGTCGAGCCGCAGCCGCGAGACGTGCGTGAACGACGGGACGGGCCCGAGGAGCAGGCAGTAGCGGTCGGTGAGGAGGCGCGTCAGGCCGCTGCGCGGGTCGATCTCGCCCCACGCGGCGGGATCCTCGGCGAACCGCCGCAGGTCCTCAGGAGCAGAACTCGTCGGCAACCGCCAGCGCGTCGTCGAGGATCGCGAGACCCTCCTCGAGCTCGTCGCGCGTGATCGTGAGCGGCGGGCAGCACATGACGACGTTCCAGTGCGTCATCAGGTACAGGCCGCGGTCGAGCGCACGCTTCATCAGCGCGGCGACCGGCTTCGCGGCGTCGCCGGAGCCGTTGAACGGCACGAGCGGCTCCCGCGTCGCGCGGTCCTTGACGAGCTCGATCCCCCAGAAGCAGCCGAGCCCGCGCACCTCGCCGATCGACGGGTGCTTCTCCTGCAGCCGTGCCAGCTCGGCGGCGAACACGTCGCCCGCCGCCGCGGCGTTCTCGACGATCGCCTCCTCCTGGAAAGCTTCGATCGAGGCGACTGCCGACGCGCACGCGAGCGGGTGTCCGCTGTAGGTGAGGCCGCCGGCGAAGAACCTGTCGCGTACCCACTCCGCGATCGGCCTGCGCACGACCATCGCGCCGAGCGGGACGTAGCCCGAGTTGATCCCCTTCGCGACGGTCATGATGTCCGGGACGACGTCCCAGTGGTCGACGCCGAACCACTTGCCCGTGCGGCCGAAGCCGGCCATGACCTCGTCGCAGATCAGCAGGATCCCGTAGCGGTCGCAGACCTCGCGGATCGACCGCAGGTAGCCGTCCGGCGGGACGATGATCCCGTTCGTCCCCGTCACCGTCTCGAGGATCACCCCGGCGACGGTGTGCGCGCCCTCGTACTGGAGGACCTCCTCGAGGTGCGGCGCGCCGGTGCACACCGGGCACGGGTCGGGGTGGCCGGCGGGGCAGCGGTACGTGTACGGGTCGAGGATTCGGACGACGCCGGGCAGGCCGGGCTCGGCCGCCCACCGGCGCGGGTCGCCGGTGAGCGTGATCGCGCCGGCGGTGGCGCCGTGGTAGCTGCGGTAGCGCGCGACGATCTTGTGGCGGCCGGTGTACCAGCGGGCGAGCTTGATCGCGTTCTCGTTCGCCTCGGCGCCGCCGTTCGTGAAGAACGACATCGAGAGGTCGCCGGGCGTCAGCTCGGCCAGGAGCTTCCCGAGCCGCGACCGCGACTCGGTCGCCATCGGCGGGCCGATCGTCGCCAGCTTCTCGGCCTGGTCCTTGATCGCCTGCACGAGCTTCGGGTGCGAGTGACCGATCGAGACGTTGACGAGCTGCGAGGCGAAGTCGAGGTACGCCTTGCCGTCGTAGTCGTAGAAGTAGCGCCCTTCGGCGCGCTCGACCGCGATCGGGTTGATCGCGTTCTGGACGCTCCAGGAGTAGAGGACGTAATCCTTTGCGTCCTGGACGATCTGCCTAGCCAGCTCGGTGCTCGTCTCGGTCGTCGCCATGACCTGATGCTACTGCGGGATCCACGAGCAGGTGGACGTCGCCGTGGCGGGCGAAGCCGAGGCGCTCCAGGATCGGCGACGACATCGGCCCGGCCTGGACGACGAGGAGCGGCGTCCCGCGCGCCGCGGCGTGGCGCCAGCGCGCGTGGACGAGCGCGCGATAGGCGCCGTGGCCGCGGAACGCGGGCAGCACGACGGCGCCCATCAGCGCGACGCCCCCGGCCATGTCGACGGCGCGGGCGACCCCGGCGACCGCTCCGTCGACGATCGCCGCGAAGTTGTGCACGACCGGGCTCGCCTCCGCAGCCGGTGACAGGTCGCCGCCCCACACTTCCTGCTCCACCCGCGCCGCCTCCTCCGGGTCGGCGGTGCGGACGGCGACAGAGCCCGGGCCGGGCGGCTCGCGGTCGAGCGTCAACGCGGTCAGCACGGGCGGGTCGCCGGCGACGAGACCGCCAGCGAGAAGCTCGTCGGCCGCGCTCCGCGGCGCCGACGGCCCGAGCCACCACTCGACCCGGCGCGCCCCCGTGGCGCGGGCCTCCGTCCGGACCGCCGCCACGTCGACGCGCCGCACCCGCGCCACCCATGCCGCCGCTGCACCCTCGACGTAGACGTAGCCGTCGCGGGCGGCCGGCCGGAACATCGGCGACGGAAGCAGGTAGGCGAGGGTGTCCTCGGCCAGCTCCGCGGGCGTCGGCGCCACGGCGCTAGTCTCCACTGGATCTCGCCGAGGAGGAGCCAGTGACCGAAATCGTCGACGCACCCGCAGCCGTCAAACCCGTCAACCACTGGATCGGCGGCGCCGCCTACGAGGGCCGCTCCGGCCGGACGGGGCCGGTCTACAACCCGGCGACGGGGCACCAGACGGGAGCGGTCGACTTCGCGACGGCGGAGGAGGTCGACAGGGCGGTTCAGGCCGCGAAGGAGGCGTTCCCGGCGTGGCGGGCGCTCTCGCTCGCCAAGCGCGCCGAGCTCATGTTCGCGATCCGGGAGCTCGTCCACGAGCGCCGCGAGGAGATCGCGAAGATCCTGACCGCCGAGCACGGGAAGGTGCTCTCGGACGCCTTCGGCGAGGTCACGCGCGGGCTCGAGGTGATCGAGTTCTGCTGCGGGATCCCGCACCTCCTGAAGGGCGGGATGACCGAGCAGGCGTCCACGGGGATCGACGTCTACTCGATCCGGCAGCCGCTCGGCGTCGTCGCCGGGATCACGCCGTTCAACTTCCCGGCGATGGTCCCGATGTGGATGTGGGCGCCGGCGCTCGCCTGCGGCAACACGTTCGTGCTCAAGCCGTCGGAGAAGGATCCGTCGGCGTCGGTCTACACGGCCGAGCTGCTCAAGGAGGCGGGCGTCCCCGACGGCGTCTTCAACGTCGTGCACGGCGACAAGGTGGCCGTCGACGCGATCCTCGCGCACCCCGACGTCGCCGCCGTCTCGTTCGTCGGCTCGACGCCGATCGCGCGCTACGTCTACGAGACCGCGACGGCGAACGGCAAGCGCTGCCAGGCGCTCGGCGGGGCGAAGAACCACATGGTCGTCCTCCCGGACGCCGACATCGAGATGGCCGCCGACGCCGCCGTCTCCGCTGCCTACGGCTCGGCGGGCGAGCGCTGCATGGCGGTGTCGATGGTGGTCGCGGTGGGCGACGCGGCCGACCCGCTGATCGAGGCGATCAAGCAGCGCATCCCGAACGTGAAGGTGGGCGACGGCATGGACGGTTCCAGCGAGATGGGCCCGCTGATCACGCGCGAGCACCGCGACAAGGTGGCGTCGTACCTCGAGGAGGGCGGCGGGCAGGTCGTCGTGGACGGCCGCGACGGCTGCCCCGACGACGGCTTCTTCCTCGGGCCGTCGCTGATCGACGACCTGCGGCCGGGCATGCGCGCCTACGACGACGAGATCTTCGGCCCCGTGCTCGGGGTCACGCGCGTGGGGACGTACGACGAGGCGGTACGGCTCGTGAACGAGAACCCGTACGGGAACGGCACGGCGATCTTCACCCGCGACGGCGGTGTCGCCCGCCGCTTCCAGTTCGAGGCGCAGGCGGGGATGGTCGGGGTCAACGTCCCGATCCCCGTGCCGGTCGCGTACTACTCGTTCGGCGGCTGGAAGAACTCGCTGTTCGGCGACCGGCACATCTACGGCCCGGAAGGGATCGACTTCTACACCCGGACGAAGGTGGTCACCTCGCGCTGGCCCGATCCGGCGACGTCGAAGGTCGACCTCGGCTTCCCGCAGACGCGGTAGAGGAACGTCGATTGCTTTCGCGGCGCCGCGCGGCGTAGGGTCGGCCTGCGCGCCGGACGGCGCGCGGGACGCCGAGGAGGCGATGTGATCGCAGTCAGACGGCGGCCGAGACGGAGGACGCTGGGGCGGGCGCCGGCGCTTGCGCAGTGGTCGCGTGCGCGGCGGCGGCCGCGGCCGCGCTCTGGTTCTTCCGGCGGTCGAGGAAGGTCGAAAGGAGTGATCGGATGCAGAAGCACGCCGAGGGGTCGAAGCGGATCCTCGACGAGGTCTTCGGAGCCGGGAACTACGAGGTCGCCGACGAGCTGATCGCGGCCGACGCGCAGGGCCACGACCCGGCGCTGCCCCAGCCGACGATCGGGCCGGAGGGGCTCAAGGAGGCGGCGCGCGGCTACCGCGGGGCCTTCCCCGACCTCACGATGAGCATCCAGCAGGTGGTTGCGGAGGGCGACAGCGTCGCGATCCGCTGGACCGCGCGCGGCACCCACAAGGGCGACCTCTTCGGGATCGCGCCCACCGGGAAGCAGGGAACGGTCACCGGGATCACGATCGACCGGTGGGCGAACGGCAAGATCGCGGAGTCCTGGACGAACTGGGACACGCTCGGCCTCCTGCAGCAGCTCGGCGCCGTGCCGGCTGCGCTGCAGACGGCCTGAGGGGCACGAGGCGGGCCGCGCCCGCGGCCCGCGCCCCCTTCACCTTCGCGAGGAATCTGCCGATGGACCGCGTACGGGAGGACCCCGTCCGTCAGCAGATGTCGCTCGCGTTCCCGACACCCGACCACATGCCGTGCCCCGAGTGCGGCGAGTCGCTCCCGGTCAAGGGAGAGACGGCGCATGTGTGCGACGACGAGCGCCGCCTCGACTACCGGCTGGTCGAGCTGCGCCCCGAGATCGACCGCTTCGACGGCGACCTCGCCGGCTGGCTCGACACCCCCGCGGGCCGCTTCGCCCGCTGGCTCGCAGAGCGCGACCGCCGCTAGTCTGCGCCGCGATGCGGGTCGTGGTCGTAGGCGCCGGCGGCGTCGGCAGCGCCGCGGCGGCGGTCGCGGCCGAGCGGAGCTTCTTCGAGCGAATGGTGCTGGCCGACGTGAGCGCCGACCGCGCAGCGCGCGCGGCGGCGCCGCACGGCGACCGCTTCGCGTCTGCGCAGCTCGACGCGGGCGACGTCGACCAGGTCGTGGAGCTGCTCGAGAGCGAGCGCGCCGACGCGGTCCTGAACGCGTGCGACCCGCGCTTCAACCCGCCGCTCCTCGAGGCGGCGCTGCGCGCGCGGGTCACCTACCTCGACATGGCGATGACGCTCTCCCGCCCCGGCGTCCTGCTCGGCGAGGAGGAGCTCGCGCAGGACGCCGCCTGGCGCGAAGCCGGCCTCCTCTGCCTCGCGGGGATCGGTGTCGAGCCGGGCCTCGCCGACGTCTTCGCACGCCACGCCGCCGACCACCTCTTCGCCGAGATCGACGAGATAGGCGTGCGCGACGGCGCGAGCCTCGAGGTGGAGGGCTACGAGTTCGCGCCGACCTTCTCGATCTGGACGACGATCGAGGAGTGCCTGAACCCGCCGCTCGTGTGGGAGCGCGGACGCGGCTGGTTCACGACGGAGCCGTTCTCGGAGCCGGAGGTCTTCGACTTCCCCGAGGGGATCGGGCCGCTCGAGTGCGTGAACGTCGAGCACGAGGAGGTCGTCCTGGTCCCGCGCTGGGTCGACTGTCGCCGTGTCACGTTCAAGTACGGGCTCGGCGAGGAGTTCATCGACGCGCTGAAGACGCTGCACAAGCTCGGGCTGGACTCGACGGAGCCGGTTCGCGTGCGGGGCGTCGAGGTCGCGCCGCGCGACGTCGTCGCGGCCGCGCTCCCCGATCCCGCCACGCTCGGCGACCGGATGACCGGGAAGACGTGCGCCGGCACCTACGTCACGGGGACGGGGAAGGACGGCCGGCCGCGCGCCGTCTACCTCTACCACGTCGTCGACAACGAGGAATCGATGCGCCGCTACGGCCACCAGGCGGTCGTCCTCCAGACCGCGCTCAACCCGGTCGCCGCGCTCGAGCTGCTCGCCGACGGTGCCTGGTCGGGCGCGGGGGTGCTCGGCCCCGAGGCGTTCCCGTCGCAGCCGTTCCTCGACCTGTTGGCCGAGTACGGCGCCCCGCACGGCGTCGACGAGCGGGCCGACATCGCCCGCGGTGTCTGACACTCTTGGTGTCAGGCACCTCTCTCGGCCGTCTGCTACGCCGACGCGCCGGCGAGCGCCGCGGGCTTCAGCTCCTCGCCGAACCGCGCGCGCTTCACGAACTGCCCGATCCCGGGCTTCGCGACGAGCTCGTCGTTCTCCACGAGCACGTTCCCGCGCAGGAGCACCGTGTCCGGCGACCCCTGCACCTCCGTCCCCTCGAAGAGGTTGTAGTCGGAGCGCGAGTGGTGCGTGGACGCGGAGATCGTCACGCGCTTCTCGGGGTCGAAGACGACGACGTCGGCGTCGGACCCGACGGCGAGCGTGCCCTTCCGCGGGTACAGCCCGAAGAGCTTCGCCGGGTTCGTGCAGAGCAGCTCGACCATCCGGTTCAGGCTGATCCGCCCTTCGCGGACGCCGAAGTGGTGGATCATCTGCAGCCGGTTCTCGAGGCCGGGCGCGCCGTTCGGGATCTGGCGGAAGTCGTCCTTGCCGTGGTCCTTCTGCCCCTTGAACAGGTACGCGCAGTGGTCGGTCGAGATCGCCTGCAGCACGTTCGTCCGCACCGCGCTCCAGAGCACCTCCTGGTTCTCCTTCGCGCGCGGCGGCGGCGTGTACACGTACTTGGCGCCCTCGAAGTTCGGCCGCTCGAGGAACGACGTGTCGATGAAGAGGTACTGCGTGCAGGTCTCGCCCCACACGTTCCAGCCCTTCTCGCGGGCGAGCGCGATCGGCTCCACCGACTCGCGGCACGACACGTGCACGACGTAGAGCGGCGCGCCGGCGACGCGTGCGAGCTGGATCGCACGGTTCGTCGCCTCGCCCTCCGTCTCCGGCGGCCGCGTGAGCGCGTGGTAGATCGGCGCCGTGTTGCCGGCCTCGATTGCCTGCGTCATCAGCACCTCGATGGCGTCGCCGTTCTCGGCGTGCACCATCACGAGCGCTCCCGTCTCGGCGGCGACCTGCATGGTCTTGAAGAGCGTCTCGTCGTCGACCATCAGCGAGTCCTTGTAGGCCATGAAGAGCTTGTACGACGTGACGCCGTGCTCTTCCGGCAGGCGGCCGAGCTCGTCGAGCGTCCCACCCTCGCGCAGGTCGGTGACCGCGATGTGGAAGCCGTTGTCGATGATCGACTTGCCTTCGCGCTTGCCGTGCCAGAGCTCGAGCGCCTCCGCGAACGTCTGCCCCTTCCCCTGGATGCAGAAGTCGACGTGCGTCGTGGTCCCGCCGAACGCGGCCGCCGTCTGGCCCGACTGGAAGTCGTCGATCGTCGTCTCGCCGCGCCACGGCATCTCGAGGTGCGTATGCGGGTCGACCGCGCCCGGGAGCACGTACTTGCCGGACGCGTCGATCACTTTCTCCGCCTGGACGTCCAGGGCCTCGCCGATCAGGCAGATGCGCTCGCCCTCGATGTAGACGTCGGCGACGTAGTCGTCCGCCGCGGTGATCACGCGGCCGCCCTTGATCAGCACAGACATCGCAGCGCTCCTTCCTCGGAACCCCCGGAACTGAGCTCGCCCGGGACGGGCGAACTCAGTTCCTGAGTCTAGGCTCTACTTGCCGCCCGGCGTGACGTGCACGACGGCCGGCTTCCAGTGCTTGCCGTACACGTCGAGGCCCTGCGCCTTGAGCGCCGCCAGCGCCTGGCGGACGAACGCATAGTTCGTCTCCCACGCCTTCGGCGCCTTCTTGATCACGCCGTACTTCTGGGCGATCGTCTCGGTGTACTTCACCGCCGACGCCGGGACGACGCCGATGCCGGACGGGTTCGGCCAGATGAGCTTGTTGATCTCGTTCATCTGCCAGGTCTGGTGCCCGCGGCCGAGCGTCGGGCCGTTCTTGAGCACGATGTTGACGCACGTCTTCCAGTGGTCGCGGCAGAAGATCCAGCCGGCGAGCGAGGCGCCGATGAACTTCACCGCCGTCGCCTGGTTGGCCGGATTCTTCAGCCACTTCTGCGTGGTGAAGATGTTGTCCTCGAGCATCCCCGTCCCGACCTGCGGGCTCGACATCTTGAAGACGTTGAGGTCGCTCAGCTGGTAGAGCTTGCCCGTCGACGGGTTCTTCGTCTCGAGCACCTGGGCGAGCTCGTTGTACGTCATCGCCGCCGCCGCGTCGACCTGGTGCTGCAGGAACAGGTTCATGTCGAACGGCTGGTTGACGATCGTCACGTCGCTCGGGTTGTTCGGGTTGATCCCGTTCTTCGCGAGCGCCGCGAACAGCTCCGGCTGGTTGCCGCAGCACCAGACGCCGACCTTCTTGCCCCGCATCTTCGCGATCGAGTTGATGCCGCTCGACTTCCAGGTGAGCTCGGTCATCCCGGAGCGGGCGAACACCTGCGCGACGGAGACGAGGTCGCCTCCGTGCTCGTCGGTCGCGAACAGGTTCGGCAGCCAGTCGAGGCCGAAGTCGGCCTGCCCGCCGAGCACGACCTGCTCGGGCGTGATGTTCGGCCCGCCGACCTTGATCTTCACGTCGAGGCCCGCCTTCTTGTAGTACCCCTCTGCGGCGGCCGCGTAGTAGCCGGCGAACTGCGCCTGCGTCACCCACTTCAACTGCAGGGTGACGTGCGTCAGCTTCTGAGAGTGCGTGCTCGCGCTCGCGGCGACGACCGAGCCCCCCAGAACCAGCACCGTCAGCACCGCCGACAGCGCGACCCACTTCCTGCTGCGACTCAACGAACCCCTCCCTTTTCGTCTACTCCCGGACGCCCTGCGCGCTCGGATGCCAATCCATGGTGAAGCGTTCGACCACGCCGATCAAGACGTAGAAGGCGATTCCCATGGCGCTCGCCACGACGATCGCCGCCCAGGCCAGCGGCAGGTCGAACAACGTGACGGAGTTCTCGATCTGCACGCCCAGCGCCTGGATCGATCCCCCGAAGTACTCGCCCACGATCGCACCGATCATCGACAGCACCGTCGCCACCTTGAGGCCGGTGAAGACGAACGGTAGCGCGCTCGGGAACCGGACCCGGCGGAAGACGTCCAGCTCGCTCGCGGCGTACGAACGCATCAGCTCGATCGCGGCCGGCGGCACCGACGTCAGCCCCCGCACCGTGTTGACGAGCACGGGGAAGAAGCACAGGACGGCCGCGATCGCCATCTTCGAGCGCGGGTTCAGCAGGCCGAACCAGTCGTTCATGATCGGCGCGAACGCGATGATCGGAACCGCGTTCGCGGCGATCGCGTACGGCATCAGCGCCCCCGAGAGCCTGCGCCACCGGGCGAGGGCGAGCGCGACGGCGATCCCCAGCCCCGACCCGATCGCGAAGCCGCCCAGCGCCTCCTGCAGCGTGAACCAGCCGGCATGCCAGAGGATGCTCCAGTGGTCGTGCAGCGAGCGCGCGATCTCGGTGGGCGTCGGGAGCAGGAACTTGCCGAGCCACGGCGCGAACGCGAACTGCCAGAGCAGCATCCCGGCCGCGAACACGAGCGCCACCGGCGCCCAGTCCTGCAGCCGGCGGATCAGAGCTCGCCCTCCGCGATCAGCTGCGCGGTGGCCTGCTCGGCACCGCCGCGGGCGAGGGCCTCGCGCACCTCGGTCACGAGCTCGAAGAAGCGGGGCTCCTCCCGCACCTCGTTCGTCCGCGGCTGGGGCAGGTCGACGTCGATCACCTGCGCGATGCGGCCCGGCCGCGCCGACATCACGACGACGCGCGTGGAGAGGAACACGGCCTCGGGAATCGAGTGCGTGACGAACACCACGGTCGAGCCGGTCTCGGCCCAGATCCGCAGCAGCTCGACGTTCAGTCGCTCCCGCGTCATCTCGTCGAGCGCTCCGAACGGCTCGTCCATCAGCAGGAGCGCCGGCTCGAAGGAGAGCGCCCGGGCGATCGAGACCCGCTGCTGCATGCCGCCCGAGAGCTGCCACGGATGGTGGTCGGCGAACCCCGTCAGCTCGACGAGCTGCAGCATCTCGTCGACGCGCTCCTTGCGGCGGCGGCGGTCCCAGCCGAGCATCTCGAGCGGGAGCGCGATGTTCTTCGCCACCGTCCGCCAGTCGTAGAGCACCGCCTGCTGGAACACGATCCCGTAGTCGCGGTCGCGGCGCGCTCGGCCCGCCGGCTTGCCGTTCACGGTCACCGCTCCCTCGGTGGGCGGCACGAGGTCGCCGATCACGCGCAGGAGCGTCGACTTGCCGCAGCCGGACGGCCCGATCAGCGAGACGAACTCGCGCGGCCGGACCTCGAGGTCGATCCCCTGCAGCGCGACGGTGCCGCCGCGGAAGCGCTTCGACACCCCGGAGAGGGCGACGACCGCGGTCTCCTCGTTCATGCGACGTTCTCCGGCGCGCGGCGCACGATCACGCGCTCGGCGGCCACGACCGCGAGGAAGAACGCGATGCCGAGGAGCGCCGAGATCACGTTCGTCGCCCACAGCTCCTGCGGCTCGATCGAGTAGTACTGGTTGAAGTTGACGATCGCGCCGCCGAGGCCGCCCTGGATCGACGCCGACGGCTCGGAGATGATCGCTCCGACGATCGAGAGCGGCGCGGCGATGCGGAAGGCCGAGAAGAGGTACGGCAGCGACGACGGCGCCTGCAGCTTCCAGAGGATCCGCCACCGGCCGGCGGCGTAGGAGCGCAGCAGCTCGACCGCCCGCGGATCAGCGGACTGCAGCCCCCGCAGCGCGTTGATCGTGACCGGGAAGAACGTCAGGTAGGCGGCGAGGACGGCGACCGCGAGCCAGTCGTGGATCCCCTTCGAGCCGAGACCGACGACGACCATCGGCGCGATCGCGAGCAGGGGGATCGTCTGCGACGCGACGACGTACGGGATGATGCCGCGCTCGAGGAAGCGCGACTGCGACAGGACGACCGCGATCGCGAACCCGCCCACGGCCCCGAGCACGAAACCGAGTGCCGCCTCCTTCGCCGTGAACAGGCTCGCGTGGAAGAGGACGTGCAGGAGCCAGGGGCCGTTCGCCTGCGCCGGCTGGAACAGCGCCTCGACGATGCGGTGCAGGTGCGGCATCGTCACGTCGTTCACGGGGAACGGCCACGTGAGCTTGAAGCGCGTCCCGATCCAGTGCCAGAGCTCCCACAGGCCCCACAGGAACGCGAGCACGGCGAGGAACGTGAGGGCGCGGAACGCGGCGCTCACGCCGGCCACGCGGCTCGAGCGGCGCACGTCGTGCACGAGCTCGCTCGGCGCCACGTGTTCGAGCTCGGCCATCGCGCCTGATGTATCACACCGCGGGACCGTCCCTCTTAAGATCGCCGCCATGACGCTCGAGCCCAGTCGCACCGTCACCGACCTCGAGGAGCTGCGAGAGCTGACGGGGAACGAGGACGGGGCGCAGCGCGTCGCGTGGACGGAGACCTGGGACAAGGCCCGCGACTTCCTGCGGGAGAAGATGGCGCCGACGGGGGCGGTCGAGGAGGTCGACGCGGCCGGGAACCAGTGGTTCACGCTCCCGGGCGCGTCGGAGCGTGCGCTCCTGATCGGCGGGCACATGGACTCGGTCCCGAACGGCGGCTGGCTTGACGGCTGCCTCAACGTCCTCGCCGGCGTCGAGGTGATGCGGCGGCTCACGGACGAGGGAGAGCGCCCGGTGGCGGTGCGCCTCGTGTCGTGGGCCGACGAGGAGGGCGCGCGGTTCGGGCGCTCGCTCTTCGGCTCGTCGGCGGCGGCCGGCTCCATGCGCGACCAGGACGAGCTCCGGCAGCTCCGCGACCGCGACGGGGTCGCGCTTCCGGACGCGCTGCGCGAGCACGGCGTCGACCTCGACCGCGCACTCGAGGCGCGGTCGCAGCTCGAGACCGCGGCCGCCTACCTGGAGCTGCACATCGAGCAGGGGCCCGTGCTCGAGTCGCTCGACCTGCCGCTGGGCGTCGTCCTCGGCACGTTCGGCGTCGAGCGCTCGCGCTTCACCTGGCACGGCCAGGCGGCGCACGCGGGCTCGACGCCGATGGACAAGCGGCGCGACGCGCTCGCCGGGGCGGCGAAGCTCGCGCTGCGCATCCGCGAGATCGCAGCCGAGGTCGGGAACGGCGCCGTCTGCACCTGCGGCGGCGTCGTCACGAGGCCGGGGATCGTGACGTCGGTCGTCGAGACGGCGGAGCAGCTCCTCGACCAGCGCCACCTCGACGCGGCCGCGCTCGCGCGGATGCTGGAGCTGGCGCGCGACTCGGCCGAGCGGTTCGCGCGGGAGGAGGACGTCACCGTCGAGTGGGAGCGGATCTGGAGCATCGAGCCGATCCTCTTCGACGAGGCGCTGGTCGAGCTCGCCGACGAGGCGATCCGCGAGGTAGCGGGCACGTCGCACCGGCTTCCGTCGGGGCCGCTGCACGACGCGGCCGAGGTCTCGCGCGCCGGGATCCCCACCGTGATGCTCTTCGTCCAGAGCCTCCGCGGCCTCTCGCACACGAAGCTCGAGGACACGAAGCGGGAGCACCTGGAGCTGGCGGTCGAGGCCCTCGACCGGCTGGCCTCGAAGACGATCTCGCGCCTCTGCGCGTAGCCGCGGGCCTCGAGCCGCTGTGGACAAAGCCGCGCCGATTTGTCGCCGTCGTTTGGCGACGCTCTCGCGTCCTCCCAAGCACCGGTTCGGGGGCCGCGGTGCGACCTGTGGAGGATCTGCCGCTCTTCTGTCGCCCTCGCTTGGCGACGGGGTACGAGCCGCCGACGCCGTCGACTAGGGTCTGAAGGGCGATCGCGACGAGGAGGATCCCATGGCCCTGAGCTTCGGCGTCACCGTGCTGCCCGACCCGCCGTACCAGCGGATGATCGAGCTCATGCAGCTCGCCGAGCAGAGCGGGTTCGAGTACGCCTGGACGTACGACTCGCACGTGCTCTGGCAGGAGTCGATACCGACTCTGGCGCTGGCCGCCGACAGGACGTCGAAGATCAAGCTCGGCCACATGGTGACGAACCCCGGGACGCGCGAGCCGACGGTGCTCGCGAGCGCCTACGCCACGCTGCACGAGATCTCGAGCGGGCGCATGGTGATGGGGATCGGGCGCGGCGACTCGGCGCGGCGCTACATCGGGCAGCAGCCGGTGACGGTCGCGCGATTCGAAGAGGCGCTGGCGATGATCAAGCCGTTCATGAACGGCAAGGCGGTGGAGTGGAACGGCCGCGAGCTCCAGCTCAAGTGGGTGCGGCCGGAGCTGCCGGAGATCGAGATGCACGTCGCCGGCTACGGGCCGAAGGCGCTGGCGGTCGCCGGCCGCCGCGGGGACGGCGTGATCATCCAGCTCGCCGACCCCGACATCATCCAGTGGATCATGGCGACGGCGCGGAAGGCGGCCGAGGAGGCCGGCCGCGATCCGGGCGCGCTGAAGTGCATCGTCAGCGCGCCGAGCCACGTGAGCGACGACCTCGGCGACGCGCGTGACCAGGTGCGCTGGTTCCCCGCCATGGTCTCCAACCACGTCAAGGACCTGATCGACCGCTACGGCGCCGACGGCAGCGTCGTCCCGAAGGCGCTCACGGAGTACGTCCTCGCGCGCACGTTCTACGACTACGACGAGCACTCGCGCGTCGGCGCGAAGCACGGCGAGTTCGTCACCGACGAGATCTGCGACCGCTTCTGCGTGATCGGCAGCGTGGAGCAGTGCAAGCAGAAGCTGCGCGAGCTCGAGGAGATCGGCGTCGACCAGTTCAACATCTACCTGATGACGCACGGCCAGGAGGAGACGCTCCAGGCGTACGGGGACGGGATCATCCCGGAGTTTGCAGGGGTGCCCGCGTAGAGGGCTCAGGGTCGAATCAGGATCGATCCCGGTGGCCGCGCGCCGGGAGTGTCGGTAGCGTGGCTCTCATGAACGCGAACGGCGCAAACGCGAACGGCGCGGTCGTCAGCGCGACGGAGCTGACCCGCCGCTACGGCGAGGGCGAGGCCGCCGTCGACGCTCTTCGGGGGGTCACGCTCGAGGTGCACCCCGGCGAGCTCGTGGCGGTGATGGGGCCATCCGGCTCCGGCAAGTCGACGCTCATGCACCTGCTCGCGGCGCTCGACAAGCCGACGAGCGGCGGCGTCACGATCGCCGGACAGGACGTCGGGTCGCTGTCCGACCGCCAGGTGACGCTCCTCCGGCGCGAGCACATTGGCTTCGTCTTCCAGTTCTTCAACCTCCTGCCGATGCTGACCGCGGAGGAGAACGTCAAGCTGCCGCTCTCGATCGCGGGCGAGAAGCCGGACCGCGAGTTCTTCGAGGAGCTGCTGAAGCGCATCGGCCTCGCCGACCGGCGGTCGCACCGGCCGGCCGAGCTGTCGGGCGGCCAGCAGCAGCGGGTCGCGATCGCGCGCGCGCTCGTCACGCAGCCTTCGGTCGTCTTCGCGGACGAGCCGACCGGCAACCTCGACTCGAAGACCGGCGCAGAGATCCTCGAGCTCCTGCGGGCGTCGACGGCCGACCTCGGCCAGACGATGGTGATGGTCACGCACGACGCGAACGCCGCCGAGATCGCCGACCGGGTCCTCTTCCTGGCCGACGGCCGCATCGTCGAGGAGCTGCCGCGGAGCGGCGCGAACGAGATCCTCGCGGCGATGACCCGCGCGAGCGCATGATCAGGGTCGGGCTCGCAGGTCTCCTCGGCCGGAAGCTGCGGACCGCGCTGACGGCGTTCGCCGTCGTGCTCGGCGTCGCCATGGTCAGCGGCACGCTCACGCTGACCGGCTCGATCGACCACGCGTTCAACTACATCTTCACGAGCATCCGGCAGGGCTCGGACGCCGTGATCACGGGCAAGGCCGCGTTCGACGTCTCCGACTCCCAGAACGCGCTCGCGCCGACCATGCCGATGTCGCTCCTCCATCGGGTGCGAGCGCTGCCGTCGGTGGCGCTCGCGGACGGGGAGGTCGACGACACGGTCACGCTGATCGACCGCAAGGGCAAGGCGATCGTCTTCGGGGGCGCGCCGAACCTCGGGTTCAGCATCGAACGCGGAAACTCGCCGTTCAACCCACTCGTGCTCGTCTCGGGGTCGTGGCCGAAGGGGCGCGAGGTCGTGATCGACCGCACCACCGCGAGCCGGAAGCACTTCGCCGTCGGCGACGAGATCGGCGTGCAGGCCGAGGGCCCGGTCGAGCGGTTCCGCATCTCCGGGCTCGTCAAGTTCGGAAGCGCCGGATCCCTGGGAGGCGCGACGCTCGCCGGGTTCGACCTGCCGACGGCGCAGGCGCTCTTCCACAAGCCCGGACGGCTCGACCAGATCGCGATCGCGAGGAAGCCGGGCGTCGCGGAGGCGACGCTGCTCGCGCAGGTGCGGAAGCTGCTGCCGAAGACGGCCCAGGTGCGGACGGGGACGGCGCAGGCGCAGCAGGACGCGAAGCAGACGGACTCGTTCATCTCGTTCCTCCGCAACTTCCTGCTCGCGTTCGGCGGCATCGCGCTCTTCGTCGGGAGCTTCGTGATCGCGAACTCGCTCTCGATCACGATCGCGCAGCGGACGCGCGAGCTGGCGACGATGCGGACTCTCGGCGCGTCGAGGCGCCAGGTGCTGACGTCGATCGTCGTCGAGGCGCTCGTGATGGGCGTGCTCGCGTCGGTGGTCGGCCTGTTCGCCGGGCTCGGCCTGGCGAAGCTCCTCTTCAAGCTGTTCGACGCCGTCGGGTTCACGCTCCCGAACAGCGGGATCATCTTCAGCGGGTCGACCGTCGCGATCGCGCTCCTCGCCGGGATCGTCGTGACGCTCCTCGCCAGCCTGCGCCCGGCGTTGCGCGCCACCCGCGTGCCGCCGATCGCCGCCGTGCGCGAGGGGGCGACGCTGCCGCAGTCGCGGTTCGCGCGCTTCCGCACCCCCGCGTCGGCGGTCCTCGCCGTCGGAGGCTTCGCCGCGCTCGTGTGGGGCCTCTTCGGGCCGCACCTGGGCACGAAGCAGGTGCTGATCTGGATGGGCCTCGGCACGCTCTGCGTCTTCTTCGGGGTCGCGCTGCTCTCGGTGCGGTTCATCCGGCCGCTCGCGGGCGTGCTCGGCTGGCCCGCCGCCCGCGTCGGCCGGGCCGCCGGCGCGCTCGCGCGCGACAACGCGCGTCGCAACCCGCAGCGGACGGCCTCCACGGCGGCTGCGCTCATGATCGGGCTCGCGCTCGTCACGCTCGTCGCCGTCCTCGCGGCCGGGATCACGAAGAGCTTCCGCGGCTCCGTCGACAAGATCTGGCGGAACGCCGACTACGCGATCACCGCCCAGAACAACTTCTCGCCGATCCCCACCGCCGCCGCGGACGCCGTCGCCCGCACGCCGGGCGTCGAGGCGGTCGCGAACGTGCGCACCGGGAAGGCGGCGGCGTTCGGGTCGAGCTTCTTCGCGACCGCCGTCAACCCGGCCGCGAGCACGATGTTCCGCCTCGACTGGAAGGCGGGATCCGCGCGCACGATCGCGACGCTCGGGCAGACGGGAGCGTTCGTCGACAAGGACTACGCGAAGTCGCACCATCTCCACGTCGGATCGCCGATCCTGCTGACCTTCCCGAACGGCAGCCGGAGGCAGTTCGTGCTGCGCGGGATCTTCGCGCCGCCGACGGGCGGGTCGCCGTTCGGCCGCGTGACCGTGTCGCAGGCGGCGTGGGACGCGAACGTCCCGAACCCCGAGAACCTCTACTCGTTCGTGCGCATGCGCGGCGGCGAGACCGTCGGGAACCGGAGCGTCCTCGACCGTGCGCTCACCCGCTTCCCGAACGCGAAGGTCGCGACGCGGCAGCAGTTCATCGACAACCAGATCAGCGGCCTGAACTCCGTGCTGAACATCCTCTACGTCCTGCTCGCGCTCTCGGTCGTCGTGAGCGTGTTCGGGATCGTCAACACGCTCGTGCTGACGGTGTTCGAGCGGACCCGCGAGATCGGGATGCTGCGCGCGATCGGGATGACGCGGCGGCAGGTGCGGCGCATGATCCGCCACGAGAGCGTGATCACGGCGATGATCGGCGGCGTCCTCGGCATCGTGCTCGGCATCGTCCTCGGCGCACTGCTCGCCGCGCGCGTCGACTTCATCGTCTTCACGCTTCCGGTGGGCTCCCTCGTCGTGTTCGCGGTGATCACGATCGTGGTCGGGATGCTGGCGGCGATCTTCCCGGCGCGCCGTGCCGCGCGGCTGAACGTGCTCCAGGCGCTGCAGTACGAATGAGCATCGTCTCGTTGCTGCGCACGCACGTCGCCGCCGCCGACCGCGAGGAGGCGGATCGCTGCGCCATGCTGCGGCTCGCGGCCGAGCTCGAACGGCCGACCTCGCGCGACCAGGCGCGCGCCCACTTCACGGGCTCGGCGTTCGTGGTCGACGAGCGCTGCGAGCGGATGTGCCTCGTCTGGCACGCGAAGCTCGAGCGGCTCCTCCAGCCCGGCGGCCACGTCGAGCCGGCGGACGTCTCCCTGGAGGCGGCGGCGCTCCGCGAGGCGTTGGAGGAGACGCGGCTCGAGCTCGACTTCCACCCGAAGGCGCCGCGGCCGTTCGACCTCGACATCCACGTCATCGGCGAGCGGCCGGGCGAGCCGGCGCACTACCACCTCGACGTGCGCTACCTGCTCGTCGGCTCCGGCGACCCGTGCGCGGGCGCCGGGTGGTACCCGCTCGACCACCCGGTCGAGGAGTCGGTCGCGCGGCTCGTGCGCAAGGCGCTCACGTACCGAGCCCCGGCCCCGGCCTGAGCTCGAGCGGGCTCTCCGGCAGCCCCGCAGCGGGAGATGCTGCGTTGTAGCCGCCGGGCGCGACGTCGTTCGGTGCGTCGGGATGGAAGAGCGCGGCCAGCAGCTGGATCTGGCCGCGCGCGGGGCCGAGCTCGAACTGGCCGCCGCCGTAGAGCGCGATCCCCTCCCGCTCGCACGCCTCGTAGAAGTCGAAGAGGCGTCTGACCGACCCGAAACGCGACGGCTTGCAGTTCAGGCAGCGCGGCGTGAACGGCAGGGCCTCGACGTCGCTCCACTCGTGGATCGCGGCATCCCACGTGATCCGGTCGCGGTGGGGCTCGAGCGCGCGCATCGTCTCCGGAGTGAGCGCCGGGTCCTCGATCCACGCGTTCGGGAATGCGGCGGCGACGCGCGCGTACAGCTCCGCGTCGGGCGGGTTGCCGAACGCGTAGCGGTAGATGCCCTTGAAGTCGACCGTGTCGACGTTTCGCAGCGTCGCGATCACCTCGTCCGTCCAGTCCCGGTCCGGGTCGAGCTTGAAGCGGAGATTCGGGTAGAGCTCGAGCCAGCCGGGGACGTTCGCCGTGCGCGTCGAGACGACGAACCGCAACGGCCTCGGCTCGCGCTGCACGGCGTCGGCCAGCGAGAGCCCCGCCTGGCGGAGCGCCAGGTCGAGCGCCGCCGACTCGAACGCCCAGCGCCGGTACTCCGTCTGCCCCGCCTGCAGGAGCGAGAACGACTCCAGCGTGTGCTCGCCGGCGAACGGGAGCTTCCCCTCGTCCGCCTGGAACGTCTCCTGCGTCCGCGGGTCGTAGTCGACCTCCTCGCCGCGCCCCTCTTCGCCCTTGCCGTGCAGGACGACGACGGTGCGGCGCAGCGTGAAGCCGCGCGCGACCTCGCGCTCCAGCGGCTCGAGGGCGTAGCCGTCGATCTGGAGCGGCAGGCTGCGGACGGCATCCCAGAGCGCCATTGGTGTCTGACACCTTAGGTGTCAGGAACTGAACTCGTAATGGAGGGACCCGCCGCCTGAGCGCGAATCGGTGGGTATGAGAGGCTCACCGAAATCAGGTAAGCGGCGGCCGCCG